>Ga0233437_1000005_pt1 | contig 788373 bp, 847 predicted proteins | sample SI_122_August201_FD_182714 | JGI IMG/M metagenome (GOLD analysis project Ga0233437, IMG submission 182714) | Seawater microbial communities from Saanich Inlet, British Columbia, Canada - SI_122_August2016_200_MG | ecosystem: Environmental > Aquatic > Marine > Inlet | place: Canada: British... | reverse complement strand
ATGCTTTAGGTATTAAATCAGAATCGAACATAGCACGTCTTAAATTATAGCCAGTTAGTTCAAGTATCATTAATATTATATCTAAAAAGTTTTAAAAGCATTACTCCGCGTCAGAATACAATTGAATAGAAAAGCCAGTAAATCTTATAAACTCAAAACAAGCCATCTATTCAAGTCAATTAAGCCTCCGTAGCTCAGCTGGCTAGAGCGTTGGATTTGTAATCCAAAGGTCACCGGTTCGACTCCGGTCGGGGGCTTATTTTATATTCTTTGGTGATTGAAAACTTTTATATAAGCACTACTTAGGTGCTGGTGCTTTGATGATTTATGCCAAATACTTAAAGACGAATAGGTAAATTTAAAAACCAAAAAGGAGCCACTTTTGTACGGGCCTGTGGTCTAGTCAGGTTATGACGCCGCCCTTACAAGGAATCCCTTTAGAAAGGTCTTCCAACCCCAAACGGGATTAAGCAAGGCGGATACCGGCAGTTCAAATCTGCCCGGGCCCATCCTGCTTTTCTTTTAGAAAAAGAAAAGTAAGTTGCAAAAGAAAACTACTTTTGCGAAAAAACGAAAAGAAACTATTTTTCTACTTCATAAATTAGATTAAAAACGCGTTCTAAATCAGCACTATTAATTTCATCACGTAATTCAACTTGTGCAGAGGCTTTGAGTAAAGCCATTACACCCTCAATTGTTCCTTCTCGTACAGAATAATATAGACGTTTCTCGTTTTTCTTTAAAGTAATTGCAAAATTTTTCACTTGTTCCGCCAATGGTGCAGGAAGTATTGGATTTAATTTCTTAGCACGGTTGATGTATTTTTTGATAAACTTAAGATCATCTTTATTTGGTTTATACTTTTTTCCTTCAATTATTCTTTCAGCCATTTCAACAAAACGATTGTTATCAAACGGCTCACCATCAAATACAAAATCAAAATCTTTTCGTTTAGAATTAAAATCTATGTTTAAATCATTACCTAAATGTTTGAAGGTCTCAATTAATGTTTTTTCGTCTTCTTCAGGTATATTGTTTATATTTATGCGTAGATTATTAGTAAATGCGAATAGAGTTAGAATTCTCTTAATATTCCGTAGACCGAGTACATTGGAACCTACATATTCTTGAATCATATGCCACGCTCGTTGCGAGAATTCTTTTTCCAATTCTTCTTCAAATTTCTCTGCAATTATATCATTTATGCGACTAATTATCTCTAAATCTGACTCTAAATAAGGTTGCAGATCATTGTTGGCGACCATAAACGATAGGCCGAGTCTCTTTATTTTTAGTTGCAATTTACCTTGTTTTAGATACTGCTGAACAAGTTTGAAATCCTTATCAAGTAAAAATTTTTGTATTTGATTTATTCGAAATAATTCATCTTTTGATAGCGGTCGAAATAATGCTAAAGAATTCTTTCCAAATATGGCGCCTTTCTGCAGGATCTCAGAAGCCCGAGTTTTAAGTATTGTTAACGGCTCGTTATCCTTATTTTTTGTCATAATTTCTATATGTTTTTTGTATTAAAATTATTTCGCGCTTACACCCTAACAAAACCTTTTTAATCGATTTAGTTGGCATATTTACATGGGCTCGTAGCTCAGCCTGGCTAGAGCACCTGGCTCTTAACCAGGGGGTCGTGGGTTCAAAATGCTGCGTCCATCATACGGACGGCTGACTACGTCAGTTCGCTTACGCGAAAGCTATGAAAGTCCTGCCGGGCCCATCCTGCTTTTCTTTTAGAAAAAGAAAAGTAAGTTGCAAAAGAAAACTACTTTTGCGAAAAAGAGAACATTTTCACGAAGTGAAAGCGCGGTGACTGCGCGCAGACAGTCATGTCGGAGTAGCTCAACTGGTAGAGTGCCGGTCTCATGCTGCTTTTTGGGAAAAAGCAAGTTGCAAAAACCCGAAGCATGTGAAAGCCGGAGGTTGGGGGTTCAAGTCCCCCTTCCGACATTATCTATTCGAACTATTTATAAATTTTAATACTCCAATTTATTTGGTGATTCTAAATGAATAAAAAATTAAAAGGTACACAAACTGAAAAGAATTTATGGGCTGCATTTGCTGGCGAATCACAGGCCAGGAACAAATATGATTATTTTGCTAAAGCATTTAGAAAAGCAGGTTATATTCAAATAGCTAAGATTTTTGAAGAAACCGCATTAAATGAAAAAGAACATGCAAAGCGAGAATTCAAATTCTTAGTTGATTTAGGAGAGTTAAAAGAACATTTACAAGCAGCTATTGGTGGTGAGCATTATGAGCATACTACTATGTATCCCGGCTTCGCAGCAGTTGCTGAAAAAGAAGGATTCTCAGATATTGCTAAAGTATTTAGAGAAATTGGTGAAGCCGAAGTTGCACATGAAATACGATATAAGAAGCTCTTAAAGCGAGTTAATGATAAAACAGTATTCAAAGAAAATAAGCCAATTAAATGGAAATGTGATAATTGCGGATATGTCCACGAGGGTAAAACGCCACCCGAAATGTGTCCTGCGTGCGCACATGCTAAAGCATATTTTGAGAGACTAGCTGAGAATTACTAACAAAATGGTAAAATTATTTAGATGTAATATTTGTGGGGACCCATATATTGGAGATAGTGCTCCAAGTAGATGTCCTTTTTGCGGAGCTTATGAAAAGTATATGGTTCCAATCGAGAAATATAGTGGAAATTTCAATGTTGAACTTAATGAAACAGACAAGAAAAATGTTGAGTATGCACTAGAAGTTGAAATATCAAATACTGCTTTTTATTTTTGTGCAGCTGAAAAAACTGAAACTGAAAATAAAAGAAAATTGTTTAAGGCATTAGGTAAGGTTGAGAAAGAACATGCTTCAATTTGGAAAAAGATTTTGAAATTAGATAAAATTGATATTCCAGAATCATTTGCTTGTTCAGAATCTGATGGGGCTAATTTGAAAGAGTCACATGATCGAGAAGCAAGAGCAATTGCGTTTTACAAGAAAGCTGAGAAAGAAGCTGAAAATGCTCGAGTAAAACAATTATTTAGAGCGATTGTTGAGATTGAAGAAGATCATTTAACTTTCTCGGAGGGAGCATATTAAAATGGTAGAATTAAATCAAGTGTACAAGTGTAATGTATGTGGTAATATTGTTGAAATAGTTCATGCATCTGATGGTGTATTGGTTTGTTGCGGACAACCAATGGAACTTTTGCCTGAGCGTACAGAAGATGTTGGTATGGAGAAACACGTACCTGTTATTAAGAAAACATCAAATGGTGTTAAAGTAAAAGTTGGTTCTGTTGAACATCCAATGCAAGAAGATCATTTTATTGAATGGATAGAAATAATTGCTGATGGTCGAACTTACATAAAGCACCTAAATCCTGGAGATGAACCCGAAGCAGAGTTCTGCATTTCAGCTAAAAAGATTACAGCAAGAGAATATTGTAACTTACATGGATTATGGAAATCGACGAAGTAATTCAGATACTTTCAGAAGATGTTGAAAAATATGATGTTCCAGTAGCAGAGCTTATCGAAGTTCAGACTCATGATCCGTTTAAAATTCTTGTTTCTACAATTATTTCAGCGCAGACAAAGGATCAAACAACTGCAGCAGTATCTGAGAAACTTTTTTCTCGAGTTGAGAAACCTTCGGATCTGAAACAACTTTCAATAGAAGATATTGAACAAATTATTCGATCAGCAAATTATTACCAAACCAAAGCCCGTAACATAAAAAAATTAGAGACTTTGGAACGCGTTCCAGATACAATGGAAGAACTTCTCAAACTTTCAGGCGTTGGACGCAAGACGGCAAACATTGTTTTGTCAGTTGCTTTCAAACAACCAGCAATTGCAGTGGATACACATGTTCATAGAATCTCAAACCGTTTTGGATTTGTTAAGACTAAAGAACGGCACCAGACTGAGCAAGAGTTAATGAAAAAGCTACCAAAAAAATATTGGATTAGTTATAATTATTTGTTAGTGTCCTTTGGTCAGAATCTTTGCACACCAATTAGTCCTCACTGTAGTAAGTGCCCACTAACGAAAGATTGTAAAAGAGTAGGAGTTACGACATCAAGATGATAGAATTAATTGAGAAAATTAAATCATTGCAGGAATCAGATATCAAAGAAACTGTAGATCAACGTATCCAAGAGTTTAAGCAAGTGCAAGATGTTTTTAGCGAATTATGTTTTTGTCTAATGACTGCAAACTTTAGTGCATCAGGTGGAATACGAATTCAGAAAGAGATTGGATCAGCAGGTTTTTGTGAACTACCTGAACAAGACTTGGCCGGTAAATTAAAATCATCTGGACACAGATTCCCAAATGCTCGTGCTAACTATATTTGTGGTGCTAGAGATGTTGATTTAGATTGGGCGCTAAAAAACTTACAAAGTAATGAATTACGAGAATGGTTAGTTGAGAAGGTTAAGGGTCTTGGAATGAAAGAAGCAAGTCACTTTCTGCGAAATATTGGTTACGATGATTTTGCGATTATAGATTTTCATATTGTAGATTTATTAGTTAAGCAAAGATTGATTGAGAAACCCAATAATTTAAATCCAAAGAAATATGTTGAGATAGAAAAATTACTTAGAGATATGGCTTTGAAATCTAATCTAACTTTAGCCGAACTTGACTTATATCTTTGGTATATGGAAACAGGTAAGATTCTGAAGTAATTATACATATTAGAAATGTTTAAAACTCTTACATTTGAGGTAAAATATGGATTACCAAGTTGTTGTTCACGCAGGTGGAGAAGGTACGCGTCTTAGACCGTACACTCTAGAAAAGCCAAAAGCGCTTCTAGATGTTAATGGAAAAACATTGATTGAAATTGCATTAAAACCTTTCTTAGATGCTGGAATCAAAAAGTTTGTTTTTACAGCATCGTATAAGGCAGATATGATGCGCGGCTTTTTCGAGAATAACTTTCCAGATTTAGATGTATCGTTTATTGATGAGCCAAAGCCCGCTGGTCGAGCAGGAGCAGTTAAGTTTGGTATAGAGCAAGGTAAACTTGATCCAGATAAACTTACAATAATCACTGCTGCAGATGATTTGATTGAAGTTGATGTTCCGAAACTTATTGCAAGTCATAAAGCTTCTAGAGCAAAATCGACAATAGTAATTTCAAAAACATTTGCAAATCCTTTTGGCGTTGTTCATTATTCTGCTAATAAAATAACTAAGTTTGAGGAAAAACCACAGACCTCTATGCCTGAAAACCAAGCAGTTAATACTGGTATGAAAGTATTCTCAGACTTAAAATTATTCTTAGATGTTCCCGTTCCATCTCATGAAGAATATGTTATTTTCCCAAAGCTTGCAGAACAGAACGATATTGGAGTTTTCTTTTCAGATTCTTGGAGACCAATTAACACAAAAGACGAATATCACAAATTGATTAAAGAGGATTGAATTATGTGGTACGAAACCTTAGCTTTCAACGTTAGAGATTATTATGTTTCTGAACGTATTGAGAGACTGAAGACTGCGTCCAATTCATTACAAGGAATGTGCTTTTATGCTATAGAACGTCTCGCTAAGTATCTACCAATTCGCTTTGAGGCCCTAGAAATTGAAGTTAAGTTTAAGGATCGGGAAATAACACATGCGGTTCTGAGAATTAATCATAATCTTTTAGATCCAACAATTAAGCAATTTTTCCCTGATTGTGAAGAAGTTATGTTTAAGGAAGAAAATTATCCTTTAGAAATAATAGCTGAATCTGAAAAACCTCTAGATTTGGTTGAAAAAAATAGTAGTAAGATATGGAATGGTATGGACCGACTGTGATTTGAACACAGGATCTCCTGATTGCCAACCAGGCGCTCTATTGCTCAACCGAAGATTCAGTAAAAACCTAACGATTACCGAACTAAGCTACCGGCCCATTAAAAGACCGTTTTCTCCAGCTTTTTTAACTCTTTCTTATCTAGCCCAACTAATGGTGTAAATACTGGAAGGTCTTCTTTTCTTAGTTTTACTTCAGTATCGCCAAAAACGTATGCCTTTGCTTTAGTTTGTTCAACCCATTTTTTGAGATCTTTTTTATCTTTCACTGATACTGGTTTGACTCTTGATCCCCAGGCAAATCTTTCTAACTTCTTTATATTTTTCTGGAATTGATTTAGTTCTTTTTCATTAGAACGAATATGAATTGGTAGAATTTCACAACCGCGTTTCATGATTAACCAAGCTGCTAGGATATCTTGTTGGTTTTCAGACATTAATGCTATCGCCTTACCACTTGTTCCTAACGGTAGTCCTGAAAGACCTTCAATAATATCAGAATATACAAATGCTTTTTTGTCTATGACTTCAACTCGTAGCCAGAAGTTTGGTTTTGTTAAGTTGACTTTGGCCTTTGTTTTTTCTTGTATGAATGCACCAACTGCCTTTTCAACATCTCTAGAACTCATTGAATTACTTAAAATTGTTGCTCGGATACCAAATGTAGTTTTGGAGTTTATACCAAGATCTTTTGCTAAATCATAAATTGATTTATTTATTGTATCTATATTAGCACCGACCTGTGCTGCAGCACATAGATTTGCAATACCGAATATATCTTTTACTTTAGATATAGCTTCCTCGGGTTCAGGTGTGTATATGAAATAACGTCCCTGCCCGCGAATAATTTGATCAAATTCAATTTCATTTTGTTTTAAACAAGCTTTAACATTAAATAGAAGTCTCTGTTCGAATTGTTTGCGAACACCCTTGCTCTTTAGAATTAATTCTGCTGGTTTGAGTATTACAACTTCAGGTTCCATATTAATATTAAATAAAGATACTTAAAAGTATATTGAAAATGAAATTTTCAAAAAGCTAAGTCTATAAAATAGATTTAACTATTATGATAAAAAAAGAATAAAGGGCTTACTTTAAAGTAAGTAAGTTGATACAAGGAATCCAAGTATGAAACCGATTAATAAACCCTGAATTAGTTCTTTTATTCCGTATTCTATTTCTTCTTGTGTTAATTTTGGCATTTTTTCCTCCCTACAATAGTCTATTTTTTCCAGGCATTAATTCCCGCATTTCAATCATACCGAGTACTACTAATAGTGCTCCGAATCCGTAAAATAATGGGAATATCAATAATTCTTTTCCTGCTATTAATGGCATCTGTGGAATTAGCATTCTATTTGCGGCAAGTAATGTTCCATATAAAGCAAAACCTAACCATGTTGCTCCCATGAATACTAAAAATAGACCGATGTGCTCGTGTTTCTTCATGTTGTGATTCATATTCATTTTTTGCACCTCATTAATTTACTTAAGTATACACTTGCTTCTTTAAATACTTAATTTATTAAAACAGAGTGATTACAAAAAATTAGACCGATCTCATACTGATCCAAGCCATATAACAAGCTAGACGTCTCTCTTGACCTGCCATAAATGGGAATTGTTCAATAACTTCACCATAAATTTCATTATATCGTTCTCGTTGTCCTAAGTCTGTATCTTGTTTTAAGCAAGTTCCCATTAAATTATATATCTCTCGTTTTTCTGGAACGGTAGGCATTCTAGGAACATTTGACTCAAATATTGTTTCTAATCCTTGGTCCGGAATTGGTTCGATTTCAAATGTAGGCGTATATACTGATTGTACTTCAGGTTCCGGAGCAGGTGCTAATCCACTGAGGTTTGATTTTCTACGTGTATACTTTCGTTTAGTTCTTTGCGTAAATCCACTTGATTCGGGTGTAAAATCAATTCTATCCATTTCCATGAAAGGTCTACTTTTGAAATCAGCACCATTATGATAATGACTTAAAACACCAAGTTTTTTGTTTGTGTTTGAGTGACGGTATGTTTGTTCTAATACTGCTCGCTCTGGACCGCTTAATGGTAACTGTAAATATAAACCGCCTAGTTGAACCATACGATCTTTTATTTTACTGCCATTGCCTATGCGCCACTCTATTGGATTTATTGTTTTTAGGAATTCTCTAAGTTCAATTAAGCGATCAGCATATTCTTCACTTCTTTGAGTCATAAGTTCTCTAGTGAATGGTGCTGCACTGATTATTCGATATGCACGATTGGCTGCAGAATATAATTGTTTAAATTCTTCGAGTTGTAGCTCATCTAATTGAGCATTTTGTTTCATTTTTACCGGAGTATTATTGAATATTTTGGGAGAGTTAACTAAAGATAAGAAATCAACAAACATTGGTGATCCGCCAGGTCCAACGTATCTACCTCTGATTTCATTAGTTAGAAAATAAGACTCATTATGTTGATTTACTATCGCAGAAAATAATTGATTTGCTGCTTCTTTACGTGGGTTGAATATATCGCCTGCACCATGTTTTGCTATAGTTCTCACCGGGATACTACCGAATTGATATAAAATACCATCATCCCCCACTTTTGATCTAATTCCTGGGAAAAAATTATCAGATATTTCTAGTAATTGTGCAAACATTTCTCTGAACGGATTGTTTGGACTAACTAATGCAAGTTCTATACCGGGAGATATGCCCTTTATATTATACTGGTTTTCTGCCATCTCATCAAGTTTTTCTTCGAGCTTAGGATATGCTTTTATCTCAATTGGACGGAATCCACGTATAAATTTTCTTTTGCCACTCAAGTTTGTACCACCCGTTTGTTCGTTTATCCAATCACTCTTGTCCCGTCTAGTTGTTTCACGAGTTAACTCCCCACCAAAAAAGTCATCTAATTGGCTGAAAAGCGGATTTGGTTCATACAAACCTTTTCCTAAATATAATAAATTCATAAGTTCAGTAGTAATTATATTCCCCCGCAATACAGGGTTTATTGTGTGCGAACCGTCTGGATTTACTAGTTTAGTATCTCGCATCATTGCTAAATCTTCTTCAGTAGCACCTTTTCGATCAATTAAATCAATCACACCTCGATCTATAATTCTACCCATTCGATATTTTTTGCCCGCAGTATCTCGAGAACCAAGATAGTTTGTTCCAAGAACGGATTTATTTGCTAGACGTTGATAACCTATAGCATTAGATACAGCGTTATCATCTCTAGCACGAGAATTGAAAGTTTCAGTTGAATCATAATTAATAACTTGATATTTCCGAGGATAGCCGGCAGGAGGCTCTTTTAGAAAAACTTCCATACCAATTGGTTTTTTATACATACAGAATGGCGGATTTGCAGCTAAAATTGTATCTAGTGCGTCTGGATCAATTTCAACACCAATAACATTATGTGGTCTGAATTTTAGAGGTTCGTATACTTGTTCCCATTCTAGAAAATGTACTTCTCCAGTACTGTCAATATGTGGTAAGCTAGGTAAATGCAGCGCTGTGGCCTTTCTTATTTCTTTTTGACTGAAGGTATTTGATATTGCTTTTTTGAGACCTTCCTTTCTACTTCGTTCTTTTCCTTTGAATGAATAGTCTAGTCTACCAATACTCATATTACTAATAAGTAGTATCTGTATTCGTTTAAAACGTTTATGAATGAGGTTTTTGGCTCTAATAAAGTTTTTAAAGTCACAAAATAACGATTTGTTAGCGGAAAATGGGGCTGTAGTGTAACTTGGTTATCACTCGTGGTTTGGGACCGCGCGATCGGGATTCAAATTCTCGCAGCCCCATCATTTCGTTCTCTTTGTAAAGAGAAAGAACTAGATGTTCAAGAAAGAGAAACATTTAAACAATTGCTATGCAATTGAAAAAAAGCTACGCGGATGTGGTGTAGTCTGGTCTATCATGTGGCGTTGCCAACCAGCTCTTTTAGAAAAAGATCTGGCAGAAAACCCTTCGGGGAATTCGATGCAAAAACGCTGCGACCTGGGTTCAAATCCCAGCATCCGCACTTTATTCTTAAGTAAGATTAATGATGATTAAAATTAATAAAAAATTAAAGAAATAATGAGAGCTTATTTAGCTCCCATTCTGTGGAAACCTTTTCCACCAAAGCCCATACGCGCCTTGCCTTCAAAGCCAAGTTCTTGTGCTAATTCTTTAGCTGTTTCAAAATCTCCGTCTTGCTTTGCTTCATGCATTGCAATAAATGTATCAAAGTTTTCTTCAGTAATTTTGTCTGCCATTGGACAGTTTTCAGGTTGTGCAGCTATGACTGCTTCATAATCTTCAGCTTCAAGTGCATCCCGAACAGCTTCATGATTTGCAGCACGTTCTTGGTGTTTTGCTCTCATTTGTTCAAATCGCTCTTCGTTTGCAATTAAGTTTCTCCAGGACTCAAAATCTCCAGATTCTATTGCATCCCTTATATCTTCTTTATCTGCGTTCATGTTTCCAAATCCGCCAAATGCAGATACAGCGCCAGTTGTTACAATCAAACCAATTGCAAACAAGGCCATTAAACCTATTGTTTTATTATTCATATTTGTTCACCTAAGTATGATTTCAAATGTATTTATTAATGCATTATTAAAGACTAATCGGAGTTGTCCTTCATAAAACTTATAAACCGAACATAAAACATTAGACATGGATGGATATATTATTTCTCCACACTTTATGGGTTTTAATATACTATTTAGTATAGCCTTTGCAATTGTTACGCTTTCTGTTAGCTATTTATCATATAAGATTTACAAACTAACCAATAGAAAAGACTTGAAGTTATTTACTGGAGCATTTGGATGTTTTTCTCTTGCATACATAATTCAAACAATTCTTGCATTTGCAATACAAAACAAATTGATAGATACTGTCGGTAGAATGCGCGGAATGAAAGCGGCAATTATGCCTTTCCAACACCTTTCAATTTACACACACGCAATTCTCTTTACAATCGGATTGGTTCTTCTAACTTATATGACTTTCAAAGCAAAGAACAAAGGACTATTAATACTCTTACTGGGACTTGTATTGATTCCACTGCTTACAGTGATAAAAATAATTCCTATCTTTCATTTGGTTTCATCATTCTTACTTTTGTTCATAATTTATTTCTATTATAACAATTATAAAAGACATAAAAATATAGCAGCAGAACTTGTGCTTTTAGCATTTATTTTCTTATTAATTGGTAATTTCACATTCATATTTTCAGTTAGACAGGGGCTATTCTTTATGCTGGGCAGATTGTTGGAGCTTATAGCATATATTTGTATCCTGATTAATTTGAGGTTGCTAACAAAAAAATGAAACAAAAAAGAGAATCTTTCCAAATAAGACATGATATTCTCAAAGCAATTCAAATGGGAAAAACTAAACCCACACATATAATCTACAAAGCAAATCTCTCTAATCAAATGTTGGTTGAATATATGAAAGAACTTATTTCTAACGGCTTTGTTGAAGAAAAGAAAAACCCAAAAGGACGAACCTATGAACTAACTGATAAAGGAAGAGATTTTCTAAGAGAATACAAATTAATCCAAGGTTTCATGGAAGCTTATGGTTTGAGTTAATAGTACCCGCACTTTATTCTAAGTAAAACTACTGATGATTAAAATTAATAAAAAATTAAAAAATAAAAATTACATATATTAGTATGATCTAAGAACTGTGACTAATATCGCAAATCTCTTTGCGGAACTAAAAATCAAGATTTTTAGTATCGTTTAGGTCTTCGTTTTTGAAAACAATCTCTACAAAAAACAGGCTTACCTTCAGTTGGCTTGAATGGTACTTCACATTCTTGCTTACATTCAGTACAAGTTGCTTTATGCATTTCTCGTGGACCTCTGTCGAAACTTCGGTTTTCTCCACCTCTAAATTCTCCCATATCTATTCTCCTTATTTTTGAACAACATAAGAATTTAACATTCTTATATGTTCTAATAAATGTGTCAATTTAGTGTTTATAAGCGTATGCTTTTGAATTACATTTTGCTTTTTAAGCTTTGTTGCAATTCTTTTCAATAAATCTTTTAAGCAGATAATTTCTGAAGATTCTATGGCACAGAACTTCGAATGTATGATTTGTGATTATAAAGGAACAGTAAAAGAGAAAGGCGACCATTTAGGTATATGTAAAGATTGTGTTAGAAGAATAAAATTAGCTTGGCCAGATGGTAAGGACGTTCCAGTTGTTACGGATTAAGTTTTAATGTATTTTTGAACCGTTTTTAATATTTTTACTTGGTGCTATAAATACAACTTCTTTACCGGATTCTGCAGCAAGTATCATTGCTTCGGATTTTTCTCCACGAATTGTTCTTGTTTCTAAATTAACAATAAATACTGCTTGTTTGCCTTTCAAATCTGCTGGTTTGTACCATTGTCGTATTCCTGCAAGAACCTGTCGTTTTTCAGCTCCAAAATCAACTTGCATCTTGTAAAGTTTGTCTGCATTTGGGTGGCTTTCAGCCGAAATAATCTTACCAACGCGTAAGTCTAGTTTAGTAAAGTCTTCAAATTTTACCATTTTCTTTGTTTCCATTTTTGATTGAACTTTTTCTTTTAGTTCAACCTTTGTGAATAGAATCTCTTTCTTTCCAATCTTTGTTCCAGGTTTAATTGGCGTTTTTAGATCAGCGAAATTTGGTACTTTCTTTAAGCCAATCTGTTTAGCGATTTTCTCAGAAGTTTCTGGAATAAATGGATAAGTTAATGCACTAATCCATCTCAAACTTTCTGCTAGATTAAATAATATGTTGTCTAAGTCCTTAGGTTTTGTCCATGGTTGTTTCTTTGCTATGTATTCATTAGTTCTTGATATAAATCCCCAGATTTCTTCTAATGCTTTGTGTAATTCTCGTTTGTCAATCCATTTTTGAACTTTCTTGACATCAAATTTCAACTCAAATTTACCTTTTGGAACTTTTCCGTTGCTGAATTTAGTAATTAATGTACTTGAACGAGAGAGCAAGTTCCCCAATTCATTGGCTAACTCATTATTGATTCGAGCAATAATTGCTTTCTGTGAATAATCACCATCACTAGTACTTGGAATCTCGCGTAATACAAAGTATCTGACTGCATCAGTTCCGTATTTTTTTGCTTCTTCAAATGGATCAACAACATTACCTATTGATTTTGACATTTTCTGACCTTCAGATGTTATGAATCCATGTACAAACAATTCCTTTGGTGTTGGTATCTTTGCAGAAATAAGCATTGCTGGCCAATATATTGCGTGAAATCTAATTATATCTTTACCAATAACATGGATATCTGCTGGCCAATTTTTTGCAACGCGTTTATTTGGAAAACCCACACCCGTCAAATAATTTGTTAGTGCATCACACCATACATACATTGTTTGATCTTTGTCCCCTGGAACAGGTACACCCCATGGTAGACTTTTCGTATTTCGTGAAAATGATATATCTTGTAGACCTTCTTTAATGAATGATAACATTTCATTCTTTTTGGATTTTGGTACAATTTTGTATTTGTCAGTTTCAATTAATTTTTGTAACCGATTTTGATACTTTGATAACCTGAAAAAATAGTTCTCTTCTTCAACGAGTTCAAGATTACGATTTGGATGGTATTGACATTTACCATTAGTTAAATCTTTGTCTGTAACAAATCGTTCACATCCTGAGCAGTAATTTCCACTATATTTCTTTTTGTAAATATCGCCGTTTTTCTCTAACAACTTCCACATTACTTGAACGCCCGGCCAATGAACTTTTTGATCACTTGTTCTAATGAAAAAATCATTGGAAATGTTTAGAGTCTTTGTTAGTTTTTGAAATTCTGCTGCATGAATGCCAACAAATTTCTTTGTTGATATTCCTTGAGCTTTAGCAGTTGTGTAATTTTTAACTCCGTGTTCATCTGTTCCAGTAAGATAAAAAACTTCATAACCGGCTTGTCTATGCCATCTAGCGAGCGTATCTGCTTGAATAATTTCAAGAGCAAAACCAATGTGTGGTTTAGCGTTCACGTACGCAATTGCGGTTGTTATGTAAAACTTCTTTTTTAGAGCTATCACCTTAGTATATAATGATTTTAAATCTATTTAAGGGTTTTTAAGTTTAGTGGAAAACCTACTCCATTGAAGCAAAAACTATAAAATAACTAACTAGTAGATAGATATATGGTTATGTTGTATATCTCTAGAAAGATTGGGTGGACCTTTGCTTTTATATTTTTTGTATTAATGTTAGGTATGTATTTTTGGCCAAATATGACACGACCATTTGTAGGTTATATTGTACTTGTCGGTGATGCAACATTTAAGAGTGTGTTAGACATCGTTCAATATGTATTGTCTTAAGCCTTTAAATTCTTATAAACAATCTCAATTGATTATATAATGAAAGATATAACACATGAAATTGCTGAGCATATTCAGAGTACTACGACCCAACGTAAAGAACTTGCTAAAAACTTACGTCAATCAAATCCTGAATTAATACAACAAGTTCAGAATCAAGACTTGAATAATCTAAAAGTCTGTGGTGTAGATGGTGGTTTTTTGAAGAAAGAATTCCAAGGTATGACTTTGCTTCTTCGACGTGCTGTAGGTGTATGTTTTGAATATAAAAATAATCAAGTTAATGCTCAATATCTGCCGAATAAGAATCCTACTCCTGAACCGATAGTAATCCCACCAAATTTTTCTGAGCCCGACACAACAACATTAGCAAACCTAAAACGTGTAGAATTAGAAATTAGTACTGCAATAAAATCTGTTGAAACATTTAAGCCAGATATTATGGTTTTAGACGGATCAATTGTTGTTTATCCATCAAGTATACCTGAAAAGAATAGTGTTGCGTATGAAACTTATAAACAAGTTATAATGTTGTTTAGACAGCTTTATGAGTTATGCACCAAAGAACAGGTTTTGTTAGTTGGAGCTAATGAAGATTCACGTGGCAGAAAGTTTTGTCAAATTCTAAAAAAACAACTTTTGAAAGATAAACCTGAATCTGCAGTTTTAGATACTACTAATGATACAACGTTTTTATATCATTTATTGAATGATTGTGAGAAGACAGTTCCGTTTTCATATTCTGAAAACGAAGATGTACCGTCTTTAGCAGATCTCGGAGAATGGAAGAATAAAATATATGCACTATATTTGAAGCCATGTAAGTTTGATCGACCGCTAAGACTTGATTTCTTAGCAACACAAAACCCGCAAGTAAATGCTGATAAGATTTCAGCGATAATTCATGCAATATCTTATCAAAATCGGACTTATGCTTATCCATCCGTCTTGATAGAGGCAGATGCTCGAGCCAAGTTATCTGAAAAAGATCTGGCTGTTTTCAAAAAAGCGTTATTTGAGAAGATTGGTAATGATCCAACTATTTTTGATCTACGTCGCGAGACGAGACCAATCTAAAAATTTATATATTTGAAATGTTTTCTTAAATATATGAATAAGCGCGGATTTATGAAAGGGATTGTTACAATTGTCTTAATTCTATTTTTGATTGGACTTTATTATTATACAGATCAGACCAAAGAAATTCTTGGAATGATTGTTGCTAATTGGGAACCAATAAAAGTTGATTTAGCTCAGAAGAGTATAACTGTGCAGCTTTCTAATCTAACTAATGGGACAACTCAGGTGCTTCCATAAGAATAGTATCTTCTTTATCCTATAAATATATATAAGCAATTTTATTCACTGTAGCCAATGGACTGGTTAGTTAATGCTGCAAAGAAAAATCTAGATGAATGGAAGGATAAGAGTCGCGAAGATTTGTTAAAAGAAGGTAAGGTTAACCCGACTGTTGATGATCGCAAAGCTGAGAAATCCGTGAGTGAAACATTAGTTGAGCCAGAAACTACTGTAGAATCTGAAACTCCTGCTGCAGAAACTTCAACTGAACCCGTTGAAGAAGTACCTAATGAGGAATCTACTGAAGAAACCACTACGGAAGAAACCGTTGTTGAAGAGAAACCTGAAGAACCCGAAAAAGAAGGTCCAATACCAAGACCCGAGATTGCACATGTTTTTGATCAAATTAAGGATTATAATATGAATCAAGGTGTTCGAACTGAAGAACCGAAAGAATCGAAAGAAGAAACACCAGAGACGTCCGAGATATCAATCGAAGTTGAAGAGGAAACTACAACAGTACCTCCTGCAGTATCTTTACCACAACCTGCTGACGCTTCAGCACCTGTTGCGCAACTTACTACAAGTTCTGGTGCATTAGGTACAGTTATCACAACGCAAGATGGTCCGAGCGTAGGTGGTTTTTCATTTGTTATTAATTCAAAAGTCAGTCGCGGACAGTTTGTTGGAATTCAGACTGAAGAAGGGTTACTTATTGCTTCAGTTTCAAATGTTTTCAAAACAAATAAATATTTTGAGAATGCAGGAATGGTTCAAGAATACTCTAAAGGTTCTGGATTAAATTCAGCGTTTCCTGTTAAAGAATGGGAATATACTTTAGCTTCATGCAAAGCATTGGGTGTTTTTACAGACAATGGTGTTGAGAGAGTAAGTTTTCCACCAGCACCCGGACATGAAGTAGTACCAATTGATACGACAACACTAAATAAATTCCTTGGATTGGATCAGGAAAGAGGACTTGATTTAGGTATAGTTCAGCAACATGATTTAAAGGCAAGATTTAATCTTACAAAGACGGTTCAGAAGCATTTGGCTATATTGGCTATTTCTGGAGCGGGAAAATCTTACACAACAGCAGTTCTTTTAGAAGAGTTACTGAGTAGAACTGCGGATTTTGGTAGAATTGCAATTTTTATGATTGATAATCACGGCGAATATGTTAATTTAGAGAAAGAGCCACTTTTCTCAGGGCAAGTTAAAGTTTACAATGCGGAGGATATTAAGATTAATATCGCACACATGAGCGCTAAAAGTTTTGCAGCGTTATTACCTCAGATGAGCTCAGTTCAAGTTAGAGAGCTTAGTCGTATTATAACTGAAATACGTCAGAAGTTTAAAGATGGTGAAAGTTATGGTATGGAAGACCTTTCTAGTGCAATCGAAGCTGATGAATCTATAAAAGCCGTAACAAAAGAAGCACTTAAGGGCTGGCTTAAAGATCTTATTGACATGAAAATATTTGCTAAAGCAGATAATCCTGACCCAACAACACTGCTTGAACAAGGAAAAATGATTATATTCAACTTCAACAACTTATTGAATCTACAGAAGAAGCAATTTATTGTTGATTATTTTTCTAGAAGACTTTTCGACTTACGTAGACAGAATCTTTGTCCACCATACTTACAGATTATCGAAGAAGCACACAACTTCTGTCCAGAAAAGACAAAGTCAGAGTTTGCAATTTCGCGTAAGATTATAGAAACACTGGCTAGAGAAGGTCGTAAGTTCTATGCTAATATTTGTTTGATATCTCAGCGACCTGTTCAGCTTTCAACAACTGCTTTGAGTCAATGTAATACTCAGATTATTATGAAGGTTACAAATCCCTATGATTTGGATCACATAAAACGCAGTGCTGAGGCAATCAGCTCAGGAACATTGGATATTATATCCGGATTGCGAGTTGGTGAAGCATTAATTATTGGTGAAGCTGCTAAGTACCCTACTTTTATTAAAGTTCGCAAGAGAAAAAGCCAAGAGAGCCACGGTAAATCTCTCGAAGAGTACGCCATTGATTTTGATAGTCAAAAGGGTGAACCAGTAGCTGACGGCAAAGAATTTATCTAAAAACTCTATATTAGAAACGTTTTTAAAGAGTTTTTACACTGTTTAAGTACACTTAAAAGGTGAATACAAAAATGGAAGAAGAAAGACAAAACCAAAGAGTAGAATTTGAAACCGTAAAAGCTGAAGAAATTAAATTCGGAAGAAATAGCTTTATAGAAATAGCAAGAAAGAAAGCAAAAACAGATGAAGGCGAGAACGAGTTTATCTCAATCTCAAAAGGATTCTTTTTACCTGACGGAACTAAAAGATTCAGTCGTGGTAAGAATGTATCAATTCCTAACGAAGAAGAAGTTATTGTTACACTAGCTAAAGCACTTAAATCTATTTAAGTGCCCGCGTTAGTTTAACTTTTCTTTTTTATTATAATATTTTTATTATATATTTTAAACTATAATACTAGTTATCAAAAAACGAGATACGAGAACGTTTTTTAATCCGAAGTGAAATATACACAATGACGCGAGAAGGTATGCCAATTACTGGTGAAGGATGGTATGGTGGAAATGTTCCAGGTAATCCTATTATAGGTATTGGTGCTGAGGATATAGGATCTGAATTAAATGATCTTTCTTTTGGCGCTCAACAATTCAGAACACTCGAAGAGACGCTATTAGGTAATAAATTCCGCAGAGCACATCATAATGGAACTGAATCATATGATGTTTCTTTAGATATGTCTGGATTTAGTTATGATTTAATGTTTAACTATCGTGGTGTTACTGCGATATTATCTACTGATGAAGGTACAGGATTTAGAGTATTATTTGAGGGTTCACATTTTATTGTTAATAATGAACAAGATCAAATATTTAATGGTATAGATTTGAACGAGAACGAACTACTTGATACTGATCAACAAATTTTAGGTTTATTTCAGAAAGCATATGATAATTACACTATTCATCGGTTAGAGAATCAAACAGAAAAGTATGGATATAGAAAAAAGGGTTGTCAGATTAAGGACAGTGAGCATCGCAGCAAATTATTAATTAAACATAGAATAGGACAACTTCGAAATAGATCTTATCTTCATAGCAATGATCGTGCACAAGATATTGGTTATATTTTAGAACCAATTTTTGAAAATCTTAAGCAAGCAATTGATGGTATTCATGATGCTTATATTATGCCTAAATAATTATAATCTAATAACATGATCTGCGTTTTCAGCCAGTTTTCTTTCTAAGAAACCTGGTAAAGAAACGTTGTTAAAGCAACTGCTGCGCATTATAATCTAATAACATGATCTGCGTTTTCAGCTAACTTTTCTTCATGTGTTACTATGAATATCTGATCTAAGAAGTCAGATACTTTGTTTTGTATTACATCTATGAATGTAGTTATAGCTTTTTCATCAAGATTGTGTGTTGGTTCATCTAAAATTAGTAGACTTAAACCCGGTGCAAGAACTCTAGAGAAAGCAATTCTTACGGCTAGTGATGCAAGCATTCGCTCTCCACCTGATGCAAACCCTGATACTGGAACCCAATCACCATCAGTTTCTTTCATTTGTAGAGTATAATCTTGTTCTGTTGAAGCTAAACGAACACCCGACCATTTTTCATAAGGATATATTTCAACCCAAACTTGAGACATAACTTCATTTACTGCAAGTATTAGTTCGTCGCGTAGAGCAAGTTGCGTTGCTTCAAGAGCTGTTTTGAAGCGATCCAAGAAGCCAGCTTTTTCTTCTGCTTCTTTAATTTTTTGTTCGATTTCACTCACTTTTTGTTTCTGTGCATTTAATTCAGCAAGGCGTTTAGTTTTTTCGATTAGTAGTGTCTCAGAGTTCTTCAGAGTAGTTTCTAAATCTTGAACCTGCCTTAGAAGTCGTTGGAATTCTTCTTCTTTCTTATCAACGTCTTCTTTAGAAATTGGTTTATTTTTTAATTCTTTTTCAATAACATTGACATCTTCATTTAATCTTAATTGTTTTTCCTTCATTTCGTATAGATGTTTTTCATTATTGAGCAAGTTTAATTTGGCGTTGGATAGTTCTAATTCTTTATCAATAGATACAATACGTTGAGAAGTTTGTTTTATTATTTCATCTAACTTTTGTGCAAGTTCTCGATTATTTTTTAACTCAATACTACACGTTTCATAACTTTTCAGCAGAACATCTTCTTTTGATAATATATCAATAGCATTTTTGTTTTTATTTGATAGTTCATCGAGTTCCAAAAGACGATTTTCCAATTTTGATATAAATTCAGATAGTTCGGTGTTTTGGTAAAGTATTTGAGAGATATTTTTTTTATGTTTAGAAACTAATTGTTCTTTACTTTCTAAAGTTAGTTGAGAATCACAAACAGGGCATGCGCTTTCTGCTAAAGTTACTTTTTCTAAATGATCACGCACGTTTTTTAATTCAGCAAGATTCGCTTGCTTCTCACCTTTTCGTTTATCTAACTCTTTCTTTAATTCAGCAAGTTCTTTACCAATATTTGCTAAATCTAGTCCCGAAAGATCTTGTTTTAATTTTGATATATTTTTAAGTTCAGTTTTCGTATTATTTAATTGCGTTTCAGATAATGCTGCCCGTTTATCGTAAGTCATAAATTTATTGCGATCTTCATCAATTGTTTTAGTTAATGCATCTTTTTCTTTTTGAATATCAATTAGTTTATTCTTTATTATAATTATTTCATTTTCAAGTTCAGCAGTTGTTTTAGTGATATTCCTATCTGCGAGTTTTTCAGCAAGCTCATTAAGTTGTCTGAGCAACGAGCGTTTTCTTTCTTCTAATTTAGTTGTTTCCTGAAACTTATCGCGGAGCTCTAACATAATAACTCGTAAAGAATCTTTTTCAGTTTTTGACCGGCTTAATTCAGATCCAATCCCAAGTTGTTTGGATTTTAAATCATCAATTTGGGTTTCAGCATCTTTGATTTGATTACTTAGACCCGCTACACCAATGCTTTCTAAGAATGCTTCAGAGTCTTGTTTGTTGCGTAAAGTTCTATTGCGCAAAGTAACACAATTGTTTCGAGCAACTTCAAATTTATTTAAGCCCATTAATTCATCAACTCGTTTTTTACGTTCTTTAGGTGCAAGTTTGAGAATCATATCCGTTTCATTTTGCATAGCATATACTGTTCGTAAAAATACTTCGTCATCTACACCCAATTCTTTTTTGATAAAATCATTTACTTGTGTTGCTTGTGGTCCAGCTAAGAGTTTTCCTTCTGCGTCACGAACCGTACCTTCGGAGACTGCTTTTCGTGCATCAATTTTTCTTTTTATTTGTAGAACGTTATTTTGTGGTGAAGTCATTGATAGTGTTACTTCTGCAATTTTTTGTTCAGCACTGCGCGAAATTATATCTGCGGCCTTTAAATCACGATGTTTTAATTCCGCAAATGTTCCGAAAAATGCAAAGGATATACCTTGTAGTATGGAAGATTTACCTGAGCCCATTGATCCAACTAACACGTTGGTACCTGGTCCAAATTGGAGTTCCGACTCGCGATGAGATTTCCAATTCTTTAATTGTATTTGATTAATCATTTTTACCTTCAACAAGTGTTTCGAAAAGATCTGTAACTCTCTTTGCTTCAGCGTCAGTCTTAACTTTCATATTTTCTAGAAGTAGTTTCATTCCAATATCTTCTATTGAGATTTTGTTCTGTTTGAGATCATATAATAATTTAGCACGTTCACTAAGTTTGGAGCTTTCTACTTTGGTTTTATCAAAGTAGAGTAAAGATTTATCTGAGAATTTTCTGGAAAGTGGAACAAAGTTAAGGTCTGTTGGTAAAAATCCTTCAGCAAGTGAACCCTTTAGTTTAAAGCGTATTAGTGGTGCTAGTTTACTTGTATGAAATTTTGTAATCTCATTAATGCGTTCCTGTATGTTGGTTATAACTTCCGAAGGTTTCTTTCCAGTTACGTCGAAAATTTCATAATAAAATTCACGTACGTTTTCAAGTTCCACGAAATCGATTTTAGTTTTTTCAGATCCGAAATCGATTATGTAGAATCCTTTCTTTCGTTGAGCTTCTATTTTTCTTAATTGCGTTCTAACGGTTGATCCAATAACTAAAATTGGAGCACCCGAAATCGGATGTTTATCTTCAACTCGCCAATGTATATGGCCCAACAAAAACATATCAAACCCAGCAGGTAAATCTGCGTAACTCATAACATCTTGTTTTACATCGGGAATTAATTCTCGGAATGTTTGATGTATTAACAATATATTACGGACTTGTGGAAAGGGTTTCGGGTTCCAAGCTTCAATTGATTGTTTAGCAAATTGATCGGGAACGCCGGAAAGACCATGAATACCAATACGCTCTTTTCCGGATTCGATTAATGCAGATTCAGCATGTAAGTGTGTTAGAAAACCGGCCTTTTCGAGTATTTGAATTGGATTCGTGCTTCCAGGATTTCGTCTTTCATGTGTACCATAAATAGTTACTATTGGCGGAATCTTGCGATTCATACTAACCTCTTTATTATTCGATATGAGATTCATAACTTTGACTTTAGGTAATTGTTTGAATTGTTCAAATAAACTCATGGTTCTACTCATAATTTCTGGTCGAGGGACTTTATCATGAAATATATCACCCACTAAAAGTATAAGATCTGGCTTTTCCGCAATGGCTTTAGAAAAAGCTTCATCAGCATTTCTGAAAGCATCTTCGCCACGTTCCGTATCAAATTGGAATCCTAAATGAAGGTCAGATATGACTGCAAGTTTCATGAAATTGTGTATTGAATATTGTTTAAATCATTTAATAGTTTAGGGCCTATAATTATTTCAGACCCAATTTTTTATCTTTTCTATGTTTTATTCCATATCCACCCTTAACACAGAAACCGGGCGATAATTGAGCACCATTTTCTGCAAGAACATATAAAATAGCACTAAGGCCCTTTGATTCCCTTTTAGTTCGTGGTTGAGGAAGTTTAACTTTTGTAAATACCGGATCATTCATGATTAATTTGGGAGGACTTTGATGTTTACCGTCATTATAAGATATTCTATGTATATCTCTTGCGTGGGCACTTCCAAGTTTATCTAATAATTCAATCGCTCGTCTAACTATTTCATTACCGTCCCCCGTATTAATATTATAAAATCTATTATCTAAATCTAGCTCTCCTGCAGCATTTAATGGATATTTCATAATATATCTAATAATAAACCCTTTTAATTTTATCTAAAATGCCTGTCTCAAAACCTTTTTAATGGATTATTTTTAGGTATATCTACTATGACAATGGGTGAGTGCCCCCCAGCATTGCAAGAATGATTCTGTTATAGTTAGCACTTTCTCGGGTGATTTACCCCCTAATATGTAAGACCATTTTTTTAGTGCTAGCTAGTAATTCAGGTATTAGTCAGAAGCAAATTATTTTAGAAACAGGTTTATCTGAACGAGCAGTGAGGAATAACCTAAAGCAACTTGAAGAATTCGGATTAATTTCATCTAGTCGTGACGTTCATAATCTCAACTTTAAGAGATATAAAATTAATGAGAATGGGGCTGTGGTGTAGCTTGGTATCACTCGTGGTTTGGGACCGCGTAACCCAGATTCAAATTCTGGCAGCCCCATCATAAACTATTAAAGTATTAAAGAGGAAAAATAAAATGACAATTGAGTATAAAGACTTTGAAAATGTAGGTATAAGAGTAGGAAAAATAATCGAAGTAACTGATTTTAAAGAAGCAAGAAATCCATCATATAAATTAAAGATTGATTTTGGTAAAAAGATTGGAGTTAAGAAATCTGCTGCGCAGATCGTAGCAAATTATACAAAAGCGCAGCTTAAAGGAAAGCTAATTATTTGTGTAACTGAATTTGCTCCAAAGCAAATCGCGAACTTTATGTCCGAAGTTCTAGTTTTAGGAATCGAGGATAATAAAGGGAACATAACTCTTTTATCACCAGATTCAAAAGATATTGAATTGGGTAGTAGAATTTATTAAGTATGAAATCGGAAGTATAAAATGAAGAATAAAAAATCAAACTTTTCAGAGTGGTATACTGAAGTAATTCAAGAAGCAGAGTTAGCAGATTATACTAAAGTTGGCGGATGTATCGTATTTAGACCATATTCCTTTGCAATTTGGGAAAAAATCGTAGCAGAAGTTGACAAGAGATTTAAGAAAATCGGTATAAAAAACGTTTATTTTCCAAGTTTAATTCCAAAGAGTCTTTTGATGAAAGAAAAGGATCATTTTGAAGGATTTACACCAGAAGTTGCTTGGGTAACGCATTCTGGTGAAACTAAACTCGAAGAACCTCTTGCAATTAGACCTACATCTGAAGCATTGATGTATGATTCATATGCGAAATGGATTCGAAGTCATCGAGATTTACCTTTACGACTTAATCAATGGGTTAATATCGTCCGTTGGGAATTTAGTCACGCAACACCTTTTCTGAGAACTAGAGAGTTCCTTTTCAACGAAGGGCACACCGCTTTTGCAACTCAGAAGGAAGCATTAGCTGAAGAAAAACCAATAATGGATATCTATAGAGAGATTTTAGAGGAGTATATGGCTCTTCCTGTAATCATTGGACGTAAAACGGATAAAGAAAAGTTTGCTGGAGCAGTATTTAGTGTTAGTCTCGAGCATTTAATGCCTGACAAGAAAGCAATACAAGGGCCACCGTTCCATCATGATGGTCAAAATTTTTCAAAAGTGTATGGAATAAAGTTTCTTGATGAGAAAGAAAAAAAGCAATTTGCATGGCAGAATACTTTTGCAGTTTCAACAAGAGAATTAGGTGTACTTTTTGCAACTCATGGAGATGACAAAGGATTGATTTTACCACCTAAGGTCGCACCAATCCAAATTAAGATTATACCTATTTATGATAATAAATCTAAGAAACAAGTGTTAGCTACAGCAAGTAAGATTAAAGAACAGCTTAAAGAATTTTTAGTTGAAATAGATGATAGAGACGGTTACACGCCTGGTTGGAAGTTCCATGATGCTGAATTGAAAGGAATTCCATTGAGATTAGAGATTGGACCAAGAGATATTAAGAACAAAGTTGTTGTGCTAGCTAGACGAGATACGGGTGATAAGAAGGAAGTTAAAATGACCCAAGTGGATAAAGAAGTATCAAAACTTCTAGATGCAATCCAGAAAAATCTGTATACTAAAGCTAAAAAGTTCTTGAACGAAAACATACATGAGGCTAATAACTTAGATGCTTTGAAGAAGATTCTTGAAGAAGAGAAAGGATTCATACGAGCAGGATGGTGTGGTGCACGTAGTTGCGAAGATTTAGTTAAAGATGAGACTGGTGCTAAAATAACAAATCTTCCATATGGTTTGAAAGCAAAAGGAACGTGTGTTTGTTGTAGCAAACCTGCAAAGAAGGTAGCACATTTTGCAAGAAGCTATTAACTGCTCTAATCTAGTAACATTTTTATATGACACGGGATTTCTTTGTGCATGGCAACAGCAAATGAGAAGCTAAAATATTTTTATACTAGAATTATTAATACGGTAGGTAAGGCTTTTAGATCTAAGAATCCGAAAGAATTAGAAGTGTTAGAGAAAGAAGTTGTAGCAGAAAGTCATGGTGCTGAGTTAGCAATAAAAGAAAAAGCAGTAGCAGCAGAAAAATTAGAGCACGAAAAGACTCAGACTCAAAGGAAATTGAATGAACTCAAGGCTTAACTTCCAAAAGAAACCTTTATAAGTTTCATTCTATCTATATTGTATTCTTATAAAATTAGGAGAATAATTATGGAAAAACAACATCGTAAAGGAACTACCACTGTTGGCGTTATATGTAAAGACGGAGTAGTTTTAGCAGCAGACCAATTAGCTACTCTAGGTGATTTTCAGTTTAATAAAGACGCTCAAAAGATACACAAAATCTCTGAGAATATTGCTTTAACAACAGCAGGTACTGTTGGAGATAACTTGGCAATAATTCGTATTCTAGAAGCTCAAATGAAGCTTTACGAGCTTGAAGTTGGAGAACCAACTGTTAAAGCAGCAGTTACTCTTTTAGCAAATGTACTTTCAGATAAGTACTTGTATACTTACTTACCTTACGGTCTTTTTGATTTAATGGGCGGTTATGATGACAAGCCACGACTTTTCAGTATAGATCCTGTTGGAGGATTAGCACCTGAAACAAAATTCGCAGCAACTGGATCAGGAATGGTTGTAGCATATGGAATACTGGACCAAGAATTTAAACCAAATATGACTTTAGATCAAGGCATGAAGTTAGCAGTAAGCTCAATTGTTGCTGCAAGAAAGAGAGTTAGTTCTGTTGGCGGAGACAACATAACTGTATTCAAAATAACTTCTTCAGGAATTGAAGTAGTTGATCCAACCAAAATATTAGCATTAACAAAGTAATTTTTAATGAACACAAAGGTGACAACGCATAATGACTATAATTGACCAAATTCTAGAAAAAGTACCTCGAGACGCAATGATAACTAGCACGGCTTATGAGGGTGCTAATATAATTCTATATACTAAGAACAAGAGTTTCTTAATTCATGGTGGAGATATTATTCGCAGACTTGTTGAGGATTTCAAAAAGCGAATTGAGTTGCGAGCAGATTCAGCTATTCGAATGGATCCTGACACAACATTGGCGTTTGTAAATAAATCAATGCCTAAGGACGCAGACGTTGTTAATGTATTTCTTGAACCAGCCAGAAGTTTAATCATGATTGAATCAAAGAATCCTGGACGCGCAATTGGTAAAGATGGTGAGAACCTAAAAGCAATTAAGGAAAAAACATATTGGACGCCATTGGTTCGTAGAGAATCAACAATTACATCCAAGATTACACAAAACATTCGAAAAGTTCTATATGAAGATAATGTTGAAAGAAGAAAATTCTTACATAAAGTTGGAGAACGAATATACGAATATAAAAAATCTAATGGTAAAGAAATGTGGGCCCGTCTATCCTTTTTTGGTGGTGCACGACAGGTTGGTAGAAGTTGTTTGCTTTTACAAACTCCCGAATCTAAAATTTTGATTGATTGTGGAGTTAATGTTGCAGCACATGGAGTAGATTCATATCCAATATTAACTGCCCCTGAATTTGATATTCAAAGTATTGATGCAGTTATTATATCACACGCACATTTAGATCACGCTGGATTTTTACCCTATCTAACAAAATATGGTTATACTGGACCAATTTATTGTACTGCACCAACTCGGGATGTTATGGCCCTTTTGCAGTTAGATTATATTGCAGTTTCACATGCACAAGCTAAGACTTCGATCTATGGTGCTGAAGATATTAAGAAAGTAGTTAAGAATACAATAACTTTGGATTATAATGAAGTTACAGATATAACTCCGGATGTGCGAATTACGTTATATAATGCAGGACACATTTTAGGGTCTGCTATGGTTCATTTACATATTGGTGAAGGATGGCATAATGTTCTTTATACTGGAGATTTCAAAACACATTCAACAAAACTTCTGAATCCAGGTCATTGGGAATTCCCAAGAGTTGAGACTCTTATTACTGAAAGTACATATGGTGCTCAAGATGATATTATGAAGCCAAGAAAAGAAAGCGAAGCCGAACTCGTTAAACGTGTAAAAGAAACCATAAAAAGGAAAGGAAAGGTTTTGGTACCAGTTCTTGGAGTTGGTAGAGCACAAGAAGTTATGGTTATTCTTGAAGAGGCATTTAGAAATGAAAAAGTCAAACCCGACGTGTATGTTGATGGAATGGTTTGGGATGTAACTGCAATTCATAATGCTTATCCAAGTTTCTTAAACAAAGACATAGTACAACAAATTTTCTACAAAGGAAAAGATCCATTTACATCTGGTTTCTTCAAAGAAGTTGCAGGATATAAAGAGCGACAACAGGTTCTTAATGGCGGTCCATGTGTTGTTTTAGCAACATCTGGAATGTTGGTGGGCGGACCATCTGTAGAATATTTGAAAAACTTCTGTGATGAGAAAAAGAACAGACTAGTATTTGTAGGTTATCAAGCAGAAGGCTCACTTGGAAATCAGATTCAAAAAGGTGCAGAGACTTTCTTAGAAGGTAGAGAATCATTTGATATTAAATTAGATGTTCACACAATTGCAGGTCTTTCTGGACACTCAGATCATAGAGAATTACTTGATTATGTGAAGAAAATGAATCCAAAACCAAGAAAAATCGTTGTTATGCACGGTGAAAACTCAAAGTGTTTATGTATGGCAAGTAATTATCATAAGGAATTCCATGTAGAAACCAATGCACCACGTAATCTAGACGCAATAAGACTTCGTTAATCAAGAATTCTTTGAATTATATAATATAAATCATCACGTTTACCCTTTTCTTGAGTAAATTCATACCCTAAAAAAATAGTACGTGTACCTATTTTTGGTGCAAATCTAAAACCTATTCGAGCACTTAGGAGGTCAGTATTATAAACACGAATATGTACCCCACCATAATAATTTATTGAAAGACTTTTGTTTTTATTAACACTACAAGAAATGTATTGCTTGGTTTTTGGATTTAACATTTCTTCAAGTAATTTATGTTCAAAATCTTCTGCCGAAGAAGATTCTTTAGCACGATATATATCACGATTATACATAAATTCAGCTAGAAATTGTACTGCTTTTTCATACATATAGGTTTGAATATCATTCATATTATTATTGCGTAATAAAACTTTTAAATTTTTACAATTTGTAGTAATACTTTTTGATTAACGCAATAAGATTAAGATAATATTATTCTACTTTCTTTATTTTCCAAACAATTACTTGAGATGGATAGATTGGTTTTAGTGCTTTCTTTAAATCATTTGAAATGTTCTTAGCGGTAAGTGGGCCGAATAAGTCTTTGTACTCACGCTTTCCAACAAAATCGCTTGTTAAAGTGGTGGCAGTTTGTTGAAGTGTTGTTCGAACAGCTCTTGCGACCTTATTATTTAATAGAATATATAATTTGACTCGTATCTTCTGTTTATCTTTTGTTGCAGTATCAACAATTGTGATTATTCTTTGTTTTGCTCTTCGTTCGATTCTTTGAACGTGTGAGTTTTGCATGTAAAATAAAATTGGTTCAGTTACAACAGTTTCACCTTGAACCTTTACAATTCTTAGTTTGAATTTGTTGCTCATATCTCGCATAGAACCAGTAATTGCACGTAAAGTGGTTTCAATAGTTCGACCTAGTAACGCATTTGGTTCATAAGCAGTAATATCACCAATATCTACAGAGTTTAGTGATTCTGGTGCCTTTACTGTAAACCATATTTTCTTTGTTTTCTTCTGCATTGCGGCGCTTTTCTTCTTGTTTACTTTCTTTGCTCCACCTTTCTTTTGTTGTGCCATTTTATCCTACTAATAATCTTGCTTTTTCTGGATTATACTTCCAATCTTTTGGTAGTACACCCGTCTTTTTATAGTATTTCTCAAGACGTCTAATTTTTGATTCAGTCAACTGTAGACCTCTTTTTGATACCATATCTTGTTTATTTTTTTCTAAGTGTTTTCGAATATTAACTGCTCTTTTAATCAGGTTCTGTACATCTTCTGGAACTTCAGGATATAATTCCTTTTCTTTCAGGATAGTTGAGATACTTTTACCTGTAATAATTTTGATATCTGGAACGCCGTAAGAATCGCGAAGAGTTATACCAATTGTACTGGTACTGTAACCATTCTTAGCTAGTTTTAAAATAATAGACTCTATCTCACCTTTTTTTAGCTTCATCCAGCTAGGAGGTGTTGTTGATAGTGGTTTCTTGCTACTTGATTTTCCTCTTGTTCTTGCGTGCATTCGTGCCATTTTACAAGCCTTGCCCTTGTAGCATCCCCCGCTTCTGCGAAGCTCCGCCAAAGACATTTATATGGCTAAAAATATTGGATCCGGTCTAACACCGCCCAAACGAGGTTAGCCATGTTTTAGCTTGTTTGTGGGCTTTATAAGTGTTTCTAGATAACTTTTTTGTACTTGCCGCGAAGTTCTACTATATCTAGCCGTTTTAGTACTGTAGCGTTTCTGTAACCAGCCAAGAATTCTTTCCAACACTCTTGCCACATATCAAAATGTTTGGATTTCAAACATTCTTTGAATAAATGAATATCAACTGCTTGGTCTTCAACTTTTTCAGAGTATTGTGATAAACCAAAATCAATTAGAACAACATCATTCTTTCTAAGAATCATATTTGATGTAGTTAAATCACCATGAACTATATTTGCTTTATGCATTTTAGATATCTGTTGCCCGATTTTCTTACATAATTCTGGAGTGAGAATATCTCTGATTTTTGTTCCATCAATCTTTTCGATCTCTAATTTCATATCCTTTTCATCAACATCAATAACATTTGGTACATTAACTTTGGCTCGTGCAGCCATTCGTAGAAGTTTTGCTTCAGCTCTAGTACGTGATTTTCGGAGTTTTGAATCTATTTCTGGTAAGCGATATGACTTTTTGATTCGATGTTTGAGAATATTATCTTTAGCGTCATAGATTTTTGCTTCAGCGCCTTGGGCAATAAGTTTCATTATAAAGCACCCCCAGAGAGATTTGAACTCCCGTCCCCAGGTCGAGAACCTGAGATGATTGACCGGACTACACCATAGGGGCATAGTTATACAGCTTAACTTTCGTTTTTAAGATTTGCGAATCACTAACTTTTAAAATAGTGAAAACCCTGTTATTTTATGGGCCCATAGCATAATGGATAGTGCGACCGGCTTCGGACCGGCTGATCGGGGTTCGAATCCTCGTGGGCTCATATTATACTATGAAAGTGTTCATAATTCACGGAACATTTGGTAAACCTAACTCTAATTGGTTTCCTTGGCTAAAAACGGAATTAGAGAAACAAGGTCACACAGTTTTCATGCCACAATTTCCAACGGGTATAGCTAAACAGAATCTTACTTCTTGGACTAATAAAATAAATGAATATAAAGAACATCTTGATGATGCAGTGTTTATTGGCCACAGTTTATCTCCTGCGTTCATATGTACGTTGTTAGAAAATCATAAAGCAAAGGCTGCATTCTTTGTTTCCGCATTTTTCGATATTATCGGAATTGACGATTATGACACGTGTAATTGTACTTTTATAACTCATGATTTTGATTGGGCTAAAATAAAGAAAAATTGTCCAAAGTTCTTTGTTTATTATTCAGACAATGACCCCTACGTACCACAAAAATCGCTGATAAAATCTGCAAAACTTGTTAGTGCAAAACCTCTAATCATTAACGGTGCTGGTCATATAAATGCAGAATCTGGATATACAAAGTTTCCACAACTTCTGAAAGACTTTGAATCTATAGCTTAGAGTATGGGTGTTTTTTTAAATTTATATCTAATAGATGTATATGCGAAATAAAGTTCCGAATGAATTTAAAATATTATTACTTATTGGATTCTTAGTAGTACCATTTTCAATGTTTCCGATTGGAGCAATTCTTGCAGCAATTATTCTAGCTACATTTGGTCAAGCTGGTGAGAAAATGGCTATGAATCGTGGAATGAATGCATATATTGGTTATTCTCTAGGATTTATTCTAGGAGTTGTTGGATTATTGATTATGTTAATATTCTTCCCTAAACATAGAAGAGCTAATTGTAAGACCTGCAAAGGTATTGGTTACAAGAAAAATAATGAGTTTCACTGTAACGAATGTAATCGAGTTGTAGCAATTTAGTTATTTTTTATTTTTCAATAAGAAATAAATTAGCGGTACGCTTAGAATTGCGAAACCACAAAATTTGAATGCTGTTTGTACGTTGTATAAATCCGCCCAATAACCTACAATTGGTGCAACAAGTGCTATACCTAAACCCCGCATTAACATTGATGTTGATATTATTGTTGCACGCATACTGGAATGTACTTCTAAATTCAGTAAATGTTCTGAAATTGGTTCACGTATTCCATAGGGAATGCCTGCAATACTTAGGAAAATTACTGCTAATATTGTTGGAGAAAACACAGCTCCAAGAAGTAGTACTGGCATCATGAATGTAGCTATAATTAGTGTGGTCTTATTGCCAAATTTCTCAGAAACATCATGTGAAATATAATGACCTGTAGCTGAACATCCAAAAGTGAATGCAGCAATATATCCAAACCATTCTATAGGTATATTTCTAAATTCGAAAAATAGCGCATTCATAAAATGAACCGATTCATTAAACGCTAAGAACACAAATGCTGCAAAAAGAAGAACCAGTAATTGTTTATTTGATATAATTACCTTTGAACTATTGAGCATATGTTTGAATATATTTTTGTGATCTGCTTTTTCATAATCTGGTTCTTTTAATAGGAATAAAAATCCTGCCGATATTAACATTGGAATAGTTGCTAGAAGCACAGGTAATCCTAATTCAATACTTGCTAAGTAGCCTCCAATAACTGAACCAGTTGATGCACCAATTAACCACATAGCGTGAACGGTTCCAATAATTTTTTTGTAGTACTTTTCCTTTTTCTCTTCTTTTAATGTATCAAAAATTAATGCATTATGAGTTCCACTACTCAAACTTCTTGCTAATGCAATAATTAAAACAGCTAGTATAAATACCGCCATACTGCCACCAATATATAATATGAAAATACCAACTATTGCAATAAGGTGCGCGCTAATCACCGTTTTCTTACGCCCGAATAAATCTGCTACAGCACCAGTAGGTACCTCAAAAATAACCATGGCCGCAGCTTCAATTGCAAAAATAATTGCAACATTAGTTACTGAAAATAAGCTCCGTTCCAAATAAAGTGCGTATATTGGAAGGAAAAACAGCATACCACCAAAGAGATTTGCTAAATACATCAAAGTAATATTCTTGGATTTTATGCCGAATTTGTTAAACATAACTAGTTGTTGTGGCATACAATTTAAAACTTTAGTAAACGACCATGTTGTTTAAGCCAGCCTTTGTGTCGGAGGTAATCAGGACATTTTTCTTGAACTGTCGCCCAAAAACGGGCAGAGTGGTCCATATGATCTAAATGAGTTATTTCATGAGCAACAACATAATTAACAACAGGCATCGGTGCCATCATAAGTCGCCAGTTAAAATTTAAGTTGTTCTGCGAGGAGCAAGAACCCCAACAAGTCTTCTGACCTTTTATGGCTATGCGTTTTACACGATCAGAATAACCAAAGTTTTCAATCATATTTGGAATGACTTTGCGAGATTGCTTTATGTACCATTTCTTTAGCTCATTGCGAACTGCATCATAATCATGATCACCAATATGTAAATCAAAACTATTGGTTTTGAAATTTAACTGAACTCTTTTTGATCCGGAGATTATGTTTACAGGGTATTTATTTCCTAGAAAACGAATTTCATCAATGATATTTGGTCTACTCTCGATTTCGCGTTTTGATTTGTGTAGATGAGCAGCAACCCATGCTGCCTTTTTCTGTACAAGTTCGATTGCTTGCCGTTCTAAGTATTTGCGCGGAATGGTTACGATTACTTCACCTTCACCAGATACTTTGAGAATTATTCGTTTAGCTAGCTTGTTTACTTTGACTGAGAATTCAATTTCTTGATCACGATAAATAATTGAATGTTTCATATTCTGCAAAATAGTTACACATATAAATGTATTATTATGCATTAGATATGATAGAAGTTGAAGTCCGAGCTAAAGTTGAGAATTTTGATGATATTAGAAAAAATCTTGAAGAGCTTGGTGCAAAACAAGTGAATAAAATACATCAAGTAGATAGAACATTTGGACATTCAATGTTTTTGGATGAATCTCATCAAATCTTTGAAGGTGGTTTTTCAGCACGCGTAAGACAAGTTGATGATAAGACAAAGATTGATTGGAAGGAAATTCGTAGAGAAAAGAAGCATGGTATGCAACTTAGCGCCCCAGTAACTAATATTGAAATGGGTGTGGAATTCTTACAGAAAATGGGTTGGGAAGAAGCTTTTGTTGTTGACAAAGTTAGAGAACTTCATGAATTTGAGAATTTCAAAATCTGTTTAGATGAGATTAAACGGCTTGGAACATTTATCGAAGTTGAGATAACCGTTCCAACTGAAGAAACTGCTGATGAAGCGCTGGAAAAATGCAAGGAATTCTTAGCTAAAATCGCACCATCTGCTGAGATAATGTACAAATATTATGGTGATTTAATCTACGAACTCACTCAGAAGGAGAAATAGGCTCGTTCCATTTGTATCTTATGTATAGACCTTCTTTCTTTTTCTCAATATAATCTTGTTTGACTAATTCTTGAAATACTTGAGACCATAAACGATTATACTGTCTTAGCTCTGCTTCTGGAACCCATTTATTAGCCCATTTTGTCATAAATAAAAATCTGATCTGGTCTGCAATATGCCGTTTTTCAACTTCTCGGAACATAATATACTAACAGTTAATCTTTTAAATAAATAACTGCCTTGTAGTATATGAGCGAACTGCCAATAGTTACACCGAAGTATTTCCAGAACGATCCAACTAGAACGTGCCCGTTTGATGCATGTCCTAGTGTGGATGCTCGTGCAGCTCCATTGCACCCCGTATATTGTTTGTTACAGCACCCGTATTTGACTAGACGTGCAAATCGTCCAGATACCACCGCATCACCGATTTGTTCAATATCTGAATGTGCTAATAAAGTATCATTATCTAATTTGTGTCACAAGATTGCACAATTAAAAAAAGATATTCAGCGTGGTTATAATTTGATGTCTGAAGAGACGGGCGAACGAGTGTGCGATACATTAAATTTAATATCCACTTTAATTGAACATTCCTTTGCTCCTGAAGACGCTTATCGTTTTGTGGCCGATGAATTGGATCATAAGAGAGTGAACCAGATCAAAGACCTTATTGGAGCTAATCAATTTGCTCGAGATGAGAGTTTAGGCGCGTTGGCCCAACAACCGGGTTTAATTCAATCTGTAAAAGCAAAGGCTGCAGAAAAAGGCGTTCTATAAAATTTTTACAATGAGTGTACCTTCATCTTCTTTATTAATTTTCTGACCATTACTAGAGAGTTCTAACTCGCGCGTAACAGTAAAAGTGAAACTATTCGAAAATACTTTAGGCAGCCCAACTAATTTGCCTTGTTTGTATAATATAGTATATTCGCCAGGAATCAGTCCAAAATCAATAGCCATATGCCTAACAAGCGGTTCTGCACATTTTTTAGTTAATTCACCATGCACACCACTGTAACCTAAAATATTGCCATTTTGATTTAGTATGTAATAATATCCAGCAGTTGCAGATATACCTGATATCGATCTTCTATCTCCTAGTATTTTTCTTACAGGCATATTTATTACCTACTTATAAATCAATTTTTGTTTTAAGTGCGTCACGAACCATTTGTTTCATCTTTTCTTTGCTGTAAGGGTTGATGAATCCATCAACAACAACAAAGTGGATGTCCTTTTTCTTTAGTTCTTCAAGTGCTGGAACAACCTTTTTATGGAATTCGTTTAATCGTGATTTGAGTTTTTCTTCAGTATCATCTGGTCTGTGAAATACTTCACCACCGCAATCGTGACAACTGTTATCTTTTTTTGGTGGATTATCTAACATGTGATAGACCTTTGCGCAACTCTTACAAGTTCTTCGATGAATCGTGTGATTAATTATATTTTCATCATCTCGATGAACTTCAATAATCATATCAATATGGCTACCGTTTTTCTTTAATAGCTTCATTAGGTGCTTTGCTTGATCTACGGTTCTTGGATAACCATCAAGAATACATCCTTTGTAATCATGTTGTTTGAAATATTCTGCAAAAATCTCATTTGTTAATGAATCTGGAACAAATTTACCGGCAGATATGTATGCATGTGCTTGTTTTCCAAGATCTGCTTCTCGATTTTTTTCACCGTTCTTGAAAGCAGTTAAGAATTCTCTAAAAATTGTACCTGTAGCAAGCTGTTTTAATCCCAGTTCTTCCGCAACCACATCAATTCTTGGTTGTTTTCCTGCGCCAGACTTACCAGTTACAATGATATTCTTAACTTCATGCTTCTTAATTTTCATACAATACCACAAATACGATGTTTAAAAGATTTTAGATTTAATCTAAAACGTGAATTTCTGTATCGTTTGGTATTATTACATTTGAAAAAGTTCTCGTTATTTCATTTATATATATTTGTAAATTAGTTCTGTATGGATTGATGTGAGTTAAAAAAAGTGTTCCTACATTAGCTGATTTTGCTATATTGGCTGAAGCAGAAGTGTAACCATGTGCTGTTTTTTCAGCCAACCAATAATATTCTGAATCAAAATACGTATCTATAATTAATGCATCACTTTCTTTCACAAATGCAACAACCTCATCGAAATGTTTTATTGTATTAATATCAGTCACATAAGAAACCTTTTTTCCATTATACTCCACTGAATAAATATATACTTCTGTTTCGCGTTGCCTAAATTTTTTAGCATGAATTGTTGCTCCGTTTATTTCAAAAGTTTCTTCGTTTTGTGTTAATGTATGTGCTTGATGATTAAATGGCCAATCTTTTCTAGGTGTTCCACCAAGTTTAGGAATTAAAAGATGAGTATCTAGAGTATCTAATGTTTCAGCTCCACAATAAAGATGATGATCTACTTCGTAGCGACCATTGTCTTGATTGAAAAATGGATAAAACATATCCCACCAATAAGTTAGACCAACGGAATGATCTTGATGACTGTGAGTTAATAGGAAATGTAAATCATTCTTTCCTTCTTCTTTGAAATGTTTTAACCAAGTATTTGCGTGAGCAAAACCTGCACCAGCATCTAAGAAAATACGTAGTTCTGGAAATAGAATGCATGGTTGTAACATACCTCTTTTTGTGTAATGATAGCCCCCAGTTCCAAGAAAAGCTAATTCCATATTACTTAGTAGATACTAAGTTATAAAAATCTTACCAAATAGAGAGTTGATAGAGGGACCAAAAAATTCACGGCCTCAGTAATGAGGAGTATGCCTGCCGTAACAGGCGAGTGATATATTGGTTTTCCCTTCAACAATCTATTCGGCGGCATGAGGGCAGGCCTATACATTTTAATTGGGTATAAAATGAAGCAAAATGTGGTACTCAATGCCCACGACTTCTTGAAATTTCTAATAATATACATATAAAAGGTTTATGCTAGTTTAGTGTCATATTAACCCGCGTCGAAAGGTTTTGATTAATGATATCACTTCATCACCTGTTTTTATATGATTTATTTCATTTCGGAGCTTTGCGCTATTGGTTATTCCTTTTGTAAATAGATGCGCGTGTGCAATCAAGTGACCTGTTGATATTTTGTATTTCTTACATAGATTTGCGTATTTGAGAAAATGATCTACCTTTTCTAGGTCGGTAGGTTCTGGTAAATTCTTACCTGTTTTAAGATAATATATCACTCTTTTGAAGATAAATGGGTCTTTAGCAGCCGCTCTGCCTATCATAATTGCATCACAGCCGGTTTTGTCGAACATCTTTTGTGCAGAGGCACCATCAATAATATCACCGTTTCCAATTACTGGTATTTTGACTGTGTCTTTAACCTCCTTAATTGCTTTGTAGTTAACTACGCCCGAATAACTTTGTGCAGTTGTTCTTCCATGAACAATTATTGCATCTGCTCCAGCTTCTTCAACAATCTTGGCAATTTTTTTGTGATTCTTTTTCTTATCATTTAAACCAATTCGGATTTTTACTGTAACAGGCTTTTTTGTGTTTGCCTTTAGAGTTTCAATAATTCTCTTTACTTTTGCAGGTCTACCCAAAAGTGCAGAACCGGAACCTGCTTTTAAGATATGTGTTGCGGGACAGCCCATATTAAAATCGATAATATCTGCAGCACCTTCAATTTTCTTGACCGCTCGTTCAATCTGGTCAACTTGCTGTCCGAAAAGTTGAATCGCAATTGGCCGTTCATCTGGATCAATCTTAATCATATTCATAGTAATTCCATTGTTCTGGTTTATTGCATTTACAGAAACCATTTCAGTCCAAACCAAACCAACACCCTGTTTCTTGCTTAGAACTCGAAATGCAATATCAGTAAGACCTGCCATTGGAGCTAGGCATATGTTGTTCTTAATTGCGATTTTTCCGATTTTACAAGTCTTCATAGTATATATAAAATTTAGAATTTAAATAATAATTGAAAAATCAATCAAATGGATGATGTTTGTAATGTGGACAGTAGTTTCCTACGTCTGAAGTTACATCGTCATCTACGATTTTTACAGGTAATATTTGTCCTTCATAACCAAATAATTCTTTTGGTGATGCTAATTCATCTGACCCAGTTTTATGGCAATCTTCTTCTGATTCTTTATCGCCCTTAAATCGATATACACACATACCACAATTTCGCATCCATTCCATTGGGTGACCCGGTTCTAAGTTCTCAATTTCCCTTTTCCCGATAAATGGCTGACCATTTAATGTAGTATTTTCAAGATTTATTTTTTCAGGCATTTCTGAATCTGCTTTTTGGAATTCATCTGATATTGGCCCTTTAGTTTCCATGACTACGTTATAGTTAGTAAATTTTAAAAACACTTCGAAAATTTAATCATAACATGTATAAAACGAGACTAATCCTTTAGTTTTCTTATTTTCTTGATAATAGCATCCTGATAAACTTTGAATGCTTTGCGTTTCTCTTTTTTGTAGATGTATGGTGTTCCAATATCTTCATTGCATTTGGAACATTTTAATGTAGCTATTTTACTAAGCGGTTTAGTTTCAAGATTAGTTAGATTCTTGGGATAAAAAATACGATCTAAATATAGCCGGCGTAGTTCTCCCGGACCATCTTTCTGATAAATTGCAAGTTTATTTTTACACTTTCTGCAATGTAGATTTAATAATCTGGAATGGGTTCCTCTAGCAGTTTTGTATTTGTCTCTGAGGAATTCAAATTCCATATAGTTCTTACAAATAATATGTTAAAAAATGTTCGAAAAAGAGTACTGGGACAAAACTCCCTTATTAGCTCCCCTTGTCAATGCAATTGTCAATGTATGCTACCTCGCTATAACATCCGTAACATCCATCTTCATAAACTGGAGCACGTCCCTCATGATTAGCAGAACATTTAGGCGGAGTTTTAGTAGCACTATTCTCAATCATTCGTCTAAGTTTAGGATTTTTAATTTTAGCAGTATCTATTGTCATACCTAAGACTTCTAAGACTAACCCTTCCTCAGATAATTTGGGAGAAGTTACTTCAGAAATTCTATCTAATGCACTGGGCACAGTTTCTAATATTTGCGCGTTATTTAGATTTGCCATTATTAGATTATTGCTACAGACAAGTTACTTAACGCCCTTGTCAATGCAATTGTCAATGTATGCTACCTCGCCATAATTATCATCAGTATAACAGCTAGCAGAACATTTAGGCGGAGTTTTAGTAGCACTATTTTCTATAGTTCGTCTAAGTTTAGGATTTTTAATTTTAGCAGTATCTATTGTCATACCTAAGACTTCTAAGACTAACCCTTCCTCATCTAATTTAGACGGCATAGTTACTTCAGGAATTCTATCTAATGCCTGAGGTACAGTTTCTAATATTTGCTCGTTATTTAGATTTGCCATTATTCTATTATTGCTTCAGCCAATTCACTTATTAACCTTTCTCTAATTGAAGAGTATAATTGTATATATTCGTTACAGTGCCCGTCTTTTTGAAATATATCCCCAGTTGTTAGGAGAGCCATATGCATACAACCTGAATTACATAATGATTTATAATCACACGGTTGGCATTCTTCTAAATCACGTCGTTCGTGTAATATTTTTTGTCTCATTGGATGCTGAAGAATCTCCTCAAAGGTATCTGTATTAATATTGCCATATTTAAATTCTAAATTATTATGATCAAATCTTCCACATGGAAAAACATCCCCACTAGCATTAATAGCTATAAAATTCTCTTGACAATTAACTGAATGATTACAACTATACGAATTATTAAATAATAATTCATTCATTGTATCATTTAATATCGGGATATTGACTGATTGTTCACTATCCATTAATGTATTATTAAATATTTGAAGCATTGATGTAGCATATTCTCCCGGAGTTATCTCTAAATAATTGTTATTACCTGCCCGCCCCATATTTAATAAGGGGTTAGGTTTGAAACTAATGCCTTCTCTTTGAAAAAAATCATATAATTTATCTATTTGATGCACATTAGTGCTATTTATTACAGCTACTACTCCAGCACTACCTCGCTTTTCTTTTAATAGATGTAGGGCACTTATAGTTTGATTAAATGATGAAGAACCATCAGGATATACTCGAGTTAAATCATTTATCTCTTTTGGACCATCTAAACTTACTCCAATATTAAATTTTTCAGATAATAAAAAATCTAAGGTTTTTTCAGTTAAGAGTGTTCCATTTGTTTGCATGGAATTTTTAATTGCGTACCCTTCATCTCGGAGTTCCTTTTCGATTTCTACCACCTTTGTATAGAAATCTAAACCCATCAATAACGGCTCACCGCCATGCCATAAGAAATTTATTACGGTCTCTTTGCCTTGTTGTTTAACTATTTTAGTAATTGTATTTTCAAGAGTGTTATCATCCATAACCGGTTGATCATCTTCAGAATCAGCATAACAATATTTACATGCCAAATTACATGAATTAGTTGGCTTAACTATCACTGTTAAACTATTTTTAATCATATATACTCTTTAGTGAAAAACATAAAAGGGGTTCGAAAAATGAGTTTAAACCATTATCTTCTCTAACTCTGAAAACTTGAAAGTTTTACCAATAAATGAAGCATATTTAATTGTAGAATCAGCCTCGCTAAAATTAAGAGTTATATCATCATAATTTGTACTTTTATTAAGAATTTTAAATAAATATTTAATCCTTTTAGGAACTCTCCTTTTATGTTCCATTATCCATCCGTCTCTATCTCCAGACCCACAATAATCAATAAATGGACAACTTCGATTATCATCTCCGCATATATCATCAAGTCCAGATATAACTTCGATGGTAGTCTCGGGTTTCATCTCCTTTGCTAAGTTTACATAATAATTTACAGTACTTTTGCCAAAAATCTTACTAGTAATCACACGATTTAGCCATCTTAATACGGAACTTCGATTTAATTTAATTATATGTTCTATATGGTGCGGATCTAATCTAAAATCAGCCATATGTATTCAAATTATAAAATCTTAAAAATTGCTCGAAAAAGAGTGCTGGGAACAATTAATTATCTTCTACGTTTTTTTACTTTCGGTTTTGGTCGAATAAGCGTTTTTTTATATTTACCTCGAGCCAGTTTTGTAACTTTGTATGATTTTAGTTTACCTGTGCTATCTCTAAATTTCTTTTTAATTGTTTTACCAATTCGTCCCATATACATTAGAGTATATTAGAACATAAAAATACTTCGAAAACGTAGAAGTGTTGGGAACACACCCCGTCCGATTTGTTCCTGTTTGTCAGGATATATGTAATATATGAGGAATTTTGATAATAAAAGAGTTTTTATACAAAATTGATTATTAAGGTGTTAGAATTTATGAAAAACTTCTTTGATTGCTTGTTCATAATTCTTTCTTTTTTCAAATATTGATTTAATCGCAAATACGGTTGTGCCGATAGTTGATCCTAATACTGAACTGGTCTGATAGACTCTTGGAAGACTTTCAAACAAAAAATCATAACCATTAACTACCATATCTAACATCATACTACCTACTACGTATGAAGTTATAAAAAAAAGGCTGCTGTTTTTTACTATCCATTTAGTTTCGTCACGTTTAATTTCATTTAATTGTGTTTCTAAAACATTGAGTCCTTCAATCATTCCATTTTCAAATAATTCTTTATGTTGTTCAGTAACTTCCGGGAAATAATTCATAATAAGTAATAATTCATACTCGTTTATTGCTTTTGAGTTAAGTCTTTGTTCAACGTGTTTGGGTTGAAGCCTTGAGCTATTATATTCTTGAAGTAACTTACTTTCTTCGGGACTATTATTACTTTGAGCAATAAGAAATAAATCTAAATCAGTATGACCAGTAAGTGTTAGAAATTGCTCAGTAAGCTGCTCCAATGTTGTTGTCATGTTAAAACCAATTAACTGCATTTTTAAACATATTGAAATTTCATCATTATTGGACGAAAAATAACTAAAATCTTAAAAACTGCTCGAAAAGGAGTGCTGGGAACAATTAATTATCTTCTGCGTTTTTTTACTTTCATTTTTGTTGTGACTTTGCTTTTGGGCTTGTTTATGACGTATCGAGAATTGGACGTTTAGCTTGTATAGAATTGGGTTGCCCATTTGGAACAACATATATTGGTTCTTCTCAGGGTACTAATTATCATGAATGCACGAGTGCTAGTGCAAGATCATTAGTTGAATCTAATAGAGTTTGTTTTAATTCTATTGAAGAAGCGGTTAGTTTGGGTTATAAGAATTAAAGTTTATTCTTTAAAGTGTTCGATTACTTTTTCAGGGAAATCTTTTATGGATATGCCGCTTCGTTTTAATTCAATTATACCTGAAGCCCAACCACCATAATTGATTTTACCATGTTTAATTTTATAATGTTGCGCTTGACTTAATTCGATTAAATTCCATATTTCATTATTGTAATGATTTGCGTCAATATGATGGATTTCATTTCGTTTATTGTACGGACCATATTCCGTTCGATAAATATATTGGTGTAAGTATTCATTATTACGTTTAAATCGTATATACTCCGTTTTTTCATCTAAATATATTTTATTACCATATCTTTCTTTATACTTCTTAAAATAGAAATCTTTACTCATTTTCTTAAGGTCCGTTTTCTTTTTTTCTAAATCTTCCTTTAGTTTTTCGATTTCGTCTATTTTTCCTTTAGTTCGATTTTTTTGTTTTTCTATTTTTTCAATATCTTGTTGTAATTGATTCAATTCATATTTTTTTCTCCGGATTTTTGCAGCTTCTAAACTTTTTGCAGCAGTTAAAGTTGCTTGCTTTTCGTGTTCATGTTTATTTTTGAGATACCATTTACCTATTACGCCAAATACAATAATTATTGCTAAAGATATCGATACGTAAAGTATAAATTCCCCGATTTGGCCAGGAGATTTCTTACATAAACCTGTATCCTCATCGACATAACTTGTTTCACATTCTTGAGAACTACATATCGGTTCAGACCCACTTTCAACTGACTTCTTTTTCACACATTGAGTATTATCTGAACATTGAATTTTATCATCTGAACATTGACAATTATTATCTAGACAAACTAGACTTGTAGAACACTTGTTTTCAATACAATAACCTCCACCGCATCGATTTGAATTGGAACAATAAGCGCCATCGTTTAAACAATCTTGACCGGAATTTGGAAGACATTGCTGACAAACTTCTCGTGTTTTATTTTCTGTAATTGATTCACTATGAATAATATTTGGGGATATAAATTCGTATTTGATTTGTTCAATACCGCAAGGGTAATTTCTACATGAATCAGGCAATACGACAATAGCGTCATAATCGTTAGAATTAACTGTAACTATCTCATTTAATTTATCATTATATCCAAACCAACTTGATTTTTTTACATAACTAATATCTAATGTAATTGGAACAGACAATTGGTTTGTAATTTTAATTGCGTTACTACCCATTTCAACAGTTACGGAGGTATTCATATCTAAATTTTTACCAATTTCTTGTCCATTATGGAAAAAGACTTGATTTGTTTCGTTATATTCTTCCGTTTCAGTATACTGACAACTTAAACCATAAGCACTACTTATTAGAATTAAGATAAAGAACCCAAGTAGTACTTTTTTCATGATATTTAAGTCGAGCAAAACATAAAAAACCTTTGAAAATAGACGAAGGCGACAGTATTTGTGTTAACGTATCAAAAAGTATATATGATATCATCTTTGAAATAGAATTATGAATACGCTTCAAATTATTTTACAATTTATTATATCTGGGGCTGTAGTAGTTGGAGCAACACTGTTATCAAAATCCGTTGATTCCAAATGGGCAGGTCTATTGGTGGCTTTACCTATCATGACCGTTCTTGGATTTATCTTTATATCAATGAATACAGGTGCAACAGTAACTCAAAGATATCTAATCTCAGCATTAATCTTTATGTTGCCAGCAGCAATCTACATATTATCCTTGTATTTACTGTTTGAAAAAGTTAATTTAGTAACAAATTGTCTAATTTCCATAATTCCATTCGGAATCGCTGTGTTCATAATTCAACGACTCTTATAGTCGACAAATGCGCCCAAGCGTTTGATAATAAAAGACTTTTTATTCTTTCATTAATTGATCTAACATGCAAGAAAATCGAATAACTGTTGTGATAAATAAGCCACTTGGTGAAGTATTTGAATTTACTACAAACCCAAAGAACACACATACGTGGATCCCTTCAATTGAAGAAGAGAAAGCAGAACAATATCCACCAAAGATTGGCACTATTTACAAAAACAGAGGAAAAGAACCAAAATATAATACTTATAAAGTTGTAGAATTTGAAAAAAATAAGAAATTTACACTTAAGAATTTAGAAAATAAATATTTTGTTAGATATACTTATAGAAAAATAAATGAGAATACAACTGAAATGGTATATTTTGAATGGGTCAGAACTGGAGAACTTGGAAAACCATTTACTCAAGCTATTTTTAATAAATTAAAGGAAGTAATGGAAAAATAATATTTCTAAATTATAAAGTGCTGAGGACACACCCCAGACAGAATTGCTTGTTTATACAGTAGTCAATTATTCTTTATACTCAAACCCTGAATAAGCACCCTTCATTTCATCTCTCTGCTTATCAGAACTCTCTTTAAATTCCTTTTTAATTTTACTATAAAGTGGTTCTACTAAATAATATACAAATGCTAATATAGATAATAACATAAACGTAATTATACCTCGCATAATCGGTGCACTTAATCTTCCTAAATATCCTAGTATAATTAATACACTTATACATATACCAATATCTATTGCTTCTATCTTCAAGTATAATACGGTCTTTTTATTCATAAAACACTATACTACCATCAAATATAAAGGTGCTGTTCCAACAAGTAAAAGAATCAATATGCTGAGGACAGGGTTCGAACCTGCGTAGGCACTAAGCCACAGGATATCTTATAATCTCATCTTTGGGGTCGTAAGACCTTTTCCAAAGGGATTACCTTAAGTCCTGCCCGTTTGACCACTTCGGTACCTCAGCTTAACTTAAAGATATAGAATGAATTTACTTTTTAATGCTTTCTAACCGGCGGTGCTCGATGGAATATATTAAGGTTTTTAAGTTAATCTTACCTATATCTCAATGCCAACAATCGTTTCAATAAGCGGCATTGATGGATGTGGTAAATCTACTACTAATCTACCAACTATTGATCATTACGATTCTCAAGGTCTTAGAGTAGTTAAATTTGGTACACCGATTTTTATGCAAGAAGGTGGGGATAGAACATATTTTGGTAGAGGTTTTAGTTCATGTATTGATTCTGCCCACGCACATTTTGATAAGAAAGATGCTAGAAGGAAAGTGGGAGTAATAAATACAGGATATTGTTTAGCGCATAGCATTATTAGACAGTATGTTCTCAGAAGATACAAACCAGATTTGGTTATTAATGGGCGAGATCAAGTTTTAGATTCAGCAGTTTATTCTAACTTCTATTTTGGCTCAACACGTCATTTTAAACCCGCAGGTAAATTACAGCTATATAGAAGTATTTTGCATGAAGATTATCCAGATTTATTGATTTTTATGAATGTTTCAACAAAAACAGCATTGTCTAGAATTCAAAAAAGATTAGATGAAGAGAGTACAGGTGTTCGGAAAACGCTAAGAGAGAAATTTGTTCACATGCACGAAACAGCAGATAATTTGGAGTTATTACGCGGTTGGTTTTATCAACATCTTTACGAATTGCATAAAATGGGTGTTAATGTCCGAATTATTGATGCAGAACAACCTAAAGAAATAGTTAATGCACAAGTAATTGCGTCAATAGATGATATTCTTTAACCAACACGGTTCGTTTTGATGAATTGTCGGTCTTTAAAACATTTAAATAGATCTCGTGAGCTGATTTCTTCATCAATCTCATCTTGTGTGAAATCACCTTCATCTACACCATCATCCTCTTCAACTTCAGAATCTGATTCGGTTTCGCGTATTTTTAAGTTTATTTTAACACGATCTGCGAGTTTCTCAGCTAGAAGATCTTCAACTCTATGCCAGTCTATTGATTCTGCAGCACTTTTCTTAGATGTAGATTTAGCCATATCACTTTTGGATAACGAACAATTATAAGTATTTGCTTGTTTGCTCCTATAAAATAGAGCATATAAGTCTTAAGATAGAACCGTAAGTAATTTAAATGAGAATTATATACTGGACTATGGCATTAGAACGACCAAAATCAATGAGCGAAATTGATTATTACACACGCAGAGCTATCGATGAAGGTAAAGCTGAAGTTTGGGTAGTTAAGATTAAGTGCGACTGTGGTGGCGTTCTAAAGAAACCAAAAATGCGTGCTACAGAATATATTTGTGAATCTTGTGATAAATCTGTTTCAAAAGAAGATTATGTAAGTAAACAAATCGCCAGCGTGTTATACACTTGTCCAAAATGTAAGCATGTCGGCGAGAAACAAGTACCATTCATAAGAAAGAAAGTTGGAATGATGATTAAGGGTAAGAGAAAATCAGTAGAATCTTTCCAATTCGAATGTGATAAGTGTAGTGAAAAGATAAATGTAACCAAGAAGTTGAAAGGATAATTATTTTACTTCTTCAGATTTTTTAACTGTAGTTTTTGATCTTTCAACTATTTCATCAGCATCTGTAAAAGCCATACCCATGTTCTTAAGAAGTTCTTGTAACTTTGTTTTATTGTCTTTTTCTTGCATATCTGTGAAACGCGTTGTTATTAATATACTTTTTTATCATTAATCATAATTTTTGCTGTAGTGAAAATCTTTTTAACTGCAATTGAATTGATTTAATCAAGCCTCGGTGGCATAGTGGTATTGCGCTGCCTTGGTAAGGCAGAGGTCGGGAGTTCAACTCTCCCTCGAGGCTTATTCTACTAAATAGTTTTAAGAAAGTTTTATATTGAAGCACACCCTTATTTTTTATGAATAAACGAATAGTCCTAATTTTAATTGGCTTGGTATTAGCTGTTAGTCTTTTAGTTCCAACAAACGCAGTTCCAAAATTACTTGTTGATGTTATACCTGTAGATGATGAAGTACCTTACAATGAAGTTGCAGAGTATGTGGTTGAGCTAACTAATAATCAGGATATTTCAGAATCAGTACGAATACCTGCTCCAAGAAATGCTTGGGATATTACAATAAAACCATATGCGTTGGATTTAGCACCACACGAATCTCAGAACGTTTCAATTAGAATATCTCCACCACAGGAGATTAAATCTGGAATTTATAGTTTATATTTCGAGTTTACATTAGAGAATTCTTCAGAAAAAGTATACACTTGGATTAATACAGAAATAACTGAGAGCAGTCCAGTTGTTGAAGCCAAAGTAAGTATTATACGAGATCTTGAAATCAAAGAACAATTTGCAGAGGAATTCTTGAAAAAGATGTATACTGTTACAATAACTAACAACGGTAATGTTGATGCGAGCGATGTTTGGAGTACAGACGTATCTGTAACAGATAGTTTCTTCTTGGATGCTAATCCAGCATATGCTGAGCTTGTTGATTCTGAAGAACATAAAGTTTTATCCTGGAATTATGCATTAGCGCCAGGAGAATCAAAACAATTTACATATTCGGTATCTTATTTACCCTTATTTGTAGCATTTATTGTTTTAGTTATTGCATTGATTATGCTCGCTGTTTATTATATATCTAAATACAAAGTAACTAAAGAAATCGTTGTAAGTAAGACTAAAGATGATGATTCTTTTGTTAAGATAAAATTATCTGTTAAGAACAAAACAAATCAACTTCAGAATAATGTTACACTAGAAGATTATGTGCCAGTACCATTTGGATTATCTAGAGAATTTGGTACAATCAAACCAGATGCAATAAAGAAGTCTAAGAGTAAGTTAACACTAACATGGAAATTTGAGGAATTGCTTCCAAAAGAAGAGAGAATTGTTTCTTACAAGATGAAATCAACTATGGAGATTGTTGGTAAAATAACAATTCCGCCAGCATGTATAAAACAAAAGAACGGAAAGAAATCAATTCAAGTCTTTTCCAAGATTTTCACAAAGGATCGATTTTAACGATACAGAAACTTTTTAAGTAAACTTTATACCTTATATTCATCCCGCTCTAGCTCAATTGGTAGAGCGCGCGGTTGTAGTTTGAATCCTTCTTTGTAAAGAGGTCTTCACCCCAGAAACATTTTCTGGGCAATGAGCAATCCCCGCGAGGTTCCTGGTTCAAGTCCGGGGGGCGGGACTTTATTCTAATTCGACATTAATCTTGCTTAGTTTATCTCGGATAGAATCAAACATATTATCACGATTTGTTTCAAATTTATCGTGTTTCTTCTGTTCTAAATCTTTCTTCGGTTGTATATCGTCAATCTGAATTTTTATTTTGCCAATTTCTAGGTTTAAGATAGCAACTTGGTCGGTCTCAAACACAGTGTTTCGTATATTTTGTTTGGTTTTGTTTATTTTATCTATGCTACTTAATATCTGACCTTTATGCAACTCAGCTTCCTCCAATAAGTTGATAAGCTTATTACTGGAATCTTTGTGAAATGCATCTTCAAAATTAGCTTTATAGGCCTTTACGATAGCCATTTGTTTAGGGTTGCTATGAAATGTATTTGCTAGAATTTTGAAATCAATAAGTGTTCTCAATTCATAAATGCTCTTTGTTAGTTCAGTCTCGTCTTTTTCTAACTTTTCGCGTTTCTTTATTTCTTTAATATGAGTTTTACTCTTTTTTACAGTCTCCATTTCTTTTTCTACGCGTTTCTTTTCAGACTCTAGGTCCTTTATTTTACTTTCAAAATTATCCATATTAGACTTAAATTCCGATTTTGTTTTTTCGAAATTATCAATTTCAGTTAATTTAGAATCTATGGAGTGTATTATTTTAGAGCGAGTAATCAGTGTTTCATTATCCTTCATTAGCTGTCTTAAATCATTGAAGAATTTACCTGTGCTTACCCCAATATCACTTAACTTGTGTCCAGCTAAGACTGCTGCTTTCTGAAAACTCTTTATAGATTTTTGTTCAAAATTCTTGAAAATTGCTGTTATGTTCTCAAATAGATTATCTGTAGTAGTTATATTTAACTCACGTAATAGTGTAATTAAATCAGTTAAATGACCAATATATAGGTCTATATTAGTTCCAACAATGATTTTAGCGCGAGTTTCTGCTTGTATTTTATCTAAAGTTACTTCCTTTAGTGCCTTTGTTTCTGTTTCAAGTTCATCTGCTAAAAGTAAGATTCTTTGTTTGACTTGTTTTAAGAACTCACTTTCATCATTGCTGATGTCTTCTTTTTGACTCTGAATCCACTTTCTCAAATCTTTTGTCTTTACTGTCTTAGTAACCGCTGCTTCTTCGATTTCTTTAGCAGAATCCATCAATTTTTTCAGGAAATCTAACAAACCCATATGTATTCTAGTAACTATAGACATAAAAATCATTTGTATACTAGATAGGCGGTTTCAAAGGGTTTTTAAGCTTAATACTGGAACGTAGTTATGATTCGTAAACCTAACTATACGCCGATAACTGATAGTGTTATGACCGAAGTTGATAGAATATTAGATGGACAGCCTCCAACACCAACAGTAACAAATGATATTCTTGTAGGTACACATTTTAGACAATATGATCAAGTTTTAGAGGATTTTGCTTCAGGCGATATTGAAGTTGAAGAATATCTTCGTGGAAAAGAGGATGCTGAAGCAGGAGTTCTTCAATATTCTGAAACATTCCAAACCTTTGCTAATCTCGAACGTAGAGCTAAAAAAGAAACTCGTTGGGAACGTCCAACTTTAAACCACATGCTCGCTCATGAAAAAGAACATGCTAATATTGCAAGTAGTTATGGTTTAGATAATGAATGGGGCTATTATCGGGGAGATGGTATTAATCCACCAGCTCTTTTTGTGTATCAACCAAATTTTTCAGCAGTAGCTCGTCGCGAAAAATGGGGACGTAAGAAAATCCTTCAAGTAATTGCACATATATGCAGTGTATCCTCTATGGGCAGAGATGATAGAAGAATGAAAGAAATTTCTGAATACGGTTTAAGTCGAATTGCTTTGAGGCAAGTTTCTGAATAATTATCTTCGTCTATGAGGTCTTAGTGTATTATGATTACTTCTGGAATGATTACCTCTGAAGTTGCTAGGTCTTCTGCTTTCAGGTCTAAACGTAATTCTGGCTCGTTGAATGTGTGGCATTTCTTCATTTTCGAGATAGTCATTAATTGCCATAATTTTAGAGAAGTTATCATGATCTCGTTCAGATAGTAGTGTAATAGCTTTTCCTTCTTTACCTGCTCGAGCAGTTCTACCAATTCTGTGAATATATTGTTTAGCATCTTTACAGACATCATAATTATATATGTGAGATACGCCTTTGATATCTAACCCTCGTGCAGCCACATCTGTACAGATCAAAGCGTAAGTCCTTCCTTTATGAAAATCACTTAGAATTTGCTGTCTTTTATTCTGCGTTAGTCCGCCATGTATAGCGCAACTTTGTATATCATTAGCTTTCAAATTCTTTGCTACAAATTCAGTATTTCTTCGAGTATTACAAAATACCATTACTAATCCTGATGTTTCTTGTTTTAGGAAATGAACTAATAACGAGAATTTTTCCCGGCTTGAGACATCAATATATGTTTGTTCTAGTTTTGATGCTTCAACAAATTGTTCTCCGGAAACTTGTGTTGGATGATTCATATGATTTTTTTCTATATGATATATTTCACTAGAAACTGTAGCAGAAAATAATAATGTCTGACGTTTCATTGGAAGTTCATGTATGATTCGTTCAATATCAGGTAAAAATCCCATATCTGCGAGCAAGTCTGCTTCATCGAGTACCAGTATTTTAAGTGATCTCAAATTAATTGTATTTCTTTTAATATGATCAAGTATTCTTCCGGGTGTAGCTACAACAACATCCGCTGATCGCAGATTATTTATTTGCTTATCAATTGAAACTCCACCATAGACTTTGACTACATTCATTCGTTTAAATTTAGAAAATTTTCTAATAGCGTCAGCAACTTGTTCAGCAAGTTCCCGAGTAGGTACCATGACTAAAGATTGTATACCTTTGCCAGGTATAGTATCTTTGATTATTCCACAACTAAATGCGAGAGTTTTTCCAGAGCCGGTTTTCGACCCACCAACAACATCCTGCCCTTTAACTATCAGAGGGATTGCTTTTGCTTGAATCTCAGTTGGAATTGTAATACCTTGTGCGTTTATAGCGTCTAGAACTGGCTTAATTATGCCTAGTTCTTTAAATGTTCTGTTTGTTTTCATTTTTTGTTAAATAATTTTTACAAAGAAATAATCAGTGGAGAACCACCTAAAAATCATGTTATTTTTGATTCCTCATTTCTTTATGCAGTTATTTTATTCAATGTGTTTTATTCAGTGTTTTTAAAGCTGTTCTTTCTGATATATATTCGAAATCCCGGTATTTTCATGCATATAAAAGCTTAAAAAGAGCCGAACTGAGACCATATATGGAACTCACTTTAGAGGATAAGACTAACATTCTTTTAGGATTGTTTGTATCATTGATTATTTCTGCTAATCTTCTGGGTAATAAAATAACTACTTTTATGGGTATTTCATTTGCTGTAGGTATATTCATTTACCCGTTTACCTTTGTAATAACAGATGTTATTGAAGAAGTTCTAGGCGTAAAGAAAGTAAAAGTATTTGTTATAACTGGTCTTATTGCGCTGATTATGGTTCTTTTATACACACTTTTGGCAATTTATTTGCCTCCAGCAGCACGTTTTGATTATAATTCTGAATATGCTCGTGTTTTCGGTATGTCTGCGAGAATTATTGGAGCAAGCATCATTGCATTTATTATTTCTCAAACTCACGATATGTTTGCATTTAACTTCTGGAAAAAGAAAACACATGGTAAATATTTATGGCTTCGAAATAATTTATCAACAATTGTAAGCCAGTTCATTGATACTACTATGTTTATGTTCTTAGCATTCTATCAAATGACTCCAAAATTTACAGCAATTTTTGTTTTTTCTTTGATTATCCCCTATTGGCTTTTGAAAGTTTTAATAGCAGTAATCGATACACCGCTTTGCTATGTTGGTGTTAAATGGTTAAAAGGAAAATCTGCTTAGCAAACCTTATAAATACAATATAGGATTAAAAAATAAGCCCCGGTGGTGTAGTCTGGTCCATCATATGCGACTGTCACTCGCATGACCCGAGTTCAAAAACGGATTGCGTAACGTCGGAGAAAACTTTATAAGTCTACCGAACAATGCAAATCTATAGAAAATCTCGGCCGGGGCGCTTTTAAATAAGCCTGTGGGGTGGTCTTCCTGGATAAAAAAATAAATATTCTAAAACACGTTTTGGTGCCAAAGCATAGCATACTCTCTAAAAGCGAAAAAGAGAGCTTGCTGAAACTTCATAATATTTCGGAGTCTCAACTACCCTCTATTAATATAAAAGACCCAATTGCGAAAATTTTAAACGCTGAAGTTGGAAATATCTTAAAAATCGAAAGAGAAGGTCCATCTAACGAGTATCTTTATTTTAGAAGGGTAGTAGAATGATTAACAAGAAATTATTAACAGAAAAATACTTTGAAGAGAACAAGCTAATTCAGAGTAATATTGATTCTTTTGATAGTTTTATTGATTGGCGATTACAGTCAATTATTGATGATCAAAAATACGCAATCCCTGCAGTTATTCCACCCGATGTGGAAGAAGTTAAATTTGAGTTCGGCGCGATTAGAGTTGCTAAACCAGAAATTGTAGAAGCTGATGGAGCAAAAAGACAGCTTTTACCAATGGAAGCAAGAATTAGAAGTCTTACTTACTCTGCAGCGGTTTTCATAGAAGTTGGTTTGATAATCGACGGAAAAGAAAGAGAAAGAGCAGAAGTTCAGATTTGTGATCTTCCAATTATGTTAAAATCAAAATTATGCCATCTTAATGGTATGTCCCCAGACGAGCTAATTACTGCTGGTGAAGACCCCGACGATCCTGGCGGATATTTCATAATCGACGGAACTGAAAGAGTTTTAGTTCTTTTAGAAGACCTTGCACCAAACCAAATATTTGTAAAGAATGAAAAAACCGGACCAATAACGCATAAAGCTAGAATATTTTCAACAAGCGAAAGTTATAGAATCCCACACTCTATTGATCGATCAAAGGAAGGTTTATTCTTACTTAGTTTTACGGTATTCAATAAAATACCTTTTGCAGTTGTTATGAAAGCACTTGGATTAATTAAAGATAAGGACATTGTTGATGCAATTGGTATGGAATTAACTGATGATTTGTATATTAATATTTACGAGTTTATTGATATTAAAACTCAAAAAGACGCTCAGGAATTTATTGCTAGATCTTTACATTTAGCACTACCTAAAGACCGAAAGATCCAGAGAGTTACATATATGTTAGATAATTTACTTTTACCACATGTTGGAAAAACTACTGCTGATCGTTTGAATAAAGCATATTTCATTGGTAGAATGATTAAAAAATTAGTTTTACTTAAGGATAAAAAAATCCCACCAGATGATCGAGACCACTATATGAACAAGAGAGTTAGATTGGCTGGAGACCTTATGGAAGACCTTTTCCGAGCGAACTTTAAGGTTCTTATCAACGATATGTTGTATATCTTCCAACGAGGCGTCAGACGTGGAAGATTGATCCCATTATTATCAATTATTCGAACAAAGTTACTTACTCAGAGAATTAAGAGCGCAATGGCAACGGGAAAATGGACATCAAACCGACAGGGAGTAAGCCAGCGACTTGAGAGAGATAATATTGCTAACACAACAGCTCATTTGAGATCTGTTGTTTCTCTGCTAGAATCTTCACGTGAAAGTTTTGAAGCAAGAGAACTTCACCCAACCCACTGGGGAAGATTATGTCCAATTGAATCGCCAGAAGGTAAGAATATCGGACTACGAAAGAACGTAGCAATTCTGGCACAAGTATCACCAAAACTTAGAAATAAGGATATCAAATCAACTATGAATTTTTTGGAGGAGTTAGGATTAACTAAAATATCATGACAGACGTATTCATTGACGGAGTTTTTATAGGAACAATCAAAGATGGTACTAAGTTTGTCAACGATATAACTGCAGCTCGTCGTAATGATAAAATATCAAAATTTGTTAATGCAATTTATAATGAGATTACAGATCGTGTTATAATCATGTTCTGTAAAAACAGACTTAGACGACCACTTATTGTTGTTGAAAACGGTAAGGCGACATTAACTGATGATTTACAAAAACAATTAGAAGAAGGTACACTGAAATGGTCAGATTTAGTTAAGAAAGGAGTTATTGAAGAGCTTGATGCATTAGAAGAAGAATCTGCATTTATTGCGTTAAATGAAGATGAAATCACAAAAGAGCATACACATGTTGAAGTTAATCCTTTAGCAATTTTTGGAGTTAATACTTCATTAGTGCCATATGCTAATTTTAATCAGAGTTCTAGATTGAATCGAGGTCAGAAAACACAGAAGCAAAGTTGTGCTTGTTATGCAAAGAACTTCCTAAATCGATTAGACACAAATGTTAATATTATTCACTATCCTCAAACCCCACTTGTACGAAGTTATACACAAGATATATTTGGAAACTTAATTACAAGCGGCCAGAACGTTGTTATTGCAGTACTTCAGTATGAAGGATATAACATGGATGATGGTATTGTACTTAACAAAGCATCTGTAGATCGTGGATTTGGTCGAATAACTCATTATCGTCCATATTCTGCAGAGAAATTACGTTATGCTGGCGGTCAAATTGATAAAATTTGTGTTCCAGATAAAGATGTTCAAAGTTATACTATTGAAGAAGATTATCGTTTCTTAGATGAAGATGGTTTAATCAACCCCGAAGTTGATGTTAAGGGTGGAGAGGTTATTATTGGTAAGATTTCACCACCAAGATTCTTGAGTAGATTAGAATCATTTAGCGCAGCAGCAAATATTTCTAAAGATACGTCTGTTCGAGTTAAATTTGGAGAACACGGAACAATATCAAAAGTCTTGCTTACAGAAAGCGAGGACGGAAATCCTTTAATCAAGCTAGAAGTTAGAGAAACACGCCCACCACAAATTGGAGATAAGTTCTCAAGTCGACATGGTCAGAAGGGAGTTATTGGATTAGTTGCAGATACAGAAAATATGCCATTTACTGCTTCAGGAATCCAACCAGATCTTGTGTTTTCACCATTTGGTATGAGACGTATGACTGTTAGTCATATTATTGAAGCACTTGGTGCTAAACTTGGAGCAATGGCGGGTCGATATGTATATGGTACTCCATTTGATAGCGAGAAACCAGAAGATTTGAGAAAAGAATTATTATCATTAGGTTTCATAGATGATGGAACTGAAACATTATATGACGGTAGAACCGGTCAAGAATATAAAGCAAGAGTCTTTGTTGGAAATATATTTTATATGAGACTTAAGCACCACGTTATGGATAAGCTACAAGCAAGAGGGCGTGGAAGAGTTGCATTATTAACTCGACAACCAACAGCGGGAAAAGCTGTTGAGGGCGGATTAAGATTCGGAGAGATGGAGAAAGAAACTCTTGTAGGTCATGGTGCAGCACTATTAATGAAAGAACGGTTCGATTCAGATAAGACAATTGAATATGTATGTGATCGTTGTGGCGATTTAGCAACTTATGATTATTATCAAGACAAGGTTATGTGTCTTACATGTGGTGATAAAGTAAAAGCATCACCAATCGAAATGTCATACGCTTTCAAGCTTTTCTTAGATGAGCTTAAGAGTATGAATATGAGACCAAGATTAATATTAAAGGATAAGTTTAGTCAATAAGATGGCAAAAAAACGAATAGTAACAAAACAGATAAGTCGAATTGCATTTGGAGTTATACCTCCCGGACTGATTAAGAAAATGGGTGTAATTAATGTTATTACTCCAGAAATATATGATGCAGATGGTTATCCAGTTAAGAAAGGACTTATGGACCCGCACATGGGTGTTATTGATCCAGGATTAAGATGTAAAACTTGTGGCGGTAGAATGAAGACTTGCCCAGGGCACTTTGGATTTATTACACTTTCAAAACCTACAATTAATATTCTTTTTGTTGATCAACTCTTCAATATTATGAAGTCTACTTGTAAAGACTGTGGTCGTATTCTTATGTCTAGTGATAAAGTAACTGAATTAACTGGGAAAATAAGAATCGCAAAAGAAGAGCACGATCTTGACAAACTAAGAAACTTAATGAGTGGTACTGTAAATTCGTTAAAAACTGTCAAGAAATGTCAACATTGTACAGCTAAGAAAGAACCAATTAAGATCTTAAAACCAACTGGATTCCAATATGGAACTCAAAGAATTTGGCCAGATGAAATCCGTGAATGGATGGAAAAAGTACCTGATGAAGATGTTACTGCACTGGGTTTTGATCCCGCAGTTTTCAGACCAGAATGGGTAATTCTAAATCTTTTGTTAGTACCACCAATTACAATTAGACCATCTATTACATTAGAATCTGGAGAACGAAGCGAGGATGATTTAACACACAAGCTTTCAGATATTGTTCGTGTAAATCAGAGACTTTTAGAAAACATCAACGCTGGAGCACCAGAAATAATTATAGAAGACCTTTGGGATCTTCTTCAATATCACGTTACAACTTTCTTTAACAACAAAGTATCGCAAATACCTCCTGCCAGACATAGAACAAGACGACCATTAAGAACTCTTACACAACGTCTATCTGGAAAAGAAGGACGATTTAGATATAACATGGCCGGTAAGCGAGTTAACTTCTGTGCACGTTCCGTTATATCTCCTGATCCAAATATTAACATAAATGAGGTAGGAGTACCGTCTGAAGTTGCTAAAGAATTAACTATTCCTGAAACAGTTACTGAATGGAATATTAAATGGCTTAAAGGCATGCTTAAAAGTTTCCCAATATATCCAACAATAAATTATGTTTTTACAGATGAAGGAAAGCGAAGAAAAGTTACACCCGATACCGTGGATTTAATTATGGAAGAGATGAAACCAGGATGGGTTATGGAAAGACAATTACTTGAGGGCGATATTGTTGTATTTAATAGACAACCTTCGTTACACAGACTTTCAATGATGGGTCACAGAGTTAAAATTGTAACCAGTAAAACTTTCAGAATCAATCCAATTGTTTGTCCACCATATAACGCAGATTTCGATGGTGACGAGATGAATCTTCACTTACCACAAACAGAAGAAGCACGTTCGGAAGCTGAAAATATTCTTTTATTGAATAATCAAATAATTACACCACGATATGGTCTTAGCGTTATTGGATTAGATCGAAGTAGTTTATTAAGCATTTTCTATCTAACTAAGAACTTAAAATTAAATCGCGAAGACGCAAGTGATATTATAATACAAGTTAATAGCGACTATGTTTTACCAAAACCTATTGGTAAAGAAAATGGTGTAGATGTTTGGGATGGTAAGCAAATATTTAGTTTATTGTTACCAGATGATTTAGAATTCACTAAACCCGGCATGATTTATAAAAATAATAAAGTTGTAAAAGGGGATGTTCAGATAAAGAAAGGACAACTCGTCGAAGGAGTTATTGGTAACAAATTTATCGGTCACGGTGGCGGATATTTAATACACAAAGTATATCAGAAGTATGGTGCTGACGCAACAACTGAATTTATTAATAATTTAAACAGATTAGGGTTATCTGTTGGTAGAAAATTAGCATATACTATGTCGCTTCACGATTTAGATATTCCTGAAAAACAAACTGAGCAAATAAAACAAGTATTAATTGATAATGATAATAACGCTAAAGCAATTATCCAAAATTATGGTAAAAAGAAAGTAATTCCATTACCTGGAAAGACGATATTCGAGACATTTGAAGCACAGATGCTTAAATCATTAAGTAGTGCTAGAAATGAAGTAAGTGCAATTGTTGAAAAAGTTGTAAATGAAGAGAGTACATTAGTTAATTCTGCACTTGCTGGAGCTGGAGATAAAATCTTGAATATAGTATTAATGTCTGGTTTTGCAGGTCAACAGGCTCTTCGAGGAGAACGAATTAACTTCGGATTCACCGGAAGAACACTTCCACATTTTAAGAAAGGTGATTTAAGTCCAAAGGCACACGGATTTATACGTAATGGTTATGCACATGGAATGGACCCAATTGAATTATTCTTTAACGCAATTGTAGGTCGTGACTCTCTTATGGATACTGCTATGAGAACACCAAAGAGCGGTTACATGCAGCGACGTTTAATTAATGCTTTACAAGATCTGAAAGTCAGTTATGATGGAACCATCCGAGATTCTGGACGGAGTATTGTTCAGTTTAAATTCGGTGGTGATGGTGTTGATGTATCTAAAAGCGATGGAGGTAAGATCGATTCAGATCTAGAATAAAATGGTAGATAATTGGCTTATTGAGGCATTACCCAGTAAGATTCGAGCCAAAGTTAAGGATAAGGCTCGTTTAGCTGAGCTTGCAGAACAATATCAAAAGATGCAAGTTGATCCCGGCGAGGCTGTAGGAGTAATTACTGCACAGAGTCTTGGAGAACCAGGTACACAGATGACTATGAGAACCTTCCACTTCGTAGGAATCGCAGAACTTAATGTTACATTGGGTCTACCTAGAATTATTGAAATTCTAGATGCTAGAAAAATACCAAAGACTCCAACAATGACGATTTATTTGAATAAACCACACAATAAGACTTATGCTGCGGCAGATAAGATTGGACAAAAAATTAAACAAGTTATATTGAACGAAATAACTGATGAGTTTACTTTAGATTTAATAAATTCACGATTAACTATTGCTTTAAGTGCAGATTTATTGAAAGTCCACGGACTTAAAGTTGAAGAAGTTGTTGAGATTTTGAAGAAATCGCTTAAGGGAATAGATATAGTGGCTAATAAATTAAATATTATGATAGCTGCTAAAGATAAAGATATTAAGAAATTGTATAAATTAAAAGAAAAGTTACGTGATTTATACATCTCAGGTATTAGTGGAATAACTCACATATTAGCTATTGAGAAAGATGGTGAATATGCTATTCAAACATTTGGTTCTAATCTAAAGAAGGTTATTGAAGTAGAAGAAGTTGATGAAAATCGAACAACTACAAATAGTATTCTTGAGATATCCAAAGTTTTCGGTATAGAAGCAGCATGCGAAACTACTGTTAGAGAGATTATGACAGTTCTAGATGAAGAAGGACTAGATGTAGATATTAGACATATTATATTAATTGCTGACACAATGTGTAAGAATGGTACTATTCGAGGAATTACTCGACATGGTATTGCTAGTGAGAAGCAGAGTGTATTAGCAAGAGCATCATTTGAAATACCGCTAAAACACTTGATTGAGGCCAGCGTAATTGGTGAAGAAGACAGATTAACTAGCGTTGTTGAGAATATTATGATAAATCAACCAATTCCGGTTGGAACAGGATTACCTGATTTGATTGTAAAAATGCGGAAAAAAGTATCTAATACTAAGACTGCAGAAAAGAAAACTGTAACTAAAAAAGTAAAAACTACAACAAAAAAAGTAAAAACTAAGAAGAAATAAAAATTATGAAAATACAAAAACTATTGAAAGAAGGCAACCTTCTTTTTGGAGAAGCGCAAACTGTGAAATTGCTTAAGCAAGATAAGCTAGAGGAAGTATTTGTTTCCACTAATTATCCTACTAAAGCACATCTAAAAAAATTAGCAGAAATATCTAAAACAAAAATAACTGTATTAAAAGAAACAAACGAAGAGCTTGGAGCACTTTGTAAAAAACCCTTTTCTATAGCAATAATTGGTCTTAAAAAAGCATGAAAAAAGTAATAAACTCAGATACTATTCTTAACATACAACTTTTTAGAAAAGTTACCGGTATAGACTGTACCGATTGTTTTACGATTAACTCAACAGCCATATTTATCACTTCAGCAGGCTTAGCCGGAAAAGCTGTGGGTAAACAAGGTAAAAATATTCGAAATCTTAGAGATACTTTAAAGAAAAACGTAAAAATCTTTGAAGAAGCAGCAGATTGTTGCGGTCTTGTGAAGAATTATTTATTCCCAATTAAGCCTAAGAAATGCGAAATTGTGGATAATATTGTAGAAATTGAGTTCAATAGTAGTAGAGAACGAAGATTCCTACTAGATAATCAGCAAAGGGGACTAAAGGAACTAAAAGAAATACTTCAAAGGTATCATTCTGAAATCCTTAATATTAAGATTCTTTAGTAATCTTTATAAACGGTTTAGGAGAGACAAATAAATAATATGGGAAAGAAATCCAGAGGTTTGAACGCAGCAAATAAGCTTAAATCTAGACGTAAGAAATTCGCTGAATGTAACAAATGGTTCGTACGAAGAAAGTACAAACTGAAGGATAAATCCGACCCACTACAAGGATCACCTCAAGCACGAGGTATTGTTCTAGAAAAACGACAATTAGAAGCAAAGCAACCTAATTCTGCTATGAGAAAGGCTGTTCGTGTACAATTAGTAAAGAATGGTAAACAAATAACTGCTTTTGTACCTGGAAATCTAGCTATAAAACAGATTGATGAGCACGATGAAGTTGTTGTTGCAGGTCTTGGTGGACACATGGGTAAAACAAAAGGGGATATTCCACAAGTCCGATGGGAAGTCGTTAAAGTTAATGGTCAAGCGCTTAGTCAATTATGGCGCGGAAAGAAAGAGAAGGTAATTGGTAGATAGAATGGTTGAAAAGAAAGAAGTAAAAACGGTTGAGAAAGCACCACCAAGCGAACAAAGTTCGCGTGTCAACGCTGAACAAAGTTCAGCTCTGAAAGAAGTACCTAAGAAGGTAGTTGAAAAACCAGTCAAAGAAGTAAAATCTGCTGAAACTAAGAAAGAAGTCAAACCAGTACCAAAAACCGAAAAGAAAGTAGAAAAATCAGTTAAAGAAGCTAAACCTGCTGAAAAATCAGCTCCGAAAGAAGAAAAGGTTGTTGAGAAGCCAGCTACTGAAGCTAAACCTGCAGAAGAAGCAAAACCAAAGAAAGTTGAGAAGAAAGCATATTCATTTAATTTTAAAATATTCAATAAATGGGATTCTAATATTATTGTCGCAGATATGGGTTTGAGACGATATATTACACTAAAACCTGTTTTAGTACCACAATCTCAAGGTAGAGATGTTGGTAGACAATTTTGGAAATCTGAAAAACATATTGTTGAAAGACTTATAACAAAATTAATGGTAACTGGACACAGAGGTAAGAAGCACTTTAGAACTTCTGGAAGACAAACAGGCCAATACTCAAGAATCGCAAAACTTGTTCGTGAAGCTTTTGATATAATTGAAGCAAAAACTAAGGAAAACCCAGTTCAAATTTATGTTCGAGCAATAGAAAGAGGAGCACCTTTAGAGGGTGTAACAACTATTGAATATGGTGGAGTTAGATATCCAAAAGCAGTAGATGTATCTCCACAAAGACGTATTGATTTAGCACTTAGATGGATGACTCAAGGTGCATATCACGCAAAAGCTGGTAGAGGCAAGAAACAAAGCACAGCAGAATCCTTAGCTGAACAGATTATGTTAACTGCAGCAGGCGAACAAAAAGCAAACGCAGTTCAGAAGCGATATGAATTAGAGAGACAATCTGGTGCTTCACGTTAATTTTAAGCAATTTTTCGACCAAGAGAATCATTTCGAGGTTTAGAAATATCTCGATGACCTTTGTAATATTTGATTATATTACCTATTGGATTAAATGTATCTGGAGTGTAGAATGGTTGAGCGTGCTCTGGTCCACGGAAAATTGGCCCATTGAGGAATTTTGATATTACAATACCATTAAGGCTTACAGCATAATGTTGATTAGTATACCTATTTTGGCCTAAATGGTTTGGATCTTCGCCCTGATATAGAATCATACAACCTTTTTCACGAAAAGGTATCTCTACGTCAGTTAATTTCCCAGTCATTTCTTGTATGGTCGGACCACCATCTAGTTCATTTATATCTAAAATACCTGTAAACCATCCTGCAAAGGTGCTACAAACACCATCACGTTTAAGTGGATATCCAATTACGTCAGGATCAACTGCTTCTAAACCAAATTGTTTCATTGGTTCATAAAAATGAGCATAATCACCAAATTTGAGTTTTTGTAAATCTTTATTAGACGTAGTTAGTTCTGCTTTCTTTTCGTGCGCAACACAGTTATCATATGCTTCTTTTACTAGCGCTGCTAGCTCTACGTTCAACGAATTCATCCTATAGTGATACGGGGGCATTTAAATAGGTTTCGTTATTCATAAACCTTTTAAATGCCTATTATTGAGTAGTTTATGCAAGAAACATCGCCCCTAGAGTCAAAAATCATAGATAAACCTCTAATTCTAGCTGGCGAGAATATAGATTTATTCGCAGAATATAATGCTGGAAGATTACCTATTTTAACAATTAACTTAACTGGACGCTGTAATTTAGACTGTATCTATTGTTTTACTAACGCGGGTGAAGCTGATCCAGATGAATTAAATATGGATGAATGGAGAACTGTTCTTGATGAAGCAAGCGATTTGGGTTGTAGAGTAGTTCATATTGGTGGAAAAGGCGAACCAACTATAGACAAATGTTTTGAAGAATTTGTCGAATATGCTAGTTCAAAAGGTATGCAGATTATATTAGATACTAATGCTACGTTTATTGATGCGGAGATGGCAAGTTTCCTTTATCAACATGATGTAACTGCGGTTGTTAAGATACCTTCATTTGATGAGAAAGTGTATGATGAGTTAGCCAATGTTAAAGGTTTAGCTCCAGCAGCTTATGATGGTTTAAATCAGCTGATAGAAGCTGGATATCCATATTTGAATGATAATGGTAAAGAAATAGAAACTAATTTGGCTGTTATGTCTCTTGTTTGTGCACCTGCAAAGGATACTATACGAGATGTATGGTTATTTAATCAAGCTCATAATATTTACTCTATAACTACTGATATGGTTGTAGGTGGAAGAGCTATTAAAAACTATGATAAACTTAAGATTTCTAGAGAAGAGAAAATGGATTTATATCAACAATTTTTAGAAGATATGGATCAAGAACCAAGTTCTAGAGCTGAGAAATGTCATATTGTGCATGGTATTTATGTTAATAATAATGGTGAGGTTATGGCTGATTCTGCAGCTAGATCTTGTGATACCAGTCATGAAGAATTTGGTATGAATGTACGTGACTTTTCTATAGAAGAAATATTTAATAGTCTTAAAGAAGTTAGAAATAGTGTGGGAAGTCACGACCATCGAATACATACTAACGAACCATTTAAACCGTGTTTTAGGGCCGTTGATTCTCAAAAAGAGATGCAATGAAAATAGTCGCTATATGTGGAAGCCCAAGAAAGGGCAATACTGAATTTATGCTTCGAACTTTGTTAGATTCTGCTAAAAAGGCAGGTGCAGATGCCGATTTAATCCTTTTGAAAGATAAAAATATCAAATTATGTGATGGATGTCATATATGTGGTGGCAATTCAGGTAAATGTTCAATACAGGATGATATGGACCAAATACGTAAAGATGTTGTAGCTGCAGATGTTATTGTTTTTGGTTCACCACAATACTACGACGCAATTTCTGGTAGATTAAAGAATTTTATAGATAGATTGAACCCTTGCGCAGGTGATTTGAAAGGAAAGAAATTTGCTTTTGTAATAGCTGGGCAACTGAAAGATAGCGATGGTGAAGAGTCACGAAAATACGTTTCTGGTTATCTAAAACACCTTAGTGAGCTCTATGGGATGAAATTCATTGGTTTTGAATATGGCATTTGCAGAAATCCTGGTGAAATCTGTAAAGATAATGATTGTATTGATCGATTGAATAAATTAGGTAAGAAATTAGCTTAATTATTCATTTTTATTTAATATTTATTAATAGTAATACTTTTAAACCGTCACTGGACAGTAATTTATGGCATTTAATGAATTAGAACTAACTTCAGAAGGAGATATACTAAAAGATTTTCCAGACCAAGTAAGTTTACCTATTTTAAATGTACAACCTCATTCAGTAGGTATAGATACAAAACCATCTTATTCAGATAAGTTTATACAAGCTTACTCAAATGCACTAAAGAAATCTGTAAGTAAATTAGATAATATTGAATTTGATTTAGCAGATTATGATTGTCAAAGAGCGCTAGACTTAGACATATATGCATCAGAACTTAAAAAAAGCGGTTTTGAATTTACAGGTTCAGAAAAATATAATTCATTAACGGTTAAATTTGCTATTCTAGATACTTGTAAGATGATACCCGATCTTAAGAAGCTACTTGATATGAACACAAAATCACCCGGTCAATTACTAACATATATACAAAATGATGAGGCTGCTATGTTGATGTATATATCAAATTTATCAAATCCAAAAATGATAGATATAGCACCATTTCTTAAAAATATGCCTCAAGTATAATTAAAATAAGAAATCTATTCAGATTTTATTTCTTCTGCAGGTTTTTCTGCTTCCTGAACTGGTTCTTCTTTAACTTCTTCAGCTGGAGTTTCTTCTTTCTTTTCTTCAACTGCAGGTTCTTGTTCAGCTTTAGATTCTTCTGCAGGTTTTTCCTCAACCTTTGGTTCTTCTTTCTTAACTTCTTCAACAGGTGTTTCTTTTACTGGTTTTGGTTCTTCTGTTTTTGTTTCAGCTGGAGCTTCACCTTCAGCAGGTGCTACAGTAGCGCCTAGAAGTTTTGCAATTGCGTCCTTGCCTGCTTTTATAACAGCACAGTTAATCTGTGATATTTCTGCAGAAATTGTGTTTCCGCGCATAGATCTGCGCTTTCGTTGACCTTTTCGTTTACTGTTAAAGCCAATGCTTTTAGTAACTATAATTTTCTTTCTGATTGCTCCATCAAGATCTTTTCGCATTGGGAAGCCGCTTTTATCTGATCCGCCAGTTATTTGTAATTCATAACCATTAAGACCAATTACTTCACCATTAAATTTATCGCCGATTTTCTTACCAAATAACTTTTCAGCATCTGCTCCACTAGCTATATGCTTGTATGTTTTCTTTGATGCTTTGTCGCCGATTGCGAATTTTATCTCAACCATTTTATATCAAATACCCTCTGTTTAGGGTTTTTAAGGTTTTCTGCAGAGAGAAAACTGCAGATAGTAAGACTTTTAAACGAATAACCTCGCGGTAAGTATGCCGAGAACTCAATATACTAGGTTAACCGTTCCAGTTAGTACGTTGGAGAAAGAAAAATTAACAGATATTGCTGGGATTAATGAAGAAACTATCAATGATGTAGTCAATAGAATGATTGAAGAGGCATGGCTTTCTGAGAGAGAAAAGCTATGTGGTGTAGTTGATAAAGCATATTTTGAGTCTGCAGGCATACAGCAAGAAGCAGAAGACCGCGCAGCTGAATGGAAACTAAACCCAAAAGAAGCTGAAGCATTGTTTAAAGATTATAAACGAACTTATGATTGGATTTCAGAGCGTGTTGATGCAGTAATACGAACGGGTAGACTGGTAAAACATAGTATATTACGCCCAAATATTGCTCAAGGAATAACTGCTATATTAAAATCTAAATATTATACACCAACAGACGCCATTACTCTGAGAGGTAGTGAGTCTGCGATTGCATAGAATGATTAAATTCCCCACATCTCTTTTTCTCTGCGGTGGATATCTGCAATTTCTTTTAGAATTTGTTTTTCTTGACCAGATAGCAATTTTTTAACTTCTTTTAGTGTTCTGAAACTACGCTCATTAACATTAACGAATAACTCATCACCACCCTCGACATTTCGGCCGACAGTTACGCCCGAAACAGATAATGCAGCTTGTTCACCTTTTTTTAACTCGACAAGTTTCTTACCCTGATCTTCAATACTCTTTATTGAGCCAACAACGATACCGTCTTTATTCATAATATCAACATTCTGTTTTAGTTTACCGCCAAGTACTTCAACACCAAATATGGCGGGTCCAGATTGTCTAAATATATATTGAGGGAGTATTCTGAACTTTCCGGGCCAAGTAATGCCTTCTAATTGCTCGATTTCTAGTTGTTTTTTAATTAACTCGTTCTGCGCTTCATAATCTTCTACGATTTTATAGATAATTGGGTGACAAATAATTGGAACTTTCTCTTTTTCCGCTTCTTTTTGCATTGAATCTAAGCATTTTACATTGAATCCAAGCACAAAAGCCAGTTCAGGATTATCTTTTCTGAAGCTTGCAGCCTCTAGAATGTCTTGTTTTGTAACATTACCTATATCTGCACGTTTAATTGGTATATCTTTTTGTTTAAGCAGGTTAATTGCCGCCTCAAGTGACCCTAATGTGTCTGCTTTTAGTATAATTCCTTTTTCATCGGGTTCAATTAGAACTTCTTCGATTTCATCTAGAATTTTACGTTTTGCTTCTTCAACCTGTTGTTCATTTCTAGCTGACGCAAATGGTGCTCCTGCAAGAGCTTTATCTAAATCTGGAGCAAGTATTTTTATACCTGATGCAGCCACAACGCGGTCAACATGATTAAAACTACTCTTTTGATCACGAATCTCAGATAATGGCGCCGGTTTAAGCAAAGAGCGTATTTTAGTATCAAAAACCTCATTCATGCCGCCGATTATGATAGTATCATCTTTATTCAAAGAACCAGCATACACGATTACATCTGCAGTAGTTCCCATACCTTTTTCATCCTTTATTTCAAGAATTGTACCTTCTGCGGGCTGATCTATGTCAATCTCGAGTTTATCTTGTATAAATCTCTGCGATAATCCAGTTAGAAGGGCTAATAATTCAGCAATTCCTTCGCCCGTTTGCCCAGATACTGGTACAATTGCTATATTTTTGCTATAATCATCGATCTGATTGTATATATTTGCATCAAAACCTAGTTCGGAGAGGCCGCCTAGAAGCTTGTAGAATTGTGTTTCATAAGCTTTTTTGGCAATTTCGCGTTGTTGTTTAACATTTGATATGAATAATTTGTCATGACTTTTCCAAGTAGATAGCATATCAATCTTTGTTGCAGCAATAACAAATGGAACTTTGAAGGTTTTGAGGATTTCAATAGCTTCTTTTGTTTGTGGTTGAATTCCTTGATTAATGTCAATGATTAGAATGGCTAAATCTGCTATTGACCCACCACGTTTTCTAAGATTGGTGAATGCCTCGTGGCCAGGTGTATCAATAAATAACAGACCAGGAATTGTGAATTTGAGGTTAAATGCTTCTAAAAGACCACCACAAACCTTCTTTAGAGAGCCAATTGGTACTTCAGTAGCACCTATATGTTGTGTAATCTTACCTGCTTCGCGTTGAGCTAGAGTCGTGCCTCTAATATAATCAAGTAATGTAGTCTTACCATGATCTACATGTCCTAACACTGTAATAATTGGCTGTCTTATCATAAAGAAAAGAGAATTCAGGAGTTTTTAAGAGTTTTTAGAATTATTTAGAAGGAAGATGAATTAAACCAAGTTTAACTAGCTCTGGTTTGGGAGTTATAACCTCTTCAATATTACTTAGTGTGTGTTTTAATGAGTCGATACTAACTTCAGGGTGTGATATGAAAACTAATGGATTATGTTTAGAGCGTTTTTTAGCTCTAAGTTTCTGCGTAGCACGATTCACATCAGAACTATTAAGCAGCCCCCACGGTTCCCATATTGGGCCAACTCTACTCAATACATATAACGCATCTTGCCCTTCAAAAGGCGCTGAATAAATTGCATCAGGAATTATCATATCAAAATAATAATCTGAAAAACCACTTATTTTTGGAATAAGATACTTTTGAGTAAAAATCTTATCTAACTGAGTTAAGAATATTATTTGATTTGGAGCAGTATGATTAATATCAAATGGAACAGCATTAGTAACAACATCACCAGTTACTTTTCCAGTTAATTTAAGCTTGCTTAAATGTTCTCTAGGAAGTTCTAAACGTACTAGTAATTCGTCACCAATATCGGTTTTAATCGAACGATGAAATAATCCGGTCTTTCCAGTATATGGCCCGGTTTGAATTTTACCACTTAAACTATAAAAGTCAGTATTAGTAGCAATTACTTCCATTATTTCATAATGACCTCTATCTTCGGCAGTTATCATTGTTCTCGTTTCGTAAAAACTCTTTAAAAATCTAACGTATTTGTAGAAAAGTATTTATTCTTAAACAGTTATTGAGTGACATGTTTAAAACAAGTCTTTGGCAGAAGTTAAAACGCGAAATTAATTTACTCAAATTGAAACTAACTGCTCGATCTAGACAGAAGAATAAGGAGCATATAGAGAAGTTAGAAGAGGAGATAGTTACAGAATTAGATAAAGTTAAAGTTCTTTCATTAAAGTTAAAGAAAAAAAACATCCGAGCTAAACGAAGAAATTTAAAACAAAAGCTCAAGAGAAAAAGAAAAAGACGTTAATGTAGTTTTTTGTGTCCTGGTCCGTTTTCTTCATGTAAATTTACAAGATGATGTTTAGCTAATAATGTTCGACCTTTTTCTTTTATGCCTGAATTAATGAATATTAAACTGATTGCAATAACTAATGCAAAACTACTCACAACCCACAACACCGCAGGTATTCCATATATATTGGCGAAGTAACCTGCAGTAATTGTAGCTAATCCAATTGCTATAGCACATCCTGCTCTAAATAAACCAATTGTTCCACCATGTTCTTTTCTAGGAGTTAGATGCGAAAGTCTTGCCATTAATGGTTGCCAGTTGAAGAGGTAACCTGCACTCATAGACATTCGACTTGCTGCTAAACCTATAAATTGCTTTGATAATAGGAAAGCATATCCTGAAATCCAAATAAGTAAGAAACCCGGAATTATTAGATACTTAGATGGAACTTTATCAATCAATTTTCCTAGCGGATAAGCCAAAACAATATCGCTGAGTCGCGCCAGTGCTAGGATAAAACCAATCTGCATTATACCTATTCCAATATTGGATAAGTGAATAGGCATGTAAACCCACCATATAGCCCAGATAATATTGTGTAATACACCAATTGTTAGATATATTCGGAATTTTTTGATATTAATAATATCAGTATATTCTTTGAGCAAATCTTCTTCAAGTTGTTTTATAGTTTCAGTATTTTTGACAGGTTTTTCTTTTACTGCAAAAGATATGAATATAAGATTAACAAAACCAACTATTGCTGCCAAATAAAATAATAATGAGAAACCATATTGTGATATTATATATCCACCAAATAATGGCGCAATTATTGCACCAGTTCCAACAAATATATATGAGAAAGATATTTCGCGACCCTCTTTACCCCGATGGATTGTATCATATAGATATGCCCAGTAAGCCGTCCAGAATATTGCTGCGAATAATTCGATTAGTATTTTTAATGTAATGAATTGATTTGTAGTGCTAGCAAGTGCAACACCTATACCGAATATAGGGTATCCAATGGCGCCAAGAAGTATTAATGGGCGTCTACCCATCTTATCTGTAAATGTACCAATTGGGAATCGCAAAACACCTGCAACCATTGCTGCAAATGCAAATATAAGACCTATACTTGTTAGACTAACGCCTTGCAAGTCTAAATAAATTGGTAGAAAACTTGCAACTAAATAAAAACTCAGTGCTACATTTGCTGCAGCAATATAGCCCATTAAGAGTTCTTTTCTAAGCATATTATACTATGATTGGTCTTTCTATATAATAGTTACTTGTTACTCACTCGGACAATTTATTCCTCTATCGCCTTGATTGTATCAGCAATTATCTTAGCACCACCAATACTGTAGTCAACTGTAGCATCAACGTGCTTCAGTATACCCTTTTGTTTGTAATAGTTCAGAACAGGAGTTACCTCTTTCTTATAGATATCTAGACGTTTCTTGATTGCTTCTGGCTGATCATCTTTTCGAATTATAAGTTTACTACCGCAAATATCACAAATACCTTCTTTCTTTGGAGGTACGTTTTTTATATGGAATATTCGACCACAGTTAGCGCAGGTTCTTCGACCACCAAGTCTGGCTAGGATAACATCTGTTGGTGCAGTAAAGTTAACTGCAACATCTATATCAATTATCTTAGCAAGCGCTTCAGTTTGTTCCATGCTTCTTGGATATCCATCTAAGATGAAACCTTTTTTACTGTCTGATTTTAACAAACGCTTTTTTAGAATTTTAGTTATTATATCGGTTGGAACAAGTTCGCCTTTGTCCATATATACAATTGCTTCATTTCCAACATCTGTTTTGGCTTTTACTTGTTCGCGGAGTAGTTGGCCAGTAGATATAGTAGGTATATTATAATGTGCAGATACATCTTGTGCATATGTACCTTTCCCAACACCTGCTGAACCGAGGAATACTATTTTTTTCATCGAAATCTCTGATTTTGAGGTAACAAATTCATTTGTTTCATCTTCTAATCTGTTTTATTCTCTTTAAGAATCTTTTGTGTACAGATTCTTTCTTACTTTTTGTCGAATGAAGTACTTGTTTATGCAGTTTTTTACATATATTCTTAACTGCCAGATAAAATCTCCAAGAACTAGAATCTGCATGAATCTTACCAAAGTCAGTTTCTGCTTCAGCGAAAATTACTATCTTATGTCTCAACCCACCTTTAGAGTAGTCTTTAATATTAAATCGCACTTCTCTCATAAGAGGTGAGGCTTTTTTATTTGCGTTTAACATACCAGTTATAATCTTTTTTTCTTTGTCAGTAAGTTCTCCACCAGAAAAATCAACTTTCATATGCATTAGTGTCTTGTCAATTATTTAAAGTTTTATGAGTTTTGATGAGTAAATTATTTATAGGACCAAGCAAATAATATAGAATGAAAGTAGACCTCAATATAAATAAACATTATTTAGCTATGTTTTTTGCTCTTTTCTTCATATTTGCAACTGTAGGCCTTGCTCAGGCAGGTGTAGGTGATTGGTTCAACAGTATTACTGGCGCACAAGTTGTTGAGACTGATACGGGATTACCACCGGGCTATCATACATATATTTGCAATGAAGCTAATACTAAATGTATAAGTTATGAAGCTCTTAACACCGAGTTAGAAGAGTTAGCAATGAAGGAAGGTTTGTGGAAGATAGAAGGTGATGAGTTAAAATATACTGGTAATACAAAGATTGTGGGCGAATTAGATGTCGTTAATGATGGAGAACAACCTGGAAAAGTAATTGCAGATTTTTTTAAGGTCGGAGATAGCTTAAGTATATATGATAATATAATAAAGGCCGATAACGCCGGCAGTGTTTTAGAATTTAGAAATAAAAATAATGCAATACTTGCTACGTTGAGTGATGCTAAAGGTTTAGACGTTACTAGTGAAATAACTGCTCCAAAAGCAACCATTCCAACATTAGCTTCAACTACATTAACAACAAGAGATGTTACTGCTACAGGTAAAGTTACAACTAATACTTTCAAAGTAAGTGATATTGTTTTGGGTATTGATAGTAGTGCAAATCATGATTTTATGCGTTTAAAATCAGGTGCTAATGATGTTGGTGGAATTATGTTTACTGAACGGAATACAAATTGGGGTGTTGATGATTCTCTTGTATTATTTAGTTATGATAAAAGAAATATATTTTTAACCTCTGGAGATGGTTCCAATTCTCTTTACTTAATGTTAGATGGATCAGCAAAAAAGGTAGGTATTGGAACTGGCGCTGCAACTGCCGCACCAACGCATACATTAACTGTTGCTGGTGGATTAAAATCTACTGGCGAAACAATATTAAATAATAATCTGAAGGTTGAAACGAATAATATTGAAGTAAATAATAGATACTGGGGGCAGGGTACTTATGATACTAATAATCTGGAAACTATGCCAGTATGCAGTGATACTGCAACATCACCAGATTATCCGGTAGGTGATTGTTGTTATACTAAAGATAATGGCGGAGATGAAGCAAAACAATGGTGTCCTGGAGGAATGTTTGTAGTAGGTATACATCATGATGAGCATGATAATGGAGAACATGATTGGACAAAATTATATTGTTGTAAGCTTTGATTCGTATTTATATTTATTTTTTTAAGTATTTTTCAGCTATAGGTACGTCGGCTGGAGAAGTAAGTTCGATGCGTGCGCCATTGTAATAAGATGGTCTGGTAATAACACCGAAGTTTATCATGAATCGGACTGAATCTGTTAACTCGTACTCGCCGCGAGGAGATTTCTTTGTTTGTTTAATTGCTCTGAAGGTCCCTTTTGGGAAGATATAGAAGCCAGCATTGATTAAATTTGTTGGAGGGTTTGGAGATTTCTCAATAATGTCTGTTATCATGTCATCTTTGATTATTAGTGCACCATATGGTCGTGCATCTGGTACTTCTTCAGCAGTTATTGTTATCTCGCCTGTCTTGTGATCTGAAAGAAGGTTTTTGATGAGACTATTTTCAAATAAAACATCACCATTTGCAACCATGAACTCGCCCTTGATGTAGGGTTCTGCTTGTTTCACAGCATGTCCGGTTCCGAGTCTCTGGCGCTGTTCAACAAACTGTACTTTCATATCTGTATAGTTTGTTTTGAAGTAATCTTGAATAACTTTCTTTTTGTAACCAACAATTAAAACAAGGTTATTAATTCCATTGTTTCTGAGAATATCAATAGTATATGCAAGCAGAGGTTTACAATTTAGTTCAATCATACATTTAGGCATATTGTCTGTTAGTGGCCGCATTCGTGTTGCATCCCCAGCCACCATAATAACTGCTTGTTTTATCATTTCTTCTAAATCCGACATTCTATCTATTTAACAGTAACGCTCTTAGCTAGATTTCGTGGTTTGTCTGGGTCATGACCGCGAAGTAAAGCTAATTGATAAGCGAGTATCTGAATTGGGATAATTTGACATATGGAATTTCCAACATCTGAATCTCTCACTTTTATGAAGAAGTCAAATGCTTCGTTATTGTCTTCAGCAATTCCAATAATGAATCCGCCGCGACTTTTTATTTCTATGGCGTTCGATATAATTTCTTGCTTGTTTTCTTTAGATACAAATACAATACAAGGTGTTCCGTGTTCAATCAGAGCAATTGTACCATGCTTTAGCTCGCCACCAGCAAAACCTTCTGCGTGTATGTATGATACCTCCTTAATTTTTAGTGCTGCTTCTAGTGCTGTTGGGTATTGTAAACCACGACCAATAGTAAATAAGTGGTCTGTATAACGGAGTCTTTCAGCCAAACTTTTCAAGAAGTCTCGCGTATTTGCCGAAGTCATATAATATATAAACATAATTAGTTCCTTCAGTCGATCTCTACCCGTATTGAACCGACCATCCATCGCATATGCTAATAACATAAGAATTGCGAGTTGCGATGTGTAAGTCTTTGTTGAAAGTACGCAGATTTCTGGACCAGATTGCATCAAGATAGTATGGTCTGACTCGCGATGCAGAGATGACCCCATAACATTTACAATTGAAATTACTTTACCACCCTTTTTCTTAGCAACCTTTACTGCTTCGAGAACATCTGCAGTCTCACCAGATTGTGAAACAGCAATAATCAAACTGTCTTTGTTAATGAAATCAGATTGATTTGGGAACTCTGAACCTAAAACAACACTAACATTCTTTTTAGCTACTTCAGAAAAAAGATATTTACCACATAAACATGCATGATAGGATGATCCACAAGCAACAAACACTACATCTTGTGCTTTCTTAATTTGTTGAGACATCTTTTCAATAGCTACTTGATCTTGAGTAACTGCGCGTTTAACTGTTTCAGCTTGTTCTGTAATCTCTTTTAACATGAAATGTTCAAAGTCACCTTTCTTTGCTTGCTCGGCGTCCCACTCAATAGTTTTTGCTTCTCTATTTACGTAAAGATTATCTTCTAAATTAAAAATCGAGACTGTCTTATTTATCTCAACAATATCATAATCTTCAAGATAAATAACTTTTTTAGTGTGTTCCAAAAATGCAGGTATATCTGAAGCAACAAAGACACCATTTTGACCAATACCTACAACAAGTGGTGAGCCTTTTCGCGCAGCTACGATTTTGTCTTCGTCCGCGTAGATAGCAACAATTGCATACCCGCCCTCGAGTTCTCTGAAAGCAGTCTTACACGCATCTTTGAATTCTTCATTACGCATATGATATTCAATTAATATTGGAATAACTTCTGTATCTGTCTCACTTTTGAATTTGAAACCTTCTTTAATGAGCCGTTTTCTAATTTCTTGATAGTTTTCAATTATTCCATTATGAACAACACTAATTTTATTGTTATTTGAACTATGTGGATGAGAATTTTCTACAGTTACTGCGCCATGAGTACTCCATCTAGTATGTCCAATTGCTAGATTACCTGGCGCTTTAAATTTAGGTGCTTCACTTATTTTGCCAATATCTTTTGTTATAGTGATTGCACCCTTTTCTTTTATTGCAACACCCCAAGAATCATACCCACGATATTCTAATTTTCTTAAACCATTTAGAACTATATCAATACCATTCTTCGATCCATAATAACCGATAATACCACACATGTTACTCGCTGTTCAATTTTTTTAGAACATCAAAAATCTCACTAAGATTATTAATCTGAAAATCAGGTTTCTCATTTGGGAATTCAATTGGTGCTGTGGAATGTCTACCAATCATAATTTGAACAGTATGACATCCGAGAACATTACCTGCAAAGATTTCATCATGCTTTTTATCACCAATAACTAAAATCTCGTCTGCTTTGAATTGTTTAGTTATGACTTTAATGATATCAATCTTATTAACATTCTTTGTCCCTTGCCAAACTGTCTCAAAATAATCATCTAATTGGAAAACTGCTTTCTTTGTATTAAATCGCCAATTGCTGTTTTCGTAATTTATTATAAATAAACGATATTGCTTTTTTAAAATATCAAGAATTTCTTTATTCTCTTCAGATAATCGCCGAGTTTGTAAGAACTTTTTATATTCTGGATCATCATCAGTTACACCCGGTCTATCAAATGGACCCATCCAATACAACGTATTATCTAAATCAAAAACAATTGTTTTTATCATTTCAAATCACCTTTAAACCGACGTCATGCAGACGCGCTCCCAATTTTTTTATATCTGTTTTGAATATGTTATTATCTCTTACCATATCAACCTCATATATATACTCGCGGTCTAAATCACATTTTACTGGGGTAAATACCGCCTCATTAAGGTCTTTTATGCTATTGAAGTATTCCTTTGTTCTGTACCCTTTATTAAGTTTATTGCAAACAATTCGAACTACTTTATCAATACCATACTCTTCAAATAAATTAACATAATCAGATACGTTGAAATTCATAACTTCAGAATTATTGATTTTATTCACTAACAATACAAAATCTAGATTCTTTAAATAATCTTGAATCGGATAAATTGAAGCAATTATGCTTGTGAAAACACTACCATTACCAATAAAGCCAAGTTTCTTTGTATTGCTCTCCAATTTTTTAATAAGCGGTTTATATGGTTCAGGGGCGCTACCAGATTCAGAGATAAGTTTGAAATCCACAATTCGACCCCAATCTTCATCAAGATCCCCAATCTCAGTTTCGCTCTTTAATGTTTTTCCGTTTTCGTAAGTAGCTTCTATATGACTAACCCTATCTATTATTGGGTATATCGCTCCAGATATATTAAATATCTGAGCAAGTGTTTCAACCGCATCAGATAAGCATTCTGTCGACATCATCGCAGCAGCAATAACAATGTTGCCAACAGAATGCTCGGTGAGTTTATCATGCAGTTTATCAAATGAGAAATTGATTTTCTTAAACGCCGCAATTTCTCGTATTTCTTTCAGTTTTTCAATATCATTTTCATATTGCTTTGTTAGTAAGTTCATTAAACTATAATCTGTTGTATCAAATTCATTAAAGTTATCAATTAGTAAAAAACAAAGTCGATTACAAAGTGCTTGATATGCGCGTCTTAAATCTCCGGGAGGTAAAAGTCCTGGATATATATTCATAAGCTTTCCAGTGCGCCCACCATCATCACTCATTGTAACCACAATATTAATTTTTTCACGAATCTTGGGGTTTAATACATTGAGCATACGTACGGTAGTTAAAACTTGCCCACCACCAAATACAAATATCTCATCGTATTGCTTTTTATCAATTTGAAACTTCATAGATAGTCTTCTAGAGATAATCTTATAAATATTATTAAAGATATTTTACAAGCGTTAAAAAATATTTTATAGGGGATATAATGTTTATTGTTAAAAAACACCAGAATAAGATTGAATCTTTACCTGCGAAAGAGGTAAATTTTAAGCAAATCTCTAGTATAACTTCTGAACTTTCTTATAATATTCTCAAAGAGTTAGCCAAAGAGCCCGCTTATCCATCAAATATCGCTAAGAATCTAAAAGTGCACGAGCAAAAAGTATATTATCATATACGAAATCTTGAGAAAGCAGGCATTATTCGAGTATTAAAACGCGAAAGCAAACAAGGTGCTACTGCTAATTTTTACACTCTTGTAGAACCGGCTATTGTATTGATGTTTAAAGAACTTCAAGAAACACGGAAACTAAATTATCTACATGAAGCACATCGCAGTTTCTTAGAACCATTTATTAAAGAGGGGCAATTGAATGCTCTTATTGTGGTTGGTTCTCCAGATCCGCATGGACCGGAAAAAGCTAGGGCTCGCGACGGTTATTATGGTATTGACTTTGCTTTGTTCTTAGGCACATTCTTGAATTATGTTCCTAAGTCTAATGTTCGCCTAGATACGGAAATTAGACAAGAAGATTTAGATCATAATAATATGATTATTATTGGCGGACCAATAACAAATAAAGTCATGGATAAAGTTAATGATCATATACCTATCCGTTTTACAACTGAAAATGGCAAGAATATACACTCTGATCTATCAAGTCAGAATTATGTTTCTGAAGAAGTTGGTATGATTGTCAAAGCAGAGAGTCCATTTAATCCTAGAAAGAAAATATTAGTTTTAGCAGGTAAGAAGTATATCGGAACTCGCGCAGCAATACTTGCGTTCTTAGAAGGTTTTGGTGAGATTTGTAAGGGTAATATACATAATAAAGATATTATTGCTAAGGTTGTCGAAGGTATTGATCTAGATTCAGATGGTATAATAGACTCAATAGAATTTAGAGAATAAATTATTCTTCTTTTTCAGTTTCAGTTTCTTCTACTTCTTCAGCTGGTTCTTCTACAGGTGTTGACTCTTCTATAACTGATACTGGTTCGACTGTTTTTTCTTTAACAGGTACCATTTTAGTAACAGGCGTTTCTACCCGTGATAAGTGTATATCTAGTGTTGAAACACGAACAGTTCTACCTTCTTTGTTCTGGAATTCTTCAGAATCGATTGCCATGTTTGTAACACCAACTTGATCCTTTAGAAATCTACTTTGAACAACTTCAGCTACATCTACAGCACGACTAATAAATTTTCCACGAGATCTAACAACTACTGTGTTAGCGCCCTTGGTTGTAAATTGCATAACTACTGCTGTAACATAATTCATAAACGGCTTTCCGCCGACAAAAATTGCGTGGTCATCTGTCATCATTTCACCTATACTTACTGAAAGATTGGGAATTATTTATAAGTATTCGTTCACTCCTCTAATGTTTTCATGTTCTTAGTTATGTATCCAGCAATCATGTTTCTAAGCTTCTTATATTTAACATCACTAAGTTCTTGAACTTTAGCCTTATTTATCTTAAAATCTGTTGAAAGCTGCGCTTTATGGAAGTCAATAAATTTTTGGCCAAGTCGTTTGATTTGCTTTGTTCGTATTCGTCCCATCTTTAAAACCGTTAAAAGAGGTTTAAAAAGGTTGTTGTTGCTAGCTTTTTACTAGTCCAAAATAGCGTGCTCGGACCGGAATATCTTTTGCAATCTTAAATTCTTCATGATTCATGGCTTCTTGATATATCGGTACTGCTGCAGCAGGTATGTGTTCCTTCCAACCATCATCGTCAGCAATCATCAGCTCACGCACTTCTGTTGCAGATACGCCCGATCTTTCTCTAGGCATTAATTCAAAACCACCAAATATAATTGCAATTATTTGGTGTGGTAAATCTCCACCAGCATACATATCTCCTGGATTAAAATCTTCTCTTAAAATTCTGAGAACGTTTAACCCTGCACGGGGAGTAAGTGGAGGTATTGGTATAACATTAATTTCAGGATAACAAGCAGTTATAGCTTGTTGAGTAGTTTCAGAGTCGAATAAATTTGCTTGATTTAATTCTCGACCAACTACTGGATGAATAGTAACATCACGATTAGGATTACCTTGGTACATTAATTTGACTAAATCATAATGTGGATTGTGAAATGGATTAAATCTGCCAGTTGTTCTTGCTTTAGAAGTACGGTTTTCTAAGCTTTCTATATCTAATGTATGTCTCGTTATAAAATCTTTAACTAATTTTATTGTCATTTTCCACATACCAGCTCTATGACATCACCGTCTTTGAGCTTGTGTTCTTTACCAATCGGCTTCTTAGTTTTTACGTCGTAAGCGGTAACAAAATTCTTAACAAAATCCTCATGAATATGTCTAGCAAAATCAATTACTGTTGCGCCAGCGGGGAATAACCAAGCATCAGGTAAGATATTTCCTTTCGCATCGCCTAATTTCTTCATACCGCCCGGGAATACTGTAATATATTTTAATTCGTCAAAAACTGCTGTATTGAGACACGGCTGAACTCCGGTTGAGCCCCACATTTTTAGTACTTTTTGCTTAATGAAATCAAGTGCTTTTTTTTGTTTATCTGATAACTTAGCTGATTTTAATATCTTGAAATCTTTATCTCCCGGAATATACTCAATAAGTTCATGTTTTGCTGCTTCTCGAAGTGCCAATTCTGATTCTGCAGAACACGGAATAATCTTATAGTTTGGAAAAGTCTTCTTCAACTTCTTTATATTAGCCTCAGCAGTAGGCATATCAGCACGATTAGCTGCAATTATCATTGGTTTTGAAACACATCTAAGTTCTGTAGCAAACTTTTTTAGATCGTCATCACTCCATTTGTTAATTAGACTATTTAGAGAAAGCTTATTGATCGCTTTTTTAATCATTTCTTCATTAATTTTAAGACCAGAGAATTGTTTATGAATTGATTGAACGGGATCTTTGTGTTCCATAGCAGAAACCTTGGCGAACTTTGACCAAACTTTTTTCATCATATTAAAAAACCACATATCTAATTCTACTTCCAAGAATCTTACATCATTTACTGGATCATAACTACCTACCTTTACTGGTTCACCATTTGCATTTGTGCCCCCAGCAGCGTCGATAACGTGAATAAAAACGTCTGCTGATGCTAAATCATCCAAAAACTTGTTACCCATACCTTTACCTTCGTGGGCACCCGGTACTAAACCCGCTACATCTAGTAGTTTAACTGGAATAAATCTCTCACCGTTGATACAAAAACCCTGTTTAGGATTACATTTAGTTTTGAAGAATTTCTCAACACAAGTATGTCTTACAAAACCCATACCCGCATTTGGGTTGATTGTTGCGAAAGGATAATTAGCTATTTCTACTTCAGCCAATGTGGATGCCTTGAAAAAAGTTGATTTACCAACATTAGCTTTTCCAACAATACCTATTAACATAAAAATATTAAGAAAACAAGATATTTAAGGTTTTATTTAGGGGATTATTTAATATTTATGGGCGTCTTTAATACCTTCAAGTAACTTTCGACCAGCTTCATTACTATAAGTACCATGTACTTCACCAGTCTTTAAATTATAACTTAAAACTGCTTGCTGACCTTTACCAATATCAATAACATATTGGAGATTCTCTATCTTTAATGGATCAAAAGCAGGGCTTACGTCTTCAGTAACAGAATCAACGGTTTTTACTGCACTCCAAAGTGTATCACATAGAGTAATATCTACTAAACTGTGCTCTTCAAACTCTGGCTCGTCAGATAATTCAATTGCAAGGCTATCTATACTTTGTTCTGCGATATATGCTGCTTGGTTTGCTCTAACTGCATTATATGAATCAACAACTGCTCTGGCTGCTTCTGATTCTTGCAATGTTTTTGTACCTGTAATCAACATTCTTATTGCTAGTTCTAATATCTCGTAATTTAAGTCTTGATCATCAATTGGAAGGTACAATGCTTTCTTACCCTCACTTTCAAAACGTCTCTGTATTGTATGACCTTCACTAGCTTCAATTACTTCTTGCTCAAAATTCTGAATTTTAGACTCATCAATTATACCTATAAATAAACTGTTGTTGGTTGCCATTGTTTAACTCGAAGATGGCCTTTTTAAGGGTTTCTATGACAGAAGTGTTGCACGTCGTTACATAATCTTTATATAAATTACTATTCAGTTATAAAATGTTAATCGTTGACCAATTTGATGGACTTTCAAAACAATTAGCTGAAGCAGCAAATGATGCGAAAGGGCAGCGACAGGCAAGTAATGATACCAATCCTTTAGGTGTATATCAAGTTGAAGCGACCCTTACGGGTAGAGTGAATAAAGCCACACCAGTAAATAAATCTCATAATCATACAATAGAGAATATTACTTGGTCTTATAATTTCTTTACAAATACAGTTGATGGTGAAATTGAAATTCTCGCTTATACAGATCACTTAGAAGAGCTCAGTAAGGAATTGGATGCTGTTGCACATACTGCTGGAACTCGAATGGATGTTGGTATATCGCGCCCATGGTTACATCAACGAGCAATTAATTTCTATAAAAAACACCCTGCTGCTGCTCGCTGGTTATATAATATTGTGAAAGGTAACAGAAATGCTGCGCGAAAAGGGCAACGTGTAAAAGAAATTGCTAAAGAAGTTCCAAAAGCAACCATGCATATAAGTGATGTATCTCTAGCAAATCTAAATTCTGTTATTGATCAAGTTACAAGTATTATTTCACCACAAGGAAGCGTTACTTATGAAGTACATGGTTTTTCTTATGCTGATATGAGTAATATTTATGAAGATGGTTTATGATTCAAAACAGTTATAAGATTTAGCTTGCATGTTTAAAATGAAATACAAAATTTCTGGTGATAATTTACAGGTTGCTAACATAAGTCTTAGCAAGGGTGATATAGTCAATGCTGAAGCGGGTGCAATGGTATACAAGAGCGGCAATGTTGAGCTTGATGTTGAAAGTAAAGGTTTTGAAAAAGCTATGAAACGACTTTTTACAGGAGAATCGCTCTTTTTGACCAAATTTAAGTCTGTTGGTGGAACAGGTCTTATTGGATTTGGCGGACGATTTCCGGGCAAGATTAAAGTTTTGGAAATGAAAAAAGGACAAAAAATAATTGCTGAAAAAGGCGCTTACTTATGCTCCGATACTACTATAGACATCGGCCTGAAAATTGTAAAGAAAATTGGTGCGGGTCTGTTCGGTGGTGAAGGAATATTCTTACAAGAAATCACTGGACCTGGAACAGTTATGTTACATGCTGCAGGAGATTTAATTGAATATAATCTAAAAAAAGGCCAAAGATTAGATGTTGATACATCACATCTAGTGGCTTTTGATCCAACAGTAGACTATGACATCCGAAGAGTTGGTAATATTAAGACAACGGTTTTTGGTGGTGAAGGTCTTTTCTTTGCGCAGATGACTGGGCCGGGTAGAGTTATCCTTCAAAGTATGACAAAGAATATGTTAACAATGGGTGGTATGCAAACGGGCGGAGCAACCCATGCTAGACACGGTTCCAACCGAGCAGCAGGAGATTTAGTCGGTGGATTAATACGCGGAATGGGTCGGTAAATTATAATTCTTTTCCAAATTCAATTTTTTCTTAATACATTACTACTACTCTAAGGAAATACGCAAATATGAAGAATAACAGAACTGAGGTGATTATGGAAATTAGTGCAGCTAAATAAATATTAAGATTAATTTTCCCTTTTTTTATCAGAAAAAATAATGCGCTGAATAAAATAACTCCAATGATTATTGAGCTAAATATATGACCGGTTAAAAAACGTAATTCTGTTCCGAATAAAGTATAAAAATTGTTCCAGGGACCCATGCAACCTGCGGGGTAAACATTACATCCTTCATGATATTCAAGTATACCCATATTTAATATTACGGTAGAAATATATAAGCTTTAATATAGCTTCGATTCAATTCGTAGCTTTAATGAATGAGTAAAATATTTATTATGAAGTGTTCTATAATTAATATGGAAAACAACATTTCGTTTTGTGGACTTGATTGCTCTAAATGTGAAGCATATTTAGCACATAAAGAAAATTGGAATATTGAAAAACGAAATGAAGTTGCTAAAGTTTGGGCTAAAAGATATAATCATCCAGATTTAACCGGAACAGATATGGCTTGCGAGGGTTGTAGATCTAAGGGTAAACTATTTATGCATTGTACTCAATGTAAAATACGAATTAAAAACTTGAAATGAAAATATTAAATTACTTCAAAGGTGCGTTTGGTTTAGTTCTGGTTGCAATACTTTTCTTATTAGCAATTGTGTTCTTTTTCTTCTTCAATTCAATCTATGCTATGGCTGTAGCTATACTAGCAATAGTTGCTATACTTGTATTGCCATACTATTTTGGAAGAAAGAACTCACCTGAAGAAGCTGGAAATTACAATCTGAAGAAAGTCAAAGAATAATTTATATAGTAGAGCATACTATTAAATGTATGAAAAACTGGCGTATGCCTTTATCTATATTATTTTCTACATTAATAGTTTACATACTTAAATTCCAACTTGATTTTCCAACCGCGTCTATGAACGTTGTTGGTGTAATCCTTACTATCGCAAGTATTCTTTTCGGATTCTTAGGTGGATTCTTCATCTCAGAACTTTGGTCAAGATATGTTGAGATCAGAACCTTACAATCTGAAAGATCTTCTGAAGGTCTGAGCATGATAAGATATGCGAAACATTTTTTTGGTAATAAAGAATTTGCTCATGAATTTAAGATACTTGTAGAAAGAGCATCCTTCGCTGATGAACTAATAGCTTGGACCGAAGGTCATCTTGAAGAACCATATTTCTATGCAATTGAGAATGCATTTAGACATATAGAACTAAAAAACAAAAAAGATGAAATATATTTCAACAAATTATTTGATAGTTACCACCAATATGTTGAATGTACTGTAAAATTAGATACACTTGGAAAGGAACGGTTGTTCGCATCTGAATGGTATATGTTAACATCTTTATCAGTCATAATGATATTATCAATTTTATTCTTAGATATCTCTCACTTTTTTTATAGTATAATTGTGCTCGTATTTCCTGGAATAATAACTCTATCTCTTATGATTATTCATGATTTAAACACATTAAAATGGCGAAGAGAACTGGTATCTCTCGAACCAAATGAAGTTATCTTTGATGCTATTGGCGTCAAGAGATTCTATAATAGCCTAGAAAGAGCGCATATCAGTAAATGCACAGATTTCAGAACTGAAGGTGATCTAACTGGTGATCTAAAACAAATATTTGATCATATAGAATCTACAAGAAAGAAACCTTTTTTGGCTAGATTTAAAAAGCAATAATTCCTTTATTTAACATGGCTAGAATAGCAATAGTCAAAAGATCTGATTGTAATCCTAAAAAATGCGGTCAGGTTTGTGCTAAGTATTGTCCCGTAAATAGAACGGGTAAAGAATGTATTGTTATTGATGAAACCGCAAAGATTGCTGAAGATCTTTGTACTGGATGTGGTATATGTCCGAAACGATGTCCTTTTGATGCAATTAATATTATTAATCTTCCACAACAACTTAAAGAAAAACCAGTATTCCGTTATGCAAAGAACGCTTTTGAATTGTTCCGTCTTCCAACACCACAGAAAGGTCAGGTTGTTGGTATTGTTGGAGCAAATGGAATTGGAAAATCTACAGCACTAGAGATTCTATCTGGATTGTTAAAACCAAATCTTGGTGAATTTGATCGAGAACTTATAGCTAAAGAAATAATTGATAGCTTCAAAGGGACCGAACTACAAGCATATTTCACTAAATTGTTCGGTAGTAGTATCAAAGTTAGTTACAAACCACAATATATTGATTTGATTCCAGAGAAATTCAAGGGAAAAGCCATCGATTTACTATCAAAAGCAGGGACTAAGAAACAAATTGATAATATAGCCAAAGATATCAATATTGCGGGAATCCTAAATAGAAAGATCGACCAATTATCCGGTGGAGAACTACAAAAAGTTGCTATATCTGCAGCAATCTTAAAATCTGCTGATTTATACTTATTTGACGAGCCAGCATCTTACTTAGACGTTAAAGAGAGGGTAAGGGTCGCCAAAGTTATTCGTAAACTGGCTGAACAAGGAAAAAACGTCATCGTAGTAGAACATGACTTAATAATATTGGATTATCTTGCAGATTTGATACACATACTATTCGGAAAACGTGCATGTTATGGCGTGGTCTCACACCCATTTTCAGCCAAGAATGGTGTAAATTCTTACTTAGATGGTTATCTTAAGGATGAGAATATTCGGTTTAGAGACGAACCAATACGCTTTGAGCACCATATAGCAGGTAAACAATATGATAAAGTGTCATTTACGAAATGGCCTGCTTTAAAGAAAAAACTAGGAACATTTAATTTAGTGATTGATCCTTCTGAAATACATAATAAAGAAATAGTCGGTATTGTTGGAGCTAACGCTATTGGTAAAACCACATTTATGAAAATGATTGCTGGTCAGTTAAAGCCCGACTCTGGCGAAGTTAAATCTAAACTCAAAATATCCTATAAGGAACAATATCTCAAACCAGCAAAGGGCGTCACTGTTTTACAGACACTGAGCTCTATTACAAAACAAGTTATGAGTCAGAAATACAAACTCGAAATACTTCGTCCACTTGAACTTGAGCATTTACTTAATCACAAAGTTGAGGAATTATCTGGTGGAGAACTACAACGAGTAGCCATTGCTGTTTGTTTATCTCGAAAGGCAGATTTCTATTTATTTGATGAACCTTCGACATATCTCGATGTAGAACAGAGATTACAAGCAGCCAGAGCAATTCAAAAGTTTATCAAAAGCAATGATACTTCAGCACTTATTATAGATCACGATCTTTTGTTTATTAATTTTGTATCGGATCGACTTATGGTATTTGAAGGTATTCCTGAAAAACAAGGTCATGCTATGAATATACAAACTGTCAAAAAGGGTATGAATCATTTCTTAAAAGAACTAGATATTACTTTACGAAAGGAACCAACCACACATCGCCCACGAGTTAACAAAACGGGTAGCCAGAAAGATAAATCACAAAGGAAAGCAGATAAGTATTACGAATAATTGTTATATATTATCAAAAACGAGTGCGAAGAATATTATCATAAACCCTACGGGTTTAAATATTATTCGTATTATGATTCGTAATATGTTCCCTATTTGAGATATCTCATATCACTAAGAAAGATATTAAAAAGCACATTTCTTATATTTTTTTGGAGGAGCAAGTATGATAACTCAGAAAACAACAATGAACCGAAATAAATCATGTAATATATGTGGTAGTGAGACTCGGGGCGTGCTTATGTTTAAGTGCTGTCCAGATTGTAATAGTCGTAAAATTGCAACATTAGCGGAGACTGGAGAGAAATTTTGTAAGGCTTGCGGATTAGTTCTACTCTAGAATAAATCATCAAATTTACCTGGTTTAGAACCCATTTTACCATGTCTAGCAAGATATGATAGAGCTAAATCCGTTAGATTTTTAGGATTTCCTGTAACTTGTATCATTCCGGGAGCTAATATTCGATCCATTACGGTCTTTTGTTTTTCTGTAAAACCGCTCCGTGATAAGTATTTATTAATAGCTAATTCAAAATTATCTTTAGTGGTAATTCGCATATTTCTATCGGGAGAGCCATACTCCATCATTAAATTTAATGATGTTTGTAATCCAATATGACTTAAACTGGATAACGCTTCTAAATTCATTCTAGCATCATCGCGTAAGGGATTCACAACTAACGGCTTATTATTATTATACCCAACTCCTGCCGGCTGTGTCCATAATAATTCATAATCATTCAAATTAACTGCTTCTTTTGGTGCGCGAATTAATATTATTCCTTCATTAGGATTTTCTGTAAAGGTGTTCTTTACGCCGGTTAAAATCGGTATGCTACCAAGATCATGTGGAAGGTTTGTTTGTAATCTTCTTAAATACTCGAACTGCTTATTTAAGATATCCACTAACACCTCATCTTTCGCAATATGTTCTACATTATTTAAATCAATTCTTAACGGCATTGCTGCGGCGGGTTTACTGGTAGGAATTGCATAGATATCACCATTATCAACGTATAAGTTAGTATATGAATTAGAATATATTTGATATCCCTGTTTAATTAATTCTAACATCATCATGGTTTTTCCAGTATTTCTGTTAGCCCAGTTTATCAAAGCGAGCTTATCTTTTGAATGGATTGCTAAACCACCTCGCCCAAATACATGACCTTGCCCCATCATACCAATCTGATTTGCAGTGGCTAGTAATGAAGTTAAATCACGAGAAACAAGATTTCCTCTAGCTCTTTGGTATCTCATTTTATTATGATATCCAGCCAATGGCCCTTCAAAAGTAAATGTTGGTACTACTTGACGTCCACTGAATTTTACATTTAACCTTTGCTTCAGTGGTTTTTCCAGATGAATTTTCCAATGAGGTTTCCATGACTCTGGTAATTCTGTAGCATTATTTGTTATCTCCTTAACGGACATTCTTGATAAGAATTTTAGGCTATTTCGTTCAGGGAAGATTGGATCTTCGGCTAAACTGCCACTACTTAATTCTGCAAGTAATCTTGGATCCGCAGCTATCTCATAGTACAATGGGTCTTTTAAAGTAGCGTCTACTCGAAATTTACGAACTATTGCCTCAAGTTTGTTAACGCTACTAGCCATCGATTCTCACCGCCCCTACTTTGTTTTTCAGAATATCTTTTATATTAACATCACGTTTTACATTAACATAGTGACCTGCAGATAACAATTCGTGAATGATTCCTTCTTCTAATTTTGTTGTTACATTTGTTTCGTATTTATTTAATGATAAATTGTATTTCTTTGAATCTAATTCGCTAAATCTTTTAGCTACAAAATCTGAACATACACCACTTATACCAACTCTAAGGTTTGGTGCTATTTTAGTTTTTATTAATTTATTAAGTTCGGTTAGTATTCTTGCTTTAGTATCAAGAGTATTTACATTAAGGAAGTTTAATGCTTCATTCATACCACATAAAGAAATAACAAAATTACTATCATCTATATGCGTATACAAACTAATAGATTTCAGTCTTGTTCCAGCAAGAGTTAAGTTATCCGTATTTACCATTAAATATTTATAACTGTCATTCAACATTAGAGAAATATCACTAATAATTTGATTTAATTCTTCTTGAAATACATCTAAATTCTTAGAATGCATTGCAAGTCTTGGTAAATTAATATTCACGTTTTGAGCTTCACCAATTCTAACAGTTCTTTGCCAATATTTCCAACTTGAATCAAAACGAGAATTACCTAAGTAAGTTGCATTCTCTTTCTGCCAATCTAAACTCATATTTACTAAATAATCTCCAGGCAATAGCATAAGATTACTTGAATCATAATCTGGCCATAACTTAAACACAATTTTAACATTATGCCGTCTAAGTATGTTAACTAAAAGAGGCACTAGCTTTAATGCAATATTATTATATTTAGAATAATCTTCTTTGTTTTTTTCATCGAATTTATCAACTTTTAATTTGTTAATAAATGTTGGTACCCCCAATTCTAAAGAGATATAAGGATGTTTAATTGCTGTTACAAACTTAGTTACATGCTCTCTAATTGTTTCTTCAGATAAGCCTTCTGTATATTTTGCAATAAAATAATTGAATGAATCATATAATTGTGGTCCAGCAACATTTACTTTATTTGTTACTTTAACTAATTCTGCTAAGAATTCTTGCAAGTTAGTTGGTCTTTTTTCAAAACCTAAATCTGATATTGCTTTAAGATCATGAACAAAGTTTATTAGATTATTATTAAGGTTTGATATAAAAATATCTCCGGCCATATGTTTATTGATAAGTGATTTATGTTTTTTATTGATAAAATCAAAATATGTATCAGATTCATTACCAATTTTTGTTAAAGCACTGGTTATGGTTTTTAGTCGATTATTCAGCTCACGTATAAATATTTCTCGCAATTCAATTAATGTTATACCATTATATAATTGATTTTTAATTGAGCTGAAAATAACATCAAGAGTATATTTTGGTATTCCAAAATCCAAATATTTCTTTGCAAACTTAAGTTCGTTGAAAGGTTCTAAATTACCATCATCTGTGATTATATCAAAATCACCATAGGGACTATCACCCCGTTCTATATGTTCACCACGAAGTATTTTAGACACGTTTCGTGGAGTTAAATTAATATAAAATTCTTGGATATAAAACATTCTTTTTAATCTATTTTCAGTTTCTTGTTTTGATTTTACAAATCCTACACGTTCTAACTGTTCTAGATATTTGTGTGCAGTTGAAAAATTTAAATTTAGAATTTTAGAGATGTCCGTAATGGATTTTGCACCAGTATCAGCTAACAAAGCCAATATTCTTAATTTTACTTTATTATCCAATACTGCGAGTTGGTCAATTACATTTATGTTCTGCAATACAAACACTCTCCGAAGTAATCATATTTATGATAGGAATACTTAAAAACCTTATCATAATACGTGATATCTTGTTTCATCAAAGAACAATATATGTGATAAGATAAGATTTATAATATCAAGGAGTTTTAAACTTTAAATGGAGTCAAAAATTCGTATTAGCGATTTAATGCGTAGAAAAATAATAACCATCAACGCAGAGGATTTGGTAATTGATGCTGCGAAGATTATGGCTAAGAAACGTTTTGGTGGAATGCCTGTAGTTGATAATGGAAAATTGATTGGAATTGTTACAGAACGAGATATCATAAACAAAGTTGTAGCAAAAGGTAAAGCTGCGGGTAAACTTAAAGTATCTGATATTATGACATCACCACCAAGAATTGTAATAAATTCTGATGAGGATATATCTACGGTGGCTAAGAAGATGTCACATTTTGATGTTTCAAGAATTCCAGTAGTTGATGATGGGAAACTTGTTGGATTAATAACTAACAAAGAAGTTGCACGTCACGCGCCACATTTATTGAATTATTTATTAGAAAAGATTCGAGTTAATGATGATGATTTTGACGGACCAGATGCATTTGGTTCATGTAATACTTGCGGTGCTTCTGGCGAATTAAAATTCAAGCAAGGATCTTTTGTTTGTGATATGTGTCGTAGAACTCTAAAGTAAAATAAGACTTAGTATATTTCTTAATGATTCACCTAAACCAAGTACAGCTATAGACATAAGCAAGAAATTACGTAGTTGTTTATCTTCTAATTCTATGGATATTAAATATATTGCTGGAAGTATGACAAGTATTTTTAGCGGTATAAAACTCATTGGCCCAAACTGTTCTATAAAGAAACGAGGTAGTGGATGTTTCTCCCATCCACCCACTAGATATAGTATTAATGCAGTTGCTATAGCATCTAGTAGTTGAGCACTAAATGCAGTAAATCCGAATCTGTCGGTTATCCACTTCCAGTTTAATTTATCAAATAAGTAATAGAAAGCAACGGATAGAATAACAAATGTAATTAGAATATATATGAATACATTAAAATTTGTTATTCCAATATCTTTAGAAACTCGATACCATTGAAATAAAAGTATAATAAAACCAATAACAAACGTATGCATAGTCCATTCAATATTTTTGAATTGTTTTGATATAAGAAAACTAGTGAACATTACTAATAAAAATATGGCTGTAGTCATCAAATATATACCGGGCGATATAGTCCAAAAGTTTCTAACAATATAACCACTATCAACAAATGCGCGTGTTGAAGATCCAAATAAAATAAATGGTAATAATGCTATAAAGAATTTATAATTGATCCTTATTTTAAGATAAACAAATATTTTGAACAGCACATATAGTAGAGCAAGAGCTAAAACTGCGTAAGTTATTGTATTAACAAAATTGTATCCACTTTCAACACGAATCGGTTGCAGGAAATAAGTATCCCATATATCCATAAATAAACATTAAAACACCCTATAAAATCATTTCTGTGTTTTTATATAATTAAAATATTTGTTCCTTACCACGACTTTTGAAATAAACTAACACAACGCCTTCTGCAAGTATGGTTGCAACAAGTATACCTAATAAAAAATTCTTTACTGGAAGGTCTTGTGTAGCAAATCCTGTTGACATTAAACTTTCAAAATGTGAATCTTTATCATTTGGATCAGTTCCGAGTTCAACTTCAGTGTCATCGGTAAAACCATCACCATCCGAATCAATATCTGTCGGATCTGTGCCATATTCTGCTTCTTCAAAATTAGAGAGCCCATCACCATCAACATCATCAGCACTTGGTTCAGCAGTTACACCAACTATTAGAAACATTAACATACTCAAAAGCAATATATTCTTTATAATTTTCATTTTATTTTTCTACCACGGACTCTGCCAGTTTTGTTGTTGTGGCTGAGTTTGTTGTGGTTGCGGTGATTGTGACGGTGTATCAAATCCACCAAATGAACTTGTATCTTGACCATAACCCGAACTTTGTTGTTGTGGTTGTGCTGCAGGTTGTGCAGGTTTATTAGTACTCAAATTTCTTTCAAGTTCAGTTATTTTTTGATTCAGAACATCTATTTGAGAACGTAATGTATCAATCTTGTTTGTTAGCATATCAATTTTGTTGACTAATAATTGATTAGATTGGCTGCTAACTGGTGAACTGGTTGGTGCTGATGGAAGTGCTCCCGGAGAAGGTAACGAAGCAATATCTGCTCCAGGCATACCTAAGCCCCCACTTTCAGGTCCTGCTGGACCAAATGAACCGGCACCCGTGCCAATGTTTGGCATATTAATAAAATCATCCATGTCCTCATTTTTCTTCAGACCAATCTTATCTAAAATTCCCATTCTAAACTATATTTTTATAACTTATATAATTTTCGTGAGAATATTAGTAGCTACGTTTCTTAGCTTTATAATTTACCGCATTCTTATAGGGTAGAGAAAATACTTATTAATGAGCTTTGTATTAGATATTTATCAATTGAAGAAATGGTAGCTAAAGCTAGTGCTAAGAGTAAAGTTAAGAAGAACGCGAGTAAATTCTTTGATCCACTTAAAGACACATTTGCAGTTGGAGATCTTGAAGTTAGTAAAAGTGAGCTTAAGAAACTAGCAAAACTACCGAGTCCCGTAGTAACATATGATATGACTTATGAACTTTATCAAGGAAGTATTGAACGATTTTATTTCTGGATACGTGATCAACTGAAATTTGATATGGGTTATCATGTATACAAGCTTGAAGATGATTTCATGGCAAGTATAACTTCTTCATTCTGGGGATCTATTGAACAACGAAGATCAACACAGCAAGAAAAGGTTTCACAATATTTAGGGCTCATTGGAAACATGATTAAAAGTCTATTCCAAATTCTACGCTCATTAAGAATTATGGAAGAGCGATGGCAATATTACGAAGATAGTAGGAAAGGTGAAAAATCTGCAGAGATTGCGTTAAAAGGATTATGGGTAGATTTAGTCGAAGGTGGTGGTAAGAACCCTTCATCTGTATATGCTCTGGCTGCACAAGTTGGATTTGTAACTTTACCTGATTTATTCTTTGATTTGACACCAAAAACGGTTCATGATGTAGATAAAGTAGTTAATGGGGTTGACATTAACGATAAAGTAAAAGAAGTTCTAAAACGTAAATTAAAACAATTCATGCTTTGGAAGGATGCTACTGAAAAAGAGATAAAGACAAGTAAAACTTTCCATCTAAATTATTTACGACAACACTTCAACACTATTCGTCTTTACATGAGTTGGATTAAACCATATCTTAAGAACATAAAAAGATTGGAACAAAAAGGTCATAGGAAAGCAGATATTCTTGACATTGCAGATAATGTGGTCAACGACGTTGAATTATTTGCAACAAAAGATCAAATTTTAGTCATGGGTGGTAGCGGACTCACTGTAAAACATGATAATATTCCTTCATATCAATACAAATTCAAAACATATTTCCCAGTTATTCGTATGGTATTCGAATATAGAACTGTTCCTGAAATGGCGTATCATCAAGAATACCAACGGGGCGCAGTTCACATGGGGCATACGAACATGTCTTATCAAGGATATGTAATGAGTCGATACCAAATTGATGCTTATATTAAAAGCAAAGAAATCGAAGATATAGATTTACTAACCGACATTAATGCTTCGATGATTGCCTTGAAAGATGATTTGATTAAATACTTAAATGAAGCAGATGAGCTTGATGCTGAATTTAAACTCACCGGTAAGCGAACAGAAAAAGCAAAAAGTCAAAGTATGTTTGAATCATTATTCGGAAATGTTGGAAATGTATTCCAACCATTTGCGGCGATGTTTGAGTTCCGAACTCTTCTAGGGAAGAAAAAACTAGATGACAAAACATCTACTGCTGAAGAAATCACGGCTCGTAAAGACAGTATTATGGATAAAAAAGAGAAGAAATGGGCAGCAAAATTAGTTGGTGGAGACACCTTTGGACTTTATGATGTATTCAAGAAAGCGCACCAAATGGTGCGATGGTAATCCCTAATCCATGAAAGTATCTGAGTGGTCAGCTAAGAAGCGTAAGCTTCGTAATATCCCGCCAAAAGAACGGCTAAAAGAGCTAGATAAACTACTAAAAAAGGAGAAAGAGCGACGCGTTCTAATTGGAATTTTATTTGAGATTAGACTTGCTAAATACTTAATTTATATTAAAAAATTAAAACCTTGGCGCAGAGGTATTGCTAAACCTCCAAATGAAACTGAATTATCAGACGTACTTGAAATGGAAGAACCTCAAGATGATCGTCCGCTAAATCTTGAGATAGATTTACCACCACCGCCACCAAAAAAAGAAGAAAAAATTATAGGAAAAGTTTATTCAAGTAGCGATAGTCATTACGAAGGTAAAGATTATAGATCAATTAGTGGTGAATCATATACTACAAAACACCATGTTGCAGGATCAATTAGTGACCGTGTTGGAATGGAAGAAGAACAACGAATGACGTCTGCAGACCGTGTAATCGGCGAGTTAAAAGAAGATATTAAATATGAGCGTAATGTAAAGAAAGATAAGAAGAAAGAAACCTACGGACCGTAATCATGAAACTTACAGAAAACTATTTTCATACAATGGATAGAAAATTTGGTAAAGATTATCTTCTTTCTCCAACAAACATGGGAGTCTCGGCCAATCCAATGAAGGATTTGGTGCAAGGCATGAAAAGTAGAATCTTTCAAGGTGCAAAACATGTTGAATTAGGTTTCTCTGGACGTGGTAAAGGTTCCATGGGTCAAGGCTCCACAACGCCAGAAATGTACGGCAAAGAAGAGCGTCAAGCCATGAAAGATATGGCTAAAATTAATGATGTAACACTAAGTACTCACGCAACTTTCAATGTTGGTAATTTCTCAGGATTTCATGATGGGCGATTTGATGAACAATCTCGTGAGCAGAATTTGTTTGAAGCAAAAAGAGCTTTGGAATTTGCTGCAGATGTAACAGGTGGTGGTCCGGTAGTTATACACACTGGTGAGTTCCCTAGAGAGATTATGGATGCACCACAACCATCAGATCACGGGATTAAAGGAGATTTTATAGGATACCAAGATGAACCTGCTGAGAAACTTCATGTTCTAGTTGATAGTCGAACAGGTAAGATTATTGACACCGTAAAAGAAAACCAAATCAATTTTGTTCCAAAACTATATTATAAAGGCGGTAAACCTGTAATGGAAAAAAAGTTCGGTAAAGAGGTGCCTGCTTATGAATATGATGAGAATGGAACAATACAAATCGAAAAGCGTGGCTGGGATTATTACCACAATCTAGCAGAAAAAAACAAAAAGGAGTTTAAAGATTATGAAGATACTAAGGATGACCCGTTACAATCGCATGACCCTGCAAAATTATTTTTCTACGATAACATGCAAGCAAGAAAATTACAAGCAGAAGGTCAGGCAGACGAGTATGAAACACACTATAAACCAATCTTAGAGGAGAAAGAGCGTGCTGAACATGCACTTAAGATTTGGGAAGGACTAGCGAAAAGTATTCCTGATGAAGAACAAGCAATTGAAGAGTGGAATAAAGTAATGAAAGTCGGTTCTAAATTCTCTCAAGAATTAATTGCACAAAAAGGGCAAAGTCCAGTTAATTTTTTGAAGGATAAAATTTGGCAAATTGACCGTTACATAAGTTATGGTAAAGAGATTGGTGGTGGAGCTAGAGCTCAAATGAAAGAGTATGAAGATATGCAGCGAAGAGCTACGTCGGTAGGTGATTTTGCTCTAAAGAAAACATCAGATTCGATTGCTCGAGCAGGTGTATTTGCAATGAACGAGCAAGATAATAAACATCTCAAAAACGATTTATTTATTGCTCCAGAAAATATATTTCCTGAACAAGGTTATGGTGCACATCCTGAGGAATTAAAAAATATTATTCAACAATCTCGAACGCGCATGGTTGATGTACTTACTGACCCGCATGCATTGAAAGATACATCTAAAACTCGCGGTTTAAATGACGATCAAATGAAGGATCAGGGAATTAAAGAACGTGATTGGATAAAAAATCCATACTATCGACCCGGTTTGTCTAAAGAAAAAGCTAAAGACATGGCTGAACGACATATTAAAGCAACATTCGATATTGGGCACGCAAACACTTGGCGAAAGTACTTCACAGGTAAACCTGAAGAATTCAATAAGTGGCTTATGAAACAGGTTGATGAGCTAGATAAAGAAAAGATGTTAGGTCACGTACACATAACAGATAACTTTGGTTATTATGACGATCATGTTAATCCTGGTCAAGGAAATGCTCCAATCAAAGAATTTGTAGAGCACTTACAAAAGAAAGGCTATGGTGAAAAGATTGTATTCGAACCAGCTCACCAAGATATTAAAATGATGACCGAGGGTTGGCGCGCATTGAACAGCCCACTTTACAAAATCGACGGTGCATCAAGAACTTGGACAGATATAGAACATGGTTACTTCGGACAAACACATTCACCAAGATATATGTTTGGAGATCTTGCTCCAGATCCAAAGACGTGGTCTCTATGGTCAGAAACACCTTTAGAATAGTTTTTAAGTTATTTTGTTACTATATAATATGACTAATTATTTATTTATATCGGGTAGCCCTCGCCCAGGTAACAACGAAACAATAATGCAACATTTATTTCATGAATTATTAAATTCATCAAATTCCGATTTAATTGATGCAGTTATACTATATCCTAGAAGTGATGATATTAAACGTTGTGTTGGCTGCTTGAAATGCCAAGATGCGAATGAAACAAATTATAGTGAGATTTGTGCAATCCGAGATGGTATGTCAAAGAATCTTGATCTTATGACTCAAGCAGATGTTATTATTATGAGTACGCCAAATTATTGTGACAACGTATCTGGATTATTGAAAGATTTTATTGATAGATTAAATCCTTTGTATCATAAGAATCTATTAGAAGGTAAAAAACTAGTTGCAATTGTTGTTGGTGGTGGACAGGAAGAACACTCTGAAAGAATTGTTCAAGAAAATGGCGGATTATTTGCTTTAGCAGACAGTTATAAAATGAATCTTGTATCATCTTACATATTCAAAGCACTACATATAAACGATATAAGTGAAGATATTGCACGCGGTAAAGAAAGTAGAATTTTACCTGAACTTGAAAAAATAATTGACACCCTCGAGGCTTTGGCCGAATAATTTTGTATTGTGTATCTCCAAGTGGTTACTAAAATATTATATAATACAACCTATATATTCTAATAGATATGAGATTTAATGTAAAGTCTAGGGGTAAACCTAACTATTATCACAAGTATCCTAAGCGAGATATAGAAATAGCTAGAAAATTCACTAAACGCATCTACAAAGAAATGGGTGATTTCTTGGTTGTTGTTGCTTTATTTGGATCAACTGCTCGCGGTCGAGCAAAAACCCATCATGATATTGATGTTCTAGTAGTGATTGATGATGTTCATGTACAAATGAATCGCGCACTTACTGAAACCTATCGTATAATTATTGCAAAAGCAACAGCAGATATCGACCCAAAACGACTTCATATTCAAAGCATGAAACTCACAACTTTCTGGGAATACATGCGATCTGGCGACCCTGTTGCGATAAATATACTGCGAGATAGTATTGCTCTACTAGATGTAGGGTTCTTTGATCCTCTTCAAACACTATTATTCATGGGTCGAATACGGCCAGCTTCTGAGAGTATTTGGACGTATTATTCCATGTCTGTAGCTAGTCAAGATCGTGCTCAAAATCATATAGATATGGCAGTAATCGACCTCTATTGGGCTACAATTGATGCAGCTCACGCTGCTTTGATGAGTTTGGGTGAAATACCACCAAGTCCTGATCATGTTGCTGGTATGATTAAGCGAAAAATGGTCGATACAGGCATGTTGCCTGAAAGATATGCCACTATAATGAAGCATATGTATATACTTTCTAAAAAGATTTCTCGAAAAGAAAAAGGTAATTTTACTGGCGAAGACTATGAACGATTATTACATCATGTAAAAGATTTTAGATTACAAATGAAGAAAATTATAAATAAGAGAAAATGAGAGGGCAATTAAGCCCTCATTAGTATTCAGTCAGTACTTTACGATTATAAATCGTAAATGTTCTTTAATGAATCAGCACGACCTTCTAATGCGGCTAGACCTGCAGCTTGTAAATTATCTAATCTACCGGCTGGTCTTGCAGCTGTAACTTCACGAATTTTACTTCGTTGGTTTATAGCACCTATCGCACCATATGCTTGTTCTTGTCCTGGGGAATGTTTCAAATAAGTTATTAATTCGCCCATAGCTGTTGCATCACCAGCAATTCCACCGTTAACATTGAAATCAAATCCACGTCTTACGAATTTTTCAATTGCTTCACCTGTGTTCTTACTTGGGTCTTTTCTAGCTGTTTGAACTTCAAACATTTGATGTTCTAAAGTTTTTTCTGGCCGTTCTAATGTATTTTTAATCTCTGTAAATATTGGCATTTTTATTTATCACCTATCTTAGGTTCTACTTAATAGTGAAAATTATGGTTTATAAAGGTTTCTATTTTACTCATTACAGGGTAGTCAAAAACGCATGGTTGCACAGGAAACATTTAAATGTATTGTGTAACGTATATAATTGAAAATGACAACTGATTATAATTCTCAGAATCCTCAAGAAGAGGTTAAATATCAAAATCAAGATGCTTCAAGTCCGAATAAAATTGATGACATCAATATGTTAAAGAAACAAGCAGCTGAGCAGATGGCTAAGATGCAAGAAGAGAAGAAAAAAATGGCTGCCAAAGTTAGGAAATTGATGGAGGATACTAAGAAGAAAGCATTACCCTTCAAGAAAGAAGTCAGCAATAAATTCAAAGATCATTTGGTTGGAATTCTAGTTATGCCACCAAAACAAGCTCAGAAGACTTTAGAATCTAAAGCCGGTGACATGAGTGATAAAGTTAATTTATTTGTTATTATGGAGTTCAATGATACAACCGATATGGTTGCTAAATTAAAGAAAAAACAAGACATTGAAAAGAAAATCCGAGATATTGCGAAGAAGAAACTCAAAGGCATTGCAATAGATGTTGTTCTTGTATCAGAGATATGGGATATGTGTCTTAAAGGTAAGTATGAAATATTGAACGTACTTGCTATGGGTTTACCTGTATTTGATACTGGTTGGATTGGTGCAATTCGCGCAACTGAAATCCATAAAATGAAGGTCTTACAAAAATTTGAGAAATATGTAGTTAGTTATGTTATTGCAGGTTCAATTGTACGTGGGGAAGCTGAACCAACATCAGATATTGATACCTATATAGTTATTGACGATACTGATGTAACCCGAATGACCTCTGCCGAGCTAAAACAGCGACTGCAGGGAATAATCTGGGGCTATGCTCAGGAAGCATGTATGGCTGCAGGTGTAGCTAATAAATTGAGCACCCAAGTATATGTTCTTTCAGATATGTGGGATTCAATTAAGAACGCAAATCCAGTTATATTCACTTTCCTTCGAGACGGAATTCCGTTATACGACCGAGGAATGTTTGCTCCATGGAAGATGCTTTTGAAAAAGGGTAAGATAAAACCAACACCTGAAGCAATCTCACAATATATGAAATCGGGTGAGCAGATGCTAAAAAGAACTCGAGCAAAATTGAAAGAAATCGCTATAGAGGACTTCTTCTGGGCAACATGTACACCAAGTCAAGGAGCACTTATGCTTATGGGTATTCCACCGGGAGCCCCAAAAGAAGTAGCAGCACAACTTCGAAAACACTTTGTCAAGAACAAGCTTATGGAAGACAAATATGTACAAATGTGGGAAAAGATCTTTGCTGTAAGAAAAGATGTTGAACACGGTAAAATGAAAGAAGTTTCAGCAGCAATTGTAAACGAACATCTTGGCTTATGTGAGAAGTATTTGAAGAGATTACAGATACTGTTTGATGAGATTGAGAAAAAGAAGATTTGTGAAGAAACAGCTGATTTATATGATAAAACAATAGATGACAGCCTAGCAGCCCTTGCTATGGTTCATATTAATGCTACCAAAAAGGACTTTATCAAGAAGTTCAAAGATCACATAGTAGATCAACAATTAGCACCAGAGCGATATTATAAGTTAATAAAGAAAATCGCAGACGTAGCTAAGACATGTGAGACTAGTAGAGAGCTAATTGCTTCTATGAGTTTTGAACAGGATAAACTTGCTAGAGATGTCTTTAATTTAATACGTGCAGATAAAGGTAAGAAAATCGAGAAATTCAAAGTATCTGCTAGTTATAATAATGGAAAGAACGTCGCAGCAATATGGTTATTCACAGATCAGGCATATATAATCCTTGATGTCAATAAAGCAGATACTCAAATATTACGATATAATATAGACAATAACGGTGCACTGTCAGATGAAGAGTCAGCAAAGCTTGTAGATATTGAAAATCAGCTTAAGACTTTTGCAGGTACACCAACAACAATGACTAAACAAACGATTGAGTGTCTAAAAGATATTTTAGACGATGATGTCAAAATAGTAATCGGGGCATAGACGTCATTTCTTTCTTTTGTAAAAGAAAGAACTAGACTTTCAAGAAAGAAAACAATTAAAATAGATACTCCGATACTTTTTTAAACTCCATATATGGGTTAGATTATAATGAAAGCAATAATTATGAACTATCGCGGAAGTCACAAAACACAGAACCCTAAACAAATGATTCTACATCCAGAGGGCTCAAAAACCAAAGAAGACGCTACAAAACTAGTTGGTAAGAATGCAACTTGGACTACAAAGAGCGGTAACAAGATTATTGGTCTAATCACATCGCCACATGGTGGAAATGGGGCAGTTAGAGTACGATTTGATGAAAAAGGTTTACCGGGACAATCATTGGGTACAGCCATAGAAATTGCTTAATCGGAATTCTTTTAAATACGGAGTTTTACTAATAAGTAGTATGGGAATAGATAGTAGCTGTAGTAATTGCTATAAAAACACTGATTCTAGTGCTAGCTATCATAGTTCCGCAGGTTCAAGTGAAACCACGCAAGAAGCATACAAACCGGGATTCTTATCAGAAGATAGCGGTGATGGTTTTTACAGTTTAAACAATGCTGAGAACGCAGATAATATGTATGCATCTAGTGATAAAACAGATGATCAAGGATATAAAGTAGGTATATCTGAAGAAGAATCTGAAGAAAAGAAAGAAAAAGACGAGATGTTTGCTGAAGAACAGAAAACCCAAGAAAAACTTGATGGGTTTAAAACTCCATTTGAGAATAAACAAAAACAATCTGGTGAAAAACTTGATAGTATCATTATGTTTGAAGAAAACAAATCCAAAGATAAACCGAAAAAACCAATGGATAAAAACGCTAAACCAAAGAAGAAGAATTTCTCTCAAACTAAATGGTGGGATTTTATGTAGTATTTAACTACCTTTTTATGAAGTACTCATGTAATGGATATTTAGATCCAGTTGCAGGAGATATTTTGAAAACCTGTTCGATTTGACCTTCATGAATTCTAAAACGTGTAAATACTTTACCACTGGACATCTTTAAGAAATATATACCGTCTGGCCAATTTCCAGATTTTTCGTTAACTGCAATCTTAAAACTATTTTCTGTTTTAACATCACCACGATTAAGATACAAATAACGTTGCTTTAAATATGGCGCAGCATAATTCTTTCTAACTCGAATAACTGCCAATTGATCCTCGAATTTTGGTCTGGTTGCCATAGTTGCATTAACACAATCGCGAGTATTATTTATATAGTTGCGTAGCACCGCGATAATGGTGGTAACTCCTAATCACTAATAAGTGAGCATAAATCTTATAAAAAGGTTTTGTTCAATATACTATATAGATGAAAACAGAAAAAATCCAAGAAGGCACATGCTTAATTGAAGTACCAACTGGTTACAAATTGGACTCCAAAATGCCGGTCTTCTATAACTCAGTACAAAACCTCAATAGAGACATTTCTATTCTATTACTAAGTGTGATAGAACGGAAATCTAAACTCCCATTACGCGTTTTGGATCTTTTGGCTGCTTCAGGTATTCGCGGATTACGTATAAAAAAGGAAGTTCCAAATTGCGAGGTTACATTAAATGATTATAATAAAGAAGCTTACAAACTAATACGTAAAAACGCGAAACTAAACAAGGTAAAGGTTACAGTTGAAAACAAAGCAGCGCATGTTCTATTATCTGAACGGACTTCATATGAGTATATTGATTTGGATCCGTTTGGAACACCAGTTCCATTCCTAGATGCTGCAATAAAGCGTCTTTCCCCACACGCAATACTTGCTGTAACTGCTACAGATACTTCAGCATTATGTGGTGCTGCACCAAGAGCATGTATACGAAAATATGGATCAAAACCATTTAGAAGCGAGTTTATGCATGAGAATGCTATACGTATTCTGATTAAGAAATGCCAAGAGGTTGCTGCACAATATGATGTGGCGCTGTTACCTATTTTTGTTCATAGTTCAAATCATTATGTTAGAGTTTATCTACAAAAATATAGCTCTGCTAAGAAAGCGGATGATATTCTGAAGAAACATGGCCACATTCTTTACTGTAGAAGCTGTCTTTGGCGGAAAACAAGTAACAACTTAGTGAAAGAAGCTGAAAAATGTCCTACATGTAGTGGAAAACTTGAGATTATTGGTCCTGTATGGCTAGGAAACCTATGGGATCGTGCATTAGTCAAACGAATGATTGAACACATAAACAAAAATGCTGAAAAGGGTAAACAAGTAGTTAGTAATGCTGCAGGCACATTAACTCGACTTATTTACAAAGAATCATCAATACCGTCTGTTGGTTTCTATGATCTTCACTGGATAGCTAAAAAGAAAGGGTGGAAAGAAATTCCAAAACTAGATACATATATCAGTAAAATCAAAGGCGTTAGAACGCATTTCCGTCCAACTGGCTTCAGGATTAAGTAAGTTGTTGAATATCGTGCTGAGTAATAAAATAAATCTTCTCTTTTGCAAGATATGTACGACTATCTACTGCGTGTTTTGTTATAAATTCTTCAATAGTATCAACTATATCATCAGCTTCAATTGTTGGGTGTGTAGAATAATACATACATACGGTAGATAACAAACCTTCTGGATCAGCACCATGTTTATATGCTTTAAATATAAATTCTTTAGATTTTTTCATGTCACCTAATTCTGCAAATGCAAAACTAAGACTCATATAAATATTAGTATCATCACCCAAATAATTTTCTGCATTTGATAGAATATCAATAGCTGAGTCAATATCTCCCACATCAATAAAACTTTGTGCGTCCGCTATTTCATCTTGGAGAGTTGAGGGTTTTAATTCAGGTGGTTGTTCCATTGTAAAAATTAACTCCAATTACTGTTTTTAATGCGGTTAAACGTGCTCCCATTTTTATTCCTCTTTATCTGTAGGAACGTCTTTGTCCTCACGTTCTTTCTTTGCAGCTTCAATCATTTCGTCAAGGTTCAGTCGCTCAATCATTTCTTTGTAACGGTTTCTAATTGTAACTTCTGTAACTCCAACAACATCTGCAATTTCTCGTTGTGTTCTCTTTTCACCAGTCATTAAACTAGCTACATAAAGAGCCGCTGCAGCAAGTCCTGTTGGTCCTCTACCTGAGGTTAATTCAGAATCTTGTGCAATCTTTAGAATCTCAATTGCTTTTGTTTGTGTTTCAGCTGAAAAAGTCAGCTTGTTTGCGAATTTTGGAATATAATCAATTGGACCGCTTGGCATCATTCGGATTCCAAGTTCTCTTGCAATAAATCTGTAAGTCTTACCAACATCTCGTTTATTTGTGTTAGTTAAATTACAAACTTCGTTCAGTGAACGTGGTAAGTTGAATAATCTTGAAGAAATATAAATTGCTCCAACAACTACCGATTCCATAGATCGTCCACGGACAAGTCCTTTTGTAACAGCCATACGATATATTCTAGCTGCTTCCTCTTCAATTGCTGGAGGAATATTCAATAGAGATGAAACTCTTCGCAATTCAACAAGTGCGTATTTTAAGTTTCTTTCTAGAGAAGTTGAAGATCGTGAGTGCCATTTCTTAAGTCTTAAGAATTTTCGTCTTTCAGAACTTGAAAGACCATAAACGTCTGCACTGTCACCAATTTCGGTTCCAGTACCCATGTCGTGCTTTGTAAAGGATGCTGGTGAACCTGCTCTTCGCTTAGATTCGCCTTCTCCACCAAATTCACGCCATTCTTGACTTACGTCGATTTCATTTTCATCAACAACAAGTCCACAACTCTTACAAATAATCTCGCCCCGTTTTTCGTCAAGTGTTAAATTAATACTTTTACACTCTGGGCAGCTTTTTATGAATTTTGATTTTGACCTTACTGGCATAGTATCGCCTTCATTAGCGTGTGTTTTCTTGCAACAGTTATATCACAAGCCTTATAAGATTTCCATATTTGCTTTTATAAGTGTTTCTATTTGCGTGCAATGGCACGGTTTATAGAATATGATACGAATTACTTTTTAAATTAGTATGTAAAATAATGATATGGCAATTAGAAAAATTAATTTGGGTGTAGATTAAGTAGCAGCTCAATATGACCATGTGGAAGATATAGAACGTAAAGGTCCTGGGGAAGCACACTCACATCCAGAATCAGAATATATTGATGTACAAAATGGATTTGTACTAGTTGATTATTTAGTCGATGGTAAAGTAGAGCAGGCCTGTATTGGGAAATCTGCAGTAATTCTACCGGGTATCCCTCACAGAGTCGACGTACAAGGTCATACTATAATTCACACGACTCGTAAGAATATGGATAATATACTAATTAAAGAATCATTAGAAGAATTCCAAAGAAAATTAAACCCTGAGTAATTTCGCGAGGAGAATCATAATCTTTAGAAAAACTATTTCTTGATTAGAACAGCATTAACACTCGCGCAGATTCGCGAGGAGAATCATAATCTTTAGAAAAACTATTTCTTGATTAGAACAGCATTAACTACGCCATGTTGTGTTGGCCGTGAAGTAACTTTTGCAAGTCCTTCGGGTGTTTTAACAACTGCGCCTTTTGATATAACATTCTGTCGAACAAAGTGTCTTGAAGCTGCATTCTCAACAACAGTCTCAATCTTTGACTTCTTGGTTTTACCGTTGATTGTCAAATTAATTTCGTTGGTTCCTTGAAGACATACTTTAGTGTTTCCACCTCTGCCAGAAAGAATCCTCTTAACTATCTTATCTTTTACAGTGGTTAAAACTGGGTCTCTGCCTACATGTCTTGCTTTTTTCTTACTAGCTGCATGGTATCTACCACCGCTTGCTTTTCTTTTTGCGCGTCCTTTGAAAATAGCCATATTCTTACTTCATCGTTTGATTTATAAACGTTTCTTTGCAATTATATAATGACAAGAAAGGATCATGGACCCATATTGGACGCTAGGCCGAATTTATCACTTGCTACAGTAGCAAGTATAGGTGAAGACGTAAGCGAATTAATTCCTTACTATCTTGCTGAAATTCGCGCTGCCACAGAAGGTATCCCTAAAGAATTCTTTCATTTTTTAGAACCCTGGAACGGAAGACTGCCTTTCAATAACCCGGACTACAAAACATCAGATGTACAAAAAAGAGAAAAACAACTAAAAGCAAAAGGTAAATCACTTAGAGAAGCATTTAGTGCAAGTTATTTAACTTTAAATGGTAGATTATGGGGTCGTCCGATTAAACCAGATCCTGACGAACCTATTGCAGAAGGTAAGGAACCTGAAGAAAAATATATATTAAGACACAATACTGAGTTCATGGTTTTAAATTTATTAGAGTATGAGAATTCCGATGGTAATACTATACGTCGAGTTATAACTATGGAAGAAGGTTTTAGACCAAAATGCGATGTATACCCACGTGAAACTTCTAAAAAACCAATTCGAATTAACAATAATATTTCTAGAACAAATGGTTTGTTTGATATTGTAAAAAAAGTTCATGACGGCAAGTTATGTAAACCAATTGAACCAAGAACTGTAGGTGGTAGAAAATTTGACATTCGCCCACATTATAGTTTAAGAGATGATGTACGTAGCGATTTTGATGACGCAATGTCTGAAATTGGTACTTATGTTTGAAGGGTAAGCTTTAAATACCCGTTGCGGTTGCTATATTTATTGAGGTGCTTAATTATGGAGAGACCCTTAGATGCATTAAATCAAGCGAAGAATAAACGAATTATAGTAGAATTAAAGAACAAACGCCAAGTTACTGGTACTTTAAAAGCATTCGACATACATATCAATATTGTCTTAGATGACGCTGAAGAGCGTGGCGATGATGGAAAAATGATTGCTAAACTCGGTCGTGTTTTCATCCGAGGAGATATGATTTTGTTCGTAAGTCCAGCATAAGTACAGAATAACTTTTATATAAATAGTATTTATGGCATAGATGGAACTAGGTTCTCGTCTATCAAATATTCGGTGGGGTATTACTGAAGTAACTACTGCTATCGTAGGCATTATTGCAACCACATATAGTGTATTCTATAATGACCTAACTACGGCTATTCCAATATTTCAAGATATTATATCTGATTTACAATGGATGACTTATCTTGCAGAAGGTATGATGCTTCTGGATGGAACCCATAGAATAAAATATGAAGATGAGACGTGGTTCAATGGTAGCGAATGGGGTGCAAAAAAACCAGAACCAATCGCCGCCAATCCATTACAACAGTATGCTAATTCTGATCAATTAGAAGAAAAAGCTAAGAGTAACTAACTCAAAAAGCTTATAAATCAATAAACAGTTCTGAAAGTTAATATGTCAAAAGGAACACCAGCAATGGGCCGCAGAAGCGGTAAGAAAACACACATCAGATGTAGACGATGTGGCGGACATACCTATCATGCACAACATAAAAAATGTGCAAAATGTGGATTTGGTGACACAAAACGAATGCGTACATATAATTGGATAGAGAAAATATTCGGTTCTGGCAAACGAAAACGGTGAGTGGTACTTTTCTTAGTAGCCACCAAAATCTTTTTTAACAAACTAATGTTCTAATCTATATGGGCTCGTAGCTCAGCCTGGCTAGAGCACCGGGCTTTTACCTCAAAGAGATACTCTTTTTGGAAGATACCCGGGTGTCGTGGGTTCAAATCCTGCCGGGCCCATCCAACCTTTTTACCAACAAATCGAAGATTTGTGGAACCGAGAATCTAAGATTCTTCGGTAGAAAAAAGGTTTGCAAAAAGAAAACTACTTTTGTAGAATTTTGGAGAAAGTTAAAATGATAAGTGCATATATTTTAATACAGGTCAGTTCGAATATGGAACGTGAAGTATTCAGCAAACTCGAACAATATGATGAAGTGGAAAATATAAACGAGCTTTTTGGTGAGTGGGATATAATTGCGAATATACAAGTATCCAGTACTGCTGAATTAGATACTTTTGTATCAGATAAAATCAGAAAAATCAAGGGCGTAAGTGGAACATCAACATTAATTGTAGCAAGGTAACTAAACAGTTATTTGATATTCTGCAGGGTTCCATTGTAGCGGTTTTGCAATCTTCACCATTGGTTTTGGTTTAACTGCTTCTGCAACAATATCTACGATATTATCTACCTTAGGTCTACCTTTTTTATCAAGTAACCCAAAATAATGTTCTGGAGGTAACCACCATTGTGGGGTTGAATCCGAGTAATGATTAAGATCTAGAGCTCGGTACCAAAGAGAAAAACGAACATTATTTTCTTGCATAACTTGTGCAGTATCAATAAAATATTGTGCTTGATTTTCGGGAGTATTTCCTGTGAATATACCCCATCTAGAACCAGTTATTCCTTGTTCAGTAGCCCATGGTTTGGCTTCTATATTATTCTCGTCTGCAAAAGCATCATACTCACTAAGATATTGGTTCCAAGTGAATGCATTTCCAGGTTCCCACATTCCCGGGTAACCATGTATGCCTGTAAAATCGCACATGTTAACTGCATTTTTCTCAAGTACTTCATCAGTACCTTCTCTAAGTAATCTATCTGCAAAGATTAATCCCCAAGGATTACCATCCAATTCAGTTAGACGACAAAAATTAATTCCAACCTGTGCTTTAGAATTATAATCTTTTAGTGTATTGTATCCGTTTTTTGCAAATCGTGCATAATCTACGTCGGTTCCTTTCCAGAAGAATTTATGATTTGGTTCATTACCAAATTCATATCCAACAACTCGATTATCCCAAACTTCAATGAACTGTTCTAAATATTTATCAAATGTCTTCAAATTTGGTGGCGTATGATCACCATCTATCCAGTCACCCATAACCGCCAATAATTTAACATCCGCAGATTCTAAATAATCCATTAAAGAAAATATCTGATTCCAAGATATTTTACGCCGTTTAATTGCTTTTGATGTAAGTAAGGTATATGGAATCTCCAGACGAAGTGTGCTAGTATCACTATGACCTTCGCCAGCGTCAGAGTCTTTAATATCATGAATAAATTGTACTGTTTGTTCCCTTATACGTTTATTAAACATATCTCTAACATTACTATTCCAACCGTGATTTGTAGTAATATCTGTAAGATCTTCTTCTTGTGGTGCACGTCTTATATCAACATCAACTGGTTCGTAAACTGATTTCTGTGTTTTATATTTATGTAAAAGTTTCTCGGCTTCGTCTTTTGCTGCGTGCCAGTAGACAGCATTTACTATACCATTATGAATTCCAGTCTGAACTGACATAGTAGTAACACCAATACTTCGTTTAAAAGAATTCCGAATCCGTAAACTTCTTAAATGAATTTCGTAATGTAGTTTTATGCTAGGTGATTACCTTAAGGCAACACTTTAGGAATTTTATATCTAGCTGTATTTTTCGAGGTGAATTAAACGTGATAGAAAGAAGTATTTCGAATAATACGGGAGCCGTAGATGCGGGCGAACAAATGCGTGGTTGTCCCAAGTAGTTTTAGAAATTTTTTCTCCAATATTTATGGAATAGAACTAGTTGGAAGACCATTTTACACTGACTCAGAAATTGAGTTTAGTGATATTGGAGGTGAATAAAAATGGTATATAACTACCTATGGTTTGACGATGACGGTACTCCAATGGGTGATGGTGCTACAGAATATTTAGCAGAACGGCGCCGAGAACAAAGAGAACAAGAACGAGCTGAAGGACTACGTCCAAGATTATTTTCTAGCATATTTGCTGCTAGAAGAGAATTAGGCGAAGACTTAGAAGTTGTTGCACAACGAACCTATGAGTATACTTTTGACGAAAACGGTATACCTGAAGTGGGTCCGAATACATTTAGTAGACAATTTTGTGAAGAATATGCGCCATTGGTTGCATATGTTCCTCAACATCCATCCAGAAGAGAGTCTGTAACTTTTTATGGATTAAACAGACCAACCGTCGATGAAAGTACAACAAATCAAATAGAAACATAAGGGACCAACCGATTACTTTGGGGCTTCGGTCCCAAAGCTAATACTCAAAGAAAAGGATTAAATAATTAGTGGGTGAAGAAATAAAATGAAATATAATGAAAGTAAATATTGGGCTGATCAGATTGCTCAGAAGGTTATCCGAGAATTCCCAAAAGAGAAATTGTACACTGTAGCTGCAGGTATAACTCCTTCAGGTACCATACATATTGGTAACTTTCGTGAAATAATTACTGTTGATCTTATTTATCGCGCTATTAAAGATATGGGTAAGAATGTTAGATTCATATATTCATGGGACGATTATGATAGAATTCGTAGAGTTCCAAAAAATATTCCAAATCAGAAGGCATTTGAGAAATACATGTATATGCCTGGGATCGATGCTCCAGATCCATGGGGATGTCACAAATCTTACACAGAACATTTTGAGAAAGAAGTAATTGAAGACCTACCTAGAGTGGGTATTGCTCCTCAATATATTTACCAAAACAAAATGTATCGCGGACGCAAATATGCTGAAGATATTAAACAATTATTAGATAAAAGATTCGGAATTCGTGCAGTTCTCAATAGGTATCGTAGAGAACCCTTGCCAGAAAACTGGTTCGGAGTCTCAATTTATTGTGACAAATGTAATCGGGAGCAAACGGAGATTACTGAGTGGGATGGTCAATACACACTAAAATATTCTTGTAATGCTTGCAGTCATAAAGGTGAAACTAATTTCAAAAAGAAGGGTAATGTAAAACTTCCTTGGAGAACAGACTGGCCAATGCGTTGGTTATATGAAAACGTAAGCTGTGAAGGTGGTGGAAAGGATCATAGCTCACCTGGTGCGGGTTTGGATACAGGTCATGCTATTTGTAGAGAAGTTTTCAATAAAACTCCACCAATACGATTCTTTTATGATTTTATAACAATTAAAGGTCAACAAGGTAGAATGTCTGGTTCTAGAGGCGACGTAATGAGCCTTAGAGAAGTTTTAGCAGTATATACACCAGAACTAGTTAGATATATTTTTGCTGGAACAAAACCTCAGACAGAATTTAAACTAAGTTTTGATGAAGATATTTTCAAAGTTTATGATGACTTTTACGCGTGTGAAAGAATATATTTTGATCAAAAGAAAGTTAATGATCGAGACAGAGCTCATTGGTCTCGAGTTTATGAAATGAGTATGGTTAGTAAACCGCCACGCTCAATGCCTATTCAACCAAACTTTAAACATTGTGCTGAGCTAATTACAATCTACCGTGATCCAAAAGAAGCTCTTGAAGCAGTATGTGTGAATGAAAAAATAACTAAAAAACAAGACAAAGATAGATACTTAACTATACTTATTTGTGCTAAGAATTGGTTGGCTAAATATGCACCCGAGCAATACAAATTTGAACTACAAGAAAGTCCAAATTCTGCAGGTTTATCTACAGCACAAAAAAATGCACTAAACCAGCTAGTTAGTGTTCTAAAGAAACCAGTTAAAGACTCAAAATCACTTTACTTAGAATTCAGAACAATTGCTGAAAATAATAAAATAACTATTCGAGAATTCTTTATAGCTTGTTACAAAATCTTAGCAAACAAAGAAATAGGCCCACGGCTATCACCATTTATCATAGCTGTTGGAAAAAACAAGATTGCAGCTCTAATTACAAAAGGTTTGAAAAACACGAAAGAAGTAAAGGAAACTAAAGAAAAGATTACGGGTTACAAACCTATCAAAGATGTTTTTGAGATTCAGAAAGAAACTTTAGAAAAATTTCCGGGATTAAAGGTAGGTATTGCTATAATTAGCGGATTAAAAGTAAAGAAACAAACTCCTGAGCTAGAGAAACTAAAAAAAGATACTGTGGATGCATTGATTAAAGAATTCAAAGATAAAGATCTGAATGATATTCCCGTTCTTCAAGAATATAAAAGAATCTATCGTGCTACGGGTGTTGATCCAAGTAAACGAAAACCATCACCATTGGCTCTGCTACAAAGAGTAAAAAAAGGTCAAGAACTCTATACAGTCAATAATTTGGTAGATGTTTATAATCTCGCTGTTATGAAAACGCAAGTCTCAATGGGGGCTTTTGATATGAAAAACATAAACTTCCCAACATATTTGCGATTCTCAAAGAAAGATGAAGAATTTACTGCACTTATGGCAGATAAACCTAAGAAAATTGATGCAGGTGAGTTAGTTTATGCAGATAAAAAAGGACTAATAATTTGTAGAGATTTAAACTATCGCGATTCTGACTTTACTAAAATCACTGATAAAACAAAAGATACTATTCTATATGTCGACGGAACTGTAGTAACCTCTGAAAAAGAGGTCAAGGAAGCTATGAAACTTGCTGTTAAGTGGATCCTAAAATACTGTGGCGGCAAGCTTGAAAAAATAGCTTATACTTTCTGAAAATAGGTCTTATCAAAAAACGTGATACGATAAGCCTTATATATTTGTCTTAGTTATATAGTTAATGGCAGATCTTGAACTCTCGGATACTATGAAAAGCTTTGTACCACCACCGATAATGCAAGGTTTAGAACCAATTGCTTTAGAATTTGATCCAAGCAAGGTAGATGATCCTACCTGCCCCGGACAAGTTTGTTCTCAAGTTCGAGATGGTGTACCGATATTACATGAAGTTGTAGATCAACCCGGAACATATCGCTGCGGTAGATGTAATGAACGTTTTCGCCATGAACCTGATTCGAAACAAGGCTATGAATAATATCTTTTTTAATATAAATTCTTAAAAACTATACCTAACATAACTATTATGTCAGAAGAGGGATTATCAGAAAAAGCACCTAAAAAAGATTACACTCTTCAAAAAAAAGAAGGTACTTTTTGTGGTTGTAAAAGTTTTCTAGTACCTAAACAGGTGAGTACTATTGATGATTTTGTTCGAAACCAACTATTCAAAGATGGCGGGATGGATTCTGATTTAATATTTTATTGTAAAAAATGTGATGAATATTCATCACCAGAGGGTACTGGGGCGTCATTTGCACATCACGAAATGACTACAAAAGAAGAGATTGCTGTTATTGAAGACCCCACTATTGGTGCTGAAGTTGTTGATCATCAATGTGGTGAATGTAAAAATCCTAAAGCATATTATAACACACAACCGCCACGCTATGGCGATGAAGATATTCTCGAAATCTGGAAATGTACTGCGTGTGGTAAGGTTGAAAGAACAGATATGGATGTTTATTAAACATCAAGTCCAAATTCCTGTAAAATTGGTATAATCTTATCCATTGCAATGCCATTACAAACTGAATGTGACCCATTCATTTTTGCAATAAATAACTCACTAACATCGCCAATAATTTGATATCCGCCAGCTAATTCTAACGGTCTGCCTGTTGCAATAAATCGCTCGATTTCAGTATCAGATAAATCTCTAAAAGTTATTTCACAAGTTCCATGTCCCGTTCTTTTATCACCCGTTTTTGTATTAATAACACAAAAGCCCGATACAAAACTATGTGTATTATTTGAAAGGCTTTTAAGTATTTTTCTTGCTTCATCTATTGTTTTTGGTTTGTGTAAAAGACTGCCTTCGAATATTCCTACAGTATCGCCTCCAACAACAATCGCGTCATTATGTTTCTCAGCTATTGCGTCTGCTTTAAGTTCAGCTAGCTTTTCAACTAATTTTATTGGGTTCTCTTCGACTATTGTGCGCTCATCCACAGAGCTAACATCTACTTCAAAAGAGACGCCTAAGTAACTAAACATTCGCTGTCGCTCTTTTGACTTTGAGGCTAAAATTAATTTCATTTTATGTCTTTACGTATACTGATCCTTGTATTATTTTATATGCTTTTTTGTGATGAATAACTGCTTCTCTAGCAAATTCATTATCACATTTGGGGCAATGCATAGGATTTGCCTCAGTATGATCTTTTAAAATTCTTTCAAGATAACATTTTACAAGATGTCCGGGCTGATCCTTTAGATACTTAAACAATTTAGTATCACAATCGTTACAATAAACTGTTAATGTATAATTTCTAGCTCCGCCACGTTTTGAGATTATTCCACCTCCGGAATATTTAATGTTCCTTTAACACTTTCCACAGTCTCTTGTTGTTCAGTAAGTATTCTTAATAAATCCTTATTCAATTCTCTAAACACTTGAAGCCCCTCTCGATGTGCTCGAGTATAGACTTGAACAGCATCGCAACCCACAATTAAAAATTCTAAAGCATCTTCAGCAGTTTCAATACCTCCTACGCCTACAATTGGTAATTCGGTGTAGTCTCTAAATTCATGTATTTTGGCTAAGACTAGTGGTTTTATTGCTGCACCACTAACTCCACCATAAACCGAACTCAAAACGGGTTGTCTAGTATCAACATTAACTTTTAATCCTGGTCCAATGGTGTTAGATATTACATATCCATCTAAAAGCCCGCTTTGCTCCAAAGCCACAAGTTGATTCATATCAATGCTATCTAATGATAATTTTAATAATGCAGGAACTTTGGTCTGTTCTTTTAACTGTTCTAATGCTTTTCTAACACTATCATATCCAATTCGACCATATATTTTTGCAGAATGTGAACATGAAAAATTTAATTCCCAGAAAGCGGGTTGTGTTCCAGTAAAACCTTGTGCAACAATACCTGCATCTTCGGGAACTCTCGCAGATACACTCATAATTAATGGTCCGTGTGTTTGTATTTCATCAATGTTTTCTGGCCAATATGTCCAAGGAAGTTGATTATTATTATCAGCATTAAGCATATACCGCTGTTGTGGATCAATATAATATCTTATTTTGAAGGGCGTTCTATCTTTATTATTAACTCGAACGGTTCTATTTACAATTGCTCCTGCGCCATAATCAAGAGACTTGATTAATGGTATCTTATTTTCTCCTAGAGTTCCAGATCCCAGAATAAATGGGCTCTTCAAATTCTGACCACACAGATTAGTAGTTAAGCGATGCATACTCCACACTCCTCAGTAACACATTTAAGTATATCTGGAACAACGCGCGATTCATTTTTAAAATTAACCGAATACCATAAATCAAAGGTTTGTTGAATTGAAGCCATTTGTGATAGTTCTTGAACAGCATTTTTTAATCTAAGTGCTTGCTCTGTTTGTGTCTCTCCTCTTAACTTCAATCTATTATGCAGAAGATTTTGCGAATCAGTAGTTAAACCAATCATATATGCATCAGGAAATTGTGTTCTAAATGCTTCAACATTATCTATGTGTAATTCAGTAAGTACATAACCATCACATTCAAAAGCAGATTTTTCAAATCCATACATTTTATTATGGATTTCTTGAACTAATATTAATTCGCCCGCTGCGAGCCTCTTTTGAAATTCTTCATCACAAATAAAACACCGATCACTTAACTCAACGCTTTCGCGAGGTTCTCGGGTAGTAATTACTTTAGGTTCAACAAAAGGGTATGCTGCTCTAAGGTGCTCTTTAACGTATCCTTTACCAATGCCCGAAGGTCCAGTTAACGTAATTATACTGCTCATCAACACCACTTCACATCATTAGATTCGACAATAAAATCTAAAATCATAGATGCATATTGCCCCTTACCTAAATCAAATTTAAGAACTATATCTTTATCAACGCAAGTACAACTAAAATTTTTAGGAAAAAACAACGTTGGTCTAAAATGTGCATAAACATCTAAATCACAATTCTCAAAATCGTCGAAGGTAATTCCTTCTGATTCTAAAATTTCTTGATACAATTCTTTATTTGTATCATCGAGTTTAGCGTTTTTTCCCAATTTAACTAGATGTACTCTTTTATAATTCTTAGATAAAAATTGAGACATAATTATATTGAATAAATAACTTGCATAACTATGAACAAAGAATTGGGATAATTTCATTTTCCTAATTGCTTCAAGTTTATCCATTTTCAATAAATTATAAAGTAATTCTTTCTCATCTGAAAATCCATCAAAATCTTTAATTAATTCTAAACATTTATTCCAATCTTCATTGTGTTTGCTCATTTGATTTCGTAATTCCGAAATTTCTTTAGATTCATGGTTAGTATCAGTCAAAAATTTTACAATAAACTCATCATATTTCTTAGTTAGTAATAATTTACCTAACCAATGGTTATTTTGTCGCACTCCAAAACGTTGAAGACCATAAAAATTGGGTATACCTTTTCGTATAATTTCGTCAAAAGAACTCACATCTAATTCTTCGAAATTCATTACATCTCTAACGCTAATTGTGAAATTATTTCCAATATGTGATCCAATTCTCAAATGTTTATTCGAATAACCTATTTCCTTGATAAAGAATTTATCAAATTCTTTTTGTTTAATATCTATATTCTTTATACATATTTTCTGAGCAGTTACACCTAAAGTATCTTTAAGTCCACAGTAATTAATATCATTATAATAATCAATTCCATTTTTTTCAGCAAAAATATTACATGCTTCAAATGTACTTATATTTCTCTTAACCATAATAAAATGAATATATTTAGGAGTAGCTAATTTAGTCACTTTTTTATCAATTGTACAGGGTATGCTATGTAATTCACGAACAATAAAATCTTCGGGTGTTAAATACAATCTACCTTGGATTCTATTATGTGTTTTTGGAAGAGCTATACCAACAGCTTTAAGAGCATTATTAATATATTCAGAATCATAAGAACTTAACTCTAATTGAGTTTTCTCAAAAGGTAATGCCTTTTGCATAATAATATACGCGATAAAACTTATAAAGACTTCGGCCAGTATAGTTAATTCTTTAACCTTTGCTTTCTTAATATATTATTATGATTCCAAAATCATTTCAAGCACTTGGTGATATCTGCCTGATTAAGATAAAGGATCACCACGTTGGTGAGCATATTCTCAAGAAGTTTCCGCGATTTAGATCAGTTTATTATCAAGGAAAGATTTCTGGAAAATTACGTAAACCAAATGTTGAATGGCTAGCTGGTGAGCGGAATCCGGTTACGATGGTTAAGGAAAATTTTTGTGAGTTTGTTGTTGATATCTCGCGCGTTATGTTCTCAAAAGGTAATCAGGAAGAAAAGCGCAGAATTGTTAATCAGATTCAATCTGGTGAAGAAATCTTAGATATGTTCGCAGGCATAGGTTATTTTACTATACCTGTTGCTCGCCTATCCGGGGCAAAGAAAGTTTGGGCAGTTGAATTAAATCCAGATGCAGTTGAGTTACTAAAACAGAACATTGAATTAAACCATGTTTTGCATAAAGTCAAAGTTATTCAAGGAGATTCCAAAAAAATTGTTCCAGAGTTAGGCCAGAAATTTGATCGCATTCTAATGGGTTATTTCCCGGGAACATATGAATTTTTACCCGCCGCTTTAGAAGTTGCTCGAAAGGGTGCAATAATTCATTTCCACGAAATTGCTGAAGATTCACAAGAAATTATTTCTAAAATAAAGGAAATTAATCCAACAATTGAAATTCTGAAAACCACTAAAGTCAAAGGTTATGGAATTAGAACGTGGCACTGGGTTATCGATTTTAAAAGACCATAATCGGAAACCTTTTAAATAACAATTTTAGAGTAATGATATGTCACCACACGATCATACAATTTCACATAAAGGATTTGAGCAACCAGATTCAATGTATTTACCACCTTCAGAATTAATGCATCAAGTGCTTACTGTAGAACAAATAGAATTATTTGGTTATACTGAAGTAGCTTGTGATGCTGAAGGATATAAAAAATTTGAAAATGAAGAGCACAAAATTGGTTTAGTAGTTAAAGATATTAGCTCACCATCTATAGCAGCATTAGAAGCTCATACACAAACTGCATCAAATATTTCACCAGCAGTAACAATACAAACTTCATATGGTATTGAAAGTTCTAAACAAAGAATTTTTCTTGGCGGTCAACCAGATTCACTTGAAGGTATAAAAAATAAGATTAATCGCGCCGGAATATATGAAGCAGAAATTCCTACAGAAATCGATTTGACAGGAATGAAATATAGTTTAGGTATTGTTGATGTGGGAATATGTGATGAAGACTATTTACCAATAATTAAATTTCTTAAAAGCAATGGTGCAAAAGTAATTGCTCTTTCTACTGCTATTGAAAAACATGGTGCAGATATTAAGGAAGCTGGAGCAGATATAGTTTTAGAAATACCTGCAGATCGCGACATATTATCTCAAACAATTGATGATTTATTAGCATAATTCTGTTTTTTAACGAATTTCTTCAGATACATAGTTTTTTAAGTGTTATTTTAGTATAAAAAAATGGCAGATCCACAAACTGTAGATGATACAGTAACAAAAGTTGCAGACGTAAAGGGAAAATTCATAACTCTTGAAGAATTTGAAGAAATGGGTTTTGAAAAAGTTCGTTCTTTTGGACATGGTTATCATTTTAATCGCCCAGTAGTTGGCGGACTACATGGTGGCGGAAGTGAAAGCGTTTTTGCAGATTATCTTAAAGAAAAAGACACAACTACTTTTGTATTAGATAAAAACCAAGCAAATTTTGTATATATTACAAATGGTCCGTTTTATTATCCTCCAGAATAATAAAATTCTAAAAATAAATTAAAGACCGGCTTCTTTCTTTAGTTTAGAAGCCATATCTGTTTTTTCCCAGGTAAAATCTGGGTCGTCGCGTCCAAAGTGACCGTATGCTGCTGTCTTTTCATATATTGGTCGTTTAAGATCTAAGTGATCTATAATTTTCTTTGGTCGGAAATCAAAATTATTATTGATTAGTTCAACGATTTTCTCTTCAGGTATTTTCTCTGTATCAAAACAGTTTATGAAGACACCTACGGGTTTTGCAACTCCAATTGAATAAGCAACCTGAACTTCACATTTATCCGTAAGTCCTGCAGCAACAAGGTTCTTTGCCACATATCTTGCCATGTAAGCTCCGCTTCGATCAACTTTTGTTACACATTTTCCAGAGAAAGCGCCTCCTCCGTGTGCTCCAACTCCGCCATAAGAATCAACAATTAATTTTCGGCCAGTTAGTCCTGCGTCTGCAGGTGGTCCACCCATAACGAATTTACCTGTTGAATTAATGAAAATCTTTGTTTTTTCATCAATTAAATCACCAACTACTGGATCAATAACATGTTTCTTAATATCTGCTCTTAAATCATCTAATGAAATATCTGCAGAATGGTGTGCTGCAATAACTACCGTCTCAACTCTTACTACCTTACCATTATCATATTCAACAGTAACTTGACTTTTTCCATCTGGTCTAAGATAACCGAGGGTACCATTTTTTCTGACTTCAGTTAGTCGCATAGTTAATTTGTGTGCTAACACAATTGGTGTTGGCATAAGTTCTTTTGTTTCATTACACGCATATCCAAACATAAGTCCTTGATCTCCAGCACCTTGTTCATCATAGTCTCCTGCGCCTTCATCTACACCTTGAGCAATATCTGGACTCTGCTCATGTAAAGTAACAATTATACCAACATCTTCAGCATTAAAGCCCGTATCTGGATGATCATAACCAATTCTTTTCAAAACTTTACGCACAACTCCGGGAATATCTACATAAGTATTAGTTCGTGCTTCTCCACCAACTAAAACAAGTCCGGTTGTTGTAAAACATTCGATTCCTGCGTGTGAGTTCTTATCATGTTTAAGCATCTCATCATATATTGCATCAGAAATTTGATCGCAGACCTTATCTGGATGGCCTTCAGTTACAGATTCGCTTGTGAATAAGAATTTACCTTTATTTTTCATTTAATACCAGCTCCATCAATTACTTGATTATGTTATCAAGTCTAACTACTTTTTTAAACGTTTTTATACCGAATTATACAATAACACTAATTGTTTAAACAATTTGTGGGACTGAAAATCATTTCAGATTTTCAATAGATTAAACAAGAGTCATAATCTCATTCAAATCCAATTCAAATGCAATAACTGTGTTTTCTAAACGCCAATTCTGCAGAACTTGTGGATGTATCTCTCCAATCATGCCAATAATCTTATTATTAACTTTAATATATCCCGCTCGTCCAGGAACAAAACTTTTATGATCTAATTCTTCGACAGTAAATTTTAATTCCAAGCCATCCATTAAAGATTGTAATACTTGTTTACCCTTAGTGAAAGTTATATCTTGATGTGAAGTTACAAATGCGAGTCTTTTTAGTGTATCTGAACAAGTCTCCGCTTTCAAATTCGGGATAACTACTTCACCTACCTCAAATATTGTTTGCGGATATTCGCGAGTCGTATTGTTGCTTAAGAAATCCATAATTGATGGAATTAACCAATTTCTAAGAACACACCAGTTTTGTGAAACAGGATTAGCAATCTCAATACATTTTTGTGGGTTAATATTCATTTTGTTAAATAGTTTATCTTTATTTGTTAAAGTAAATGTAGCAATTTCTTGTGCTCCGAATCCAACTAAGAACTCTCTGATTCTTCTTGAAAAAGATTCTAGAGGTATTTCTTCACCCAAAACAGCGAATTTAGGTACTTCTGGCTCGAGATTATTATATCCATACGCAACAATTACATCTTCGATTATATCAACTTCATGCATTATATCCTGTCGGTATGCTGGATAATCAACAGTGATTGCGTTATTATATATTTTAGCATCCAATCGCGCTTTTTCTAACAGTTTCTTAATTTCGCGCGCCGATAGATCTAAACCAGCTAGACGATTAAAATTATCAACTTTCAAGCTAGCGCGTTTTGGCTTGAAGATCGGACAGAATTGTTGTTCTCTCAAACCATACTTTACTCTAACCTCATAGATTTTTCCACCGCGATCAGCTAATGCTGCAACAATAGAGTTCAGTGCTGGATGAATAAACTTATCTTCGAAACCAGATACTTCGATGAAAAGATTACGAGTTTTATCAGTAACTTTTCCAGAATAATCTGAATTAATTATTGGTGGCATAGAAAGAACATTCTTATCCGCATCAATAAATATTGGAAACTTCTTTTTATCTTCCAATAAATGTGCAAATTCTCTACCTTTTGGGTGTGAGCTTAATATTTGACGTAAAGTCATCTCACGATTAGATTCTAATGGTTTAAACTTTAATTTAGTTGGCTCATATGCTGCGTACCTCACGGGCCAAGTAATCTTATCAAAATCATATACACCAATTGCTGCTTCTTTTCGATTTCTTCCAAAGGTACCAGTAATTTTTTCCTGCATTTGAATAATTTGTTTCAGAACGTCATCAGTTATTTTTATTCCTTTAATAACTGCACAAGCAGTTCTTGGGCGGATAGTCTTAAGTTGTGAATCAACGCGAACTAAGAACTTTGATTTGTATATAGTATAATGTGGCAATCCGGTGTCTTTTCCTAATGCTCCCCGAATCTGCCGAGCAATTCCTTCGGCACACCAAAGATCTGGTCGATTTGTATCCTTACAATCTGCTTTTATTATATCTGCAGTACCACCGTCATATTCACATTTAGCATACATAAGTAAGTCTTCGACTTCCTCTTGCTTTAGTTTTTTACCAACTAGCTTATCTAAATCCTTTCTTGATACTTCTATTGTGGGCATATTAATCTCCTTTGAGGTTGATACCAGTAAATTACTGGTGTAATTTGTGCAGTCATTTCACAATCCTCTCTTTTCTTAACCAGTCTAAATCCTGGCTGAATAAATAACGTATATCGCTGATTCCCAGTTTGTACATTGCTAAACGATCAACTCCAAATGCAAATGCGAGTACGGGCTGTTTTATACCCAATGATTTTGTAAATTCTGGTCGGAATATTCCTGCTCCAGCAAGTTCTATCCAACCCAGAGTAGGATGTTTTGCACTAATCTGAACACTTGGTTCTGTAAATGGATAATAATCTGGTATAAACTTAACTTCTTCAGCACCCGCAAATTCTTTTGCGAATTGTTTTAATATACCCAATAAATTTCTGAAATTAGCATCCTCACCAATAATCATACAATCAACCTGATTAAATTCAATTAAATGTGTTGCATCTGGAATATCTGGTCTGTATGCTCGCCCAAGACCAAAATATCTTCCCGGAACCTCTATCCCTTCTGCCAGTTTTCTAGCAGACATACAAGTACCGTGTGCTCGAGGCATAAGTTGTTTAGCAACTTGCTCACTCCATTTATAATTCCAACCCGTTGATGTTGTCTTTCCGCCAGTTTCATGCGCAGATTTTACTGCAGCAACAATTTTCTTATCAGGTAATTGACCATAGCGTGTATTTTTAAGAGCGTAAGTATCTGTCCAATTTCTAGCTGCATGGTTTTGTGGTTGATACATTGCATCAAAGTTCCAGAACTCTGTTTCAACCAGTGGTCCGGTCATCTCTTTGTAACCCATACGTATTAATTTTGAACGAACATCATCTAAGAACTGATAGTATGGTTGTTTCTTTCCAGGATATGTTTTTGGAACTGATGCAGAAACATCATATCTTCGGAACTTAGCATTGTTCCATGATTTTGACTTAATAATACTTGGTGTGATTAAACCAATACGTTTTTCATCAGAAAGATTTTTCAGAACATCTTTACCTAAATCAGTTATGGAGAAAGTAATAAATATTCTTTCGATTTCTCGTATCAATTGTTTTCTTTTTCTCAATTGCTGATAAGCAAATCGTTCTTCTGGTGCAAGATTCTCTAAAGATATCTCTATATCTTTAGCTAATTTAAGTAAGAATTTAAATTCTAATGTGAGTTTAACCTTAAGGCCCGTGTCAGTTATTGCGAGAGTTCCATTTCTAAATTCAACATATCCTTTTTGTTTCAGATATCCAATGGCGAATTTTAATTCATCTTGTTGGAACTTTTTTCCTAAATCATCAATAGTGTGCGGTTTTCGCTTCAAAACTGCTAGAACAGCCAGCTCAGGTAGTTTTGAGCCAACGTATTTTTTACCCAGATCATCAAGTTGTACTAATCGAGTTTTTATTTTATGTGTTTTAATTAATCCTTTGTTGTCTAACCACATACCTGCACGCAAGAATTCATTCTTCTGTAAACCGCGAACTCCAGCAAGTTCTTTTGAAGATTTAAATGCGCGTAGAACTTTAATCTCATGATCTTGAAGAGAATCAGCTAGCTTTTCTGTATCTTTCATCATATTAGAATAAATCCTCCTTACTAATAAAAGTTTGTGATAATTTTAGAAATAGTGATAGATTCAAGTTATTGACTAAAGGGACAATCACCGTTCATAGTATAATTGAATAGTTTCATATAAAAACGTTTTCATCATTCCAAAACTTTTATACAGCAAACTTTAAGTTCACCTATATAGTTTTCTCACTTCGTTCAAAAACTTTATAAGTAAGATTTAGGGTTTATTTTTACGGGCGGGTAGCTTAGTCTGGTAGAGCGCACGACTGATAATCGTGAGGTCGGGAGTTCAAATCTCCTCTTGCCCATTTTTTCTATGTGTATTAAGATACTGTATAATTCTCTCAGTTCTCGATTTTTGTGGCGGTAATTCAGTAAAATACTCACTGAGTATTGGCTCACAAAATTCTACGCGATGGTTGCCTAGCGAAGCACGAAAACGGTTACTTGGACAAGTAACACAATAACCGTGTGCTTGAGAACAATGAAATATCGAGGATTTTCCAGGAACAACTTGTGAGTCAAGACCCTTACAATTAACACTAAATCTTATACTTTTAATCTCAACAATTTCTCTACCTGTTATTATCCCTCTTAAACTCATACAGATTATTGTAAAAAAGTCTTATAATACCTTCCTTCTGGTTTAGAAATTATATTTTTTGAATTTAGATTCACACGGATTACCTTCACAATGCAGTATTTCGCGTTTTTCGGTATTAATTATAAAAGCAGAGCCCGTAGGTATTTTTCCATGATTACATATTGAAATATCTGGATAACCTTCATGATCTTTCAGAAGAGATTTAATATCCTTAATATTTTTTACATTTCTTAGAAGTTTTGTAGCTCGACTAAAGCGTGTTTCTGTCCATTTCTTAAACTTTGAATCTTTATAAAATATAGATTGGTAGGGCAGATTTAGAAAATGGTTTGTTCGTATCACTTTATCTTTAACTTCTTTAGCAATTAATTCGTCTGGTCCACATTCTATTACAAAACTGCTGTTTTCATCTGCAACAATTATATTCCCACCAATTGGTGGGTTAAATGATTCTATTATTTTAGTGGCTTCTTTAGCAGTTTTTGCTTCTAATATTTGCTCAATATAATCATCAACAAGGTAAGGGATTTGCCCGGCTCTAACTTTAACATATGTAGCCACAATACCTACACCAAGGTCATTAATACCGCCATACATACCATCATTATTGCTTACAATCAGTTTCTTTATTTTATCTCTAACTATTCTAACTTCATCTGCAAAAATCATACCTGCCACAGGATCGCGAGTTTTGAATAAGATAAATCCATTAAGGTTTATGGCACCCGTTGTACACATATTATTTATAGCAACAAACATTTTTAAGCATTAGCATCAAGCAATTCCATGGGCCAGTAGCGCAGTCCGGTAGCGCGCCTGCCTCGCATGATTCCCTTCTTTTAGAAAAAGAAGGTCTCCACCCCAAGAAACTACTCTTGGGAAACGAGTACGTAGGAAGTCCTGAGTTCAAATCTCAGCTGGTCCACTGAAAATCTTATAAACCCTCATACTCTTCAGAATAAATGTTTGAAATAAGTACCCCTGATACTGCTGAAGAATGGACTGCTTTTTGGGCTGGCAAGGCTTTTCCGGTGGTTCCTGCCGATTTAGAATTAGCTAGACGAATCAGATCAAAATTACTAACTCCTGGTCTAAGACATCATATAGCATGTAGTATTTTAGAAAAAGAAGGTCAAGATATACCTGTTGGATATGAGATAATAACTGTTGATTTGCTTGGTAAAATAGTTAATGGTTATATGAGTTATGGAATTCAAACAGCACATAGAAGTTTTGCACCAAGTTCTGCTGAACAGATTCAAGTTGTGGCTGAAGTTAAAACACACATACTTCAAAAACCAACAAGTGAGATTTTGTTGGAGGGCGATATTCAATTATATTTTAGTAATGATTCACGATTAGTTCAATCGTTAGAGGAAGCATTCACAGTTAAGGTTCCAGAACCAAAACCATTTCTGCCTCAAGACAGAATTATGTATATTTGAGTTACTACTTTTCGATTTTAACCTAACCCTTATATTATACTGAAGTGAACAAATGGATGGTTAGAACTCCACCACAGGCAGCTCAGGCTTATCAACAACAGCAACCAGCACCTGCGGCGGGTGGAAGTACAAAACTAAAGGCCACAATTCCTTTCCCGATTCTGTTGCTTTTAGGTATTAATGCAATAATTGGTACAGGTATTTTCTTTGTTCCTGGTATTGCAGCAAAGTTAGCTGGTCCTGCTTCATTAATATCCTGGTTTGGTGTTGCGATTATTGCGTTAATTATTGCGGCTTGTTTTGCTGAACTTTCTGGAATGTTTCCAAAATCTGGAGGAGTTTATGAATATACAAAACAAGGTTTCGGTGAGTTTGTAGGTTTTATTGTGGGTTGGACTGGTTGGATTGTAGCAAATATAACAATTGCTATGCTTACAATCGGGTCACTCGATTATCTTGGCGTTATACTTGATATATCTCCAATGTATCGTCTGATTATTGCAATATTATTTATTCTGGGTATGAATTATATATCATATCGTGGCGTTGATATGTCTGTAAAAGTTCTACTGATATTTGCAATATTTACTATTATAAGTTTATGGACTCTTCTCAGCTGGGGTGTATATTATGTTAGTTTTGAGAATTTAATGCCAATTGATATTTTCCCGAAGATTTCTGTTGTTATAGCAATGGTCTATATCATGGAGACATTTTTTGGTTGGGAAACTGTTGCTTACATGGCTGAAGAAACTAAAAATCCTACAAAAGTAATTCCAAAAGTTATGATTTGGGGAACTGTTGGAGTTATCTTATTAGCAATTGGTGTTGTAACTGTCGTACTTGGTGCAGTTGATTGGAAGATTCTAGCAGATTCTTCTTCACCACTAGTTGAAGCAGCTAAATTATTTATGGGTCAGACTGGCGCTAAAGCGATAGCTATCTTAGTTTTCCTTAATATTATTGGTGGTGCTGCGGCGTGGATTGTAGTAACACCGCGGTTAGTTTTTGCTTTAGGTCGAGATAAACTTCTACCAGATATATTAAGTAAAATTCATCCAAAATATCAAACACCATATTACGCAATTATGGTTCAGGCAGCGCTTACAATTATAATACTTTTATCACAATCATATAAGCTCTTACTTGAGATGGTTCTTCCGCTTGCGATATTCATGTATGCTATGACAGTAACTACGGTTACAGTTCTAAGATTTAGTAAGCCAAATACACCTCGAACATTTAAAGTACCATTTGGAAAAGTTCTGCCAGTTATAACTGCTCTAGCAATAGTATTCTTGGCGAGCGGTATTGAATTCCACACAATAATTGTTGGAGTAATGTTTGTTTTAATTGGAATTCCGTTGTATTTCATGGAAGCAATGTTATATAGACCTCAAGCAGCTATGAAGATGTTGTCTATTTCAACAGGTTTGAGTACTAGTACAGATAAACTATGGCTAAAACCAAAATTGCGTCAGAGAATTATCAAGCATTTGGGTAATATTCGTGGGCATAAAATAATACATTTCGGTACTGATGCTAGCTCATTTCCTGCAGAACTCGCAGAAATTGTTGGTTCAAAAGGAAAGGTCATGGTTATGCATATGTCTAAGAGTCATCTAAAAGCAATTAAAAAAGTGGCAGATAAAAAACAATTAAAGAATCTTGAATATTTCTTAGAAAATGCTGATGCTCGACACAGAATTCATAAAAATATCAACGACGCAGGAGCAGTTGTAGCTATTGGCGCATTAGAATCATTGAAAAACCCATTACCAGTATTACAAGAATTAAATAAAAGGATGAAAAAATTTGGTCGAGTTTATTTTGTCGATTATGATAATGTATTTAGAATTATGCCTGAACAAGAATGGATGAAAGATCATAATCAAATGCGAGCGATATTTAAACAAGCAGGTTTCCATGTAAGAATTGAAGAAGAAAAAGGTTTTCTATGGGATACCTTGCATATCTATGGTTATAAGGCTTAATTAAGCACCATACAAAAGATTTTAAACAATTATTCAGTAAATATTACTGAAATAAAATGAAAGCTCCTGATAGCAAATTAACTTTTCTTGGTACTGGCGGAGGTAGAGTTTCTGTCTCTAATCAGATCCGTGCATCTGGTGGATTTATACTTCAATTGCCAGACCTTCAAATCCACGTTGATCCTGGACCTGGCGCATTAACTTGCACTGGCGATAAGAAAGTATACGCCAACAAAACAACTACAATCATATGTACTCACGCACATATAGACCATGCAAATGATATTAATGCGCTAATTGAAGCAATAACTCTTGGTGGAATTCATAAAAAAGGTGTTCTTATATCTACCAAGGAAGTGATAGATGGTAGTGCAAAAGAGATCCCTTGGCTACGAAAGGGTTATAGAGAATATTTACAACAAACAATAGTTGTTGGTCAAGAAGACACCATAAAATTAGGTGATTATACATTAACTACTACAAAAACAAATCATGATGTCTCAGATTGTTTTGGATTCAGATTAGACGGCCCAGATATATCTCTGGGATACACCTCAGATACTGCTTATTTCAAAGAACTTCGCACTCATTTCAAAGATGTTGCGGTACTTGTAATTAATGTTCTAAGACCAGATAATGACAAGTGGAAAACACATATGTGTACTGCTGATGCGATCAAGTTGATTGATGAAATTCGGCCAGAACTTGCAGTAATAACTCATTTTGGAGCAAAAATTATTCGAGCAGGGCCTCTTCAACAAGCAAGAGAGATACAGAAAAAGACAGGCATCAGAACAATAGCTGCACACGACGGTCTTGATATTAATTTAGAAGGATTAGCTCAACGCAGAGGGGTTCAGACAACTTTGTAAATAAAATCTTTTTAAATCAATAACTAACTAGTAAACTATTATGTTAGAAGAAACAATAGGTTTACCACTCTATTTCAATGGAGCTCAAATCGACCCTCCAAAAAATCATTATAGTGGTTTAAAACCTCACGCAGATCGGATTAAAGATGATTTAGATGTAGAGGCTATTATTTCTATGTTTAAATTAGGTATACCGATTAAAACTATCGCTAAAAAGTTATCAGATCCAGCACATTCAGATAAAAATGGTCTAGAACCAATTAAATATATTGCAATACATGCATTACTATATGAAATGCCTAAAAATGAGTTAACTATGGCTGCTGCAAAAAATCTTTCAGTCGGTGGGCAACAAGGTTATGATTTAGGAATTGGAAAACTGGCCAGAGACAATCCTAATTACTTATCTGCAATGGCTCAGAAAAGATGGAATGCTATACCTAAACCCAATCGCATAATTAATGATTTAGCACATTCCCGAGCAAGTGCTGCAGATGTTGCTGCATTATATATAACTGAAGAAGGGCAGATGCCTATGCCGTTTTGTGATATACAATTGATGTTCGATGTAGAAAAGGCAGCCGTATGGACGAGTTTGCGGAAAGCTGTTGCGTATAAAATCATAACTCCTGAGCAAGTTATTATTGAAAGATCTTTAAGAAAAGATTTAGGTTACGACGTTATTGATGATACTACAAAAAGTGAGTTTCTTACTCGTTAATACTCACATATTTGTTTTATAAAATCAACTTCTTGTTTTTATTGATATTAATGAAATTGGGCAAATCCATATTTATACTTTTATTTTTGAGCATTATTTTTGTTTTCCTTGCTGGAAATGTAACTGCAAATGAATGTTATGAAACTGTACAAAACGAATATGGCGATTGGTGGAACGATAGAATATCAACCTATTCTAGTCCTTATGAATATCCTAGAACTCAAGCAGCAGTACAGTCATTTACTGCAGAATATGATATGTATTTATATCAAATAAAGTTAAAATCTAGTACTTCATGTAGTAAATTTGCAGTAAATATATACACTGAAAAGGATGGTATGCTTGATAAGTATATGGATAAAAGCCACGCGTATGTTTATAACGCCAAACCTAGAGAAAATATTTACTTTAAATTAAATACACCACAAAAATTAACTAATGGCGAAAAATATTTTATAAAAATATTTAGTGAAGACTCATGTACTATAATCACATCAAAAGAAAAAGAATATTTGAAAGGTACATTATATAGCTTAGAACGCGATGAAGTATATAATATGCAGAATGGTTCGCTTTATTTTACATTATACTACAGTGATGATGGTAAAGAATGTATTACAGAACCGTCTTGTGTCAATGAATGTGAGCTCGATGGAAATTATCCTATGTGTGACGAATTGGGGTCTGATTTAATGGATTGTGTACCCACTGAAACTGGATGCAATGAACTTGTATCTACGTCCTGTTCTGAGGGTTACTTTTGTGAAAATAGCGAATGTTTAGAAGAACCATTTATAGAATATACCTGTGTTAGTGATGGTACGGTTCTTGGATGTCACCAATTTGATGGTGATGAAGCAGCATGTATTGGTTCTAAAAGCTATACTGGATGGTCACGAAATCCACTACAAGATTGTATTTATAGAGCTAATGAAAGTGAGGTGTGCCGAGAGCGGTATGGTCGTCCTCTCGAATGCGATAATGTTACAATAGGTTATGCTGAAGCATGTACTCTACAACTGGGTTGTGTTTGGGAAGTTCCTGTTAAAACGTGTGAGAAGAACTGGGAATGTGGATGTGGTGAAGTTTGCCTACCATCTGATTGGCAAGATCCGGAATCTGAATGGACCTGTCAATACAATGAAAATGAATTGGTTCTTCCAAATGGAGCATATTGTAGTGATGAAGATGGAATGATGGAAAGCGACTGTTTAGGTGGCTTTGAATGTCATGACTTTGAAGGTCGAAGTGAATGTTTTATGGCTCCAGAAGGCGACTGTGTTATTGGTGAAAACATAGAAGAATGGCAATTAGACGAATGGAATTATTGGGGTTTTGTATTTGATCAAGAAGCTTATGAACAAGGTGGTTTTAATTTCGGTCCTGGCGAAGAAAGTAACGATAATACTACAACATATCTAATCGTCGCAGCAGTTGTAATAATTGGTGGCTTAGGATACCGGTCATATACAAAGAGCGGTAATAAACCAAAGACTAAATCCAAGAGAAAGAAAACAAAATCTAAGAAAAAGAGATAAAAACGGTTTGATTAGCGGTTAAGCCAATCAAACAAACATCTAAAGAATCCTCTCATGCTACCATCACAAACACTTTTGCTATTTGTATCTATGATTTGTTGATATATAACATCAGTTCCGGGATCAGATTCATCAATAACAACTATATCTGTTCCATAAATTGGGCTATCTGTGCTTTCAGGTGTATCTGAAAACCAACTACTCCTTGCGATAAATCCACCACTTCGGCTACCACCATGACTGCCGCTATATGGTACATATCTGCTAGATTTAGTTGATTTTTTAGCAGGTGTTTCTGGTACGGGTTCTGGATCTTCTGGAACTTCTACATCAGGTAATTTAACTTGAACATATAATTCCAAATTCAAATCTTCACCTAAGCCGCGTGCTTCTTGCTCGTCTTCATATGGATACATAGTTATTGCAGCATTTATACGATGGGTTCCTGCTTCCAAATCCTCTGCTAAAGGTATTGTTAAATCATATCGAAGCCTTCCTTCTGTAGTAATATCCTTTAAATCATATCCGTGATTATAATCTACGTCTAAACTATATACACGTAACATAACTTCGGTAGCATCTTGAGTACCTAAATTATCAACTAAAACACGACCACGCATTACTGCTCCAGAGAAATATTCTTCTTGTTCCAAATAAATTTCTGAAACCTTAAGATGGTGTTCTTCAACCTTAACTTCCAAAAACTCCGCGGTTTCAACACTTATCCAAACACCATTTTCATCCTGCCCTATCACATAAACATAACATTCATATTCACCTGCTTCAGCATCTCTTGGAATTTGGAATTCAATATCTTCATGCTCGTCATCATATGCATTAATATCTGATATAGATATACTTTCATCAATATCCAAATAATCACAAACAATTCGTGCTTCAATATTCTCAATATTTTGTGGGCCTGCTTCAACTTCGATTTCAACTTCTACTTCAGACATTCTATATTGTGGGTCTGAATCGATCTCAACCTCAACACTAAGAAGTTCTGACTGTATTTCAACGTCTAAATCTAAGTTGCTATAATATCTTCCGCTTTCAAATATAACTACTCCTGCCGCCTTATTCTCAACGTAAAACCTAATCGTATCGTCATCTTCGTCAGCATTAACCATAACAACAAATTCACCATTTTCAACTTCTGCTAAATAAACATTATTACTCAATTCGGCATAAACTGATGTTGAACCCTCTACCGATTCTCCATTGATTCTAGCTTCTCCTCGGAAAACCATTGGTAGTTCTGGTATTACAAAATTTCCGTCACCATTCTTATATGCCCAATATCCATCACCCGGTATCAACATATTCGGTCCACTAACTAAATAATATTGCTGAGTAGCTGTATCAAATTTATGAACATTAAGTAAATCATATTGGTCTGCAAAATAATCGTCAGACTTTAGCTCTTCATCCGGAGCGCTCCGAGTATATCCAATCATATTCCATCCTGCGTAATAATTATACTCTGGTGGTAATCCTTCACCATTATTCATATCAGAATAGTAATATCCATCAACAAGTAATGTATCTGAAGAACTCATATCTATAAAATATGAATTACCATCTTCAAATGTATTCAAGGTACTTTTATCTTCGCTAGGCACATACCATCGCCAATTATCTATCTCCGAATCAAAATACCAAACAGTAACAACATTATCTTCGATATCTGCTAGAACTTGCTCAATATTTGTTTCTTCCATAACTAACGGTGAAGAAATAAGATTCCAATCGTGATTTAAATCAATTTCAAAATCAGTCAAAGGGTCTGGTATATTGTTTAATATCTCAAACATTTCGGAATGATCTTGAATTGCATGCTGTGATGTAATTCTTACACCAATTTGATAATCGTCATCATCAACAAAGTCTTCACCATATTCAGCACCCGTTGTATCAAAATCATATGTTAGGTCTGAAATCAATACATTAGATGCAAAAACAAACTGAAGATTCCCACTTTTATACAAAACTAAATCAACAGTCTCACCTGCATCACAAGATAAACTTGAATCATCCCAAACAATCTCTCTTGATCCATACCATACATCTCCAGATTCTGGGGAAGTAATAGTTATTGCTCCTGTACACATAGCTTGAGCTGAACTAAAACTAACAGCTAAAAAGAAAATAGAAACTAATAGTAACATTAATTTTTTCATATCACCTTTAGCAAGTAAAAACTTATAAATCGCTCGGAAACAGCACCTAGGCCAAATTCTTTTAAACTTATATGATTTAGTAAATCTATGAATCTCGATAAAAAACCTGACTTCAAGAAGTTGGAAGAAAAATGGCAAAAATCGTGGGACAAGAGTAAGATATACAAATTTGATCCTAAATCTAAGAAAGAAATATATTCTATTGATACACCACCACCATATGCTTCTGCAGATCACTTGCACGTAGGTCATGCACTTAATTATACTCAATTTGAAATCATCTCTCGCTACAAGCGAATGCGTGGTTTCAATGTATATTTCCCGCCTTGTTTTGATAATAATGGTCTTCCAACAGAGAAATACGTTGAAGAGAAATACAATATAACTAAGACCGACATGAGTAGAGCAAAGTTCAGAAAACTGTGTAGAACTGAAGCTTCTAAGGTTGAGAAAAACTATGTTCAACGATTTTTCAAGGCACTAGGTCATGCTTATGATTGGGATTTACTTTATACAACAATTGGTCCGGAAGCACAAAAGGTTTCACAAACTTCATTTGTTGATTTATATCAAAAAGGTCATGCTTACAGAGCTGAAGAACCAGTTCTTTGGTGTCCACACCATCAGACTGCTTTAGCACAAGCAGAGGTTGAAGATCAGAAAAGAAAGACTAAACTAAATTGGGTTTACTTTGAATTAGAAGACGGCAAAAAAGTTGAGATTGCAACAACTCGTCCAGAATTCTTACCATCAACTGTTGCGGTTTTTGTTAATCCAAAGGATAAAAGATACAAACATTTAGTTGGAAAAAGAGCCAAGGTTCCGTTATTTAATTTCTGGGTCCCAATTATGGCTGATGGAGATGTTGATATGACCTTTGGTTCTGGAATGATGATGGTTTGTACTTTCGGAGATAATGCGGACTTAGACAAGTGGCGAAGACATAAACTGCCTCTGAAAATCTGTATAGACAAGGAAGGTAAGATGAACGAAACAGCAAACAAATATGCTGGACTTACACTTAAAGAAGCAAAGGCTGCAGTTATTGATGATCTTGCGGGTTGGGATTTGTTACAGAAACAAGAAGATCTCGAACAGACTGTTGGTTGTTGCTGGAGATGTGGAACTCCTGTAGAATTCTTCCCTACAAAACAGTGGTTTATCAAAACTCTTGCATTCAAGAAAGAATTAATCAAGCAAGGAAGGAAAGTAAACTGGCATCCAGCATTTTATAGAAAACGATTCGAAGATTGGACAAATAATCTCGCTTGGGATTGGATTATATCACGACAGAGATACTACGGCGTACCAATGCCAATATGGTATTGTAAAGACTGCGGAAAAGAATATGTTGCAGATAAATCAATTCTTCCTGTTGACCCATTTGAAAGCGAGCCAACAAAAAAATGTTCTTGCGGTTCTAAAAACTTCGAACCTGAACAGGATGTTTTTGATACTTGGATGACTTCAAGTATGAGTCCAGAAATTGCTATTAGGTGGTTGAAAAAGCCAAAAGATTTCAAGAAAATGTTTCCAACAAGTCTGCGACCACAAAGCCATGATATTATAAGAACCTGGGCATTCTATACAATTCTGAAATCATATTTACACTTTGATGAAATTCCTTGGAACGATGTTATGATTAGTAATTATGTTCTGGATCCAAAAGGAAAGGGCATGTCTAAATCTAAAGGCAATGCTGTCTGGCTAAAAGACTTAATGGAAACATACAGCGCAGATTCAATTCGTTACTGGGTCGCTACCGTATCTCTTGGTAGAGACATGCCATTTAAAGAAAAGGATGTTCTTCGTGGAGCAAAGGTCCTAATTAAACTATGGAACTCATCTCGATTCATTGCAATGAACTTAGATAAGGTTCCAAAGAAGAAACCAACTCTGGAGATAGCAGACAAATGGATATTATCTCGCCTTGCTGAAGTCCAGAAAAGTTATTTGACTGCATTCGACAAATATGATATTAGCAAATCTCGTAGAGATCTGGAAGATTTCTTTTATGCAGAGTTCTGCGATTATTATCTTGAGATGATGAAGTACAGAATTTATGGAGATAATAAAAAGAGCAAGGAAGCAGCACAGTGGACTTTGAACACTGCACTTTTGGAAATCTTAAAGATGTTTGCACCATTTATTCCACATATCACTGAAGAGATTTATGATAAACTTTACAAGAAACAAATCAAGTCAAAGAGTATTCATTTGCTTGGATTCGCAGATGATTTGAAAGTAGATAAAGACGCGCTGAGCCTTGGAAAAGTAGCAATTAAAGTTATTTCCGAGATCCGTAAATACAAACAAAAAGAAAATATGGGTATGGGCAAAGAGCTTGACAATTACGACTTAAAGAAAAAACCAAAAGATTTCAAGAAAATCGAAGACCTCGTCAAAGGCACAATGCGTGTTAAAACGATTAAATAAACAGCTTTTTCAATGTTTGGTAACGCAATTACTATGAATCAAACAGAGCCAACTATTGAAACAGTATTAGCACATTTTAGACCCAAAGCTCTGGCCTCCGCCGAAGTTGGAAAGAATGCTATACGTAAAACATTAGTAACCGCAATATTTGATACGCCAGGAATTACTTTTACAGGATTACATAACATAGTTACAGAATCTAAAGGTTGTCCTGGGAGTAATTACGGTGGTACTTTACAAAAGCATTTAAGAATATTAGAAAATGGGCGACAGATTAAAAGTACCAAAGTTGGTAAATGTACCTATCATTTTCCACGAGGATTTAAACCCGAATGGATAGAGCAAGTTATAGTTAATTCTGGTGAAAATTATATGGCAATTGGAAAATATGTTTCAGATCATCCTGGAGAATCATTAGCCCATATCGCGCAAGCATTGGATATAAGTCGATCAGTAGTATCCTACCAAATGAAGAACTTAATTAAGGATAAAGTTATTAGATTAGAAGTTAAAGGAAAAGAAAAATTAGCATATCTCGTGTAATGCACTATCAATATTCTTATAAATTCTTTTTTCATGACTTATAATGAGCTTATTGAGAAAAACAGTTGAGGATTCATACGATGGAAAACATATTGATGTAGGATCACGATTTAGACTACCATTTACGGGCGAGAAAACAACAAAAGCACCAGTATATCATCCAGATACGGGCGTAAAAATAGGTACACAAAATCTATATGGTGGGCCCTTTTATCATGAGTTATTTGAAGATGCTGACGGTAATCTTCCTGCGGGACTTGAAAAACTGATTAAACAAAAAGATCGCTACAATGCATCAGGAATATTTGATTGGAACATACATGCAGATGTAAACCAGCAAATATATGTAATTGCTGCTCAGATGTATACTAATTCGTCAGATCGTCATATTAAGGGCTTAGGATATTTATTAGTATGTGCAACTAATCGGTTAAAACATGGTAAAGCAGTTAATATTATTGAGCAAGCAGAACGATATCACAGCAAAGAAAAACGGAAAGAGATAGCTTCAGCAATAAGCGCTGCTAAAAAAGAAGCTAAGAAGAAAATCTAGCAAACTTTATATGCATATTTTACACAATATAATAGAGGTAAATAGAAATCTTGCAAAGCAGTCGCGTTAAGCGACTTTTCTTTACCAGGTTTCTTGTAAGAAAACTGTGGCAATTGACTCTAAATCGCGATTTAAATTGCGTAAATTCCTGTCAGATTTGGGAAAGCATCGAGCTAGACATACTGAGCTTATTTCAGTATATATCCCTTCAGGTTATGATATCAATAAGATTAAACAGCAGTTGACTGGCGAAGCTGGAACTGCTCGGAACATTAAATCAGCAGGAACTCGAAAGAATGTTCAAGATGCACTTGAACGTATGATTCGAGCATTGGGTTTGTATAAACAGACCCCACCAAATGGTCTTGCAATATTCGCAGGTAATGTTGCGGAACGAGAGGGCCAATCTGATGTTGAACTATGGGAGTTTGAGCCACCAACACCACTAAAAACTAAAGTATACCGTTGTGATCAAACATTTTTCTTGGATCCGTTACAAGAGTTTGTAACAATCAAAGAAGCATATGGGTTAGTAGTTATTGATCGACAAGAAGCGAATATTGCGTTACTTAAAGGCAAAGCGATTATTATTGTAAAAAACTTTCATTCAATTGTTCCCGGAGATACTCGAGCAGGCGGACAGTCAGCAGCACGATTTTCTCGAGTTCGAGATGGAATGCTTAAAGATTTCTTTAAAGAAGTTGCTAGAACAGTAAATAAACAATTTATCGATGATGCAGATATTAAGGGAGTATTATTGGGCGGTCCTGGCCCAAATAAAGAGAATTTCTTGAATGGTAATTTCCTAGCACCGTCTATCAAAGATAAAGTGCTTGCTGTAGCAGATATTGGGTATACTGGTATGCAAGGCCTTGAAGAACTCGTAGCAAAGAGTGAGGATGTACTTGCTCAAGAAGAAATTACGAAAGAGAAAGTAGCCGTTAATCGCTTTCTAGAAGTTTTGGCTAAAAAACCTAGCTTTGCTGCATATGGTGAAGAAGAAATTAAAAAAGCACTTGAAATGGGTGCAATAGAATTATTACTTCTTTCTGAAGAAATTGGTGAAGATAAAATTGAAGAATATGCTGAGAAGAGTGAAGAAAGTAGTAGTGAATGGGTTATAGTATCAACTGACACGAAAGAAGGGGTTCAATTAAAGAATTTCAGCGGAATTGTTGCGATTCTTCGTTTCCCAATTGGATAGTAGACCACTCAAAGCTTTTTTAAATCTTATTTCTTACTTCTAAAATGAATAACCCGCGACAAGTCTCAAATATCAACAATCTTACTCCTGCTAGACTTATCACCAACGCCAAAGATATTGAAGAACTAAAATCGGATAATTTGACTAATAAGTTGGGTGCGGTTGATATGGATCGTCGAGTCGTACTAGACTCTGTAAAAAACGCATACTACGCTATTATGAACAATTACCAAGCCAAAGATATCAAGACCAAAGATGAATATTTCAATGAAATTGTTCATTTAGCATTTGTATCTTATCTGAACAGCATACAATATACGCCGCCCGAAGGTAATATTCCAAAAGGCGTTCGCATGATTAATGATATTTACAATCAGATATCTAATTCTATATTGGGTTTAGCTATGCCTGACGGCAGTGTTTACATAAATCATGAAGCTTGTAGACTACATGGCGTTGATTCTTCTAAGGTTGAAGGGCATGAATTCCACCATCAGAACCATGATTTCGCAAGCTGGGCACCACTTTATCAAATTGAAGCAGGTGCAGATTATGGTGGCGGAACCAACACCTAAACTTTATACATCAAATCAAGATTTGTCTATACGTTTTTTCGCATTCGTTCAAAAACTTTATAACATTACGCCTAATTATACTTTATCAGGTGAACTTTTATGCCAGATGTTATTCAAGAAGAAATTGGAAAAATGAAGGAAGGCCGTTACATCGTAGTAGATGGTTCGGCATGTGTTATTAAAAAAATGCAGCGATCTGCACCAGGAAAACACGGACACGCAAAATATCGCGTTGATGCTGCAGATTTGCTAACTGGCAATAAAAAGGTTATAATGATGACTGGACATGCTAAAATAGATGTCCCAATCATTGAGAAGAAGAATGCTCAAGTTCTTTCTGTTTCAGGCGATACTGCACAAGTAATGGATATGGAAACATATGAAACTTTTGATATCAATATACCTGCTGACTTCAAGGCAAAAATTATTGATGGTGTAACTATTGTCTTTTGGAATATCATGGGAAAACGTATAATCAAGGATATACGTTAACGCCATTGGTCTTAACCCAATTGCGGAATTGAAAATCCAAAATGATTTTCAATAAGCTTTTAAATGCAAAGATAGGGAAACACTATTACACAGATTCCAAAAGAATCTGCTAATTTCAATAAAATATTAAAATGACAAAAATTCCGGAGGCCATGGCACGGCTATTCAATCGCGTATGGGTTTGTAGAAAGTGTAAAGCTACTATCCGTGGCGACAGCGTAAAAATACGAGCGGGAAAAGTTAAATGTAGAAAGTGCCAGTGTAAAAACTTCCGAATAAAGACCAAGGAAAAGAAGACAATCAAGTAATTTTGCATAAGCAGTTGCGTAGCAACCTTTCTTTGTCAACTTTCTGGGAAAGAAAGTTGGAAGACAATCAAATAGTTTTTAAATCCCTTATTCTGTTTATTCTATGGCACAAATTCCATCTGGAATTTGCTGATTTCCATCGGAGATAAAAATGGCTAAAGCTAAAGAAATCTTACCAACAATGAATATAGGACTTATTGGACATGTAGATCACGGTAAGACTACGCTAACCCAAGCACTTTCTGGTAAATGGACAGATACTCATTCTGAAGAGATGAAGCGAGGAATTACAATAAAATTAGGTTACGCGGATATAGCAATTCGACACTGTCCATGTGGTATATACACAACCAATGAAAAATGCGAGATGTGTGGAAAGAAAACGAATATAACTCGAAAAGTTTCTTTGGTTGATGCACCCGGTCACGAGACACTTATGGCTATTATGGTCTCAGGTGCGGCTATTATGGATGCAGCGATTCTTATGGTGGCTGCAGATGAAGCTTGCCCACAACCACAAACAACTGAACATCTGGTTGCTTTGAAGATTTTAGGTATAAAGAGCATACTTATTGTTCAAAATAAGGTTGATTTAGTAACTGAAGCAGAAGCAAAGAAGAACTATGACCAAATCAAGAAGTTCGCTAAAGAAATGCTTGGTTTTGAGGTACCCGTTATCCCAATTTCTGCTCAGAAAAGAGTTAATATTGATTTAGTAATTGAAGCAATTGAAGAATTTATGCCAACTCCTGAGCGAGATGCTTCAAAGAGTCCCGAGTTTTTAATTGCTCGAAGCTTTGACATCAATAAACCCGGTACAAGCATTGCAGACTTACATGGCGGTGTTATTGGCGGAGCAATAATTGACGGTATATTCAAAATTGGTCAAGAAATTGAGATTCGTCCCGGAATCCGGATAGAAAAGCAGAATCAAATTTCTTGGCAACCAATAAAGACTAAACTGAAGGCAATTGTCGTTGGATCAAATTTTATTGATGAAAAGGGTCCTGGTGGATCAATTGCATTTGAGACTGAATTAGATTCATTTGTCACAAAAAAAGACGGCCTTGTAGGAAGCATTGTAGGATTACCTGAAAAACTTCCACCAATTATTGATAATATTTCACTAGAAATTGAGTTATTTGAAAAGATACTGGGAATCAAAGAAGACATTAAGGTTGATCCAATTAAGATGAATGAACCGCTGATGATTAACTCTGGAACTGCTACCACCTTGGGTGTTACTATGCAATCATCTGGAAATAATGTTAAATTAAACCTAAAACGGCCAATTTGTGCACATTCGGGCAGTAAAGTAGCAATTTCTCGGCAGATTAGAAATCGATGGCATTTAATTGGATTTGGCGTTATTCAATAAATCCTAAATAAGAATTTCTACTGGGCAAATATCACCAACAATTTCTTTAAATTTCTCAGCATCTTCTTGAGTACCAATAACATCTGCGCCCCAGTGCATAGGTATTACAACTTTTGGTTTGATTATTCTGACTGCATCAGCGGCTTCTTGAGCATCCATAGTATATTTACCGCCTACAGGTATTAACGCAACATCAATATGCTCGTTTGCTAACTCTTTCATTTCTGGAATAAAATCAGTATCTCCTGCTAAGTATATTTTAACTCCTGCAACAGTAAAAATATAACCATATCCGGTATTCGGTGGATGATAAGGTACATTTGGTGATCTAAATTTATTAATATTATACGCATCTACAGATTTTATTGGTAGATTATGCACAGTTATAGACTGCTCTGGTTCTATAAGCTTAAGCTGTTTTTGAGAAGCAAAGGATAGTTTTGTCACACAATTTGGTGGTGCAACCACTACTGTATCTGGTTTCATTAATTTCTGTATGTTATCAACATGACAATGATCGCGATGATCATGAGTTACTAAAATCAAATCCGCCCTATATGGATTTTCATCTAAAATATATGGGTCTGTATAAATGATTTTTCCTTGTATCGAAATCCGGAAACTATCGTGGCCTAACCATTCAAACTGAACCATACCATATTGATATTTATTTGTCATATTTTGCCTACAAATAAACACTTAATAGACTTTCTATATTAAACCGAAAGTAATAAAAATTAATAACAAATGCTATAAAAATGAACAATAAACATTTAGCGATTCTACTCGCAGCATTAGGCGTAATATTATTATCTCTAATTTTATCATTAGTACCTGTTATAGACAGCGTTTCTGAATCAGATTGCGTATGTGGTATTGAAGAAGGAGGCAGTTGCCCACATGATCACAGTATTCCTATTCAAATATATCTGGGCAGCGGTGCTGTTCTAATTATGTTTTATATTAGTTATACATTATTTGTAAAAGAACTACCTAAAAAAATCAAAGTTAATATTCCTGAAGATTTAAGCAAAGAAGAAAAACAAGTAATGGAAGATCTAGTAAAAGCAAAAGGTATGATTTTCCAAAGTGAATTGGTTGAAAAACTAGGAGTATCAAAAGTAAAGGTTACGCGTATTTTAGATAGATTAGAAGGTCGTAACCTAATTGAAAGACGCCGAAGAGGCATGACTAATGCAGTTATCTTAAAACAAGATAAAGATTAGTAAGATACAACTATTGGTTCTTTATCAATTACATATCCGCTTGATTCTAATGTATTTACTATCTTATTTTCTTTTACCTGTTTCTCATCAAAATTAACATAAACATATCCAAATAGAGCTAATGTTTGTATTTTGTTTATTCCAGGTAGTTTTCTCAAAGCAAGTTTAGTAACTGCATATAAATCCTCAATAGACGATCCGTTTGTTTTAACTTTAACAGTCATCATTTTTATCACCAATATTATATATTTGTAATAACTATTAAGAATTGGTTTGAAACTAGTTTCATACAATAGGTTAAGAGTTGTTTCACACGTAGTATTATCAAGTAAAATGGTAGATATTACGGTAAAAACTAAAGGAATGACGTGTAGTGCTTGTGAGATGTTAGTACAAGATGCACTTGAAGAATTAGATGGTGTAACTAAAGTCAAAGCATTACATGAATCTAATATAATACATGTTAGTTTCGATATTAATAAAGTTTCTAAAGACGAAATCATAAAAATTATAATAAATGAGGGTTATTCCGTGGAGGACTAGATGGCAATAATAACGAAGAAAATCAAAACTAATGGTATGCATTGTCAGAGCTGTGAGAAAATAATCGAACGAACTGTAAAAAAGATTGATGGTATAAAAGATATTAAAATCAACTATGAAACTGAAACTGGTGAAGTTACATTTGATTCTGATAAAACAACATTATATGCTATAGAACGAGCAATTGAAACTAAAGGTTATATTTGTTCGTCAAATATAAAAGTAAAAGAATCTAGTAACATAAAATCTGATCCGGAGTATATAACAATTAATTCCAAGACACTAAAATCTTTAGGTATTATTTTTGGAATAATTGGTGTAGCACTTGTAGGATATTATATTTATACATTATCTGGTAGCATAGTACTTCCAGAGATCAGTGCAAATATGAGTTATGGATTATTATTTCTAGTTGGAATATTAACTGGATTTCATTGTGTTAGTATGTGCGGTGGGTTTGTTGTTAGTTATACCGCAAAACATGCTCAAGAAGGTACAAAAGCATATAGTTCTCATCTTATGTACGGTCTAGGAAAAACTTTATCGTATACTATAATTGGAGCTGCTTTTGGTTTAATGGGCTCAATAATTATATTCACTCCAATGCTGCGAGGTGTAGCGGGAATAATCGCGGGACTTTTCCTGATAATATTTGGTCTAAATATGTTCAATGTTTTCCCGTGGTTAAGGAAGATTAGAATAAGAACGCCCGCATTTATGGCTCGATTTGTTGGAACAGAATCTAAGAAGCATAAGAGTCCATTAGTTATTGGATTACTAAATGGTCTAATGCTTGCATGTGGTCCATTACAAGCAATATATATTATGGCTGCGAGTACTGGAAGCCCGCTAGAGGGTGCTAAATTATTATTTGTATTTGGACTAGGTACTCTGCCAGTGATGCTTAGCTTTGGATTCTTTACAAGTTTCTTATCTAGTAAAGCAACGCATAAGATTCTCAAGGCTTCAGGCTTAATAGTTATTATTTTAGGTGCAGTTATGTTAAATCGTGGTTTGGCTTTAACCGGAAGTGGATTAGATGCAACATCATTACTAACTTCAACAAGTGGTGAAGGAATAACGGGAAATGTTGCTGCAATGGAAGGAGATTATCAAGTTATCCGTATGGAAGTAAATCGTTATGGTTGGGAACCCGATAAATTTGTATTACAAAAAGATGTTCCAGTAAAATGGATTATTAATGGTTTAGAAATAAATGGGTGTAATAATGCTATACAAGTACCGAAGTTTGGCTTAGAATTTGATATTAAACAAGGTGAACAAACTATTGAATTTACCCCCGATAAAGAAGGAGTAATATCTTGGAGTTGTTGGATGGGTATGATTCCCGGAGTATTTATTGTAAAAGATGATATTGATTTAAATAATGCAGCAGCAGTTCAAGATGAACTTGCAGCAGTTCCCGAACTTAAAGGCGGCTCTTGTGGTGGCGGATCTGGTGGAGGCGGCTGTGGCTGCGGAGGTGGAAGATGATAAATTGTAAATTATTAAGTAAAAATGCAACATTCGGAAGTGAATCATCTTGCAAAAGTTGTGGGATGAACTTTGGATTAAGTCCAGTAAAAATAAAAAAACATGGTAGTATTAGCATGTATTGTTGTGAAAGGTGCGCGAGTATATGAAAGAAATTAAGGTCGATATTAAAGGGATGCATTGTCAGAGTTGTGTAACTTTGATAGAACGTTCTCTTAATAGAAAAGATGGTGTAAACAATGCGGTTGTTAATCTAACAACTGAAAAAGCCACAGTTAATTTTGACGAAGCTAAATTAACCGAAAAAGACGTTGTTGATGCTATCTCTAAGAAAGGTTATCCTGCTTCACTCGCTGAAGCAAAGTCAAGTTTTGATAAAGAAAAACGAAAACAAAAGAAAGAGATTAGTAAGTTAAAGAGGTTGTTTGGTTTTAGTCTTATATTTGCAGTTCCTGCGTTCATAATCGGTATGGTATTTATGTGGCTGGGAATAATGATACCTTATGAAAATTATATTTTATGGGCGCTAGCAACACCAGTACAATTTATTGTTGGTGCACAATTTTATAGAGGCACTTGGAACGCACTTAAAAATAAAAGTGCTAACATGGATACACTGATAGCAGTTGGAACTAGCGCGGCTTATTTCTACAGCGTATATGCAGTATTATTCATCCCTGGCGCAGGTCAATATTTTGAAGCATCTGCAGTATTAATTACATTAGTTCTAATGGGTAAGTTACTTGAAGCAATTGCTAAAGGAAAAACTTCTGATGCAATAAAGGAGCTAATGCATTTGTCTCCAAAGATTGCTACAGTAATCCGGAACAAAAAAGAGATGCGTATACCAATCGATGACGTCATCGTGGGGGATATTATTATTGTAAAACCTGGAGAAAAAATCCCTGTTGATGGTATTATAATTGAAGGTAGCTCTGCTGTTGATGAAAGTATGATAACAGGGGAGAGCATCCCTATTGAAAAGAAGAAAGGAGATACAGTTATTGGTGCTACAATAAACAAAACTGGTTCATTTAAATTTAGAGCTGAAAAAATTGGTGCGGATACAACTTTAGCTCATATTATAAAATTAATCGAAGATGCACAGGGTAAAAAGGCACCAATTCAAAGATTCGCAGATGCTGTTTCTGCCTATTTTGTCCCAGCAGTTATAACTATTGCAATACTCACTTTTAGCACCTGGTATTTTATACTTGGTAGAGAGTTTGCTTTTGCATTAATCGCCGCCGTAGCAGTCTTAGTTATTGCTTGCCCGTGTGCATTAGGTCTAGCTACACCTACCGCAATAATGGTTGGAACAGGTAAGGGTGCTAAAAAAGGTATTCTAATTAAAGGTGGTGACGCTCTGGAAACTGCTCACAAATTAAAGTATGTTATATTTGATAAGACTGGTACGATAACTACGGGTGTTCCCGCAGTTACAAATATTATTCCATTTATTGGTTCAGAAGAAAAATTGTTACAAATTGCTGGATCAATTGAGAAACTATCTGAACATTCTTTAGCTGAAGCAATTGTGAAGGAAGCAAATACACAAAAACTAAAACTTAGTAAAACTACTAAGTTTAATGCAGTACCAGGACATGGAGTTGTATCAAATATTGGTAAAGAAAAATATTATTTCGGTAATGCTCAATTAATGATTAAATATAAAATAAATATAACTAAAATCAAAAAACAATTACATGAACTAGAAAAAGAAGGAAAAACTGCAATGATACTTGCAAATAAGGGTAAAGTTCGTGGAATAGTGGCTGTTGCGGATACAATTAAAGATACATCTACGCGCGCGGTAAAAGCATTACAAAAAATGAATATTGTAGTTTATATGATAACAGGAGACAATGAAAGGACGGCTAAAGCAATTGCAAAACAAGCGGGAATCAATCATGTCTTTGCTGAGGTTTTGCCTGAAGATAAGGCAGCATACATAAAGAAACTTCAGAAAACTGGAAAAGTTGGTATGGTTGGAGATGGTATTAATGACGCTCCAGCTTTAGCACAAGCAGATATTGGAATTGCGATGGGTTCTGGAACCGATGTAGCAATGGAAACAGGCAATATTGTGTTAATGCGGAATGATTTACTTGATGTTCCAAGAGCAATAAGATTAAGTAAATTAACTATGGGTAAAGTCAAACAAAATATGTTTTGGGCATTGTTCTACAATACTTTAGGAATTCCTATTGCCGCATTAGGTATGTTAAACCCAATGATTGCGGGCGCAGCAATGGCTCTAAGTTCTGTATCTGTTGTGTCAAACTCATTATTATTAAAAGTGAAAAAAATATGAAAGAATACAAATACATACTAATTGGAAGTTTGCTGATACTTACAATATTTGTATCAGGATGTTTAAGCGGGAATGCAAGTGCAGATAATGATGGTGAATATATAACAATCCCGTTATCAGATCTATCTGATGAAGTTCAATTCTACACAATTGAAGACGGTGGTGTTGACATAAACTATTTTGTAGTTTTGGGCTCCAATAGCGAACCTAGAACTGCTTTTGATGCCTGTGATGTTTGTGGTGGATCTAAAGGGTATATGCAAACTGGAACAGATATTACTTGTAAAAATTGTGGAAAGGTATTCCGTATAGATGGTTTAGGAACTCAAAACAAAGGTTATGGTTGCTGGCCAAGTTACTTACCACATACAATCAACGGTGATAATCTCTTAATTAAAATTAGCGATATCAAGGATGGTAAACATAGATTTGCTTAAGGAGGTGTAAAATGACTGAAGAACATGAAGAAAAACATGAAGAAATACGTGAAGAAGAAAGTGGTGAGAAACATCATAAAACAGCTAAGACTTATAATTTAAAAGTGAATAAAACAACACTGTGGACAGCAATATCTGTAGTACTATTTGTTTTACTAGTTATATCAATATATACTGGTGGATTTAATACGGGTTCAGATACTGTTACGGGTGGAAGCGTTCAAGCTGCACAGCCAAGACAAGCAGCTGCACCAGCTCAGCCAAGACCCGCAGCACCAAGTGCACCTTCAATAGATATGAAAACATTAATTGATGATGATACTGTAAAAGGTAATGCGGATGCACCAGTAACAATTGTCGAATTCAGTGACTTTGAATGTCCATTCTGTGAAAGATTCTATAGTAGCACTCTAAAGCAAATTGACGACACATATATTAAAACGGGTAAAGTAAAATTGGTTTATAGAGATTTTCCATTAGGTTTCCATGCTAATGCGCAGAAAGCTGCAGAAGCTGCAGAATGTGCTGGAGAACAAGGAAAGTTCTGGGAAATGCACGATGCATTATTCGATAACGGCGTTGCCGGTGGCGTAGCATCATTCAAACGTTTTGCTACAGATCTTGGTTTAGATACGGGTAAATTTGATGTATGTCTTGACACTGGAGCGATGACTGCTGAAGTTAAGAAAGATATGGCTGATGGACAGCGAGCCGGAGTTACAGGAACACCTGCATTTTTTATTAATGGACAATTAGTTACAGGAGCACAACCATTTGAGAACTTTAGACAGATTATTGAAGCGGAGCTTGCAAAATGAAATGGACCATGATTATGGTTCCGTTTTTATTTGTTTTTATTATTCTAGTTAGTGGTTGTGTGGAAAAAACGGGTAATCCTGAATTTGCACAATGTCTAACAGATAAAGGTGTAAAAATGTACGGCACTGAATGGTGTCAACATTGTAAGAATCAGAAAGAACTATTCGGAGACTCCTTTAAATTTGTGGATTACGTTGATTGTGATGGGAATAAAGATGAATGTACTGCTGCAGGAATTCGCGGATATCCTACATGGATTATTAATGGCGAACAATATGCGGGTGAACAGAAGCTTAGTAAGTTAGCAGAACTAAGTGAGTGTGAGTTATGAATAGAGGTACCATAACAAATTTATATAAGTTAAAATAATAAAATAATATGATATGTATATTAGCGCTTATAGCATTTGGAATATTAGGAATATTTTCTGCAACGCATAGGCAACTAGCAAAGGAGGCTTTTGATTGCGTATTCCGTCGCATTACTCTTAGACCGTGTAACTCTGGTTTTGACCAGAAAATGAGGGGCATGATAGTTGGAAAGATTCTAAATAAGTCTCCAAAATCTGCTAGATTTGTTAATAAATATTTTGAAATAATAAGCTGGATGTTCATAGCTTTATTTGTTATAAGCTCAATTTATGTTGCTATTGGGGGCTATAATTATTACTTATATGGAAACTGTAACGGCCCTAATGAAGATGGTTTCTGCATATTTGATCCATTAGGTGACAATAGTAAATTATCTGCGGTTGAAAATGAAGAAAGTTGTTTAGCAGAACCACCTAATCCGGGGCAATTAACTCTAGAAAATATTGACTTGAGTTTATTTCCGACATATAATCGGAATGCGGAAAATACAGTAGTATTCATTGGTTGTTATGGGTGTCCATATACTATCGATGCCTACCCTACTATAAAGAAATTAGCTAATCGGGATGATGTAAACTTCATATTTGCTCACTTAGTAGTCAAGGAAGATACTGCTTATTTATCTAACATTTTGAACTGTGTTAATGAGTTAGATGAAGATAAATTCCTTGAATTTAATGATAAATTATTCAATTTAAATGGTAATGCATTGCAGGACGAAAATGAAATCCTCAAGGTTGTTGAAAAGATTGGATTGGATAGAGCAGCAGTAGAACAATGCTCAAATCTTAATGAAACCATCGCTATTAGTAACACGCAAGCATTGGAAATCCAAAAAACCGGGGTATATGGAACACCAACTGTATTTATAAATGATGAAGCAGTTGTTGGCCCAAAACCATATCGCGTATATACTAGGCTTCTGAATTGAAACAGGGGGCTAACAATCAAAATCATTTTAAAGTTTTGAAGGAGATTAAGAATTATGGCAAAAAAGAACGATGATGCACAAAAAATACTTGATGAAGTTGATACAGTATCTGCTGAACCTAAAGCAACAAAGAAGAGTCAAGATCTTACAATACCAATACGATTCTCTTGGAAAACCGTTTCAATCCTTCTTGGTGTACTATTAATTGTTAGTGTTATACTAAATATATCTGGTGGAACATTAACCGGAAATGCTGTTAAAGGTATATCAACGGATGAGGCTGCAGATGACGTGTTGAGTTTTATCAGGCAAAACGTTCAGGGTGCCAATGTTGAAATAACTGGAAAAACCATTGATAACGGTTTACATAAAATAAGTGCTAACCTTAATGGTCAACCATTAGAGATCTATACTACAATGGATGGTAAACTTATGTTTCCACAAGTAATTGATTTAACTGGGAACGCAGTAGCACCACAACAACAGCAACCTCAGCAACAACAACCTACAGCAAATGTTGCAAAATCTGACAAACCTGTTGTTGAATTATTTGTAATGTCACATTGTCCATTTGGAACACAATCTGAGAAAGGTATACTTCCAGTTGCAGAATTACTTGGTGATAAAATTGATTTCGAGATTAAGTTTGTAAACTATGCAATGCATGGTGAAACCGAACTTATTGAACAAATGAATCAAGTTTGTATAAAGGACGAACAATCTGATAAATGGTTTGATTATCTATGGTGTTTCTTAGAAAATGAAGACCGTGCGAAATGTATTGGTGAAGCAAACGTTGATCAGACAAAGTTAGATAAATGTACAACAAAACTTGATACTGATTTCAAAATAATGGAACTATTCGCTGACCAGTCTACATGGAGTGGTGGAAGATATCCGCAGTTCAATGTATATGATGAAGATAATAAAGCATATGGCGTACGTGGTTCACCAACACTTGTGATAAATGGTGAACAAGCTTCAAGTGGTAGAGATTCAGCAAGTTATCTAAGAACTGTTTGTGCCGCATTCAACAATGCACCAGAAGAATGTAGTAAAGAATTACCTGCAACACAACCATCACCCGGATTTGGTTTAGACACTGGTGGAAGTGGTCCAACAACTGCAGCAACTTGTGGATAAATCTTATTTTTATTTTTTATTATTTTATTATATCTTAATTTGTAATATATAATATCGAGCTACACGAAGAAATTCTTTTTAGGTAATAAATTTATTATTTATATGTCACCAACATTTGGCTTAATTAAAACATTAGAAAACAAAAATATAACAAAACATGTTAAAATAAAACGTAAGAAATTATTTTCGAAACTGAAAAAGCCACGACAATTCTAGTTACTACTGCACATTGTTAAACAATGTATATAAAGAAGTATATAGTATAGTAATTAATAATTATTGGAGGATAACAATGGTTTTTGGTTTAATACGAAAAATACGTGCCCGTACAAGAAAAGTTGTCAGAAAAGCACCTGTTCGAAGACCTGTTCGAAAAGCAACAACTGCTAGACGAAGAACAACTACACGACGAACTGTAGCAAGAAAAACAACTGTAAGAAGAAAAGCACCAGTTAGACGACCTGTTCGAAAAGCAACAACTGCTAAAAGAAGAACAACCGTCCGAAGAGCAACTACACGACGAACAACAACTGCTCGAAGAACAACTGCTGCTCGACGTACTACAGCACGACGAACAACAACAAGAAAACGCCGCTAGATTATCTGCGGCAAAACATTTTTAATTATTTGCAATATCTATTTTTATGTCTATTAACTTACCTAATCAAGAGAATTGCTTAAAACTCTTAGATAAGTATGGAACCTCTTCAGAAAGATTCAAAGTAATAAAAGAACATTCCATTACTGTAGCAAATGCTTCTGTATTTCTAGCAAAACGGTTGAAAGATGCTGGTGAAAATATTGATGTATCATTGGTTAAAGTCGGTGCATTATTACATGATATTGGAAAAGCCGAAAGTATTAAACAAGATTTCAAAATTGATCATGCTTTAGAAGGTTATAAAATTCTAATCAAAGAAGGTCTACCTAAAGAAGTTGCTTTAATTGCTAAAAATCATCTACGTATGTATCTTAAGAAATGCAAAACATGGGAAGAAAAAATAATTATTTATGTAGATTGTTGTGCAGAACGCGATAAAATAATATCCATCGAAAAAAGAAACAAAAAACTTATTGAAAGATATAAAAATACAAGTATTGATGTAGAAAAAGAACTCAAAGAAGCTCAACCATTGTTAAATAAAATAGAAAAAGAGATCTTTTCAAAAATTAATTTAAAGCCAGAAGAACTAGCAAAGTATGTTGCAAATGAAAACTAAATTATTATGTCTCATTTCAGGAGGAATTGATAGTCCCGTAGCTGCACATATGATGCTAGCAAAAGGATATGCTCTTGAGTTTGTAAACTTTGATTTAAATCCAGTAGGTAATGATTATACTCGAATTAAAATAGAAAAACTTGTCAAACAACTTGGAAAGATTCATAAGAAAAAACTCAAACTTACGTTTATTGATCATGGTAAAGAGTTAATTAAATATTATCAGAAGATTGATGAAAAAGAACGCAAACAGTTGTGTCTTCTTTGTAGACGACGAATGTTAAAGCAAGGTGAAAAGTTTGCTAAGAAGATTAAAGCTTCTGCACTTTTGACTGGGGAAAACTTAGGACAAGTTGCATCACAGACAATTGATAATCTTTATGTTGAGGATCAATCAATTAAAACGCCGATTGTAAGACCGTTGATTGGATTGAACAAGCAAGAGATTGTTGATATTGCTCGTAACATTGGTACTTATGATATCTCAATCGGTCCAGGCGGATGTTGTAACATCACACCAAATCGGCCCGAAGTTCATGCTATTCTCAAAGAAGTCGAACGAATTGAGAAAAAGGCTTCTATGTGATGTATACTAATAATTCTTAAATACATTACTCCCAATAAAATAAATGAGTAGACTTAAATTACGTATACGTAGTCCTCTTTTAGAAGAAATAATTATTGAAAGTGATACTGCTGTGGCTGATATTTATAATAAAGGTATATTCAATTTATTGGAGGGTATTCCACAATTTCCTTTTGGTAATCGGCAAAGTACTATGGATGAGACTTTCTGTACTGATGCTACACATACAAGGTATGAACACTCATTAATAGTTTACGAAATAGTTGGTCGGTTGTGTGATCATTTTGGTATTAAAGACAAAAATAAGGAACTATTACAAACTGCTGGTCTACTACACGATATAGGTAACATACAGTTACCATACCATGTTCTTGAAACTAAAAAAGGTGATCATGAACCACATACTAAAAAAATAATTAAAACAAACCGTGAATTAGTTCGAAAAATGAAAAGGCATGGTTTAGATCCAGAAGCAGTTGCTAAAGCAACAGACTCTAATATTGTTGATCTCGCCGATAAACTTGCTTATATTGCAAAAGATGCTGCTATGACCAGCATTCTTCCCGCTGAAATGGATTCATGGGCGCAAGAGAATTATTCATTAGATAGTTTATTGCAACATTTAGTTATGCATAAAAGAGGTAAAATTCATCTAAAACAGAAATCTGATGATTTGATGTTCCCCTATAAACAAGTGTATAACTATTATTGGACACGAATGAATCTATCAAATATGTATTTCTTCAATGATGTTTTCAGATTCTTTGGCAGTGCTTTGAAAGAAGCAGCAATTACTTGTGGTTACAAACCAAAATATGATAAATATAATCCTAAAGTAATTGCTCAAAAAATGCTTAGACGCTTAGGTAGACAAAAGGGTGGTGGTGATAAACGAATAGATACTCTATTGAATTGTATATGGAAAGATTATTCCTGGACACATTCTACACAGATGTACATTGTGCGTGGCCAAGAACCGGGTTTGAAGGAGCTTTTACAATTAGCTTCAAATGATAAACGGCGGATGGTTTTTGAAAAGAAAGTTGAAGATGAACTTGGTGTATATATTTTAATAGATAGTACTCAAAAAATAAATCCTTGGAAAGCAATGCCGTTTTTATTAGAAAATGGCAAAACTTTCAATTCACAGAAAGCTGTTGCGACATATGAAAAGATTCTGCGTGGTGAAAAAACAAATAGTCTAGATTTTCCCGACAGCATAGCTGACGATGGTGGCCCATGCATTCCTGATGAAGGCATACAGGGTTTTGTTGTAGATATTGCTGCAATGAATCAACTATATTACGGGCTCAGAGATTTTAGAATATTCTCCCCAAATCCTCTTAGTACAAATCAGAAGAGGAAACTAACTGGTATGTTAAAGAAAGAAATTCATAAAGAAACATTCTTACACCACGGAAATACACCTGTAGCGATAAGTTATGTTATTTAGTGCTTGAGTTCCCAAGAACCGACATTATCTCCTTTTAGAACCTTATCAGCCATCTCAATTTCTTCCCAGACCCCAGGTATAAGAGCATATTCTTTAGCTTCCTCTAACGTAACCCATGCATGATCAGCTAATTCCTTATTTAATACAACTTCTTGTTCATCATTGTCTGGAAGAACTACAAAATAACTATTAATGAACGCAGGAATACCGTCTGGATGTTTAAATGCTATACTTGTTAGGTATTTTAATTCCTTAAGCGGTATATCAATGCCAACTTCTTCTTTTACTTCACGTTGACATACAAGTTCGCCAACATTATACCATTGGCCGAAAGACGTGTCTGGCTCGCGATCATAATCAGATAATTCAGTTCTACCGCCCGGCACAATCCATTTATCTGGAATTGCTTTACGATCCGAAGATCTTTTTACAATCAAATACTTCCCATTTTTTACAATAATAACTGTATGAGCAACATAATGAATCTTGTGTTCTTTAAACATAATTTAATTATAACAAAACTATTTTATAGGTTTGTATAGGTCAGATACTATGTGGGATATATTAAGCAATAAATATGTCGTTGGGCTAGGAATTATTGTTGGAACAGTAATAGTTGCTCAAATATTGAACTTTATACTAGCTAAAATCATAAAATTTACTGCTAAAACTAAAACAAAGATAGATGACCTCATCATAAATGAAATAAAATCCCCTCTAAAAATTATTATTATAACAATTGGTTTGTTCATATCTTTCAAATACATATACCCGGACTTTGCAATAGGTCTAATTACTTTGGAAAAGATTTTTACTGTAATTTGGGTTCTTGCTGGTGCATTCTTAGTAACTAAAATAATAAACGCTATTTTTGAATGGTATACAGAAGAACTCCAACACAAAGTTAAAAGAAAAATCGATAATACTATCTTTCAGTTCATTAGAAAGATTGTAAATATAATCATATACATTCTCGCATTCCTTATGGTTCTAAATGGTCTTGGTGTTGAAATTACACCGCTCCTTGCAGGTCTTGGAATCGGTGGTTTAGCTATTGCATTAGCACTAAAAGATACACTAGCTAACTTCTTTGGTGCATTATTCCTAACAATTGATCGGCCAATGAAAATCGGCGACTTTATTGAAATTGATGATAAAACATCAGGTCATGTTCATGATATTGGTTGGAGAACAACTCGGATAAAAACTTGGGATGGGAATTATATTATTGTTCCAAATTCACAAATTGCAGACGCATTATTAAGAAATTATGATGCGCCAAAATCTAATATGAAGTTTGCAGTCCCGTGTAGTGTCTCTTATAATTCAGACTTAGATAAAGTTGAAAAGATTGTAGTAGATGAAGCTAAAAAAGTTCTTAAAGGATTTGAAGGTGCTGTTAAAGACTCTAAGCCAAGTATATCATTTACAGACTTTGGTGACTCTGCAATAAACTTCAAAGTTATATTCGAGGTTAAGGATCGCTCTTACAAATTCTCATTACGACACGAGTTCATTAAAGCACTGCACAAGCGCTTCAAGAAGGAAAAGATTGAGATACCTTTCCCACAAACAGATATTTGGATGCGAAAATAAAAGTTTATATACTCTTTAATTTATTTATTAACGTAATGAAATCCATAGCAATTTTAGGCATATTTGCAGTTGTCTTCTTAGTAAGTGGCTGTATGGATGGTGGATCAATCACAGGTGGTGCTATAATAGCAAATGAAGATGTTGTTAAATCTGGAGATGTTGTACAAGTAGATTATTGGCTAACTGTTGATGGCAAGCAAATTGATACTTCAGAAGGTAGAGGTCCTTTTGAATTCTCAGTTGACACTGGACAAGTAATTCCTGGCTTTGATAAAGCTGTAACAGGTATGAAAGTTGGTGAAACAAAAGAAGTTGTTTTATCAGGTAATGACGCATATACATCCGGACCATTAGCTGGAAAAGAATTAAATTTTAAAGTAACTCTGCTTGCAATACAGTAATTTTTATTTTTTATTTAGTATTTTTTTAATCTCTGCTAGTTCTCGCTCTAACTCAACTTCATGAGTTATATCATTCGCAATCTCAATAGCACAATGGCTTCCATCAGGGTTTCGTATTGTAAATCCTGTAACTCTATAACTCTTACCATTAACTCCTGTTATATGTTCTTGCTTACCTTCGATGTTTTTCTTTAAGAATTCTTTAACTACACAAAACTTCTTGCAAGGCATCCCGGTTTCAAATATATCATAACATTTTTGGCCAGTACAATTACCAAATGCATCTTTAGCTGCTTTATTCATATAAATAAGATTATATTCGTTATCTACAACGAAAACTAAATTACTTGTCTTGTTAATAACTTCTTGAAATATACCACTTAATACTGAATCAGTTTGATCTGTTTCAAGTATTGCTGAAAATGGTCTTCGGTTTAGAAACCATAGTTTAGCCATTCCAACTCTACGGAAAATCAAGATATCTTGACCATTAAGAACTTCTAAATGCTTTGCTAATGTGTGTCTATTAAGATTTAAATCTCTTCCAATCTCAGAAGCAAGAACTCCGTCATCTCCTTTTTGAGAAATGAAATCAATTACTGCCTGTCGAATTTGCGAAGGTTTCATTGTAATATAAAAATTAAGTAGTAAAAACTTATAAAGTTTACCGTTATTGCCCAACACTACTGGTCACCAATGACAGAAGTATTATATATATTGGCCACCTATATAGTTATAGAACATTGGTGACCAATTGGGGGGTCCAATGTCTGTGAGGTGTGAAAATGATATGTGCTTCTGAAGAGAACTTGCTGTATACACGACAGGATGAACTGATAGAAATAATGGATGAGCTGAAAGATTTGCTTACTGAACATAAACTAACTAAAGAAGAGTTCGCAATTTTGTATGGTTATATCTATTTAGCTAGACATCAGCTTATGAGAATCGATGATATTCGGTTTATGTTAAAGAATACATTGTTCAGACACAACCACTCGTAAAAGTGAAAAGAACTAAAACTTTTTATTATTATAGTTATAAGTAGATATAATGAAACAAAAAACCTACATGACTCTACTGTCTATTATATTATTTATAGTGGTTGCAGCAATGTACCTTCAGTTTAGGAATTTTGGAAGCGATGACTATTGGATTTATGTTATCATACTTATTCTCGGCTGGGTAGCTAGCCGAATTATTATAAAAGTTCAGACTGGATCTCTAAAAAACAATCAAATTGATTGGAAAGAATTCAAACCTAAGAATTGGTTTAGAATCCATGATGACAAAGAAAAAAAGAAAAAATAAAATACGGATTCTTATAGAGTAATAACTTCATCAACAAAAAGTCCTATACTTTTAATAACATCTGAAGAAGTATCTTCTTTAAGTGCAGTAAATACTGCTCCAGAACCAGCATGTTTTATTTTATTAATTATACTTTGCATAAAAGCTACTGCTGCTCCGCCGTTCTTATAAATTAATAATGTAGATATTGAATCAAATAAAACTATGCTCGGTTTAAGATTATTTAAAACCGCATTAATATTAATTGAAAGTTCTGTGAGTGCTCTTGGCGATGAAACAAATAACGCATCTTCTGCTGCGGGTGGTGTAGTTGCAGTTTTTGTAATTGCGTCAACAAAAAGTATTGTATTTGATTTAGACTGAGGTAATTCTTTTATTAAAGATGAATACATCCTATTTAAAGTAACGTATAACATCTTATTATTATTCTTGTATAATGAAGATGAAATTTGTTTCATAGCAGTAGAATACTTTGCATTAGGTATAATTAGAAGAACAATTTTTCCTTTAACCGACTTAGCATTAAATCCTGCCATATTTATTAGTTATCTCCAAGTTGTTTTCCAATTGCATCTACAATATTACTTATTGAATCAATTGCTAACAAAAGCACAAAGTCGCCTTTTACATCTCCTTCAATTGTAAACTCTGTCTTAAGCAATAAAGCATATCTTTCTTTTACACCTAAAAGTACTAGATCAACTAGAGACTCACCAAAAGTTGAAACAATTCTCTGTGATGATGGAGTGATTTTGATCTTTAAAAATGATTTTATAGCAGCTAGATATGCTTTAGATATCTCGTCGCCAATGCTTCGCAATTTAGCTTGGTCCATTTTTGCAAGAGTTGCGGTTGTTCCTAATTTTTTCTTGCTCAGAACATCAACAATCTTCCTTGCACTATCTACGGGGAAAATAGTCATAACAGTTCCATTTAGATCACCAGTAAGGCTAGAATATGCACTAACAACTAATTCTTTTGAACCTCCAACTAAATTTGGAACATTCTCAATAGGTGTTAAATATATGCCGGGAACAGTTAAGTTAACTGCTTTATTTAACTTTCTCGATAAAACTCCTGACGCTTTTCCTGCACCCATATTTCCAACTTCATTTAAAGCATCTTGAAACTTATTTAATTTTGTTAGATCAACATTTGATGATGTTTTTTCAACAGGTGGTTGTTCAGTTGGTTGTGGGTTTGGCTTAACCTTTGCACGTGTTGACTTTAACACTCTTGGTTTTGATTTTCTTGACTTTAATTTTCTTTTCACCATATTAACCTACTATAATTCCGCTAGGAACAATTATCAGCGCTTTTATTTTAACCTTTTGTTTTACAATTTCAAATTCTGCTGAGAGTAATTTTGGTTTTGAATTTTTCTTTGAGCTCATCTTAATAAATTGATTTAGAATCTTCTTTGCACCCATTACATTTAACAAATAAGGTTTAGATGAAAGCAAACTTTGATCAGAGATTTTTGCAAACTCATTTAGGTACGTTCCAATTAAAAGATTTGCAGTTTCTTTGAGCGCAGAAACTGTTTTCTTATCAATTGCCTGTGTTGTTCCCGGGGTCTTTTTAGACAATATATCTGTGAGCAAGAAAGCATCTTTCCAAGTCAAGCAATACCAAGCAATTCCAGGGTAAACCTTACTCAAAACCTGCTCATAAACAAATGTATAATCTACAGAACCAGAAAGAACTTTATTCTCAACCGTTGCAAAATTAACTATTTCAGATTTAGAATTCAGAACATTAACTTTTGTACCGAGCCATTGAGACATAGCAGATGCTACTTTTGCTGAGAATTTTTTGTTTAGATCTGCTGTTGTTGGCATTACTGAAGCGCTTTTTTAACCTCAGCAAGTAACTTATTTGGATTAATTGGCTTGTTAACAAAGGCTTTTGCACCAATCTTCTTTGCCTCTTGAGTTACCTTTGGTTGGTCTACAACTGTAACCATAATAACCTTCGCTTTGGCATCTTTAGCCCTAATCGCTTTTAACACATCTAATCCAGTTTTCGGAGGACCCAAGATTATATCGAGAAGAACCAGATTTGGTTTTGTCTTAGTAAACTGTGCAATTGCATCATCGCCATTGCTAGCCTCAACTATGTCCTTAAATCCACCATTTGACAATGTTTTTTTTACTAATTCTCTCATAAACTCAGAATCATCAACTACTAATATCTTTGCCATTTATTCACCTAATTACTTATATTAGTGCGTAATATATAATAGTTACTGATGGATAAACTTCGAAGTTACCTGGAAAGTCGCGGGTTTGACTGTAATAATTATAAAGATAGTATTATACATCGCAAAATTGAAAGCCAGATGCGGAAAGTTGGACTTACGGATTATGATGATTATCTCGGCGCACTAAACATGGATGAACATCTATATGAAGAACTTATTGATGCACTTACAACAAACTTTACCGAGTTCTTCAGGGATATTAGTGTATTTCAGAAGTTTAGCTCAAATATCTTGCCAGAGATCATAGCTCAAAAAGAAAAACGCAAAGGAAGAATCTTGCGAGTGTGGAGTGCAGGCTGTTCATCTGGCGAGGAACCATATTCAATTGCTATCTTGCTAAAAGAGTTGCTGAGCAATGAAGATTATATTATATCTATAACTGCAACAGATATTGACAACAAAAGCTTACAAAGAGCAAGAAAAGCAGAATACACAAAAGAACATGTCAAGAATATACTTTTGTGGGGTATGGACAATCACTTTACACATATAGGTGAGAAATACACAGTTAAGCCAGATATTAAAAAAACAGTTAGAGTACTCAAACACGACATGCTCAAACAAGAGCCATTTACTCACTTTGATGTAATCTTCTGTAGAAATGTTCTGATTTACTTTACAACAGATGCGCAGGAGAAAGTTATGTCTCACTTTTACAAAGCTTTGAACAAGAATGGCTATCTTATCCTCGGCTCAGCAGAAACAATGCACAAAGATTTCTTACGCAAGTTTAAACTCATTGACTTAAAGAATAGAATCTACAAAAAAATCAAATAGCTTATTTTAGTGCGTCAGGCAAATCTAAATTAGGATATTTTCTCTTTGTGCCAATAATAGCTGTTCTAGCAGATATTGTTGAAACGGACCCAGCAATTTCTTCAAATTTTTTTAATAAGCTATTTATAACACTCTTTGGATTCCCTGAAAGAGACACAACCTTACCCTCATCATCAACTTTTAATCCACTGACACTACTTGCTTTACTAACAACTAGTTCTGCACCAAAAGCTCGAACTTTCCCGTCAAGTATTTTGCCTAATACTTCCTTATACGCTTCAATGTTTGCCATTTTCTTATTTTCCTATGCTTTTGCTAAGGCGATAAAACCCATATCCAATTAATGCAAATGCTATCAGTACTATAAAATGGTGTGCTAATTCATGCTGAGCTTCTCCTAAGAAAGAGAGCAGACTTACATTTACATGATGTAGTGCTAGGATAATTTGATTAAATGCAAATACACCCAGACCCGCGAAAACATACTTAAATGACTTACCAACTGTTCCGCCAAAAATCTTTAAACTAGCAAGTCCGAACCAGATACCTACAGCAATTGTGATCACTACCAGTGTATCTAATATGATTTCAGTAGTTCCACCAGAATGCGCTTCCACTTCACCGTGTTCGTGCTCTTCCTCAGCCGTAACTCCTGGAGCTATTATTAATAAAGCTAAAGCAAAAAGTACTAAAATCAAACCAATTTTCTTCATGTCTGTGAACCTCCTTTTAATACAATTATAAACCTGTAGATATAAATGTTTCTGATAAAATCTGTTCACTTCATTATAATGGTTACATAATATATATTAATGATTGGGTTTACTAAATTAAATAATGGATATAAAAAAGCCTAGTCTGTCTTTTAATAGTCTTAATACAAAGCTAATAGCACTATTCGTCCTAATAGCAGTAATCTCAATCAGCGTCGTCGGAGTTGTTAGTTATGTTCAGGCAAACAATGCTTTAGAAGAACAACTAGACCATTCTCTAAACGCTTTGTCATATTCAAGAGCAGAACATATCGAGGACCTCTTGATTGCTAGTTTAGATCAGATTAAAGCAGCTGTTGAATTAGACCAATTCCAAAATAGATTAGATGAATATGTTAATCAAGGAAATCAACAGTCTTTACAATCAATTCAAGAAGCAATCGAAGATATGAACGATCAGACGAATTCTTTTTTTGAGATACATATCTTGGATCGGACTGGCCGAGTTTTAGCGTCCACACATATTGATGAGCTTGGACAAGATTGGTCAGATAAAAATTATTTTAAAGAAGGTATGAAGGGATTTTATATTTCTGACGCTACAATAGAAGATGAAATAAAGATTATAGCATTTTCAGGGCCAATTGTAACTGATGCTTCAGATGTACCTAATGGAATAATGGTAATACTCCAAGCAATGGATCATGAAATTAATGGTGAGATTGGAAGTGATGAAGGTGTTGGAATTTGGAAAATTGTTCTTAATAAAGAAGGATTAGGTGAAACTGGAGAGACATATCTTGTCAACAAAGATAAATTAATGATAACTCCTTCAAGAGTTATCAAAGGAGATACTTTTCTAAAACAAAAAGTAGATACTGAAGGTTATGCAAATTGTTTCATTGAAGGAAGTGCATTAGAACCCTATACAGATTATAGAGGAAGATTGGTTGTTGGAAACGCGGAACCAATACGTGGAACTGATTGGTGCATATTGGCAGAATATGATGTTGACGAAGCGTTTGAGCCCATAACTGATTTAAGAAATCAGATTATATTAACTAGCATTATTATGATGTTAATTGCTAGTGTAATTGGATTTTACTTTGCTAGAAGAATATCAAAGCCAATTAAGAAGATGGCTGAAGCAGCTGAGAAGATTGGTAAGGGTGACCTAACTGTCGAGATTGAACCATCAAAATCAAAAGATGAAATTGGTCAGATGACTAACAGCTTTAAAACAATGGTTGATAACACTCGAACACTAGTCAAAGAAGTAAAGACAGGTATTCTAAGAATGAGTGCAGCATCACAACAACTATCTGCATCAACACAGCAGGTGTCTGCAGCTAATCAACAGAGTGCTTCTGCAGTTCAGCAGATGGCTCAGAACTCACAAGAACAGACAAAGCAGGTAGAAGAATCAGGACAGGTTCTTGCTGATATGTCTGCCTCAATTCAAGATGTATCTTCATCATCACAGCAAGCTGCAACTGCAGCAACAGAAACAGCTGAAATCGCAGATGAAGGTGGAAAAGCTGCAACAGATGGAGCAGCTAAAATGGGAGAGATACAAGAAATTGTTTCAAACTCAGCATCAGCAGTTAAAGCATTAGGAGAAAAGTCAGACCAGATTGGCGAAATCACAACATCTATTACAAACATTGCAGAACAAACTAACTTACTTGCATTAAACGCAGCAATTGAAGCTGCAAGAGCAGGAGAAGCAGGAAGAGGATTTGCAGTTGTAGCAGATGAGGTTAGAAAGCTAGCAGAAGAATCAAAGACAGCTGCTGACCAGATATCAGGATTAATTAATGAGGTTCAGGGCTCAACTAACATAGCAGTTGAAGCAATGGAGACTGGAACAAAGAACGTAGATGAAAGCTCAAAGACAATTAGCACAGCACTAAATGCATTAACAAGCATCTCTGAAAAAGCAAAAGATACTAGCTCAAGAGTTCAGGAAATTTCAGCAGCAATGCAACAACAATCAGCAGGAGCTCAGCAGGCAGCTAGTTCAATGACAACTCTATCAGCAGCAGCTGAGGAAACATCAGCTGGAGCAGAAGAGATTTCAGCATCAATTGAAGAACAATCCGCTGCAATGGAGCAGATCGCAAGTTCAAGTCAAGAGCTAAGTGCATTAGCTCAGACACTATCACAGAAGTCAGAGACCTTTAATGTAGGTGAGATAGAACGACCAGAACCAATTCAGCATGAAGCAAAAGAACACAAAGCTATGCCACATCCTTTTGCAAAGAAATTGGAAGATATTAAAGCAGAAGAAGAGGAAAAGACTGAAAAGAAACCTCGTTTCTCATTTAGAAAAAAGCCAGCTGAACCAAAAGAAACGCTTAAACCAAAGTTAGCTGAAGGAAGCTTTATGTTCCACGGCAACAAAACTACAAAGTTAGAAGAACTTGAAGAAGGAGAGGATCTTAAAGATGTTCCCAAACCATCTAAATCAAAGTTCAGTTTTGGTGGTAAGACGGGTATAAAAGAAGAACCAAAAGTTGAGAAGCCAACCAAACCTAAAGCAGAAGAAAAGAAAGAAGAACCTAAGGAAAAGAAGTAATATTAATAATTCTTATGGTAACCGAAGACAAGAATACTACAGTTAAAGAAGAACCGGTTATAGGTTCTAAAAGCGTTTCTAAGATTGTTTCTGAGCACGATGATACAAGTAGTAAAATCCAGCTGATTGTATTCAAGCTTGGTGAGGAAGAGTATGGTGTAAATATACAAGATACAAAGGAAATCATCACCGCAAGAGATATCACACCTGTTCCAAATGCAGAGCCACACATTGCAGGCATAATAAACCTCCGAGGACAGATAGTAACAGTCATTAACCTGCAGAAAAAGTTTAATATGGAACTTCCTGCGCACGAGACCGGACACATCATAGTTGCTGATCATGATGGAAATTTATTCGGTGTTCTTGTAGATATTGTTGTAGAGGTTATGAAGATTCCAGAGAATAATATTAAGAAGGTTCCATCGGTTGTTGCTTCTAAAATTGATGCTAAGTTCCTCGCAGGCGTAGGTGTTGTAAGTGAGCGACTCATTATTTTACTTAATTTCCCTAACATAATCTCAGGCAAGGCTGTAGCTAAGACCGCGCCAGTAAGCAAAGAGCTTATTGCTAAGGAAGAAGCACCTAAGGAGAATAACAGCTCTGAAGAAGAATTAACTCAAGCGGACTTAGAAGAGAAATTTAAGAAGAAGTTTGCTGAAGATGAGAAGAAGATTAAAGCAGAAAAGACACCATTAAAACGGAAAACCAAGAAACCCGCTCTAAAAACACCTAAAAAAAAGGTAAAAAAGACGGTCAAAGGTAGGGTTAAACCTAAAAAGACGGCCACAAAAAAGGTGCTTAAGGTCAAAAAACCAATTAAAAAGAGAAAGTAATTCTATATACAATAAACTATAAATATCACAATAGCTAATTCTAATAAAATGGGACAGAAAATTATGACTCTAGAGGATTCTGCTTTTGAGCGGAAGGCCATTATAAACATGTTGAACAGAGCAGGCTACAAAGATGTTATTGAGGCTGTAGATGGGGAGACCGGAATAGCTCTATACAAAAAAGAGAAGCCAGATTTAGTATTGTTAGACTTGAGACTGCCTGGAATGCAAGGAATGGATGTATTTAAAGAACTGAAAAAGATTAATAGAAGTGTAAAAGTAATTGTTGTTAGTATTGTTAGAAAGCAAGAATCCATTGATTCAGCTAAAAAAGTTGGTATCCTGGGTTACATAACCAAGCCAATAACTTCAGCTAAACTACTTCCACAGGTTGAAGCAGCTATAGGTAAGGGAAAATAAAATGGTAAAGATATTAGTAGTTGATGATTCTGCATTTATGCGGAAGGTTCTCAAGAATATTTTAACAAAAGGCGGCTATACAGACTTAATCGAGGCAACCAACGGTGAAGAGGGCGTTAGCAAATTCAAGACAGACAAACCAGCACTTGTTCTTCTAGATATCATAATGGAGAAAAAAGATGGTATATCTGCACTAAAAGATATTATAAAAGTTAACAAAGCTGCAAACGTAATTATGGTATCTGCTGTTGGTCAAGAACAGATGGTCAAAGAGGCTATCGCTTCTGGAGCAAAAGACTTTATAGTAAAGCCATTTGAGGCTGCAAAAGTTATACAATCAGTAAAGAAACTTATCAAATAAGTATCTATGAGGTAAAATATAAGGATGGCTGTAAGGATACTAATAGTTGACGATTCTTTTTATATACGCACTAAACTGCGTGCTTTAATTGCTACAGAAAAAGATTTCAGAATTGTTGGCTCAGCATCAGATTATCACGATGCACTTAGGAAAGTCAAACAATTAAAACCAGATGTGATTATCCTAAACATATTCTTGCCTGAAAGTTCAGGACTTGATGTTATACACACAATAATGAATACACAGCCAACACCAATACTGGCTATTGGTGAGCAATCAAAAATGGGTAGCAGAGACTTATTACTAGCACTACGATATGGTGCTGTAGATTACGTCATGTATTCAAGAGACCGCAAGAAGATGGATTCTATCCGAGAGCTGCTCATCAATCGAATCAAAACTGCGGTTCAGGCAGAGATAAAAGCAATAGTATTCAGATGGCCAAGAGCACAGATTTCTGCACCTAAACGCTCAGATAAAATAATACTTATTGGTGCATCAACCGGTGGACCGCCAATAATCGAACAAATTCTCAAGAGCATGCCCAAACAATTACCTGTCCCAATAATTGTTCTGCAACACATGCCAAAGTTCATAACTGCGCGATTTGCTGAGAGACTTGATGCTATATGTAAGATTGATGTTAAAGAAGCAGAAGATCGCGAGATAGTCAGACCGGGCACAGTCTACCTAGCACCTGGAAACACAGATCTAGAACTGAAAAGATTTGGCAGCATGGTAAAAATAGAACTTGGAATCAAAACTCAAAAAGCTAAAGCAGGTTTACGTATCCATCCATCTATTAATGTAGCATTTAAATCTGCTGTAAAATTATTTGGCAAAAATACAGTTGTAGCAGTTCTTACAGGTATGGGTGAAGATGGCTTAGAGGGTGCAAGAGAAATAAATCAGGCAGGCGGCAAAGTAATTGCTCAAAATCAAACAACGAGTGTTGTATATGGTATGTCAAAAGAGATTGTAGAACATGGTTATGCTAACAAAGTCTTACCGCACTATAGAATTGCAAAGGAGTTAGTAAAAAGCATATGAAATTAAGCAAGCTATTTGTAAAAGAGGTTAAAGAAAACGTTGCTGGAGCTAAAGTTGCGATGAAGACCCTACAAAATAATCCTATGAGTGTAAAAGCAGCTAAAAAAATGGAGAGATGCACACACACTCTCAAAGGAATTGCGCTTCAACAAGGAGTTTACTCTATTGCATATCTTGCAAAAGCAGCTAATGACTTAGCTAAATTTTATTATGATATCAAAGACATTAAAGCCCGAAGAAAAGCACTAGCATTTATAGATGATTTTACTAGTTCTGCTGAAATGGCTGTGGATTACGAACTAAAGAAAAAGAAACTCAAAATCAACCCGGAAACATTCAAGAAAATTGACGCTTGGATGAAAAAGGAGTATAAACAAAATGAATGAGGAAAACAAGGAATTCATCAAAGAATATCTGTCTGAGGCAGAAGACCTGTTACAGACTCTTGGAGATTCTTTGCTAGAGCTAGAAGACAAGCAATCAGCAGAAGCAATAAACAAAATCTTCAGAGCAGCTCATACACTTAAGAGCAGTTCTCTTGCAATGGGTTTTGAAAGAGTTGGAGAACTTTCTCACAAAATGGAAGATGTATTTGCTGCCATACGGGATAAGCACATCAAACTAACTACTGAACAAATGACTATTACTCTAAAATGCTATGATGCACTTAACCTAATGTTCAAAAATATATCTAAAGGTGAAGCTGAAGGTGTAAATATCTCACCTTTCATAAACGCACTTGATGGTATTATAAAATCCAAAAGCTCGAAGAAAACTGAAAAGCTTGAGAAAGTTAAAAGTGATACAGTATCTCTTGCAGAGCGACCTGAAAACTTTAGAGCAGACCTAAGTGTCAAAGTCCCAATGGAAAAACTTGACAAGCTAATGGAATTAACTGGTGAGCTTTTAATACAAAAAATGCAACTCAATCTTATCCGAGAATCAAAAGAAAAAGATGATGCTGCACTCGACAGAGTCATAAAACAGATTGATAGACTAACAGAAGACCTTCAGTATGAAATCATGAATGTTAGACTTATGCCGATCAGCTTTGCACTAAGTCAGTTCAAGAGACTTGTCCGAGACCTATCTCATAAAGAAGGTAAGAAAATCAACTATGTTGTAGAAGGTGGAGATACAGAGCTAGACAAAACAATTCTTGACGAAATTGGTGAACCACTCATACACATGTTAAGGAATGCGATTGACCATGGTATTGAATCTCCAGAAGAACGTAAGAAAGCAGGCAAATCAGAAGAAGGTATGATTAAGATTGTTGCGCAACGAGACCGCGATTCTGTTCTGATATCTGTTGAAGATGATGGTCAAGGATTTGATACAGAACTAATAAAGAAAATAGCACTTGAAAAACATATAGTTAGTTCTACACAGTTAAATCAGATGAGTGAGGAAAAGATTCTAACACTAACTTTTAATCCTGCTTTTTCAACATCAGCGAAAGTATCATCTGTATCTGGCAGAGGTGTTGGATTAGATGTTGTTGGAACAAAGCTAACGGCTCTGGGTGGCTCAACAAGAATTGAATCTGAAAAAGGCAAAGGAACACGAATGATAATGCGATTACCTTTGACTCTTGCGATTGTTAAAACAATGATAGTTAAAGTAGGTACAGAACGCTATGGAATTCCAGTTCACAACATCCTGCGCTCAGTTAGAGTTCCGAAAAATAACATAAAAACTATAGAAGGTCACGAGACATTTATACTTGATAATGAAAATATACCAATAGTTAGACTTAGTCAATTATTTAATTTGGGAGGAAACTCCAATGAGTGATGAACAGATAATAAAAGTAAAAAAAGAAGATGTTGATTTTGAGTCTGAAGCAGATGAAGCTGTTAAAGAGATGGAAGAGATTAGCAAAGAATATGTAGAAAAAGGAGATGGTTTTTCAGAAAGTGATAAAATCCTAAATCGAATCAATGGCAAGATAGCTGAAGCCAAAGGCGAGGACCCTGTTAAAGAAGAGAAAGTTAAGGAAGAATCAAATGATAAAGACGAAACTGAAGAATCCGCGGAAGAAGGAGAAGAGAAGATTAAAGTTTTGTCGCAAAATATAGATGACACACATTTACTTGTAATTATAGAACATAATGGTGAGAAAGTCGCACTAATGGTTGATGATATAATTGGTGAACAAGATATTATAATCAAACCGCTGAAAAGCGAGATTCAGCAGATCAAAGGATTTGCTGGAGCAACAATTTTAGGAGATGGCAGAGCTGTATTCATACTAGACACTGCTAATTTAATATAATGGTGGATAAAATAAGTAAATTTGAAAAAGATGCTTTAGATGAGATTTGCTCTATTGGTGCAGCTCATGCATCTACTGCATTATCAATTATGATAAAGAAAAGAGTAGATGTAGGTCTAAGCCAGGGGAAGCTAATTGATGCTAAAGAAGCTCCAGATTATTTAGATCATCACAATGATGAGTTTGTTTCCATCTTACTAGAAATTACTGGACAGTTACCTGGAGAGATGTTTATATTATTTGATCACGATACTGCAGTCAGACTATCATCAATTCTTACTAAAACAAAGGTAAAGAAAATATCTCGATTACAAACATCTGCACTTAAGGAACTTGCAAACATCATCACCGGTTCATATCTTTCTGCACTATCTGATTTTTCACATATAAATATGGTAGAAGGAATTCCACGCCTAAGCAAAGGTAAAATTGGAGATATTTTATATAAAAAATTTAAGCAATATAAACTTAAAAGAAAGGTCTTGATAATCAAAACAAAACTCTTGATCGGAAACAAAGAATTCACCGCAGACTTAGTTTTTGTACTAAAGCTCAGCGAATTCAAGACTCTATTTAAGAGAATTTGTAAACGATTTTTTGGAGGTAAGAAAAAATGAAAGCATTGAGTAAATTTGAAATAGATACTTTAAGAGAAGTTTCAGCAATTGGTGCAGGAAGTGCATCTACGGCTTTGTCAGAACTAACAAACTCAAAAATTGATATTAAATTCCCTGAGGTTATACCCTACCCAATTGAAAAAATCCCAAATGTTATTGGCAAACCAGAACAACAGATTATTATGATATATCTACCAATATCAGGTAGAAAAGGACGAGCTAAGTTCTCTGTTGGCTCAATGCTACTAATCTTTGACAAGAAAGATGGTGTTGAACTTGCAAGTATGTTACAGAAGATACGAGCAACTACTCGCGAACCAACTGAGATGGATATGTCTGCATTGAAAGAAACAGGTAATATACTTAGTGGTGCCTGTCTAAACGCACTAACTCAAATGATAGACATAAAATTAATGGAAGGCCTGCCAGAAAGTTCAGTAGATATGCTAAAATCTACACTGGACCCACTACTATATCCGCTTGCAATTAAAGTTAAAGAAACATTTTTATTCAAGACAAAATTCTTTGTATCAGGTAAGCGCGTTGGTGCTAATTTTATAATATTGTTTAATCCGGCAATCCATGAAGTAATAGAAAAATCTGCAAAAGGAAAAAATTGGGTAGTTAAATTATAATGAGTAAAAATATCAATATTGGAATGGGTGAAATCGCAGTTGTAAATAGACCTGCTATTATCCAGAGTCTGGGTATTGGTAGTTGTATTGTAATTGCTCTTTATGACAGAGAAAAAAAGATTGGTTCATTAAGTCATATTGTAGCAGTTGGAACTGAACAAATCAATCCAGGTCTAAATCCATTAAGATTTGCAACAAAAGCAATACCTAAGATGCTATCTGGAATGAAACATCTAGGAAGCTCTGGCAAGATAACAGCTAAAATCGCCGGTGGAGCCAGTATGTTTAAATCAGAATCATTTAAAGTTGGAGAAAAAAATATCAAAGGAGTTCAGAAAATATTACAAGAACTTCACATTCCAATACTTGATGGTGATGTTGGTGGAAATATGGGACGAAATGTCTGGTTTGATACTTCAGATGGTTCTGTTGTTGTCGGTAGAACAAGAGGAACCACAATAGAGATTTAAAAATATGGGAGATAAAAACTTAAGTAAAAAAGGATTGGTTGATCCAAGAGCAAAGCTCAAGGGTGGTGGAAAGCAACTAACTCAGTCAGAGATAGATAAAATAGTTCAAGCTGCACAAAGAAAAACTCCTCCGAAGAAAACTAAAAAATAAGATTTATATAGTCTGTACTATATAAATATTAATACGCACTTAAACAATGAAAACCTAACAAAATCTGAGATGGATGTTCTTAAGGAAATTACCACCATTGGTGCGGCTCATGCATCTACTGCACTTTCTGAAATGACTAAATCAAAAATCTTAATCACATTTCCAAAGGTTTCACCTTGCCAGAAAAAAAGATATTCTAAATATTCTTGGTGACTCAGACAAAGAGTGTGTGCTTGTAAGTATTCCGCTTAAAGGCAGAAAAAGCAAAAGGCGCTGATTGTTGGAACTTTGATGCTCATCTTTGACAAAAAACATGGCATACAATTAGCACGTCTTTTACAAAGCACACGTTCAACTAAAGAACCTATAACTAAGATGGATCTCTCTGCCCTTAGAGAAACAGCAAACATACTTAGTGGAGCATTCCTAAACACTCTAACTCAGATGGTAAACATTGATATTCTAGAGGGTCTGCCTGAATGCGTTGTAACTGCACAAAGAAAGGCGCTCTACCCTGTTCTGAAAGATATGTACGCTAAATCATTAGTAACTGTTCTCTACAGAACAAAGTTCAAATTAGTTCGGCAACATATTGAAGGGCAATTCATAATCTTGCTTGACAAAGAAATGTATTCAGTTATACATAATAACATCAAACAAAAAATGTGGTCTGTTAAAATCTAAAAATTATGTATCTCGGATAATGCCTGTAACACCTACAATATTACCTTTTTTTCTAAGAGGCACAATACTATAAGTTATAATCATTTCCCGTCCGTTTTTACGTCGAACAATAAACTTCCCATTTTCAGATTTTCCACGAAGAACATTCCTAAAAAGAATTTGACCTTTAGAAACATTCTGCTTTGGCAGAAGACTCATTAAATTTAACCTAAGCATACCTGCCTGAGTATATCCGAATATCTTGGCAGCTGCACTATTTGAAAAAATTATATTTCCTTTCGGATCAAGTTGTACTATTCCATCCATAGCTGTTTCAGTAATTGTCCGATACAGATCTTCACTTTCAACTAGCTTATTTTGAGATTCTTTTTGTTTGGTTATGTCTGTATGAACAGCTACCATAATCTTTCCATATTCAGAGTGATTAAAAACCGACACATTTGCATGGCACCAGAAATCTTGACCGTTCTTCTTCATATTAAGAACTTCACCTACCCACCAACCTTGACGTAGTAAATCTCTTGAAATATCTTTAACTGTCTGTTTAGGATTTTTAGCACGCGGAGAATTTACAATAGATACATGCTTTCCAACCATTTCTGTTGGACTATATCCAAACATCTTTGCAAACTTTGGATTAGTATATAAAATCTTACTATCAGCTACACGAATAAGATACACACCTTCTGACATATTTTTAATAATCTCATCACTTAAACGTATCTTTTCTTCAGACTTCTGCCTATCAGTTATATCTTCAAAAAACTCTAAGCTAACTTTCTTTCCGTCTAACATCATACCTGTGTGTGTTATCTTAAATATTCGTCCGCCAGCAACATCAGATGTAATAATGCTACACGTCTCACCTACACGAATTGGTTTTTTTAATGGACAATCAATACATTGCTTGTTATTATCTTTATATATTTTGTAACACTTCTTGTCCAATGCTTGTTTTCCAAATAGTTTAAGAAGTTTATCACTCATCCAAACTAAATTCAAATTTTCATCAACAATATCTATACCATACGGCATTGTTTTAAGAATGGTGGACATTTTTGATTCACTTGCTACTAATTTATCTTCAGCTTGCTTTCGTTCTACTTCAACCCGAGATAACTTAGTAAGTGTATTTTTTAATCTTTGAGTTAATAGTGACTTTCGCTTAGCTCCAAGAGAACGCACATTTTCAATAGCACCTCTTAATGAATCACGTAGGTCTCTCAATAGAGCCATATCGATATTTGGTAATTTTACAGCTGAATCTATCTTTGATATAAAATAAGCTAACTCCAATTCTTGAGCAAGTAGAGCATCACCCTCTAATTGGTGAGCAGCGTCACGAATCAGCTGAATACCTGCTTTATCTTTAGAATTCTTTCGCAATGCAACTAAAGCATTATCAATTTTCTGAACATTAATTATACAGCTTCGGATAAATAACGTCCGTAAACTAGACTTATCCATTTTTATCTATATGCTTTATTGTATAAATAACTTTCTTAGAGAAACCTTAATATATAATATACAATATAATACAATATGGTTGTAAAGAAACTAGCTAGTAAGACTTCTAAGAAACCACTTCCTAAAAGACCTGCTAAGAAATTAGTAATCCCGAAAAACATAAAGAAACCAATAAACTTAGCTAAAAATCCCGTTAATAAAAGTGCACTTCCGCCAACACGTGCTAAAGAATTTGTTACATCTGCATTTAAATGGAGTTCATCACTTAGTGTCCGAGAAATAAACATTGACACGCAACACAAGAAATTATTAGATTATACTAACAGGTTAATTAGTGATGTTAGTTCTGGGGCAGACATGAGCACAATAAGAGCAACCATTGATTTCTTAGGTAAATATGTTAATGAACATTTTACCTATGAAGAATCTTACATGAAACGGATTAAATACCCTGGACTCGGTGCTCAAAAAATTCAACATGCAAATTTTGTTAAATTCTATATTTCTTACAAAAAAGAACTAACTTCTGCATTTACGGGTAAAATGCCACCATCTATAAAAATACAGCAGCTTGTAACAAAAGCCAGAAAATTTTTAGGGCAGTGGCTGATACATCACATTGGTGTTGAAGATCACAAGTATTTACTATTTGTTACTAAAGGAAAAGTTCCTATAAAATCAAACTTAGATGTTCATGCTACTACAGATAATCTTCTTAAAAAAGTAGCTAAGAAACCTGAAGCAAAAAAGTCGGGTGGTTTTGATCTAAGTGCACTTAAGAGTGAGATTGACGCAGAATTACGTGGAGGTCATATTGAAAAACATGAAGCTCAGGTCTTGGAGACAAGAGGTCCTGCAGCACATGCAGTTGCACAAGCCCCCGTAAATCAACCACGGAAAGTAGATCCTAATCGATATACTCATACAGGTGTGCCTGGATTTGATGAGTTATTTAGCAACGGCATTCCAAAAGGTTCTGCAGTTATTATAGCAGGTGGCGCAGGTTCGGGTAAGACTATTATGTGTCTTCAGACACTCATGTATCATTGTTCAAGAGGTCACAAATGCTTCTATATGAGCTTTGAAGAATCAGAAGCCCGACTGCTTCAGCACATGGAAGACTTTGGCTGGCCTGCTAAAACATATGCTAAAAAAGGGTTGCTAAAAGTTAAGAGATACAGTCCATTTGAAATCACAAGATCAGTAGATGCCATGCTTGCAAAAGAAAAAGGTGAGCTTCTAATTGATTTAGATCCAGTCATAATACCAATAGGATTTAAACCAGAGTTTATTGCTCTAGATTCACTTACAGCAATTGCTTCAGCATTTGTATCAAAGGAAGATACTTACCGTATATATATTGAGCAACTTTTTAGATTCTTAGAAAAAATGAACGCGACATCATTATTAATTACAGAAACTAAACAAATACCTGAGATATTCTCTCAAACGGGTGTTGAAGAGTTCTTAGCAGATGGTGTGGTTGTTCTATATAACTTCAAAGTGGGTGATGTACGAGAAAAAGCTATTGAGGTGCTTAAGATGCGAGGAGAAAAGCATAAACGTAAGATTGTAGCTATGCAGATTACAGAGAATGGAGTTATTGTCTACCCTGAACAGGAAGTGTTTGCTGGACAGAATTAACTGCTTAATAGTTATTACACAATGATTATTAAATAACATAACTTAATTTAAAGTATGGCTACAGACGCATTTTTATTTATACAAACACTCAACTTAGTAATATTAATAACATTATGTATTGCTTCATATATCAGTTTTGATTTAGCAAAGAAATTATATGGTGGTAAATTCACTGCAGCAATACCTTATATCGTAACTGGAACAATTTTACTTGCTACAATTCCACTTCTTGATTTGATTGGAAATCAATTAAGTATTACTGATGTGGTATCTTTCTCGCTAGGTGTAAGTAGCTTACAAGTTTTAGCAGGTATTTTCTTTATGTCTGCTATGTATCGAATATATCAAATACAATTCTTAACATATGGGTATGTGGAGGAGAACAATGAGTAACGAAATATACGGTATATTCGTTGGGTTTAAACTTGCTCTATTTATTTCAGTATTAGTTTTCGCATTATTGGTTGATAAAGTTTCAAAAGATAAAAAGCAGAGCCACGGTCTAATAATTATGGCTTTCGCGTTTATTATAATTGCGGCACTCGAGTTCTTTTCGATAATTGATGTAGGTATCGTCTGGTTAAGTAATGATAATCTACAATTAATAACACGTCCACTTCTAGGAATTGGTGCAATAGGTCTAATATGGTATCTAATTGGTATTAAAAAGAATATAAAACAATACAAATAAAATGGTCCTTAATCTATATGATGATGTTGAGAATAAAGTTATTTTGCTTGTAACTTCTCCAGTAAATTATATTTCAGATAATCTAAATATAATTAAACATTACACAAATAAAAAAGATGCATTTTGTATCTATATTACAGCGAATAGACCATATACACATCTTATAAATTTATTAAAAAAGGAGAACATAAATACTAAACAAATATTATTTATTGATACAATCACTTCTATGGGTTTCGATGATGTTAATCGTACAGAGAATGCAATATTTACTGGATCTACAAAAGCATTAACTGAAATATCTATTGCTGCCACTTCTGCCATAACAAAATCAACATCCAATAATAAATTATTATTAATTGATTCTATAAGCACATTATTAACTTATAATAACTTAGAATCTGTAACTCGCTTTTCTCGTTTTATAATAAACAAAATGCATGATAATGAGATTAATGGTGTAATTATTAGTGTGGACAAAACAACAGATAGAGCATTGATTGCGCAAATTAGTCAGTTCTGTGATAAAATCATTGAATCTAATTGATATACTTCTATAGAAGTATGTATAAATACAAAGATTTATATAGAAGTATAGGTTATTTCTTTAATCAATGGTAAAAGTAAAGGCAACGCTAAGTTTAGATGAAGGAACCTATCGAAAGTTCCAGAAGTGGTGTAAAAACCGCGATATTATGCTTTCTAAGAGAATTGAACGTTTAATGAATAAGGAGATGGAGGGCAAAAAATGAATAAACGGTGGGCATTACTTGCTTTTACTCTAATTATAATCACTTTAAACATGGGTATGGTCTCAGCAGCATATCAAGCATTTTACAATGGTTTTGAAGATGCTACCGAAGCAACTGTTGATGGATTCAACAATACTGTGTGGGATAATACTGAAATTGGTAGTGGAAATGACTTAATGGTTAGTACCGCACATGTTAGACAAGGATCATATTCTGTTAATATACAAGAAGGAGATGTTGGTGAAGCCGCAGTAAGTATTAATGCTAGTTTCTTAGATTTAAGTACTTATTCTGGTTGTGTGCTAACTTATTGGTTCTATGTTGGTGGAAATCAAGGTACTAGTGATCATTTATATGTTGATATTTATGACGGATCCTGGACATATGGTGTAGAAGATTTAATTGGTGAAGATTATGATTCAGGTGATGCTGCCTGGAGACAAAGAACAGTATTATTATCTAGTTATAGTATGGTTGATGGATTTAGAGTTAGATTTGATTCTGAAGCAAATTTAGATAATAAAGATTATTGGATTGATGATATAAACATAAGCTGTGATGTTTATGGTACTGCTCCCATAGTAAGTAATGTTACTGGTTCACCTACGACAATTAAAGGTGGCGATACTCTAACAATACATGCAAATACATCTTCAAATGGATTAAATGATACTGAAGGAGATACGCTTTACTTATATTGTGATACTAGCGAATTACCAACTGCAGCAAATACTGACTGTACTGGTGGAGTAACCTCTGGGGGTTATGAGTATAATTTAACTTGCACATTTCCAGTTGCTTCAGATAGCACAGAACATACTGAATATTGCCGTATATATGATGGTTATTTTTATTCAGATGTCATGAATATAACATACACTACAGATTCTGCAATCCCTTCAACTTCAATTGTTAGTGTTGCGGATGATACTGCTGCAAGTTATTTTGATACTGAAAATGATGGTCAGACAGATATTAATATTTCTGGTGAAGCAAGTATGAATTGTCGATGGTCTGCTTCAGATGTAGATTATTCTAGTATGTCAAATGCCTGTACGATTGAGGGTATATATGCAAATTGCTCTATTAGTGATGCTAGTTCAGAAGGATTCCACACTAGATATGTTTCATGTCAAGATTCATTAGGAAATGAGCAGAACTCATCAAATAACTTAAATGTTCAGTTTTACTTAGATTACACTGTCCCAACAACGAGTGATGATTCTGTAGTAAGCATTCAAGCACCATCATACATCATAAACATTAGTGAAGCAGATAATGTTGATGGAGATCCAACAACATATTATTGTACTGATACAGATAATACTTGCGAGCCAACAACGTCTATTGATGATAATGGTCAAATAACATTCACTTCATCTAATCGTGGGACAAATTATTTCAGATATTACTCCGTCGATGATGCCGGTAATATACAGAGCAATCAAAGTTCAACAATTAAAATTAATCAGTTACCTAATTTCACCTCAACTACAGATGATGCCACAACAATTGCTGGTGGAACAACTGTAAATGTTTCAACAATATCTAATGATTCAGATTTACAAGAAATTATACTTTATGTTTGTAACGCGAGTGGCGCTACCTCAGCAGGTTGTACTGAGGGACATTACTGTAATAGTACGGGGGATACTGAAAATGTATCTTGTACATTTACATCAGAATCAGATTCAGCATCACATACATGGTATTCATATATCTTTGATGAGTCTAACGAAGAAGCATCAAACAATCCACTAACTGGAAGTTATACAACAGATACCACTGGACCAACAATAACAGTTAATAGTCCAACAAATGGTACAACTTACACACAGAATTCATTAACTTTCGCGATTATAGTTGATGAAGCTCTAAGTTGGGCAGGATATTCAATTAATGGTACAAATAATATCTCTATGAGTAACACGTCTACATTTGAGTGGACAAATTCTAACAATAGTATAGAAGATGGAACATATATTGTTACATTATATGCAAATGATACTTACAACAATTTGGCATCCAGTTCTATAATAGAGTTTACAATAGATTCTACTGCGGAAGATACCACCTCACCAACAATAACTGTTTGGGAACCATCAAATGGCTCATATTATACTTCTGCAAGTACTATGATAAACATTAGTACTAATGAGAATGCAAGTTGGGCAGGTTATATACTTAATGATGGCTCATTAACTGATTTAGATAATTCTAGTGAGACTGCTTGGAACATGAGCGAAACACTTGTTGAAGGTCAGAATAATATTACTCTATATGCAAATGATACTAGGTCTGCGCCACAGAACCAAGGGAATATTAGTATTATTGCATATATTGATTTAAACGACCCAGTAATCTCCGGTTTATCTTGTGCAAGTCCAATTAATGATTCTTTAGATGTAAACTGTGACATTAACTTTACTGATACATATAGTTTAGATTATGCAATAATTGAACATAATGCTACTGGAACTTTATCGAACTCTTCTCAGCAAGATATAAGTGGAATAGCATATAATCTAAGTTATACAATATCACCTGATAACACCACACCAAGCATTTTCAATTCTACAGTTTATGCTTATGATTCTTCAGGAAGAATGGTAGCGTCTTCTGTTGAAATAAATGTAACAGATGATACATTCCCAGAAGTTTATAATATATCTTATTCACCAAACACAACCGATGAACTTGATCCAAATGTGATTGTAAATGTTACTGCAGATATAACTGAAGATACTGAAATTGGAAGTGTTTATTTAATGTGGCAAGAATCTGTTGAAGGTGTTTGGAACTCTACAGCAATGGATGCTTCAGGAATAACTTATAATGCAAGTTTTACACCATACAATGGTACATGGTTATTCCAAATAAATGTTACAGATTCTGCAGGTAATGAAAATGTTTCAATAAATACTAGCGTTGTTGTTGAAAATGACATATCTGCAAATGTCTCAACCACAGTTAATACTATTGAGGCATATACTGTAGCTCAAGAAAATGATAATGAAACAGTTGGTTACCTAGTAATAAATAATACTGGAGATACTCTAACTAATTTTACAATTAATATATCCTCACCAGATTTAGAAGACAGAATTGACTTAAACCAAACAGCGGGTATCTCTGCAGTTTACGAAGTTACTAGTGCAGATGAATTAAATCTTTCTGTCATATTTAATACTACGGGCCTTGCTGGTGGATTGTATCCATATAATATTAGTGTAACTTATAATCCAACAATTGTGTTTGAACGATGGTTAACTATCCAAAGTGAAGTTGGTCCATACATGTATGTAACTATTGATGATTATAATGCTACTGCAGATCCGGGTGATGAAATGAATCTGACTGCAACTGTACAGAATCTTGGAACTGCTGATGCTACGGGCGTCTGGTTAAATTGGACAACACTTCCATCAGATTGGACAATAGATGTTGGATCACAAAACAGAAGCATTGGTAATTTAGCTGTAGATACAAGTGCAGCGAACACCATTACAGTCACGTTGGGAGAGTCAGAAGGTACAAAAACAATTACTGCATCTGCAGCATCAGATGAGAACTCAAGTGATTCAGATTCAAAAAGTATTGTCGTAGGTAATACTGAGATAACAATTATTGAGGGTGGCAGTAGTAGTAGCTCAACGAGTGGAGGTAGTAGCTCAAGCGGTGGTGGTTCTGAATATATTGAAACATCAACAGTACTTGAAGTTGTTAGAGGAACAGAAGAATACTTCCCAATAAATGTTACGAATATATATCCAAATTCAACTTTAGAAAATGTTACAATTAATATTGATGGTTTCTTTTCACAATATATAACGTTTGGACCTACATCACTATCTGGTATAGAATATGGAGAAAGCCAAATATTTACATTAATAATTAATGCTCCATCATATTTAGAATTTGATAATTATACAATTAAATCTTCACTAACGGGAAGTATTGTTTATGGTGATATAAGTAAATCCCTTATTGATAGACGTACAATATTGCTCTTAATACAAGAGGTCAGTAAAGATTCGGTCTTACTATGCTATAATACCTCCGTTAATGATATTGAAGATATGAAAGCAGCTAACTTTACGACAAAAAAGATTGAGCGGTTGCTGAGTGATTTAGATAACGCAATTGTTACTAATAATAATGGGTTAGCATCTGAACTTTGTTCAGAAATACATGAAAAAAGAACTCTTGCTTTTGCATCAAATCAATTGATACTTAATGTTAAAGAAGGAATTAATGAAGCAGATAAAAGAAAATTAGATGTTCCTGAAACAAAAGAACTATATAATTTAGCTCTAGCTGCGTTTGGTAGAGAAGATTATCCAACTGCACAACAAAGATCAAAAGACGCATTGTTAACTCTACTCTTAGAAACTAAAGGCCGAGTTAATCTATTATGGTTTATTATGACTTATTGGTGGGCGATAATTCTATTCTTAATTGCACTTGTACTTGGAGCATATTTAATCTACAAAAAATTAGCAAGTATGTGGGTAACTCAAAAAATCAGAAACTTGGACAAAGAAGAAGAAGCAATTAAGAAACTTATTCGTGCGGCTCAGAAAGATACCTATGATAAGAAGATTATGAGTACATCTGAATATGAAAAGAATATGATTCAGTACAATGCGCGTTTAGTTACTATAAAACACTTAAGGATTAAATTAAGACACCGACGAAGTGCATTATTATTAAGCGAAGAACGTGTTAAAGATATGGAAAAAGAAGAAGCAGGCGTTAAGAGTTTAATTAAAAAAGTACAAAAGAAATATTTTGAAAAGGGTACAATTAGTAGACATAAATATCTAGAAGAGATTGCTTCTGATCGAGAGAGATTAGCTGAAATTGAAGAAGAACGTGCTACATTAGAAACAGGATTATTAAAAGAAAAATCAACTATTAAATACAAATTGTTATCTGTATTATCTAAATTTATGGGATCTAAACAAACTAAAGTTAAACATCCCGTAAAAGAGAAGGAAGAAGATAAGAAAGAAGAAGTTGTTAAAAAGAAACCGAAATCTAAAAAGAAAATTATTCCTAAAAGAATTCGTGCTATGTTTGAAAGTAAAGGTAAGAAACATGAACGGCGGACTAAAGATATGGAAAAGCAAGGATTTAAAGTTAAGGCTCTACCTAAAAAAGAATTAAAATTAAAAAAACGGCAGAATCCTAAACGCGACAAGTGGGTAAAATCATTGGAGGAATATGGATTTAAAGTAAAGAAATGAAAAAAGATACATATACTTTTGTTTATTTATTAATTATCTCAACAGTAATACTGACTTTCTTGTTAGTTGTTGATATATCTGTGACAAATAATATCATAAGTGGATTTGTTTCAGCGGATAATGAATTTACTGATATTGTTACTATTGGTGATGGTAATGTTACACCCGAGATTAAGACTGAAGAAATTTCTGAAGACATAACACGAGAACAAGCACTTACTGCAATCGAAAATGCTGAGATTGAAATAACGGAAATGGTTGATGAGGGATTTAATACGGTTTATGTGAACGATTTGTTATTAGAAGCAAATAAGGCACTTAAGCGTGCAGATTATGCTGAACTCCTAAAAACGGAGAATCACACAAATGAGTTGGTCAATGAAGCTAAAGAGGCACTAGAAGGTATGGATTGGAAAGGCTTCAAATATTATGATGTTATTGTTTATACAAACCAGATATCTGGAATTAAAGATCATGCTTATGAGATAAGTGACTTCTTAGTTGCTCTAGAATTAAAACTTCAGAATTACAAAGAAGAGGGTATAGAAGTTGAAGAATCTGAAAGATTATTAGAATCAGCGAATTTAGCATTTAAAGAAGAAAGATATGATGCTGCTGAGAAGCTACTTGAAGAAACAAATTATAATTTAGATTTTAACAAAGCAGAATTCACATCATTTAAAGCATTTACAAAAGCGAGTAAAACTTTTATTCAAGATAATTGGTGGAAACTAATTATACTAACAATACTATTATCAATATTTATTTGGTGGGGTTACAAACGTTATGTTATTATTAAAGCGAAGGATAAATTAAAACAGTACAAAGCTGAAAAAAAGTCTATAACTAATTTAATTAAAAAAGCTCAAACAGAGCGTTTTACTGAAGGATCTATTCCGGCAGCTACTTATAAAGTTAGAATTGATAAATATAGAGAACGAATGAGTAAGATAAAACGTACAATACCGGTTCTACGTGCAATAATTAGGGGGAAATATAGGAAATGAAAGATCGAAAAAGAGTTATAATAATGGGTGCAGCTGGACGCGATTTCCATAATTTTAATATGGTTTATCGTAACAATTCACAATATGAGGTTGTTGCATTTACTGCAACTCAAATTGCAGGTATTTCTGGAAGAAAATATCCTGCGGTTCTTGCTGGAAGATTATATCCTAAAGGAATTCCAATATATGACGAGAAAGATTTACGTGAATTAATTATCAAATACAATGTCGATGATGTTGTGCTAGCTTATTCAGATTTATCTCATGATTATGTCATGCAAAAAGCTGAATTTATATTATCTACTGGTGCAAACTTTGTTCAACTGGGGCCATCTGAAACTCAAATAAAATCGAGTAAACCAGTAATTGCAATTTGTGCTGTAAGAACGGGGGTTGGTAAGTCTGAAGTAACCAGATATGTTGGTGACTTGTTAAAAACTCTAGGTATCAAATATGTTGTTATAAGACATCCAATGCCATATGGTATTTTAAAAAATCAAGTCTGGGAGCGGTTCGCAACATTTGAAGATCTAAATAAATATAAATGTACTATTGAAGAACGAGAAGAGTATGAACCACATATAGAACGAAATGAAATTGTTTACGCTGGTGTGGATTATTTAGAAATTTTAAAACGTGCAGAAAAAGAAGCAGATGTTATTCTATGGGATGGCGGAAACAATGACTTTTCATTTTATCAGCCAGACTTACTAATTACTTTAGTAGACCCTCATCGACCAGGCCATGAAATTAGTTATTATCCTGGTGAAGCTAATATGATGATGGCGAATGTTGTTGTAATCAATAAAGAAAAGACAGCAAAAAAGTCTAATATTGAGATTGTTCGAAGCAATGTAAAAAAGTTTAATTCTAGAGCAATCATTGTTGATGGTTCTTCAACAATATCTATAAATAATCCTGATTTGATACGAAAGAAGCGTGTTCTTGTTGTTGAAGACGGTCCTACATTAACTCATGGTGGAATGTCCTACGGTGCAGGATCAATTGCTGCTAAACGATATGGTTGTAGATTAATCGATCCAAGACCATATGCACGTGGATCAATAAAACATGTATTCTCACAATACAAACAACTTTCAAATGTTTTGCCTGCTGAAGGTTACTCTCCGAAACAACTTGCTGAACTACAAGCAACAATCAATGCTACACCCGCAGATGCAGTTATAATTGGTACACCAATTCGTTTAGATCGTTTATTAAGAATAAATAAACCAACTGTTCGAGTTAGTTATAATTTCGAAGAAATTAATACAAAACTACCAAGAATAATTAAACAATTATTATCCAAATAAACCGCGTCGAGTTGATTTTGAAACTAATTGATTTTTCTTTGTTGGGTGTCTATGAAGTTTGCTTAATATACTTTGTCTAACTTTGCCTGTAATCAAGTCTCTAGCAAACACTGTGACAATAAATAATACTACACCCATTCCAAGAATAACTGATCCAACAGTTATTACTTCCCCTGCAAACGTTTGCGGAATATATTTACCTGAACCCACAGTTGTTATAGTTAAAACCATATAAAAAAATGATTCCCAAAGAGTATAAGCTTCTGCCTGTGCGTATAAAACTGAACTAAAGAAGAATATGAAAAACAAAAACGCAATTGCACCTTTCAAATAACTTTCATCTCTAGCCATTGTTTAGTTAAACAAACGGTTTATATAAACTTTATGTTGATTTTTCGCGATAATGTTTAATATCTTCAAGTTGAGCTAGTGCTTTAGTTTCATAATGTTCATTAATCCGCTCAATTGCTTCGCCCCAATTCTGCACACGCACAATATTATCTGGTAATTCTTCAGTTTGGTTCCAAGGTTTATCCATTAACAAAACAAGCATACCATATTCAGCACATTCTTCTGCTTCAATAAGTTTATCTTCTATAATTATATCAGCACCATGTTGTTTAGCAATTTTCCACTTTCGAATGTCTGGCTTGTTATTTGAAGCATAGTTATTTGACAAATATATACCATTAAACGCATTACTGAAATGCGTTTTAAGTAACTCGTTTGTTGATTCGCGAAATTCTTCACGTCTACCTGTAATAACAACAAGATCATCTAATTGTCCTAAATATTTTACTGCATCCTGTGCGCCAGGTGCTGCGGGCATATATCTACCATCGTCAGAATCCATAAAAAGCATAACTTTACCAATAGCTTCTTCTCTACTACATCCCCACACCCCCCATAACTCGAACTGAGTATAATCATCAATTGTGTGATTAGTTCCGTATTCTCTATTATGCCACTCATTTATCGCTGGTGTGTGATCCACGAGCACATCGTCTGCATCAAAAGCTATTGTCATGTATTACTCTCTAAAAATACCTTTAAAAGACTTACGAAAGTCCAAAAGTTATATATACTTCAACCTATATTTTACATTATATAGTATGAAAATAGTCCTAGCCCTTGGCGGAAATGCTTTAACAACGCCGCATAATTTTAGTTATAAAGAACAGTCTCTACAGATTAACAAAACTGCAGAAGTTATTTCTAAACTTGTAAAGAAAGGTCACCAAGTAATTATTACTCATGGCAATGGTCCACAAGTAGGAAGCATTCTATTGCATAATGAATCTTTTCCCGATACAGAAATGCCCCTAGATGTTTGTGGTGCTGAATCTCAAGCCCAAATTGGTTATATGTTACAACAAGCATTGGGTAATAAATTGGATAAAGATGTTTGTACAGTTATTACACAAATTCGCGTGGATAAAGAAGATCCTGCATTCAACAATCCGTCAAAACCCATTGGTCCATATTATTCAAAACAGGAATCAATAAAATTCAAAGGCAAATATGCACTCAAATTAGTCAACGGTAAAGGTTTGCGTAGAGTTGTTCCGAGTCCACAACCAAAAGAAATAATTGAACTTTCACAAATAAAACAACTTTCTAAGAAATCAATTGTTATTTGTTGTGGCGGTGGTGGCATACCCGTAGTAAATAAGGATGGCAATATTAAGGGCGTACGTGCAGTTATTGACAAAGATTATGCTGCATCATTTTTAGCAAAGCAAGTTGGTGCAGATTTACTCCTAATACTTACTGATGTTCCTGCAGTTTATACAGATTATAGTAGTTTTAAACAAAAAAAACTGAAAGAATTAAATATATCAAAGGCTAAAGAATTATTAGACGCGGGTCAATTCCAAAAAGGCTCTATGGGGCCAAAAGTTCAAGCGGCTATCAATTTCAACAAGAAAACAATAATAACCTCAATTGAAAAGGTTGAAGGTGCATTGGCGGGCAAAGAAGGTACGGTAATATCATGAAAATAAAATATTGGGGTGGAGACTTTCCTAAGGGATTCAAATGAAACTAAGTGTAAAACACCTATTAGATATTAATGATTTAACTAGAACTGATATTGATAAAATATTTTGGCTAACTACTCACTTGAAAAATAAACATATGAAAAATAAACAGCATAATTTCTTACGCTACAAATCTCTTGCGTTAATGTTTGCAAAGCCATCTACACGAACTCGCGTATCTTTTGAAGTAGGTATGACTAAGCTCGGTGGAACTGCTTTAGACTTATCTGGGCAAAAGATGCAAGTCTTTAGCAAAAGAGAATCGATCAAAGACACTTCTAAAGGTATGTCTAGATATGTTGATGGTATTGTTGCACGATTATACTCACATCAAGATCTGCTTGATTTAGCTAAATCTTCGAGTATTCCTGTAATTAATGGCTTAACTGATTTTAATCACCCTTGTCAAGCACTTGCTGATCTTTATACAATCAGAGAAAAACTTGGTAAAGATTTAACTGGGCGACATCTGGTTTTTATCGGTGATGGTTCGGATAATGTTTGTAACTCTTTATTACAAATATGTTACAAACTCGGCGTTAGAATGACTATTGCAACTCCGAGATACTATCCTGTAAACAAAGAGATTATGAAACGAACAAAACACTTCGCCAAAGTTACAGATAATCCAAAAGAAGCGATAAAAACCGCAGATATAATCTACACAGATACTTGGGTCTCGATGGGTCAAGACGCAGAAGCTCGGCAGAAAGTTTCTCGATTAAAACCTTATCAAGTTAATGCTAGACTTCTTAGTTTTGCACCAAAGCATACCAAAGTTATGCATTGTTTACCTGCTCATCGCGGACAAGAGATTACAGATGATGTTATGGATGGTTCACGATCAATTGTGTTTGACCAGGCTGAGAACAGATTACATGTTCAGAAAGCTATTTTAGTTCTATTAATGAAATGATAAAATGTATTATTTTTGACTGGGGTGGCGTCTTTAGTGAAAATGATTATAAACGCATTTCAAAGGCATTTAATTTGCCTATAAAAATTATTCAAGATATAGAATATAAACATTCTACAACTAAAGATTGTAGTGGTTTCTGGAAAGAATTACGTGAAAAATATGGCGTAAATAAAACAGATAAACAGATGGCAGATATATTCAACTATGAGGTTAATCATGGTTTTCTAAAATACCTACCTAAGTTCAAAGATTTCTATGTAGTTTTATTATCTGATCAAGTTACAACGCATACAAATTATCTAAGAAAAAAATATAAGAAATATTTAGATACATTCGATAAAGTATATTTCTCAAATGAAGTTGGTATGGTAAAACCTCATAAGAAAACATTCCAAAGTGCTTTAAATAAAATTAAGTTCAAAGCAGATGAATGTCTCTTCTTAGATGATACTTTAACAAATATAAAAGGTGCTCAAAGCGTAGGTATACATACTATACAATTCAAAAATATTCCGCAAGTCAGACGCGATTTTAAGAAATTCTCTATTAATATTTAATTGGTAAGTTTTTAATACAAGGTGGACAATACATATTATGCCTAATCTTCAGCATAAAATTCAGGATGTCAAGAGACTTAATGAGATTATACGTATATTTATTGAAGAAGGTTTTGGGTATGTTATTTACAAATTAAAAGCTAAGCATATGCTAAACATACATCAGCATATTTCTGGTGGTTTAAAGAAAAAATTGAATAAAGAATCAGAACCAGTTCGATTGCGTAAAGCTATAGAACGATTGGGTCCTACTTTCATAAAATTTGGTCAGATTTTAAGTGTTCGACCAGATCTTGTTCCTAAAGAATTTATTAAAGAGCTAAAAAAATTACAAGAAGGTACTCCCGAAACACTGTTTAGTGAGATTAAACCTGAAGTTGAGAAAGCACTTGGTAAGAAAATCTCTGAAGTATTTAGTAGTTTTGAAGAAAAACCTATTGCTTCAGCATCAATTGCACAAGTTCATTTAGCAAAATTAAAAACCGGTGAACAAGTTGCAGTAAAGGTACAAAAACCGGGTGTTGAGAAGAAAATAACTGAAGATATTGAGATTATGCTTTATCTAGCTAAAATGTTGGAGAAACATGTTGAGAAATCGCGAGATTATAATCCCGTTGGTGTGATCAGCGAGTTTGCTGATTGGACATTTAAAGAATTAGATTTTAGAATTGAAGCTAAAAACATCAAAAAGTTCTTAAAAAACTTAGAAGGTATGAAGATAATTATTCCAGAAGTATTTGATAAATATACAACAAAAAACTTGCTTGTTATGACTTATGAAGAAGGAAAGAACATAGATAAATATGAATTCAAAAGTAGCACTGAAGAGAAAGCATTTGTTAATAATGCTGCAAATATTATAGCAAAAATGATTTTTGAGGATGGATTTTTCCATGCAGACCCCCACCCGGGTAACATATTCATATCAAAAAAGGGTGAAATAATTTTACTTGATTTTGGTATGGTTGGTAACTTATCAAAGGAACTTCGATCACATTTATCTAGTATATTTATATCACTCCTTGATCGAGATACTGACTCGGCTATAAGAATTATATTAAGTATATCTGAAGAAAGACCTAAAGCAAATATTAAAGCTTTTGAGAAAGAAGCTAAAAAAGTAATTGAAAATTGGTATGGCCAATCAATAGAAAAATGTAGTTTTGTTAAAACATTTTATGAAATCATAAGTGCTGGAGCACATCATCGGATATCTTTTCCAAATGATTTAGTTTTAACTGTAAAAGCTCTGCTTGATTTAGAAGGTCTTGCTATGCAAATTGACCCGAACGCAAATGTTGAAGAACTTCTGAGACCTGCAATTGAAAAGATAGTTGTCAGTGGTTATAATCCGATTAAAATAACAAAAGAAATAATGGGTGATATAAAAAAGAATCAGGAATTTTATACACATTTACCACAACACTTGAGAAAGGTTATGGATATATTAGAATCCGGACAGTTCAATGTTCATCTCGAAGATTTAGAACTTACTGAACTTGAAGATCATATGGATTTCGTTGTTACAAATGCAGCCATTTCAGTAACAATTGTGGCATTACTATTCTCGTCAGCAATACTGTTAGCATTAAATAATACTGCTGGTTTCTTAGATATACCGTTTAGTAATCTTGAGCTGGGAGCTGCAGTAATATTATTTATATTATTATTAATCCGTAGCATGAAAGGAAAAGTATAAATAATATATGTTATAATATATAATTGAGGTAATATTAAAATGGACGTACTCGATAAGGCTATGAAATTAGGTTTTGATTTGTTATCTGTTGGTCAGAATAGAATGGATGCTATTAGCAAAGATTTACAAAATAAATATGGATTAAATGAAAAACAAGCAAAGAATTTAGCGAATGATTTAGTAAAACATGCTAAAGCAACTCATAAAGAAACTATGAAAGTTGTTGATGATAATTTAAAAGGTGTTATAGATAAAAAAGATTTAACAGATATTAAGAAAACTATTGGTAGTTGCTTACCAAGTGTTAGTATAACCGCAGTTAAAAAGAAAGCACCTACACGTAAGAAACCAACTAAGAAAAAGCCTACTAGACGAAAGAAAAAATAAAGGCTTATTTTATTTCTACAACTATTATATTTTCAGAATTATTTATTCTTGGATTCTAAGAAGCTAAATGCAACTAATCCTGCCGCGATTAGAATTGCGCCACCAGCATAAATCTCCCAATTGTGACTCAAATAGAATAACAGCGCAGTAGTTATTAAAATACCAACGAATGCTGGAATATTAAACCAACCAATACTTAATGGTACTTTAAATGGTCTCTTTTGTTTTGGATACTTTCTCCGCAAGGATAATAATGCGGCGTTTATGATTATGAATGTTGAAAAGATTGCGAAGTTTGTAACCTCTGCAACAATTTTAATATCTCCAATCAAAGCAAATGCAATTGCTAGAATCATACAAAATACAACTGCAATCCATGGTGTTCTTCTTTTATTATGGATTATAGACATGAACTTGATTTTTGGGAACTTCTGTCCAATCCCATAGAGCATTCTTGCAGTTGTTACAAGTATCATCAGAACAGTATTAGCTGTAGAGAAGAGTGCAATGACTGCTAAAAGTAAGAATGCTTTGCTACCCATAACTGCTGCAGCAACATCTGCAAGAGGTGCGCTACTTGCTGCAAGAGTTTGCCAGCCAAGTATTGAAACAGATGCAATTGCTACAAGAACATATAGTACTGTTGATATTGCAATTGAATAAATCAGAGCTTTTGGAATAATTTTAGCTGCATGTTTTGTTTCTTCTGAAAGCTTTACAATAGCTTCAAACCCTATAAATGCAAAGAAAATAAGTGCTGCTGCAGATACTGTTCCGCCCCAGCCATGAGCCATCTCAAGATAATCAACTTTACCAAAATAACTAAGTCCAAGTATAACAATAAGTATCAGACCACCACCTTCAATTAATGTGCTAATAATATTAAATCCGGAACTTTCTTTGATGCCCCAGAAATTAAGAAATGAAAAAGCCATGATACAAATGATTGCACCAATAACAATTGGTAGAGCAACATATTGACTAATCAAACTTGCAAGATATCCACCAAATCCTAGTGCAACTGCTGCTGCAGAAACAACTCCTTCAAATATTATTAACCACGCTAGGAGGAAACCAACTCGTTTGTTGAATGCTTTCTCACCATACTCTGCTTCACCAGAGTCTTTGGGGTACATTGATGATAATTCCGCATAAGAAAGTCCAGTAAATGTTGCAACTAATGCTGAAATAAAGAATGATAACCAAAGAGAATTACCTGCAATACCTGCGGCTTGTCCAATAAGTGCGTAAATTCCTGCTCCAAGAATTATACCAAGACCTGCAAAGGTCGCTTCCATCAAGCCCAATTCACGTTTAAGCTTTGGTTGTTTACTCTTTCTTCGGAACATATACAATAGAGTAAACGGTTGTTATTAAGCGTTTCTGAAGATTAACCTCTGCTCTTAGTTATATTCAGATTTTTACATAAAACAGATGGCGTTACAACATTATTACCGAAGCTTGGTGGTTCTGCAGCCCAACTATAAACTTGCTCTCGATCTTTACCAACTTCTTTTATATTTTTTAGAACATTAATTAAATTTTCAGTTATTCGAATATCCTTAACAGCATGCTTAACCTTACCATTTTCCACATAAAAGATAGCATCTCGAGGTATGGTTGAAAAATTTCCTGTTTGATAATTCTGGAAAGTAGTATACCAAAGATTTGTTATAATTAATCCGTGTTTGATTTGCTCAATCATAGATTTCTGGCTAGCTCGCCCAGGAACAACATATGTATTGCTTGGTGAAGGTGAACCTAAACCGGCATTTCCGGTTGTCTTTGTTTTGTATTTATGTGCTGTTGAATAATTATGTAGATATGTCTTGAAAACCCCGTTCTTTATTGTCGCCGTTTTCTGTGAAGGCGTACCTTCACTGTCAAAAGCATAACTATCTACTCCGCGAGGCATATTCGCCCAGTCATATAGGGTGAACTTTGGTGAGGCTACAGTTTGTCCGACTTTATTAAAAAAAGACATACCACTTTCAAAGGAATCTATAGATGTGGCTCCTGCAACACATCCGAATAAGTCTGCTAAAGGCAGAGGTAAAAAAAGAATATCATATTTACCTACTTTAATTTGTTTTGGATTTATAGAATCTTTAGCGAATCTTCCTGCTTGTAATGCTAATTTCGCCGGATTAAACCCTGTAAGAACATTTGATTGAAATACTTTATGTCCACTTGATTCTTTTGATAGTAATGCTCTAACTGAAAGGGATAAGTTAGTTCCTTTTTCGGTAGAGTTTAAACCATTAGAAGAAACTGCATAATTGCTATCATTTGATACTTCGAAAACACCTGTAACTCGCTTAGCGCCCCCACTTAAACCGGCATTTATCGCGGTTTGAACCACATCTACACTTTTATTAAAATTAACTAATCGCTTATCAAACAAACCATCAACCTTGGAGTATTTGAATGGCCCTTTTGCAATACCATAAAAATCTTCTTTTGGTGGGAGCAATTTTACAAATCGTATTAGTTTATTTAGAGTATGATCAATTTCTTGTTTTGCAAAGTTCTTTATATTTGCAGAAATTATTCTTTTATTAATTTCTAAGAAAATTCCTGCGGACTCAACATTCCAATCTTTTATAATTGCAATTTCATTATTAACAAATTTAATCTGTTGATTATTGCCGCGTCCGGCACTCACAACAACATCATTTGCGCCCAAACTCTGTGCTTTCTTTACTGCATATTCTGGAACTTTAAATAAATCCATCTTATCTTCGCCCGAGCTTTATACCTCTCATTCTTATTGTTGGCCCCCCCATTGTAACAGGAATACCCTGTGTTGGCTCACCTTTTCCGCATGTACCTGTATAAAGTACAACTTTTTTTGTTAATGCATCAATTGAAGAATAAATTTGCGGAGTGGTGATTTCAATTGCTGGTGTTTTTACTGGATCCGTAATTTTACCATTCTTAATCAAATACGCATCATTACCTACGGATTTGAAGTTGAATCGCTTATCATCAATATTCCATTCTAAAAATGATTTAATGTAAACACCTTTTCGAGTATCTTTAATTAATTCTTCTTCTGTCCATTTGCCGGGCAAAAAGAATGTGTTAGACATTCGCACGATTGGTTCAAATGCATACGCTACGGCTCGCGAACTACCATTAGAATGAAGATTCATTTTACATGCAGTTTCTCGATTATTCAAAAACTCATTTATCATACCTTTCTTAATCAGATATTTTCTTCGGGCAAGCACACCCTCATCATCATACTTATAGCTACCAGACTTTCCCCGAACTGTTGGGTCATCAACTAGATTAACTATGTCTGTTCCAATTCTATCACCCATCATCCTTGTTGTGATAAAAGACTCGCCCGCTTGTGCTGCTTCTCTACCAAATATACGGTCTGCTTCGTAAGGATGGCCACAAGATTCATGTGCAATAATTCCTGCAACTTGGGGTGAAATAATAACATCTAACTTTTCTTTCGGTGTATGAATACCCTTCTTTAAATTCAGTTGCAAACTGTAGACTTTTTCTTTTAGTGCGGGTAAAAATTGTTTATTGGTTGCTTCCCAACCCGTTGTTTCTGAAAACTCTTGATAATTCTGATTTGTTAAAGTTCCTTCTTTAACATTTAACAAATATAAGAAATTGAATAAGGGAGTCTCAGTATAAATTTGAGATCCTTCAGAATTAACAAAATATTTTTGTTCATTTGAAGTTGATACTGTAAAAATTCTTTGTGGAATGGTGATATTTTTCAGAGATAAAATGTAACGATCCATATTCTGTAGATATGCTAACTTTTTATCGGGTGCGATAGTATTAAATTTAATTTTTTGTTTATGTATTATTTTATCTATACAAGGTTTTTCTGGAACAAAAGTTATTTTTGTTTTATTAATTTGTGCAGATTTCTTAGTGTCAGTCACAACCTTCTTTACGAGATCAGTAATTATGCGTTTATCCATTCGATTCGTTGATGCAAAACCTAATGCACCATTAACCAAAACACGAACTCCAATACCTGTTTCTTCACCAAAACCCGATGGTTCGGGGGAACCGTTCTTAAGAGCATATCCATCTCCCATTGCATGCTCAAGTCGTGCTTCAGCATATTGCGCTCCAAGTCTTTCAGCAAGCCTTACACAGAAATCAGCGATACTCTTGTCTAGCATATAGTTAATCTATCTACTACAATATATAATTTTGCATAGATTGTGAAAAGAAAAAGGAAAGAAGAATTACTTCTTCTTTGTATAGAACCAATATCCTAATCCACCAATTATTACAACTGCTGCGACGATTAAGTACATTGTTGTATTATTTTCACCCGTACCTGGAGCCCAAGTACATTCTGGACTTTTAATACATTCATTATTCATACAATCAAAACCACCTAAACAATCATTTTCAGATATATTATCCGTATGATCGCATTCATTAATTAGTGGTCCGGCCCAAAGTAAACATGCACCACCCTCGCACACTTCATAACAACCACAGTGTTGATTAGTTACACACGTCCCAGGTTCATTACATTGGCCATTTTCGCAACCAACTTCACAGAACATTTTGAGAGATTCAATAAAACAACCTTTTTCACCCTCAATACATTCCCAAGCTGCATCATCTTGACATTTTGGATATTCTGAAGGATTACATATATCATTACAAACGGCGTCTACACATTCATTTTGATAACAAACAGTCTCATTATAACAATCTTGATCAGTTTCACAGGTTTCATTTTCCTCAGTTACGTTAACACATACTCCGTCAACACATAAATCGGGACAGGTATAATATTTTGTTGATGAACGTGAATTGTTGCTACAGTAATACTCTGTAAGTTTTGATCCATTACATGAATCATTAGAGTATATATTTGTAACACTATCAATAGTTGTGCCTTTTACATCATAATTCTTACCACCATCAGTGTCTTCACAAGAAACTTCTTCCATTGGCTCTACACAAGCCCCATTTACACATTCACCCGGACAAGTTCCAGCGGGTATAAATACACAAATTTCTGAACCTATAACTGGGTCATATCGACACCCCGTTTCATCTATTACATTCCCCACTCCACAGGTGTCTTCTTTAGCATATGTGCCGTTACATTCTGATTTGTTAAAAATATCATTTAATCCACCATCTGCTTCAGTACAGTTTATAGCACTTACATTTACAGCAAGCCCAAACACTAAAACTATTGAAATCATTAAAAGTAAAATATTTTTGATTTTCATCTTGATTTTTTAAACCATTTATAATATAAAAGAAGTATTTAGCACTGTATGATAATAATACAACGTTATATAATAGAAATCATATTTATGTTATGTTTAATCTTACGATAAAGGGTAACTTCGATGATGACTATGTTGAATCTGCTCTAAAAGAACTTGATGAGAAAATCAAAATACCGCGAAACGTTGAACAGATTCTTATTATTGACAATCCGAAGTACTACAAAGTTATTGAACCACATATACCTAAAGAAGCTCGTAAGGAATTTAGGAAAGCGTATCAAGAAGATCCAACATCTATGTCTCTAACTTACGATAAATTTGATTTAATTATAATTAGTGTTTCTCTTAAAGAAGAAGCATATTTGAAACATAACAAAAAGGCGTTCATTGGTCTTTTGGCTCATGAGCTAATGCATATAACTCAGAGACGGCGGCATTTAGATAGATCTATACGTGCTGATGCGATTAAAACATTTAAAAAATTCGAACCAAAATTAAGAAATTTACCAATAAGTCAACCAATAATTGCGGATTTCTTTGCATCAATCGGTGAGAGTGCTAATTTCACATTAAAAGACATTTATGATAATTTTGAATTGATTAACAAAGGTATGGGTGATTATATACTTGAAGATTATTGGAACCTATACACAAAGAATAAACGCTTTATTAAACCAATTTTCTACTCAGATGATGATACTGCTTACAAATTGATTAAGAACGTCAAGAGTGCTATTGATTTTGAACTGAACTTAATTTCGGCGATAGTTCCGTTTGTTAGAATGGCAAGAAATGGTGATAAACGAGCAAAAAAACTTGTAGAGTACATTGCAGATAATTATGAAGTAAATATAAATGAAGTTGCAAATGCTTATGATGAAGTTATACAATATGCAATCAAAAACTTTCGTTGGCGGTCAGATTTCAGGCAAGGCTTTTTTAGATTGGTTTTCAAACGAGCCCTATATTTATTATCTAATCTAAAAATCGATGAAGCCAGACACGCACATGTAGTTAAACCAACGCACACTGAAACTGAAATCATCATAAAGAAGACTAAGAAAAAAGGCGTCAAGGTTACTAGACGACGTAAATGATTAATCTAAAACAATCTTAGCATCAACAACTCGGCCAGCTTTGTGATTTAGAATGAATGGGTCAATCTCAAGGCTGTGTAATTTTTCTTTTTTTGCTAATATACTTATTTTAGACAAAACATCAGCTAGAACATCAAATCGAGTTTGCTTACCTTCAAATTCTGAGAAATAGTTGAAGGTTTGTAGCTCTTCAATCATTTTTTGTGCAGAACTTGGTTTGATTGGACAAATACGCAAAGCAAAATCATTGTGTATGTCCGTTGATACGCCTCCAAAGCCCAGTATTAATGAAAGTTTTCCTCGTGTAGGTTTAATTACTTGTATAACAAAACTATGTCCTTTAACTAGAGGTTGTTTGATAACTTGCCCGTGCTTTCGGAGTTTTCTGAAATGCTTCGCTAATTGTTTATTATCATGAACTGGAACAACCCCCTTTCGTTCAGATTTATGAATTATGCTTGGTGAATCAATCTTAAGGACAAACGGTCTTTGATTATTAGTTATTTCTTGCGGGTTACTTACTAAAGTATAATTAAGTACAGGAACTCCATATAACTTCAAAAGATCAAGAGCGCGCTGGTTAGTTAGAGTTCTCATATGTAGTATACATTATATGATATATATATTTTACCAATAAAATTATATATAACAAACTACAGGTTAAAAATGGATATCACGGTTATAGCTATAATCTTTGGAATCATTGTCGCGTTAGTGCACTTCTCATCAGATAAAATACACAAGTACAAGAGATATAAAAACGAGATTATGAGTCTTGCTGCGGGTATATCGCTTGCATATCTACTACTGTTTCTGCTACCTGAATTATATCGTGGTGTTGAAACCATACAAAAGTTGCTCTTTGTCTTTGTTTTAATTGGTGCATTATCATTCCATTTAGTTGAAAAGTATATATATCAACACTCAAAGAAAAACAAGATTATTGAAGAAATAAGTGTATTTCACTCACTTTCTTTCTTTGTTTATCATTTTGTAATTGGAGTTGTATTAGTTAATTTATTGCAAACGAATATACTAACTGGTACTCTCTTTTTATTACCAATTTTATCTTACATTGCTGTAGGTCAGGTATCTCTAAAAGAGATTCACGCAAAAGTAACTGAAAAACTGGCTGTCAAAGTCTTACTATCTTTTTCTACACTTATAGGTATTATTGAAGCAATTTTCTTACCACTTCCAACCAAAGTATTCTATTCATTACTGGGATTTATCGGCGGAGCAATGTTATATCACGTAATGAGAGAAAATATACCTGCTGAGAATGAGGGCGATGGTTTGTGGTTCTTGCTAGGAGCATTCTTATATACCCTTTTAATTATGTTTATTTGGAGTATCTGATTCTGTATAGAAACCTTTATATATGAAATATTAATCATATGAATAAGTAATCATATTAAGTGATAAAAATGGTATTCAAATTTAGAGGATTAAGACGGCACGTAAATGCTGATATTGTAACAGGAACAAAACTTACTTATGCTGAACATCCAACACCTACAGGGTTATGTAGTTCATGTACTAATGATGGTGTTTGCGAAGTAGGTAAAAGAGCTAGAACCGGTCAGACATTATTTCCACAACCATTTGGTGTGGGCCAATTCGGAGCTGAAAAAAAAGCAGCAGATTTTCAGGACATACAAATAATACCTGAATTATATGGACCAAGTATACGATTTGACGAAGTCAATACTACAACAAAACTTGGTGGATTTAAAGTAAAACTCCCGCTTTCTGTAGCGGCTATGGGTTCAACTAAAGTATCACATGATCGAGTAATGGCTGTTGCGGGTGGTGCTGCGGCTGCAGGAATACCATATGTTCTTGGTGAGAATGTTATGGTAACTTATGGTGAGAAAGAAGTTAAAGCAATTATTGATGCTTATTTGAAAAAGTATGATGGAAAACATGGTGCAGTACTAATTCAAGGTAATGCTATTGAAGTTAGAAATGGTATATTTGAATTAGCTAAAAAATATGGTGCACATGGAATTGAAGTCAAAATTGGTCAGGGTGCAAAACAAGGTCTTGGTGGTGAGATTAATTTCTCTGATAAAAAAGAAGCTACAAAATATAAGAAACTTGGATTTTCAATTGAAGAAAACGCTGATGGAACATTCCAAAGACATGCTGATCCGGGAAGTTTAAGTACAAAAGAATTGCGTGCAACAATTGAGAAATATAAAAAATTAGGTTTACCAATATGGGTAAAAACCGGTGTTGGACGTGGGCTTGTAAGACTAATTAAAGACCTTGATGCAATTAATCGTAGAAATAAGAATGTTATTAAAGCACTTACTATCGATGGTCTTGGTGGTGGAACTGGAATGAGTCCATGGTTAATTATGAACGAAACTTCTATACCAAGTGCTGCTATTATGTCAATTATTAAAAAGAAACTTAGCTTTGATATAATCTTGGCCGGAGGCTACAACACTGGAATTGATATTGCAAAATGTTTGATGTTAGGTGCACAAGGTACTTCGATGGGTCGGTCATTTAACATTGCAGGAAATGCTGAAAAACATCTTGATACAATGATAAATAAGTTAAAGATTAAAGGTTGGCAAGGTGTAGATAATTTTGTCAAAGCAGTGAAAGAAGAAGTGCAAATGGTTTGTGCAACTCAGAAAACTAATAATGTTGCGGGACTGTATAATAGACGCAAAAACCTTTTTGCATTAGATGATACTGCTGGAAAGACTTTTGGTCTTCCAACAGATCCAAAAGAGGTATTATGATGGTTGATTACACAAAACTTCATAAATTCATAGAAGTTTTGTCGGACAATACACGTTTATCAATTATTGATTCGCTAGAAAATGGCAGTAAAAGCGTGAGAAACATTTGCACTGATCTGAATATGGAACAAAGTAGGGTTTCTCACAGTTTAGCAAAATTAAGATGTTGCGGATTTGTTAATTGTGAACAAATTGGCAAAGAAAGACATTACTTCGTTGATAAAGAAGTTTTGAAACTGATACAGAATATATACAAGCATATGAATAAACATGCTACATGTTATAATTTAAGAGGTGAATAAAAATGACAGCAAAAAAAGTAATTGTGTACTCTACACAGATGTGTCCTTGGTGTGTAAAAGCAAAGGAATGGTTAAAAGAAAACAAAATCAAATTTGAAGATGTTGACTTAAGCAAATCTGAGAACCGCGAGCGCGCAATTAAACTAATTGAAAAGACAGGTAACTCTGGTGTACCACAAATAGATGTTGATGGCGAAATTATTGTCGGATTCGATGTTGATAAACTTAAAGAGTTATTAGGTATTGAATAAAATGGTAACAACAGAAGAACGTAAAAAAGCAATCAGAACTATGTGCGAAAGTTACGTTAAAAAATCTCCCTATGTACTTAATCCAGATAAAGAACGTGTTGATTTTATTATCAATGGTTTGGATAGAAACGAAGAAAAACATGGTTGGAGATTTTGTCCATGCAGAATTGTAACTGGCGACATAAAGGTAGATTATAAAACAATCTGTCCATGTCATTGGCACAAAGAAGAAATCAAAGAGCAAGGTTTTTGTAAATGTATCTTGTTCACAAGCGAAGAGTGGGCCAAACAAAAGGAGAAAGAATTAAAATGGTAACAATAATTCACGAACGAGATGCATGTATTGGATGCGGTGCTTGTGTAGCAATCTGTCCAGATAATTGGGTTATGAAAGATGATGGCAAATCATCTCCAAAAAAGACTAATATATCTGACAACGAACTAGAATGTAATAAACAAGCTGCTGAAGCATGTCCAGTTGATTGTATTAAGATAAATTAGAGGTATTATCCTCTACTTCTTCTATTTTGAATTTTATTTTCTTTTGTTTCCACCAACAGAGTCCCGAAACATCCTTGTCTTTTGATCGCAAACCAATTACTTCCAATTCACCATCATCAGTATACATCAAACCCGTAGAGAATCGACAAAAGTTAAAATTTGATGCGCTCACTTTCGTCATAGGACCATGGAATGAACGAACACATAGTAAGGTGCCTTCTTTAATCTCAAAATGATCTTTACCATATGCTTCATCACGAGTTACATGAATATTCTCTGGAATGCGATATAAAAATTTACATGCAAAGGGTAAGTTTTCTTTTCCTTTATTTTTTAACAGTTGTAAGAACTTATCAGAATTTTCATCAACGTCACCATAATCGGAAAAGATTTTGTTTGTCATTTCAATACTACTGACGTATTGCTATTATATTAAATCGGCGAGCTTGCTTCTAAGCAACATAGTGTTTTTTCAGGTGTTTTAAAGTTCAAATAAAGGTTTGTTGTACAAAAATGTACAAAACATTATAAATCAATACACTATTGTATATAATGAATCTTAAAGACGTTCTTGAACAAACCGGGTTAACTCCTAATGAAGCAAAAATATATCTAATCATACTAGAACGTAGTATATGTGCACCAGGTGAGCTAGCTAAAGCAGCAGAGTTACATAGAAGTTCAATATATGATACATTAAAGTCGCTACAACAGAAGGGTCTAATCACAGATATTATAATTGATAAAAAACACTTATTTAAACCAATTAATCCCGAAAAGTTTATTGATGTTCAACGAGAAAAAATTGATATTCTACGTGATCATATGCCTCAGCTTATGAATCTACATTTTAAAAGCAAGGTTGATCATGATATCAAAGTGTATACAGGTAAAAGTGGGATTAAAGCAATTTTTGAGGATATAATACGTTCAGGGAAAGATTTGGATGTTTTCGGCTCGGAATCAGATTATGAAACAATATTACCCTATACTCTTGAAAAATTTAAAAGACATTTTGAAAAAAATAACATTCGAATAAGACATATTGTAAGAAAGGGTCTATCACCAAATCGACCTAAAACTTGTGAAGTTCGATATATTAATTCAAAGGAAAGGCTACCTGTCGCTACGAATATATATGGAAATAAGGTTGCAATAATAATCTGGTCTGATGAACCTAATGGTGTTATAATCAAGAATAAACTAAACGCAGATACTTACCGTGCTTTCTTCAATTTCATGTGGGGTTCTGCGGAAAGGTTAAATAGTTAATTATAGAGAATATGAATAATGAAAATAACAAAAAATACTATCATTGCTGAGGTAATAAATCAGTATCCTAAAGCAGTTGATGTATTCATGGGTTTTGGATTCTTCTGTTTTGGTTGTCCAAGAGCGCAAATGGAAACCATCGAACAAGGTGCTAAAGCACATGGTTTTGATGATAAACAAGTTACTAAAATGTTAACTGATTTAAATAAAATAGCTAGTAAAGAAGCGAAAAAGTAGTTCTTTCTTCAAGAGTGAACACACCATACTTATATACAACTATAGTTATCCTACTATATATTGTGTCCACGTGTGGGCGCAAGTACAAGATACGACTGATTGATAAATATTGATTAGTCGAAAGCATCTTACTGGTGAAAAAATGAAATGTCCATATTGTAATTCAGACGATATCAAAGTTCTTGATACAAGAGAAACAGGAAATTATGAAACAACGCGACGCAGAAGAGAGTGTATTAAATGCGCTAAACGATTCACAACCTATGAGCGAGTGGAGCTACTAGACATAACGATTAACAAAAGTGATGGAACTAAACAAGCTTTCGATAAAGAAAAGGTTCGTCAAGGTGTTCTAAAGGCTTGTGAAAAAAGACCAGTAAGTGAAGATCAAATAAATACTCTTGTTAATGATATTGAAACATCTGTTCGATTAATGGAATCAACTGAAATAAAAAGTCTAAAAATCGGTGAGATGATTATGAATAAATTAAAAGAATTAGATAAAGTTGCTTATATTCGTTTTGCTTCTGTATTTAAGGGATTTAAAAATTATTCCGCATTTGAACGCGAAGTAAAGAAACTAAAACAAGAACCAATTGAATTAACAAATCGTAAGATATTACAAATTAGAAAACGTGATGGTTCTATTGCTTTATTCGATCAACAACAAATAACTGAATCAATATTTAGTGCAGCTAAATCGCTGGGCGGTGATGATCGCAAACTTGCTGAAAGACTAGGTACAGAAGTTGTAGAGTTCTTAGAAAGCAAGTTTGAATCTCCAACAATCATAACTGTTGAAGAAATCATGGATGCTGCCGAGAAAGTTCTTATGGATAGCGGACATTCATCAACAGCTAAAGCATTTATTCTCCAAAGACAACACAAAACAAAATTGCAGAAAGTTTCGTCAACCTTATTAGATGTCAATAACACGATGAAAGAGTATTTAGATCAGGCGAGTTGGCGAGTAAAGGAAAATGCAAGTTTTCAGTACTCCTTCTCAGGATTATTATTACACACTGCGGGAAAAATCATTGCAAACTATGCGCTGAATGAAATTTATTCTCGAGAAATTGGTGAAGCACACGAAAAGGGTTACATCCATGTTCATGATTTAAACAATGCAATTATTGGTTATTGCGCGGGTTGGTCATTAAAGAACTTACTTTTATGGGGCTTTGGTGGAATACCGAACAAAGCTGATTCTAAACCGGCTAAACATATGGACGTTGCTGTAGCACATATGGTCAATTATATTGGTTGTTTACAAATGGAGTTTGCAGGTGCACAAGCATTTTCATCTGTTGATACATTATTAGCACCATTTATACGAACGGATAATATGAATTATAAAGAAATAAAACAATCAATGCAAAGATTGATTTTCCATTTGAATATTCCAAATAGATGGGCTGGTCAATTCCCATTCTCAAACTTAACTTTTGATTGGGTTGTTCCAGACGATTTGAAGAATGATAAAGCAATTGTTGGTGGAAAGGAAATGGATTTCACTTATGGTGATTGTCAAAAAGAAATGGATATGGTCAACAAAGCATTTATCGAAGTTATGCTTGAAGGAGATGCTTCGGGTAGAAATTTTGCATTCCCAATTCCAACATATAATCTAACAAAAGATTTCAACTGGGATTCATCAAACTCTGAACTTCTCTTTAAAATGACTGCAAAATATGGTGCACCTTACTTCCAGAATTATATTGGTTCTGGTATGGACCCAAGTTCAATTCGAGCAATGTGTTGTAGACTTAATCTAAATATGTTAGAACTTACTCGCAGACCTGGACACACTTTTGCTATGGGTGATAACACTGGATCATTGGGTGTAGTTACACTTAACTTAAATCGAATTGGTTATGAAACAAAGGGTAACAAAGAAGCGTTCTTTGCAAAGTTAGCACATTATATGGATCTTTCAAAAGAATCACTAGAAATCAAAAGAAAATTAGTTAATCAGAATCTTGAGAATAATTTAATGCCTTATACAAAGCGGTACCTTGGGCATTTTAACAACCACTTCTCAACAGTTGGTTTAATCGGCGGTCATGAAATGTGTATGAACTTCTTAGGTGAAGGTCTAGAAACAAAAGCAGGTAAAGCATTCATGATTGAAGTATTGGAATTTATGCGTACCCAGCTGATTAAATACCAGCGAGAAACAGGTAATCTTTACAACCTCGAGGCAACTCCTGCCGAAGGAGCATCATATAGATTGGCTAAATGGGACAAACGAATGTATGGTGATGATATATTTACTTCAGGTGAAGGTGAACCTTATTTAACAAATTCTTCTCATCTCCCAGTGGATTTCACAGATGATGCAATTGCAGCATTAGAACACCAGAATGACATACAAACATTATACACCGGAGGAACAATATTTCACACATTTTTGGGCGAATCGATGAGTAGTTGGGAATCTTGCCGTGCGCTCGTAAAGAAGATTGCATACAACACTAAAATACCGTATTTTAGTATAACACCAACATTTAGTGTATGTCCTGAGCACGGATATGTAAACGGTGAGCATAGTACATGCCCACACATGAAAGAAGAGGCCAATATACTGGCCCGCGAATAGGAATAATAAAATGGTAAAAAAAGATTGTGGTAAAGAATGTGAAGTTATGAGCCGAGTAGTTGGATATTATAGACCAACTCGACAATGGCATGCAGGTAAACAAGAAGAGTTCAAACAAAGAAAGGAATACTGTGAGAAAAAATCCCTGAAACATAACTTTACGAATGAAAAAACTGGCGAAGAAGTAAATAAAGAGAAGTTAACTGCTTTTGCAGAGTAATTTCTTTTTTATTGTTTTTTTTATTGTCTAAATAGTTATATTACTATTTGGATCAGGTATTAAAATGAAAGAGATACTGATTAAGGGTTATGAACCCTCATCATACAACGAATGGGCAGGTAAGATAACTGCAATTATATTTACCGGTGGTTGTAACTTTCGCTGTCATTTCTGTCATAACAAAGATATGGTTATTGGCTGGAAAGATATACCTGATATTAAATTCTCAGAAGTTATGGAACAGTTAAATAAGCGCAAGAAATGGATTGATGCTGTTCAAATAACTGGTGGTGAGCCCAGCTTACACAAAGCAGATGTTATTGAGATGTTAAATCAACTCAAGAGTGAAGGTTTTCTAACTAAAGTTGATACTAATGGTTTTGATCCCGATTTTATAACAGAGTTGAACGAATTACAACTCGTGGATTATTGGGCAATGGATATCAAAGCATCATTAGATATGTATAAGAAAGCTACAGATGTTGATGTGAAACCTGAAACTATTCGTAAGAGTATAAAACTCATAATGGAATCAGGTTTAGAATATGAATTTAGAACAACCGTTGTTCCGGGTTTGCATGATAAATTCCAGATATTCAAACTAGTTCAGGAAATAAAGGGTGCAAAAAAATATTTTATTCAGAACTTCGTGCCACAAAACACAATTAATCCTGAATATATGAAGATTCAACCATTTACAGATAAACAATTAGAAGGTATGGCAATCCAAGCCAGACAATTCATTGATAATGTTCAGATTAGATGATTATTCATCATCACCTATTACGGGTCTCATTATAGCCATTGCTAATACAGGGTTTCTTTTTGGTTCGCGATTTAAGATTCTTTCAAGTCCGCTATGAACTCTATCTTTTACACGTCCACTCCAAGCTCTTAATGCTACTGAACTTTCATTCTTTAGAAACTTACCAAAAGCAATAGTCTTTCCAGGATAAGTTAGAGCAGCGCGATAAATAACTACTGCCGGCATAGTTGCTAGTGCTTGCTTTACTGAACGAACCTCTCCTTGTTTTGCTGCAATACTTGTAAATATCATATTATAAGCAAGATCAACTGCAAAATAGTGTTCTAAATATGTTGTGTCTCCTTCTTTGAGCCCTTGTAAAGCACCATATGTAACAATCGGAACTCCTGCGAAAACAGACCATTCATACATTGTTGTATGTGCAAGTCTGTGTTTTCCCCAATTCTTTCTAGGATGTTTTAATCCCTTAAGGAAACTACCAACATCACGTAAATAAAATCCGCGTTCTTTTGTATAAGTTTCAATTGCTCCAAGATCCCATCGAATTCTTTGCTTCAAAAGATCTCTATAACTTTTAGGAGCTTCAGTTTCTAAACTAATCTGATCAGAATAAGTTACAGAATTACCCTTATCCATAACAATAGCAGTTAGCTCCATATCATCACCATTGTGTCGCATACTGTGGCTCTGCAATGCTTCTTCTACTGCTTCTCGCTTCCACAGACCGCCAGCTCCAGCAATACATCGAACTTTCGCATTCTCGTGCTTAACTCTAAACCGATCTTTTGCTCTTTGCTTTAATGGTCTCTTACCATTATATTCAGGATCTTTGGCTTCCTGATTTGTAGTATAACCCGCCCAAACTCTACTATGCGCATAATCTACATCTTGTAAAACTCTTAAGAACTGTGCCCAACCATATTTCATACTGTCTTTAAGTCGATCTCTTATTCGATCCCCGTGGTGATAATCCTCCCGTCTTACTTCGGCTGGAACAACTTTCAATGCAGAACCAGCATGACCTTGGTCTTCAATTATATCAATAACCTCTTCGATTCCATTAGGATTAATAATTCGAGTATCATCATCAGTTAACAATACATAGTCAATATAATCTGGAAGTGTTTCAATTGCATCTTTTATAGCTCCGACCTTCTGGCCATTCTCTGATCTAAGAATTAAATTTATTTGAGATTCTGGATTGCGACGTTTATAACTACGTAACCACTCTTGAGAACCATCTTTAGAACCGTCCTCTACTAAATAAACAGTATGCCCTGCCCGAGCAAGATTCTCTAGATTTTCTACAGTCTTAGAAATACCTGCAACACCATCTTGCTCCATACGTTGATACATGGGAGTAATTATAGCTGTTTTTTCTAGATACGTGGGCTTGGCTTGAGTTACAGTACTCATTTTCACTTATAAGTAAGAATTTTCGTTTAAAAGCCTTACGAATCAAGAAATTTAGCAAAATCTTTAAGTAAATCTAACTAAATGTATTCTATGGATAGGTTAGAATTAATCAAAAGGAATACGCAAGAAATCATCTCGGAAGCAGAGCTACGAGACCTCTTGAAGAAAAAGAAGAAACCTTCACTATATATTGGGTATGCTCCAACAGGTAGAATCCATATTGGTTACTTATTTCCTATAAGCAAGATTGTTGATTTCCAGAAAGCTGGCCTTGAAGTTACGGTTCTCACAGCAGATTTGCATGCTTATCTTGATGATATGAAGTCCAGCTGGGATAAATTGAAATGGAGATCTGAATATTATACTAAAATAATTAAAGCTACAGTTAAGGCGCTCGGTGGAGATCCAAACAAGATAAAATTCGTACTTGGTTCTACTTTCCAGCTTAAGAAAGAGTATTTCCTGCCAGTACTACAAATGGCTGTTGAAACAACACTTGCTAGATGTAAACGCGCAGCTGCAGAAGTAGTACGATTTGGCAATGAGCCAAAACTGGGTGGTTTTATGTATCCGCTATTCCAAACTCAAGATATTGTTGGTCTTAATGCTGATATTGCATTTGGTGGTATTGATCAAAGAGGTATATACATGTTGTCTAGAGAGGTTTTACCGCAATTTGGACGCAAGAAACCAATATGTATATTCACGCCCCTTCTTCCAGGTTTAACTGGTGGAAAAATGTCTGCATCAATTCCCGAATCAAAAATAGATTTACTGGATGAGGAAGCAATATTAAAAAAGAAGGTTGGCAAGGCATTTTGTCCTGCTAAACAAGTTGAAGGTAATGGTGTGTTGGCGTTCTTCCAAGCAGTTATATTCCCTGTATTAGAACGCAAAAATAAAACTCTGATAATCAAACGTCCAGAAAAATTCGGTGGAAATTTAGAATTCAAAACATATAACGAATTAGAAAATGCTTACAAAAAGGGTTTACATCCAATGGATTTAAAGGGTGCTTTCTCCGAATTCTTAATTGAAACTCTTAATCCTATCAGAAAGGACTTTTCCAAACAGAAAGTTCTACTTAAGAAGGCTTATAGTTAAAATGCACAAGATAAAGAAAGCTATTACAAAACATGCGCTAGCAAATGCGGTTTCACATAAAGGTAAGGCTCAACATGGTGCAATTGTTGGTAAAATTCTAGCTGAATTTCCTAAAGCTAAAGCAAAAATGAAGGAAATTATGCCACATATCCACAAAACAGTAAAAGATGTTAATGATATGCCTCATGAAAAACAGAAAACTGAGCTTAAGAAACATTGGCCCGAATTCTTCCATCGTGAGAAGAAAGAGCGAGGTTTATCTGAACTTCCTGGTGCTGTACAAGGTAAAGTTGTTACCAGAATGCCTCCCGGACCTAGTAAGCATATGACAGTAGGTCACGCTTTATCATTTCTAATTAATTATATTTATGCACAAAAATACAGTGGCAAATGTGTTTTACGTTTTGAGGACACTAACCCTGAAAAAGATAACCAAGATGCTATTGAATCATTTAAAGATGGTATACTCCGTTATTTAGAAATTAAGCCTTCAAAAACGGTTTTTGTTAGTGATGATATTTCTAAAATGTACAAGGAGATTGAAAAACTCATCAATAAAAAACAAGCATATCTCTGTGCATGTCCTTCAAGTAATATTTCAAAACTTCGAAGAAAAAAACAAGATTGCGAGCATAGAAAACAAACTGTAAAACAAAATATGGATCTCTGGAAGAAAATACTTTCAGGTAAAGAAACGGGTTATGCAGTTAGATTAATAGGTGATATGTCTTCAAATAATGCTGTAATGCGCGATCCAGTTATTGCAAGAATTAATAAAACAGCACATTATCGCCAGAAGAAAAAGTATAATGTTTGGCCAACTTACGACTTCGAAGCTAGTTGTGAGGAAGAATGGTGTGGTATAACTCATGTTCTAAGAAGTATTGAATTTGGAGAAGAACGCATTGAGTTACAAAAATATATATCCAAGCTTCTTGGTTTCAAAGAAAAATATTACATTCAATATGGTAGATTTAATGTCTCTGGTTTAGAAAAATCCTCCGGTAGATTCCTACAAGCATTAGTAGCAAAAGGTGCAGGTTGGGATGATCCACGAATGCCTACAATAACTGCGCTTGAAAGACGCGGTTTTGTCAAAGAAACATTCTATGAATTGGCTAAACAAGTGGGATTATCTAAAACACCTACAAAAATCGATGAAAAGACCATTGAAACAATAAATCGGAAATTCATTGACTCTATTGCTAGTCGTTTATTCTTTTTACAACAGCCCGTAAAAATACACGTTACTGATGCTCCAAAAGAACTTCATAAAATTGCACTACATATACATCCAGATAGGCCTGAAAAAAGATTTTTGGATGTTAGTAAAACCTTTTTTGTTGATAAAAAAGATTTATATAATAATATTGGCAATGAAATCCGTATAAAGAGCTTATATAACGCATTTATACCTCGAGAATTAGGTTCTATACGTAAAGTTATTGAATTTACTAGTAATGCTCCAAAATTTGGCCTGCCCGTGATACATTGGGTGCCACAAAATGGTATTAAAGTCCATATATTAATGAAAAATGGTAAAATAATACAAGGTCTGGCTGAAAACAATGTACTACGGCTTAATGTTGGTAGCATTGTACAATTTGAGCGGTTTGGATTCTGTAGACTAGACAAGAAATCTGCGAATAAAATAGTCTTTGTTTTTGGTCATAGGTAAAGCTTTTAAATCAACTAAATTAAGCTTATTCAGGTGATACTATGGTTGAAGTACCAAAGGAAATGATTGAAAGAATATACAAACTGATTGAATCAGTTAAGATCGATGGTAAACTACGAAAGGGTACTAATGAAACAACAAAAGCTATAGAAAAAGGCGAATCACAGTTTGCAATTGCTGCTGAAGATACTGCCCCAAAAGAAATAGTTATGCACTTCCCAACACTTTGTGCTGAGAAGAAAATTCCTTTCGTTTATGTTCCATCAAAGACAGAGCTTGGAGCTGCTGCAGGTTTACCTGTATCAACAAGCGCTATTGCAATTGTCAATCCTGGCGATGCTAAAAAACAATTAATGACTATCGTAAAGGATTTAGAAACTCTTGAAGAAGCTGGTAAAGCACCAGTTAAGGAAGATAAACCTGCTGAAAAGAAGGAAGAACCAAAGGTAGAAGAAAAACCAAAAGATACAACTGAAGAAACTTCAGCTGAACCAAAAGGTGAAGCTAAACCTGAGGAAAAACCTACTGAAGAACCTAAAACAGAAACTAAACCTGTTGAAGAGGCACCTAAAGAAGAAGAGGCCCCAGTAGAAGAAGTTCAAGAGGAAAAAGTTGAAGAACCAGTTGCGGAAGAGCCAAAAGAAGAAGCTCCAGTTGAAGAAGAAACTAAAACAGAAGAACCAGTTCAGGAAGAAAAACCTGTTGAGGAAGCTCCAGTTGATACAACTGAAGAATCTCCAGTTGAAGAAAAAAAGGATGTTCCTGAGGAAGATGCAACTGAAAAAGATTCAGCTGAACCAAAGGAAAAATCTGAATAAAAATGTCAAAGAAACAGGGTAAAAAGACAAAAACTGGTGTTGGTGGAGTCTCAGCTGTTACTGAAACAGAATTTGCGACACCGGCAGAAGTTGTTGAATTAATTGGCGGACTTGGTACACGACAAGGTGGAAAACAAGTACGTTGTAAAGTTCTTGACGGTCGCGAAGTCGGAAAAGTTATGAGACGAAACGTTTACGGACCAGTTAGAATTGGTGATATTTTAATGCTTAAACAAACTGAAATTGAAGCACAACCACTTAAAGGAGGCCGAAAATAATGGCCAAGTGCACTTTCTGTAAAACAGATATACCAAATGGTACTGGGAAAATGTTTGTTAAGGTTACTGGGAAAGTATTATGGTTTTGCACACGAAAGTGTGAGAAAAACATGCTTAAACTTAAGAGAAATCCTGCTAAATATAAGTGGGCCTCTAAAGTTAAAATAGCAAAGAAAAATTAGTGTTTTATTTTGAAATCGGTGAACTCGCCCGTTGTTTGTTCGTATTCTACACTAACTTGATCTACAACAGCGAGTTTTGGTCCTTGTTTACACCATAAAAGTAGCTCTTTTACGCGATTTTCCGGCCCTTCGAATATGGATTCTACATTACCATCAGCAGTATTTCGTACCCACCCCAGAACACTTAGCTCTTTAGCAGTCTCTTTAGTGTATTGGCGAAAGAAAACACCTTGTACACGTCCAGATATAACCACGTGAGCTCGAATATTAGCCATATAATACATAGTTTAAGTAGAATATAAGAATTTCTCTACAGCATCCAATCAGCGAGTTTTTAAAGTATTATTGTCTCAAAATTAAATAAATAGGTGATTTTATGAAAGTTATACGGCCAACTTTGAAAGAACGAAAGCGTTATATACTGTTCAAAGTACATTCAGATAAAGAAGTACATAAGGACGAAGTTGTCGAACAATGCACAACGGCTTGTTTGCGCTTTCTCGGAGAGCTCGGCTGCGCTGAGGCAGGCGTTCAGTTTTTGCCTGAAACATGGAACATGAAAAACCAAACTGGTATCATAAAAACTGGTCACAAGTTTGTAGATAAAACCAAAGCTTCATTAGCACTAATTAAAGAAATTGGTGAAAAAAAGGCGACAGTAAGTACTGTACTTACATCAGGTTCATTGAATAAAATCAAAGAAAATCAAAACGGAGTAAAATAAAATGCAATTCGTACCAAATCAAGTAATGGGATATGATCGTGCTATTACGGTCTTCTCACCAGATGGAAGACTCTTGCAAGTTGAATATGCAAAAAAAGCTGTTGGATTGGGTGCTTTAGCACTTGGTATTACGTTCAAAGATAGCGTACTGTTAATGGCAGATAGACATAGAACAGATAAACTGCTTATACAAAATTCAGTCCAGAAGATTTTCAAAATTGAGAATCATATAAACTTAACATCTGCAGGATTTATATCTGATGCTAGAGTTATTGTTAAGAGATCTCGAGTTAGAGCTCAACAACATAAAATAACGTACGGCGAAGGAATCGATGTAGAAGGTATTGTAAGATATATTGCAGATTTACAACAAGCTTATACTCAGTATGGCGGAATACGTCCTTTTGGTGTATCCCTTTTAATTGGTGGTGTAGAAGTTAGAAACGGTCAATCACTATTTTTAATCGAACCAAGTGGAATATACTTCAAATATAAAGCAAAGGCAGTGGGTATGAACTCTTCTGTAGCAGATAAAATTCTAGAAAAATCATATAAAGAGAATTTAGACCAAAAAGGTGCAATCAAAATCGCTGTTGAAGCTTTCAGGAAAGCACTTGGAAAAGAGTTTTCATTTGATAGACTCGAAACATCAGTGATTACAGTGAAAGGTACTAAAGAAATAAAAACTGCCGATCTAAAGAAATAAAATGACAGCGCAACAACAACAAACGTATACGAGAGAGAAAATAGCCTTAAATTTAGCTAAGCTAAAGAAGGGTGGTGAGTCTTTTGAAGTTATTCTAAAGGATGTTGATTTAGCTCTAGAAATACGTGCTGGAAAAGATGTTGATGTACGTGATGCAATGAATGGTGATTTAATATTTCACAATGCCAGTAAAGGCGATCAAGCCAAAGAAGGTAATATGAAACAGTGGCTTGGTACTGAAAATCATCTTGAAGCTGCTAAAATTATTATACAAAAAGGAGATATTCAATTAACTAGTGAACAAAGAAAGCGTATGCTTGAAGAAAAACGCAAAAAGATTATCTCGTATATTCATACAAATGCATGTGATCCAAAGACAAAATTACCTCTACCATTACAACGAATTGAGTTAGCAATGACTGAGGCTAAGATATCTATTGATCCAGCAGATAAAATAGATTATCAAATTGAGAAAATTATTCCAAAATTACAACCAATATTAGCTATGTCTTTTGAAAAAGTGAATATTAGAATAATTGTTTCAGCAAAATACGCTGGAACAGCATACAGCAGAATCAAAGGTCATTATAATATAAATGATGAAAAATGGAGAACTGATGGTTCCATTCAAATTGATATAGAGATTGTTGCTGGAATGAAATCAGATTTATATTCAGTTTTGAACAAAATCACAAGCGGAGAAGTTCAAATCGAAGAATTAACAAAATAATGATAAATAATAAAGGTAAAACAAAAATGAAAGAAAAAACAAAAGAAAATCTCATGGTTAGTGACAGAAGTATAGTCACACCAGGAGAAGTATTAGCCGAAGGAATGAGTTATCTTCCTTCTGGAAAAGCAATCCGTGACGGCGATGTCATTATTGCTTCCGTTTTAGGGCTAGCAAGTGTGCGAGGTCGAGTAATCAAAGTTATTCCTCTTGCAGGCAGATATATTCCTAAACGAGGCGACGCAGTAATTGGCGAAATTGTTGGAGTCGGAAAATTTGGTTGGAGAATCAATATTAGATCTCCATTTGACGCAGATTTAAATGTGGCAGAAGCAAGTTCATCTTACATTGACACAAATAGAACACCATTAGATCAATATTTCAACATTGGTGAATATATTTTTGCAGGAATTACAGAAGTAACTACAAACGGTTATACTAAATTAACCATAAAGAACAGACCATATCGTAGACTAAGAGAAGGTATAGTAGTTGAAGTTTCACCTACAAAGATACCTCGAATAATTGGAAAACAGGGTAGCATGATAAAGATGTTAAAAGAACATTCTGGTTGCGATATTCTTGTTGGACAAAATGGTTGGGTATGGTTACAAGGGGATAACCCTAAAAAACAAATGCTTCTAGTAAATGCTATTAAAGTAATTGAAGAAGAATCACATACATCTGGATTAACAGATAAAATTAAGAAACTATTAGGGGGCAAAAAATAAAATGGGAAAATCAGATAAACCTCTTATTGTCAAAGGTAAACGCCTAGATGGTCGAGCATTTGATGAAGTAAGAGATATGAAAATAAAGGCGAGAGTTATACCTCAAGCAGATGGCTCTTGTGAATTAGAAATAGGTGAGACAAAGGTCATTGCCGCAGTTTACGGTCCTAAGAAGGTTCTTCCAAAACATAAGGAAGAAGCAACTAGAGCGCATTTAAATGTTATATATAGCATGGATGCATTTTCTACATCTGAAAGATGTAGACCAGGACCAAGTAGAAGAAGTAAAGAAATCTCAAAGGTTATGAATGAAGCATTAGCTCCAGCAATAATTTTAGAGAAATATCCCTTAACAGCAATCAATGTATTTGTAAATATTATAAATGCAAATGCTGGTACAAGAACTGCTGCTATAAATGCTGTATCCGTAGCTTTAGCAGACGCAGGTATTGAAATGCGTGATCTTGTAGCATCTGTTGCTGCAGGTAAGATTGATGGTGAAATTGTTGTAGACTTATTCCAAGACGAAGATAATTTCGGTGATGGAGATTTACCAATTGCAATACTACCTAGATCTGGAGAAATAACTCTTCTACAGTTCGATGGCGATATGACTTCGGCTGAAGTCAAAAAAGCGATCTCAATGTGTAAAAAGGCATGTTTAAAAATTGCTGAAATGCAGCGAAAAGCGATTGTTGATGCATACTCAGCTGAAAAGAAGGTGATTGTAGAATGACATACACAATATATAACAGTCAAAAAGAGTATATCAACTCTTTAGTTAAAGATAATTTACGTGAAGATAAACGTAAATTCGATGAATACCGAAATATATCTGTTGAAGTAAATACACTTTCACAAGCAAATGGTTCTGCCAGAGTAAAACTTGGCAATACTGAAGTGATTGTTGGTGTAAAATTATCTGTGGGAACACCCTTCCCCGATTCCGAAGCAGAAGGTATTCTGATTGTAAATGCTGAATTATCTCCGTTAGCTTCAGATAAATTCGAAACAGGACCACCAAGTCCTGCTGCAATTGAATTATCAAGAGTTATTGATAGAGCAATACGTGAATCAGGTACGATTGATACAAGTAAATTATGTATAAAAGCAAAGGAAAAAGTTTGGATTGTATTTGTTGATATCTATCCAATAAACGACGATGGAAACTTATTTGATGCGGGCTTAATTGGCGCAATTGTTGCTCTAAAGAATGCAAAATTACCTAAATATGATATTAAGGAAGAAAAGGTTGATCATAGAGAACTAACTAAAAACAAGTTACCAATCGTTGATGAACCAATATTATGTACTTTTGCTAAGATTGGTGGAGAATTACTTATTGATCCAACGTCTAGAGAAGAAGAAGTAATGAGTTGTAGACTTTCTGTTGCTATAAACAAGAAAGGAAACGTCTGCGATATGCAAAAAGGCGGCGAGGGAACTCTAAATGATACGGAGATAATGGAAATGATTGATCGAGCTAAAAAATTAGCTACAACGGTTCGTAAAGAAATCGCATAACTTAAATGAGAATCTTTATAAACGGACTTTACGAGTGAAAAAATAATGAGACTAACAAAATTCGAAAAGGCAAGAATCATAGGTGCTAGAGGCCTACAATTAGCCATGGGTGCACCGTTTTTGATTAAAAGACCCAAAGATCTATATGATGTAGTTAAGTTAGCTAAATTAGAACTTGAGCAAGGCGTACTGCCAATAACAGTTAAAAGACCAAAACCGGTGAATATAACAAAATGACAGACGAAACTTTAGTTGAATTAGATCAATACTTATCTGCAGGGGTTCATTTAGGAACTAAATTTAAAACTAAAAGTATTAGTCCATTTATATATAAGATTAATCCTGTAGGTCTAGCGATTCTGGATATTAAAAAGATAGATGAACGCTTAAGACTTGCTGCTAAATTTTTATCTAGGTATAAACTTGAAGATATACTAGTTATTGGTCGCAGAGAAAATAGCTGGAGACCAGTTAAAGAATTCTCGAAGATAACCGGTACAAAAGCTTGTACAGGTAGATACCCTGCAGGAATTCTAACAAATCCTCAGCTTGAGAATTTCGCAGAACCAAAAGTTATTCTTATTACAGATCCTTGGCCAGACAAGAATGCAATAAATGATGCTCTAAAGATAGGTATACCGATTGTTGCTATGTGTGATTCAAATAATACCACACGCGCAGTAGATTTAGTTGTTCCTTGTAATAATAAGGGCGCAAAATCTCTAGGTCTGATATATTGGATATTAGCTAATGAGTTCTTAAAAGAAAAGGGCGACTTACCAAAAAAGAAGAATATTGACGTCTCTGTTGAGAAATTCACTGAATAATTGTTTCTTTTAGACAAATCTTTTTATTCTTATACATATTTTTATCTTATGGCAGACATAAGAAATCCCTGTGTAGCTGATCAATTCTATAAAGGTAATCCCGATCAATTAAAAGTGCAAGTTCAAGACTTATTTGAATCTGGGCCAGGTTTACCAAAAACAAAGAAATGGTCTCAGACAATTACTGGGGGGATTGTGCCTCACGCAGGATATAAATATTCTGGTAAAATCGCAACATATTTCTATAAAGAATTAGCTGAAACCTACTTAACAAATAAACGTTTTGAGCTAATGTCCAATAGTGATCGTATTCGTGAATTAAATACCGTTATTTTAATTGGTCCTGAGCATGCTGGTCAGAAACCAAATGCATCAGTATATAGTAAAGGTAATTGGTTAACTCCGCTAGGTCGCGTTGAGATTGATACTGAATTAGCTAAAACTCTTATTGATGGTGCATTCTTCAAAGAAGATTCTCTTGCTCACAGAGATGAACATTGCTTAGAAGTTCAATTACCTTTTCTTCAGTTTTTATTCAAAGAAGAAATGCCGCAGATTTTACCAATTGTTTTCTCAATACCTTTTGAAATTGAGATTTGCCGCAAATATGGTCAAAAACTTGCTGAAGTTATCAAGAATTCTAAAAAAGAAATTATATTACTGGCAAGTTCAGATCTCACACATTATGGTCTTAATTACAACTATATTCCGTTCCATGGGACAGATGTTGAAAATCGAATGAATATTAATAAGCTAGATAAGGGCGCCATAAAATATATTGAGAATTTGGATGCTCCGGGATTTATACGTTATGTTAAAGAAACTAAAGCCACAATTTGCGGTAAAGTTGCAATAGCTGTGCAGTTATTTGCCTTAAAGGAGCTAGGTACAAACCGTGGAGAGTTATTGAAATATACTGCCTCTGGCGATATAACAAAAGATTGGAGAAACTCTGTAAGTTATGCTTCAATCAAATTCGAATAGAAAATATAGATTACCTGCGAAGCAGTCGCATAGCGACATTCTTTTACCAGGTTTTCTGGAAGAAAAACTGTGATAACAAATAAAACTCAAGATCAGATAATATCTAAAGAAATAATTATATGTGATAAGTTATGGTCTTCTATGCGCGGTTTAATGTTTCGTAAAACATTAGGTGAAGATCAGTGCCTATTAATTGACTTACATAAAGATACTAATGCTGCAATTCACATGTTTTTTGTAAATTTTCCAATTGATGTTGTTTGGTTAAATAACGAAAAGCGAGTTGTGGACGTGGCTAAAGATATAAAACCAAATACACCTTACAAAGCACCAAGTAAATTTGCACGATATATTTTAGAATTACCCGAAGGTACATTAGATAACAAATCTATTTCTGTAGGGGATCTTTTTGCATTTTAGTTGGATTAAATACATTTTTTAGTTTTTCCATTAATTCGGCGAGCTTATCTTCTTTAATACAACCTTCTTTTAATAACACAGATATCATTGAATGAACTGCAATCTTACGCTTTTGTTCATAAGATCTACGAACCATCTCAAGAATCTCTAACTTTAAGGGTATGCCACAGTGAAAACAATAATTAGCACTATCCCAATTATCATGTTTACAACGTTTACATGAAACCATAATGCTTCTCGCTATGCTAGACATATAAATATTTCCTATGTATGGCCCCTATCAAAGGTTTTATATATTTCAACATACAATATTCCTATGGTCTTAGAAGGTATGGAGAACACGCTAGCTATACTTAAGATATGTGTATCTCTATTTACTCTAATCTACAGTTATGATGTTTTATTCTTACATCGTAGATTTAAAGCGTTAGGGCAAGTTATGACTAAATACGCAGGTACTTTAACCCTAGGTATATTTCTAACTGTTGGTGCTTTTGCAATGAGCTCTTTTGGCGGAATGTACCCCGTCGCAGATATCACTCAAATTATCGGTATCTTTTTATTAGGTATATACTTCAGAAAATGTATGCACGAGTTCTTCACGAAACCAATGCATATGGCTAAATAAATGGTAAAAATTAATTGTTTAGGAGGATTTAGGGAAGTAGGTTGTAATGGCGTCTTAATCGAAGGTAAATCTGAAAATATTATGTTTGAATATGGTTTTAAAATTGACGGTGCTGCATCTCCAAAATTTCCAAAATCGAAACCGCATGCATTATTCATAACACACGGACATTTAGATCATCATGGTTCAATTCCAAGTCTATACAAAAAGTTATCATTTCCTGTATATGGTACTGCACCAACTAAAGATGATGTTGAACTTTTATTAAAAGATAGTTTGAAAATCGCTCGTATCAATAAAGTGTCTAGAGATTTCTCTATGCGTGATGTAACAAAAACTATGAGTAACTGGAAGAACTTAAAATATAATCAAAAAATAAAAATTGGTAAATCAGTTATCGAAGTTTATGATGCCGGACATGTACCAGGATCTGCAATGTATGTCTTAAACATTGATAAAAAACGTATTCTATACACTGGAGATTTTAAACTAGACCCAACACGAATTGTTGATGGTGCAAATATTAATCTCGGAAGAATTGATGTGGCATTAATGGAAACAACATATTCATCTCGCGATCATCCTCAACGAAGTAAGGTAGAAAAAGAATTAGGTGATCTTGTTAAAAAAGTTCTAAAAAAGGGTGGTATTGTGTTACTACCAACATTTGCTCTGAGAGCTGCAGAAATTCTTATGGTATTAACTCAACAGAAAGTGAACGCTCCAATTTATTTAGATGGCATGGCTAAAAAAGCCACCGAAATAATGATGAGTCATCCGGAGTTTATACGAAATTCCTTTGAATTAAAAAAAACTCTTTCTAAAGTTACTAACTTAAACAAAACTGAAGATCGCAATAAAGCTATGAATACACCATGTGTTATAGTTACAACTGGTGGTTGTATGGATGGGGGACCAATTGTACATTATTTGAAACATCTTTATGCCCGAAAAGATTGTGCTTTAATCATGACTGGATTCCAGATACCAAAAACTGCTGGAAGATACTTAGTTGATACTGGACGTTATGTTACAGAAGAATTAGACTTGAAAATAGGGATGCAGATGTATCAGTTAGATTTCTCAGGTCACGCCGGTCGTACAGAATTATTACGTTTTGTCAGTAAAATTCGTCCAAAGAAAGTTATATGCATGCATGGAGATTATTGCCAAAGATTTGCCACCGAACTAAAAGGTAGATTTGGTATTGAAGCTATTGCTCCAAAGAATGGTGATGTTGTAAATGTATAATGAACTAATCTTATTCATATTAGGAATTATAGGGCTATGGATTGGTGCTGGAATAACTATAACTGGTGCTGAAGGAATAGCTAAACAATTCAAAATATCTTATCTTTTTGTAGGTCTTACAATATTATCAATTGGAACTTCTTTACCGGAGATTTTTACACATATTATGTCTAGTGTAAAAACAGTTCAAGGAATTGAAGCAACAGGTATCGCGGTAGGAACAAACATTGGTTCTAATATTATTCAGATAACATTAATTATGGGTATCATTGGGATGCTTACAACAATAAAATCCTCAAAAGAGATTCAGAACCGAGATGGTATAATTATGCTTGCAGCAATTGCGGGTTTATGGTTACTAGGATTAAATGGAACAATCTCAAGAATTGAAGGTATAATTTTAGCAGTACTTTATTTAGTATATTTATACTGGATATCTCGAGATGAGAAATCTATTAAAGCACTAATTGATCCGCACCACAAACCAATGAATGGGAAGAAGGAACATCATATCTTACATAATATATCTTTGCTAGCAATTGGTTTAATAATATTGGGTCTGGGATCAACATGGGTTATTAACAATACTTTATTCTTTGCAGATTTACTAAACCTACAACAGACATTTTTTGGTTTGATGATAATTGGAGTTAGTACAGCTCTACCCGAACTAACAACGGCTCTAAGAGGTGTAATGAAGGGTGCTAAAAATATGTCACTCGGAGTTCTTATTGGTTCAAATATAACAAATCCAATGTTAGCATTAGGTATTGGTGCAGCAATCACTGCGCAAACAATAGATAAAACATTAATTTATTTTGATATACCATTCTGGTTTATTATATCTGCAATAGCATTATTAGTATTCCGCAATAATAATAGATTAGATAGACATGAAGCAGTTATTTTAATCGCAGCCTATATTGGATATGTTGCATATAAGTTCTATAGTATTATTTAGAAGTGTGGTGAAAGTATATCTTACCGTTTATTTTATGTTTCTTGCAGTATTGTGCTATTTCTTTCTCAACATCATACCAATAATTACTTTCCTTTGAATAAATCTCTCGGTATTTATCAACGAGTTTCGGGTTAACTTGCTTGAGGAATTTTATAATATTACCGCGAATCGATGGGTATAAATTAAGATTCTCAAACCAATATTCATCTGTAAAGTTCTTTGTCTTTTGTATAATTGCTTTCCAATCAGTAATATCCGGGAAAATTGGCGAGATAAAACAATATGTTTTCAAACCTGCTTTGTTCATTTTCTTAAGCGCTTCAATTCTTCGTTGTGGAGATGATCCTAACGGTTCAACTTTCTTCTGTATGTTTTCATCAAGAGTTGATATTGATATACCTGCAATTATTTTCTTAAACTGTTTAAACAAATCAATGTCTCGAGTAATTAAATCCGACTTGGATTGTATTGTAATATTCGGTTGAAATTGAATTAGTTTTTCAAGAACTTGTCTTGTTAATTTATACTTCATCTCAGGTGGATGATATGGATCAGTAGTTGATGAAAAATAAACTTCTTTACCTCGATACTTTTCACCGTTCTTTATTAAATCCGGAGCATTTATTTTTGCATCTACAAACTTACCCCATTCTTCTTTATGTCCAGTAAAACGTTTCATAAATCTAGCATAACAAAAGATACATCCATGCATACAACCGATATAAGGATTGACTACATAATCTACAGTACTAAGCCCACTCTTAACAAGAATTGATTTAGATTTAATCTCTTTTATTTTCATAACTTATTCAACAGTTCTTCAACATCTGTTACTTTCTTAGTTTTCATGGCACGTAATAATGCTTGTAGATCCCGAGGGTTTCGCAAATGATATGGCTCTCTAGCAAAGGTAACTATTGATATTGGTACCTTAAACTTTTGACATATCCTAATGTTTTGCATTATACGTCCAATTAGTATTGTCCTGTTCTTATCTGTAATTTTTAGTAATCTCGAAAAGTCAATTAAGTAAGTCTTACCGGTCTCTTTTGCAAGTACTGCTAAAACTTGATTAAAATTACTTCTTCGATAATGTGTATGATCTCGACCGGTTGATGTTTCAATATTAGTAAAAAACTTTATCCATTTACTTTCCATAATCTTACGAATGGTTTTCTCCTCTGTGGAACTTGCAATAACAAACTGTGCACGTTTAGCAACCTTACGTGCAGAATCTATATCTCTTATCGATGTTGCTATAATAAACATGCCACCATCTTTGTATAATTTCGGTTCATAAACAAAAAGCGGATTAGATCCTAACTTTTTAGCTTGTGCTAGAAGTGATTTTTCATTGTTCTTAGGAAAGGCAATATCTAACATATTATATATATAAAAACGAATATTTTAACATTTGTGTTTATCTATCCAATCAAGGTTTGATCAAAAATGTTTGTCTGACTAGCCAATGCAACTATTTGATTCATGGTGATACACTTATCTCTAGAACATAGCCCATATACTGGATAATTATGCTGATCATCTAGAGGATTACAATCAAAACAGCCCTGTGTTGTATCTACTTCAACTAGCTGTTCCCCCACTAGTAAAACATTCCAAGCATGTCCCCCGCCATAAATAAAGTATATCGGTAGATTTGTGCATTCACCCATTAAAACATACGTTTTAGCTAACTCACCACAGAGGCCCTTTTTTTGTTCTAAAACTTCTGTAGGCAGTTTCTTGGCTCTAATACGTGGTTTTCCAGTAGCATCAATAACAACGTTACCCCAGTCATATTCGGTCTCATCAAATATATACTTAGCAAGTTTTTCAGCTTTAGATTCAATAACGTTGTCCCCTTCGATTAAATCTGTAGTTAATTCACAAACTTGGGGGGCATCTTCAGGTGATTGCGTCTTACCTGGGTTTTTAGACCCTTTTTCAAGAGTATTTAGATATAATCGTATTGTATCCTGTCGTTGTTTTAGCGTCTGAGAATTGCGCATCTCGTCAATATAATTATTCAGATTAGATGCTTTGGTATCTTTTCCTAGAATTGAGCCAATAGTTGATGATTTTTCAGATTTTGTGTTGGTTGTTAATAAAACAATGGCTAATATAGCAATAAGAATAATAATGACAGTTATGAATAATATATCTCGTTTATCCATTTAGATTATATTCTTTAGAACATAAAAAAGTGTTGGTAAATCAAAGATTTCGAGCCTTTTTACCTGCACTAGTTAAACCGCGTGATGCACGTCCAGTATGAACTTTCTTGCATATCCAATTTATCTTCTTATCTGCGAAGATTGCTGGATGATTTGGATCAACTAATATAACTTCATACCATACATTCTTACTATCGTCTCCTACCCAGTATGAATTTAAGACTTCAAGATTCTTATATCGCTTATCAACCCTTTCTTCAATGATTCTTTGCTTGCTTTTTGCTACCGATAACCGAGTCATTACGTGTCTTTTTGGTCGTCTAGCATGGTTTACAGCCGGTTTTTTAGCAACTCCCTTCTTTACTCTTGATCTAACAATCACAAACCCGGGTTTAGCGCGATATCCAAGAGATCTAGCTCGATCAATACGAGTAGGTCGATCTATTCTTATTGCTGCTGGCTCTTTTCGCCAAGCCACTAATTTTTCCTTCAACAGGGGCTTTGGTTTTTTCCATACATTGCGCATAAATTTATACATTCCCATACTATTAACCTATATGCTCATCTATAATAACCATTAAAAAGCTTTTCCATCTACTTATTTTAAGCTATTGATTATCAAAGGTGGTCTAATGAATATTGAAAAATACTTGAAAATTGTTTTAGGTCTACTAGTAATTGTAATCGGTATATACAGCTATACTTTAACATGGTTCGGCGGTTATCCTTGGTGGCATGATTTATTACGCCTAGCAAAGGGTGGTGTCGGTATAGCAATTATATTCATGGGTTTACTAGTAGCAACCATTGGCGCAATGGATTAAACCAGAAGTTTATTTTATTTTATATTTTTATTAATTATAATTAATTTATATTAAAAATAAAGAAATGAAAGCGAAATTACTTTCGCTTTACCTTGAATCCATATCTGTTCAGTTTCTTCAAACTTTTAGCACGAGAAATTGGTCTTCTTGATGTGCGTCGCTTCTTTGTATTTCCACCATACTGTGTATAAAAGAAATAACCTAGAATTGCAATTACAATTATAGCTACGATAACATACATTTGGTTATTCTCTAACGGTGCATCATCTGAAGTATTAGTTTGTTCATTATCACTGCCACTTTCTTGTGTCTCGGGAGTGTCTGATGATGGAGTTTCTGCAGTATTTGAGTTTTCAGCAGCTACCCGCTCTTTGGCACCGATAGCAAAATATGAAAATCCGGGAGTTGTTGCTTTGTATAAGTTTATATCATCTTCACTGCTGATAAATGTTGTAGTTAATTCTTTCCAATCACTATCAATCCATCTCAGCAGTACAACATTCCTTCTAGTTACATTATTATCATATAACCAGCTTTCTGGTATTTCAAACTGGATAGATGCATCATCAATCTTACTAGTTGTTACACCACCAACTGTAATTTCTAAGTATTTGTAAACTTCATCTAACTCATCTACTCCAGATGGTTTAGATGCAAAAGATTTCATATTCACTTGAACAGCAGTTATATCTTCAATTAAAGTTAATGTTAACTTCTTTATTGACATATTGTTTTTATCAACAATTACACTTGTTGCAGTATTTGCGGCAATATTTGAAAATGTATGTGCAAAAGTTACTGTAGTAGATGCTCCAGAAGCAGATGGACTTGTGGTTGTAGTTGTATCCGCCGCAGCATCAGCAGTTATTACATCACCTTCAATATTTGGTCCCAAACCTGAAAAGTGTAATATCTTTAACCAGATCATATCATTATCTGTATCTTGGTAACATAAACCTGAAGATAAATTCTCATCAGCAAGATTACAAGTAACATTGGTACCATTTAAGTAAGCTTCATATTCTGTAGTTAAGTAATCTCTATACTCTGAAAGGTCTTCATTATCGGTTATGTTTGTAATGTTATCACCACGAGAGTAATTCCAAACAACATTCCAATCATTATCATACAAGTATGGTATATTTATAGTCATATTTACACTTTCATTGAAACCTGTCTGTGAACTATTTCCGGGGGTGTATGGTGCTCCAATAATAATATAATCATATATACTTGGACCGGAAGAACCAAATTTCCATGCTTGTTTAAATGATGTTGAATCACTTGTATCATTCTCAGCACTATCATCAAACATTGCGTCAGGTGGTCCTGAAGCTAACAAGTCTACATTTACGTACATTACAGTAATATTAGCTGCATTTCTCATTAAGAAATTCAATGTTGCTCCACTCATTACAACTCTAAATGGATTAAATGTTGATGATGTTGGGTCTTGTACAGCACCAAAGAAACTGCATCCAGTTACATTATAGTTTGGTACAGTACATGTACTATCAAACTTAATCATATCAATAAATATATCGCCGAGGGCTGCACCATCTGGATCTTCCATATTCATATTATTTTTAATTGTTATATTTGGAGTTCCAGAATTTAATTGTGCTGCAGTAAACTTTGTCCTTGCTGGTGCTCCACCCATAGTAAATAGGTTTACAGTATCAGTACCAGTCATATTTAGTAATGGTACATTAAATACACCTGTATCAGCACTATCTACATCAATCATCCACGTAAAGTTAGTCATACCATATGCCTCGTAATTTACATTAAAATCTACATTAGCTTGGTCACTAATAGCACTACCAGTACTATTGTATATAGTGAAATTCATTGTTCTGTATGTAATATTGGCTGCTCCAGAACCATATCCTACCGACATTGTATTATTACTACCTAACATCTTGTATAATGTTAGATTTGTTTCAGCATAATCAGTACCAAATGCAGCATATACTTCTTGGAAACCACCATATATTTCTCCATCAAGCTCACCGATTACAAATAAGAGTAAACTTGAGTTCTCAGCAGTACCTTCTACAGAGATATTATAGAAACCACTAGAATATGTATATGCATCATTTGCAGTAAAATTATATAATGCCATAACATTATCGCCACGATATATCATTCTACCTGGCTCCAAGTTAAATGCAATTGCTGTTATACTTTCAAATTCAGTTGTTCCGTTGGTTACATTTACATAACCAATCTGTCGTTGTTCTTGCGTAGAACAATTAAATTCTTTTGAATGGAATCCATCAGTTAAATTTACATCATATATATTATGTGTTAATGGTGCACTCTGATTTGGATAAATCATCATAGAATAATTTCTATTTGCTGGTACATTAATCAACGCTCCATCGACATATGATGTGAATTGCTCACTAACAAAAAATCCCGTAGCTACATCTTTAAGTTGATAATTAAATAATTGTGTACCACTACCATTACCATATATTGCTGATACATTAATAGCTGCTCCGGCACGCAGATAAAATGTTACATTATTAACTAAAGCTAGTGAATTCATCTGAGGTAATGATGCTCCGACATAATTTGCATACTGATTTGTAGTATCATTATACAATCGGAAAGCGGGTCCATATAAGTAATCAGTATGATTATCTATAGCAGTTACATTAAAATAACCACTTTCATTTGACAAAGCAGTATAAGTAGCAACTTCTGCAAAATTGTTACTCATATTAAGAACTTGAACACTAACATTCGTAGCATTAACCTCTGTGCTATTTGCATATTGCACAGAACCATAGAAATCTATTGCAGTTACACTCATAAATATTAAAGGTAACAACAATAATAAAAATATTTTGTCATTTTTCATTTTAACCAAGGGATTTATTATAAAGATGTGTACTTAATCATATAAAAAACTGCGTTACAACTAAACTAAAGTAACAAATACGTTTCTTATTTCTTATGTTTTTTTGTTCCAGTAGTAGAACTCTGATGTGTCCAGTAGAATACCAAACCGAATAACGTAATACATACTGCAGCCAGTACCCAATATCCTACCGCAGGTAAATTTGGTTGTTCTTCAGTAATCGTTGGAGCAAATTGTTGCTCCTCAACTACTTGTGGCACTACTTCTGGTTTGGACGGTGTATCTTTCTTTATTACAGGAACTATAATTTCATCTTCTTCATCAGTTTCATTAACAGTATTATCACTAGAACTAGTACTACTTCCACTAGGACTACTAGAACCTGAGGTAGCAGTTACTGTATATTCAGTACCATCTGAATCAACCGAATTACCTGCTACATCTTCTGCAGTACAAAGTACTGTAAATGTTCCTGTTGCTGAAGTAGCTGGGTTTACTACGTACGACGTAGTTGGAGCAGGATCAATATTATCTGCCACGACACAACTACATGTCACAGTTTGACCTTGATTAACTGAACTTGGTGTACAATCCCATACAGAAAATGTAGGAATAGTATCATCCATAGCAACATTAACTACCGTCTCTGTTGTATTAGACAGGCCCGCATAGTCTGTTGCATTAATCCAAATAGTATAATTATCATCAACAACATCAGTAATAACCAACGTACCATTCCAGTAATCTCCTGCCGTATTACTCATTGTTATCCAACTTGAATTTGCTGTTGAGTTCTCATATTGATAAGTAACTGTACTAACACCTGAACCGCTATCTGTTACTGTTACATTGATCACAATACTTGTGTTAGAATAACCTGTTGAAGGTGTAACAAACGTGACGTTTGGAGTTAAAGTATCAATTATAAAGCTGTTTGTTGCTGCAGTAGTATTAATATTACCAAGACTATCATTAGCTTGCACACTCCAATTATGTGCTCCTTCTGTTAAATTTTCTACTAATACTGTTGTTGGTGTACCATTATTTGCTGATCCAGTGGTATTCTCCACACCATCTACATATAGTATATAATTCATTGGCAGAAGAGCATCCTCAGCAGTGAAGTTAAACGTCACATCATCGCTGGTGGAATTAGCACCTTCTACTGGTGCGTTTAGAACAACAGATAATGGCTCTGTATTATCTATAGTAATAGTATCATGTATAATTGAAAGGAATTCTGAACTGTTGTCCGCTGTAGCGTTTATATAAATATTACCTGCAGTATAAGCTGAAGTATCCCAACTATAATTAAATTCTGTCTGATCTGATGTATAATTTTGTACTACAAAAATCTCTGTCCAAGTCAGAGCATCAGTTGAATTATAAAACGTAACATTATATGCATATCCAGTTACAGTTGCATTAAGAAGATAGGAACCAGATATATTTGTACCATTGGTAGGGGTATTGATTGTTAAATCTGTAAGCGTGGCTTGAATAATTACGAATGATAATAAAACGGTTACTAAACTTATAATAGTAAGTCTAATTATTTTTATACTCATATAAACTTTAGGATGAGCAAATATAAAAAAGTAAGTTACAACTAAACTAAAGTAACAAAATAAATAAATGAAAGCGAAATTACTTTCGCTTTACCTTAAATCCATAATTTTCTAATGGGTGTGACCCTCTGACTCTATTTCTGTGTGATGTAAATGTTTTTGGACGAGTTGTTGGACGATTTATTCTTTGATGTTGTGTACGTGGATATGGTCTCCGTTTATTTCCTCCACCCAAATGTGGATACATCAAAGCAACAACTGCTATTATCACAATTGCTAGTATAATATATGTCCAAGTACTGTTCAGATCAAACTCTGGCAATCCTTTATCTTCGCCCGTCGCTACACCGTCTCCTGAATCAGATTCACCTGTTCCAGTAGCAGCACCAGTTGGTGGTGCATAAGTATCTTCTTCATCGTCATCATCAGAAGTAGTTGTCTCATTAGTATCATCTGTTGTGTTTGTTGTAACAGCTGCAGCTGCGCCACTAGCTCCACTTGTACCACCAACGCCTGACGTACTTCCTTCACCAGTCAGAGTCTGAGCAACAATGTAAGACCACAAGTCAGAACCAGGGTTATGTATTACCCAAGTAGTTGCATCATCATCTTCATCGTAAGTTCTATCTGCGTAGCTTGTTATATTTGTACAGTTAGATAATACTCCAGCAATTATAGATTGACAGTCGTACAGATCCGGGTCATTTCCGGGTAAGATAATTGTTACATTATCTGGGGCGCCGTGTGTGTATACACCATCTTCTCCACCCCATCCAGATTCATTCATCCAGACATAGTCTTCTGTATCATCAGAAACTCCACCTGTTGCTTGTCCAACATCCATATCAAGATTATCTAATGATTGGGATGCTGCTGAATCGATTCCACCAATTGCTACAGAGATTGTTCCATTATCAGTAGTTTGATTTTGTTGTATGTGTATCTCTGGACTTTCTTCTGGATCAATTAGTTCTCCAAGAGATGAATTACTACCTGTATTTAATGTACAAGCACTACCCTGAGCTGCGAATGCCCCAGTTCCATTCTTATCCATTAACCAAGACTCCCCACTATCTGGATCACTAAACTTCATCGTCTTTGTCTGAGTTGCGGCTTTTGTTGTAAAGTTCAAACAACCCGTCTTTGCACAGTTTCCAGATATATCACAAACTTCTACCTTATAGAAGTAAGTTGTTGCATTTACTAATCCATAATCTAATGCATCCGTATGTGTGAAGTTATCTATTGGTGCTTTGTGTTTGAAACCAAACTTAGTGTAGTTTGAACCATTCTCGTTCTCATCCCAGATTCCTTTATCTCTAATTGTTGCATTAAGTACACCACATGAACTATCTGTACCATAGAAATAAGTTGTTCCATTAGAACGCTCATCAGTAGTATATTCTATACTAGCACCATATTTCTTTTCTTTCTCTTTAGTCTCTCTTATTTCTGGTGCTTCGTGATCTGTTGCGTCTGGTTCTAATGTTCCACTACACACAACTTCATCTTTACAAGCATTATCATCACAGTTCACAAGACCGTTCATATCGTCGTCTTGAGCAGATACACAATCTTCAATTAATTTGAAACCTTTATCTTCATCTAAGTATTTAGATTTACAATCGGGATCTTCATATGCAAAGAATCCGTCAGCATCCATATCAACATTTCCAATTGCATTACAGTCTTCTATCTTAAAGTCTACCTCTCCTGGCTTATAATAACCTGGACCGATTCTATCTATTGGTGCGCTTGCAGTGTTATTAGCACCACCAGTTGTAGCATATATTCTCATTGGTTTCGAAGAATCAAATAGATTTGGAACCTTTGTTAAATCTTCAATATCAATTGTAACGAACATTCCCTGCATCTCACTACACATCTTCTTTTTGTGTGTATCAAGGCGAACCTTGGCTGCTGTCCATGAGCTATTAAGACATCTCTTTGCACTTAAGGATTCGCTTAAACCTGAATCAGACCAGCTCCAATCTGCAATTAGTTTAAATTCATATCCTGTAGAGTTACCATCGTCAGAATTACAGTTATTTGTTTCATTACCATCAGTATCTAAGTACCACCAGCCTTTTGTTGCTTTACGTCCGCTACCTGTACTGCCATCCCATAAATTCTCACCATTACACACAGCAGCATAAGTCATAGCTTCTAAACCAATTCCAATACCGTAATTATCAGTCATTTCTTTTATTCCTAAGAAACAAGCATCAGTCCAATCATCTATTCCCGACTCACCACATTCATCCATAGCAATTTCTTGTGGTCTACCACCTTCCATCTGCTCGAAATGTTGTGCTCCAGCAGGATCACACCAACCACCCATTTCTGGACCAGTTCCGCCACCACCAGATCCGCCTTCGCCAGATCCAGCACCTTCTCCTTCCCATATACAGAAATCGCCAGTACCTGCAGCTTCACAAGCAGTCTGATTAGTTAAACTACTATTATGACATATACCCATACAGATATTTATTCCGCCACCATATGTATCATTAAGAACCATACAATACTGATCGGCATTACATGCAGTTGTATCTGTTACAGGTTGTCCTGTAGTTTGATTAAATGGTGCATATGCTGGACCACAGTGCATTCCTAAATGTTCACACCATGCCCAACTACCCTCAGTAACCCATCTACATGAATTACCATCTGTAGCATAATTATCTGTAAAGGTTCCATTCTGGTATGAAGCATTACAATAACTTGCATTAGCGAAATCTCTACAACTAACTTCCATACGCTCATCACATTCTGAATGGAAGAAACCACCTCCACCAGGTCCGTCATCAAATCCCATCATCATCTGTTCAAACCACATACAACCTTGTTGTTCTTCACAAGCAGTCATATTAGTATCATAAGTAGAACAATCATCACCAGAGGTAATACCTACTGCTGTACTGTTTGGTTCACACCAACCACCACTCCAAGAACAAAGACCTCCTGAAATAGCAGCATTACAACCAGCTTCAGTATTATATATATCATCACCATTAGCATCTCTTGCAAAACACTTTGGCTCACACCAACTAGAACCACCCCATGGGTCAGTTACCCATGCACAGAAAGAATTACCTTCACAATCAGTTTTGCTTCTCTGTAAAGTAGAGTTCCAGCCACATTGGAATGGAGCAAAATCACACCATCCGCTCTGTGGGCTATACTCATCTGCAGTCCATGTACAATAGCTTCCATTTACAGATTCACATCCGGTCTGTGTAGTCTTAGTAAAACAATTATCTGATTTGGTGTGGTTAATCTCACAATGCTCTTCATTAAACCAATTACAATCATTATCAGCATCACATCCGGTCTGGTTGCTTTCATAAATCCAACAGTTCTCTCCGTTCATTCCACATCGGTTCTGTTGTGACCATGGGTCTAAGAACCATGAACAATTGCTGTCAATACATGTATCATTGTCATAGTATGACCAACAATCACCCATTGATCCACCACCACAGAATGGGTCAAACATACAATCATTATCACTACAATCTATCTGATTATCTCCATCATTATCTGAACCATCAAAACATATTTCTCCATCAAAGTTTGATGGCATACACATTCCTTCATAATCATCCCATTTACACGTTCCTGAAGAACCACCACCATTATTATTACATTCAGTAATATCAAAGCAATAGAAACAGTCATCTGCACATCCTCTTGCATTATCATTAATACAAGTCTCTGTAGCATTATCCCACTTACAACCGTTCTGACTAGAACCACAAGCTTCTTCTGGTGTATAATCTCCACTATTATAGAACTCACAGGATCCACAAGCTACATCACAATCTCCATTTAACACTAAACCTTCCGGTATATCACAATATCCACCCTGATCTAAGTTAGCATCCGTACTCCATACACAATACCCTTTCTTTGATGCAGTACATGTACTTGAACTATTGCATGCCCAACAAGAAGCATCACATCCATATACAGATCCGCCAGTGTCCATCTCACACCAAGATTTTGTTTCTGAACAATCTGAAGTTCCACAAACACTTTCTACTCGCCAAGTACCGCCTAAGAACTCACAGTTCTTCTTAGTCTTAATATCCTCAACGTTTGTAGCCATATCACCTTTAAATCCACATTGATTAGTAGTATTACTCCATACACAAGGCATATACCATGGATCTCCAGCAATCTGCTCACAAATAGTTGGGTTATCTATTGCATTATAATCCATACAATGTGTTCCGCCTTCTGGGGCTTCTGCCATTTGATCCCAACAACTTGTAGCATAAGTTATATTACAATTACCACCTTGCCATTTACAACATGTTGAAAGCATAGGTATGGCTTCGCAAAGAGTTTGGTTTGTCTGATTATTCACAATATAACTTGTAATATTTCCACAGAATATTTGTTCAGCACCATCACACTCTAGAGTACTTGAATCATAAGTACATCCTTGAACAGCATTACACTCTTCTGGCTGACCATCAAAGATCCAACATCCTGGATTCTCCATATCTGTAACATCTTCTTTAATCTCACAATCAGTACCATTCCATTTACCCCAGCCACTTGCTAGACAATCTCCCTCTGTTGTAAAATCAGTAAAGTCTTTAGCTGCTTCATAACACCAGCCAGATACTGTTTGCCATGTACAGTTCTCTCCAGAAATATTATTTGCTTCGCAGTCTGCTTGACTTCCACCATTCCACGTTTCATTTTGCCAGCAATTGTTTTGCCATGGTCCGTGACACATTCCTCCGCCACCACCATCCCAAGTACATGTTAAATTATAACTATTACTTTCACAACTACTTTGGTCGGTATTATCAAAATTCCAACAGGCTCTCTTTTCACACCAGCCCCAATCCCAGCCAGCGCTAGCTGATGTTAGCCATTCGCAGGTAGAATCCGTATCACAGGTTGCATTAGTCCAATATTGCCAACAACCTTTTTCCATACAACTATTATAACTACTATCCCACGTACAATTATTATATGTACAATTACCTTCATCATAATGATCCCAACACTGTACTCCGGGGTCTTCACACCATCCACCAGTATCTACAGTCCATTCACAAGTTGTACCAGAGGATAGATTTGCTGCACCACAAGTAGAATTAGTTTGATAATCCCAACATCCTCTATCTGAACAGTGTCCGCTACCCCAAGCTTCCCACTTACATTTATTTTCAAATGTAGTGTTAGTACATGAAGTTTCATTCAAATCATAACAATTAGAAGCAGCCGGTTCTTGACACCAGCCCCAATCAGCATCCCAAGTACAACCTTTAGCTGTACAAGATGCATCATCATTAAAACCCCAACAACCTTCTTCTTGACACCAGCCATTTTCCCAGTAACAATCTCCGCTAGTACTTGCATTACAATCTGCTTCAACAGTATATGATCCACACCATCTATCATAACAATTATTCCAATATGAATCCCATTGACAATCTAAATTATAATCATCCGCTGTTGTCTCGCAAGCTGTTTGGTCGGTACTAAATTGTGGATTCCAACATTGATAATCAGTACAATAATCTCCATTATCCCACCAACATGAAAGTGAAGATGCTTGACAACTATCTCTATCAGTTAAATCTTCACAGCCAGTACTTCCTGAACAACTCTGAGCTTTCCAATAACAACTGGTTGTTTCATTACAAGCATTTTCATTATTAAAATTCCAACAGCCCTCATATGTACAAGCATCATTATAGGTGCTAGTATTATCCCAAGTACAACCCATACTTGTATTACAAGCAGTTTCATTATCACTAAATGATGGGCAGCTAGGACTGTTACATGATCCTGAAATGGCCCATTCACAACCACTATCTAAACTATCTGGATTTGCTGTACAGTTTGCTGCATTCCAATACTGCCAACAACCTTTCTCATAACAATAATCACCATCTTCTCTCCAAGCACATTTACCACTTGCATCTGCTTCACAAGTAGTTGAATTCTCAGAATTATAATGCCAACATTGTTTCTTATTACAATAACCATCATATATGCTATCTCCATAGCTCTCCCAGATACAGCCAGATGTTGCTTCACAAACTGTTTGATTATTAGAACTCCAACAACCGCCACCGGTTTCAGTACAATATGCATTAGCTCGCCATTCACATGAAGCATCATCACAATCTCCACTATCTCTATAATCCCAACAACCCGGTTTGTAACAGTAATCTCCATTGTCCCACCAACAGCCAAGGTAAGAGTCTTGACATTCGGTTTCCGCGGTCAGAGATTCACAGCCAGGAGGTCCGCCACAAACTGCAGATTTCCATAAACAACCAGATGCATCACCACAAGCACTTTGATTATAATTCCAACAGGCTCCAGCTTCTTCACACCAGCCAGTTTCTGCCCAACCCATATCAGATTCAGTCTGCCAGAAACATCCTGAAATATTTTCTTCAGCATTACAAGCGTCTTGTGTCCAGAAATCCCAACAGCCTTTTTCCATACACCAGGAACCCCAAGAATCCCACTGACAATCATCACCAGTACCTGCTGCTTCGCAGGTGGTTTGATCAGTGAAATCATACTCCCAACAATTTGTTGCTGAAACGATATCTACACTTAAAACACCAATAAAGGTAACTAAAGAAATTAGAACTAATATTTTTACTAACGTTGGACTTCGTACCATCTTAACCTATATCTAGTTATTATTGAATATTTCTACCACTTATATTATATAGACGTTGTTGACTACCTAAGGGTAAAGAAGAAATCCGGTCATTTTTTAGAATTTTTTTCTGATTTTTCCGGGTGCGGATGTAATCCTTGTATGCTTATTTTTTTACCGGGTTTAGCTTTACGACTATAAAATAAGATTGCTACAACCATAGCTATAAATACCGCAAGTACTGACCCGCCCTTACGCATATCTAAATCATCAAAGGTTAATTTACCAAGAACATTAGCAAATGCTCCTTCAGGTGAGTCTTCTAGTGATTCTGAAACAGTTGTTGGTTCATCAACAGTAACTAAATCGGTTGGTGTTTCTTCAACAACTTCTTCTACTACTTCTGTTGATGTATTTTCTTCTTCAGTTGTGTTTGGTTCAGTATAAACCTCTGCTTGTGGTGCACTGCCTGTATCACCTGTACTTGTTCCGGTGCTGGTTCCTGCACTGGTACAATCACTTACGCAATTATCTTCATCTTCATTATAATTAGAATCACAAGATCCATCACCATCACAATAATAATTTGTGCTACTACAAATATCAATTATACAATATGAACCTGTACAGTTATAATCTTCAGTACATGCTTCACCATCAGCTAGCGTATCACAAGTGTTGTTAACTTCTACATTGAATGCCGTTGCATTAGAATAAGTACCATCAGTAACATTTACTGTAACAGTATAATTAGCAGATTCATCACAATAAAATTGTCTACTAACCTCACCTGTCGCAGATATAGAAAATCCCGAACTTACTGTATATGTAACAGTATCATTATCTGGATTATTAAGATATTCAGATACATTATAATACCAAACAGTTTCTTCTGATGTTGTATTTGTGATATCATTCCATGTTAATGGGAATGGATCTGAAACAATAAGTATCCAATCTTGACTATTTGTAGAATACTCATCAGAAACATTAAAGGTTAAATTATGTTCACCGGCACTCTGCATTCCAAGAATATAAGTCAAATTCTGAGTTGTATTTATCTCACTACCATCTAAAGTCCAATTGTATATATGCGTGTTGTAAATATCATCATCAGTTATATTAACATCAATTGTAATTGTATCATTTTCATCTACTGTAATATTTGTTTCAGTATTTGATGCGTTTGTTGACTGGTTCCACAACCAATCATCTATTGCAGGTACGGTATTAATAAACAACGTCAGAAATATATCTGTTTCATTTGCAGTTGAATCATTAGTATAAACAGTTATGTTATTTTCACCGGCAGTCCAATTAGCATCAACAAACCATTCATTTAAAGAAGTATTATATGCATCAGTTAAATTATCTGTTCCATTGTTATACCACAAAGAATCTATTTCATTTAAATCATAAATTGTAAAATTAAGTGTGCTATTAACTTCAATTGATGAACCATTACTCGTACTAGAAATAATTGACGGTCCAATTGTATCTATGCTTCTAAGTGCTGAATACAAATCAACTCGAGTGTAATTCAAATCAGATAAAGCATCATAAACTAATACGGCAGTACTATTTAGAATATCTTCAACTTCTACTGTAGTTAACGTTCGATTCTCAAAATCTTGCGCATACTGTTGTAACACTGCAGCAACTCCTGCAACATGTGGTGCGGCCATAGAGGTTCCAGAAAGAGTTACATATGCATCACCAACTTCATCTGTTGAATTGATAGACCCACCTGGTGCTACAAAGTCTAAGATTGCTCCACGGTTGAATCCATTGCTACCTGAACCAAATCCAGTCATTAAATCATCTGATCCAACTGCTCCAACTGAAGTTACATTTGATCCACAAGCAGGTGAACCAATTCCAGAAGTATTACCATCATTACCTGCAGAAGCAGTTACAACTATACCTTGTTCTGCAGCACTATTAGATGCATTTACAACACCACCATCAGAGTAAGCATCACACGCAGAATTAGAAGTAAATATAATTTCATTAGACCCATCCGTTAAACTCAAACTCATAGTTATAACTGATATATTAAACACACTTGCATTTGCTACACACCAGTCAATTCCAGCAATAACTTTAGAACCTGTTGTAGTTCTATCTGCACTGAATACTTTCATCGCAATTAAGTTTGCTTCTGGTGCAACACCTATTGCAGCACCGTTTGCTGCAACAATACCTGCAACATGTGTACCATGTCCGTTCTCATCAAACGGATCTGAATCATTATCATACATATCCCAACCAGAAACAACTTTACAACCGTCACCAAAGCAACCGCCCAAATCTGTATGATTATAATTTATTCCTGTATCAATAATACAAACTGTCTGCCCAGCACCAGTTATATTTGTTCCATTAATATTAAGATTGTGTGGTGTTGATGCATTGATTTGCGGAACAGATGTACCTAGTGAAAGAACATAAGTTCGATCATAATATATCTTCTCGACATTTGTGTCTTGCTGTAATTCTGCTAATCCTTCTTCAGTTACCTCTGCAGCAAAGCCATTCATAACAGCAGAATAAGTATGTGTAATTTCAATATCTTCCGTATCAACTGCAGTGTCTTCAGTCATCCAATTATCGTCCGTAATAATAATATCGTTCTCGTCAGATTCAATAATTGTATTCTCATCTAATACTACGATAATATCCACAGTATCCTCAACTTTAAGTTCTTCAATTACTTCAACATCAACCTTATCTTCTCCATCTGAAATTACTGCCGGTAGAACTAGTAAGAATATTAATAATAATGACAAAAGTAATTTATTGTTCATTCATTATCACCCCACAAACATTATTTACACAAGCGCAACTTCCTTGGCCACAATCCAGAGTTCCTGGAGCACAATCTGTTGTACAATAAACTTCTGAATATACTTTAAACTCTTCATTTATGCAAGTTGTTGGGTGGCATGATTCTGCCGGAACACAATCAGTATCTGTTGAACAAGCGGTTTCTGTATTAGGTGTTGGTGATTGTTGAAATATAAACATCGCAAGAATAATACCAATTACAGATACAATTAGAAGCAGTCTTTTTGGATCCATATGTTAAGAATAGCTACAGATATATAATGTTTTTCCAATCACAACGTTCTTAAATCTTAATATTAATAGAATCTATGGTATTTACTCTATGGGAGATTATTCAAATAGGTATAACAATACTATCTATAGGGTTTATCTTCTCAGGATTTATCAAAAAACCAAAACTCGCACATAATTATGTAGAAGATCTTCTGGGAGAGCATAATTTTATGAAGAAATTCTTCAATTGGGATGATATCAAATATGCTATAGCCGTGGTTGCTCCAGCAATCATATTACATGAATTCGGACACAAATTCGTAGGTCTAGCTATGGGTTATATGAGTTATTATGAGATGTTTCCACTTGGTTTAGGTATTGGTATATTTCTACGACTCGTTGGTTCGGGATTTATATTATTCGCCCCAGGTTATGTGGTTGTACCTACGGCAAACGTAGTTCATATGGGTATAATTGCTTTTGCGGGTCCACTGGTAAATATCATATTATTTGGTGCAAGTTGGGCAATGTTAGAGTCAGGTAAGTTTAGAAAATATGCTCGTTATCTATGGATAACAAAAACCATAAATCTATGGCTATTTGCATTCAATATGATACCTTTTGGCCCATTAGATGGTGCAAAAGTGCTAGCTGCAATACTCTCTTTCTTATAATTATAGATTAATTTTATATATTATTTACTAACAAGTGTTAACATATTTTAATATAAAGGTATTACTTATAATTCATTGATAATATGAAAATAAGTAAAATATTTCTAATCTTTTTAGCTTTGGGATTTGCTATTTTTTTCCTAAACGAAAATGTAACTGCTTGCGAAGATGGGATTTGTGAAGGTGGAACCTTACGAGACTGTGACGCATATAGTGATATGAATGGCGGAGACGCAAAGATGTGTGGCGATCAAAGCGGATGTACTTGGATTGAGTACGGCGATGCTCCTGCAATTTGTGAAGGACGTAGATCCGGCACCTGTAGAGATAATTTCGCAACAGAAGCCGAATGTGATGGACAAGAATGGTGTAACTGGAAATGTCTGAATGTTGATACAACATTAAGTTCAGTTTGTGGAAATGGTGCTATTGAGGCAGGTGAACAATGCGAAGAACAATTCGGAATCTGTTCTGGATCCAAAAGTAGCTGTCGTAAATATGATGACCTAGAGGGTGGAGACGAAGATAGTTGTAATGCTCAAACCGGATGTTCTTTCATTATATACTCTGATGCTCCTGCAGAGTGCTTAGAAACTTATCATGGCGACTGTTCTAGCCGTGTTTTATCAAGTTCACCATCAGCATGCGAAGGACGAGACGGTTGTAGCTGGGAATATAGCAATAGTAATAAATCTAATTTAGGTGGAGAAACCTGTGAAAGCCAAGATCTTGGTGGCGGAACGCTTGAATGTGATAGTTGTTCCTTTGATACATCAGCATGCGAATTTTATACTGATCTTTCCCGGGGCGAATGTGGCCCGGCGGACAACGAAGCAGTATTTGCTGCAGGACCATCTGATACATCTTCAACAAACAATAGTATGTATTACATACTTGCTGTAATTGTAATTGGTGGCTTAGGTGCATGGTACTTTACACAAAACAAACAACCAAAGAAGAAATCTGTGCGAAAGTCAACTCGAAGACGAAGAAGGTAAACTTCTTCTTTTCTTTCTTTATTTTTTTATATATCTAAAAAATAACATTTTTAAACTGGGTTTTTAACTCTATTTATGAGTATATTCAAAGCATATGATGTCAGAGGTATATATCCTGAACAGATCAATGAAGAAGTAATTTATAAAATTGGGCGAGCATTTGTACAATTCTTCGGGTTTGATGCAGTCATTGTTGGAAGAGATATGAGATTATCCTCACCACAATTAAGCACCGCGCTTATCAACGGTATTCTAGATCAAGGTGCTAATGTAATCAATATTGGCATTGTTGGTACAGAAGTTCTTAATTTTTCATCTGGTTTTTTGAACAAAGCAGGTATAATGATTACAGCATCACATAATCCTAGCGAGTATAATGGCATAAAACCTTGTGCTCCCGGAGCAGTTAGTATTGGTGAAAATAATGGTTTAATGGATATCAAAAGGCTTGTTGAAAATAATTCTTTTGATGATTCTGAAAAAGGTTCGTTAAAAGAATTCGACGTTTGGCCAGATTACAAAAACAAAATTTTATCTTTTACTAACCAAGAAAATCTAAAGCCACTAAGAATTGTTGTTGATGCAGGCAATGGTATGGGTGGTAAACTTGTCTCTAAAGTTTTCTCTGAACTTCCTTTTGAAATTGTTCCGCTTTATTTTGAAGAAGATGGTTCTTTTCCAAATCATCAACCAAGTCCAATTGAATCTAAAAATTTAATTGATTTAAAGAAAAAAGTTATCGAAGAAAACGCATCATTAGGTATTGCGTTTGATGGTGATGCAGATAGAGTATTCTTCATTGATGAGAACGGAGATGATATCGATAGCTCATTTATTATCTCATTAATTGCAAAACATACATTATCAGAAAAGCCTCAATCTAAAATTCTATATAATTTAGTTTGTAGTAAAATAATCCCTGAAACAATTAAAGAATTTGGTGGTGAAGCAGTCATTGAACGTGTTGGACATTCATTCATAAAACCAAAAATGAGTAAAGAAAATATAGTCTTTGGTGGAGAACATTCAGGACATTACTTTTACAAAGATTATTGGTTCAATGAAAGTAGTTTGATAACTTCACTGATTATTTTAGAGATGATATGTCAAGAAAATAAAACTATTTCTGAAATAATAATACCATTACAAAAGTATTTCAAAATTGAAGAAACCAATTTTGAAGTTCCAGATAAGAATATAATGATACAAAAACTTGAACAAAATTATTCTATGGGTGCAATATCAAAATTAGATGGCTTAACTATTGAATTTGATAACTGGTGGTTTAATGTTCGTCCATCTAATACAGAACCTGTACTTCGTTTGAATCTAGAAGCGAATTCTGAAGACTTACAAAAAGAAAAATTAAAAGAAATCAAGAACTTAATCAAGACTTCTTCTTAAACTTCATTGTAACAAATAATCCAATTAAAATTACTGCAGCAATAATAACAATACCAACAACTTCGTTACTAAACTCTCCTAAACCCATAATTGCTGCACCAGTAATTGGTGATGCTGAAGAATCTGTTGTTATGTCTGCTTCAGTTGTTTCGCTACTTGTTTCAATTTCTGCAGAGTTACTTGTTACGCTACGTAGTATTTGTTTAAATGCTAAGTCAACATCATCACCTATAATCGAATTTAGTTTAACTTGCATTAAGTATCGAGAGTTTGGATCAACATCAACTAGTTTTTCTTGTCCTACTTTTAGATTAAATGTTATTGGGTCAGATTCTACAGTTATTGTTGCTTCATCACCCGAAACAGAATCAACTGTAACAGTATGTGAAGAACCGCCCACATTTAATGGTGTGGAACTACCTGTACTCTGTGTTGAAGTAGTATATTCACTAGTTACTACAATTGGTTCTGGCTCAGAACTTTCAGTTGTAACTGCTGGTGCTCCACCACTACCCGATCCGCCTCCGCCACCCGATGATGTTGAAACGTCTTGTGCTGGCGAGTTATCAATACTAAACATTCCAGATAAGTCATTAATTCCAATTTGACTTACTAACTGTACTCTAACTTGATATCCGTGTGCATTAATAATATCTTCAATATCCGTATCTAAATCATAACTTCCATCATTAATCGATACTCTTGCAAAAGTTTCAATTGGTTTGTATACAGTACCACCTTTATACAAGACAAGGTCAACCATTGCAGCATTACCACAAGTCAAGTTAATCATATCCCAAGTTATTGTTATAACTCCACCAAGTGTTTCTCCACCAACAGGATATGTTACTTCAATATCTGCATTGGTGCCCTTCTCACAATAGGAGAAGTCATTACTTAATGGCAAGTAGTCTGTGTTGTCCACAGTATCATTATAGTCATTAAATACTAAAGGTATGTCGCAGAAACCATCACTATTTACATCCGCACAAGTTTCAGAGTAACCTGTTTCCCAAACATTCGCCCAGAAATTTCCACCAATCTGGCTACCCAAACCACTTATTCTTGTTCCATTCTGTTGTGTTGTGTTAAAGTAAGTTGGATAAAATCTATGATGCGTCCACTCGCTACCATCCCAAATATGTCCTTGAGCAAATGAGACTGCATTTGTACTATTATGACTTATAGTTGTCCAATCACTTGATTCATTTACTAAATTATTATAGAACTGTGTATCTAATGGGTAATACACTGTCTTATATTCTTCATAAGCATCGCCTCGGATTTCTACGGGGTGTCCACCCTTAATTATGTTATTTCTGATAACGTTATCCACACCACTATCCCAGAAATTCTCACTATTATATCTTTGATGATTAGCTTTTACTTGTAATGTTCCATAATCTGCATACATCCAATTATCTTCAATTATACCATGTGATCCAGCAGTTCTCAAACAGTATTCAGTATAATATTCATCAGTTTCAATGCCTAGTGTATTACCAAATATATGATAATATTCGCAGTAGCTTCCAATTTGAACAGCAAAAGAATTTGTTGGTAGAATATTATTAGAAATAGTAATATTGTTACAATGCCCGCCTTCCATCATACTTATTCCTGTTTGTCGGTTAGTTACGGCGTTTGGACGTTGAATATCTGGATTTGGAATAAACTCATTACCATCAATAACAAGATTAATCCCACTTAAATACATAAATCCACCACTATCATCTGTATTAGCATAACCAATGTTATTTCGAATTGTATTATCTGACGAGTAACTTGACCAGATTGGTGCATTTGTTGAATTAATAAAATTATTTTCAATTAATCCGTCTTGTAATCGTGAGAAATAAATACCATATCCTCCATCAACTTCAATATTGCAATTTCTTATTGTAACGTTCTTAGCTCGATTTATACCATCACCACATTGATAACGTGGATAATAAACCTCGATTCCGGCGTTGTGACTGAAGTCATGAACTGTACCTTTAATCCAATGACCATCACAATCTAATTCAATATTATCTCCAACAATTCCAATAAGAGATAATCCATAAGGCATTGTACAATTAAGAATGTCTTCTGTCAAAACGGTATTTTCAAGTATAACCATTCCACAACTACTACTTTCCTCAAATTGATTGCTAAGTGGCGCGCCGTCTTTATTATCTGAATTCAAAACATATTCATCATCGCAGAATCCATCTGTATTTGCATCAGTACATGTTTCGGAATAACCTGTTCCATCAAATGTTGCCCAGAAGTTTCCGCCAATAATTTCTCCTGGCCCGACTATTCGCTTACCATAATCCACACCAAAACTCCATTTATTTTCATCCATATCTAATCCGGAGTAAAATTCTGGTGCACTCGAGGAATTGAACAAATTATTATATATTCTTGTAGTACTCGCATCGTCAAAATAAAACATGACTTCATCATGTGATGTAAAAGTATTATAATAAATAAAATTTGTAGACCATAGATTTTGCAGTGCTAAAATATTTGCTATATCTGTTGAAGTTGAAGTAAAAGAATTATCATAAATATGATTACCACTTGATCTGTCAATATGTAATGCACTATTCACGGCATCTACATCATTACCATATATTTGACAGCAACCAACATGTTGATTCAGATAAATACCGTTTGCTTCAACATCTTCTATAAGATTATTACGAATTGTACAATCGCGGTTTTTACTAATAATTATACCCCCACCAACAACATGATTATCTTCAATAATATTATTTTTATTAGATCCTATACCTGTTGCTTGTATACCGCTATGAGCCGCGACATAATTATTTGAAACAACAGAGTCACTTCCGTAACTAATTCTAATTCCTGTTACGGGATCATCAAAGTATACATTGTTATCATGAACATATGCATTACTTTTAACTTCAATACCAACTGTTGCACCTTCGCCAGTAACATTACAGTTTTTTATTTCAACATTATCTCGATTTGTCCGTATAACTATCGCTGGATTTGTTGTTGCATTGTCTAATTCAATAATATGTCCGTCACAATCTAAAACCACGTCGTCTGCTTCAATATCTATTGCCGGACTCCCTATACAATCAAGAATATCTTCAGTAAGTACATATTCACCCGACGATAATATAATCTGACCACAAACACCTTGTGTAAAACCTACGGGTGGTGCATAAACAATCGGAATAAATAGCATACTCACTAATATTATTAGAAATATCTTATTTGACATTATACCCTCTAACCTACATATTTATTACAAAAAAATATAACTTGAATTGTTTAAAATCATTTGTATGATAACTGATACAGAAGAGAATTATAGGCTGATTCTTTTACCTTTTACTCTGAATATAAATCGCAATACTTTCTTTAATAATCTGCCACGTCTGCGGATAAGTGCATAAATCACTATAACTGCTACCGCCAAATAAACAAAAACTCTATATCCTGCAAGATCTCCAGCGAAACCTGCAAATGCGCCAGTTATTGGGCTGCTAGTTGTGTCGCTTTCAGATATCTCTGTATCTGTAGTTGTTTCTTCCTCTGCTGGCTCGGGTTCAGATATTGGTTCAGGTTCTGGCTCTTCTACAACAGCTGTTTGTACTCCTTCAGAAATCTTTGTGATTTTGATATAAGCTCTACCGCTATTTATATCTGTAAGAAGTATTTCTATATCATAAGTGTCATCGCCATCTAAATCAATCTTTTGGGAATCATCAATAAATAATATTAGCTGTTTAGATGCCAAAGTTACATTAACATAATTTCCGCCCATATATGTAACTTCCAGAGTCTGTGCTCTGCCGTCTATTAGGAATGATCGCGAAGTACCTTCAGACATACGATTGAATGATCGTGATGTAGTAATCTCAGATAAGCCCCCACCGCTAGAACTCCCGCCGGGTGAGGATGTTTGTTGTTGAACTGGTTCCTCGAGTGGTGCTTCTTCTAAAGTTGTAAATGTCCAAACACCTTGCTGAATTTCATTGACACCATCAATTAATACAACATACCACTCATAGGTTTTATTGTACTCAATAGTCCATGACTGTAAAATTGTACTTCCTGAAGTTTGGCTATCAATTGTGATGTTTAAATCTGGTTCAGTAGCTCCAGACTCATATCCAATAAAATTAACATTCATTAGTTCTTCTTCGATATCTGATATTGTAACACTGAGTTGGAATGAAGATATATCCTGATCAATAGCACCATCATCGGGGCTAAAACTTGTAACGGTTGGTATATTGTTGGCTGCGGTTGTGAAGCTCCATAAATCGTTTTCATTAGACACTTCATTTATAGTATTACTTACATTAATGTACCATTCATATTCTGTTGCATATTCACGTCCATTCCATTGACATGCTGCTTGAGTACCATCATAAGCAACATCACAAGCAATAGTATCACTATTTCCCTCATGGAAACTGATAGTTAAATCATTACCCGAATCATCTGAAACGTCAACGATTAAAGTGGGTGCAGTACTAACGTCTGTAGCCTCATCTAAAGGAGAATCTATACTAATAACGGGTGTTGGTCCAACTTGCTCATATACTAAATTAACTTCACAAAGAGGTACATATGCTCCACCAAAGCCTTCTGCATCGAGGCTATTCGTTAATGAAACCCATTCATCAGCAGTTCCATTACATTTTGAGACAGTAGTTCCATTGAAAAGAATGTGTAATATATCTTTATTTAGACATTCTTCAGGAATATCAAATGTTTCATCAGAATCATCCTTAAAAGTCTCAAGTCTTACATCATTAATATTATCAGTATTATATTTTAATTCTAAAGAATAATCTAAATTAACGCGCCAATCATAGCAATCTCCACTATCATCAAAAAGGCGGATATCTGTACTATCTGTACATGGGTCACTGAAATACTCACAATTACGTACGGTAAATTCATCAGGAGTACTATAATTCATGTTTATTAGTGCATAACCTGAAGAAATTAAGAATATAAATAAGATACAAATTGATAGTTTATTTATTGCCTGCATTTTTCTTATGAACGAATATTTTACGCAACAGCGTCCTCAAAATACTCCGAGCCCCTCTACTCAATAAGAAAAGTAGTACCGTTATAGATATAAATACTACTATAATCAAATATACATTTTCAGACAGATTTCCAGGTAATCCAATCAAAGCTCCGGTTATTGGGTTCACAGACCTCGTTTGATCTTGTATTTCAGCATCAGTTTCTGTTTCCTGTATAGATTCATCTTGATTAGTTTCAGGTTCATTTGATGTAGCTTGAACTACGGGTTCTGGTGCACTGTATTTCTTCAGCGATACTGTTGCTGAATTGCGGTTAAGTGAACTTAATTTGGCAACTATTTTTGTGCTACCAACATTAACTTCTTTCTCTTGATCAACAGCCAAAGTTATCGTAGTAGTACCTACCTTTATTTGAGCCGAATCATCGACAATCTTGTTTAGAGTGATTTTGTGTTTGATATCACCGATCTTAAAAGACTTGCCTACGCCTACACTCATCTCGGCGACTTTTTGATAAGTATTTGTTAAAGTGATTAATCCCGATCCTGAGCTTCCTCCACCGCCAGAGCTTCCTCCGCCAGGAGAATATGTCTCATCATCGTCAGTACCGTCATCGTCTCCAGTACCATCGTCGTCACCCGTACCATCACCATCTCCAGTACCTGCACCAGTTAATTCTAGATTAACTAACCAATATGCACCTGGTATTAGAAGAAATGGTGCTCTACCAACCTCAACATCGCTAGAATAGAATATTACTTCTGCAGTTACCTCATTTTCTACTTCAATGTTTGATGATAATTGCAAGTAAAATGTAGAATCGCTTGTAGTTGTGCTACTTACAGGTTCACCGTCTATTTCAGCAATAATCGGTATACCATCTGCAACCGGTTGCCCATCAGACGTCACATTACCCATATATAACAAAGGCATGGTTGGTACTGCGCTAGCAATTGGCAGTATTAAAATAGTTAAAATTAACAAATTTACGAGTAATTTCTTCATGAATCGATGTTTCATTACTGTTAAAAGATAAAAGGAAATAAAAAGATTATGTAAGCAGAGCCTACATAACCCGAGATATCTATATGGTTGTATCTGCACCAGGTCTTAATACATCATCTGCATTAATTGATACCCAATGGCCTTCTCCCTCATTCATATTACTTGTGCTTGGGAATCCGGTATAGTTACCAGTAGGTACATGTACTAAAGTCAATGGTGTATAACCTAATGACATAAAGTAATTTTCAGTTGATGCGGTTGTGCTTGCACCACTCTTTGTGTAACCAATAGCGTTCCAACCAACATATACATTATATTCAGGTAGGTCTGAAGCTACAGTAAAATATGTTCCTTCCAGTTCTAATGTTGCTGGATCGCTCATATCTACCCAATAACCTCTTCCATCTTCGAAGGTGGTTAATGTACCGCCAGTACCCGGGATGTAACTCATCCATGTACTAGTTGCAGCATTATAATACCATACAATAATTACATCATCATCGATATCATCAAAGACATTTACAATGTTTGTATCAGCTACAACAACTGGTGATGAGATAAAGTTCCAATCATCATCCAATTCAATTTCTTCATTTGGATACGCTGTTCCAATATCTGTTGTTACGCCCGTTCTTGCATTGTCTGCATTATCTATAGCAATAACTGCAAAGCAGTAATCTCTGTAATAGTGTACATCATATGCACCAACAGAGGATACTTCGTATGTGTTTATTCCAAAATCAATATCATCATCAATTGTTTCAACATCGGGTTCAGTAATATTATCAAAACATGTTGGGTATTCTGCAGTTAATTTTCTTGCAAATAATTCATAGTGGTCAATTCCTGATGATAATGTTGGGTCTGTTATTACATCCCAATCAACAGTAATTGTATATGGTGTTGGTGAATCGTATGCATTTAAACCAGTTACGTGGTCTGGAACTACTGAATCTTCTCTAATTGTAACACAATCTGCAGTTCCCTCATTTCTAGCTAAATCTTTTCCCCTAATACAAAATATATTATCGGCATCTTGAGTTAGTGGTAAATAAAAACCTGTTGTGTAATCTTCAGTTGTATCTACAAAAGCTACACCATCTGTACTGGTTTGATAAGTCCTAAAATTATCATCTGTGCTGGCATTATCTAACCAAATTCTGATGTCGTCTTGGTTCAATGTTAAATCTGTAGGATCATCAATAATTGGTGTTGTTGGATTTGTGAAATCAGTATTGATTGTTTCATCAGTATTTTGAACTACGTTTCCGGCCGTATCAGTTACATTTATGCTAACTACTGCTGAACCTTCAGTCTCGTCTGTGTTAAGGGTTCGTGTATAACAATACATTCCATCTCCGCCTTCTGCTGCACAAGTAGTACCTGCGGGTTCATAAGTCATATTTTGACCTCCAACAGTAACTACAAATGCTGGTACATCTAAAGTATCTGAACCTGCAACTTCATCATAAGCATCAAAATCTGCCCAGACAACATCTCCGTTCATATACCAATCATCAGATGAATCTGTGTTTGATATTGTTGGAACAGTATTATCTATTGTAAAATCCGTTGGAGAATGATCTTGAGTTGTGTGTTGTGAAGCTAATCTAATATATATTTTATAATCATCATCTGCAGGAATTTGATAAAGTGTACCATTTATATCATACCAATTAGCAGTATTCCATGAATATGTGCCTAAAGTTACGTCTGGTGAATCTATAACTCCAACAGGAGATTGGACTGATCCGCCATCATAAAGTACGATATCAAGCAGTTCTGAATCTGTGCAATTCAAATCAGTTGTATCCCACGTTACGGAGTGTGTTCCACTCCAAACTTCACCACCTGTTGGCGAAGTTAAAGTTACAGTGCCTGTACAAAATGCTTCTACTGGTGCACTAAGCCCCAGAGTCATCACTAAAGCTGTCATTATAATTAGTACTTTAAATATACTTTTCATCATTTACCCTCTATTCAATATATCAATTGATAGGAAATCCAGCTATTCTTATAAAAACATTTATTCACTTGAATACAGTCTTCTGAAGAAACAATGGTGCTTTTCCGATGGAAAGCACATTTTTTATATGAGTTGTGAGTTTTTATCCCATGAAACCATTTGTTAGATATATTATATTATCCGTTTTGTTGAGTTTGCTAATTATGTTTGTGTTTGTTGTTGTAGAAAGTGGTTGGAATGAAAAACAAATCGCAACGTTATCTGATCAACATCAAGGTCCGTTTTGCTTTGCTACGATGGGTGATAACCGCGGTAACATAAAAGAATTTCCTGAAATTATATCTCAACTAAACAACCAATACGCATTTGCTATAAACAATGGTGATACAGTTAATCATGGTTACATTTGGCAATATATTCCATTTCATCAGCAGATTAAGAAATCAGCAATACCTTATATGGTTGTTATTGGTAACCACGAGTTGAATTCTCCATTTGGTGGTGGATGGTTTAATTTGTTGTATGGCGATCATAACTATACCTTTGTTTATGGAAATACTAAATTCATTGCGATTAATAACAATCCAATAACTGACGAGACATTTATCTGGCTAGAAAAAGAACTGGATAATGACTTTGATAATAATATAATTATTATGCACCAACCAGCATATGATCCGCGCTATGATGATTGGAACGATGATGGTTGGTATGGTATGAAAGAGCGCGGAGTTAAACTAATGAATCTACTTGAGGAAAACAATGTTCAAATGGTTATTGCCGGTCACTTGCACGGCTATGAAGAAGATAAACAAAATGGCATACAATATATTATCACGGGTGGCGCAGGTGCCAAGCTAAAGGATGGCGCATTTTATCATTATACAAAAGTTTGTGTCAATGGGAACGAAATAAACTGGGAAGTTATTCGAATCTAATCTCACTATAAGGTAAGGCATTATTCATTGCTATAAATGTTCCATGATTAATATTCTTATGCATAAATGAAGAAAGACCATAGGCGAACGCTCCAAGTGCACCAAATAAACAAATATCATTATCGGGAAACCCCATCATAGCTGTAATCATGCCAGCCAATGTTGCATATACAAATTTTCGTGCGCCAAGATTATTATAGTAGCTCGCATTCCGTATAAGTGCTTCAGATATGATTTTATGAGAAACATTATCATAAGTAAGATTTGTTCTACCGCGGGTGTTTTGTACGGTGTCATCAACCAATTCAAATATATCCTCCCTAAGTTCACCATAAATAACATAGTTCACATTACACTTAAGAATTGATTTCAATGTTGTAACAGGCGGATTTGTCGCAGATTGTATACTTATATTATATGTATAATATTTAAATGCGCTAAGTAAAGATTTATGACCTGCTACATTCATTTCAATTATTCGATGTGGTTGACCAAATTCTTTATTAATAACTTCTGGATCTAACAATAATTCAACAGGATATCTCTCGCCAAAAGGATACGGTCCGTGATTCCAAATATCTCCATAATCCACGATTACTTCTAATGTTGGTGCGCTAGGTGGTGCCCACGGATTTCGCTTAGCCGGGCTACCCTGATCTATTGATCTCATAACTACGAGAGTAGTAATAACTTAAAAGTCTTCGGATTTCTAGAATTTAAGATATGTTGTCAGTTCACTGATTTTGACTCTTTTTTGTTTCATAGTATCTCTATGTCTAACAGTTACTGTATCATCTTTTATTGTCTGATGGTCGATTGTGAGACAATATGGTGTTCCGATTTCATCCATTCGTCTATATCTCTTACCGATTGATCCCGCTTCATCATATTGACAAATATATTTATTCTTGAGAATATCAAATATTCTTTTTGCTCTCTGAGGCATCCTATCCTTCTTCATTAGAGGGAAAACTGCTACTTGGACAGGTGCTAGCGCAGGTTTTAGTTTCAGAAGTCTACGATCTTCCTCCTTTGCTTTCTGAACAGTAAATGCATCAAGTATAACTGCCATAAACACTCTATCAACTCCCAGACTTGGTTCTGCAGCAACTCTTGGCGTTACCCATTTCTTTTGCTCTTCATCAAAGATAGCCATTCTCTTACCAGATATTTTCTGGTGCTTTGACAAATCATAATCACCGCGGTCAGCAACTCCGATCATTTCTTTCCAACCAAATGGATATTTATATTCTATATCATAACACATGCAAGCATAATGTGCTAATTCTTCCTCAAGATGTGCTCTAACTCTAAGGTTTTCTGGATTAAGTCCTAAATCTTTAACAAACCAATTATATATCTGACCGGTCCAATAACATAACCACGGCAGTTTTGATTTCTTTGCTAGAGAAGCAATAGATATTTTCTTAGGTTTGTTTCCTTTTTGTTGATCTGTAGCACTTAAGAACATAAATTCAGTCTTTTCAACTTCTTTCAATACGGGGCATTCTTCAACTTTGTCAGGATGTACAAAATACTCAATCTCCATCTGCTCAAACTCTCGGTCTCGGAATACAAAATTTCGTGGAGATATTTCATTTCTAAATCCTTTACCAACTTGTGCTATTCCAAATGGAATCTTCATTCTGCTGGTATCAATTATATTAGCAAAATTTGCATATATTAATTGTGCAGTCTCGGGTCTAAGATACGCAACATTATCTTCGCTCTGTACTGGTCCGATATATGTCTTAAACATAAGATTATAGGTATGTGTTGGTAACAACTTTCCTTTCTTACATGCTTGGCAACCAATTTTATGCTTTGCAATAAGTAAATCAATCTTCTTTGCTGAAAAACCATCTGCTGGAATCTTAAGGACTTCTTCAATCAATTGGTCTGCTCTAAATTGATGCTTACATTTGTCGCATCGTGTAACTAGATCATTAAAACCATCAACATGTCCGCTGGCTTTCCATACCCTTGGATGTGTGATTATAGCTCCATCCATACCTACAACATCTTGTCTGAATCTAACAAATTTGTCCCACCATTGTTTCTTGATATTGTTTTTTAGCTCAACTCCAAGTGGTCCATAATCCCAGAAACCTGCAAGTCCGCCATAAATCTCCCCACTAGGAAAAACAAAACCTGCTTCTTTACAAAATGCTGCTAAGTCAGTAACTGACGTAATATCCTTTACTTTCATATTAAATTAATAAAAAATAAGATTATTAATGTTTTGCTTTACTGTATAATATATTTATTTAGCCAACGGTAAAGGAAAACTGACCTTCTTCAGATACGCCATCTTCTGTAACAATCTTATACTCTGCTTTGTATGCTCCTGCTTCTTGTGTTAAAGATCCAGTAGTCATAATGGTTCCATCAATTGTTGTATATCCGCGATCAACTTGTGTGTTCTCATTATCCTTGAATAATTTTATGTAAGAACCTGCAACAATTGCTCTACTAGCTGTTACTGTTACTTCACCAATGCCACCAACAGTTGAACTGTGTGTTGGGTTTGAGCTTTGGAATAATGCTGTTCGTTCTTCATTAACTTCTAAAGCCTTTATTGGTCCTTCTTCAACTCTAATTGGTACATTTCCAAGTCCACAAGTATCACCTGCACAAGCAGGTGCTTCGGGTCCAGCTTCTTCAATAGCTTCTTGTGCTTGTGTTGGAAGATTAATATTATCTAATGCATCTGCTAAATCATCAAATACAGCAAAACCGGTTATTTCTCCACCATTACTTGCACTACCTATAACAACTGCAAACAAGAAAACAAAAACCACAATTCCTGTAGCAAATTCTTTAGTTATTTTTGGCCTTCTAAATATTTTTCTTTCTGCCATAAGTAATTTATAGAGACTTATATTTAAAGTTTTTACTAATCTTAAGGTTTTTTCCAGCGGATCTCATAGTAAGTAACGTCACCTTCATCATCGACAACGCCAACTAGCAAGTGCTTTCTAGTAGAATGTGCAACTCGATTCATTGCTGAAAATTGTCTCCAAGTTAAGCCAGAGTTTTCATCTGCGCAGAAGAGTACCCATTTTGCGTGGTCTTCTCCCGGTTTCACACCGCGCCTATAAACTCTGAAATCTGCTCCAAACTTCAAAGCAGTTTTTAGAGTATAGCCGCGAGTTCTTAACTCTCTATAAACTCTATAACGCGTCCAAAAGTTTCTCTCTGTTTTCTGGGCAAGCTTCACAAACTTCTCTAGATTAATTTGTGTTTTTGTTATAAAAACTGCTAGCTTTTCGCGTTCCATTAAATATAGTGCCTCAGATAATCCCAATTCAATTCTCTTTTTCTTGATTCCGTGGATTTCTCCAAAACTAGATCTATCATAAAAAGGTAGAAATAGCTCATAATCTTCTTCTATAATTACTTTCTCACCAATTAGCTTTCCACGGACTGGACCGCTAAGTTTGATTTCCTTTACAGCTTCGCTTACTGCTTTATTTTTTATTTTCGGCGTAGCCTTCTTATTTATTATTTTCTTTGGCATATTAATTCAGAACTTCTCGTCCAACACTTTCCAGCGGTGAACTGTAAGAGCTCCGTACACTAATAGGCAGTTTTTTAAGTTTAAAAGTGTATTGTTTAACATATGAAAATCGTGTTTTTGGGAACCGCAAGCTCCTTTCCAACAAAGGATCGAAACCATACATCTATTCTGTTAAGGTATGGGCCTGAAGCAATTTTATTTGATTGCGGAGAAGGCACTCAGCGACAGCTAAGAATTGTTGGTGAGAGTCCTATGAAAATCACTAAAATATTCATTACACATTGGCATGGAGATCACATCTTAGGTTTACCTGGATTATTAGAAAGCATGGCGTTCAATGGTCGTAAAGACTTACTTGAAATATTTGGTCCTGGCGGATCTCGCGATTCAGTGAATCATCTTTTCAAAGCACTACATATAAGACCCAACTTCAAACTATCAGTACATGAAGTTGATACACGCAAGTCTATTATTGCAGTTAATACTAAAGATTATGAAGTTTCAGCACAATTTGTTAAACATAATGTGCCTTGCTTAGCATATTCTTTCCAGGAAAAAGACACCTATCGTATCAATAAAGATTGGGTTAAGAAAGAAAAGGTTCAAGGCCTTCCAGCACTATCAAAACTCCAAGAAGGTAAAGATGTTATGATTAAAGGTAAAAAAGTCAAAGCTAAAGACGTTACCTACATAAAACCGGGTAAGAAACTAACATTTATTTTCGATACAGATCCATTTATAGAGCTCAAAAAGTTCGCAAAAGATGCTGATTTATTGATATGCGAGGGTACTTTTTCTAACAAAATACGTGAAAAAGCTCGCGATAAGGGCCACTTGACGGTTAAAGATGCAGCAAAGATCGCTAAAGGGGCTAAAGTAAAGAGATTAGCCCTAACACATTTCAGTCAGCGCTATAAAGATACTAGCGAGTTATTAAAAGAAGCAAAATCTGTATTCAAGAACACAATTATAGCAAAAGATTTTATGGAATTAAATGTATAAGAGCTTTCTTTAGAAAAGAAAGCTCGCAAAGAAATCTTTAATTTAGAAAATAAAAAATGGGAAGAATTTACTCTTCCTCTAACCAATCTTTAAACTTATCCCAGCCACCTTTATCTCCGCCTTTTTTCTTTGGTGGTGCTTTCTTCCGAGCTGAACTTTGTTTAGCGTGGCCACGCAAAGCTTCTGATTTGCTTGGTTTTGCTACTGGTTTCTTTTTAGGTGTGGCCTTTCTAACTGGTTTGGCTTTTACTGGTGCTTCCTCTTCATCTAACCATTTAGAAAATCGCGTAAATGCGCCGTCTTTTGACTTTGCTTGGGTTTTTGGCTTTTCTTTAAGCTTAGTCTGTCTCGCTTTTGGCGCTTCGTCTTCTTCTAACCAATTCATGAATCTTTGCCATACACCATCTTTTTCTTCAACCTTTTTTACTCGAGCAGAGGTTTTTGGAGTTCGGGTTTTTGGTGTTTCTAGCTCATCGATTAGTTCTATTTCCTCATCTTCTTCTAACCAGCTACTAAATCTATTCCATACAGACTGTTTTTTTGGCTCAATAGCCTCTAGATCTTCAAAAGTAGTTACTTGGTCTGTGTTAGAAATTCTTGTATAAGCATATCCTAACAGAATTAGAACAATTACTACAACAATCCAGTACCAATACATTTGGGCACCGGCTCTGATTGAATCTATACTAGGCATTGCAGGCATAGTTATTCCAGTATCATCTGTTTCTTCAGGTGTTTCTGGAGTTTCAGATTCAGCTGGAGTCTCTGGTTCGATTGGTGCTTCAGGTTCAACCGGTGTTTCTGGATCTTCGGGCTCAGTTGGAGTATCTGTTTCTTCGGGTGTTAACTCTCTCAGAGCTGCAAACCAACCAGTTATTCTTGCCCAGATTGATTCATCTTCTGTTTCTTCAACTGGTGTAGGTTCCGGAATTGGTATATGCTCAGTTTCATCAGTAACATGTACATATACTGTTGATGAGGTAGAAACCACGCCAGATTCATCTCTAGCAGATATAACAATCATATATACTTGCTTTTGTGTCTTATCTGGAACTGCAACGTATAAATATGTTGTATCAGCACTATTACCTTTAACAGTTATTGAACTAGGATTTAGTTGTGCAAACTCTGCACCATCTCCAGCGATATCAAATGTAAATGTATTTGTCTCAGATCCAATATTTTCTATAACCAAAGGCACTAGTGTTCCTTCACCATATGCTACTTTAATCTGATTTCGTTCAGCAGTTGTTCTAACACCGAAACATGAATTTCTTGGAGCAATATTAATCAAGATGCTGTCGCGGTCATTGACTCTACTTGCTTCTTGAGATTCTGCTTCAACAGTGATTGCATATTGTCCAGGTATTACACTAGTTGGTGGACTTACAGTAAGAGTTATATCTCCAGATTCTTGTGGTGCTAATGTCGCAAATGTGGTATCTAACTCTGCCCAAGTAGGACCATTTAATCTTAGACCAAATCTTTCACTAGAATTACCGGTATTCATAATACCAATGTTATATTCTTTAGTTGTTTGTGGGCATATTGAATCCTCTTTATCAGATATGGTTAATTTAACATCGTGACATTGTAGAACGTTTGCAGTTATATCAACAGCATCGTTTTTATTACCATTATCTGAAACAGCACTAACGCGTATTGGATAATTACCTCGGATACCATATCCGGGATATAATACAACATTAACGATTGATTCTTGCTCACTATTCAAATTAATATTTGTTTTTTCTAATGAAACCCATTCTGGACCATCAATTGTAAGACTATAGGAATTAATGGCTGTTCCGGGATTCTTGATTAAAATAGGTACTCTAATTTCGGAGTTTTCACAGAAACCATAGAAATTTTCATCTACACTTAGATCTAGACCAAAACATCCTAGAATATTAAGATTTAGATTTTTATCTGCAATTGCGTTGCTATCTAATGAACGTGCAGTTACCGATACATCAAAATTACCAACTTCATTAGCTATCGGATTAACAAATACTGAAACAGTTCTGCTTTCGCCTTTCTCTAATCTTAAAAACTCTTCACTAATTGATGACCATGGTGCAGCACTACCTGCTAAACTTAAGCGCAAGTTTTCACTCCATTGTCCATCATTTGTTACAGTAACTGAATAATCAGTGATACTTCCAGTACAAATCTCTTCAGTATCTTTATCAGATGTAAGCGACAATTTATGGCAATCTCCAACAGTTAAAGCTGCAGAATTTGATACTGTTCCACCTTTATTCGCTGAAACTGTCAAATCTAGTGTATAATCTCCTGTTTGGGCGCTCTTGCTAGGGGTTACATAAACATATAGTGTCTGAGAAGCCCCGGGTTGTAGTACAAAACCCGGTGGAGAAATAATTGCCCATGGAGCAGCACTGCCAGATTTGCTGACTGTGTATGTGTCGATTGCATCCCCTGTATTTGTTACTGTAAATTCATAGACAGTAAACATTGTTGGGCATGTCTCTTGTAAAGCTTGTTCTGAAGTAAATGCAAACTCTGCACCAGATACCATTGGTACAAAAAGCACTAACATCAAACTTATGAATACGATTAATCTTTTTTTCATATATACACCTCGAAGTTGGTATTTGTAAATCCTTATGACTTATTAGAAAGAAACTTCAAAGTTGATATAAATAGATTTGTTTAGAGAAAAATAGAATTATAATATAAAATTAATAAAAAAAGTAAAGAAAAATGAAGTCTTAATAGACTTCACTTTGTGCTTCTTCTCGTCTCCATGACCAAGCTACGAAAAGTACAATCAGAACAACAATTAGAATTGCTGCTATCCACTTTAGTCCTGAGTTGATAAAGTCTTCATATAAGTTTGCATCATCTTCGTCAGCAGTTGCTGCACCAGTAATCTGAGCAGTCATACCTAATGACTTAATGATTTGGTTATCTTCTTTTATGAAAACAGTGAATTGCTGTAATCCAGTTGCTTCTTCTGATGGTGCTACGAATACTGAAACAACTTCACTAGATTGTGCCCCAATAACAACAGTTGCAGGGTTTATGCTAGTTCTTGCCCAGTTTGCACCAGCAGTTTCAATACCCAGAGTTCTTGCAGTGTTAGCATTGTTTGTAAATGTTAATATGTAAACTGCTCCCTGTTCTGAAACTTGCTTGTTTAGTTGGTCAACACCAATAATTAATCTAGGTCTATCGTTAGGTGTTGGTCCGGAAGTTCCTGTAATTGCGATATCTTCGAATGTTTCTGTAACTGTTTCGTCATCACTGTGTATTGTTATTTTAACATCGTATTCACCAGTTGCTACTCCAGCAACATTGATTGGTACGAAAATAACTGCAGTATCGTCTTCATAAATAGTTACTCCAGCAGGTGATCTCTGAGATCTACCAAGTGCAGGTATTTCTGCAAGAACTCGTACATCTTCGTCGTTTTGTCCGTTGTTTTCAATTTCAACTGCGAAGAAAAGTTGTTCTCCTTGCTGATCTGGAGTTGCTCGTAAGATATCCATATCGTGTTCAGCTGCTTCAAGTTCGATTATTTCATCACCGATTTGTCGGTCTAAAAGTCCCCATCTTGAACCAGAAACATCTTCTCGACCATATACTTCAACAACTAAATAATAGTCGCCTTCATCAGCATCGTCTTGTGTTAGAGTTAAAACTCTATTAAAATCATCTTGATCGTATGTTTTCTGAACTTCGTCATTGCTGACACCAAATCGAATATCTTCGATTTTAGCTGTGTCACCAACACATTTATCATTTACAAAGTCTGCGTCACTTAAATCATCACCAGTTAGTTCACAAATTTTAACTTTGATATCTACAGATTCATATCTGTGGTATCTATCTGTTGAACCAATTTCAGTTGTTTCTAATTCGATTTCGAAGTTGATTTCATCTCTAAAGTTCATTTCATCTTCTACTACATCGAAGTCAGTAACAAGTTCATTTACCATCTCTGCTGAATCAGTATTTACAGTAACTTCAACTGTTCCACCATTGATTGTTTCAATTTCTGAACCAGTTTCGTTTGTAATAACAATAGTTAATGTTTCTGTTGATTCTAAATCATAATCATCTGCAACAGGTACATTTATTGTTATGTAATCAGAAACAGTTGTATCTTCGGGCAAAACTGCTGTGTAGGTAGCTGTATCGACTGCATCTCCTGAAATAGTAACCTCTGCATTCTGTGCTGTATCTCTATTGTTAATTATATAAAATGATACAGGTATAATTTCAGCGTCATCACTTATAGCAACAGTATCTCGTAATGTAATTTCGGTGTAATTTGCTGCTTGTATTGGTGCTACTAATATAAACATCATTAGTAAACCAAGTACCAAATTTTTTAATTTCATTTATTAAACCTCCAAAGTTGTCATGTAAACATGACTAATCTCTCTGAATATTACTGTATAGTCACAAAACCTTTTAAACCTTACGGCCAAATGGTCGGACCATACGCTCTGAGTATAACGTTTTTGATCTATTTAGTGCAATAAACAGTTAACCTGTTTATTCTAATAAATATAAAAAAACAAAGGGAAGAACTAACGTCTTCCGATTGTAAACATGTATATTCCACTCAGCAATACAATAGCTACAATTATTGAAATTGCAATTATTACTGTTGTTCCGCTAACGTCTGCTATAGATCCACCAGTAACTACTCCTGGATCTAATTGTCCGCCAGTTGTATCTCCGCCAGAGATTGTTGCCATTAGGCTCTCTGTTGAAGCAATTTGACCATTGACATATACGGTTAACAATGCTGTGTGAGCACCATCTGTTGCATCAGCTTCTGATGTAAAGTAAACAAATATTGGTATGCTACTTCCTGGACCTAAACTGAACTTTGTACTTGGTTCAGCTTTACCTTCTGAAGCCCAATCATTATATCCACTAACTTTAACTTCAAACTCTTTTACACTTGATTCAACGTTCTTGAAAGTTAATGCATACTTTATTTGTTTACCTGCTTGACCTACGACAGTAGTTGCTCCAGACAAGTAATCTTTTGTTTGAGAGTTATCGTTGTTGTTATCACCATTGTTTACGCTACCACCCTTACCAACGGTAAGGAAAGCTTCTGTTTTTAGGTCATTCTCAATTTCGTCTTCATCTTGTCTGTCATCATCTTTATAGGACAGGTCTACATTTATCTTATATACACCATCAGTTGTACCTGCAAGTACAGGTATTAGGAATGCGTGTGTTTTTGCTTTTTCAGAACTAATATCACTGTATCTAACAGTTTCGTCTACACCAAGGTCGGTATTAAATATTCTAAGAGTTAAACTCTTTTCTTTATCTCTACCTGCATTGAATACCTTTGCTGTAGCGCCAACAGTTGTACCAGTATTTACTTGTTCTTGATCAAGTTTTAATTCTACAACCAAGTGGTGTGATTCTACATTAACATCTACTTTGTCGCCAGATACATCATATTCAAATAAATCGTTACTTGAATCTTCGGTATCTTGTGCTTCAACAAATGCATATAGCTCGTAGTCACCAGCTGAGGCATCATCTGGAATCTCAAATGTAAATGTAACATCTACATCATCGTCTTCATCCAAATCGAATTTACTTGATTTTTCATCAATATCAAGTTCTGCGTTTCTTAAATAAACAATTACATCTTCAATATCTTCTGAGTAACTGTTCTCAATATTTACACTAACAGTTATTTCTTCTTTTCTGTAAACTGTATCATCAGGTACTTCCCAATCATCAATATTTATTTTACTTCCAAGATCAACATGATCTCGTGGGTTTAATTCTACATTGATTGTTGCAGTTTGTTTAACTGTACCTGCTGCATCCTTTACACTAAGTGTTGTTTGATAATCACCGAAGTAATCAATATTATCTTCATCAGGAATATCAATATTTATTGTAATTTCTTTGCTTGATAGATGTAACAAATTATTTGCTGTAATTTCAGTTGTTCCTTCAAAGAACTTAATTTTACTTGCAGCAATTGTTGCATCTGTATCATCAATAGTTGTGTGCTTTAAATCACCAACAGTGAAATAAACTCTATCAATTCCAGAATCACCAGAATCAATTGTGAATTTCTTTTCAAATGTTTCTGTTGTTTCATTAGCTTCACCAACTATTTTATCAAGACCAGTAAGTGTAAGAGTGTTGCTTGTAGCAGTAAAAGTATATTTAGCACTAGCATTATTATCTGTTGCAGTGTTTCCATCTACATCAGTAGATTTAACTTGGTAATAATAAACTGATCCAGAAGTTAAACTATCTAAAGTTACAGAGTGGCTCTTTGTTAATGTTGCACTTTCTTTAGTTGATCCTAGAGCAGTTGTTGTTCCATATTCAACTACAGATGTTGCATCTTCATCAGTTGTCCAAGTGATAACTGCTGAAGTTTGTGTAATTGTTCCAGTAGCTGTTGCTGAGATTACAGGTGCAGTTGTATCTGCATCGTTTGCAATTCCGCGAGTAGCTGCTTGGAATTCCCAATCATCTTCATCATCTGTGTCTTCTCCGTTTGGAACTCTTGCCCAAGCGTTTTCATCATCATCTTCATCTGCTAAAGTTGGTGTTTCATCGATAACAGTATCTTCATCATTAAATAATGTAATAAATTCACTCTTATCATTTAATGAAGTAATTTCTACAGTGTAATAAGAATCACCTGCTAAATTAGTTTTAGCCGGAACTGTATGTCTTAATCTTGCAGATGTAAGACCATCATAAATTTCCCAACCACTAATATCTACAGCTAAATCTCCAGTATTGTAAAGTTCAATCCATTCTGAACCTGTTTTTGGATTTGATTCGAACTCATTAATTACAACATCTAAATCAGAAGATTCTTTTATAATTAATGTAAATTCAACATAACTCCATTCGTCATCTAAATTTCGAATATCTCCTGAAACAGTATAAGTTCCAACCGGATAATCTCCGGGAATTATCATATCAACTATACTAGTATTATCGAAATGTAGTTGTGTGGCATCTACCAATTCTACATCTTCAGTAGTACCATCACCATAAATCATTACAAATGGACTATCTCCATCTACAGCAGAGTGTAAATATGATAAGTATGGTTCTGGATATCCACTATCTGTATAATAATCTTTAAGGTCTTGTAAATCTTCAGTTGTATCAACTAAAAATAATGGAAAATAATCTTCAGCAAGATCTTCACTTGCTTCAGTATCTTCATGGAACTGTAAATTATAAGCAGTTGTAGGTTCTCTATTAGTATATAAAATAAAATTGCCGTCATCGTCTTCGATTAAATCGAAATTATCACCGCTGTTTGCATTGGCAACAAAGGCTACATCATTTATGGTTGTTACCGCGCCAGCTATACCAACTAAGGTTGTAGTTGCCAGCAGCAATAGCGTAAATAAAGCTAGTAATTTCTTCATTTTAAGCACACTCCAAAGTGTAATAAGTAATTATCTACTGAACAGTAACATATTTAAAGGTTTTGATAGACTGGACTATATGAATCCAGTAAGAAAAGTAGATCACCCAGATGAAAATGGACCTTGGAAAGTACATGAAAGAACGATTCAATATGAAAATGAATTTGGATTAAAAGTTTTTGAAGATACAGTTACTCGACCAGATAATAAACTCGGTATTTATGGTTTCACAAGTATTCCAAATGGTGTTTTAATTCTTCCAATTGATGAATTATGTAATGTTTACCTTAACCGGGGTTTCCAATATGGTGCAGGTATCTGGAGCGTAGAAGTTGTTGGGGGCGGAATACAAAACGGCGAAAAATCACTCGATGCTGCTAAACGTGAACTTAAAGAAGAACTGGGAATAACTGCAGGTAGTTGGGCAGATATTGGTACTTTTTATCCTCTTACCGGACCAATTCAATGTTCTAATCATGGTTATATTGCTAGAGAATTAAGTTTTGGTGAACATAATCGCGGTGGAACTGAAGTTATGGAACAAGAAGTTATATCCTTACGTGAAGCAGTTGATAAAGTATTAAACGGAAAAATTGTTGACGCAAGCACTATGGCAATGATTCTTAAGGCTGACCAATTAATTGGTTTGAGTAAGCTAGAACAGCTAACTCTATAGTTCTTTAGATAAAACCTTAAAAACGCAAATCATCTTTTTCTTTTATGAAAAATAAGAACAAATTAAGTGTTGGTTTGATTATCATTGTTGTTTTAGCCATTGGAATTTATTTCAGAGCAGATATTTCCGGTTTCGCAATTCAAAATGTACCAGGTGACACAACACAAGTAAACAATGATGAGGTTGATTTTGTTCTGTTGAATGCATCAATGGTTCCAATTCAAATAGCTGAGGATCGCTGGGTAGCATCTCAAAAATATGCGCTTGGTGATGATACTATATGTATAAAGGATTGTGCATTCTATCTATCTGAAAATGAATTAACTTTCTACAAAGCATACGTAAGAAACTGGGGCACTTGTATGTGTAAATACTACGCCGAATGAATACTTTTTTAAAATAAGATATTACTTTATTTTTATGGGCTTGTAGCCTAGTCTGGATATGGCGTCGGCCTTCTAATGGATCCCTTCTTTAAAGAAGGTCTCCACCCCAAGAACATTCTTGTGGGGTAGAAGTTAGCCGAAGATCATGGGTTCGAATCCTGTCAGGCCCATTTTTCATAACTTTTTTAAATTTATATGATAATCTAAATTATGAGCAATACAAAATTATCACAAACATTAAGTAATTCTTTGCTCTTATTATTATAAATAGCTAGTATCTACTAGCGAGTTCAAAATGGTTGATAAATACAACTTTCGAAAGGTTGAGAAGAAATGGCAGAACGAATGGGATAAAGCCAAGATATTTAGAGCTATTGACAACTCAAAGAAACCTAAATATTATGTTCTTGAAATGTTTCCATACCCCTCTGGTGCAGGACTTCATGTAGGTCATACACGAAATTATGCAATTGGTGATGCTTTTGCTCGTTACAAAAGAATGCGGGGTTTTAATGTTATTTATCCAATGGGTTGGGATTCCTTTGGATTACCTAGTGAGAATGCTGCAATAAAAAAAGGAATTCATCCAACAAAAAGTATCAAAGAAAACATCAAAGCTATGAAAGATCGAATGAATGCTTTTGGAATAAGTTATGATTGGGATAGAGAAATTGCAACACATGACCCCGAATATTATGCTTGGGATCAATGGCTGTTCTTGAAGATGTTTGAGAAAGGACTTATTTACAAGAAGAAATCTCCTGGAAACTGGTGTCCAAAATGTAAAACTACTCTTGCGAACGAGGATGTTAAAGCGGGACTTTGCTGGAGATGTGATGCTGAAGTTTATCAGAAAGATATTGATCAATGGTTTGTTAAGATAACTAAATATGCTGACAAGTTGTTAAAAGGGTTAGATAAAATTGACTGGTCCAACAAATTAAAGTCACTACAAACAAATTGGATTGGAAAAAGTCAAGGTACAGAAATATTTTTCAAAGAGGCAGAAAGTGGTGATATATTGCCGGTGTTTACGACAAGGCCAGATACTTATTTCGGTATAACGTTTTTAGTTATGGCTCCAGAACATCCAAAGGTTCTGGAATATGTTAAAGGAACAAAGTACGAAGCTAAAGTTAACAAATTTCTTGAGCGTACAAAAAAACTAAGCGAATTAGACCGTATTTCCAAAGAAAAGGATGGGTTATTCATTGGAAGATATGCAATAAACCCTGCAACAAATCAGCGCATTCCAATTTATATTGGAAATTTTGTAATATTAAGCTACGGTACAGGTATTATTATTGCTGTTCCTGCTCATGATCAAAGAGATTTTGAGTTTGCAAAGAAATATAAAATCCCTATTAAGGTTGTAATCAGACCTAAACAATATGATTTAGACCCAAAAAAGATGAGTCGAGCGTTTATGGGTAATGGAATCTTAACAAATTCCGGTGATTTTGATGAATATGATAATATCTCTGCTATAAATAATATTACAGATTGGTTAATCAAGAAAAAGTGGGGAAGACGCGTAACTAATTATAAGATTCGAGACTGGAATATATCAAGACAGAGATATTGGGGTGCACCAATCCCAATAATTTATTGTGATAAATGTGGTGCAGTTCCAGTTCCAGAGAAAGATTTACCAGTAAAACTTCCACTTAATGTTGATTTTTCAAAGAAAGGTGCTCCACCTTTAGCTACAAATACTAAATTCATAAATACAAAATGTCCTAAATGTAGTGGACCAGGAAAAAGAGAAACAGATACTATGACTACTTTTGTAGATTCTGCATGGTATTTCTTAAGATATTGTGATCCAAAAAACAAAAAAGAGATTTTTGATAAAAAGAAAATAAAGTATTGGATGCCTGTTGACCAGTATGTCGGTGGAATCGAACACGCTGTTGGTCACTTAATGTATTCACGATTTATTGTAAAATTTTTGAAAAGATTGGGTTATATCGATTTTGATGAACCTTTCCTTAAGCTTCTAAATCAAGGAACAGTTACTCTGGGTGGAGTAAAGATGTCAAAATCAAAGGGTAACGTTGTCGATCCAATGAAGATAATTAACCAATACAGTGCAGATACGCTAAGAACATATGAATTATTTGTTGCACAACCTGATACACCAATAGAATGGTCAGAAAAAGATTTACAAGGACTTCATAAATTCATTACGAAGGTTCTCGACATGCAGAAATTAAAAGAAAGTCTAGACAAATCATATATTGAAAGTATAACTCAAAGAAAGATTAAGAGTATAACACAACATTTAGAACAACTTGCAATGAATAAGGCGCTGATCGAACTTGTTGATTTTCAAAGTAAAATTGAAGCACATCCATCAAAATACTCAATTAAAGTTTTCTTGAAAATGCTTGCTCCTTTTGCTCCACATGTTTGCGAGGAAGTTTGGCACAAACTTGGCGAAAAAACTCTAATTTCAGCCTCGGCTTGGCCGGAATTTTATAACACAAAAATTAACAAACCTGCTGAGGAATCTGCAGAATTAATGGATAAAACTGTTTCAGATATTAATCATATATGTAAAATTGTGGGTAAAGACAATCCGAAAAAGATTTGTATATACACAATTCCGCCAGAGTGTAGACAATATAATTCTTGCAAAGCAATAATTCATAAAAAGTTTGGAGCAGACGTCTCGGTATTCGCAATTAATGACACTAAAAAATATGATCCATCCGATAAAGCTAAGAAAGCTAAGAAGGGCAGACCAGCTATTTACCTCGAGTAATACTACTATACCTAAGTAAATCAAGTTTTTAATATATAGATTGCATTATACAATATGCTGAAAGTTTTAACTAGCCATAAAAATAAAACAAAGAGAATGGCATTAGCAGATGTAATACATTCTAAAACGCTATCTTGGATTGATGCTACAGCTCCTACGCACGAGGAATTGCATACGATATCTAAATTATTTGGTATTAGTGAACATGATTTGGGTGATGTTATGGATCCACAAGAGCGATCTCGTGTTGAAGAAGACGAAGGCTACAAATTGATTATACTGCGAGCACCAATGCATCATTCTGGCGAAATTGACACAACGCCTCTGGGCATTTTTATCATCAATAATAATATATTAACAATACATCGGAAGAAAATTGCTTCAATTGTCGATATACACAACTATCCAGATCTTTTAGATCATGGTATTCAGTATTTTGTGCTTAAACTTATCAATAAAATGATCTCAAATTACTTCGACTTAATATCTAAGATTGATAAAGAAATTGATGAATTAGAAGAACATGTATTTGAGCGTGCTAATAAAAAAACTGCAATTCATATATTCAAACTTAAGAAAACTCTTACGTTCTTCCAACGATCATTATTATCGAACCGTGAGACCCTTTCTCAATTAATCAAACAAAATACCCTCCATTTAACAAGTAAAGAAATAATCAACTTTGAAGATCTTTCTAATGATATACGCCAGCTCATTGATATGACTAATACTCATAAGGAAATTCTAACTGGTGCACTAGAAATTCACGCTAGTACAATATCTAATCAGATGAATGATATTGTAAAGAAGATGACTGTTATTGGTTCTTTTGTTCTTATACCTACACTGATTGCGTCCATTTATGGTATGAACTTTGGACAAGTTATGAGTATGGGTGCAGGACCATTAAATATGCCAGAACTTGCTTGGACATATGGTTATCCTTTCGCATTAGGATTAATGATTGTATCCTGTCTATTATTGTACATATTCTTCAAGAAAAATAAATGGTTATAATGGCAAGAAAAAAGAAACTTAGTGGTTTTGAAAAATTTCTTAGAATATTATTAGTTGCTACAGCAATTGTGTTTGTATGGCGAGGCATTTGGGGAATTGCAGATGTTGTACTTTTGCCAAATAATTATTTATTAAGCTCTACAGTTTCTTTGGTGTTAGGAATTATAATATTATACATAACTCACACAAGTTTCAAGGATCTTATTTAATCTCGTTTCTTATCTTATCAACTGCAATTAATTGTTCTGTACCTGAGTTCATATCCTTGAACTTAACTTTGCCTTGCTTGATTTCTTGTTCACCAACAATCACTGCATAAGGAATACCTTGTTTATCAACATATTGTAGATTTTTGCCAATTGAACGTTCCATTAAATCAATATCAGTATTAATTCCTTCATCTCTAAGTTGTTTTACAACTTTTGCTGCTTCAAATTCAGTATTTATGGGTATAACATAAACTTGTGTAACTGTCTTTTTTGAATTCCGAGTCTCTTTCAGAACATCATATATTCGAGATACACCAAAACTCATTCCTGTTGCCGGAGCATCTCTACCACAAAACAAACTAACTAAATTATCAAACCTTCCGCCAGATGCTAAAGAAAGTTTATTTGGTCTTGATTTCAGATATATCTCCCAAACAAATCCCGTATAATAATCCAAACCTCTTGCTAAAGTTGGGACAAATTCAGCATCTTTCACACCCATTTGTTGAGCATATTTTAAAACCTGCGCAACATCTTCTGGCACTGCTCCAGTCAATAATTTAATAACCTCTCTAGCATTAACTCCGAGCTTTCTTGCTTCAGCAATAACTGCAGTTTCACCAATCTTATCTAGCTTATCAATAATTAGTATAAGCGGCATTTGTTTATCCTGAGGAATTTTAGCCCGAGTCATTATTTTATCAAAGAATTTACGTGAGTTTACTTTAATTATAATATCCAAACCAATTGAATCAAAGAATTCTTGAGCAAGTGCAAGATATTCTGCATCGGCTAGCGGAGAATTAGAACCAATAACATCAACATCACATTGAATAAATTCTCTATCGCGGTTACCAAACTCTTCTCTAAATACATTGCCGATTTGATATCTTTTGAAAGGAACTGCTAATTGATTTTGAGCAAAAAATCGACACATTGGAACTGTAAAATCAAATCTTAATCCGAGCTCTCTGCCAGCGCGGTCTTGCAATGTAAAAATCTCTTTACCAATTGTCTCACCGCCCCCACCTTTTGAAGCCAAAGTAGATTTCATTTCCATTGTTGGAGTTTCAATCGGTGAGAAACCATACTTCTCAAATATCCGACGTAGCTTATCCATTAATTCCTGTCTAGCAATCTGCTCTTCAGGCAAGAAATCTCGCATACCTTTTGGTGTTTCAACTTTACTCATACTGTTACGAATACTTTCCTTATTTTTATTGGTTTTCATTTTCATCTATCTCCAATGTTTTTCTAAAGAGCCGAATATAACTCTCGCAACCACTTATCTTATCAAACTGTGACACATAGTAATCCTGTGCAGGTTGCGATAAATAATGAATCTCAGGTGTAACTATACTATAATCACCGCGTTTGTAAGCTTCTTCTATAATTTCATCCCAATTAACCATTTTTCACCTCATAGTAACTTTGTCTGGCATCGAGCAATGAAGCTCTTTGCAAGATAATTTTCTCTTTCAAAAGATTAGAAAGAATATAACGAACTGCTCGATCTGTAAGCCCCACTTGACTAACAATCTGTTTCTGAGTTAAAGACCTCTGGCTAAGTAATTGAATGATTTGAATCACAATGGGGAGAACCACCTCGAAAAGTGGTTCTCTTTTTCCCAAAAGTTTTTCTCTTCTGAAGAGAAAAAGGCTTAGAGCAAGGGCTGAGATTTGAACTCAGGTCGACCGGGCCACAACCAGCCATACTAAACCGGACTATACTACCCTCGCCATTTTTTTGCTGCGCAAAAGGATTTTTGCACTGTTCTCGTTGTGTGGGGATACCTCCTACTACTTGTGGGGATACTCACCTCTAGAAGAGCGTGAGTCAGCGGAAGCTACGCTTACAGCGTAATCACCTAATTTTTTAGAGAACGGACTAGACAAAGAATTTCTATTGATGGGGACAATCACTTTGTTTTGTCATTAACTTAAGCTAATTTCAGATGTTTAAAAGAGTTTTGGATGAGGAAATTAGTTAAATTATTACTATTTACTTTAGTATATGATTAAACTAAATAAAATTCTTCCAACAGCAAGAAAGTTTGAAGCGCGGTTAAAACGAATGAAAGAAACAAATCGTGTATCTATTGCTGGCTCAATTAGACGGAAAAAAGAAACTGTCAAAGATATCGATTTATTAGCTAGTTCAAAAACACCTGAAGTTGTGATTCAAAAATTCCTTAAATTTAAAGAAATTAAAAAAGTTCTTGCGAGTGGGAATACTAAAGCCTCGGTCATAATCTCTAATCCAAAGATTCAAATTGATTTGAGAGTTGTAAAAGACAATTCTTATGGTGCAGCTTTACAATATTTTACTGGTCCCAAAATCTTTAACATTCAAAATCGCGTGCTTGCTAAAAATAAGGGTATGAAACTAAATGAGTACGGGTTATTTAATCGGGAAACTGGCAAGAAACTTGCTGGCAAACATGAAAAAGACATATTCAAAAAACTGGGTTTACCTTACAAACAATACTAAACAAAACATTATATTCTCAATTCTTACAATCTTAGTATGAAACAGTCTGTAGCTATTCAGCACTATTCTAATATCGACGTTATGAAAGAAATAGCAAGAGTTAGTGTTGATCGAGAAGTTGCTGTTCAGATGCAAGGTGGACGGTATGGAAAGCGACCAGACATAATTCAGTTCCCAAAAGAAGTTGAAGCAATGTCTCGGGCCGGTGCAACTAGTTTTCATATTTCTCAAGAGCGTTGGTTTGATCCAATGCAACTTTCTGCAGACACTACTAAGCGCCAGATGGAAGCACTGCGAAAAGGTTGGGATTTAATTATAGATATTGATTGTCCATGGTTTGATTATTCTACACTTGCTGCAGAAACCGTTGTTGAAGCATTGAACTTCCACGGTGTTGAGCCACAAATTAAATTCTCAGGTAATCGTGGTTGGCATATTGCTATTCCGTTTGAGGCATTTCCAGAAACAGTTGGGAAGAAGAAAACCAAACATTTGTATGAAAAAGCAAGTGCTGCTCTTCTGAAATATATTCGTGATTTTATTAATGAAGCGCTTTGGGACAAAATCAAGGTTAAAGAAGGGGATATTAGAAAAATAATTGAGAAAACGGGTAAGAAACGTGAGGATTTTATTGACGCAAAGGGTGTTGATATTTGCAAGTTAATTGATCTAGATCTTGCTCTTGGAGCACCAAGGCATCTTATACGTGCACCATATTCCTTACATGAAAAGACTGGTTTAGTTAGTCTAGCCATTCATGCAGATAAAATCTCAGAGTTCAATAAAGATTTGGCTAAGCCCGAAAACATAAAGGAAATTAATGATTCATTCTTAAATCCAAGTAAAATAAAAGAAGGTTCAGCAAGTCAACTTTTGATACAAGCCCTTGATTGGAAAGATGAAGAAGCCGAAGAAGCACCAAAAGAAACGGGTCAGATAATTCATATTGAAGGTAGAGTTGATGAAAGTAGATTCCCACCATGTATGAAACTTGTTCTAAGTGGACTTTCTGATGGGAGAAAACGGGCGCTTTTTGCTTTGTTCAATATGTTACGATGTTGTAATTGGGGCTGGACAGAGATTGAACAGAAAGTAAAAGAATGGAATCAAAGTAATGCTGAACCGCTGAAAGATGGTTATATTATCGCTCAACTCAACTGGCACGGACGTAATACAAAGAAAGTTCCACCACCAAACTGTAGAGCGTACTTCAAAGAGATTGGTGTCTGCCAACCAGATAGTATTTGTGAATCACCACTAAAAAATCCATTAAGTTATGTAAAAAGAAAAAGAAAGAAAGATTGAGATTAATTGCTTAATCTCGCTCTTAATTATATTATATTACCTTGGTCCGCCATCAGTTGATGGAGGGATAGGTATGGCTACCGGGTTTGGGTCTTTAACGTATTCAAACGCTACTGCTTTGTCCATAATTGTACCCATAATTGTATCTTGTTCGGCAGGTTCTAGTTGTCCCCAAATCAAATCTGCTTGTATTGCATTAGTAATTCTTGGTTTTACAAATTGAGTAAAGTATACTTTTTGTGCAGTTCTTTGTCTTGATACTGCTCGTCCAGTTAAACCTACTCTAGCAATTGCTGATTTAGCTTTTGTATAAAATGTATCTGTACCTAATTGTAATGCTTCTAATGAGTCCGCTAAAGATTGGTCTGCACTATCGCGTGTTTCATTAATATATCCTTGACTTGCATTTACTGCTGCATCTGCTGCATCAAAATTAGCTTGAGCTCTAGCAACTCTATTCTCAATATCTTTTGTACCTGCAGCAACTATTTCATTAAATCTTCCAGCATCTTGATACTGTTGTCTTGCTAATTGTTGTTGCATCATTAATCTAGGATCTGAAGCTGCATAACAGGATGTATGAACATTAAAATCATTTTCATTCAAGAATTTACCAGTTAATGTACCATCGCTTTTTACAATCATGGCACCCATTACAACAGACCCAATACCTTGAGCATATTGAGCTTGGAATTCTTCATCACGAGTTAATAGATCATCAGAACAATCTCTATCGCCTTCTTCGTTTATTAGTTGTATTTCTCTCTGCTCAATCAAGTTTTGTGCTTCTCGCCACGCAACATATTGATTTGCCAATTCTATAGCCAAATCGCTAATACCTTCAACAACTCCATCGATGATTTTGCCGTTTACGGTTTTCAATGCTTCTGGATTTAGTTTCATTATATTATCACTATTATTTATAAGGGGGTAAATTTTATAATAACTTCTAAATCACAGGATATAATAGCTAGTATCACAATTCATATTGTCAACACTATATATTCAACCGGCTAAAATATCTTAAACCCAAATTTAAACACAGCATATGACTATCGAAGCTTTCACTTACGAAGATATTTATGAGTTGCTTAGAACAGAAAAATTCGCAACAGACTTAGAACAAATTAGTGTCAATGATCTAGCACGCATTAAAGCGTACTTAGAATCAAAACAAGAGCTTCTAAAAAAAGAGGGAAGTTCTACAAATATATTAAGTTCTCATAAGAAAGCAAAAATACAAATGGAGATAGATAATGCTTTACGTGCGTTAAAAGATTTGTATGAAATCCGAGAACGTAAGATAATAAATCGTGCGCTGGTTAGCACACGAACCGAATCAGGATTAAAAGACACAACAAATATGTTCGATACTGAATCAAAGTTGTATACTCATCTGTTAGATATTTTGAAAGTTTCCAAATGTTCTTTCTTTGACTTGGTAGAAAAATCTCAGTTTGCTGAAGAAAGCACACTAGTTGAAGATGAATCTACTGATGATGCTGAAGCAGAGCAACCCGCGGTTGAAGACTCTGTTGTAGAAAAACCAGCAGAAGACGTTAAACCGAGCGAATCCAAAGATTCGCGTGGCGACGCTGAACAAAGCTCAGCTCCGGAAGAACCAAAAGAAGAAACACCCATAGAAGAAAAGATTGTATTTCACAATGTCAAATTCTTACAGGAATGTCCTGAAATCTTTGGTGAAGATTTACAACAATATGGTCCGTTTGCAGTCGGTGATGAATGTAAACTACCTAACCAGCTTTGTTCTATCTTAGAGACTCAAAACAAAGTTGAACGAAAAGAGTAACCTTTATAATACCTCAAAAGGCATTTGTTCTATGAAATTTCCAAAAGGTGTAAAGCGGTATTGTCCGACATGTAAGGCTAGACATCAACATAAAGTTACTCAAGCTAAAACAAAACCGCGACCAAAGCCAAAAAAGAATGCATTAAAGTGGGGAGTTCGACAGTTCTTCCGCGTAGAATCTGGTTTTGGCGGTATGCCTCGTTCTAAGGTTAATAAATCAAAGCAAAGTCAACATGTTGTTTTAAAATATACTTGTGATACATGTAAAAAAGCACATATGCGAAGCTTTAGTCGAATGAAGAAATTTAGTCAGGTTTAAAATGAAAGATAAAGGTCCAAGTTCAAGTTTTGTGAAAGTTAAATGCGCTAAATGTAAGAATGAGCAAGTTATATTCAATAAAGCTGCTACAACAGTAAAGTGTTTGGTTTGTAGTAAAGATTTAGCAGAATCAACTGGTGGTAAAGCAAAAATTACTGCTAAAATAATTGAAGAACTAAATTAGTTTCTTTCTTTTGGCAACTTACATTTTCTTTCTTTTCTAAAGAAAGAAAAGGCAGTTTCTAAACTTTTATAAATGCAATTCTCTAGCTTAAGATATGTATAAAAAAGATAATTTACCTGAGGTTGATGATTTAGTTGTTTGCACTATCGAAAGAGTTGTACCACATTCTTGTTTTGTAAAACTTGATGAATATGGTAATGCTGAAGGTATGGTTCATACTTCTGAGATGGATCGCAGATGGGTCCGTAATATGAAAGTTTACTTGAAAGTAGGTAGACAGCTAGTCTGTAAAGTTATGGATGTCAATCCCGAACATAACCAAGTTAACTTATCAATTCGTAGAGTTGGTGAAGGCCAACGCAGATCAAAATTACAGTTCTGGAAAAATGAAAAACGGGCTGATGATTTATTACAATATTTTGCTAAACAAAATAAACTAAAGGTAGAAGAAATTTATACTAAATTTGCTACACAGATACTTGAAAAATATGGTGCTTTATATCCGTTCTTTTTAGAAGTTGCAAAGATGGGTGAGGATACCTTAAATGAGTTTAAAATTGATAGCAAATTAGCTCATAATCTGTTTACACTAATACAGCAAAGGATTAAAATACCACAGACAGAAATTAGAGGCACGCTAAAAATGTATTCAACAAAAGGTGACGGTTTACTTATGATTAAACGCGCCGTAGCTGATGCTGAAAAGTTTGCTGAGAAAAATGACGTAAAATTAGTGCTTGATTATGCAGGAACTCCGCGATATCAATTTAAAGTCATATGTGAAGATAAAAAACAGGCAGATAAATTAAGTATAGAAATCGTAGAAAGAATGCGAGCATCTGTCGGTGGAAAAGGTAATGTTGAGTTGAAGAGGGAATAAAATGGAAGATAAAAAATGGATAATTGATAAAAAAATTAAATCATTGAAACTGAAGAATCCGCTTTTATTAGTGGGTTTACCTGGTATTGGAAATGTAGGAAAAATAAGTGTAGACTTCTTAATTGATGAACTAAAGGCTAAGGAAATATACCAAATTAAATCACAATATTTCCCGCATTCTGTATTCATAACTGATGATAGTATAATTGAACTACCTTCAGTATCATTTCACTATGTTAAAGCAGGTAAAAAAGTTGATCGCGATATCTTATTATTAAGTGGAGATGTTCAACCAATGGAAGAACAATCAAGTTATATCTTCTGTGATAAAATGCTAGACTTAGCATCTGAATTTAACTGTAAAGAGATTATAACAATTGGCGGTATTGGTCTATCCGGAGAACAAAAGAAACCAAAAGTTTATGGAGTAACAACTGATGAAGCAACTCAAAAAATTTGGAAGAAAGCCAGTAAACACATTCATTTCAGAGATAACAAAGCAGCAACAATTGTTGGTGCAACAGGATTATTATTGGGCTTAGGAAAGCACCGCCACATGACTGGAATCTCATTATTATGTGAAACAATTGGGCATCCATATCATATTGGATTAAAAGAAGCATCTTCAATTCTCGATATTCTATCTAAAGTTTTGAAATTAAAAGTTAATTTGAAACGGTTAGACAAAGAAATACGTAAGGAAGAACTTGCTAGAGATGAGAAAACAAAAGAAACTCATGAGAATGGATTAATGAAAAAACTAAAACGATTCTCTGGCGAATCTGGAGATACTAGCTATATTGGTTAGAAATCAAAGAGTGTTTTTTGTGGTTTTTTGAATCGTCTTACTGTGGGCACGTCTTCATGTGTGAAGATTGGCTCACCATAAACACCATCATAACCCGGTTTTACATAGATATCATTAGTACGGTTTTTTATAATAAATTCTGCTAAGTTCTTATCTGATGCTTTCTCTAAATCATACTGACTAGCATTCAATAAAACATTAAACTCTGAACCAAATTTAGCTAATAGCTTGTTATAAATCTCCCATGCTTTCTTTGAAGACACTGCAGTCTTATTTATTGATGCAATAAGTTCTGATAAAGGTATAAGGGTGTGACATTCTGCAACATCTTTTGGTGTATATCCTTCGGGCCGGTCTGCTAACTCTTCAACACGATATAAAACACCAATTGTTAATTTCTTACCACATACCGGGCAGACTCCACCAAACTTCTTTGATTCTTCTGGTGAGAAACTAACTCCGCAATTCCTGTGCCCATCAAAATGATACTTACCATAATTAGGATTAACTTCAATTGTTCCAGCATAACCCTCTCGAGTTCTAATTGCTTTTATTAGATTAGCATAACTTAATTTATTAAAATCAAATAGTGTTGCTTCTCGGCCAATTCGCCAAGGCCAAAATGAATGTGCATCTGAGAAAGAAAGAGTTGTATATTTATCTAGACTTGAAAGTCGCCAGTTCATTTGAGGATCTGATGAAAGACCAGTCTCATAAGAATGTATGTGTTTTGCTTGATCGCCAAATGCTTCTTGTATAGAATCAAAACCCGACTTTGATCCTAACGCTCCGAACCATGGAGTCCAGATATGTGCAGGTATTATCTCAATATCATTAGATATCTGCTTTAAGTTTTCAGTAACTTCTATTGCACTCTTACCAAATATTGGTCGGCCATCATAATCAACTCTGCCAAATTTCTTGAAATAAGCTGTAATCTGATCAACAACATCTATATTTGGTGCAAATAAAACCACATGAATTCTGCGACCTTTATTATTTTGTTTATACATTAAAGAAATCTCATTAGAAAGAATAAATGGAAAACCTGATTTTGTTCGATATATTCCCGAACCATCATCTTGAAGTTCTTGTTTAATTTCTTTCTGCCATTCGGGCTGCATAAAATCGCCCGTACCTAACAAACCAATTCCTTTCAGTTTAGCATGTTGCTCAAGATTGGGTATATTTAATTTATTAGATGTGGCTCTAGAAAATCTACTATGCAAATGAAGATCTGAAATAAAGCGCATTTATTTGGTTTAAGAATCTAATATAAATGTATTTCCGTAGTAATCTGTATTAGTTCGACCATTTGGAAGGCATTACCGAAATATCTTTTGTTATAATTTGTGTAGTAACATAACTAACTGTAGTAACTAAACGTTCTTCATAATCTGAAACACCATCACCGACTGGCAAGAAACACACAATGAAACCTTCACCATCATTTAAACGAATGTTATCCTGTCCGCAGAATTCTTCAATCTCGTTTGAGCTTCTCGAAGATATTAATCTACATTGTTCTACAGCAGTACAATCACGTTTAGGAACGTTTGCACAATTAATACTTTCATTGATTGTTCCTGTAAAATCGGGGTTAATGCGGCAACTTGTATCTGTATGCCCTATGGTCCATACCTCATTACCTAAACTAATAGATTCAATAGTTACTCTACTAAAGTCTTTAGACGCTAATGAATTACATTCAGAATCAATGGAATATAACTCGCTATCACCATCATGATTTATACTAATTCTAACTTGTGCCATTAATACGCCGTCTTCCATAAAATTACCTTCTTGTTCAATAGAACTAATTTCTAGTGGTGATCCTGAATTAAACACAGTCTTTGGTTCAAAGAAATCACATACTGAACTTTCAGTTGATGTTGTAACACACAAATCTGATACAGCAACAGTTTTGTAAGGATAACATGCTTCTATTGACAACGCCAGAGGTGACTCTTCAGTTAATACATTTCTACCAACATATTTTAAGCCCTCATAATTAATATAATCAATACCGCCTGGAATATATCCCTCACCCGCACGTATTATAGGCATTAATTTTTCAGTATTCTTCTGCTTAATTATACAACCGCTTTCATCAGGCATACAATCAACGCCGAGTTGCTTAGCACCATTTAATTTGAATTGAACACCATCGATAGGGACTTCATATTCACCAACATTTTGTACTATTAAAGCAATATCAAATTCGCGACCCTGAAATATTCTGTCGGGGGGGTTATTACCAATAAAGTCTACAGTGAGCGCCTCATCGCCACCTACAAACATAAACTCTTCTTCAAAATCATTTCCAGATCCTCCACCAAAATTAAGTCCGCCGATACACCCACTAACAAAGAATATTAAAAATATAAAGAAAATAAAAGAAAAGTTACGTGCGTATCGCATCAATCTCATTATTCCTCTTCGTTATCAATTAGATTCCATACAGTTACTTGTTTAGTTGCTTGATCATAGTATCCATAACGCAGAACTACTTCAATAATATCTGTATAATCACCAACAACAGTATCAGGTTTTACTCTACATGTAAATTGACCAACACCATCAACCAATAATACCTTCTTACCAGCACAAGTACCATTAAGAATATCAGCACTACCACCAACTGTAACAGATTCAACCATGACTCTATCTAATTGTGATTGTTTTAATGCAGTACAATTATCTAATATATCCTCTCCTTCTGGAGAAAATGATCTGCCTTCACCAACATTCTCTACAAAGAATGTAAAAGTATATTTACCCTTACCTGCTGGGTTCTCTACAGCTTTAGTTATATGTATAGGTGCTCCTGAATTAACTAAATTCTTCTCACCAGATACATCACAAGTTTCTGCGCCAGTTGTTTGTGCATAAGCATTATCACTAAAACAAGCATCCGCAGATGCTTTTGTATTGTATAAGTAACAGGTCTGTGCTACAAAATTCAAATTCTGATCTGAACTGATTTTAACTAAATATTCTAATCCTGCTCCAGTTACATCAGTCCAAGTAAGATAATCATATCCTCCTGGAATCCATTCATTGTTTATATAGTGGGCTGAAATCAAACCCTCTTCATTACAATCAGTACATTCAGATAAATATTGTTTTACTGTAGCCATATTAACACTAGCAGGATTAACTCCAAGCAAATAAACAGCAATTTCATCTGGAGGAACTTCATGTTCGCCTTTATTTTCTAATTTAACATTAACTTCAAATGTATCATCTTCAGAAAATTCCTCAGGGGGTGCTCCAGGCATAAACTCTGAAACAATTCCTTCAGTTCCTGAACCGGTTTCGATTTCATCTACAGTTTCATCAGATCCAGTACAACCACTGAATGAAAAAATCATAATAAATAATACTGCCATTAGTATCATGCTTTTAGGTTTATTAATCACTCTATTCACCTTTTCTCTTTTAAAAGTTACAACACTTGCTTTTATAGTTTATTTATATTCGAGTAGAAGTAACACTTTAAAGAAATTAGTTAACGCCCGGGAACTGGTTTGATAGTAACAAAGGTTGATTGTGCGTTTGTGTATTCATAATCAATTTCTGCTTTGATTAAAAAGCTCTGATAAGAAGCATCAGCTAAATAATCTTCATCAACAGCAAGATTGATATAAAACGTTACATAATCCCCGGGTCCGAGTGGGTCCTTCTTAAGTTCTTTATTAAATTTAACTAAATTCCATTTAGATCCACCTTTTTGTAAATCATATGCTTTCAATGAAATATCTCCGCCACGCATTTCTTCAATCTGACCACCAGGTATTGATTTGAATTGCGCTACAGGTTCTGATATAAAGAATATCTCGCCAGGACCAAGTATATATTCATTGTCTGGCCATGTAACTACAATATCATTAATCTTATGTATTTCTCCGGACCCAGTATTTTCTATACTAACTGCTATTGGGTACACAATACCATTAACTATCTCTTCGCCAGCATCATTCTTATATTTAGTATAAGCACGAATATATTCGTTATTAAGTGGCAGACCTAAAGCAATATTAACTGCTTCTTCACCAATATACCACGATTGTATTGTGTCTTCTGAGATTTCATACTGCTCGATTGGATTATCATATCTTTCAACAGTTTGTTGATCGAATACATATATTTGCTTACCTGCAACTGCTGCACCTTCATACGTCCATTTAATATTAAGATCTGAAATAGTTTCAGTTTTATCTACATCCATAAAACCAGCATTATCACAATAAAACTGGCGATTGTATACGTTTCTTACTTTGAATTTATTATTACCTGAATCATCTTCTCCAAGAATATTACACTTCCAGTCTGCTTTAATACATCCTTTTAATTTCATTTCTTCTTCTTCACTCAAATCATCATCACCGAAAGTTACGGCATCTCGCAGAGTTTGACTAAGTGATGATTTTATCTTATTTGGACATAACCACGTTGGTTTAACATTTAATTCTATATCCGTATCTTCTTCAAGACCACCAATGACGTTTATGCGCCCACCAATCTGAATATCTTCTGCCTGACCTTCTGGATCACCGTCTGCATTGGTATAACCTGAATAGAAGAAATCACGTGTTGGTCCTGCATCATCAATAAGAACTTCAAGATTATCTGCTGCAGCATATTTAGATTGTACCTGCTCAGAACTCCAAAGCGTTGTTGGATCATAATCTCCGCTCGCTACACTCATAATTCGCCCAATTGTGCTCTCGATTATAGGACTATTAACCACATCTTTTACAAACGGTACTTTTTCCTCAACCTCTGATTGAAACATTTGACCGGTCGTTGTTGTTGACCAGAATATAACATAAATAATAAGTCCAATAATAATAAACCACATAAGTAATCTTCTAAGCGGGTGTGCTTCCCATTTATCATAACGTCGCTGATTCCAGTTTCTCCAAGAATTACCAATTGCTCCAGGAATTGAACCAGTTCCAGACTTAAAACCTGCAAATGCACCAGTTTTTTTCTTAATTTTATTTTCTTCTCGTGTGGCTGCAGCTTCATCCTCTTCAGCTTTGGCTAGCTTTTCTATTGCTGATGCCTCACGATCTGCTGCAGATCTGCCTAAAGGAAATACCATTTTAATCTGTATTTTTATTCTGAATAGTTAGTGTGGCTTTGCTCAAACTAATATCATCATCTTCAGTATAGAATCGAATAACATTCTTTCCTTTCTTCAGATCATCACAAATATCTAAAGAAATCTTATCTGCGATAAAGGTAATATCTCTAGTGTTAGTATTAGTTGCTAATACAAATGAATCTCCGCCGCTTGAACGCTCAATAGCTAAATTACAGTTATAATTGTCAGAATTTATGTAACTATTATAGGTATTTGTACCAATGTTGAATATATAATTGGTTTGCTTACCTTGTAATCTTACTGTCTCCATAGTTATAATTGATTGTTTAATAGAATAACCTGCATCTTGATCAACATTCCATTTTAAGATATTAGCTCCGTCTTTTAGAATGTCTGCAGATATATCAAGAACAAAATTAGTTGTTGGAGTTGCTTTGTATATCCGATGGTTATTAAGAATTAATTCGATATTTGAACTTTCTTCAGAGTTTTTAACTATATATGCATATAATTTTACATTCCGAGCATTAACTGCTTCAGAATCAGTTAGTGAAAATACTTGATCAGATGTGCTTCTCTTAGCATTATACTCTTCAGTTACTAGATTCATGTTTAAGATTGTATATTCATTCTTAGACCAAAAAAGTGCTCCAGGAGAAGTTGTTGAAATAATAACATGATTCTCACCTTCACGTAAATCACTTAACGGTAAATCTACACGAATATTATCTCCGAGTTGGGCTTTATTAGCATATATTTTTTTACTATTAAGATAAATATCAAGATTACCCTCTCCAGTTTTTTCATAAACAATAAACTCCAATCCTGCAGATTCAACTCCAGATTTATCAATTAGGAATCTAAATTCAGTATCGTGCTGATTAAATGCTGTACTGGTAACATCAAAATTATTACTAACAATATGTTTTTCTTCAACCAATTCGTTATTAATTTCTACATCATTCAGACGAATGGATTTATCTTTCCATAATTCATCAACATAAGATAAAACGCCCGGAGATACATCGAATACTGTATCATCAAAATCCAATTCCACTGGTGGTAGTATCTGTTCTCTAACATCTGGTGGAATTAAAAACATATACAGAACAATACCTGCGAACATGGCAAATAAAATTACCAAACCTGCTGAACTCCTTACCCAAGTAACGCCTGCTCCTTTTTTTGAACCGGTAATCATATATTAATTTATATACTCCAACTTTATATATATTTTGGAATAAACTATACAATCTGATGAAAATTATAAAATTGAATATTAATAAAGGCTTTGCGAAGATACTTATTAATAGTCTGGACGATCTTTGGCACCTTTCTAAAATAATTGAAGAAGGTGATTTAATCAAATCTCGCTCTGAACGGAAAGTAAAGTTTGGTGGAGATACTGAAAAACAGCGAGTTGTTAGAAAACCGGTTGTAGTGAAAATAAGAGTACAAAATACTGTACTTAATGAAGCAAGTTTGCGAGTTCAAGGAGAAGTTATGTCTGGACCAGAATCAATTCCACTACACTCTATGCATACTATTGATTTGCATGATAATATTGAATTTGAGATTGAGAAATCCAAATGGTTGAACTTCCAAATTGCGCGTCTAAAGACTGCGGAAAAAGAATCTGTAGCACCAAAGATCCTTATATGTTTAATGGATGATGAAGAAGCGAATCTCGCGCATTTAACTCCATCAGGTATAAAACCCATTGCACATATGACTTTACGTCTGACTAAAAAACGGTTAGAGGAAAAGAAAAGTAACGATATAGAGAAAGTTGCTAATGAAGTTGTGGATAAATCCAAAGGGGTTGATAAAATAATATTAGGTAGCCCTCTTTTCTGGAAAGAAACACTACTCAAAGAAGTAAGAAACAAATCTTATGAAACTGCGGAAAAAGTTATACTTGCAGATGTAAGTACTGGATCAAAAAAGGGTTTTAATGAGATTGTATCTCGCAAAATTATTGATAAAATAATAAAGGATAGTCAACTAGCTAAAGAAGATGGGTTGATCAATGCGTTACTTGAAAAAATATCTACAAACATTGATATGGTTGTATATGGTATTGATGCTACTATGCGAGCAGCTGAAGCTGGTGCACTACACTTCGTGGCTATCTCTGAGAAATTGATGAATCGAGATAATGAGAATTTTGAATCAGTTAAAACGATTATTGAGCAGGTAGAAAAGAGCCGCGGCGAAGTTCATATATTTAATTCTAAATCTGAAGCAGGTAAACAATTAATTGGTCTTGGTGGTATTGGTGGCATTTTAAGGTACCAAATCTAATTAATAGTTCGTTTTTTATTTCTTCCTATTAATATGCTATACATGAACGCTAAAGACACAAATCCATTAAACCGCTTAAAAGTTATGGGAACAACTCTTCTAGCGATTTTACAAAATAAGAATCTCGAACTAACTGTTGAACAGATAGATGCACTAAAAAGATTAGAATATTTTCTACCAAGTGATGGGTATAAACACTGCCCAGCATATTATTGTCCTCAGAACATCAGTCGCATTATAAACCGAACAGAAAACGGGTTAATAAATGTACATACGGGTGCGTTAGGACAATATCACGGTGCACCTGATGGACTTGACAGCGAATGCCCTCGATTCCGTTTGATTGATAGGGAAAACAGTGAGTGGAAATGTCTCTCTGGATTGGAAATAATTGCGGATTTGATGGAGCGAGATCCAAAAGAGTTATACGAAGAATTGCGGCCGCACTTCTCCAGAAGCAGTATACTTGGATATAATCCTACATTCCCGAATAAGTAAAAACCTTAAATAATCTCCCGTCTTTATTCTTATATGGTAATTAAGAAACCATTGCTGTGTTTTGATCTTGATGGTACAATTCTAGATTCAATAGATGCGCATGTTGAAGCTTACAAAATAGCTCTAAAAAAGAATAATGTAAAATTCCCGGGCAAAGCTAAATTGGTAGCTAATTTTGGGGAAGCGCATGGTAAAATTCTAAAAAAACTTTTTCCAAAAATGTCTGATCGGAAGCTTAAGAAGATATTAGCAGATAATAAAGAAGCACGTAAAGAGACATTCCATATGATTAAAGCCTATCCGCATGTGTTAGAAGCGCTATTAAAATTAAAGAAACATTTCAAGATAGGTATTGTATCAAATAGTTACCACGATAATGTTTATGAATCTCTTGAGATTGCGAAGATTCCAACAAAATTGTTTGATGTTATAATTGGTGAAGATGATGCCAAACCAAAACCATCTCCTGCTGAAATACTGCTCGCAGAGAAACTAACAAAGGCCGATGCTAAATATATGGTTGGTGATACAATCTTTGATATCAAAGCAGGTAAGAAAGCCAACTGTAAAACAATTGCAATAATAAGTGCTAAAAGTGATTTTAATAAATTAATGAAAGCAAAACCAGATATTCTTGCTAGTTCAGTTGCTATCTTGCCCGACATCTTGCTTAACAAGTGATTCGTTTTGTTTTCTGCAGATGTTTACAAAATTCTTAATTATTCTTGAGCCATATTCGGATTGCTCAACTTCGGGGTGGAATTGAAGTCCATAAATAGGTTTATCTTGATGTTTAATTGCTTGAAACTCGCAATCTGTAGAATGTGCTAATTTAAACAAGACTGGGGGTAGTATTTTAATCTCATCATTATGTGACTCCCATACTTGTGATTCGGAAGGTACACTATCAAACAAATCATCCTTAACATCAATATGTAATTTTGCATGTCCAAATTCGGGTACTTTCGAAGGTCCTGCTTCGCCACCATAATGTAACGCAATAAATTGGTGTGCTAAACACATTCCTAACATTGGGATATTTAATTGATCTAAATAGGTCTCGGTCTCACCAAGTTTTGGTGCTTCCCATGCAATCCTTGGAGCGCCACCAGATAAAAGTAGACCATCACACTTAATGTCTTGAACTTTTGTTGTGTTTGGTATAATAGTAGAATCAACACCGCAGTACTTCAAAACTCGCCATTCTCGATGCGTCCATTGACCACCATTATCAACAACATCAATCTTTATCATTATTCAAACTCCGTAGTTCCTGGAGGTTTATTTGTAACATCATAGAATATTCTGTTAACTTTTTCTTTTAATGCGTTTGTGATTTTAATGGACGCTCTATCAATTACACTCAGTGGGAGCTTACTAAATTGACCCGACATAAAATCGATTGTCTCGAATGCTCGCAAAGCAATAGCTCCACCATGACATCTAACATCGCCATGTACTCCAACAGTTTTGGCATTTGGGAAATAACCAATTAAATATTGTTCTGGCTTTTTCTTAATCTCTCCACTCTCAAACGCTGCTTCAATTTCTCGCTCCCATATATAATTTGCTTCACGACATACTTTAACATTATCTTCACTCAACGGCGCACCAATAATTCGTATGGCTAAAGCCGGTCCGGGAAATGGTTGACGTTCAGCAAGTTCTGCAGGTAATCCTAATGCTCGAGCAACTTTACGAATCTCGTCCTTGTATATTTGACGATTTGGCTCATATAATTTCAGATTCATACGCTCAGGCAGTCCGCCAACATTATGGTGTGATTTAATATTATCTCGTATGCCTCCACCAGATTCTATCCAATCTGGGGCTAAAGTACCCTGAATAAGATACTGTGCATTGACTTTCTTGGCTTCTTTTTCAAACACGCGGATAAACTGTTCACCAATTATCTTACGTTTAATTTCTGGATCTAAAACTTCTTTTAATGGTGCGGACATAAAATCGGGAGATAATTTTAATTGAGCATTCTCAAATTGCTCTTTAGCATTAACTAATATACAATTGATACCTGCTTCTTTAAGTGTCTGAATTACCCACTCGCTTTCACCCATCACCTCAGAATGCTTGCGCATATATCCTGAATCAACATGGATTGCAGTAAGCCTATCTCCAATTGCTCGCCCGATTAAAACTGCGGCAACTGTTGAGTCTACACCTCCGGAAACTGCGATTACGGCTCTTCCATTTATTTTTTCTTTCGTTTCCGCAATTGTATCTGTAATAAATTTCTCTGGATCAAACATAATATAAAGCAAACCTTTCTTTTTTAATCATTTATCCTATCCAGTAGACAATAACTTTAGCACAGATAATTATTTAAAAAATGATTAATAGAAATTGTATGGAAATTAAACGTGAGCATATGAAATATATAGTTGTTTTGACATTCTTAGCTCTTACGTTTTTCGTTATAAAACCATTTATTATAACTATCGTGCTCGCGGCGATAATTGCTTATTTCTTATACCCTGTGCATAAAAGACTACTAAAACATGTTGGTGAGAATATATCAACATCAATACTCACTGCAACAGTTCTAATTTTTGTTATAATTACTGTATATTATGGTATTAATCTCATACTAAATGAATCTGTTAATTTCTATCAATTTATATTAAACGCTGATCTTGGAGAAATTAGTCCTATGATTGCACAATTTAGTCAGATATTAACATCAAAACTCATTGCAGTAATATCTGATCAAATTAGTACGGTTATGCATTTGATATTATCACTAAGTATTTTCTTTGTATCATTATTTTACTTTATACGGGAAGGTAAAGAAATTGGTGCAGCTATTTTTAGAAATATGCCTTTTGAAGTTGGACACAAGAAAAGAATATTTAATGAGATGAAAATAAATGTTGATGCATTTATTCATGTTCAAGTTGTTATTGGTATATTCCAAGGAATAATCGCAGCTATTGGATTATATTTATTCGGATTACCTTATCCATTAATTGCTGGAATTATTGCAATGATTTTATCAATTCTACCAATTGTTGGTCCTTACTTACTATACATACCGCTTGGTGTATTAGTATATCTTCAATACGGATTAAATATGGCAATAGGCATTGTACTCTATGGAATAATCCTTGGTAGCATTATGGATTACGTAATAAGACCATTGTTCTATGGTAAGAAAATAAACTTGCATCCAATGGTTACGTTTTTAGGTATATTTGGTGGACTTGAGATGTTTGGTGTTTTAGGAATTATAATTGGACCAATACTTTTATCAATATCGATTTCCCTAATTAAAGAGTTGAGAATAAAAAATGGATGAAGCATTTTTGAGACAACATGGCGGTAAGATATACAATTTACTTGTAGCAATGTGTATTTGTGTTGTTGCAATATTTACTTACATGACTTACTATGTATACTCTAATGCAGCAGATTCTCTTGTATTCATAACATACATTTTAGCAATTCCATTATTCGTATCTTTAGTATTACTAATCATTCTATTATTATTCGGAAGAGAAGAAAGTCTGAGACAGCTACTGAGTGAGTAAGTGTTTTAAGTTTTTATAATGTAATCTAAAATGAGTAATTTAGATGATGCTAACATTATAGGTGGTGCTGTAACTAAAGAAACCTGGGAAACTCATTGTGAAGATATTAAACTGATACACAAAAATGGACTATTGTCTGGTAAGGGCTTAAGTCAGAATTTGGGAGAATCTTCTTCAGGTAATTGGGGGCGTTGTGAATATGATCCTTACTATTCTGGATTAACTAATGGTAATGGACTAGTACCTGTTGGAAGATATTTAACTCTAATTACTGGCGGATTAATAAAATCAAAGGATTAAATCTTCGAACTCTTTTTTTCTATGTGCATGTTTTTCTTTGTGAATCATATGTGCGCCTTTTGGTGTTCGCTCCATGTCTTCAGGATCATAGAAATGCCATTTTGTTGAGAACTTAACTGCAATAACTGGCTTTGCGCCGAACTTTGCTGCAAAATCTTTCAGTTGTTGAATCTGATCATCTTCAATATATTGACGTGTATGTTTGGTTGATTTACATTCTATGGCGAAGATTTGTGAACCATTTCCTGCTAAAACATCGGGTGAAGGAAAGTTCATTCTTCCAGAACCTGCAATTCTAAGTGCAGACCATTCACCAGTATTCCAGAACATCGCAACAAGTTCTCGCTCTGCAACAGAACCCTTTACTTTCATACAGCCTTTTTCCAAAAGGTTGGCGAAAAACATCGCTGCGCGATTGCTTCGCAAAACTTATGATCCTCCATAAAATAATAAAATTCCAGAGAATAAATAACTAACGATTCTCAGGGGTCTCAATTGGATCTACTGAATTTGTACAGAATAAACACAGATCATCTTTAGTTAATTTAACTCTCGGCGTTATTGCTGATTCATTTAGCATATCAACAGCAATATCAATTGGTGTATATCTTAAACTATCTGCACCAATATGTTTTCTTATTCCTTCTAAATCCTTAAACTTGTATATTGCAAGTTCATCTTTTTCTTTTGTTGATATATTTAATAAACATATATCTTTAAGCATGGGGTAACCAATTCTTACGTGAACTTCTTTAGCACCTGCTTCCTTAAGTAAATGTATTTTATACATCATTACAGTTCCCCGTACAATTGAATCATCGGTTAGTCCCACAACTTTTCCTTTCACAGTGTTTGCCATAATTGAAACTTTCTGATCAGCAACTATATTTCTCTCTTCTTGAGTTGGTGGAATATAACTTCTACCAGAATATCTGTCATAAAGAAAAGCTTCATTGAAAGGAACAATCTTACTTGTATCTTTAGAGTCTATACTTGCTTCACTATAACCTAAAGCATAACTTGTTCCAGACATGGGCATTCCCGCGATCATATCGAGTTTTATACCTTCTTTTGCATCCTGATCAAAATGCCAGGCACCTATTTTCTTTCTAACTAAATCAGATGAAATTCCTTCTAATATAGCATCAACTCTTGCAGTGTAAAACCATCTAAATGCGCAGAATGCTTTTTGTTGAGCAGGTAATTGACCAACCGTTTCTATACCTTTCTCAGATAATCGAATAATTTCGCCCGGTTTCATATCTCTAATAAATTTTGAACCCGTACGATTAAGTGCATCAGTCTCAGAAACAGCAATAAAATTACCATTGCCTTCTCCAATCTGTAAAGGATTTACTCCTCGTGGATCTCTAACAACATAAACACACCCATTCTGTAATATCGCAATTGAATATGATCCTCTGACTTTCTCATTCATTATTTTTATACCCTCAACTACATCCGTACCTTGCGCAATTAACTTCATTAGAACTTCAGTTTCATTACCTCTATAGAACACATGTCCTTTATCTTTAAGCCAATCTTTTAATTCTTTAAGATTTAAAACTCGGCCATCAAACGCTAATGCAAATTGTCCAAAATTTGCATGTAAACACATTGGTTGCTTCTCTGCGACGCTAGTACAACCAATACCAGCAGAACCTTCGTAATTTTCTTTAGGAACATAATCATCACCTATTCTGTTTGCTATTTTGTTAAGTGGGAATCCTTCTCGAATTGTTCCAGGCTTAACGACATAATTAATTGAACTACCATTAGAAACTGCGATCCCAGACCACTCTTGACCTAGATGCTGTAATCGTTGTGTTGCACGTAATAAATTAAAAACGCAATTTTTTCCAGGTTTATAAATTGCACAAACGCTTCCCATACATCTGTTTTAGACTCTGATTAAAAACGATTTATCTGTTCGTTTAAACATGTTTTTCGTTCATTTCTTTCCAGTCCCATTTTCGATCTTTGTTGTGGTCTAACTTTTTTAGAATTGCTTCTTCAATATCAATATCGAGTGCTGCGCAGAGATGTAATATTCTTTGGACTGCATCACCCAATTCTTCTTTGAATCCATCTTTACCATCAATGTTTTTGTGTCGGAATGCTTCGAATGCTTCAGAAATTTCAGAATGGATAAGAGCAATCTTTTCGGGAACATCGATATCTTCTGGTTTTGTTCCAAATCCTTTTTCTTCTGCTTGCTTTATAATCAAAGCTGTGAGCTCTTTTATATCCATATAACTGTGGAATACTAAAAATATAAAAGGATTTGTTTAGGGGTATGTACGTGTTATTGTTCTTGGGAAGGGGATAGCATCTCTTATAGAAGGTAATTTACAAATCCATTGTACAACTCTTTCAATTCCTAATCCAAATCCTGCGTGTGGAATTGTACCATATCTCCGCGTGTCTAAGTAGAACTCATAATCCTTTCTCTTGATTCCAGATGCTTTCATACGAGCCAGTAATTCTTGTAGATCTGTACTTCTTTGAGAACCACCAATTATCTCATCACCCGTCTCGGGTGCTAAAACATCCATTGCTAAGACTGCTCGTGGATCTTTTGGATCAATTGGCATATAAAATGCTTTAACATCTTTAGGATAGCTAGTTACAATTAATGGTTTCTTATAATGTTTCATAAGCTGGCGTTCTTCAAGAGTTCTAAGATCTTTACCCCATTTTATTTTCATACCATCTTTTGCAAGTATTTCCAATGCTTTTGTATAAGTTATTCTTGGGAACGGTGATTTGATTGCTTCCAACTCTTTTGGATCTCGCCCTAAAACTGCTAACTCTTTCTTACAATTCTTTGCAGCATATTGACAAACATAACTAACTAATTCTTCAGCAATTTTCTGTAATTCATCCAATCCGATCCATGCCTGTTCAACTTCTGCTGTCCAGTACTCAGACAAATGTCTTGTTGTTTTGGACTTTTCTGCTCTGAACGCTGGCGTGACAGTGTATATCTTTTCTACAGAAGGTAATGCTGTTTCACAATGAAGTTGCCAAGACTGACTAAGATGCACTTTTTTATTAAAATATTTAACATCAAATAAAGTTGAGCCACCTTCGCAAGCTGATTGCAAAAAGATTGGTGAGTGGAATTCGTAGTATCCTTTCTTTCTAAAAAACTCGTGAATTGATTCAAATACTTTAGAGCGAACTTTGAGAACTGCTTGCATCTTTCTGCTCCTTAACCATAAATGTCGCACATCGAGCAAGAACTCTTCACTAAGATCTCGCGCAATTGGAAACACTTCTGCAAGTCCAACAATATCCATTGCAGATACATCAATTTCATATCCGGTTGGGGCTCGCTTATCTTGTCTGACTTTTCCAGTAATATAACAAGAAGATTCCATTGTAATCTTTTGTGCATTAGGCCAAGCTCTCGAATTTTGATTAATTACAACCTGTATTATGTCTGTTGTGTCTCGTATAACCAGAAAAACTTTGTCTTTCATTGTTCTTTTTCTGTAAACCCAACCACGAATAGTTGTAGTTTTACCTACTTGTGCTGGTTGTAATACCTCTTCTATTGGCTTGGCGGTTTTCATTTTAGATTATATAACTTAAAGAATATAATTGTTACTATTTCATAAAAATCTCAACAACATCTCCGTCTTTGAGAACATGCTCCATTCCAACCTGTTGTCCTTCAAAATGTGCGCTTGGACCCCAAATCTTCGCAAATCTAAATTTCTTAACCATCTCCTTGTGAATGGTTTTCGCCACAGCACCCACCGTATCTCCATCTAACATTACTATTGGTTTTGGAGCAATCTTGTGGCCAACTTTTGTCTGAACTCTTATGCGCTTTTGGGCTTTCCAGATTTTTCTAATTAATTTTGGATCATCAAAATCTTTCCAAGTAATAACCATATGTGGCATGTATTGTTCAAAACCATCTAACTTCTTTTTCTTTCTAAGAAAAATATTTGATTTCTTAAGCTCTGCTTGTATTTGAGCGATTTCTTTGAACTCTTTACATACAACAACTACAAAATCTGCGTTACGGATTAAAGATAATATTTGTCGGCCCATCTTGTTATCAGACTGACCTTCATAGATCGCAGGGAGTTCCACACCTTGTAACCAAATGTTCTCGAATTTTATTGCTTTAACTGCCGGTTCTTTGGTTGTAAATTCATAATCTGCAACCTTAACTCGCTTTCCAGATAGTTTGGAAAGAAGCGTTGATTTACCTGAATTCGGTAATCCTATAAAAATTACTTGAGCAGCACCTTCTTTTGGTACAGATATAGACTTTCTCTTTGCGACTTTCTTCTCAGCCTCACCCCGATACTTGAGCTGAGACATACGTTTCTTTATATCTGCTCTAAGTCTTTCAGCACCCTTATGTGTTGGTGCCGTAGCTAACATCTTTCTTAGTGCTTTGATTCGCTGTTGTGTGTTCTCAGCGTCATGATACTCTTGTTCTGCTTTATAATAAAATACGGTTGCATTTATTGGCATCTGAATCTCCGATTTAGATCAGCACATTGATTAATTTGCTGCATTTTAGATTATATACTTCAAAAGCAAGCTTTAAATAAGAAACTTTCGACCCAAAATATGGACCTAACGGCTTATTTCAATGAAGAAATCGCTACAGTTATACCTCTTGGTACAATTATATTTAGACTATCTCTATCATTAGTTATTGTTCTAATCGGTTTTATACTTGGTAGATTTGCAGGTAAAATTGCTCGTAGAATGTTTTCAGCATTAGAAATCGGTGATTCATTAGAACGTGCAGGCATACATGGTGACCCCGAGATAATTCTCGAGCAAATAGTTAGATATGTTATTTACATAGCAACAATCATTCTAGCATTGAATCAGTTAGGAATAACTCCTGTGGTATTAAACATAATCTTTGCAGGAATTATTGCAGTTATTATAATTGCAGTTTTTTTGAGTATGAAAGATTTTATTCCAAATCTTATTTCAGGTATGTACATTCTTGCAATTAAAAAAATCGCAGTTAAAGATACAATAACTGTGAACGGTGTAAAGGGAACGGTTTCAGAGATTAGTTTAGTTGAAACAACCTTAAAGAACAACGGACATAAAATCATAATCCCTAATTCTACAATTACTAAGAGCCAGATTAAAATACACGGTAAAAAGAAAGAGTAATAGGCCCAGATAGGAAATCCTCCTAACACACTGCACTACAACCCTTTCGGGAACTCAAACAACGTGCTTTAAAGTCTCTCCGAATACCAAGAGATATTAGTTTATAAGAAACAACTCACGAAGTTCAATTTGGCCTATATTCCCCGCGTAGCGCCTTTGAGTCACTAACAGTTGCTCTTGATACCCAACTACCGATCTGTCACGGATGTGAACTCATAATCGAATAGTCTACCTGGTGTGCCTACTCTTTTACCTAACTCACTGGTTTCCTCACCCTAGGAGAAAGGTTCTTTATCAAAATTAAGTAACACAGCTCAAATATAAAGAATGTTTACCATCAGAGAGTTGCAATTCCGATGAAAAGCTGCTCACCGTCAGGCATTGTTTGATCTGCAACAACGCTGAATGGTGTTCTGAATTTAGTCAGACTTGAGAAAACAAACAAAATCTTTCCATTCTTAGTAAGATGTTTTTTGGCTTGATCCAAGAACTTTAGAAGCAATTTCGCACCACCCGACCATTGAATATCAATTGGTTTTGCGGGCTCAAGATATGGAGCATTAAATATAATCAAATCGAACTTTTCATCCGGATGTATCGCTGAAAAAAGATCAGAAAGAAATGTTTTAATTTCAACATTATTCTTCTTAGCATTCTCATCAGTAAGTGCTATCGCCATGGGATTTATATCACAGGCCCAAACTTCCTTGGCTCCAGAAATTGCGGCAGTAAGTGCTTGTATTCCCGAACCAGTTCCCATATCAAGAACACGCTTCCCTTTAGCTAGTTTCTGAACTTGGCTTTGTAATAAGTGGGAATCTTCTCTTGGCTTATAGACTGAATCTCGTAGTTTTAATTGCATAATACTTATATTCAATGCAATTTAAAAATAATATGTTAAACCAAATATTAACTGGTATCGTTGCAGGCACAGGATTATTAATCGGTTTCTTCTTATACAAATGGACTGAAGAAGAACTTCAACCTCTTTTTTCTAAACTTAATTTGAGTGTTTGGTTTGCGATAATCATAGCAGCAGTATTAGGTATACGCGTTGGTTTTGAAGTAACTAGTTTGGTTGTGAGCGTAATATTCACTATATCCCTCGTATTTGCGAGTATTTATGGCCAAAAACAGAAGCTAAAACATCACATTATCATGTTTATAATATATTTAATCGCTTTCTTCGTAACATTTTCCATAGCACAAGTTTTATAAATGCCTAAAAAGGAATTTCTGAATGGCATCGATACATGATGTGGAACCAATAAAATTAATAGAAAAAGTAGCAAAAGATCTAGCTAAGTCTAAAGAAATTCAAATGCCTGTATGGGCTACATTTGTTAAGACTGGCGTACATAAAGAAAGACCACCAGTACAAGAGAATTGGTGGACTATTCGGGCTGCTGCAATCCTTAGAACTATATATAACAAAGGCCCAATCGGTGTTTCTAAATTACGTTCAAAATATGGTGGCGCAAAGAACCGAGGTTTAAAACCAAATAAGTTCAAGAAAGGTTCAGGTAAAATCATTCGAATAATATTACAACAACTAGATAGTGCAGGACTTACAAAACTTGCTGATAAAGGCAAGGGTAGAATTCTAACACCTAAGGGTCAAGCATTACTAGATAATAGCTCAAATCAGTTGCTAGGAAAGAGTAAAAAGAAAGTTGCTGAAAAGCCGATCAAATCCAAAGATTTGGGTGGCCAAGATAATCAAGACTTAGCTAAGAAGGGGGCTAAAGAATAATGTCATCTAGAAAACCTTCTGGAAAAAAGAACCGATTAATTAAAGCTGCAACACATACTCGGTGGGCACCATTTTGGATTGTCCCAAAGGTATTTGGTTTAGGTAGAAAAGTTCACCCATCACGATTAACACAAAAAAAGAGACACTGGAAACGAACCAGAATACAAGCTTAAAATGGTAAGAATAAAAGAAGGCGAATCAAGAACGTATATTGTCCCATTGAGAAAGGGTTATGCAAATACTCCGAACTGGAGACGTTCAAAGAAAGCTGTTGATATTCTAAGACAGTTTATAGTTAGACACACAAAGGTTGAAAATGTAAAACTATCAAACTGGGTTAATGAAGAAGTCTGGAAAGACGGTGGAAAAAACCCACCACATAAGATTGAAGTTAAGGTTAAAATTGAAAAGGAAAAAATACAAGACAAAAAAACTAAAAAAGATGTAGATGTTCCTTTCGCAAAGGTTGAGCTTGCTACTTTATCAAAGAGAATTGAACGAATAATCAAAAAGAAAGAGGATAAAACGAGCAAATTAACCAAGGTAGCTCCGAAAGAAGAGAAGAAAGAAGAAGGTAAAAAAGAGACTCTTAAGGAGAAGGTTGCTAAGAAGATTAAGAAAACTGAAGCTCCAAAAGAGCAAAAGAAATCTACAAAGGAACTTGCAGATGAACTTCATGCAGCAGAAGAAAAGAAAGCTAAAAAGAAAACTGCTACCATCACTAAATCTCAAGAGATGAGTATGAAGAAATAATGCCAGATTGTTTTTTCTGCGAATTATGGAAAACTAAACCGCATAATTTATTCTTAGAAGATTCTAAATTTTATGCAGTATTTGATCCAGCTCCGGTGAGCAAGGGGCATTGTCAGATAATACCTAAAGAGCATGTTAATGATTTCTTTGATTTAAAATCTGAAGACTCTACTGATTTGCATAAGTTTATTCTAAAGGTCAAGAAAGTTCTAGATAAAAAGTACAACCCCGATGGATATAACGTTGGAGTAAACTGCGGTTCTTCTGCAGGTCAGAGCATCATGCACCTACACATTCACATAATCCCACGATATTCTGGCGATGTTGATAATCCAAAAGGCGGTATACGAAATATCTTTGGTAAATACGTGTCACCTAAAGCACCTCGAAAAGGATTCAAGTAACCCTCTCAATAAAATAAAAGGTTTTATAAATTCTCGCACGATTCACTACTAATGTCAGATAGCGCAGTAGATTTCAACGGTATAGAAACAACTTTAACAAGATTTCTAAAGAAAACTTTCTCAGACGTTTACTTTGAATATGCTTCTGCAGAAGTACAAATTCGAGAGAATGCATCTGAAGATTTTAGTCAAGGAGTTCGAGTAGAACACACTACTCGCAGAGATATTATGGCGCGAATACATGGTAGAACTGACGAGGGTAAAGTATATTTTGGCGCAGGTCTAGTAGGAACTGCTTCATCAAAAGCAACATTAAATGAGGTACTTAAAGATGCAAAAGATAATATATTCGCATTGGGTTTAGAGTGTGCTAATGATCATAAATTTAGAGACTCTGATGCCGTTCATGTTCCAGATATGAACTTTCATCCATGGGTTATAGATACAGACTTAATTGAAGATTTACGTGTAGCAAGTTGTAATGAGAAACCAAAATACGATGATAATCATAGAATAACCACAGGTTATGGATCAACCAATTATTGGTCTATTTTTGTAAATACGGCTGGCGCACATGTCAGACAAAATATAAATTATTTATCTTTAACATTAGAAGCGAATATGAAATCAGATTATCCATTTCTTCGAGTATTTGGATTTGCTCCAAAAAATGAAGCTCAAGTAAAGCAAATTTACAAATTATTACCCTATCTTGATGATATTAGTGAGGGCCAAGCAATTAGACAAAGTCGTGATTGTGCTGAAGCTTCACGCGCAATAGTTGGAATTTCACGCATTTTTGGAAATAGGTCTGGAGTAAGAGATCTACCTCAAGGAAAATATCCCGTAGTAACACCCTCTCTAACTTTCTCACATGAGTGTGCAGGTCATGCATCTGAGGAATTTATAATCCGACCTAGACAAGATATACATGATGGTATATTAATTCCCGATCGAATGTTTCGTAGTGGAACCAATTTAGATTCTAGCAGATTTACGTTATATGATAACCCTAGAATGCAATTAAGTGGTTTAGATTTAATTACAACAAGAGAGTATGATTGTGAAGGTTTTCTAATGAACGCTAAACGGCTAATAAATGGTGGCAAAGTTACTAACTCTGCTTTGGGTTCAACTTATTCTAAAGGGCGAAACGTTGGAAATGCTTTAGGCTATACTGCAGTAGTATTCCCAATACCTAGAATGTCTGTAATACATACTTTACCAGATAATAGAGATGGTCCGGGAAGTATAGAAGAACTTTGTGAAATGATGGATGGACCCGCAGTTATATGTAATAAGGGCGCAGGACAAGTAGATCCAACCACGGGTGCGTTTATATTAGGATCAGATGTCCACGCAGGGTTCACAGGTAGCCCAGAATCATATTTATATAAAAATGGTAAATTTATACCTCTTAAAACACAATTCACAGTTAATGGTAATAGCTACGTTACGATTGGTAATGCTGTTGTAGGTAATAAACAATCATTAAGTTTTAATGCTGGTATGTGTGGATCAGATAATCCTGCACTAAATGAATTTACTATTGATTACGTACCTTCTGCATCAGTTGGGCCATTAATAGGAATACAAGAAGCAGGAATAAGTACTTGGGGTAGAAGGGCCGCCGAGGTGTAAATTCGCTTTTTAGGAACCCTTATACATCTAAGTAAAACTTAGCTTATAATTCTCTCTTCGGAAGACTTAAAAACTGATTTTTAACTCTATATTATATGGGACACGCTACAAAGATGGATTTCAATGGGGATCCAAACATTGGTTTATATGGTATAGCAACAGATGAATTCTGTCTACTTGGTAAATCTGTTCCAGCTAAATATATCAAAAAAATTGAAGAAACACTTGGTGTTCCAGTATATCAAGTCAAATTATATGGTACTGATTTAATTGGTATATTTGCAGTTGCTACTTCTAAAGGCATTCTAATTCCCGATATTGTTTTTGATTATGAATTAGAAGCATTACAAAAACTTCCAATTAACTTTACAACAATTAAAACTACTAAGACTGCGCTCAATAATAATATTCTATGTAATGATAAGGTTGCATTTGTTAGTAAAGACTATACAAAAACTGAAGTTGAGACAATCAAGAAATCTCTTGGTGTAAACGTTGTTCCGACTAATATTGCTAGAACAAATTTACCGGGATCTTGTGGAATATTAACAAACAAAGGTGCAATACTAAACTCAAATGCTATGTCTGCAGAGATTCGGGTCATTGAAAAGGAACTTGGTTTCGAGATTGGTTTAGGTACAGTTAATCGTGGAAGTAATTTCGTTGGCTCGGGAATAATCGCTAACTCTAATGGTTTTATTGCCGGTTCATTAACTTCTGGATCAGAATTAATGCGTGTAGATGAAAGTCTACGATTGCTTGAGTAAAGTTCCCAAACCTGCAGATAATTGATATAGTCTTATTTCATTAGTCCCCTCTTTACGAATTGGTGCAAATAAACTGCTGCTTGAAAGTAATGGACTTTCTAATGTGCTTCTACTAGTACCACATTTATCTAAGAATAATTCTGCATAGGTTTCAGTATCAGTAACATCAGTCATAAAATCTGTAAGTTCCCTTGGTGTGGGTGGTTCGGGTCTCTCACCCTCGGGCGTTTCTAAGTGTTTAGTCTTAAACTCTGCTTGTTGTGCTGCATTATACGCATCAATTTGTGTTGCATACATCTGTTTATATTCTTCAAGAGTGGGTATACTCATCGGATCATGTATTCCCATCCAAACAAATAGGAATTTAGTTTTTAAGCATTTCTATAAAGTAGTCGCAAAAACTTATTTAATGGCATAAGAAACGGATGTACATGAAAACATTTAATTTGTCGGGAAACATTCGATTTGGATCGCAAGTACGGCGATTTTCTAAAGATGTAGCAGCTACTGACGAAAATCACGCAAAAGAGCTTCTTATGGCACGATTTGGCTCAAAACACAAGGTACCCAGAAGATTTATAAACCTTCTAGAAGTCTCTGAAGTAACTGAAAGTGTAGTACTTCAGGAGCCAAAAGATGACAACAGCGAAGAATAAACCCGCAGACGAACAACAGTTACAAGAATTGTATGGTCAGTTACAATACATTAATAATCAAATTACTGAGCTTCAGAAAGAAGCTGAAGCAATTGATAAAAAGAAACAAGAGTTCTTGGTCTTATCTGAAAACTTAGGAAATTTAGATAAAGTAAAAAAAGACGCCAATTCATTCTCAGATATTGGTGCAGGAATTTATGCTAAAACCCAGTTATCTAACACACAAGAAATGTTAGTTAACGTTGGTTCAAACACTTTTGTTCATAAACCTGTAAAAGAAATTATAGCAACTCTACAAAAACAGGTTGGTGAATTCGATAAAATTATAGATCAGATTTCACAAAATATGAATATACTAGGACTTCAAGCACAATTAATACAATCAGAAATGCAGAAGAGTCTTGGTATGGAATAATTAAAATGTTTGGTAAGTTAAAAGCGGCTTTTTCAAAGTTTAAGAAAGATGTTACTGATGAGCCTGCGGAAAAAGAAGTAGTCAAACAAGAGGCTAAAATCAGCCTAAAGGATAAAATTGTTTCTAAGTTCAAAAAAGCGGAAACTGAAGATAAAAAAGAAGAATTTAAAGTTGAGAAAAAGGGTTTCTTTGCTCGGCGCTCTGAAGAAAAAGTTGATAATGCACTTGAAGATTTTGAAGAAGAATTAATTCAAAACAATGTTGCTTATGAAATAACTGAAAGAATTCTGGATGAAATTAAAACCGAATTAATCGAAAACAAGAAAAAAGCAAGTTCAGATATAATCAAAGATAAACTTACCGAGATACTAAATGATGTTCTTACAAAACCAAAGCAGATTGATTTGCTGAAAGAAAAGAAAAAACCATTGATTATTCTTTTTGTTGGTGTTAATGGTGTTGGAAAAACAACAAACTTAGCTAAACTCGCAAAACTGTTCCAAGATAACAAAAAGTCTGTTGTCTTTGCTGCTGCAGATACTTTTAGAGCAGCTGCAATTGAGCAACTTGAAGCGCATGCTAAGAAACTTAAGATCAAGATGATCAAACACAAATATGGTGCAGATCCTGCTGCTGTTGCTTTTGATGCAATTGCACACGCAAAAGCAAAGGGTGTTGATGTTGTTATGATTGATACAGCTGGAAGACAGCATGCATCTGAAGATTTAATGAAAGAACTTCAAAAGATTCGCAAAGTTACACAGCCTGATTACACTATTCTTGTTGTTGATGCTCTAACTGGAAATGACGCTGTTGAACAAGCAAGATACTTCTCAGAAAAGATTGGAATCGATGGAATAATTGTTTCAAAAACCGACGCAGATGAGCGCGGTGGAGCAATCATATCTGTTGGTTACGAAACAGGAAAACCAATTCTATTTTTAGGAATGGGTCAGACTTACAAAGATTTGGAACGATTTGATCCAAAGGCTCTACTAAAGAAAATGCTTTAAATATTTCTTACTCAAAGTGATATGCCACCAATTATAGCAACCAATAATATCGAACAAATGTTGCAAAGTGAGGCTATTGAGTTGTCAGAAGATGGTTTTCAATTTCGCGTACAAATCCCCGTCCATCCAGACAATATTCCGATTTTAGAAGACCGTTTGACTGAAGAAAATGGAAAATATTTCTCTGCATGGTTTAATGTTGAAGATATGCATACAACAATCGCACTTGAAGGCCCTATTTTTAGAGCCGGTCCACAACTTGTTCTACATGCTTTATTATTAAATGGTTTAGAAGAAGGATATTTGTGCGCAGATTCAATCACATTCGCAGAAGAATATGACAATCTAGATTATGGTGCTGAAGATGTTAGGGAACGAATTCATAATAATTGGAAAAATGTAATCGAAAATAGTAATTTAACCATTGCTATGGCAGAATATGGGCTTGGATCCTATGATCCCGGAGTTGTAATTGGTTCGATAGCACAACTCGCACAAGGAAATCCAATCTTGAGTATTGCGATCGAAGGTCCTCAGCATAGAGATGATATATTCTCAAATACTTTTGATCAATATCATATTACTCCTAAGGATGTTAATGATATAATATATGGAAAAGGAGATATTAGTGAGCGAATTTTAGAAACTGCGGGTAAATTAGATTTTCTAACACCCTTACAAGATAAACAAGAAAAAGAATATGATATTTTGATTATACACGAATATAATATTGAGGGTTTTGCTACCGCAACGAATGTATCTAAAAGATTCCAAGATTTTGATTTAGAATCTGTTAAAATTAGTGATATTGCCCCAGAGCTACCTTATGAGGGTACTCTCTATGACTTGAATCATTATATTTCAAAATCCCGACATGTTGTTGTACTAGGTGACGACTCTGCAGAGCCCGGTCTTTTAGGATCCAGTGCTATTGCATTATCGAAAGAGTTAGGTGTGCCCGTAGATATGCTACGTGGTGATTTTAGAGCAGTTACTGGTGAGGGCCGGGGTGGCGGTATAAATCAACCAGACTGTGAGTTAGGTGTTGCTAATATGATGGTTGAGTATCATTTCTTAGATAATAAAATACATACTAGAGTTGACGCTCTAGCATCAGATATAAAAAATGATATATAAAAAAAGAATTAATCCTTTGGACCTTCTGATGGACCGCTAGGTTGGACTACTTTATCATATGCTTGCGTAGGTGCTGATTGATGTAATCTTTGATTGTCTCGTGCCATTATTCCGCGTGCTGTAATCATTTCAATCATATAGAAACTGTCTGGACTACTACCATAAGATTCTGCTAATACTCTGAACTCGTTGTTGTTCAAATTACCATCATCATAAGCAGTACGCATATCATCACGTATATTTCTAGTTATTTTTATAGCATTTTGGTACGTTTTTTTATCGTATTTAACGTAAGAAGCCTCTATTCTAAATAAATCATCTAAGGATAAATCGTTAGATAATGCGAAAAGAATTAATCCTACGGATTCACTTGCTTCTTTTTTATTATCTTTCCAAACTTCTATAACTTTATCTTCAACTGCTTTTGCTCGTACACTTAATGGATCTCTCATTATATCACCAATACTGTGCTGTAGTAAAACATTAAAAATAGTTCGATGTTGAAAGAAACATCTAATCAAAGCACTTAAAAACCTAAAAATGTGGTAATTCTTATGGTGTTAGATAATCTTTCAGACAAACTACGAGATTCGCTTAAAAAAATAACCAACATCGGTCTAGTTGACAAAAAAGCAGTTATTGAACTGTCTTCAGATATAAAGAAAGCACTAGTTTCTGCGGATGTTAACATTAAATTAGCTAAAGATATAGCTCAAAAAATCCGTGACCGTGGAACAAGTGAAGCTCCGCCAAAAGGTCTAACAACTCGCGAACATGTTATTAATATTGTTTTTGAAGAACTTACTAACTTTTTAGGTAAGGATTTCAAAGAGATTGAGATTAAAAAGAAGCCAACTAAGATACTTCTTTGTGGTCTTTTCGGTTCTGGTAAGACAACAACTGCAGGAAAACTTGGTCGATACTACAAAAAACAAGGTAAGAAAGTTGCTGTTGTTCAGACCGACACATGGAGACCTGCAGCATATGCACAGTTAAAGCAACTAGCTACCGCCATGAAAGTTGATTTCTTTGGTAATGCTTCTGCTAAAAAACCGCAAGATATAGTTAAAGAATTTGAGAAGGAATTCTCAAAATATGATGTTGTTATTGTAGATACTGCTGGACGCGATGCACTAAATGCAGAACTTACTGAAGAGATAAAAGCAGTAAACAAAGCCGTAAATCCTGATGAAGCAATACTTGTTCTTTCAGGTGATATTGGACAAGGTGCTCAAACACAAGCCGAATCATTCCATAAAAACGTCGGCGTTACGGGTGTTATTGTAACAAAACTTGATGGAACTGCAAAGGGTGGCGGTGCACTAACTGCTTGTGCAACAACTGGTGCACAGGTTAAATTCATCGGAGTCGGTGAAAAGATGGATGCAATTGAAGAGTTCAAACCAAAGAACTTTGTATCTCGACTTCTGGGCATGGGTGATCTTGAAACTCTTCTGAAAAAAGCGGAAGCAGCAGTTGATAAGGATAAAGTTGAAAAACTTGCTAAAAAGGTTACAACAGGTAAAGCGCTTTCTCTGCAAGATTTATATGATCAAATGGAAGCCATGCAAAAAATGGGCCCATTATCACAAGTTATGAATATGGTTCCAGGCATGGGTGGAGCAATTCCAAAAGATGCTATGAAAGGTCAGGAAAAAAAGATGCAAGTCTGGAAATATGCTATGGATTCTATGACTCCTGAAGAAAAAGAAAATCCTGATGTAATGAACGCATCTAGAATTGAGAGAATTGCTAAAGGTTCGGGTAGATCTGAACGCGATGTTCGTGAGCTTCTAAAACAATACAAGCAAATGAAGAAGATGATGAAAATGGTTGGCTCACCTCAGAAGATGAAAAATCTCGCTAAAATGTTCAAGGGCGGAAGTATGCCTGGAATGGGAAATCTAAAGCTTTAAAAAGCTAAACAAGAGAGGATTAAAATAGCACAAATTCCAAAAGGAATTTGCTGATTCCGATTTAAAAAATCAAAATGGTACAAAGAACTGGTGGAATGCGTTTCAAGACAAGACACAAGCTACAGAAAAGAGCAAGAGATAGAGGTAAGCTTCCAATCACTAAAATATTAACTACTTTTGATATTGGTGAGAAAGTCCGTATTATGCAAGAATCAGGACAGCATAAAGGTATGCCTCACCCACGATTCAAGAACCTTGTAGGTATAATCAAAAAGAAACAAGGCGACGCGTATATGATTGTACTAAAAGATATTAATAAAACTAAGAAAGTTCTAGCAAAAGCAGTACATCTACGAAAACTTTGATTGAAAAACCTTAAAAAGGTCATTTCTTCATAATTAATATGCCAGAATTAAAAATAATCAAATCAGAATCCCTTTGTATGGGTTACTTAGCCAAGGAACTAAAGCCGGGAAAGAAGGAAGAAATCACTCCGGTACAGCAAAAAGTATTAGATCATTCAGTTAAGTTCAGCAAACTTAATAAAGATCGAGAGCTTAAATTATTTGAGGAAATCAAGTCACTTGAGATACCTCGAATAACTGAAGACCACATCGCAAGTATAGTCAATATTATTCCAAAATCAGTACCTGAGCTTCGCAGCATTTTTGCTGGATCGAAGACGACTGTTGCTCCCGAGAACTTGGATAAGATACAAAAAACTGTGGACAAATATGAAAAATAGGATAGTTAAAAATGAGAGCCAAAGAGGAACACGCAATTGTATTGGATTTTTTGAAGAACGGTTATCCGGAGGACTCTAGGCCACTGCATCAGAAAGAAGCAGTAGTTCAGGCTTTGGGTCGAGATCATTTTACACTTTTTGAATTAGTACCTAAACCAGATATAAACTTAAAACCAAATGACGAAGTTTATGTTGGTGAAGGTGAACGAGATCAAATATCATGGATTAAAGGAATTCTTCCTGCAGATAAATTAACTCAGACTGCTAAGAATGAATTAAAGTTCATAATTGAAGATATTGTAACAAAGAATGAAGAGAAGTTTACAAACTTCTTTAACTATTCTGGACCAATATCTCTTCGTGCACATACTCTTGAATTACTTCCAGGCATTGGAAAGAGACACGCAAAAGAGTTACTTGAAGAAAGGTCTGTTCGACCATTTGTTAGTTTTGAAGATATTAAGACTCGAGTTAGCTCTGTCCCAGATCCAAAGAAATTAATCATACAAAGAATAATGGATGAGCTAGAAGAAAAAGATCGATTCAAGCTTTTTGTAAGAGTATAAATCCACAATCTTCGCTGCATTCTATTTCTTGCTCGATTTTGAAATGTTTTTCAAGCAGGGGTTTTATTCGAGATTCAAAATCTTTTAGAAACGTACATACAAACACGCCTTCAGGATTAAGAACTCTTTTTACTTCATCTATTGCTTTTTCGGAGTTTGCGCAATTCATTAAAACCGAGAAGCTCAGAACAAAATCAAATTCATCGTCTTCGTAAGGCAATTCTTCAACATCAGCTAAATCACCACATCCGCGAATCTTAAGCATATCTTTAGAGCTATCAACACCAACAAGCTCCATTTTCAGGAACTCAGTTAAAAGCCCCGTACCACAGCCATGATCTAATATTTTTCCACGTAATCTTAGACCTGCTAACATAATCCAGTATTTCTCAAACTGTGTCGCCCTATATCTAGCATCATAATGCTCCGCAGTCTTGTTGTAATCTGCTTTTTCACTCATGTTATACCTCAAACTAAAGACTTTTATTCCTTTGCAAATTGGTATTTTATGGTAAATTTGAAGATTATGGACCTTGAAATCCCTGAAGGACTAAATATAATACTGGGACAGAGCCATTTTATCAAAACAGTTGAAGATATAGCTGAAGCCATAGCTACCACAGTTCCTCAAGGTAAGTTCGGTCTAGCGTTTTCAGAAGCAAGTGGTCCTTGTTTAATTAGATCTGATGGAAATGATACTAAATTAATCAAACTTGCTGAAAAGAATTTACAAAAACTTGCTTCAGGTCATGCATTCTTAATCTACTTAGAAAATTGTTATCCAATCAATGTTTTACCCAAAATAAAAGAAGTCGAAGAAGTTTGTCATATATTCTGTGCTACTGCAAACCCGGTGAAAGTAGTTTTAGCTGAAGGAAAACAAGGTAATGGTATTCTGGGAGTTATAGATGGCAATGGACCCAAGGGCATTGAATCCGCAAAAGATAAGAAAGATCGTAAAGAATTTCTTAGAAAAATAGGTTACAAAAGATGAAATATATAGTTGATACAAACGCATTGATATATGCAGCAAAGAAAAAACAAGATTTATCAGATAAAATCGATGGACCCATATTGATTCCCAATTTAGTTATTGATGAACTAAAAAAACTTGCTGAAGAAGCTAAACGTGGTTCTGATCGCGCTGCAGCGCGACTCGCATTGAAGATTATCGATCATAAGGGTTGGAAAACCATAAAATTGGAAAAAGGACATACCGACAGCAAGATTGTAGAATATGCTAAAGAAAATGGCTGTAAAATTTACACTTTTGATAAGGCTTTGAAGAAAGCAGAACGTAAGCTTTAAAAACGTCGTTTTTTCCTTTTAATTAAGATGTATTATAAATCTGAAATTGAAGGTGTAGTAAGAGTTGATCCAAAGCTATTCAACGAAAACTTAGATGAAGCGATCATGGCGCAACTAAAAGAAGATTACATAGGACAGGTTGATGAAACCATTGGACGAATAATCAAAATTTTAAACATCGCCAAAATTGGCGAAGGTGTAATTGTAGCTGGAGACGGAGCTGCATTTTACAAAGTAATATTTACTGCAATTCATAACATACCTGAAATACAAGAGATTATTGAGGGTGAAATTAGAGATATTGCAAAGTTTGGTGCATTTATTGATTTTGGCGCATTTGAAGGTATGGTGCATATCTCACAGACAATGGATGATTTTGTTTCTATCAGTAAACAGGGAACTTTGCAAGGAAAGGATTCAAAGAAAGTTTTGAAAAAGGGCGATAAAGTCCGTGCTAGAGTTGTTGCTGTTAGTATAAAAGACGTTAATGAACCAAAGATTGGTTTAACAATGCGACAAGAATATCTAGGAAAATTAGAATGGATTGAAGAACAAGTAAAAAAGGAGCAAAAAGCTGCAGCTAAGATTGCTAAAGCTAAATAATTAAAATCAAGCTAATAAATTAGCTAATTTAAATCGGAGATTAAAATGGCAAAGAAAATGTGTAAAACATGTAAGCGGTTGGTAATGGGAGATAAATGCCCCTTTTGTCAAACTGAAAAGCTTAATGATAATTGGAAAGGAAGAGTCATAATCATAGATGCTGGAAAATCCGAGATTGCAAAGAAAATGAAGCTGGATTCAGCAGGCGAATACGCCCTGAGGTAAAATGGAATTTAAGATTACTAAACAAGAAAAGAATGCTCTTTTTGAAAGAGAAGAAGTTACTTTTACAGCAACTGGAACAGCTGCAACACCAACACGGGAAGAAGTTAAGAAATTGGTTTCTGCAAAGACAGGTAATATGCCTAACAACATTGCAATTATCAGTATAAACTCTGAGTTCGGTAAAAACGTAGCCCGAGGAATTGTTCATATTTACAAATCAAAGGAAGATTTAGAAAAACGCGAACCAAAATATATTGTAAAGCGGAATACTCCGAAACCTAAGGAAGATAAACCTAAAGAAGCAGCACCTGTGGCGCCGGTTGAAGAAGCAGCACCTGCCGAACCAAAGGCAGAAGAACAACCTACTGAAGAAAAAAAGAAAGAGGGTGAAGAGTAATGGGTATAAAGAAATCTAATATTAAAGGTAAGAAAGCAAGAAAACCAACCAAGTCAACAAAGAAAGCAGATTACTACGAAACTGGCAAAAAAAATAAGAGAGAGTGCCCAAAATGTGGTTTGGCAGTTTTCATGGCTGAACATAAAGATCGACACCACTGTGGTAAATGTGGTTTTACTGAATTCAAGAAAAGTTCTGTATAAATTATGAAAAAGGTTAAAGATATTAGCGTAAGCCAGAAGACATCGATTAAAGACCTAGTTAAGCAATTCTCAGATGCTGGTGGGTTTACAGCAAAAAAACTAGCTGACGGTGCCGAGATTTGGAATACAATGCTTAAACAGAAAGATTGTGTTAAGTTCTTTTCATTTCCAGCATGTATCTGTGCAACTGGAACTCGTGGAATAATCAAAGATATGATCAAGAATAAGAAAGTTGATGTTATTATAGCAACATGCGGTATGATTGACCACGACCTTGCTCGAATATGGAAATATTACTGTCAAGGAACTTTTGATGCTGATGATAAGGAACTTCATAAGAAAGGAATCAACCGACTAGGTAATGTATTTGTACCCAATGAATGTTATGGTGAAATTTTAGAGGATAATGTTCAACCAATTCTTGAAAAGTTGTATAAAGAAAAGAAGGAATGGTGCACTCGTGATTTGTTATGGGCTTTTGGTAAAGAGCTAGCTAAAGAAAAAAATCGTGAAGAAAGCATACTTTACTGGGCCTGGAAAAACAAAATTCCAATATTTATCCCTGGACCAACGGATGGTTCTTGGGGCAGCCAAATGTGGATGTTTTGGCAGACGCATAAAGACTTCAAATTAAATTTATTTGATGATGAACAAGAGCTTGCTAACATTGTTTTTGACGCTAAGAAAAGTGGCGCACTTATGATTGGTGGCGGAATCTCAAAGCACCACACAATCTGGTGGAACCAATTCCGTGGCGGATTAGATTATGCTATTCAAATAACAACTGCTCCAGAATCAGATGGGTCTCTGAGTGGAGCAAGAACTCGCGAAGCAATCTCTTGGGGAAAGCTAAGCGAGAAAGCAAAACATGTAACAATTGAGGGTGATGCAACAGTTTTATTACCTCTTTTAATAGCGTAACCCAATAAGTTTTTATCTAATTAATATATAATATTATATGAACAAAATAAGCATCATTCTTATTTTTATTCTTATAATTAGTCTTAGCGGTTGCTCTATTCCAAAGAGAACTGATGGTTTTACAACTTCTGGTATTATGCTACAAGATGAAACTTGGTCTGGGGAGATATATATTACAGGAGATATCTTTGTTCCATCACATATTACTTTAACAATTATGCCTGGAACAACAGTATACATAGCAGCCAACCAAGATGATCAAAATAGTGGTGGGGAACACATCTTAGACGAAATAACTACAGATGATCCCTCCGCATATCCTAATTATACAAAGAATCATATAAATATATTAGTGCAAGGAGAATTGGTAGCAGTTGGAACTGCTGAAGAAAAAATCACTTTTACCTCTGATTCAAAAGATCCGCAACATACTGATTGGGATGGAATAACTATTAAGGGTGGCTCTGGAGAGATGAAACATTGTATTGTTGAATATTCTCATACTGGACCAGCAGTTCATGATACAAGTAATTTTACAATATCTCATTGTACAATCCAACATATATTCTGGGGAGGATTACATGCATTTAGCGGATCTCCAGTCTTTGAATATAATTATTTGAACGATTTCGGGCATGAGGCTCTTGATACACATAAAGCCAGCCCAATAATCAAGAATAATTATATTAGCCATGCTAGAAGTGGTTTTGTATTTAATTATTACGACCTCGACAGTGGAGAACCAATTATATTTGAGAATAATATTATTGAGAACAGCAGTAATCTTGGTGGAGTACAAGAGAATAGTTATGCCATAATTCGCAATAATATTTTTATTGGTTCAAATAATACTGGTGGTCCATGGACTTACAAAAATTTTACTTTAGATAATACACAACATTCTTTAGGAATACATTTAGCAGACAATGTAAATATAAATATAACAAATAACACCTTTACAAATATATATAATCCAATTGATTATATTGAAATTGGAGGAAATAAAGGCATTGGGCACACAACAAATACTCCTGAACCTTTTGAAATAACCGGTCCGGTTAATATACTAATCGAAGAAAATTATTTCGATGAGGCTGAATTTGTAACTGAACTTGAAAAGTGGAAAAACGTTTATTTTATTAATAATTCGTTTAACTAATTCTAATGCTATGTTTGGGAATCGAATCAACAGCCCATACTTTGGGCATTGGAATCATGAATGATAAAGGTACGGTTCTTGCTAATGAAAAATCTACTTTCACCACAGAGAAAGGTGGAATTCATCCGCGCAAAGCTGCTGAACATCATCATGTAATGTATCAACTTGTTCTTGAACGTGCTCTTAAAAAAGCTGAACTTAAACTCAAAGATATTGATTTAATCACATTCTCACAAGGACCGGGATTAGGTGCATGTTTAAGAATTGGTGCAGTTGCGGCAAGAAGTTTATCAAATATTCTGAAGGTTCCACTTATTGGAGTAAATCATTGTATTGCACATATTGAAATTGGCAAACTAACTTCGGGTTTCAACGATCCAATAACACTTTATGTATCTGGAGCAAACACGCAAATATTAGCATTAGCCTCAGGTAGATACAGAGTTTTTGGTGAAACTTTGGATATTGGTGTAGGGAATTTCTTAGACTCTTTTGGTCGAGCAGTTGGTTTAGGTTTTCCAGCAGGACCGGTTATTGATAAACTTGCTAAAAAAAGTAAGAAATATGTTGAGCTACCATATACAATCAAAGGTATGGACTTTGCCTTCTCAGGTATTCAAACTAAATTAGAACAATTATCTAGAACTGGAAAATACAAAACAGAAGATTTATGTTTCTCAGCTCAGGAGACTGTTTTTGCTGAATTAGTTGAAGCAACAGAACGCGCAATTGCACACATAAACAAGAAAGAGATTTTGCTTACAGGTGGTGTTGCAGCCAATTCACGACTTCAGGAAATGTTAAAAATCATGTCAAAGGAACGCGGAGTTAAATTTGCAGTTGTTCCTCTGGCGCTGGCGGGCGATAATGGTGCAATGATTGCTTGGCAAGGTTTACTCGAATATGTCGCAGGTAAAAAGCAAATTAATAAAGCTACAGAGATTAACCAACATTGGCGAACTGATGAGGTAGATGTTATATGGCTTTGAAAACTGAATTACTAAAACCAACTCCACAGAATATTAAGAAAGCAGTAGAAGTTATCAAACATGGTGGGTTAGTAATATACCCTACGGAAACCTCCTATGGTATTGCTGCAGATCCATTCAATGAAGATGCAGTAAATAAGATAAATACAATAAAGAATCGTAAAGATAAAGTCGGTTTTATTGTTTTATGTTCTAATATCAGACAAGCACAAGAATATTCTGATGTAACAAAAGAAGAACGAGAATTATCTAGATCAAAACAACCAACCACAATTATTACAAAAAAGAAAAATAATTGGCCCGATTTTGTTAATAGTGATTTTGTATTCCGTATAAGTCCGAATCCAGTTGCTAGAAAATTGTTAAAGAATTTTGGCAAACCAATAACTTCTACATCAGCAAACATTACGGGAAATCCCGATACATATTCTTCAAGAGAAGCGTATAAGATATTTTCTGGAAAAGTTGATATTGTTTTAGACGCGGGTTTCTTGCCTGAAAAGAAACCATCTCGAATTATAAAAGACGGCAAGATAATCAGACAATAAAGTATATACAAAAAACTATACATTCTTAAAAACCAGTTGCAGCATATGTATTATCATGCAACCATTGGGTACTATCTATGGTAGAACGTCGACTCATAATTTTAAGTTTAAGGTAGAGAATCCTGTCAACAAATGGGATTATATTTTAGCTAACCATCCCAATGTTGGTCCGCTACTTGCTCAAGTTCTAGAAATTGAGGCGGGTGAAGAAACAATTGCTATCTGCACCATTGTGGGTTACAGAAATGAACGGGGGCTTTTGCGAAAGCCGCGTACTCCTCTAGCTCCTGGAACTCAAATATTTCCGGCCAATGATTACTATATATCTAATATATTAGGTCTAAAAAAAGAGGGTTTGTATATGGGTTTTTTGGAAGGTAAGGATAAACTAAAGGCTTACATCGACCCTAAGAAAATTATCACTAAGCATCTTGCAGTTATAGCTAAATCAGGTGGTGGTAAATCTTATGCTGTTGGAGACTTGCTTGAAGAACTTGCGAAATATGGTGTTCCATGTGTTGTCTTGGATCCACACGGAGAATATTCTACAATAAAATATCCGAATAAAAATGAGGATGATGCTAAATATTTTAAATATTATGGCGTTGCACCAAAAGGATTTGCAAGTGTTGTAAAAGAATTTGCGTTGAATACTAGTTTAAATCCAGATACCTCTCAGCTCAAGTTAGAGATTCCGCAAGATGCGTATAGTGTCATAAACGCTATGCCGTTTAGACTAACTTCTTCTCAATCGGGTTTGGTTCACAACACCATAAATCAAATGGAAGAAAACAATGCTCAAATCAGTTTTCAAGACATAATTGATGAATTAAATATTATTGAATCAAATGCTAAATGGACTTTAATCTCGGGATTGCAACAGCTAGATAAAACGGGTTTGTTTTCGTTTAGCCCAACACCGGTAAATGAGATTGTGAGACCAAATCGTTTATCGATTATAAATTTCAAAGGATCACCTCCAGAGTTACAGCAGATTGCTGCTAAATCTTTGCTTACAGAGTTGTTTGAAAAGAGAAAGCGTGAAGAGATACCTCCGTTCTTTTTGGTAATTGAAGAAGCACATAATTTCTGTCCAGAAAGAGGTTACGGTGAAGCAAAATCTTCTGCTATAATTCGGTCAATTGCTGCAGAAGGTAGAAAGTTTGGTTTGGGTTTATGTATTATATCTCAACGACCTGCACGCGTAGATAAATCTGTTCTCAGTCAATGTACTAGTCAGATGGCCTTACAAGTTACAAATCCCGGCGACTTAAAGGCAATATCAAACTCATTCGAAGGCATCACTCCGGAAACTGAAAGTGAAATCAGAAACTTACCAATTGGTCGCTGTATATTAATTGGTGCTTCAGATTATCCTGTCTTTGTTAATATTCGCGTACGTAGAAGTCAGCATGGAGGCCGAGCAAAAACATTTGATTTAACTAAACCAGTATCAGATTATTCTGCTGCTGGAACTGAAAAACTTCCTACTACAAAAGTCAAAGCAGTTAAACCATCAACTAAAGCTAAAAGATCAATTAGTATTTTTGAACCAAAGATTGGTATGAAAGAAATACAAATGATAGAGAAAGATAAAATCCAAAATGTATCTCTAATACTAAAACCTTGTTTGCTAGCATCTTGCAGTAAAGGTAGTGATAGTTTTCAGTTACTATTTGATTTGAATCAGCTTCAAATGTTTGTATTCTCAGATAAGCTCAGTAACGTGAAAATACCTACGAATATATCTAATCTTTCACCAAATCAGAAAAAAGTTTTAGATTTAATAGCTGAAAAAAATAGTCTTACTACTTCGGAACTTTTTGTAAAGCTTGGTTTAAGCTTCAACGAAGTGTCTGGAATTGTTACATCATTAGCTAGAAAAGGCTTAATCTCTGTAGATAAAAATAAAGTAACTAGCAATTCAGCAGTTGCTGCTAATTTCTTGAAGATGAATTTCTTGGAAAGACCCAAATATATGGATGAACCTGATGCAGATAAACAAAGTGTTAATGTTACTGAGAAACAAATATTGTCATTTCTGAATGCATTTGGTGTTGGTGTCAACACTAAAAAAGAATGTTGGATGCCATTCTTTAAGGTTAAAACAAGTGCTGGTGAAAAGACAGTAGATGGATTAAGTTACGCTCTTTCTATCTAAACTGAGCCACGTAAAAAGGTTTTTAATACTTACTGTACAATGACTTCATGGGAACATTAGTTACTACAGTATTCAAAGGCGATAAACCAATATTTGCAAAAAGAGAGGTTAAAGATGAAGAAAGAGCACTAATTTTGCTGGAATATCTTTCTGCTGGATCTCCTTCTTTCAGAATATATCATGACACTGTATCTTTTGCACGAGATTTAAAAAATAGATCTAAATTAAAAAGTACAAATTCTGCCTTCGTAAAATATAATCTGAGAGCTATCACACCCGAAGCATTACCCTATACACAAGGTCTAGTTGTACTAATGGCGGACGGAGATAGTCCAGTAGTATTCGGTGAAGATGAGAAAGCGGATGCAGTTAAACGATATCATACTATAAAAGACGGAAATGCGCAACATTCAACAAATCCATCATTATACACAACAGTAACTTGTGTACCTATACAGATAAAGTAGAAACCTTTATAAAATAATATTTGAAGCTAAAATATCACTGCTTCGGCAGGAGGCGTCAGCCGAAATTGGTTTGTATCCTTCTATGAGCAGTTTTAAAGAAAAATGGTTGATAAAAAACACGTTTTAGAAGTTATTAAGCAAGTAAGGGAAAAATCAAAGCAACGAAAGTTCTCACAGTCATTTGATCTAATCATGAACCTCAAAGATTTTGATGTTAAAAAAGAAGCTAAAATTGACGATTTTATTGTATTACCAAATGGACGAGGTAAAGAAGCTAAAGTTTGTGCATTGATTGGTCCAGAAATGGTCGCTAATGCGAAGGCGTGTGATAAGTCAATTATCCTTAATGATTTTGATAAATTCAAGAAACCAAGAGCATGTAGAAAACTAGCACGAAGTTATGATTTCTTTATTGCTCAGGCAAATATAATGCCGCAGATTGCTCAGGCTTTTGGTAAATATTTTGGACCTGTTGGAAAAATGCCAAATCCAAAGGGCGGTCAAATTGTACCACCAAATTTAAATTTAACAGCATTAGTTCAGAAATTCAAAAATACTTCTAAAATAACCATAGCAAAGGTTCCAATTGCAAGTTGTAGAATTGGTGATGAAAAAATGGACGATGAAAAACTTGCGGATAACATTATTTCTGCAATAGATCACGTTGAACACTCGCTTCCAAGAGGTTCTGGAAACGTGAAGAATATTCTATTAAAAACAACAATGGGGGCTCCGGTAAAAATACGATGAAATCTGAAACCCAAGAAATAACTGCACATGTACAGCAATGGAAGAAAGATATGGTCGCAGACGTAGCCAAAGAACTAACGCAGTACAAAACTGTTGCAGTAATTAATCTTGAGAATTTACCTAGTCGTCAGAATCAATTAATACGTGCTAAAATTAAAGGAAAAACTAAAATCATTGTAACTCGTAAAAATCTAATTAAGTTAGCTATACAGAAAACAGGTAATAAAGATCTAATACAATTAATAGATCATCTTAAAGGAATGCCTGCGTTAATGTTAACTAACGATTCAGCATTTGATTTATTCAGAATATTAAAAGAAAATATGACTAATGCAGTTGCAAAAACTGGTCAGACAGCGCCCGAAGATATTTGGGTAAAGGCTGGTCCAACACCTTTTGCTCCAGGACCAATTATTGGTGATTTGGGTGCAGCAAATATTGTTGCTGGAATCGATAATGGAAAAGTTGTAATCAAAAAAGATTCATTAGTTGTAAAAGAAGGTGAGCCAGTTCCTGCTGCTGCAGCAAGCATGTTATCTAGATTAGATATTAAACCAATGAAGATTGGTATTAATTTAATTGTAGCTATAGAAGAAGGCCAACTGTTTGCTCGCAAGGTATTAGACGTTGATGTTGATGAATATGTAGCTAAACTTAAGACTGCAATTATGGATGCTAAGAAATTGGCTCTGGGTGCTAATATCTTGAACTCAGAAACTATTAAGATTAAATTACAAGAAGCACACAATGATGCTAAGAAATTGGCGATTGGTGCAGAGATTCTTTGTGACGAAACAAAGGAACACTTAATAAAGAAAGCAGAAGCTCAAGCTTCAACTCTTAAAGATAAGGTCCCAGATGTACCTGCAGAAACTCTGGTAGAGGAAAAAGCTACCGAGGAACTATCACAGTCTGAAACTCCTGAAGAACCAACTACAATAGAAGAGGAGAAATCAGAAGAACCAATTCCTGAGGAAAAACCACAGGAAGCGGAAGAGACACCTGTTGAGGAAGAACCAAAACAGGAAGAGAATGATCAAGGAGGCAAATAAATATGGAATACTTATACGGTACTCTTTTACTGCATAAAGCAGGACAAGAGATAAACGAAGCAAACTTAAAAAAGACATTGACTGCTGCGGGCGTAAGTGTTGACGACGGCAGAATTAAAGCAACTATAACTGCACTTAAAGACGTTGACATTGAAAAAGTCCTAGCTGAAACAACAATCGCTGCTGCTCCAGCTGCAAGTGGTGCTGCACCATCTAATGATGCTGCTCCAGCTGCAGAAGAAAAGGAAGAAGAAGACAAAGGAGCTAGTGAAGAAGAAGCAGCTGCAGGATTAGGCGCTTTATTTGGTTAAAAATAGTTAGTGCATGTTTCATGCACTATATTATTACCTTTAAAGTGTTTAAACCAAACGCAGTATTTCAATGCTCCATATAAGGGAGATATAAACGCTATGGAAAAGAAACAAGATATTGAGAATAAAGTAGATTCACTCAAAAAAGAAATTCATACAGTTAGCACTAATCTAAAAGATTTGAGTAATCAAAAAGAAAACCAATACCAAGAAAAAAGTTCTTTAGATAATCAACTCAATAAATTGATTAGTAACGCAAAAGATCAAAAAGATAAAAAGAAAGATATCGATAAAAAGATTCGTGATCTTAAACATGAACGCGATAATGCTAATAATCTTTTCAACAAAGTTCTAACAGATTTAAAAGAAGCTCAAAAAAAGAAACATGAATACCGACAGAAAGGTAATTTCAATTCACCAAACAAACTTCGTTCACAGATTAAAGAACTAGAGTATAAAGTACAAACTGAAGTTCTTAAGTTCAAAAAAGAAAAGGAAATTATGGATCAGATAAAACGCATAAAGAATGAACTAAACAAGATCGCTGCTGAAGAAGATCAGTTTAAAGATATTGAAGAATATAAAAAACAGTCTTTTGAACTTAAGAAAAAAGCAGATGATATTCACAAACAAATTCAAGATTTTGCTAATGAAAGTTCAAGTATTTTTGATGAACTTACTAAATTATCAAAAGATATATCTGATATTAAAGCAAAACGAAATACATTACAAATTGTATTAAAAGGCTTAAAAATTGAGATAAATAAACTTAATCAAAATTTAAGTGTTGTATTAAAGTCATGGTCTGATATCTCCGATCACACATTTGTTAAACATAAAGCTCGAGGCGGATCAGAGATTATACAAAAGAAAACTGCAGAAGTTAAAGAAAAATTAAAAGCAAAGAAGAAACTTACAACAGACGATATTCTATTACTACAAAGGGAAGCTATGCGAAAATGATTTCAAAATATTGGATAATATCTAAGAAATTTCATATTAACTTAGAATCAATTTTTCTCGTAATTACTCCACTTTTGTTTATATTAGCTCTCGCATCAGATTTTCAAATACATCCAATCGGGTATTTTCTAGGAATGATGATTATAACTGCATTCCTGTATTATTTATCTGATAAAGCCATAGCTGAAGATGCAATACCTATTCTTGAAAAGAAGATAGCTAAATACAAGAACCGTGGTGCATTAAAAGAACAAGTTGAAGAATGGAAAGATTTACTAGCAAGAAACAAAGCTAAAGTAAAAAGCTTCTTTTGAGAACTAAAATCTTATATATAATTCAGTATTTTAAAATAATAAGTTTTTTAAACCAACTATTGAATAGTAACATATGGGAAATGATGCTATAGATGAACTAAAAAATCATGGTATTGAAGTAATTCTTATAGAAACGGGTATACTTGAAACTGGTGGTTGGGTTACTATCGACAATCACACTGCTACAATAGAAGTTGATGGAGTCCAACATATAATTAAATATAAAATACAGAGTAATAAAGACCCATTAAATACAGATCAGAATTATGATAACAAATTGATTATTGAAGATTTTGGTGATATTGAATCTGAGGAAGTTAAAGAAACATTAAATGACTACCTTGGTCAAGCTACAACTCAAAAAAAATAATTATTCTAAAATCGCCTTAATACGTCTTACACCTGCTGAACTGGATTTTTCTTTAACAATCTTAAAGTGACCTAGAACACCCGTTCTTTCAATATGTGGGCCCAAACATATCTCTTTTGAGATGCCCTTGATAGTATAAACTTTAACTTTAGCACCGTATTTATGCGTAAATACTCCTTGAGCACCGGCTTTTTTAGCATCGGTAACGCTCATCTCTTCCAGAGTAACTGGTGAATCCCAGCTAATCCATTTATTTACTATCTCTTCTGTTTTCTTCAGCTGCTCTGGTGTCATTTTATCTGCCCAGTTAAAATCAAATCTTAATCTCTCAGCAGTCAAGTTGCTTCCTTTTTGAGTAACTTTTGGTCCAAGAACTTGTTGAAGTGCAGCTAAAAGCATGTGATTTACAGTATGGTACTTAATAACCATCTCAGAATGATCTGCTAATCCGGAAACAAACTTCTTACTCTGTCCTTTCTTAGACACTTCTCTATGCTTAGCAAACTCTTTTTCGTATGCTTTTTCATCGATTTTGAATCCCTTTTCAGCAGCTAACTCTCGGGTTAATTCCATAGGGAATCCATATGTATCATAAAGATGGAATATCTCAATTCCCGGTAAAATCTTACCGCGAGTCTGTTTCATTAATCTATCCAATAATCTGCTCCCTTTATCCAATGTGGTATTAAATTTATCATATTCTGATCCAATAACTCCAGCTATTTGTTTACCGTTTTTCTGTAAGTATGGATATTCACGTTTAAAATCATCAATTACAAACCGAACCATTTGCTTAATTCCTGTACGGTCAATATTGAGCTGGTGAGAATAACGAACCATTCTACGAATTAATCTTCTTAGAACATATCCTTGCTCTTTCTTTCCGGGCGTAATACCTTCTCCAGCAATAAATGTTGCAGCTCTAACATGATCTGCAATAATTCGCATTGCTCGTTTGTTATGAACATAGCTCTTACCAGACATTTTCTCAATTTGTTTAATTAATGGATTTAAACAAGTTGTTAGATAAACATCATCAACGCCTTGTAAAACCGCTGCAATTCTCTCCAATCCTGCTCCAGCATCAATACTTTTCATCTTAAGTGGTGCAAGTTTACCGTTAGCATCGCGATTATAATGAATCTGAACGCAAGGGTTCCAAATCTCGGAGAATCGCTCACAGTCGCAACCTGGCTTGCAACTGGCTTTGCCACATCCTTTTGATTTGCCAAAATCAAAATGAACTTCAGAATCGGGTCCACATGGCCCAGTATTACCTGAGAACCAGAAATTCTCTTCAGTATCTAGAGCAACAACTCGTTCGTTAGGTATTCCAATAAGTGGCCAAGCTTTTTCCATAATAACATCTCGACTAACTTTGAGCGTTTTATCACCCTTAAAAATCGAGGCCCATAGCTTGTTTTTATTCATACCATATTTATTAACCAGAAGATCATATGCCCATTTGGCTGCATCTTCAGAGCCATAATCTCCTACAGACCAATTTCCAAGCATAAAAAACAGAGTTAGATGACGATTATCTCCAACATCATCTATATCGCCCGTTCTAATACATTTTTGAGCATTATGTAATCGCTTTGCTGGTGCTTTTTGTAGACCTAAGAAAATCGACTTAAGTGGATGCATGCCAGCATTAGTAAATAGCGCACTTGCATCACTCTCTGAAGGAACTAAAGGCACATCAGGCACTTTTGTGTGACCTAACTTAGCATAATGTTCCAAAAATAATTTCTTAATCTTATCGTGATGCATATATTTCTTAGAAGAGCAGATTTAAAACACTTATTCCTTCTTTTCTGCTTCGGCTGGCTTTGCTTCTTCTTTCGCCTCACCTTCAGCCGGTTTAGCTTCTTCTTCAGCAGGAGCTTCTTCAGCAGGTTTTTCGGCTTCTTCAGCAGCTGCTTGTTTTGCTTCTTCTGCGTGTTGTTCTTCAATATCTGCCTGCATTTCATCTTGTTTTGCTTTTAATTCTGCAGCGGAGTGCTCAACTAATTCTTTCTTACCAGAAATTCTGCCGTCCCATTTGTTCTCTTCCTTAATTGCTTTTATGGCATCTCTAGGCATCATGCCTTCGACTTCAATACCCATAGACGTACAAGTTCCAATAACTTCGAGAACTGCTGCTTTCATATCTGAAGCATTTAGATTATCAACTTTGATTCTAGCAACTTTAATAATATTATCAATTGGAATATCTGCAACCATCTCTCTACCAGATTTTCCTGAGGCTTTTGCTAAACCTAATTCTTTCTTAATTAACGCAGAGGTTGGTGGTGTACCAATTTCAATATCAAATGATTTATCGGCAGTGTTGACTTTAACTTTAACAGGAACTTGCATTCCGGCCATTTCCTTGGTTTTTTCGTTGATAGCATCAACTACTTTGTTAATTGGAACTCCTAATGGACCTAAAGCTGGGCCTAATGGTGGGCCACCTGTTGCTTTTCCACCTGTTACTAATAAATCAACTATCTCAGTTGCCATTTTAAACCTAAGAAACTCCGTTTATAAGCATTACTATCTAGCGGAATGTTTTACTCCATCTGTAATTGGTTTACAGATTATCTTATTTATTGCTAATTCGAAGAACTTGAATGAGAAGGTTGATTTCACAACCATTGCCGTATCCAAACCGGCACCTGTGCCTGCGATAGTAATTGTTTTACTATCTGGTTCGATTAAACCCGCATCGGTAACCATAAGCATAATTTCAATACCGACTTTGGTACCTTCTGAAAATGTACGTAATGTATCTGCAGTAAGTAAACCGGGATTAACTCCGCCCCAACGAGCGTTTATAGATCGAGCAATTCCTGCAAAAGGAGACGTGCTGGTTAAAGTTTTTACGCCCAGTTTTTCTAATTTAAGCTTGTTTTTAAGCCATTCAGCATGTTTTTTTGAAGCAGGTGAGGTTGATACCACAATAAGATTAAATTGGGCCCTTTTGGCGGCTTTTGCAATTTTTAATGCGCTTTCGCCTGAAGAACTTGCTACTACAATATTCTTTATTTTTTGAGTTTTAGCAACATCTAAAGCAAAATTAATCGTATCAGTAGTATTTTGTTTACCTGGTTTAGAAAAATAATAACTTATTTCTTTGGTAAATTTAACCATTTTATTCTTCTTGATCTGACCGTTTTCCAATGACTTTTACGGAATCCAGAGCAATTGTGATTGGGATTGGAACTGCTGCTTCTAATAACTCAACAATAATTTCTGCTTTCTGTGTGTTGATTCTTGTAACCTTTGCTTTCTCGCCCTTGAATGGACCTGCAATGATTTGTACAACATCTCCCAAATGAATATCAACATTTTCGGCTTTGAACTCAATTAAGTGTTCAACTTCAGCGTATTCTACTGGTTTTGATAAAATTCCGCGAACATATGGTACTCTAAAAGCAACTTGCTTAACTGCTGTATCACTCTCAGCTTCAATTAAAATATATCCGCTCATACCGTGTGGATAAACAAGGCTTAATACTCCACCAAGTTTCTGCGCGTTGCTAGCTAGGAAGTCCATAACTTGGTCTTCTCTACCTATTGCAGTTCTTACAATAAACAGTTGGGCTTTCATTTCTTCTTCACTCATTTTATTTACCATATATTTTTAGTAGTTCAACAATAAGGAATATTGCGAAACCAATGACGCCGATTATTAATATACCTAAACCAGATAGCTTGCTTACAGTTATAAATTCTTCCTTATTTGGTTTTTTGGTTATCTTTAATACTCGATAATATTCCTTTAATTTCTTCCGAATTATAAATGGCCACTCTTTAGGTGATCCAATTTTAGGCATTGTAGGAAGTTCTATTTTGTCTATATCCATAAGAAAGGGAGAAAACTCGCTTTAAAAAACTTTTTATCAGTCCACAAATTCAATTCCGAGGTCTTTTGAGAGATCTTCTCTTCGTTTATCAGAATATGTTCTTCTTGGCCCGAAAATCTGTGGTGATTTTACTCCAACAATTACAAGCATGGCTCGTATGGTGTTTTGTAAATCTGGGCTTAATTGTGCTCCCCAGATGATTTTTGCACTATCATCAAGCTTCTCAGAAACTGCTTCAACAACTTTTTTAGCTTCTTCTAAGCTCATATTTGTTCCGCCGACAACATTAATCAAAGCACCAGTAGCTCCTGCAACATCAACATCCAATAGTGGATTTTGAACTGCTTTCTCAACAGCCTCTACTGCGCGGTTTTCAGTATCTGATTCACCAACTCCAATCATAGCAATTCCGCCAGCGCTCATAACTGCTTTAATATCAGCAAAATCTAAGTTGATTAAACCTGGTTTTGTAATAAGCTCTGCAATTCCTTTTACTGCGTTTGTTAAAATCTCATCTGCAACCTTAAACGCTGTTTGTAAAGGTAAATCTGGAGCTAACTCAATTAGTTTATCATTTGGTATAACAATAAGAGTATCAACAAGGCCTTCAAGTGCCTCTAATCCAACCATGGCATTTTCATATCGCATCTGTCCTTCCATGTTAAATGGAAGTGTAACAATTGCAACAGTTAGTATACCTAGTTTTTTTGCAATCTCAGCTATAACCGGAATTGAACCTGTTCCAGTTCCTCCACCAAGACCACAAGTTAAGAAAACCATATGTGAATCTTTAAGTATTGCTTTGATATCTTGTTCAGATTCTTTTGCTGCCTCGCCACCCACTTTTGGGTTAGAACCTGATCCTAAACCGCCAGTTATCTCTTTTCCAATCAATAATTTTCGATCTGCAACTGACTTTAATAAATCCTGAGCATCAGTATTTACTGCAACAGTTTCTGCACCAATAACACCAATTTCTGCTATTCGCGTAATGGTATTATTTCCTGCACCACCACAACCAATAACCTTTATACGTGCTTTTTTAGCTTGCAATATTTTCTGTAATTCTTCATCATCTGGACTTGTTCTTGTATGTAAATCATCTGATGCAGATGGTTGTATTGAGGGTGTAGCTGCGGGGGCAGATGAACCAAAATCAAAAGTTTGTGCAGGTTGTTGTGATTCCTGACCAAATCCAAAATTAAATTGAGAGCCCGATGGAGTATTTGATGAAGACTCTGGTTGAGATTCTCCAGCAGAATTACTTGCTGCTTCTCGGTCTGCGCGGTCTTGTGCTGCTTGAATAAATGAATCCATATTATCACCTACGGTAATAGAAAATAGGGCTGTATTTTTTTATAAGGTTTGTGAGGTTGAATCGAATAATTATATAAATTTAACTTCAACTTCGGGTATTATTTTTTTAATTTCTTCAGAAACAAATTTCTTCTTATCTGCTGGCGCCTCTTCATCTAATTTTATCTCAGCGACTTTATTTTTTACTGATGCTTTACCGGGTACACCTAACATATATAATATTGAGTTTACTTTCTCTTCAGAATCAGTTATTAATTTTCTTATTTTAACCCAGTAATGTAATTCTTTTCCAGCAAGCGGATGATTAAAATCAAGTATAACTCTTCCACCGCTAACACTTCTTACTGTTGCAAGAACGCCATCAACATTAAGTTGCATTCCCGTAACAGGATTTACGCCACTTTTCTTGAGAGTGTGAATTGAAGTCAATTGAATATGTTTTGGGTTCTTTTTGCCAAATGCTTTTTCAGGCGATACATCAAATTCAAACTCTGATCCTACAGTTTTATCAATAAGATTTTCATCAAATCCCTTCAAAAGATGTCCTGCATTTATGCAAGCAATAAGTGGTGTCATGTTTTCCGAATTCAGACCTTCCTTCTTAGCTATATCTTCAACGGTCAAATCAAATATCTGGCCAGTAGATTTGATTCTACCAACAAAATCTAATTCAACAAAATCTCCGGATTTGACTTTTTCAGCCATGTTCCACCTAAAAAACACTCATTAAAAGCTTTTCTTAAAGCAAGTAGCTAAACAAGATATATCCATCTGTTGGTGATATTGGGTAGATATTAGCTATAACAGACATTATTGAGATTACAATTGGAGAAACTAAGAATAATTTCAGAGAATTATGATCGGTTTTTTTGTATGCAAAAAGGGATAATGCAAGTATTAGTAAATTAACTGCGGGTCCTGCTGATGCTATTAAAAAATCTTGAAACATAATATCAGCAGTAGATGATTGATAACTAACATAAGCTAAACTAGAATCTGCAGACCAGAAGTTCTGAGCATATGCTGTTGGTTCATTAATATGTAGTTTTGGTTCTAAACCATAAGATTTAGCTACAGCATAGTGTCCGGCTTCATGTGCTAATATATTCATCCCGAAACTAGCTATAAATATGATTATTGAGATACTAAATAGTGCTACTACTCTTAGTTTACTCATTAACTACTTAGTGAAACTGGGTTTTTAAAAGCTTCTTTTTAGCTTCAATAACGATTATTACTGAGAAACTAACAATTATTACCCAAAGCCAGTCTATTGGACCGATTGCGATTGTGCTGAACCACTGTTGGAACCATGGAACATACACTACCATGAACTGCAAGATAATTGAGCTAGCGATTGCTACTAAAAGCCAACGATTATTCCAGAAAGACTTACTAAATATAGACTCTTCAGTCCTAGAATTAAACACATTCCACATCTGAAACATTACTATTGTTGTGAAAGCCATTGTTCGAGCATGCTCTAAACTCGTTGATAAATAATGTGAGAAAACGCCAATTGTTCCGACCATCATAACAATTCCTACAATAAATATGAACACCCACATATTTCGGTCAATAGTGTGCTCTTTTGGATTTCGAGGTAATCTATTCATAATATCGCGGGCTGGAGGATCAATACCCAAGGCAAGTGCGGGGACACCATCTGTTAAGAGATTCATCCAGAGAAGCTGAACAGCAATCAATGGTAGTGGTAATCCGATAAGTGCTGCTGCAAAAATAACCATAACTTCGCCAACATTAGATGAAAGCAAATAACGTATGAAATTCTTGATATTATCATAAATCCCTCTTCCTTCTCTGACAGCACTAACAATTGTAGCAAAATTGTCATCTTGTAGTACCATCGCGCTAGCTTCTTTAGCCACATCTGTTCCAACTAAACCCATTGCTATACCAATGTCTGCGTTCTTTAGAGCTGGCGCATCATTAACACCATCTCCAGTCATTGCTACAATCTCTCCATTCTTCTGCAATGCAGTTAATATACGAACCTTATGTTCAGGAGATACTCTCGCATAAACATATACCCCTTTAACCTTAGATCTGAGCTCAGTATCACTTATTTTATCTAACTTTTGACCAGTAAGAACTTCGCCACCATCGAGTATTCCTAATTCTTTAGCAATTGCTCTAGCAGTAACTTCATGATCTCCTGTAATCATAATTGATTTAATTCCTGCTTTCTTGCAAGTCTCAATAGCGGTTTTTACTTCAATTCTTGGTGGATCCAGCATTCCTTGTAGGCCCAAGAAAACTAAATCTTTCTCAATATTTTTTGAATCAAATTTCTTTGTTGTTGCAGGTAAAACTCTGTAAGCAATACCTAGAACTCTTAGTGCAGATTCCGCCATCTTATTATTCGCAGCTAAAATCTTCTTACGATCTGCAGCAGTAATCTTAGTTACTCTACCATCTTTGAATATGCGCGTACATTTATCTAACAGAATCTCGGGAGCACCCTTAACATATGCTGTTTTTTTCCTTGTTGGAGTAACATAACAAACACTCATCATCTTACGCTTAGAATCAAAGGGTATCTCCGCGATGTGTTTGTAATGATTCAAAAGTTTGTCTTTAATTAACCCTGCTTTGTGAGCCACTACAATCAGAGCGCCTTCTGTTGGATCTCCGAATATTTTCCACTTCTTACTTTTTACGAGCTTTGCAGTTGTACAAAGTGTTGCTGCAAGAAGAGTTAGACTCAGATTCTTATTCTTTTTTGGATTTATGTTTTTGCGACCAAATGTAAAACCACCAAATGGATTATAACCTACCCCACTAACTGAAAAGAATTTATTACTTGTAAATACTTTATCCACAGTCATTTCATTTCTAGTAAGTGTTCCAGTTTTATCTGAACAAATAACTGTGGTAGCTCCCAAAGTCTCAACTGCTGGTAGCTTACGTATGAGTGCTTTTGCTTTAGACATACGAGTGAGCCCTAAAGCTAGTGTGATAGTAACAACTGCAGGCAATCCTTCGGGTACTGCTGCAACCGCTAACGCTATAGCAGTTATCAACATATCAAATACTTCGCCACCCCTAAAGATTCCTAATCCAAAAATAGCTACTGCAATAAATATAACTGCAATACCAATAGATTTTCCGACCGCAGCTAACTTCTTTTGTAGAGGTGTATCTTTTTCTTCAACTGCTTGTATCATACCTGCAATGTTGCCGACTTGCGTATCCATTCCGGTTGCTACAACAATTGCTCTACCTCTACCGCGCGTTACATTAGTATTCATAAAAATCATATTTTTACGATCTGCAACAGCAGATTTCTCAGCAAGAACTTTCAACTCTTTGTTAACTGGTGCTGATTCTCCAGTTAATGTTGATTCATCAATTTGTAAACTAAATTCTTCCAACAATCTGGCGTCTGCAGGAATTCGTGCACCTTCTTCAAACAGTATAATATCACCAATAACTAACTCTTTTGCATCTATCTTTTGTTCAATTCCGTCACGAATAACAATTGCATGTGGTGCTGATAATTTTTTCAGCGCTTCGATGGCTTTCTCTGCACGATATTCTTGGACAAAACCGAGTAAACCATTAACTATAACTATCACTGCAATAACTGCTGCATCAATCATTGCTCCAACAAAAATGGATATAATAATCGCAACCATCAAAAGAATAACTAACATATTCTCAAATTGGCTGGCAAAGATGTGTAATAAAGAACGTTTTTTCTTTTCTTTCAACTCATTATATCCCTTCTTCTTCAAAAGTTGTTGTGCTTGGCTTGCAGATATGCCTTTGTTACTTGATTCTAATTGATTTAAAACATCTTCTTTAGAAATACTGTACCATTTTTTGTCCTGCATATAATTATCCTGTATAGTATTATATATAATTTTTCCGAAGAAAAATTCGATTAGTTGAGCTTTGGTCAACTATATATAATTTTTCAGAAGCGTCGGGGATGGGATTTGAACCCATATATCCGTAAGGAAATAGCCTTAGCAGGGCTACGCAGTACCAGATTGTGCCACCCCGACACGAAGAAATGCATCTGATATTAGTTTTAAATGTTTTGATATTGTAACCAGTTCTATATAGCCTATAAATATTTATTTAAGACAATTCTAAAAATTATAATGGTACTTTCAGGTTTAGAAGGACATGTATTGGATGTTTTTTGGGGTATCGAAACAATACCTCGGATAGCTGAACTTGATATTAAAGATCAATATATCTTCACAGTTAGTACTGAAGAAGATATTCTCCATTCATTATTAGAAGAGAATGATCTAGCAATTGTTGGCGGCGCGTGGATGGGCGATGAAGGTAAAGGTAAAACAGTTGCTGCTCTGGCAAAACATCCAGATATTGGGTTTGTTGCTAGAGTTAATTCTGGTGAGAATGCAGGCCATACGGTATATGGTGAAGACAGAAGAAAATATGTATTTCATTTAGCACCGTCTGCTATGTTGATACCTGAAAAAGAGAATTTCATTGGACCAAATTGTGTTATGGATCCAATAAGTTTTATGCAAACTGAAATGCAACAATTAATTGATGGTGGTATTGAATATAAAAATAATTTAACTGTAGGTAATGTTCATATTGTAACACCCTACCATAAGTTATTAGATTTCTTGGGGCGACCAAATTCTTCAACACTCAAAGGTATGAGTCAAGTACACACTTCTAAAACTATGAAACGGGGTCCAAGATTAGATGATTTATTTGGCCCAGAAGATCTCTTAAGAGATATACTCAAAGAAGATATGTTTACACATATGACCATGATTGAAAAGAAGATGCGTGAGCGTGATTTGAATTGGAAAACCTTGCGTGAAACCGCAGAAACACAAGGCTTACCTGAACACATTATCGGATTCATTGAAGCAGCAAGAGGGGATACTGAAATCGATTATATGATTAAATTATATCAAGATCAAGTTGTTAGTAATTCATTATTTCCAATACGCGGTAATGTAACTTCAACTATGCAACAGATGATTGCTAAAGGTCGTAAAGGCTTACTCGAAGGTCCGCAATCATTTTTCTTATCAAATGCTGTTGAAGTTAATTGGAGCATGGGCACTTCTGCAGATACAACTATTGCAGGGGTTTTGGCTACGTCAGGTCTTAATCCTAGTTTAAACGTCCTCGGAGTTAATGTTCATAAAACACCACCCTCTAAAATCGGTATTGGTTTCAATCCGAGCGCCTATGTAAAACAAAATTTCTTCTCTGCCCAAGGCATCAATAGTATGGCGGGATTAGAAGGTGTATGCGAAAATTACCACATTATACAAAATTTGTATATGCGATCAATACATAACAATGGTATTGTTGAACCAATTATGTACACTGATCCGCGTACTGACCAATCATTCGCTATCGGTGCTGCAATGGCTATATCATCAGTAAAACACTTTGAAGAACGTGGTGCTACAACGGGTAAACCTCGAATTTGTGGATTGTTAGATCTTGTTGCTTTACATTCAGTAATGATGGCGCAAGGACCCTATTTAACAATATCTCGGCTCGATGGTCTTGACAATGATGAACAAGTTGGATTAGTTGTGGGTTATGTTTATTATGACCCTACATCAACTAAACCAATTAATTCTAATGGAAAATTGTATGATAACGGTTATATTGTTCATGTAGGTGATGCATTACCTGGGGCAAGTGTTCTAGATCACTGTTATCCGATTGTTAAAGTTAGAGATGGTTGGAAGGGTGACCCAATTGCTGCAAATAAGAATCTGGATGGTGTTACTGAATTACCTTCTAATTTGCAAGGTTTCTTAAGTGACATACAACATTTCACTGGCGCCGAGATTATATCCATTGGAAATGGTAAAAATACGGGTGATTTGATTTATTTGAAAAGTGAGCCAATAAATAATTAAGTGGGGTGGGTGGGATTTGGACCCACGATCTCACGATCTTCAGTCGCGCGCTCTCCCAGACTAAGCTACCGCCCCATGATAAATTTAGCTTAAGTATTGGTTTTAAAGGTTTTGATTAGAATGAAGTGGACGGTCCTGAGATGGACATAAAAGCCAATTACCAGTAGTCTTCTAAGCCAACTCCACTCCGTATCTCTGAAGCACACCATGAACAAGCTACGGTTGCTCCCGTCAAGGTCTGGCCGGATTCACATGAACATAATACCAACAGAGGCGAAGCTTCGACGTCAACAAAGAAGCCAGCAACTAACAAGTATGCCGCTCCCAGGTTTTCAGTACTCATAAAGACGATTTCGAGTAACAGCTGCGCGCCTACATCAGCCTACCTAGTCCAATCAAACGTTAATTCTTAGGTTTTTAAGTCTTTTGAGTATCAGACTTTTCCAAGTTCTTTAGAAAAATGTTGTTCTAAAAATGTACGCATATCTGGACTTTCCTCAAATAAGTTTTTTGAGTCAGTAATAGTATAAAAATAATTATTATCAACTTTTCCTACAGCTAAATCTTTTCTAAAGTTACATAATCGCGTCGCTACGCTTAGATTATTACGAACCTGTTCACTATCATGCCAGTTTATATTAAGATCATCAACAATCCAAGCATTAAACAATCTCATAGCGCCATATGTACCTTTACCGGTTTTATATGCTGGATCTAGATACATATTATATGCAGCCTCAATCTCGCTCAATAGAGTTTGTTCATCAGTTATTACACGTACACGCATAGGAATTTCACCTCGTTTTAATACTGTAACTAAGCTATTTTTTCGTCTATCTTGTGCAGTCCAAGAAAGCATATTACTTGAAAAATCTGCACCTGCACCTTTCATCTGAGCAATGCATTTAGCAGCATCATCCATACCATATAGACCAATACCTTGCGCAAATGTTTTTGGTCCAGCAATACGTCCACCCCGACGACTGCCCGTTAATTTGTGTGCTTCACGATTTTCTCTTAAAATTGTAGGATCCGTAATCAATCCCTTATATTTTTTAACTCCGTAACCACCACCATGACCGTGTATTGCAATAATTATTGAATTAATAGTATTAATATCAGATAATTGAATATCATACAGATCATGTCTGTGTGCTATTTCTCTAGCAGTATATCCCATAATCCAATCTTCCGCTACATCTACTCCAATTTTTGAGTCTACAATTCGTTTACCCAGTAATCTCGTATAACGTATTGCTCTATGTTGCTCAGGTGATAACTTCTCACGACTAGATTTGGTTGTTTTACTCATGCTCACTCTCGAGTTGGACATTTAAAAGGTTAACTAATTACTAAGGTCTTAGTAATGCGTTTATGTTATATGATTATGTTTATCACAGTATAAGAATCATTAAAAGTGTTGTATGCTTTGATAGTTATGAAAACACCATATAAAATACTTGAAGACCCGATACCGCCGTTTGGATATTTTTTAGATTTAATAAAAAACCGTAATGAACAAGCAAAATTACCGGAATATACTGCAGAAATTATCAAAGGACGTTTTGGTGGTAAACATATTTCTTTTGCAGGAGGTCTAGTAAAAGTGGTTCTTTCGAGAGATATATTAACAATTAAAGGCAATATCATAAACGTCAGAACTGTTGAGAGAAAACTCAAAGCAGGTATGGAACAAGATGATATCAAATTTGAAGTATTAGATGAAAAAGCCAATATATGGGATGATATAACAAGAATATCTTATGAATAATTATATACCTAAACTTGTTGCTATTTTCTTATACATTGTAGGATTATGTTTCTCAATAAAATCAAAATAAGGCATAAAATCTTTTTGTAGCACTCTGGCAGAACAATGGAGCTTACCTTCAAGTTGCGCAGCAATACCTTGTGCTTTCTTTCTTTTAGCTGCTCGCTGCCACATTTTAATTATCAATCCGGGTTTCCTATAACTAATATCTCGCCGGTTGGTGTCTTTCTTTGCTTGCTGAACTCCGACAATCGATAAGTATCGAGAGTAAACTAAAAATCTCCAATGTTGCCATCTTCTAATTCGTTTCAGGAATATATCACTCCAACTTATAGCATCTAACGCCGCAGGTAAACTCTTATTGCTATATTCATCAGTAATATTTTGCTCTAACCAAAGATTTATTGTATCGATATTTTCTTTTAGATCATTTGAAACCTCTAACGCAACTTTGGGATCATAGCTCTTAAAAATAAGTTTCAGTGCGTGCATTACGGTTTCATCGCGCTCACGATTCCAAAGAGTTAGTTCGGCATTAGTTAACTTGCCATCTGCAGACATTGCTTGAAGATCATTTATTGCTGCGCGAAGATCACCCTCGGACGACATAGATAATTTCTTCAATGCTAAATCTTCTGCCGCAACATCTTCCATAGAACAAATAGAATTAAGATGTTTCATAACAGTTAAATAATTAAGTTTAGATAAACCGACCATCTGGCAATGGTTTCGTAATGTTTTGAGTTTATCAATCCAAGGGTCGTTTGCAGTTATGAATATTGGAAATCGAGTTGTTTTGATTATATCAATCACTGCTTTAATACCACCACGATCTTTGCGTCCAGACATGCCATCTATCTCATCGATAAGAATTATTTTCCTAGAACCATATATGCTTGCTTGTTTTGTAGCAGGTCCCAAGATACTTTCCACTTGATCTTTGTTTCTAAAATCTGATGCATTAATCTGAACTAATTCTAGATTCTCTTGTTGAGCTAAAGCATATATTGTGCAAGTTTTTCCACATCCGGGAGGACCATAAACCAGCATTGCTTTCTTAGGTACTTGCTTAAAACCTCTCCAAAAATTATATATTGAAGCCACTGCTGTACTTTGTCCCAATATCTCATTCAATTTTCTTGGACAATACTTTTGTACCCATGGTTTTATCATTACTAATTATCGCCTTCTTCTTCCTTATCTTTTCTTCTAGGCAGAATATGTAAGTCAGGTAGAATCTTTCGAATCTTTCCATCAACCTTTGTAAAGTGTGCTAGCATTGCTTCCAATTGTATAAACTCATTTGCACCTTCAACAAGTCGGAATTCATAATCACCGCAAGCTCTGATTAATTCAACTTTTGATTTGTCTTCAATAAAGTCTGCATTAGCAACTTGCTTTTGAATTTGAGAAATAACATCCATACCACTAAGTCCATGCTTTATCATAATATCAAACAGTTTGTTTTTTGCATCAATAAACTTTCCCGAAACTGCCAAATCGATTACTGTAGCAATCTCTTTTGGTTCTGCAAAAGATACTACTTGCTGAACTGCTGCCAAATCTATCTCTGTGGTTATCGCAGAACATGCTTGTAATAAATTCTCTGCCTTTCTACAATCTCCTTGGCTTGCTTCATAAAGAAAATTAAGTGCACCAATATTAACTTGTAATCCTTCGCGTTCAGCAATTTTGGTTAATAATTTAATCAGAATTTCTCGGGGTAGAGGTTTATATCTAAAAACTGCACATCGACTTTGTATTGGTGAAATAATTTTAGATGAATAGTTACAGCTTAATATGAATCTTGTACTTTGAGCATAATCTTCCATGGTTCTACGTAACGCATGCTGTGCTTCCTTAGTTAATGCGTCTGCTTCATCTAAATATATTACCTTAAATGGCACTTCAACAATTGCTTTAGACCTAGCAAAATCTTTAATTTTAGTTCTTACAATATCAATTCCTCGCTCATCACTAGCATTTAATTCTAGAACGGAATCTCTCCAATTATCTCCAAATAGGTCTCTAGCTAATGCAATAGCTGATGCTGTTTTACCTACGCCAGCAGGACCTGCAAATAGCAGGTGCGGCATATTCTTTGAACTTACAAATGCCTTTAAACGGGAAGTTACATCTTCTTGACCTTTAACTTCAGAAAGAGTCTGCGGTCTATACTTCTCAGTCCATATTTCTAGAACCATATTCTCGCTAGACCAGAAACTTTAAAAGCATTTATTCAATCAAATAGAATATGCAAAACGGTGATTACCCCATCATACGATAGAACACTTATAACTAGTCACCAAAGTATTTTAAATTTTAGGGGTTGTATTTACAATGGTTAAAAATAAGTACGTCCAAAAAGAAGAAGAAATTCGTGCATTCTGGGATAAAAATAAGATATACCAAAAACAGAAAGCTAAAGGTAAAAAGGGTAAAGATTTCTACTTTCTGGATGGACCGCCATATACTAGTGGTAAATTACATGTAGGTACTGCTTGGAACAAATCTCTAAAAGATATGTTATTACGATACAAGCGAATGGCAGGGTTTAATGTTTGGGACCGTGCTGGATGGGACATGCATGGAATGCCTGTTGAATTAAGAACTGCTAAAAAATTAGGTTTAAAGACAAAAGAAGATATTCAAGAATTTGGTGTAGCAAAGTTCGCGAAAGAATGTATAAACTTTGCAAATGGAAACTTAAAGTTGATGGAAGAAGAATTCCAACGCATTGGTGTTTGGATGGATTTCGAAAATGCTTACAAATCTGTTGATAATAAATTCATGGAAAATGTTTGGTGGTTAATAAAACAAGCACACGATAAAAATCTTCTTTATGAAGGAGATAAAACCATGACTTGGTGTGCTGATTGCGGTACTGCTCTTGCTAAACATGAATTAGAATATGAAAACGTAACAGAAGATTCTATTTTCTTAAAATTTCAATCTCGATCTAATCCAAAAGAATTCTTTATTATCTGGACAACAACTCCTTGGACAATTCCATTAAATTTAGCTATCATGGTTAATCCGGAGATTAATTATCTCAAGGTTAAAGTAGATGGGGAAGTTTGGATAATTGCTGAAGCATTGACTAATATATTCTTAGGTATGCTTGGCAAGAAATATAAAATTCTAAAAAAGTTCAAAGGTAAAACTCTCAAAGGTGAAGGTTATATTCATCCATATGAAGATGAAATAAAAGTTTTGAAAGAACTAAAAAAGAAACATAAGAAAGCTTACACTGTTTTGTTATCTGAGGAGTATGTAGATACAAGTGGTGGTTCTGGATTAGTTCATTGTGCTCCAGGTTGTGGACCAGAAGATCAGGAAGTTGGTGCTGCAAATGGTTTGCCTGCATTTAATGAGTTAGACGAATATGGTGTATTCTCTAAGAAGATGGGGAAGTTTGCAGGTAAGAAAGCTAAAAGAGATGATAGTAAATTCATTGAAGAATTCAAAAAGAAAGGTTGTTTGATTGAAACAACACAAGTTGAACATGAATATGCACATTGTTGGAGATGTAAAAATCCAGTTGTTTTCAGAGCAACAAAACAATGGTTCTTTGCAATTGAACCACTCAAAGATTTAATGCTTAAAGAAAATAAGAAAGTTACATGGGTTCCAGATGTTGCTGGTTCAGCTAACTTTGCAAATTGGTTAAAGAACCTTAAAGACAATGCAATTACACGTCAAAGATTTTGGGGGACACCAGTTCCAATATGGAAATGTACAAAATGTAAAGACATATCTGTATTTGGTTCAGCAGCAGAGTTAAAAAAAGCAGGTGGAAAAGTTCCAGCCAATTTACACAAACCGTGGATTGACAAAGTTAAATGTAAATGTAAATGTGGTGGAACAAAAGAACGTATTCCAGATATTCTTGATGTATGGATTGACGCAGGAAGTGTTAGTTGGAATTGTTTAGGTTATCCCGGAAATAAAAAAGATTGGAAATTATTCCCTGCAGATTTTATATTGGAAGGTCATGATCAAATTCGTGGTTGGTTTAACATGCTTTATGTAGCAAGTATGATTGCAATGAAAAAGCATTGTTACAAAGCAGTTTATATGCATGGTTTTGTACAAGATTCTAAAGGTCGGAAGATGTCTAAATCACTTGGTAACATTATATCACCAAACGAAGTTATTGATAAATTTAGTATTGATACAATGCGGTACTATATGACGGGTGCTACAAAACCAGGTATTGATATGAATTACAATTTTGCAGATGCGCAAATACGTTTTAGAAATTTAGATGTTTTAAGAAACACTGCAAAGTATATTATATCCCAAGCAAAGTTTGCTGGTGTAAATCCAACAAAACTAAAACTTGGTAAGACTACCGATGAAGATAAATATATGATATCTAAATTAAATCATTCTATTGCATTAGCAACGGACAAGTTTGATAATTATTTACTTAATGAGATTCCAGATGTTGGTGAGAAACTTTATCTTGAACTTAGTAGATGGTACATTAAAAACTTCAGAGATGATTTCAATTCAACTAGAATTAAAATTGCTTATGACAGTTTAATGACTGCAATAACTATTCTTGCACCAATTATTCCATTCACAAGTGAAGAAGTCTATCAAGACCTTAAGAAAGAATTCAAACTTAAAGAAAAGTCAATACATTTAGTATCTTGGCCAAAGTCAGATTCAAAGAAAATAAATAAAACATTAGAAGCAGAAATTGAAACAACAAAAACAGTACTTAAACTTTTACTAGCTTCACGTGAGAAAGCAAACCGGGGGGTTAGGTGGCCAGTTAAAGAAGCTACGATTGTAACTTCTTCTGATCAAGTAAAGGATGCAGTTAAGAAATATCAAGATATGATTTGTTCTAGAGCCAATGTGTTAAATATTAAATCTGGAAAACTTGATGGTTTAACATTTAATGTTAAAGTAAATTTCCAAACTCTTGGTCCAAAATATGGTGAAGATGTTGCATTGATTACGGGGAAACTTGCAGAAATAAGTAGCAACACACTTGTTGAAGGAATAACTAAAAAAGGTAAGTATGCTATTAAAGTAAATAACAAATACTTTGAGCTGTTACGAAACGATGTTATAATTGAGGAAATTATTCCCGAAGGTTATGCTGGACAGTCATTAGGTAATGTTGGTGTATATTTAAACTTAGAAGAAACCCCCGACATGATATTAAATGGATTCATGCGAGAAATTGCTAGAAAGGTTCAAGCATTAAGAAAGAAATCGGGTTTACAAAAACCAGATAAAATAAGTTTGCAGATTGTTGCGCCAGTTGATGTAGATAAAGGTCTTGAAAAACTAGTCAAAGACTTTAAGGCGAAAGTTGGTGCTAAAGAATTAGAGTTTGTTGCTCATTTGTCATTGAAAGAAAAAGATGACTTTACAATCCGCGGCAAGAAGATTGAGATTGGTTTAAAAAAAATATAATGAAAGATTGTTCTTTATGTAAAGAAAATAAATCAGGCATATGGATTAAAAAATTTAAGTATTGGAATATGCATATATGTCAATACCAACATACTGTCGGTAACATCGGGCTTGTACTTAATACGCATAAAGAAATATTTTCTGAGCTTAATGAAAATGAAATTGTTGAGCTAGGTAAACTAATCAAACTCGCTCAAAAGATTCTTACTACTGAATTCAAACCAGATTGGTTTAACATTCAACAAAATGGTAATTGGTTCCATCATCTACACTTTAATATTATGCCACGATATAAAGATAAACGCGTATTCAATGGTCTAACTTTTGTAGATAAAACATTCCAACATCCAATAACTTACACATCAAAAGATTCTTCTAAAACATTCATTCAAACATTAACAAATGCACTCAAAAAACACCTATAATCCAGTATGGAAAATCTAACAAAAACGTGTTCCCACCTTAAAGTGTCTCAAAAGCCTTTATAAAGGTTAGTCTTTATAAATGACTGATAATTATGGATGCTCAAAAAAAGAAATCCAAATTTAAAGGTCCAGACGGAAAGGTTTGGTCTGAGACTCAGAACGTTGTTGTTTCTGCAAGCATAGATACTGATTTGCCACTTGAGCGATTAGCAACAAAGTTAGATAGAGCGGAGTATAACCCTGAACAATTTCCTGGTTTAATATTCAAGATAGATAATCCAACTGCTAGTTCACTGTTATTTAGTTCTGGAAAGATCATTTGTACAGGAACTAAATCAATTGCAGAAGCTAAAAGAGCATTAGTTAGAATAGTCGAAGAATTACAAAAAGTTGATATTGATGTTACTAAAGCAAAAGATATAGTAGTACAAAATATGGTTGCTTCCGGTTCTGTCGGTGGTAAACTAAACTTAAACGAGATTGTATTCAAGTTTGAAAATACAGAATATGAACCAGAACAGTTTCCAGGTCTTGTTTATAAATTAAAAGGTCAATCAATGCTAGCGAACATAACTTTCTTATTATTCGGAACAGGAAAAATAGTTATTACTGGTGCTAAGAGTGAACAAGAAATTAAAGACTCTGTATTGCTTTTAAGAGAACAATTGATTGGTGAAGGCGAGCTTGACGAAGCGAGTAGTCCGCTCAAATAGTTCTTTTTATTTTTTTATCTCGATGCTGCGGCATTGAGCTCTTTCGAATTTTTTAATCCGATAGATTATACAAATTCTTTAATTAGGATAGTCTCAGCTAGACTATGGTTAAGGAAAGCGTCCAGAGTATGACTGAGAAGTTTCGCGTTTTTATCGAAAGATATTACTATGATCAGCTTATGCATTGCTTAAAAAAAGGCGAATCGAGTTTAGAAGTTGACTTTGGAGATGTTGCTAAATTTGATATTGATATTGCTGATGAATTACTAAACAATCCTCATGATATCTTAGAATATATGGAAACAGCAATTAAAGAGTTTGATTTACCCAAAGAGTATCTGGACAAAACAATACGTATCAGAGTGTTTAATCTACCAAAAAGTCAGTACATTAAAATAAGAAACATTAGAAGCAAGCATTTGGGTAAATTCGTTCATGTGGAAGGTTTAATTAGACAGGCTTCAGATGTTAGACCAAAGGTTGTTCGTACATACTTCTTATGTCCTTCATGTAATCAAACAATCATTAAAGAACAAACTGAAAATAAATTTCAAGAACCAAGCAAGTGTCCAAGCTGTGCTAAAAAAGGTAAATTCATCTTACAAGAGAAACGGCTTGTTGATATGCAACGACTATTAATAGAAGAATCACCAGAATCATTGACTGGTGGAGAACAACCAAAAAAGATTGCGACGTTTGTTTCTGAAGATTTATTAGAACCAAAGTATGAGAAGAAAAGATATCCAGGTAATAAGATCAAAGTTGTGGGGATAATTCGTGAAGTTCAAATGCCTCTAGCAACGGGCGGCAAATCCACTAAATATGATTTACTTATTGATGCAAATCATATAGATACAATTGATGAGGAATTTGATGATATTAGTATAACTAAAGAAGATGAGATAGAAATCAAGAAACTTGCGAAGGATCCTAAAATATATGATAAACTTGTAGGTTCAATTGCTCCATCGATTTGTGGTCATGATAACATCAAGTTCGCGTTAGCTCTACAATTATTTGGTGGCGCAGTTAAGGAAAGAAAGGATGGAACTAGAATGCGTGGAGATATACATCTTTTCTTAGTTGGTGATCCAGGAGCAGGTAAATCTGAAATGCTTCGTTATATCTCAACATTAGCACCAAAAGCTCGGTATGTATCTGGAAAAGGTGCGACTGGAGCAGGTATAACTGCAACCGTTGTTAAAGATGAGTTTATGCGCGGTTGGGCTCTTGAAGCTGGAGCTTTAGTCTTAGCAAACAAAGGTATAATCTGTCTTGACGAAATGGATAAGATGAGTAATGAAGATCGCAGTGCAATGCATGAGGCAATGGAGCAGCAGAAAATCAGCATATCTAAAGCAAATATTCAAGCAACTCTTAATACTCAAACATCTGTACTTGCTGCAGCAAATCCAAAGTTTGGTCGGTTTGATCCATATTCACCAATCGGTCAGCAGATTGATTTACCATCAACACTTATCAACAGATTTGATTTAATATTCCCAATTAGAGACATTCCGAATGTAACAACTGACGAAATGATTGCAAATCACATCTTGGCATTACAGCAAGATATTGAATCTGCTAAATCAGATATTGATAGCGAATTACTTAAAAAATATATAGCATATGCGCGACAGCATTGTTTCCCAAAATTATCAAGCAGTGCTAAAGAAGAGATAGTTAAATTTTATATTAGTTTGAGAGGTGCTGCAGCTCGAGAAGAATCGGATGTAAAGCCAATCCCAATATCTGCTAGACAACTACAGGGTATTGTTCGTCTTGCAGAAGCATCGGCACGAGTCCGACTGAGAAAAACAGTAAACAAAGACGATGCTAAAAGAGCTATTGATTTGTTAAGTAGTTGTATGAAAGCAATTGGTACAGATCCTGAAACAGGTAAGTTCGACATTGATCGAATAACCTCTGGAATAACTGCATCTCAACGGTCGAGAATACATATCATTAAAAATGTGATTAACAAATTAGAAGAAAAGATTGGTAAGGTTATACCAATTACAGATATAATCAAAGAAGCCTCAGCAGAAAAGATTGATTCAGCCAAAGCTGAGGAAGTAATTGAAAGTCTGATTAAGAAAGGAGATTTATACTCTCCTCGACACGGACTAGTTCAAAAAATTTAGGTGAACAAAAATGGCTATGGAAAGATCGGTGGCATATAAAGTATGGATTTCAGATATTTTTAGCTCTGAATATATTAAACAAGAAGGATTTAATCCAAATTACATTGTATTGGATGGAAATAACGTCTCTCGTGTAAATATTCTGGCAACTGTTGCAGGTAAGTTCCTGTCTGATGATGGTAATTATGGTGCTATTACTCTGGATGATGGAACTGAAACAATACGTATGAAAGCATTTGGTCCAGATGTTGTTAGAATAACAAATGTTGAAGTTGGTCACCTTGTACGCGCTGTTGGAAAGATTAAAGAATATAATAATGAACGATATCTAGCTCCAGATTTTGCTAAGACTATTGACGATCCAAATTGGGTAATTGTTCAAAAACTTGAACTTGGGAAACCAAAAGAGCCAATAGAACAAACAGAACAGCCAATGCCAACACTAAAAGAAGAACCAACGCCCGCTACTGAAACGCCTGTAGCAATAGAAACTCCTACTACAGAAGCTCCTGTAGCAATAGAAACTCCCGCTACTGAAACGCCGGCCGAAGTTACTCCTGAACCAACACCTTCTACAGAAGATATGCCTAATTTTATAGAAATAATCGCAAAACTGGATACGGGTGAAGGTGCTGACACTGAAGCAGTTATCGGTGAAAGTAAAATGAATCACGAAGAAGCTAAAAACATGATTGTTAATCTTCTAAAAGATGGCGAAATATATGAACCACGCAAAGGCAAATTGAAAGTTTTATAAACCCTTTTTTGTAATTTTAATATGGCTTGGAAACATAAATATGAAGAGATGTTAAAACGAGCTTACAAGCTCTTACCTAAAGTTAAATCAACAGAGAGTAGATTCGAGATACCAAAAGTACATGGTAGACTTCAAGGTAATCGTACAATATTAACTAATCTTCAACAAGTTGCTAGTTATTTACGTAGAGAGATGAATCATCTTTTCAAGTTCATGCTCAAAGAACTCGCAACCACGGGAGATATAAAGAGCAATTCAGTTATATTTACTGGAAAATTTGCACCATCCATGCTAAATTCTAAAATTGATAAATATGTGAAGGAGTTTGTTATATGTGACCAATGTGGCAAGCCAGATACTGATATTATAAAAGAGAAAGATGCTACATTCAAACGCTGTGAAGCTTGTGGAGCTCGTAGCTCCATTAGAAACATCAATTAATTCCTTCTTAATAATAAACATTATATTCTCCAAGTATTAGTAAATCTATGCGAAGAATATTATTAGTTCTGATGATTATTGGAGTTGTAGCAATAAGCGGTTGCCTCAACGGTTCGGGCGATGGTGATGGTGATACTATATCAACAGATCCGCAAGAACGGTGTATTCAAGTCTGTCGTGAGAAACTTCAAGCAGGTATAAATCTTAATGAAGGTCCATGTTTATCTGAAGATAGCGATGTTGATTGGGATGTTGAAGATTGGGCCTGTGATGTAGCGCATAACCCAAGAAAGAATATAGACAACTCTGCTATTAATCAATGTCAACGATGGCGGACTCAAAAAGTAACACATTTCGTTGAAGTAACGCCAAATTGTGAATTTATCCAAAAGGAGTAAGTGTATGTTTTACTACAAAATCCATGAAGGCAGAGCAGGGTACTTGCTAGCAGCTTGCGATAAGTCGATTTGTGGTAAGAAACTCGACAATAAAGGTGTAGAATTTTATGTTAATCCTCGTTTCTATAAAGATAAAGAAACAACTAAGGCAGGCATACGAAAGCTTTTTTCCATGTCGTCTTCTGCAAATCTAGTTGGTAAGAATATTGTTAAATTTGCTTTAGAACTTGGCGTAATAGATAAAAGCAGCATCATAAACATCAATGGAATTCCGCATGCTCAGATGGTTGCTATAACAATATAGCGGGCCCACTGGGAGTTGAACCCAGGTCTGTCGGTCCGCAACCGACCGTTCTATCCACTATACTATAGGCCCACGTTTTTACAAATGGTTTTAATTATACTACTTTCAAATATTCTAAATGCTAATCGTTCCTCGCCAGCATATTTTCCAGCATCTTTTTTGAATAGAAATGGGATACCTAACGGCGAATTACATTTGAAACAATCCCAATTTTGTACTTCATCAATCTTTTTATTCTCAAGCCCAACTAACTTATTTGGAGAAAAGATTCTATCGAAATAAACATACTTTAATGGTCCAGGACCATCTTTCTGATAAATTGCAACCTGTACACCACAATGTTCACAATTTAAGTTAATTAATTTAGATTTACTACCTCTATGCTTGCTATAGATATCGTTCTTTAATTTGTAAGACATAAGAAACCTTTAAAATATCCTTTAAAACACTTACTTACATAGCCCTGTAGTGTAGTGGTCAATCATCTCCGGTTCTGGGCCGGGGGACTTAGGTTCGAATCCTGGCGGGGCTATTTTTATATTCTAAAACTAAATAGGAAATTTATATATTCTAGTAAACATATGAGATTATATGAAGAAAGCGTTGGTACTGTTGTTGCTGTGTATGATTCCGCTAGCTTTTTCTGCGAGTAGTTATAATTCTAAATATATTGGTGAAGTAATTGATGTGAGTAGTTGGAATATAACTACAATGAATATTCCAGATAACAATTCTGTACGTCTTGAAGCGTATAGCAACAGTACAGATGCCAAATATTATATTTTTACATATGGTACGCCCCGAGATCTGCAGGGACTTACAATCAACATAACAGATATATTCTATGATCCTTACGAAGCAGAGCGATTAGTTTGGATGGATGTTACAGTAAATTGGGAACATGCATGTATAAACGCTACAGATTGTGATGATGGCCGTAATGGTACTATTGATTATTGTTCCGGTGTGCGGCGCGAGTGTCAGTATCAAAATATAACTGCTTGCGTAGCCGGTGATGGTTTTTGCCCACCGAATTGTCGTTGGTTAAATGATGGTGATTGTGATAGGCCCTGTAATTCAGATGATGTGTGTGATGATAAGAATGAAAGTAGCACAGATACTTGCTCTGGCGAAGTATGTATACATAAACTAATCACTGCTTGTGAAAATGGTGATGATTTCTGTCCCGATGGCTGTTTCTGGAATTTCTCTACAAGTACCTATACAGATAATGATTGTTCCAAAAACAGCAACTGTAGTTCGCATGATAGTTGTGATGATGCAGATAATTCAACAATAGATACTTGCTGGGGCGATACTTTAAGCACCGAACCACGGTATTGCCAATACGATACAAATCAGACTTACTTAGATTCTATTGTTAATGAAACCGTAGAAGAAGTAATAGCTGAGCCTGTTGAAAATAACGAAACTGAAGAGAATGATACTGTTGTTGAAACAGATCCTCCCGAAGTTGACGGTGATGCTGAAATCGTAGAACAGAATTGGTCAGATCGACTTCAAATTACGTGGTGGAAACTTATTCTTCTCCTAATTGTCGCAGGTATCCCGATTTACTTATTTATAGCATTAAGGAGCGTAAAGGTTAAAACTGCTCCAAAAGAGAAATTTTAAAAAGAACACCTATCAAAGAGGTGTAAGAGGTGCGTTATGCCAATAGTCGGTAATCACATTAAAAAAATTACAGGAAAACGTGGAGAAGGAGAAGGAAATATATCCATACAAGCCAATGTTGAGCTAAAGGATGTCCAAAAGAAAGATATTTCTATTGCTGGAGAGAAAATGCCCGTAATAGATTTTGAGTTTGAATTTATAGTTCAATATGGTACAAAAGCAGGTGGAATAAATATTCTTGGAAACCTATTCTATACTGGTTCTAAGAAAGAAATGGATGATATTGCTGCTAAATGGAAGAAAGATAAGAAACTTGAGCCTGATACGGTTATATCTATATTAAACAAAGCAATGGAAATGGGTTATATTGAGTCAATACCATTAGCTGAAAGACTTAGACTACCACCACCATTGAAGATGCCTTCATTCACAAAAAAAGACTAAATAAGTTACTTTTTTAATTCTTTTTTATTTATTATTTTATGTTTAAAATACTAAAGGTACCTTTCGATTCAGGTAATCCTACAGGATCAACAGGTACTGCTAAAGCACCAGATGAAATTGCTAAACTATTCCCAAAGGTTTCGGCGATAAACGTTGCTATAAATCAATCAAATATAGATGAATCTTTTGAGAGTATTGAAAAAACTGCAACAAAAGAGTTCAAAAACAATAACAAAGTTTGCGCTATTGGTGGAGATCATTCTATAACATATGCGATGGTAAAGGCTGCTTCAAATGTTCATAAAGATCTGAGTTTAATTTACTTTGATGCACATCTTGATTGTGAAGATGATTTCTTACCGCCTAGCCATGAAGATGTAATTAAAGCAATTGTAAAAGACAAACTTGTAAAACCGGAAAACATTCTGATTGTTGGTGCAAGAAAATGGTGGCCAAAGGAAGAAGAATTTGTGAAGAAACAAGGTATAACGGTTATCACGCCCAGTGAGATGAAAAACGCAGACCTATCTGGCTTTATGACAAAAAACAACTATATCTCGGTAGATATTGATGTATTTGACCCGAAAGTCGCTCCAGCAACAAATTATACTGAAAATGATGGATTAACTCTTAATGAATTTCAAGAATTCACTCAACGTATGGACTTCAAAAGAATTATAGGTTTTGATATTGTAGAAGTATCTCCGCAACTTGAAAAAACAAAAAAGACAGTGACGCTGGCTTCGGATGTAATTAAGTTTTTACTATGACTAAATAACAAATTATTCGAAACATATATATAGTTTATGTTATATATGTTACAAAGGAGTGTTTACAATGAGTACATTATGGTTAAAGAAACAGAAAGCCCACAACATATTTTTAAGGGAGAAGCCAATTGAGTTGCTATTGTGTTTAATGAATCAGACCAGTAAGGCTAAATATCCATCAATGTTGGCAAAAGAAGCAAAGTGCACATACAGTCACACAGTACATTTATTACAAAAGATGGAAAAGAACGGACTTGTTCGATTTGAGAAAAAAGGACGACTTAAATTAGTTGGTCTAACAAAAAAAGGTGAACAAATCTCTGATTTATTTGAACAAGTTGGCAGAACACTAATTAAATAAACCTGCCCTTTATTTATTTTTTTATACTTATTTTTTCTATTGATAATACTATTATCAATCCCGCTATTTTCACAAATAGCGTTATTCAAAACGGTTACAATTCTAAACTGTGCTTAGAATCTATATTTTTTAAAATACGTTGTGCTCAAAAACTATATAAATGAGCTTATCTTATCGTATTTAAAGGTGAAATTATGGTAGAAGGATATTGTGTAAAATGTAAGGCCAAACAAGAAATGCAAAACGCAGAAGAAGTTACAATGAAGAATGGCCGAAAAGCAATGAAGGGTAAATGCCCAAAATGTGGTACAGGAATGTACCGAATCACAGGTAAATAGATTACCTAAATTCTTTAATTTTTTATTTTTAATTATATTGAGACTATGTTATAAAATATATAAAAAGAGGAAACGAGCCAGCAATTATGCTAGCTCGAATTCGGCATGGACTCTCGCACTAACTTCAACATCGCCCGGAATTACTTGTGTATCCGCGTGTACTCCAGTTCTAGCATAATCGATTTCGGCAGCCATAACTCTATGTATGCCTACATCCCAACTAGAATCTTGGATTGAAACTACATTATAAACACGTAATCCTAGACCTGATGCTAGTGCTTCGGCTTTATCCCTTGCATCTTGGGTGGCCTTTTCTAGGGCTTCTTTCTTCAGTTCGTTTTGCTTCTCTTCAGAAACTGAGAATCTGACGCTGTGAACGTTTTTTGCTCCAGCAGATACTGCGATATCTAAATATCTTCCAATCATGCTTAGTTTATCTGTACTTATTTCCAAAGTATGTGTAGCATGGTAGGTTTTAGCAGAATCTGGTTGTCTATAATCTCTGCTATCCCAAATATTGTAGTTAATCGTCTTAAAATTATCATCTGTAAGGCCGTTTCGTCTTAAAGCAACAAGAACATTTGCCATTTCATCTGCATTTTTCTTTTGAGCAGATTCAGCAGTGTTTCCCGTATTTTCAAATCCGATTATAAGAGTCGCACGTGTTGGTTCAGCTTTTGCTGTGTATGCACCATTTACTGAAACAACTCTTCCATCAGGATTTGGTATGTGTGGTAAAGTATATCCGGATGCAAGAATTACAACAATAATTGCAATGATTGCTGCCCCGCCCAATATAAAGTATGAACTTTTCATTGTAATATTCATACTAAATAATACATTAAAAACCCATAGATAGCTACGAAGTTTTTCGTAGCTTGTATGCTAGCCACTATAATTATTTTTAAAATGTTGTGATGGCTTCACCCATGGGACTTAAACGAATATCTGAAGAAATTAAATCCGCTTTAGCAAATGGCGCTGTATTAGCTCACGACACCTCAGTACGAGGTTTCTACGATTCTTCAATATATTCGTCGTTTTGTGAAAAACATCCTAACGTAGACAACGTTGAAGAATTGGAAGGTTTATTAATTGAACTAGAAGCCATGCAGTTAGATGGTGAAGGTCTAAAAGAACTTTGGCCCGAAGATCAATTTACAATAATTCAACATAAAAATAAGTATACTCTATCAAGAATGCATATTAGTAAAGGAAAGCCCGTATGCGGTTACCCTCAACCAATTACATTTAAGCCAAAATACGAATAATTACTTTTTATTTTTTATTTTTATTATATAAAGTATCAAAAGAACTATTGCTGCAACTAACATGAACCAAAACCAAAGTTGTGGCTCTGCTTGAACCGATGTGCTTTCGGTAATATACACCGTTGTGTTTGTAACATTTTCAACAATAGTATTAGTCATATCTGCTGCTTGTGGAGCTGCAGCAGTAACAACGCCTTCTGTAGATTTTTCAGCGGTCAATGTTCCACCCCGTATGAATGAATCAGTTACTGCTTCTTCGCTAAGGAATGTATTAATATTTCCTCTGTAAAACAACTTCTGAACAATATATCCAAATCCACCAGCAACTGCGAGAACTCCGGGAATTACTAACTTATTCATAGCTTCTAATAGGCCGGGTTTCTGCTCTGGAGCATAAACCAGAATCTCTCCAGCTGGTTCGTATAACTTCATTTTATTACCGCGCTTGCTCCATTTGTAATAACCTGATTTGATCAAACCAGCTTGCTTTAGTTGTGATATATTATAATCAATAGTTGTAAGAGGTAAGTCCAACTCTTTAGCTAGTTGAGATGTTGACTTCTTCTTAGTTAGAGCTTCAAGGATCTTTCTAGCAGTCTTATTAGCAAGTAACTTCGCCTCTTTCGCTGATATAAACTTAACAGTCATATCATACTAGAAGAAAAAGAATTAAATAATTATCCATAATGTTTAAGAACATCTAACCTAATGCATCTAATGTCAATATTAGCTACCCTAGCAACAATTTTTGGTGTAACTAGTGGATTATTTAATTTGCCTCAGATACTCAAGATTTTCCAGAGAAAGAGCGCTAAGGACATTTCAGTTATAACTTACGTTGGGCTTCTTGCTGGAACAATTGTATGGCTATTATATGGATTTGAACTAAACAACATGCCAATTATAATAACAAATGCATTTGCTGCAGCATCATTTATAGGTATACTAACCGGTTGTTATATGTACGGTCGCTAAAGAAGTTTAGAATATTCTTTTAGTCTTTCGACACTCTGCTTAACTACAAACGGTTCTATAAAATTCTCAACAACCGATGGTATTGAGTCGCAGACCTGATATCCGTCAGGCATTTTCTCAACAAGTTTTAGTTCTTTTAATCGTCTCAATTGTCTTCGAATATTTGGTGCAGATGCACCCTTCTTTTCACCTAAGGCTCTTAGGATCTCAGTTGGCTCGTAACCCGTTCCTTTATTCGTAATAAGTAACTCAAATATATTGACAATAACATCTCGGCTCTCTCCGGGCTGGAGCAAACCAACTGAAAGAAGGAATTTACGAATTAACTCATGTTGATCAAGACCAGATGGATTCTCATACTTACGTAAAGTGATCTCCTGCAATGGAATATCTCTCAAAGATCTCTTAGCCATATAATTAAAAGAAGTGATTAATAATTAAAGATTTTGTTACTCTTCTTCAAGTGTGTAAAGAATCTCATTAACATTCAATCTTGTACCCTCTTCAACATTAAATACTAATCTAACAACATTTTCTTGTGACAGTTGCATTAGAATATAAGACGCTTCTCCTGCTTCATTTATGAACGCTCCAGCAAATACTTCATTATCATCGGTAAGCTCAGGATGTGGTAAATTAATTTGTTCTTTTTGTTCTTTTAGTACAAGCATATTTCCTTCTTCGGCATTTGGATCAGTATCGCTAGTTGACCCATCATCACCTATAACCATTCCAGTAAGTGCTGCTAATCCCTTATCTACTTCACGAACATTGCTATACATCAGTAATTTCTTTTCGTTTGATTGTAAATATATCTCAACTCTACCTTCACCAATTACATCACCATACACTGCGAAAGAGGTTATATTTAATTGCTCAGGGTTGCGTGTAGAAAGAATATACATTGTGCTTTCAGGTAGGTCTAAATTAACTGTTTGTTTGTAAGCTTTGTATGATACGAAACCAGTTATAGGGTTTGTATCAAACTGCCAAAACATCATTGGTACAGATACTGCTAACAATATACCAAATACTAAGAAATATTTTCCAGTAGTAGAACTTGTAAAATTGGATGCTTTGAAACTGGTTTTCTTACTCTTCTGGCTACGTTTCTTATTAGGCATATTTTTTCACTCACTTATATTATATTAACTTATCGAAATATTAGTAATCCCACTTAAGAGCTCGGCCCTTTGATTTCCCTGCAAAGAAGTTGCTTGCTTTTATCTTCTTAGGACCGGAATATTTCTTTATTGTTTTTCTTTTTGTTTTAAATATCTTAAACTTCTTCTTCTTTAAATCAAATGGTGATTTGAAATTTAATTTAGAAGATTTACCACTATATTCTTTAACAATTAATATTATACCAACAAACACTGAAGCAATTGCAGCTATAATCACAACAAAGGATGTGTTGCTCTGCTTCTTACTTGGATCTAATTCAATTAGTGATCCAGTCAAACCTTTGACTTCCATGTCACATTTATCACAGTCTTTACCACCACAATCTACGCTGTCTTCATCAAAGTTCCATATCTTATCTGAACAATGTGGTGCAATACATGTCCGACTTTCGGTTGGTCTGTTAGCTGTTGTATCACATTTATTAATATCAACACAAGTTCTAGCTTGAGAATCATTAACACACTTATACCAATCACTGCAACTCCATTTTTCTACACATTCCTCTTCTGTTTCATTTGTAGTATTAGCAGTCTGTGAGGGTGCGCCTCCACCACCACCGCCTCCGCCGCCTCCGCCGGAGCCGTCGTCATCTCCACTGTCATCTGTGGTGGTATCAACAGTAAAATTAGTCTGGTGTATCTTCACATTTGTGGCCGAGTCAGTCACAGTTAATATCAGAGTATAATCACTATCTGTATCAACTGAGAAAGTTGTGTCTGTACAGTTCTCTATTGATGTATCTGCAATAACTTCGCTGCCGGTTGCAGCAAAGGTCACATTATAAGCGCAAGTCATGTTAGTCAAATCCGTAGCAGTATATTCCAAAGGAATATTGGTTTTAGAACTATGAGTATCTGTTGGTTCAGTAATAGCTGTAACTGGTGCAGTGGTGTCAAGATAGAATGTCTTGTTTCCATTGAATGCAGAATTACCAACAGTATCATTACACCAAATGTTCCACATGTAAATACCATCAGACAATGTATTATTGAACTGGCCGTATTCTCCAGATGTAACTGTCTTATCTGTCTGGCTTGAGTCCCAAGCTCCAGTGAAGTTACCCCAAAGCTCGCATGAATCTAAATCTAAATCTGTTGTAGAATAGTTGTATTCAACATCTGCCTCGCTTAAATAAACATCAATTGGGGAGTAAAGACTAATGGTTGGTGCACCAAGTGTAATTGTGAAGCCGTTACTATCACTTACTTCTTCACCATCAGTATCATTAACAAATACATAAAGCGTATGTGCTCCAGCTGTTGTGTTAAAGTAATTATTTGCACAACTTGGTAGAGTTATATTATCTCCTTCATCCACATTGTACCAGCAAGTATCAATGTTAGCATCATCATCTGCAGCAGAGTATGACAAAGTTATTGTTTCATTATAACCATAAGTATCACCCTCAGTAGGCGCGTTTAATGTGATTGTTGGTGCAGAATTAAGTATAGTATAACCAACAGTTATATTGTAAAGCTCTGGTGTTAGATTAATCTCATCTGAAGTGAACTCTGCTTTGTATTGGAAATATTGATTATTTGAAACCGGCAGTTCATCACTCCAAGTTTCTACATCACAAGAAGCATCATCACAACTTCTTACTTGGTAACTTATATTATTACCATAAGATTCAGCAAATATATAATCAAACTCATCTTTTGGATCTGCACCACTTCCTGTTCCTTCGCCCAACCAAAGAGAATCTGTTGGAGTGTCAATATTCAAAGTAATATTATACCAATCACCTATTGTAGATGTTACTGTAACTGTGCCAAACGGATTTGTACCATCTGTATCTGCTTGATCATAAATACCAATTGTAACACCTTTATTCTTTTTCATATATATTTTTAATAGTGTATTATTAGTCAAATTATTAGAAAAACTGATATATACTCTTTTAGTAATATCTTTCATATCTGCTAAATAATAATTATCATCTTGATCAAAAATCTGAGTGAGATTACTACCCACATAGGTAGCTAAAGTAATTTCAGAACTACTTGAATCAGTAGTAATTGCGGCCCAATAAATACTATCCCAACTAGAACTAGATCCTGCATCAAAGATTTGTGAAGTATAAAGACCGGTTGTGTTCTCAGCGTCTAATTTAATATGATCCACACTCCAAGAAGTATTTTCATAAGTACCAAGGTTAAAATTGGATTCGGTTAGAGTTTCCCAACTAGCTGCAAAACCAGTTGATATAGCTAAAGTCAACAAAATGAACATAAACGCTCGTGACAAAAGTGAGTAGTTATTAGCCATAAATACCTCAAATCGGTTCTTTCTATATAATGCTTGTTTACCACTCCGATGTTGCGCTTTTGGTATCACGATTTTGATTTCCTCCTATTATGCGTTGTCCAGATGGTTCGATCATCACGATTTAATAGAACTGCAATTTCATGATATGAAAAATCACACGTATCTTTGAGATATTTAACTAGAGCTTCTAACGCACTAATGTCCCTGTCAGCAAAAACGCTGACAGGAACGGATATATTTAGTTTTTTTAGGCGATCGGCAGCAAGACCCATTTTATACTTACATTGTAGGTATTTATATAGTTAATTATACTTATTATCGAGCACAGTATATTGTATACTCACATAGTAAGTAATACTTGTGCTTATTATACTTATATAATGAGATAATATATTTAATACTTACATAATAAGTAGTATTATTGTTTATTATACTTACATAGTAAGGTTATATATATTATATACTTACATAGTGAGTACATTTGTGCTTAGATATACTCAAAAATCAAGCTCAAACATTAATCTCATCCATTTTAGGTTATTTTCCATCTTTGCAATATTGTAAAGAATAGTATATGTTTGCAATATTGAAAGGATATGTAATTGTTTGCAATACTGAAAAGAATGTTTGATCGTTAGAGATATTTGCAATATTGTAATGAATTGTAGCTCTTTTTTTGATAAAAATATAGGTATATATATTTGCAATATTGTAAAGAAATAAGGTATTTTTGGCTAAATGAGTCTCAAGAAGAGCCAGAACTTTTGATAAATGATTAAAGGTTTCGATAGCATGTTTGCAATATTGTAAAGAATAGTATTATATTCTAATAGATTTTACTAGTTATATGGCAGATCCATTAAGTGCTGGTGGCCCTCCTGGTGGAGGCATGGGTGATCTAGGCGGAAGCTTTGGTGGTGGCCTTGGCGGTGGTCTGGGAGATAGTAAGGCAAAGAAAGTTCTGAAATATACTCTCATTCTAGCATCTATAGTTGGTATAATATCTGCAATCCTTATTTTCTCCATAGTTTTGTCTATTGACCTGGGGTTCGAGCTTCCAATTGGGGTAGAAACGCTCGGAATCATAGCAGGTTTGTGCGCATTCATAACGGGATTAGATACTTTGTATAATGTAATCAAGAATCGTTCTGAGATCTAATAGTAAAAAACTTCGTATAATCTATCTTATAAGTAATTCGCTGTTAAAACTTAAGCGAACTTTTTAAGAGTATCTTGGTTTTTTATTACATCTCGCTGATTCGCATAACTTGTGGGATGAACCTTACTTACATCATAACCTTTTTCTGCAAGTTTATTTTTAATATCTTCAAAGTATTCATAATGATGTATCTGTTTATGACAATTAGGACATAACCCAATAAGATTCTTATCTGTTGAGTTAGCTTTGTCTCCATCTAAATGGTGTAACTCAACGATTTTATCAAAACCACATACAACACATTTTTTAGTTATCTTTTGCATAGTCTCTAAGTCTATATTATACGACTTCTTCGCGTTATGTGCTTTAACCTTATCATAATGATACAACCTAGAATGACATCCCCCACATAAACCATATGCCTTATGTGGTCGTAATCTACCACACTCCTTACATTTGATCAATTTTCGCTTCCATGCAATCCTGCGGTAACAATTATTACATAAACCTTTAGAATGGTTATGCGCTTTTTTCCCGCATTCAGAACAGATTATCTCGCGTCCCATGTATTATATATCCGTTCGCTTTTATATATTTGACGCACACTTGTTCAGTGTCCACTATTCTAAAAAGATTGAATTCTTTGCAATATTAACCGTAATTCTCTTAAGCACAGTATAGCGTTTTTTGAGCTTAAACATTCTTTGCAATATGAACAAGAATTAAAGAAAGGGTAAAATATGCTCTAAGTATAGCGTTTTTAAGTTTTGGTTGAAGGTTATAAAAACATTTATAGGCTTTGAGTATAGCGTTTTTCCCTCAGCAGAATGACTAATTAAACTTTGAAATTTCCACCAATTTGGTTACAGTATAGCGTTTTTCCGTAATCAGAACTCTTTTAATTCTTACGTTACGTTGCCTATTATGATTAAAGCTACGTTATTGATACTGGAAGAGGATAATAAGATAATATTCGGTAAGCGATCCGAAACTAAACAATCCTTGCCTGGGAAATGGAGTCTACCTTCTGAAACGATGAAAGCAGACGAACCAGTGGAGGAAGCCGCAGTTCGTTGTGCTAAAGAAGAACTAGATTTAGATATTAGTAACGTAACTATTTTTGATAGTTTTCATTTTAATGATGGTAACGAAGATAAGATTCTATATTTTGTTAAAGCAACTTACACTGGTACTCCTATAATCAATGATCCAGATGAATTAACTGCACTCAAATATACTTCCTTTAAGAATTTCTTTGCTACACATCCAGATGTTGAGATTGGTCATGGTCTACAATATCTACGGAAGAAATTTGGATTTTAGTTGGATTCTTTTCGCTAAAACTTTTTATAGCACAGGGAGTTCTCAATGGAATGTCTCTTTTCCCGTTTGATCAAGTTAGGCCTGAACAGAATAAATTAATGGAGGATATAGGTTTAGCAATAAAAGATGGGAAAAATATGATTGCTCATGCACCAACTGGTTTGGGTAAAACTGCTGCAGCATTGACGCCAGCACTCGAATATGCTCTTGATAATAAGAAAACAATCTTCTTTCTGACATCTCGTAATACGCAACATACAATGATTGTTGAAACTCTGCGCATGATACATAAGAAAAGAAAGATTGTGGTGGTGGATTTCATTGGTAAGAAGGGTATGTGCCCTCAAATGTTGAACTATGATTCTCGAAGTATAAACTTCATTGATTTCTGCAATGCTCAACGTAAGAATAAAGAGTGTCGATTATTCAACGACACTGTAGCTAAAAACGAGGCAACTAAGAAGGCAGAAGCATTTATTGGTGAATTCATTGAAGCTGGTCCGCTAAATGTCGAAGAGGTGGTAGCCAAAAGCGCGAATAAGTTCTGTGCATATGAGCTTTCCATGCTTATGGCACAACAGGCAGATGTTATTATTGCAGACTACTATCATATTTTTAGTCCGAAAGTTCGTAAGTTCTTCCTTAGTAAGATAAAAAAAGACCTTGCTAGTGCAATTGTTATTGTTGATGAAGCACACAACTTGCCAGATCGAATTCGTAATCTTCTAACAAATAAAACCAATACACTGGTCCTCTCAAAACTTGCTAATGAAATTAAAGATAATGTTTTCAAAGATGTTGAGATTGTTCTGAAGGATATAACTAATCGAGTGAAGATGTACGGTGACAATGTGCTCGGTGATAAAAAAGAGATAACTCTAACCAAGAAAGAGTTTGTTGATATTGTAGAAACCGCTTCTGGAACTACCTACGAAGAGTTTATCGGCGCATTAGAGGTTGCTGGTGATGAGATTGAAGATCCCGATGATGAGGATATTGTCTCGCGTTTTATTGGATTCTTGCGTAGTTGGTTAGGTGAAGAAGATGGTTTTGTGCGGATTCTAAAACGGGAAAAAACAAAGGGAGGTAGACCATTTATATCTATTGAGTATAACTGCTTACATCCTGGAACACTTGCTAAACGCGTTTTTGATGGAGTTTATTCAGCTATATTGATGTCTGGAACTCTTACACCTACTGAGATGTATCGGGATGTTTTAGGATTAAACCAAGATACTCTACTAAAGGTTTACAAAAATCCCTTTCCAAATGAGAATAGATTGGTCTTAGTATCATCTAATATTACAACAAAATACGATGAACGTAATGAACAGATGTACAAAAAGATCGCTGCTTCTTGTGCATATGTTATAAATGAGGTTAAAGGCAACTCTGCAATCTTCTTTTCATCTTATGATGTTTTGTCTAAAACGCTCTTTTATCTCAATGATTTGGCTGAGAAAACGCTATTTGTTGAAAGACGAGGTATGACAAAGGCAGAACGCTCGCAATTAGTTATAGATTTCAAGCAGAATCTAGTTCAAGGTGGTGGAACCATTGTTGGTGTACAAGGTGCTAACTTCTCCGAAGGTATTGATTTGCCTGGCGATTTATTGAAGGCGGTTGCGATTGTTGGTGTACCCCTGGCCCCGCCCGATTTACGACAGAAAGCAGTTATTGATTATTATCAAAAAAACTTTGGTGATGGTTGGTCTTATGGTTACACATTTCCTGCAATGAACCGTGCGCTTCAAGCAGCGGGTAGATGTATTCGAAGTAAAGATGATCGAGGTGTAATTGCCTTCTTAGATAAGCGCTTTGCTTGGGATAAATATGCTAAGATAATCCCTCCAGATTGGAATACTCAAGTAACTGACTTCTTTGGTGATAAAATAAGAGACTTCTTCAAAAATTAATAGTCTACAGGTAATCTTTTTTGTTCTCTCAGGTATTCTTCCATAGAAGGGTTTGAGAAATAAACTCTAACGTCAAAATCACTATCCATGAGCTCTATCATTACAAAATTTGGTCGTTCTATTTTCTTGAATCCGCTTCTAGTCAAGTGTTTTTTCTCAAAGTTTGCATAATCAGATATCGTGAAATCAGCATCCCCTCGCTCTGTTCTGGTTGGGTCTGGAACTCTAATCTTAACCATTTTTAGTGGACCTGCCACCGTATCCATTGGTTTTATATAAAAGACTGGTCCCATAGACGTTTCTTTTAACAGCTTTCCAAGCTTCTGAGCAGCTTCAAGAAACTCTTCATACTCTTTTTGGCTCTGAGCAAAGATACATACATAGTTTACGGGCGCATCTCCATCAATATGTTTATTCTTAAGCTTGTTCGCTTGCTCAACAATATCTTTTACTAACTTCTTCAGGTCTTCTGCATTCATTCCATAACCTCTTTCAGTTTATCCAGAATAGGTTGAGTAAATGGTTTCTCCAAATCTCCGGTTCTAACCCACTCAAAATATTCCATTTCAGTTTTGCTATTATCTATTTTTCTGTAAGTATATGTAACAGAATAATTATTATCTAAATCAGTAAGCGTAAATTTAGTATCTTTCTCAAATTCTACAACTTTATATGTATCCCAGTTTGGTTCTTTTCCACGATTCTTGTATATAGTACCAATTTTTGGCGGGTATTGCTCAGATATCTCTTCCTCAATTGAAGGTATCCATGTATGCGTATTTTTTGGATTTGTAGTAAATTCAAATACTTCACCAATTGACTTATTTATTACAACTGTAATCTTGTTCTCTTTCATAGAATATCAACAAGTAAAATCATAAAAACTCTTCGAAACGGCATATATTATACGTAAAAAAGTATAAAAATAAAAATAAAAATTTGAAAAATTATAATTAAATATTATAAATTTCTAGTATCTTGCAGGTCGTTTCTTTTGAAAACATTCTCTACAAAAAACTGGTCTAGGCTTACCTTCTGAATCGTTAGATGGTTTGAAAGGAACTTCACATTCTTTCTTACATTCTGCACAAACTGCTTTATGCATTTCTCTAGGTCCTCTATCGAAACTTCGGTTTTGTCCGCCTCTAAATTCTCCCATTGTATCCTCCTTATTCTAAAACACTATAAGAATTTAACATTCCTATATGTTCTAATAAACGTGTAAATTCGGGGTTTAAAAGGTCTTTGTTAAGTAATTGTGATTCAGTAATCTGATTCTCAAATGGAAAAAGTTGATTACTTGCCCGAATAATCGAAAAGTTCGCAAATCTCAATTATCAGAAGAATTTAAATATGGGCTTGTAGTATAATCAAAATGGTAACTAAAAAACCAAAAACAAAGAGTCCAAAGATACGATGTTGTAGTTTTAATATGGAAGAGAAAGGATGTGGCGGATTTGCATATTTCCTTGGCTTTATTGGAGCAGCAATATATTACGTATCTCAAGCTAGTGGTGTTATAGGTGGAATAGTGGGTGTTATTAAAGGAATTTTCTGGCCAGCATTCTTAGTTCATGCACTCTTAAAATTTATTGGAGCATAATAATATAGTAATGATTTGGCTTGTACTTTCCATAATTATATTACTAGCGATAGGTGTAATGGTTTATTATTATAAAACAGGAAAAAATCATCAACCTAACTATTATACATATTTTACAATGGGTATAGTTTGGTTAGCTTTTGGCATTGCTTTCGAAGGTATGCGTTTCTTCTTTATTATGGGTCTAGTGTTTATAGCAATTGGGTTACTAAATAAAGATAAATGGAAAAAACACCCAAAAGTAGATAAGAAATTAACCATTATTGGAATAATTCTAGCAGCTATCGCTTTTATCATTGGTGTTGCTGTTTACTTTTTAATTTAAACATAATCAGGCATAACATCTTTTCTGAGCTCACTAAAACCATATTTAACATCTGAGTCAGGTAGCAATTCTTCTGTTTCTTTTAGCTCTTCCATTGTCATACCATTCAAATGTATGTAACATTCCATAAATTTCATTTCAATTGGCCAGAAAGTATTTGCGGTATAATTCTCATCTAATGATATTAATTGATCATTACATTCGAAAATAACGGTATATATATTAGCTAAAGATTGTTTAACTCTATCACGGTTATTTGGGTTTGCTTGAAAACAAGTATATGCTTGATCAATCATAAATGAAACAATATAATTCTCACGACCATCCCAAAGTTGTTGTTCTCCTTGTGAAACAAAACTTAATTCAGTTTCTAAGAAATCTTCGCTTTCAGCAGCTTTAACTGCATCTCCGATATCTTCACCTATTGATATTGAGTATTCAATGTTCAATAGGTTGCTTGTGAAGTTTCTTTTCTGTTGTTTGTAGTGTTCGTCAGGTGTTAACGTAGCCTGACTTTGTTTTACTTGCATGAGTGTTACTTCAAAATAACTGTTTAAAAGGTTAACTGTCAAAAACACCATACCTTACCGAGTAAAGTTAAAAAACTTTGGAAAAGATAATTATGTGCTAATTAAAATGATACTAATTTAATGGGTTTTTTCTCACCGATGCTTAAAGTAGTTCCTTTAACTTCTGGACTTAAAGATGGGTGTATCCAATTGATTAATTTTTGATTTTCGATAGTAGCTAACAATACATCTAAAACTTTAACCTTATGTTCATCTAATACTCTTTCGATTTCCCCTTGAGAAATACTAAAGTTAACACCATCATGACACCAATAACGTGTTTCTTGATGTTGATAGTTTTGTATATTCATCCAATCATCAGAATCCGTTGGATCATGATTAAATCCAAATATAAAATCATATCTATCACAGGGGTGTTTAGGATCGGCTATTTCAATGGTTAGTTGATTTACTGCGGTTACAGTAGCGTCCGCAGGTATGTCCTTCGCACCGATATTTAATGGTGGAGGTATTCGATCATAACCTGTAATATGTATCATTATAACCTACTATAAATAGTTAAATTTTAAACGGTTTTTATTCTATTCAGGTTTTTTTATTGTATCGTAAGCGTAACCACAGCCTCTAAGAATAACACTTGTACTTCCATTTTCCTCAGGTATACCTGACGGTGCTATAGTAACAATTGGATCTTGTTCAACAACTACGAAATCCGATGCAGTGCCTTTTGCATAGCTAATTAAATCTTTTTCTGCATCATTAATTGCATCCTCAACGCCATCAATTCCTGGGCGTTCTCCTACTGCACTAAAACTGCGTTGGAAACGTAATTTACCTTCAAGTCTATCTATTTCGGCTCTTAATCTATCTATACTTCCGTAAAATATTTCTGGTTCTCCTGCTAATCCCATGTACTACTCCTCAATTTGGATTTATAAGGTTTTCGTATTCTTTGCAATATATACAAGAATTCGTTTAGACGTAGTATAGCGTTTTTTGGACTTGAAAAACGAAACATATTTAAATGAAATTAGAAGAAACACTTGCCAACAGCAGTCTCGTTTAGCGTTTTTTGTCTTTGATATTCGGGGTCATAAATCTTGATAATTTTGAACTTGCCCGCAGTATAGTGTTTTTTTCCATCAAAACTTATAGTTTGCTCAAGCATTAAAGCATGTCCCCAGTACAACCATTTTCCATTGATGTTATGTACTAAGAACACTCTACACGGTGGTAAATGATAAATACGTGCATCGCTTTTGCCTTTAAATTCAAACACCTTATCTTTCACATCTTTTAGCTTAATTGGATTCTTCTGATGCTTCTTAAGATCAAGAATTTTAGCTGGGAAGCCTTGTTCAGTAGTTATCTGTAGAGTATCGTTCAGCTCAATGTAACTTCCCATCTTAATTGAAATCTATGAATGGATTTCTAGTAACTTCGCCAGTAATGGCTTCGTCGCCACCGCCACTTCCACCGGAACTTGAATCTGTATTATCTCCGCTATCATCTGAAGAGGAGTCATCTGATCCATCATCACTAGATTCGCTGCTCTCTGGGTCACTACTTCCACTATCAGATCCACCCGCATTATTATCTTCAGGAACACCTAAATTCTCTTCAGGATCTGTGCCTTGTTCTATTCCACTATCCGTACCGCCTGATCCGCCTGATCCTCCGCCAGAGGATCCACTATCTGGTTCAGGGTCATCGTAATGACATATACATATATTACCGTTATTTTCACATCCGCTAGTGCTTGAAGCACCTGGACATTCATCATCACAGCCATCTTTACATTCATTATATTCCTCGCCGCCACTAGAAACTGATTCGGTGCTACCATCACCATATACACATTCACAACCATTATCACCACAGTAAGTGCTTGAAGCTCCAGGACATTTAGACTCGCAATCATCGCAGACATTCTGTTCCATTTCCCAACCAGCTACGGTCTCGTCACAAGCTTCTTGTGTATAAGCGTGTTTTCTTAAACATATGTCTGGTAAATTAGTTGGTAAGTTTTCTTCGATTTCTTGCCAGATTCCATTTGCTGCATTATCATAACACTGAAGTCTCTGTGTAGAATCCTCAATTTCAGTACATCTTGTATCAACACCTTTTCCACCAGCACCGTCTTCTACTTTGGTTGTTCCACCCTTACCTAAGAATTTGTTACAGTCATAATAATCATGGATCTCATGACTCTGACATACTGGATCGCGGTATTCTACATTCCACAAGAAATCTTTACATTCTTCTGCATCAGTTATTCCATTCTCAGCACACGCTGGATGTTCAGAATTCATTCGAATATTTTCCCCTAATTTTGCACAGAAGTCCCACATATCGCTTTCACTTTCAAATAACATTGTAGCAAAAGCTTCTTGACATTCTGGTGGTGCGTGTTTAGTAGCCATCTTCTTTCCACATTCTGAAGCCTCTACACCCTCACACTCTTTTGGCTTATGCTCTTTAAACTTGGCTTCTGAGAACTCTCCTTCCACATCATCAAAAACAGATTGTAAGTGATCAGGTAATCTTGGCATATTAAAACTCTCTAACTTTGTACATGCAGATTCATCACCATCATCACAATCAGAGGCTAAACTTGCTGCTTCAGTACATTTTGCAGCAAAGTCTGGTGAGTTAATCTCATCACATCTACAGTTTTTACCTTCTGAAGCAAAGCAAGAGGTTATAACACCGTGGAAGTTTTTAGCTTCTACTTCTTGTTCGGCAGTAAGTTCTCTATCTAAATCTTTTTGCCAACCTGGTGAATCATCACCAGTCTTACATGTATCTGCATACATTTCAAAATCTAATTCTGCAAGGCTTGTACATAAATTCTTTATTTGTGCAGCTACTTGAACAGCCTTTGCTATACCTGCTTGTGCTTGCTTTTGCTCTGTTGCAAGTTCTTTAACATCTTCCCATTCTTCTCCTTCAAGATCATCATCCAAACCATCAAGCAAATCTGTTACAGCTTTACTGCTTTCTGTTGCTCTTCTTTCCATGCTTGGTGTAACATCTTTAGTTAACTTCTTACTATATCCTTCTGCTTTCTCTAATGCTGTTTTCGCAGCATCCGGTTTACCATCTTTAATCATTTGTTCAGCTTCTGCGATTTTCTCTTCGTTGTAGTCCAAAATTGATTCAGGATCATCTGCTGTCTCAAAAAGAGAATCTAAGAAATATAATGGACTATCTGGAGTTAAACCTGCACTTGCTTCAAGCTCAACATCCCCTACATCTGCATAAAGATCTGTTTCTGCGTAAGTTGCTGTTGCGGTGATGCTAAAAATTAATGTAAACAGTATCAGGAAAGAAGTTAACTTTTTCATGTATTTGGCTAGTCAACCATACAATAAAAGTTCTTTGCTAAAATTAAACTGGTGACCACATATATGTGCTTTCAGTCTTATTACAGATAAATCCACCACCATCACTCAATTCATCAGGATATTTATTAATATCATCACTTGATCCTTCTGGTCCACATTTGTCCCAATTACTACTCTCACCACAAATATAATATTTATTTCCGCCACCGGTTGTGTATTCAGTATCTGTATCTACACATGAATCATCAATATTAATACATTGATCAACTTCACAACAACCTGCTCTGGCTGGAGCAATATCAAAATCAGTATCTTCTGGCATGAAACTCCAAGTTGTAACTCCTGTTTCACATGGGTCACAATCTGAGTCAGTTATATCTGTTGCGCCATCACCATCATTATCAAAACTATCAGAACATAATGTTTCGACGCCATACTCACACCAAGTAAAATCTTCTTCAATCTGGAGTGCCATATTACATTCTGGGTCTGCACAATCTGCTAAACCATCTTCATCTTCATCATTACCATTTGAACAAATCTCAAGTCGATCTGTATCAATTATAACATTAAATCCTTCAACATTAGCTAATGTTCCGATATAATTCTCAGCACCAGTATCTCTATGATATGGAAGTGCTTTCACAAATAGATTAACTTCATCATCAAGAGTAATATCATATAAATTAACTAACCCATGTATTAATTCTCCGTCAGCCATACCATCGCCACCTTCACCATATGTATAATCAACCGCATCTATAATTGTATCTCCTTGTTTCAAAATCATTGTATACTCTGCAACAGTATCATCGGGAGTCTCATCAAAATCAACTTGTAAGGTATATTCATTAGTATTATAACAGAACGCATGCTCTTCATTATCTCTAAATAATATTGTGTATGGTGGGTTGTCCTCACATGCAGAACCTAACGTAGGTCCTAAATCTTCTGCGCCGCCATCACCTGCAGCTTCTCCATCTTCATCGGGTGTTTCATCATCTCCACTTTCAGTTCCTTCACCTGCAGAAGATCCGCCAGATCCGCTACCGTGAACTTCTACACCAGTATTATCTTCATCTTGCGGTTGTGCTTCAGGACTAGAACCGGTTTCCCCGCTAGCTTCATTTACATCAGTCTCAAAATCATTAGAATTAGGGATATCAATTGTACCTGCTGAAACTAATCCAATAATTAACAAAATTACAACAGCTGTGAGCAAGATATATTGATTCTTTCTTATGCTAAACCAAGAAACTTGCTTTTTAGACATATTTCTTATATAGTCTCAAACATATAAGTTTTACTAAAACTATTTGGGTTTAATTTGTGTCAAATAGATATATCTTTGTCGAGCAGCATTTCCTGCAGCATAGACTTGCTGAGCTTCTTGTGTGTTTCCTTGTCCTTGTGCAACTAAATACTTGTAACGATTGTATAAATTGATATATTGCTGATAAGTCTGCTGTTTATCAATCAAAATTTGTTGGTTGTGTTTTAGAACTTGCGCTCTCTGATGTTCTTTTTTTGTACTTTGGCTTCTCAAAAATAGTAAAATCACAATTAGTAAAACTACTGCACTTGGTATCAAAATCCAAAAGAAGTTGAATTGTAATCTTTCAGTTGCTGGTGCAAATGTTTCTACCTCAACTTCACCATCTTCAACAACAAATGTTCTGTATGATTCTGCAGAATAATCACCATATGTAACTTCGATATGTAGCTCGTAATTATCTTCAGCTAGTTCTTTTGTGATAAATAACTTGGCAGTCTCCTCTTTTTCTTCAAAAGAACCAATGTAAATAGTATCTTGACCAGAACTAATTGATTCTCCGTCTAGCTCTAACCAGAATTTGATTATGATATCATCACTAATATTAGCCATTCCTTTTACAAAATAATCAAAACTAATCTCTCCATCTTCTGGATCACTAATATCTAATATTTTTATATCAAAGAGTTTAACACATGAATTTTCATGGCACGTTTCATCGCTATCACAATCTGCTGTTGTATTACATCCCGTTGTCTCTTCTGTTGTAACATTTCGTGGAGGTGATTGCGCAGGACTGCTGCCTGAACTTGTTGATGTTGTGCTTGCTTGAGTTCCACGAATAGCTGAGTGCTGTAGATTATCAATTCGGAGTGTTGTGCCGTCATCTGTACAATTTATGCCATTAATTTCGGCTGTGCTACCTAAACACGTTGTGAAGTCTGTTTCGTTGGTGCCATCACATCCGGAGCTGATTTCATCAACAGACCCAACTGGTTCGTCTTTAACACAAAGTGCTATGAAACTATTATCCGTTAAGTACAGCGTTTTATTTCCTAGTAGCTGATCCGTAATATTAACTACAAGATAAGTATCGCTTTTGTTGATTGTAACATTACTCAAATCCAGAACTGCTTCAGTAAAATTGTGAGTGAAATTAATTATTGGTTCATCTTCATCATAGAACACAACTTCTTGAACATCGCTTACTGAAGTATTTGTCAGATTTCCACCAATAGAAATGTTTAGCGTTGTGATTCCATCGTTTGTTACATTAGTTTCGTTGTAGAACAGTGGATCAATTTCATCAATAATACCATCATCGTCGGTATCTGTTGAATTAATTGAAATACCCCAAACATCTGTTTGATTAGAATTACCAACAGTATCATTGAAATGCCAACTCCAATTTATATCACCATAATAAATTGTTGTGTTCTTTAGAACATTAAGCTCTTGACCGTTTGTGTATGAAACCTCTGTGTCATTAACCCACGTACTACCATTATACCATTCAAAAATATACTTATCGGGATTTGTATCATTCAAAGTTATGTTGAAATAAACTTCTGTGTTTTGTAAAGTTGTATTAGTCAAGTCTGTTCTATTATCTTCCCAAGTTGGATTTGTTGTATCAATTGTGAAGTTTGTGGTTGCTTCGTCTTCGCTTCCAAATGTATCATTGACCCAGACGGTTACATTGTGTGGTCCTTCGGCCCATGTAACACTAGTGATATTAGCACAACTGACTAGGGTTGTATTTGCCCCCATTGTATCATTGCTATACCAACACGAAGCTATATTGTCATCATCAATTGTATAATTAACATCTAAAACGGTATTTGTTGTATAGGTGTTGTTGCTTGGTGAGTTAATACTAATTGTTGGTGCTGTTGAATCAATTGTAAATATTACTGCGGTGTTATTTTTATTTGCTAATGTATCATTGACCCAAACCGTTACATTGTATTGCCCATCTGGCCAGGTAACATCCGTTAGGTTTGCACATCCTGAAACTGTGATGTTTTCAGATGTTCCATTATTATACCAACATGAATCTAAACGAGGATCTGAAACAGTGTAATTAATATCAACCCCAGAATCTGAGGAATTTGTTAGATTAGATGGATAATCAAGAGTTATTGTTGGTGGACTTGTATCAAGATTAAATATCAACGAATTCGAAGCAACATTACCTACAGAATCATTAGACCAAATCGTTATATTATACTGGCTTTCTGACCAGGTAACATCGGTTAAATTAGAACAGCTAGATACAGTAATATTCTCAGCAGATGTATCGTTGCTATACCAACAAGCATCAATGTTCTCGTCAGTGATTGTATAATTAATATCTAAGTTAACATCTGAAGAATTTGTTCTATTTGATGGGTAGTTTATTGTTACAACAGGATTTGTTGTATCAATTGTAAAGCTAAGTGAACTGCTTCCATTGTTTCCAGATGTATCATTTGCCCAAATTGTTATATTATGTTTAGTATCTGTCCATGTAGCACTTGTAATATTGGCGCAAGCAGAAAGGGTTGTGTTTGTGGTCATTGAGTTAACTGAATACCAACAAGAATCTGGGGCAGTTTCTGTAACAGTAAAAGTCACATCTAAATCCGTATCTGAAGAAACTGAATTATTTGTTGGTGAGTTAATCGTAACAACTGGTGCGGTTATATCAGATGTATCTGTTGTTTCATTCAAAATTGTAATATTCCAATGCGTTGTTTCGATATTTATTGACTCATTAGCGCTTTGGTTAGCGTAAATATAGAACTCGTGTGTTGTGTTATATGTACCTGTAGCATTAACTGTCCAAGTTATTATCTCGGATTCTCCTGCACTTAAATTAACTAAATATGGATTATCAGTGGTTGTGTAGAATGGTTCTGTACCAACAACCGTACTAATCAAACCAGATTTTTCACTCGCTAAAACTAGATTTGAAACTTGTGATTTTTCTGCATCACTCATTCCAGTTGAGTACAAATCTTCAGCAATATTGGTGTAAATATAATCTGCTTCAGTTTCAGATTGTTCACGAGTATCCCATTGTGTGAAGAAATACATTAATATTTTAGTTTCTCCGGCAGATACACATACATCTGACCAAGTCCATTCATTGTACCCGCCAGATGCAGTTGTTGGGATAAATGAATCAATTTTTTCATCAGCATCATCGTGTTGGTAAATAAATGTAGCAGCATCATCACTAGTAGTTGGACTCGCATCATCCCACATCATCCAATGATCTGTAAGTTCCCAAGTGCTATCATAATCCGAAGTGTTCATAAAATCCGAACCATCTGAACCCATGTTCTGATATATCCTAACCACAACACAAACTTCATCTGCACCCGTATTGTTTAATATATCTAAATATCTTGCCCAGTTTTGGTCGGATGGGACATAAACTTTACGGCTAACACCTAAATTAGATTTAGTTTGAACATCACACGTGGCTTCTCTACCATCATCTTCAGTGGTACTTCTTGTTCCAGTATACTCTGATGCATTAATATATAACCGCAGTCCCGCATCAAAAACATCTGACTCTCCGTCATTCAAATCACATCCATCTTGAATATCATAATCGAAACTCTTGTTATCATAAAGTGTTATTGCACTAGTTAGTGCATATTGTGATTCTTCACTTACCGCATACTTGTCACTATCATCTGCAAGGTTTGGGTCTAAACTAACATTAATTTCACCACAATCAACATTACTACAACTTACTGTTGCTGAGACACTAAATGTTTCATTCTGAGTTACATTAGCATCTCCGCTAGGTGAATTAACTGTCACGCCAATAAGTGGTATTCTGTTAAACACTACAGAACCGCCACCAATCAAAGTATTATTATCATTACAATAAACTGCCCAAGTATTTGCACCAGCATCACTAGAAAGTCCTGTAAAGTTTACACCTGCAGAAACGGTGGATGAATTTGTAGCGCCATCATCTAAACTATACCAACATACATCCAAGATTTGGTCTGTTGATACAGTATAATTAAGATCTGTAACATCTGTAGTTACATCACCTGAGCTTGGATAAGTAATTGCTATGCTTGGTGCCTGAGTGCCAACTACAAAGTCAACAATTGTAATATTAATGTGACTGGTCTCATTGTTAACTGTACCATCTGATGTTAAGTTTGCATATGCATAAAACTCATGCGTTGTGTTGTAATCGCCGGTTGCATTAACTGTCCAATTAATTACAGCAGACTCATCTTCATTCAAACTAATAGTATATGGATTTTGAGTCGTTGTATAAAATGGTGTTTCAGAGGAATCCGTAGAGACTAAACCCGACTTCGCACCAGTAACTGTGAAATTAACATCATCGTTGTCAGAGTATGTTGTTGTGAAACATGTTCCACTAGGATTATTACTATTATAACCAATCTGACATCTTGCTCTGTGCTCTCCTTCTTCTCCACTTATATTAACGGCAATAGAATAATTTCCATCCGTACAAGAGTCATTCTGAGCCCAAAGTTGATGCCAAGAACCATTGTAATAACTTATTGCTAAATCATTAAGACTCGATGTAGAATAACAATCATAATCACAAGTTATTGTTACTTCGTCACCAACAGATACGCTTGTAGCATCAACAAATACTTCATCAACCCAGAATCCGCTAGAGTAATAAGAACCAGCAGAACAACCAAAACTATAATTAGCAATATTTGGGTCTGCACCTGCGCAACTTTCACCCCACATCTCAGAACAGGTTCTAACAGTTCTATCTTCGGGGTCTAAACTAACATTAACCTCTCCGCAATTAGCATTACTACAACTTACTGTTGCTGAAACAGTGAAAGATACATTCTGAGTTGCATTAATATCAGCAATAGGTGATGTTAAAGTTAAACCAATATTTGGTATTGGTGTCATTTCAACAGACATTTCTGCAGAAGTTTCTTGCGATAATGAATCATTTACCGTAACATTCAACCAATAAGTTCCAATGGCCAATGTTGTAGCATTTGTTAAGAGACCATCACAATCAATTGCAAAGTTAGTTGTATCATTAATACTGAAACAATCAACCCCGCTCAGAGCATCTGTTGCATCAATGTCATAGCTCAAAGCATTACCTTCGAGAGCTGTTTGGTTTGCAAATACTGTGAATGCTGGTGCTTCATTATCAAGCATAATACTTCGATTAACACCCCAATCAGTTAGGTTCTGATTGTCTTGTCCAAAACAATTCCACGTGTAATCTCCTGCACCCAGGCTAACATCCCATTGTCCAGAACCACTAGATCCACTAAGTGTTTGTGTTTGATTCAAAGCAAAACTTGAGTTAGAATCGTCTGTAATATATAGACTTATATTAGACATAGTATTTGCGCCACTAATTGAACAGTTGAATGTAGTTGCTGTTGTTTCTGCAATAAACTGATTATCATCGGGATTATTGAGCGAAACGATTGGGTTAACCATACCCTCACCAACGCCAAGACCAACTAAAAGCGGATAACCATCATTTAGATTCTCACTTATGCCCCAGTAATCATTATCAGCAGTGTCACTTCCAGGATTTCCTTGGAAATCCCATGGATTTGTAGTTGTGTAAGTTGAAACATTAGTCATTTCAGTAGTTGTTTTTCCTGTTCCACACGATGCAGAGGTTGCTTGTCCAGAAGTTTCAGTATCCCAATATGTAGCAGTACATGATCCTGAATTCATATATCCATTAAATCCGCCTTTGTTTGAACTGGCTGTAACATATCCTGTAGAATATGAATCAGTAATCGTTGTACTATATACAATTTCTCCAATAAATCCTCCGACATAAAAGCTTCCAGTAGCGTTACCTGTAGAATAACAGTCACTAATTGTACCCGTACCTTCTGAATCTCCAGCAAATCCTCCAGCATTTTGACCAGTGGTTATTGCATTACCGGTTGAATAACAATTACGGATGGTCATTGTACCTGAAAAAGATCCCAATAATCCACCAACTCTTGAGGCAGTACTATTTACATTTCCCGTAGCATAGGTATTCTCAATTATTCCTCCCCCAGGATAACCTGCCAATCCACCAGTAGGTAATCCTGTTGAGTATACATCTCCCGTGGCATATGAATTATTAATTATTATATTCGTTCCAGATCCAAGTAAACCACCACAAAATCCATCACACTGTATATATCCTGTCGCATAGCAATTATCAATTACTACACTACCTGACGAAGTATATGCATAACTAATTAATCCACCAACTGTGCTACTGCTACCGGTAACATTTGCAGTAGAATATGAGTTATTAATTGTGACTGCAGCATAAATCTGTCCAATCAAACCGCCACAGTTGTACGAACTACATTGCACATTTCCAGAAACATATGAATTATAAACTGAACTTTTAGTATAACCTACAAGGCTACCTACATATCTACTACCTGTGATATTAACATTTACTAAACCCACATCTCTAATATCTGAACTAGTATCAATATATCCAAATAATCCGATATAATCTGTACTAGTTCTGCTTATGAACAAGTCAGATATTGTATATCCACTTCCATTAAAATTTCCAGTAAACTTAGTTGAAGAATCTCCAACCGGTGCAAATCCTGCTCCAGAGTTCCAATTAATTGTATCAGAACAATCAATGCTATTTGATAATTGATAAGATGAAGTTAGTGCGTCAGACATTTCTTGTACTTGCGTACAATTTGTGATTAAGTATGGGTCTTCAGCAGATCCAGCACCTGAACCTGAAAACGCGTGTACTGTTGGTAATAAAACAATGGACACTAGGAGTAATACTAGTATGAAGGACTTCTTAGATTTGCTCATTTTAGGGTTACCTCTTCTTTATGTAGTGCAGTTTAGCTTTTCCAACAGGACGCACTCTGATCTTGTTAGCACCTTTCAATTCAGCAAGAACAACTGGGACAGTATTTCTAGAGAGTTTTAGCGCTTTAGCTATCTCAATAATTGTAAGTCCGTCAGTGTCTTTTCTAAGCAATTCTAAGATTTGTTTTTTCCTATCCATTGTGCATTGATGCACAACATTAACGCACTATATATAAAATACTTTTGAAAAAAAGATAAAAATATTAGAGTTTAGAATCCCCATTCGCTGTAAGGTTGGCCGTTCTTGATTTGGTTTAGAACATTAACAATATATGGTATGGCTTTTTCTGGAAGGTTCTCAAGGTCAAACCAGCTCATATCAGTACATTTGTGTGACTCCATTATTTTCGGAGTACCCTTCCACTTTCGAGCAGTATAATATACATCAACATATTCTCTATCTGGAGACCTCCGTTGTTGAACATGTACTACATCTAAGTCTCCTACATCAATATCAATATCAACTTCCTCTTTTACTTCACGAATTATTGTCGTTGTAAAAGTTTCACCTGGATCAACATGACCTGCTGGCAGACCATAGTGTCCATCCATAAAACCACTACCTGCTCGCTGCATCATCAGAACTCGTCCATTTTTAACTAGAACTAAGTACGAAGCAACTCCAACCTTATGTCTTTCTACCATTTCATAATTACATAAGAAAATAATAAAAAGGGTTTGAATTATCCAAATATTTCGCCAAAGAACGCAGCAATGCCTTCGAATAACTCGCTTACAACATTATTTGAACTTGGTTCATGACCTTCTTCATAACTATCTGGTCCTTCTCCGGAATCATCTCCAAATTCGGCAGAAGCATCTCCACATTTTATATCAACAATACAATCCCATCCTTCACCAGACGGACCTTCAACAGGTTCACCGTAACAGTGCTCACAGTTAGCTGAACATACATCTTCTTTTTCAATAATTTGTTCGTCATTCAAACAAGGGCCTTCATATAAATGTACACATTGCTCAGCACATCTTTGGCAAAGAGCGTTGCCAGTTTCACCTTCTTGGCTACTTCCACAGATAACTGTTGAATCTTCTGCAGCCACACACTCCGAAATACATTTTTCTTCTTCGCCCATATCTTCTAAATCCGGTCCTTGAACCATATTACATTCTTCATCACACGCAGTTTGTTTTGATGACATACATTCTTCATACTTAGCCATATTTGCTTGCATTTCTGCTTGAGTCATATCAGTAGAACCACTTTCTTTATTAAATGCAGAACAATCACGATCAACACAATCTTGTACACACTGTTCATCAGCATTCATTGAAGTTGGTGGTCCGCTCGGATCAAATTGCATACCGTCAAAAGCTACAAAACCTGTTATATTTGAAGGTAAAACAAAACCAGCAACTGTCACCATAAACAGAAGTCCAGTTAGAATATAAACAATATTGCGATGTTTCATAATATATATTATATAACATATATTTAACAATTATGTAAACATTTCTATTCTGGAAGAACACCAGTACATCTCCAGTTTATATCAGCAGTATTATTATCTTCCATAACAACACATGCAGGATTACAACCGGATATTGCTGAATTTGGTGAGAAATCAAACCACCAAGTTCGAGTAACTGCATTATACGTATAATTATCTTGCATATTTCCTACTTTCATGCACTCTGCTTGAGCGATTTCTAGTGCTTCTTCATAGGATAATATTGGCGCAATATCTTCTGTAAATGTATTATCGCCTGCACGACATTGGCGCGGGTAGCTCTCCATTGCAGGGTTTCCTGCATCAATACATTCCTGGAAATTAGTTATATCGTCTGAATCAGAATCAATTTTAAAAAATCCTAAACTAAAACTGCCACCGAAGACAGTGTAAAATATAAAGCCCAATACAATCAGAATAATTGCTACTTTAATCAGAGACCCAATAAGTTTTAGCAAAAGCCATCCAATTATAATTAAAACAAAAATCATGATCAAACTGATTGGTTCCATATTCTAAAGATAAAGTATAAATATAAAAAGTGTTTCTATGTGTTTAACATGAAATTGCTAAAAGCATATATGGCTGGCGTAGCGCTTCCTGTTATTATTTGTCCATTTATCTTTATGACACTTATATCTATGGGCAAATTAAATATAGTTGAACACATGCCAATTTATTTTGTTCCATTGTTATGGGGTGTCTGGAATATGTTTAGCGTTGGAATGGGTGACCATTGTCCAATCAAAGATATAAATACAAGATACTTAATACATGGTGCAGTACTTGGAGTAATACTATCAATTCTAGGACTATTTGTATTCAATGTTGATATGGCATTATTCGGTATGGGTGGAAGCTTCGGCTACTATCTAATAATTGGTGCAGCAATAATATACGCCTTAGTTTGGAGATATATTGTATTATACTTCAATAAAACACTTGGTCTTTAAAATTATATTCGACCAATACGTTTCAGAGACATCTTTGGAGAAACTCTCTTAATTCGTCTCTGTATTTTTTTTATATGTTTTCGAATTATTTGTCTTTCATGTCTGAGTCTAAGATCTTCTTTTTGTTCCAAAATCTTTTCTAACGTGATCTCGCGTTCTAAATCTTTTATGTGTTCTTTAATTTCATCTTTTTTCTTCTTCTCAGTACGCTCCTTCTGTTGTTCTATTTCTTTCTTTTTCTTCTCTCTAAAAAGTTTGGCTTCTTTTATATTTATCTGCTTCTGGATTTCAGCCATCTTTTTCTGCAGTACTTTCTTCTTCTTTGCTTTTAGGGCATCAGTTTTCTTTTTCTTCTTTGATGTAATGAGATCTTGAATTTGTTTTATCTTATCTCGGATTAATTTCTCTCTTTGATCTTTTGCTTGCTTAATCATCAATTCTTTTTCTTTTTGTATAACTAATTTATTAACTTCAGCTATTCGCTTTTGTATTTCTTTTTTCTTATGTTGATTTTCAATTTGTTTTTTCTTAGCAATTTTTCTTTGCAAAATTCTTTTCTTTTCTTCAACAATCTGCTCGCGCAACTTCTTCTTTTCTAATTCACTTCTTCTTTCTTTGGCTTTTTCAGCCAATGTTTTTTCTCGTTGTAAAATAAGTTTTGCAGTAATCTCCATTCGTTTCTTTAGTTCTTGTCTTTGCTTCTCACGCTCTTGCGAGATTCTATATTCCTCTTCTTTCTGTTTAATTGCTTCTTCAATTAGCTTTATTTGCTGTATCGCTTCTTGTCTTTTCTTCTCAATAAGCAGTTCTTGTTGTTTCTTTAACAATTCTGCTTCAACTCGTTCAATTTCTTTCTTAACTTGCTTCTTCTCTTTTTCTATCCGTCTTTGTTCATTATGAATATCAATTCTGTGTTGGTATTCTTCCATGTGTTTACGCATGTGTTTTTCTTGCGCTTCACTATCTGTTATCTTGCTACGGACAATCTTGACATAATCATCTAAATCAAGATCCTCGCTTGGTTCCACACCAGTGAATAATGGACTATACTTAACACGCATTGCGAGATACTTTATCTCATCTTGGTCTTCAACCAGTATTTGTGGTTCTTGAGTTGGTTCTTCTTCAACTGTTACTTTCTGATCTTCAGTAGATTCTTCAACAGATCCTTCTGAGACAGTTACGCCTTGTATTTCCTTCTTAGCAGCTTCTGTGGCTTGCTTGATTATGTCTGCCTTCATTTCGGTCAAGCCCTGCTTCTCTTTTTCTAGATCTGTTACTGCTTGCTTAAGTTTTTCATGTCTATCTTGATCTTCTCTATCTTCAATATGATTATCAAGAGTATCTAGAATGTGCTTGGCATGTAGCGTATTTAATTCTTCACGAAGCGTGTTAATAGTTTTGTTCTTTTCTCGAAGTAATTCTTTATTTCGAGTCTTTAGTGCTTTCTCCGAGTGCTTTGGCTCTGGCTTTTTCTTTATTGTTTTTATCTTGCTTGTGAAGAGATTCAGTGCATTAGTTATTCTATTCTTAACCTCTGTCTGTGTTTTTTCTTTCTTAGTCATTTCTCATTTTTTCCTTTGCCTTAGTATAAGACGTCCAAATAGTCTTGTAATCGCGTTTTAATAATCGAGCAATATCTTTGAAACTTAATTTAAGAGTATCACGAAGATACAATGACGCTGCTTCGAGCATACCTAATTTATCATTAAAGATTGAGATTGGTAGAACAATTTCTTCTTTCGATAAGTCCACTAATTCTTTTGTTGATAAATTGAACTTACGCTGAATATTTGAAAGAAGTACTTCTACATTTATTTGGTCCTTTTTAGCCATTATTCTTATTAAATAAGAAGTCTCTATGTTATAAACATTTCTTTTTTTCTTAGTCAGTAAGAAGTAATAACATTATTTTCCTATTAGATAGGAATAATTATCTTTTGAGAAAGAATTTTGCAGCTAATAATATATTTGGTGTTGATACGTCGTCCTTTTTTTCTAAATCTTTAATCTGATCGATTGAGAACCAACCCCACTCACCAGATTCAGGCATTACTTTAGAATCTAACTCAGCAAGATAGTGTATTAAAACAACAATTTCTTTTTCTTTATTCCGTTTAATTTCGTCAACGATAACAAACGGTTCTACCTCTTTCAGTAATACTTTAAACCCTTCTTGGGCTGCACGGAATATTGCATTCTCGCGTAATGTTTTCTTACAATCTAATCGTCCACCAATAAACTGGTATTTTCCTGAACTTTCAGAACGGTGTAGTAAAAACTCTTTTTTATCATTAAAAATAACTGGCCCGCTTGCAATAGTTAGGTTCACAGGCTTTCCTTTGAAATTATGTGCGCGGTAATTGTAAAAGTTAACCATTTAAATTCCCTCTGGCTTCTTGTTTTAATCGCTTTCTGAATTTAAAAATCATTTCTTTTGTTAAAAATATCTTCGCCATATCTTGATTAGCATTAAAGAATTTCAATAAATTCTTCATTTTATTAATATATATTCGTTTACTCTCTTCAAAATTTAATTTCTTATATGACTGCGGGTGATAAAATTTCAGAGCTAAGTCACCATAAAAATTAAGTATGTGACGAACAAATCTTTTTTGCCATTCCGGTTTCCGTGAATATCTACCATTTTTTAAGTATTTTATAGCGCGATTAAAACGTATTGGAGAATACATATCTAATGCATCAGCATCATTAAATACAGACCCATTAAGCGTATTTTTACTGAGACTATATATACGATGTTCTAAGATTATTCTACAAATTAAATTAGTAAATTCTCTATCAATGTTAAGTTTCTTAAACTCTTTTTTTATTATTCTAGCACTTAGCAAATCATCTAAGAAGAACATAAATAATCCTGCACCATGATTATTAGTTCTAGATATATCGTGCCATAACACTGCTTGCTCTACAATATCCCAATTTTTTCTAGGATCATCAAAAGAATCAAATATCTGTCGAGAAATCTTGAGTGTGCGTTCAATATGCGCAGAATCATGCATCATATCTTGCGTTGCGTTCTTCATTAATTTTCTGGCCCGCTTTCTAAGAGCATCGCGACTATCTTTATTCAACTTAAACATACTATATTGACAGAGTAACGTTAATAAACGTTATTATATTCAAATATTAAGCGAACTTTTTTATATTGCAATAATTACTCACTGTTATGGTTCTTAAAAAGTTAGAAGCAGAACTTAAAATACGCGGTATGAGTCCGCAAACTGTTTCTTCGTATGTTTTTCATTGTAATAGGTTTTTAGAATTTACAAACAAACCTGTTGAAGATGTTGATGAAGATGATGTTAAAGCATATCTATCAGAGATGATATCTAAAGATGCTGCTCCGCGGTCAGTTGCTTTAGCTAAAGCAGCCATTACTTTCATGACTAATGAAATCATGAAGAAAACCATTAAGATAAAGACTCCAAAGATTCCGAGATCTGTTCCACAGGTTCTAAACAAAGATGAAGTTAAGAAATTAATAGCTGCTGCAAAAAGTGATAAGCATGTATTAATTATCGAATTATTATATTCAAGTGGTTTAAGATTAAGTGAACTCATCAATCTAAAACTTGAAGATTTAGAGATAGAAAATCGAACGGGTTGGGTTCGTGGTGGTAAGGGTGGAAAAGATCGTATGATAATTTTATCTGATACCGTTGTTAAACATGTTAAACAGTTCTGCGGTGATCGCAAAACCGGTTATATTATTAGAGGTAGAGCCGGACCCTTATCTCATAGAGCTGTTCAGAAAGCACTAGATGAGATTGCAAAACGTGCAGAGATTACAAAGAATGTTCATCCACATATGTTGCGACACAGCTTTGCGACACATTTGTTGGAAGCTGGAACAGATATCAGAAAGATACAAGTCTTGTTAGGACACGCAGATCTTAGTACAACACAAATTTACACACAAGTAACTAATACAGAATTGAAAAAGATAAAAAGTCCAATGGATGATTTGTAGATGGCTGAAGATCTCGAAGAGATTGTTTATTGTTTTGATTGGGATAAAACTATTTTTGAACCGCCTTCTCGCTGGCCAATTCTTGTTGATATGTCTTATGCTTGGATTAATGAAATCAAAGAAACTAACCCTAAGAAATATAATAGCTTGAGAAAGAGAGGCGCAGTTCTTAAAATGTTGATGATTGGTGCTAAGATTGGTTCTAAATTTATGGGAAAAGCACCAGATCATTCTGGCGAAACTGTTTCGCTAAGAATGTATGACGGATTGTTTTTAGAAGATGCGGGAATCAGTGAAGAGTTTGTAAACGATTATGCATCCAAGCTTGCTGAATCTGGTCGATTAAATACATTCTTTACTGCATATGCTAGTAAACCTGAATCAGAAAGAAAGAAACTTGCTATAATAACTTCTGAACCCACACAGCTAATTACTAAAGTATTAGAATATTTAGGTATTACTGAAGTTCCAGTTTATGGTAATGATTTTAGAATTAAAAATGGTGTTATTGTAGGTTTTGAAAGTAGCCTTGGTGGAAAAAGTAAGAAAGATGACGGTGTATTACATGCGCTAGAAGAGTCTGGTGCGAGTGTTGCATATTTGCTCGATGATAATCCTGCTGTTGTTCTTAATATTAAACATGCAAGAGCATTCTCATTATCTGAAAACAAATTAAAAATAGATGGATTACTTACTAAATTAAGATTTAAGAATGATATAACTTACGTTGATACTGTTAAAGAATTTTTAATAAATGATTATAATGTTTAATCGCTTTTAATCTTGTAGAACACCGTTTTGTCAACCATTCGCTTTTGTAAGAAACCCCAATCATGTATTTTGTTAAGTTTTAGAGATGCGTTTGATCTTGATATGCTAAACTGCTCAGCAATTGTGTTTGCATCTGTCTCGCCATTCGTCTGAATGTATTTAACAATCTCTTTCTCTTTGTCTTTCATGTGTGGATCAGCAATAACTTTCTGAATAATTTGTGCAGGAGTTTCTTTGACATTCTTTTTCGATCGTTTAGCTTTTTGCATGGTTGGTTCACTAATTGGTGTGTTCTGAACTTTGCGGATGACTTTGATTCTTCTTTGCTCAATCTGCTCAATACGATCATCAAAATCATCTAAACGTTTATTTATCTTTTTTAGAGAATTATTGGTTGTGTGCAGAATTTGTTCGTTTAATATCTTTGCTTGTGTCAACGGATGTGTCTGAAGATCTTGGTACATTGCTTCCCAATCCATAAGTATTTTCTGGGATTTCTCAACACGTTGTTTCTTAGTAGAGAATATCTGCCTTAATATTGATCTGAACCTTTTTCTTTTAACCATATTAATCTCTTTGGGAGTGATATTCAGCTAATTGCTACTGCAATTAGTGTGATTTGGTAGTGTGTTTATCACAGTTAAACACGTGTTTAACACCTGTTTAACGCGTTTAGCACTTATATAATTTTCTAAGTACTCCACCGGAACTAATCAATTTAGGTTTGAAGCACATAAAAGGTTAATAAATAAAACCTAAAATGGGGGTATGGGTAAGTTCATAGTCATAGCAGGCACAGATGGTTCGGGCAAAGCTACCCAAACAGAGATTCTAGCTAATTACCTTAGAGAAAGTGGCTATAAAGTGAGAGTGTTTGACTTCCCACGGTATGGCCAGAAATCTGCTCAATTTGTTGAGATGTACCTTAGAGGAGAGTTTGGCTCAGCTAAGAGTGTGAGTCCATATGTAGCTAGTCTCTTCTACGCTATAGATAGACACTTTGCAGCTGAAGATATAGCTAAAGCTGTAGAAAGTGAGGATTTTGTACTTACGAATAGATATATCACCGCCAATATGGGTCATCAAGGTGGTAAGATCAAGGATGTAGAAGAGAGAAATAAGTACTTAGATTGGCTAGAGGAACTTGAGCATGAAAAGTTAGAGTTGCCTCGTCCAAACCAGGTCATTTTCTTGTATTTACCCCCAGTTCAGAACCTAGAATTGAACAAAAAGAAAGGTTTTAGAGAATATCTTGGAGATGCTAAGGATATTCATGAGGAAGACCAGAATCATATGGTTGAAGCAAGTGAGGCTTACAAGCAAATAGCAGATGATAAGGGTTGGACACGTATAGACTGCCTCAGAGATGGTGAGCTTATGACTAGAGAGGAAATCGCTCAGATTATACGAGGGAAATTAGGACTTGCTAAAAAAAGTGAGTGTTAATTTTTCTTTTTCTTGTAATAAACGTAAAAGAACAAGATTATTGCTGCTGAGATAGGTATAATGAGCCAAATAAGGTTAAATTGGGCCTTTTTGAGAATTTCAGGCTCGATTATGCTTGGAAATATCTCTTCTTCCTCTTCACTAGCAATAGTTATAGTTATGTTAGATTTCATGACTGTAACTCCTGACATAGCTACAACTTGTGCAAAATACTCTCCTGGATCTAAAGAAAGTGAGGATACTCTAACTGTGAAATCGGCTCGCTCATCTGCTTTAAGTACAAAATCGCTTTGATTTATAGATAACATCTCTTCTTCATCGAAAAATCCAACTTCTACAGGTATATTTACAGTATTTGGATTCTCAATATAATAATACAGTGTCTCAGCAGTTCCTACAGTCAAAAATACCTCTTTATGCGTAGGTTCTAGAATAAAATCGGGCATGTTTATACCAAATCTTTCTCGTCGAATACATTCATTAGCAAAACAAGTAAAACCTGCATCACAACCACAATCAGTACAACAATTAACTTCAATATCACCACAAACACCGTCGCCACAGATTGGCGCAGACATTAGAATGATTACTTGTCCAGCGCCGGCATTGTAACCTGTTGCAGGAACTTGATAGTAATTCATGATTAAAACCGCAGATATAACTAAAACTAAGTAGATAAGAAATGCATTTTTTCTTAAAGGTGAGTGTTTTTTTCTTTTCATCTGCGTTGTTGTCGCGAATAACCAACATTTACTACGTTTGGTTTCTGAGAGATAAAATAAATAATCATAATAAGAGCTACAACACAAATGGATAATACAATACCAAATATCAGGTACATATTATTCTGCTTTTGTATGGTTAAAGTAAATTTTTGAGTCTCAGTTTTATTAGCATAATGTAATGTCGCGGTGCCTTCATATTCACCAACCTCTAGCTCTGCAGTCTCTAAATATGTACTAAAAGTGTGTGTTCCCCAAGCAGGAACGGTTTCTGAACTACTTTTTGTAGTTTGTTCATTAAATATAGCTTCAATATAGACCTGCTCTATAGGTTCATTCCACTTACTTTCAACTGTGGTGCTTAATTTGGCTCTAGAACCTAAAAACGCTTGCTCAGCAACAACATCCAGCATATTAACTAAAAGATCTCCTACTTTAAACTCTGCTTCAGATTTAGCAGAACCGCCTTCATAATCTAAAATCGAGTTTGCTGTGTATATACCAACACTAGATTCGGTGGTCTCCCAAAAAACTGTTTTATTAACAGTTTCTTTAGAAAATATGTTCTCAAAAGTAATTGGAATCTGATCTGTAACACCATTACCCCATATATTAATTACTCCTTTAGAAATATAAACAGTATCTGTACCATCATTTGTAACAGTCATTGTTATCGGTACTGATTCACCTACGCGTACATCATCGGCGACCATCTCAGATTTAAGATATTCTCCAGGATATGGCACGTTGATAGAAATATATCCTGAAATTGCAATAGTTGCACTAATTGAACCTGCATTAGGTATCTCTTCGTGAACTCTAAAATGAAACTTATTATTTCCCGGAGGTAAACTTTCAGGAAGTTTAATTCGCATATCCACATATTCGGCATGTTGGGACTTAATATCAAATTCGCGCCCAATAATATTTACATATTCTTTAGCATCATCTTCCAATTCAACTACAACATGTATAGGTATATCTCTATTATTATATATTTTAAATGATGTTATTTCTGTTAAGCCTGGTTCAAACTCAAAGGTTTGTTTAGGAGGTGAAACAGATAAAGACTGTACTTGTGGAATTAAGATTAAGAACATAATAAATAAAACTACTGCACTAACTTTTCGCATAACATATTGTACAAAGGGTATATTAAAAATTATTGATTTTTATGGAGAAGCGTCTTCAGCGTATAGCTCAACTAGTGCAGTTAATTCTCCAGTTTGAGTAATGTCCGCAGGTACCCACATACTAACAGTAACATTCATCGAACTGCCACCGCTTGATAAATTTTCACACACTGTTGTTCTGTTAATAGCATAGAAAGAGTAATTTGTGTTTGTTGAAGCAATGTCTTGCCCAATTAGTCCCGTAATATAAACACCATCAGCAGTATCACAACCAGTTAAAGTTCCATCTGAAGTAGCATTCCACACAGACCAATTAAAACTTGGTTCAGTTCCACCTAAGAAAACTGAAGCAGGTGTTCCATTAATTGAAATATTAACATCAACATTCCCATCATTATCAATAGTTATGCGTCCAGGTAAACTTTCATTAGTGCATTGTGTTACATCTGTACTTTCATAACTATCTGCTAAAAATGCTGTGCCTGCTGTACAATTTCCAAAGTTAATCACCGAATCATTCATAATAATCGATACAGAAGAATCAATTGTAACTGCAGTTGTACCGATTTGAGTAGAAGCAAATCCAGTTAGTTGTCCCATTGATAAAAATGCGACAAAAATAATTAGTATACCTAAGATTGTGGCCAATTTTTGGTCATTACTTAATAAATCAGTTTGTTTTCTAGCTACCATCTTGTTGTTCGGGTGTTTCATCACCAGATTCTTCTGGTGGATTCATATATATACTAATTTGTCCACCAGTTTGTGCGGGTGGCACTACTTCATCGTCACCTGAATCAGACATCATACTATAAGTTAATATAACTCCTACTATGGCTACGATAACGATAGCTCCTACCAGTACTTTGTTCATTATATTCCAAGGCGCCACTTTATTATAAACTTTTTGAAACTACTGATGCAGTTAACAAGAGTCACCGGTTTTTACGGCTTTGAATGTTACGGCGTTAGTATACGTACCTGCTTCTTGGTAATTTGGTACATCTAACCAAAAACGATAAGATACCGCACCATCGGTACCAACATTAGTTATATGTTCATAATAACTTGTGGTTAAATCTATTGCTGACCCTAAAAGCGGGTTATCTGAACCATACAACGCTGAATAACCATACCCCGTAAGTGTTCCAGTATCTAGCGGGAAACTATCTCCGCCGTTTGTCAGAGCAGCATCGGCTTTTACACAGAAATCAAGATTTAGACTATTGTCTGTATCTAACGTTAAGTTGTAAGTAGTTACTCCTGCAGTACCGTCCGCATTATGTGCTGCAGCATTATCATCAGAACCTGCAGACAGACTGGTACTCCAATCAATTGTAGCAAGATTATTTGCTTGAATTGCAACATTTTCTGCAATTGTAACTGTAGATGTTGTTGCTTGTGTCGCAGATGCTGCAAAACCCGTTATAGTACCTACATTCATATTCGCAAAAGACATTATACTCAAAACCATTAATATAATTGACACTAACGCCACAGTTGATTTTGTTTTACTAATTGATTCATTATGTATTATTTGCCGTTTAGCATATTGTAAATTAAATCTCTTATGTTCAAGTGCTTGTATGTGTTTTGATATTTGTTTGTGTTTTCCATGTAATGCACAATACTCTGTTACAGTATCGGGATCTTTTCCGTTTAGTAAGAAAGTTTTGTAAACTTCATATAATTGGCTAGATACATCTCTTTTTTCATTTTTCAGAATACTAATTCTATTTTCAAGTATTACTAAATCTCTATCCATTTATCAAAACCTCCTTTATTTCAAAATTACACTTCCATTTACGCAAAAACTTAACAAAATCAAAGTAATTCTTTGTTGATATCATAACTGCGGATCTAGCAAGGTATGTTGCTTTTGTTTCAGAGATGATTCCTTTAGCACTGCCTCTACCTTTTAATTCGTAGAAAAATCTAACTTTCTTTGATCCAGTTAATTTAGATGAATTAAAAAGGAAAATTTTACCTGTTGCTTTTGATTTTGCAACAGTTTTTATAAGTTTATAATCACAACCCCACTTTTTGAAGAAGTATTTCCACAAAACTAAAGCATTCTTTGGTACTTCTACTAAGGATTTAGTTAGAAATTGGGAATTTGTGTCAGTTATAATGCCTAGATTATTCCCGCGACCTTTTAATTCGTAGAAAAACTTTACAATGTCTGTGCTAGATAAGTGTTTTGTTGAATATTGAATGATATAACTATCTCTAGCATTACCCATATGTTAAGTTAGTTAACTTATTAATATATAAATATAGCGAAAAGAGTCATAATGTTAAGTTAGTTAACAACTATTGATTATATGGATTTTGTGGGTTTTGTGGTGGTTGCGGATATGGTTGTTGAGGTGGAGTTTGTGGTTGAGTTGGTTGAACAGGTTGTTGCGGTCGCTGTTGAACTGGTTGCTGTGGTTGTTGGGCCCGTTGTTGCTGTTGATGTTGTTGCCAGTATGCATACCTACGTCGGTATTCATCCTCTTTGAACTTCTTTTTCTTATATCTAATCACAAAGAAAGCAATTATGAGTGCAAAGATGGTGATAATTATGAAAATTAATGGCCAATAATTATATCCCTCTTCATCACATTTAACTATTAATCTAAACGGTGCAGCAATAGACATTCCAACTGCTGATCCGCTTCCCGAAACTGCACCAGGCATATTTGGTGAAGCTAATACTTGTCCTGAATAAATCTTTTCATCAACACTACAACTATACTCGCAAAGTAAGAAAGGTATTATACAGCTATCTTCTCTTAAATCTGGTGATTTATAACATATTTCTGATTCGGTAGCATCTTCTTTTTTTGTTTCAGCTGGAACTAATTCAGACCCTGCAGATACAACAAACTCTAATATTTCACCCTCAGCACTAAGTGTTATTTGGGACTCAACATCAAATGGGTTATACAAACCATATGGAACGCAAATCTCGCGATTTGATGAAACAACCATGGACTCGGTTCCATATACCAAACCTGCGCCAGGATTAGCGTATGCTATTGAAATCATAGACAACATCATAATGATTGCTAGTATATACTTCATACTTTTTTTGTTGTTTGTTATATTTAACATTTTATGGAGCCTCATTAGATTCAATTGCTTTGAAAGATAGATCATTACTATATGTACCTGCTGCTTGGTTAGATAATACATCTACAAAGAACTTCATGTAGACATCATCATATAAATCGAAATCTTCGCCAAGTTGATTGTCTGTATAACTTGTCGTTAAACTAACATTTGTAGTTGACGGTACTGTTGTATCTGTGATACTATAGGCTATAGTTTCATTAACTAAATCGATTATATCTCCGCCGCTTGTTAAATCTCCGTCAGCTTTTACATAAACATCAACAAGTGTTCCATCTGCTTCAGATATATTGATTGCATAAGTCGTATCTCCAATACCATTATTACCATCAGCAGGTAATCCGGCTTCACTTAGATTTACACTACTCCATTGAACTCCACTGACAAAACCATTAATTTGCATGGATATCGCTTTTCCAAATACTACCCAATTACCATTTTCACCTGCGCGATCGTATAAATAATCAACATATTTGCTTGCATCATGAGCAGTATCTAATGTATTATCTAATATGGTATCATCATTATACTCGCAATAGTTTGTGGTTAAAGTACATCCATCAACCACAACAATCGCACCGTTTTCTTTGAAATAATATCTGCCAGTTAAATCAGTATGATCTCCTTGATAATTATGCGCACTATATCCCGCACCAAAGTATTTTGATGCATATGTCAAATTTCCATCCGAAGTAAGTACACTTATATTAGAATAGTTAACTGGTGAAGAGATTGTTACATTTTTGGTTACAGTTATATTATTAAATGTAATTGCGCCAAGTGTGTGTTCCATATTACCATCAAATTGTACTGTACCATTCTGATGATTAAAGTCTCCTTCATTATACAACCAGTAAGCACTTTCATTAAATATTAATGTCTCATTTGTAGCATAAAATTCTCCGCCAGATTGAATACTTAAGTTTCCTGAAATTGTATGGTTTGCCCCATTGCTTAAATTAAGTATACCATATACTGTTGGCGTAGTAATGTTTATCGTTGCATTAGCATTTTCAGAATTTAATTGACCTTGCGTAATCATTGTTGTATTTATTATCTTTGTACTGTTGGTGAAATTAATGACATAATTACTCCCCCGGTTTATATCCAAATTATAGAAATAACAATCATCTGGATCATCCATTATTACTTTACTCGGTGCACTATTTCCATCAAATCTTACATAACCGCCTGTTGGCTTGAAATTAGCATTATCAAAACAATAGAAAGTCGCAGAATCTGGCTCAGCATCAGCAGTATCTCCTCCAGAGATATTAATATTTCCACTACTCATAGTTACATTAAAACCCGCTGCAACAACGAAGCGTCCTTTATTGGTATTAGCAGTATTACCTATTGTTATAGTTCCGCCCTTACGCATATATAATATTCCGTCTTTACTTCCAGTTAACCTCGTATCAAGATTTAATGTTTTTCCATTAATATCTAGAGTGTAATTTAAGATTCTTACTTCCAGCCATTGTTCATCGCTCAATAACGTAACATTGTTATCAAATGATTTATCTACATATACTTTATCCAAACTGGATAAGTCTCCAACTGAATAGAATGTTGAGTTTGTTGCACCAGTTAAATTTAGAGATGTTCCGCTTGGAGAAAACCCTGAAGCTTCTATAGATAAATTTCCAAAGACGTTTGTCTCGCCAGTATTCATCGATTCGGTTCCTCCGGTAGAGTAAACAGTATAATTACCGTGCACAATGATTGTATCAGTTCCACCCATTACAAGACATCCACCAGTTTTGTGGAAATCTCTACCAACATGTAAATAATCATGAACTGGTGTAAAACCGCCCGATTCCAGGATAAAATCATTATCAACCGCAAAACTAGCATCGGTATCTAAGGAAGTACAACTACTTGATGGCGTAATACTGGAACTAATATTTAAGTCATATAAATTATATCCGGAAGTACCGTTAGCATCTATTAAAGCATAAGAATAACCTGTAAAGTCTGCTGTAATTAATACTAAACCGTTATTATGAGTAAACGTTCCATCAAGATCTAATATATATCCATCATTTGTCGGCGTGCCCCATGGATAATATCCTACAAACTCACTAAGTTCAGTGGTATCGCTACTTGCTGAATAGGTTCCACTAGATTTTATGATAAGTCCTGATATATTATCATTACCTGATCCGGCAGTAACTGCTCCTGTTGATTCTACAAACATTCCACCTACTCCTGCAATTTGAAATACACCTGAAGTTGATGTTAATGTTCCTTCAACGGTTGCGTTCTGTGCAGTAATATCATAACCTGCCATATTCAATGTTCCAGTAGTACTAACATTCAAACTTCGGCCAGTACAATTTATGTCTGCAACAGCATTTACTGTTGAAGTAAATATACAATCACAAGTATCTGAATCATCATACACACCATCACAGTCATCATCTAAACCATTATAACATATTTCTGAACCGCCACAAGCATCACAACTTGCGCCATTACATAATCCGGTATCAGAATAAGCACCATCTGTGATATCTATATCACAACGATCGTTGGTTTCTGCTTCAGAGCAAGTTGAATAATATGTTGAACAAGATGCACCATACCAACAATCTCTAGCTGCATGAGTTGTTTCATCACAAGTATTATCTGTTAAACACACTCCTGATGCACTAAAATCTCCAGAAGTTAAAGTTGAAGTACATCCATTTGCATCAGCACAGCTTGCACAAGTGTCTTCGTAATATGTTCCATCATAACAAGCATGTCCTGTTGTTTTACAATCCCAATCAGCACCATTATCTACATCTGATAAACACATAGAATCCTGCGCCCATCCAGACGATGTCGTTGATTGGTCACAAGCATAACCATCTCCATAATATAACGAATCATCTGCACTTCCACAAACATAATATGAACTGCCTTCTTTTGCTACATCAATACCTGCACATTGTGGATTAATTACACATCCACCGTCACAAGTCCAATTACCTACACATACTCCATCAACATAACTAGTGAATGCACCATCCTCGCTACCTGTTGCATCAGAATCACATATCTGTCCACCACCTTGCGTACAACCCATATGCAATTTCGTTGTACTTTCATTCTTATTTACAATACCTGTTGCACAAGAGTCTAAAACATCTGCACCATCAACACAATAGCCATTCATTCCAATACCTGTAGAGTAATTCATACATGGATCAAGATCAGTATTACTAAATGAACAACCGTTAGACATACCACAATTATCTAAAACAACTCCATCATCTTCCCAACAAACTGATGATGTGGTATTACAATAAACTGTACCTTCTCCAGCAGCATCTATTGAATAACTAGCGAAACCTGTTGGACCATAACTTCCCAGAGCATACTCTGATGCAGAATAAGCACAAAGACCATCTGCAGTATATCCCGCACCAACAGCCGAATCACAAGTATTGATCTCAGTAGGATTTGCATGATTTATTTCATAACAAGTCTCATAATAATTATCCCCAACAGTATAAAACGCAACTTCGTCGTGGTCGCATATCCATTGTGTGCCAGTATAATTCGTTATACATACGCCTCCATCAGCACTATTATACACATTAGAATTAATACTACATGATATACCATCGTTAGGAACACTACATAGACCACATTGACCATCGATACATGAATCATCTGTAGGACAATTATCTGCGCTCGTACAGCTACATGTATGAACTACCCATGTTGAACCTTCTCCAAATAAACTTGTAACCCATGTTCCGAGAGTATTATCTTTAATTGCTACACCATTTTTAGTTGTACAATTAGAAGTTACTGTTATATCTGGTTGAATTAAAACTGTTGCTGCAGCATCTCGTTCATATGCTACATCAATATCGGTTATGTTAGCACTATATTGCACATCACCATTAGCTGTAACATTAATTGAAAGATACTTTGTATTATTATTATTAAATGATATGGTAGTGTTAACAACTAATGCATCTAAATCAAATCCTAATCCTGACGATGTATCAAATAGATTTGGCTGTCCTGAAAATATACTTATTCCTGGGGTAGCATTAAACGTTCCGCCTGATGACCAATAAAAGTCTTGAAATGCAATTGTGCCACGTTCATTAATAGACACCGGCCCATAATTCTTGAAATTACTAAACCAGTGATTCTTACCACTAGAACCATAAAAAGTAAGTCCGGTACCAGACGGTACAAATAAATCATTCACATGTAGATTTCCGCTAGCATTCCAGTAAAGACTAGCAGTACCCGTATGTTCCGTTGTAATATTTTCAACAATAACATCATACCCATTTTGAGAAAAGTTTGTATCATAACCATCAAGTTCTACTAAAGAAATATTACTAAATACATGATCATTTGCTCCAGAAGTAACTATTGCATCAACGCCCGCTATATATAAGGTTGAATTAATATCAATACTTCCAGAATTAATATTCATATAATCATCATAACTATCAATCCGCTTTAAGTATAAGTTTCCAGATCCGTTTATTAATCCAGAACCTGAACTAGAACAAAATACATTTCTACTACCCCATTCATGGTTTTCATGTTTTAAATCATGTGATTTTATATCTAAAGTAGTTCCAGATATATTAATACAACCAGTATTTTGTGTTAAATTCCAATATCTTTCGCCATTAACTAACAAATCATCAAATAACTCTGTTATTGTATTATAATCACCATGTGCAAAATATAATTTACCTAATTGTTTACCACTATCTGTACCTCCAGAATCAAAAGTACAATTACCTTCAACATTTACTTCACCTTGTCTAACGGCAAATGTTCCCGAATTATTCCAACAAACCTCTCTAGCAGTATAATTAAGATGAATTTCTCTATTTGATCCATTAACGAATCCGCCAGTATTAATTATTAAACCACCCATAGTATGGTTATGATACAGGAAATCAATATTTCCGCCGTTTTCTGCCGTAACATTAAATGTTGTGTTACTATGTCCTACATCAGCATTACCAAACCCTGGAATTTTACGAAAAGTTAGATTACCATATACATATATATATTCTGCATTTACATTCCAACCATTAACTTGTAGCTCACCATCTTCAATTATTGTAAGATTATCATATGAGGAACAATCTAAATCACTGACAAGCGTGGTTGTTCCACCAGTTATTAAACAAGGGTTACCGCCACAATCACTATCAGCACCATCTACGGGTCCATCACAATCTTCATCCAGACCATCATCACATGTTGTTTCGCTACCAGCACACGCAAGACACGTAGCACCATCACAAACTCCCGTATTTGAAAAAGAACCGTCAGCAATATTAGTATCACATATATCATTTATAGCCACACTTGGGGATGCACAACTCAAATAATAATTACTACAAGACCCTTCACTATAAGTACAATCCTTAGCAGCTTCTGATACAACATCGCAGCTATTGTCATTCAAACATATTCCATCAGCACCAAAATCCCCTCCAGCAGTTATAGTACTATCACAACCGTTACCTGCTGAACAACTTGCACAAGTGTCTTCATAATAAGTTCCGTCATAACAAGAATGTCCCGTTGTTTTACAGTCCCATGCAGCACCATCATTTGTATCTGATAAACACATAGAATCTTGTGTCCAACCACCGGCAGTTGTTACATCACAAGCATATCCATCACTACTGCCGTCACAAGTCTGATAGTATGTGCTACTTACTTTAATTACATCATCTTCATCACAAGCATAAGTACTAGATCCACTATCTGCACAAATACCATCATTTGTGTAAGCATTTCCATCATCACTACATTGAATAGCATTTCCAGAACTACAATCAGAACACGTTGCTAATGTTGCTGATTCTGTACAATCTGTTGTGGAACAGTCCGTTCCTAAATTACAACATTTAACAGTACAAGATGGATCCTCATAACAAGTTGTTCCACCGTCATCGGAATATATACCACAACCAGCCGCACAGCTTGAATGCTTTACACAAACCGGACCACCACAAGAAGATGCTCCACCGGGTTCAATACAATTTTGTCCGCTAGCTTCCCACTGACAATTACCTCCGTCAGCCGCACATGTATCACAATAGATATATTGTGCACAATCGTAAGATAGCCCAAATAAACTATCTTGTGTGTATGAGAACCAATTAACGGTATTGCCCACCAGAACATTTACATAATTCTTTGGTTTTGGTTCACGGATTTCTTCGACATTTGTATTTTCTTCAACAACTTCTCGTTCTGAAACAACCGCTCCAGAGATGGTTTCTTCATAATTATAATCTGAAGGATATGACTCGAATATGAATACATTGCTTAATACAATGATAGCCATAAATAGGAATAGGAAAACCGTCTGCATATTAATACTGCTAGTTAACCTATCTAATCGCATTTAAGAAGAACACCATCCTTTGCTTTTTTGAATTTGATGTGAGTCCCTTTTCCAATTCCCTCGTACTCTGCTATTTTCTTAGGTATTGTTATCACTAGTTGTCCATTTGGAAGTTGTTGTACTTTTACCATTTTACTCACGAAATACTATTAAAAGTAATATTGAAAATAATAGTATTTAAATATTGCCTAAAATAAGTCAAAATTAAAAATAAAAGAAGAAAAATTAATCAAACAATCCTTGAAAGAAGTCAACTATTTTTTGCCATATACCACGTTCATCTTCTGGTTCTTCAGACTCTTCAGGATCGTCCGTTGGTTCTTCTGGCTGTTCAGGTTCTTCTTCTGGAGCTTCGGGTTCAGAGCTTCCGTCATCGTCGTTACTTCCAGTACCATTGTTGCTTGTTCCAGTTTGTGTTGGAATTCCACCACGGGATGAACTACTGCCAGATGATCCGCTGTAACTTGGTGTAGAAGTATCTGGATCTGGGTCTGGATCTGTATCAGTTTCGTTGTTATCTAAATCAATTGTTCCATTAGTTTCGTTATCTGTTTCATTGATTTCAGATTCAATTGTTCCATTAATGTCCTCGGGTTCAACAATTATTTCAGGAATAACGGCATATACAAATACCGGTCTCTCTTTTAACATACCTTTGTAAGTTACTGTAAAATCATTTATACCGTCGCCGTCAATATCAATTTCCACACTTTCATTTATAGCTAATACAATTGTTTGTGGTTCAGATCTAATTTCTAAAGTAACTGTGCCGTCTGCTGCTTGTTTAACTTCTATTTCATGCGTTTCACCATATATAATTAACTCAGTTATTTCATCAACGTCTGTCGCATCTGTACGAGTATCTGCTGTATCTAAATTAATTACATCATTTGGTTTAGGTGGTGGTGGTGTTTCGGGCTCACCTAATAGATTTAATGCTACTTCACAATCTTCTTCAGTATCATAAAGACCAATGGATATTTTTACTGATTCAGAGATTTCTCTATCACAAACTGATGTGTAAATACATTCACCACCATATTCATCTAAAGAATAATAATCCGTACATTGTGGCGGATCTTGTATATTTTCAGCACCAATCGCATGACATTGATTTGTAATAGTTGCATCTGTATCATCACAATCCAAAGAGTTCTTTACATAACCGTCTTTTAATAAATTCTCACATGCTGTAGATGCATAAGGATCGCCATATCCATCTTCATCTGCATCCATATAAAAGTGCGCAACAGTTATTCCTGCATCAAAACAAACATTATCAATACCTTCTGAATCATCATCATCTAAATCATAAACTTTTACAATCATATAATCTGCAAGTTCTTTTCTAGCATCTGTTGATCCTGTCGCAGTAGATGATTCAGCTGCAGGGTTTTTGGATTGCAATTTCAGCATTAATTCATCATATTGTACATCATGAATATATAATTCAATCCTATCTGGTACATTCTCAAATAATTTCCACCGTGCTCGGTCTGTATGTATTGGCCGCATAAAGTTTAATTTAACTTCAATTGCGCCATCATCAGGTATATCAACACAGTTATCTACAAAATCATAACTTGGAGGATTCCAAATATTATAACCTCGTGTATCACAATATTCTACACATTCGCCAGGATCATAACTTCTACAATCATTACTACAATGAAGATCTCCATCACCATAACTTTTTAGATTTCCATCATCAGTATATTCAATTAAAGTTAAACATGTAACATCATCTAACTCTGCGCCGTCACAAAGTTCATACCCTTCACCAACTTCCATATAACCTTGTTTTATGAATGGTTTATTATTTATAACTCCATTACCACAAGCACTACCTACCATAGTGTTACCAATTTTCAAGTAGTCTATATCAGGCACTAATTCTGAATATCCTATTTCATCATTTGCAAGTTTTTGTTGATAGGTTTCTGGAGAAATTACTTCAAATGATATTGTTTCTTCTAAATTAACACCCTTAGCATCTTGTACTTTGAATTTTATTGAATTTGGTCCTTCTTCTGTACTAAAACCGCCATTATAATGACAAGTTTGTGAAAAAGTTCCATCATCGTTTTCAATCACTTCGCAACCATCTAAAGACGTAAGGCTTCTATCTGGTCCTAGGTCTGCTACAATCAAATTAAGACTTGAAACCTTTCCAACATTTGTGCCACCATCAACATAATTTCTAAAATCGTTTGGTCCGGTGGCTGTTATCAATATCAAAATATTTGAAACAACTCCATCATCATTAGAAATCCTACCCACTAAATAACCACCATCTTTTACTTCTAATACATCTTCCATTGCAGGATTTGTTCTAGTATTCTGTTTTGCATAGATAATTATATCTGTAAATTCAACGCTTCCGCCCGGAGCAAATAATTCAAAATCCACCTCATCAGAAAATATTCTACTGAATATGTTTGTACCAGTCATTTGAGAATAACCTACTGAAACAATTAATACTAAACCGATTAACACTAGAAGTATTTTTACGTTTTTGCTCTGGAAAAAACTCCTAAAAGAATTGTCTTTTTTGGATTTCGAAATTCGGGCAGATTTCTTTTTCATGATTAAAAATAAATTCTTTATTTTATAAAACACTTACTTATTTTTTAGAATAAACTCTGTATGTAAAGTGCATCAACTTGCGGGTCTGGTGATTCACAGATTAAAAACCCTCCGACCTTGAAATCTTTTAAACTTTTTACTAATGCTTTAATTTTAAAATCTGAATCTTTTAACATTAAATGATTTCTTTCACCTTTATCAGAATAAGCTATGCCTGAAACATGCATATGCATATCTTTCAATACTTTTTTACCAAGAACTTTCTCAACCTTGGTTAAAATTGCATCAAACTCTTTATTTGTATTTAATTTCCCCATTGTTCGAGCATGTAAATGTGCAAAATCTATACAAAGTCCAACTTGTTTTATTTCTGACGCCAGAGATAAAAGCTCATCTAGGTTACCAAAAGCAGTATGCTTACCTGTTGTTTCCGGTGAAAGTTTAATTTTAAGTTTATTTTGTTTTAATTCTGCAACCATTTTTTCTAATGCTACTTTAACAGTTTGATAAACTTCTTTTGGATCTTTTTTCATATAATACGCTGCATGAAAAGTTACTGATTTTGCTCCAGCGAGTTCTCCAATTTTAGCGCTTTTGATAATTCTTGCTATTGATGCATGTATTTTTGGTTTCTCAAGGGAGTTTAGATTAATATAAAACGGTGCATGAAGTGTCAATGCAATATCATTTTTCCTTGCAACTTTTGCAACTTCGCGTGCTAGCTCGGGCTTCATGTAAATACCATGCACAAATTCAAGTTCCATCGCATTCAAACCGAGTTCTGCAACTCTTTCAATCCCCGCAACTGTACCTGCTTTAATTGTAGATGAAGGAATACCTGCTGTGCCCACTCTTAACATTAAAAAATTAAAAAATTAAATAATAAATAGTTTCTTACTTTTTGCGTCTTCGAGTTGTTTTTCTACGTGTTGCTTTTCGAACTGGCTTTGTTGTTGTACAACATTGGCCATGTGTGAACATCTTAAGTAGTAATAAAAGTCCGAATATTGTAACAAGCCAATAACTATATGTTGTGTTGTACCATGTAAAGACCAACATTAGTAAGACGAGTATTGGATAAACATAGTGATTTTCCATGATTATACTAGAGTAGCAAAATATAAAAAACTAGTGTTTATAAATCTCGTTAGCAAAAAAATTCTTTATGATCTTAAGTGATGCGGGAAAGATGTTTTTAGGTAATTCTGAAAATGCGAACCACTCCCACTTTATGATTTCATCTGGTTCCATAACTTGTGGTTCTCCCTCAAATTCTGTACAAAGAAATCCTGCTGTAACAAAGTGTTTATCTGGAATTATTTCGTCAGTTACGCTAATTATTTTCAAATTCTTTGGGATCAAACTTGTTTCTTCAGTTAATTCATCTGTCGCTCCTTGAGCGAAGGTCTTGTGCCATTCAAGTTTTCCACCAGGCATTGTCCAAGTACCTTCTCCATGTAGCTCAGAATCTGCTTTTTCAGCATCATCATGTCTTCTACCGAGTAAGACCTTATTATCTCTTACAACCATTACACCTACACCTGCTCGAGGATATTTCTTTTCCATCAAATCAGATAGGATAAAAACTTTAAAACAATTTGTATTAAAAATTATATTAATCTCAAGGCAACTGCTACAACAGCTATTGCTACAACTAGGACAATAACTACCTTGGGTTCAATAATTAGTTTTGACTTATATTCATCGTCAAAATATCTAACGATTCCACCCTCGGATGAAGGCATTCTAACGCGGTTTCGTCTTCCCATATTTTGTCTTTAAACTAAGATTTAAGAAGCTTTCTAATCAGTGTTTAACTCGATAAATTAGAGTACTTTTATCCGAATCGGTTAATGCAGCAAAGGTTACCCAATTAACTGGATCAAAATAGAGATAAAGTGTATTTTTAGATACTTCTGTAGAATTTATATTTGGTGTACCATCTTCACTTGGTGTGAATGGTTTCTTTCCTCCAAAAAGTTTCTTTTGCTCTTCAGTACAAAAACCAATAGAATCAAAATTGCCTTTAGCCCCTAGAAGCAAGTCAGTTAGTGCAACAATCTCTTGCCCTTCTTTAGGTGGTGCTGTTTTTCTTGGTGCTGGCGGAACTGAATACATATAACTCTTCTGTTCAATTCCTTCTTCAGTTCTTTCCTGATAAGATGTCGCTGCAAAGAGCGCTTTGGTCTCAGGGTCAACATATAAATATAAGGTACGCTCAGCCATACTATCTAGCATAACATGTGGGATACCTGCTTTGTTAACTGAAAATGGATCTTTAGAATCCGTACATAGATATATATCCTCAAAAACGCCCTTATCTCCAGAGATTATTTCCAGAAAATGAGCTTTCTGTATTGTTGTTTGCTCAATAGATATTGTACCACCTTTTTGAGTAGAACCAACTACAGCTATTTTTTTAGGATTTATAGGGGCCTCTGACTTTTCTGAATCAACCATCTAACTATTTAGAGAAAACAAATTTAAGTGTTTCTAAAATTATAAAGTGATCCCGGACAATAAGCTGCCTTTTGTTCTGCTCCGTCACATAGCAAATCTTGGATTTGCTAGATTAGCTCGTAAACGAGCTAAATAAGCGGACAGCAGATACAAGCATTCTACTTAGCGGCTCGAAACCTTGCACGCATCCAGGTCAACATATTTCACCTGCAATTCAGTAACCTCCCTTACGGTCATCGTACACTGAAAAGAGTGTATTTCTGTAGCCGACCGAACCGATTAGAGTTCGCTGGACTTTGCACGTGGGCAGACTTTCCTGAGTAATTTACTAAAGTAAATCCCCTTTGCTTGCTCGCCCGGCATCAATTATATACCTTATTTTAGCTTTAAAAGTGTTATGGATTAGCTGTTTTTAGTACTTCAGGTATTGTTTGGCGATCAATTGCGCTAATAGCTTCTGCAAAAACCTCCTCAGTAAGATTATCTATATCCCATCCTTTTTGAAGCCATAATGCATTTTCTAGATTTCTAGCGCCTTTCGGATCTAAATCAACATTAAAAGTCGGCTCATTATCTGAGTCTACAATATCGGCGTTAGTACCATTATAACGAATATAATAACCTTTCGTAAAATCTATTTCAATATAAATTATATCGTCTCCTACTGACATAATAATTATACCGAGTAACACTTAAAACCTCTTTGAAACTCGACTAAACAAGTATTTATATGAATAACTTTTACTTCAAGTTACTATGAAAACTAAATTATTAGTATTAGTTTTAGCAGTTGTTTTATGTTTAAATGTCAACTTTGCTTTCGCAGATGATAATATTGAAGCAAACATTGTATGGGACATAAGTTCAAAAGAGTTGGTAGTTTCGGGAGTAAGCCCAACCCCAGGTGACGTTGAGATTACAAGCGAAAGAATTGGTGGAGATGGTAGCGGAGATCTTAATTTTCTAATATATACCATAACAGATGATGAAGATAATAATCTAAAATTATTCGTAAAAGAATATAATTTCCGCGGAAAGAAATGGAAGGCATCAATTAATGCAATTAATTATAATGATGACGGCTGGGAATGGTTTAGAACCAAAGATACCAATAACAAATATGAAGTTAATGTCCGCTATAAAAATAATGATATATCCAGCATTACAACAACATTCAAGCAAGGGGATACAAACATTAAAACAAAATATCATGCATCAAGCGATAGCACAAGAATCTGGGAAAATAAGAAATATCAAGGATATGAAGACGGACGCATAATACCTGAAGTACATACTGCTAGTGGTGATATTGAAATAGCTTACTAAACAAAGTAAAATCTTATACATTTTTTCTTTATTTAATTTTTTATTAATCAATCATAAAACGATCATGGACTAAATCAGCAATATCTTTATTATTTCTCAACTCACGGGCAAAGGTGCTACGCGCATAAAGTAGAATCATTGCTTCAGAAATTTGGTTCGAAGCTATTGATTTTCTCCGGAAAGTAATATCTTCGTGGTTAAAAATATCTGTTTTTTCCCAAGCCTCAGAAAAAGGTCCCGCAATGCAAATATAACCATTAAGCATAGTTGGATAAAGTAGACCAAAAACATCATCTGAAGCAACAGTTCGTGGATTTGCATGAGAATTATTTGCTAGCTCTTCAACAAAATAGGTTGGACCTAAAGGATTAACTCTACCAACAACAACTCCAAAATAACACTTCTTACCACCTACAGTAAGATATGTAGCATCCGTACGTACTCTTGCGCTTTTAGGCTTAATTGCTGACCAAAAAGACTCTGGGAACAAACCTTCAATACCTCTAACCATTAAAATTAATATATTAAATATTTAAAACTTATTCGATAGCTCACGCTATATCTTAATTAAAAAATTAATTAATAGAAGCAACACACACAAATATAATCGGTTAGTGGCTGCATGCTGAATGACTCGTTGCCTCGTCACTTACACACCAGCTCTATCAAACCCATCTTCTATGGGAGATTAGACTGTCTCTTTTCGCGTCAGGCTTCGTTCTTAGATGCTTTCAGAACTTATCCTTATCGCGCGTAGCTGCTCGGCATGCCTTGTCAGACAACCGATACACCAGAGGCGCGGATCCCCTGTTCCTTTCGTACTAAGAGATTCTTACACTCAGACAGCCAACACATCCAGTAGATATCAAACAAACTGCTTCGCAGCGTTCTGAACCCAGCTCATGATGCCTTTTAATCGGTGAACCCCCGCACCCTTGGCGGCTTATGCACCGCCAGGATAGGCAAAGCCGACATCGAAGTAGCAAGCGCCATGGTCGATTTATACAAAACTCCATCTCGATTAAGAGAAAAACCATGTGCTAACGATGTTTATCTAGTCATTTGTTGAAAGGTATAACTAACGCTAATTGGTTTTTACCAATTTCGCGATAGATACCATTCAACGTCGTGGGACTGAAATTTCTTTCAGTTCACAAAGACTCGAATATCGTTACACATGCTAAGAGTTCAATGTACTCTAGCATGACACAACTCAATTATCCCCGAGGTAACTTTTCTATCAGATCAAGCGCTCAATAAGAGTGATTTGATGTTCGCTAATCCCCACTTTCGTGTCGAGGTTACGTGCTTTTAATAACCTCGTCAGGCTAACTTTTAGATTTGCCCTCTACTCCCGATTTCCGACCGGGATGAGTTAACCATTGGGTCCTCTTGATACCTTTTCAAGAGGGTGGCGCCCCACCCAAACTACCTACCAATAGGTGTCCTCCGTTGGAGTAAGTTATTCAGACTTGGAAGTGTGGTGTTACACTTTCGACTCCCCATACTCCGAAAAGCATGGATCGACATCTCCCACATACACTGTGCAACCAAAACCGAATAACAGCTACAGGCTATAGTGAAGTTCTACGGGGTCTTCGCTTCCCACTGGACGTCTGTGGCCCGTGCACCACAATAGAAAGTTCGTAAGGTTCCAACTTGGGACAGTGAAGACCTCGTTACTCCATTCATGCAAGTCGTTAATTAAACGACAAGGTATTACGCTACCTTAAGAGGGTCAGAGTTACCCCCGCCGTTTACCAGCCCTTCGTCCGGTTGAACCCGGGTTTCAGGTACTGGCACTGGGCAGAAGTAAGCAGCTATACATAGCGTTTCCGCCTTGCAGCTACCTAAGTTTTTGTTAAACAGTCGGGTCTTCCTAGTAATTGCACCCAGCATTCGCGTGAACAAACGCTGGGACCCCTTCTACCGAAGATACGGGGCTAATATGCCGAGTTCCCTAAATTGGATTATCCTTTCACGTCTTGGCCTTCTCAGCCAGGGCACCTGTGCCGGTTCTGGGTACGGACTTGAAATATTGTATTTGTTTCTTTTTCACGGGCTCCAGGAATTAACCAAACTAAACGCTATTCGCGCTTTCATCTGGGTCTCGCCATTACAGCACTTACCAGATTTATACGCTTAAACACTCAGACAAGAGTGCTTGGTTTATCCAGAAGCGTCAGAAACAAACTACCGTCGCCGAAATATTTCAAGGTACAGGAATATTAACCTGTTTCCCTTTCGGCCGAATCACTTAAGATCCGGTCTTAGGACCGACTAACCCTCAGATGACGATCAGTGCTGAGGAAACCTTGCCCTTTAGACGATGACGTTTCTCACGTCACTAAGACACTACTACTGCTAGCATTCACATCATTGCAAGGTCCATACATTCTCTAGAACATACTTCTACCCTCACAAGGCGCCTGCATACCGGAATATACTCAAAAAGTATACCCGTGAAGTATCGGCAATTGGTTTAGTCCCGTCCATTTACGGTCCCGGTGATCTCGGCGGGTGAGCTGTTACGCTTTCCTTAGAGGGTGGCTGCTTCTAAGCCAACCTCCCCGCTGTTTTAGATCAACGAAACCTTAAGTACACTTAACCAATATTTTGGGGCCTTAACTTCACTCTGGGTTGTTCCCCTATAGGATACCAAGCTTAACCCGGCACCCTGTCTCCCAATGTCTACACAGACCAAAGATTCGGAGTTAGACAAGACACCGAGGAATTTCTCCCCCTAAATGCCTAATCTGTACTCTACCCTTCGGACATGCTCGATTGAAATTAGACTACGGCCTATTTCTGCAGGAACCAGCTATAGCCTGACTCGATTAGCTTTTCACCCCTATACCCAGGTCAGAAGAACACTTGTACGTAGCACCTCTTCAGGCCTCCACGGGGTCTTACCCCCGCTTCACCTTGCCCAGGCATAGCTCGTCAGGCTTCAGGTCTTAATCATGTGACTCCACCGCACTTGCATACGGCTCCCCTCGTAAACTGCGGGAATTTGCTTTCGCTGTGGCTACCCTTTACAGGTTAACCTCGCCACATGAGTAAACTCGCTAGCTCATTTTTCTAAACGAATGTTGCAACACCGAAATGCCGCAACATACTATAACCATTTGTTTTCAAGATCTTTTCACTCCCTGTTAAGGGTTCTTTTCAGCTTTCCCTCACGGTACTTGTTCACTATCGGTCTCAGAAATATTTAGGGTTGGAAGTTATTGCCTCCCACATTCATACGTCAATTTCAAAACGCACTACTCGTTGCTAGCAATCATCTCACTCAAATCAAACTACGGGGCTATCACCCTCTATAGCGTTACTTTCCAGAAAACTTCATTTGAAAATTACGAGATGTAACTAGCACCACATCTCCACTACCTCACGATAGCGGATTCGGAACGCCCTTCTCCCCGTTCGTTCGCCATTACTAAGGGAATCTCTATTGATTTCTTTTCCTGCACTTACTAAGATGTTTCAATTCAGTGCGTACCCGATCGCATTGCGATCTTAAGTCGAAACTTAACCGAAGTCGGATTAGGCTATCTTGGGATCAAAGGCTGCATGCGCCTACCCCAAGCTTATCGCAGCTTGCCACGGCCCTCTTCAGTTTCTAGAGCCTAGCTATCCAACAAATGGCTTCATTATTGTGGTGTTGCTTCCATCAATTGAACATCAAAGTGTGTTCAATAACACAGTGCTGAAGCCATAAAGGCAACAGCGATCTCAACCGCAATCACAAAATTGCGGTAATGAGTATGATTGGTGATTTGTTTTGCTTCTAACAGTTCTTTGGGGTTAAAAGACCTTTCTTCCAAGAAAGGGATTTTAGTGGACCGGGTGGGATTTACATCGAACAAGTTCGCTTAAAACGAACTACGTTCATTTTGAACCCACAATCTCCTGCGTGCAAGGCAGGCGCCCTACCGGATTGAGCTACCGGCCCAATGTTTGCGCAAGCCTGCGAGACTTGCACTCTAGCAGTTAAGTTCCCAAAGCGCAAATGAATGCGCTAAGGGATTTAAGTAAATTGTAGTGTTTGCGGTGGGGTAATACGTAAATGATTTTACGCATACCCCGCCCGCTAAGGTAAAGGAGGTGATCCATCTGCAGGTTCCCCTACAGATACCTTGTGTCGACTTAGCCCGCCTCGCTGAATCAAGATTCGAATCCACCAAAAAATGAATCCTCATCCTAACCCAACTCGGTTGGCTTGACGGGCAGTGTGTGCAAGGGACAGGGACGTATTCACCGCACGATGCTAACGCACGGTTACTAGAGATTTCGGCTTCACGAGGGCGGGTTGCAGCCCTCGATCCGGACTGAGATTGGATTTAAGGGATTAGCTCCTCCTCTCGGAGTTGCATCCCGTTGTTCCAACCATTGCTTGCCGCGTGTAGCCCAGAGGATTTGAGGCATACAGACCTACCGTTGCCTGCACCTTCCTCTTGCTTTCGCAAGCAGTCTCTTCAGTGTGCTCCACTTCAAAAAAGCGGATAGCAACTGAAGACGCAGGTCTCGCTCGTTGTCTCACTTAAGAGAACGCCTCACGGTACGAGCTGACGGCGGCCATGCACCATCTCTCAGCGTGTCGAGTGAGCCATTCAGGCTGACCTTCATTCTGCTGTCGCCTCTGGTAAGGTTCCGGGCGTAAAATCCAATTAAACCGCAGCATTCACCTCTTGTAGTGTCCCCCCGCCAATTCCTTTAAGTTTCAGCCTTGCGACCGTACTTCCCAGGCGGCCTGCTTAACATCTTCATTACGACGCTGCATATCCACGAGAGATATGCAACATCTGGCAGGCAGCGTTTACGGCTGGGACTACCCGGGTATCTAATCCGGTTTGCTCCCCCAGCTTTCATCCCTCACTGTCAGACCCGTTCTAGCTAGGCGCCTTCGCCACAGATAGTCCTCCAGGGATTAAAACATTTTACCGCTCCCCCTAGAATTCTCCTAGCTCCTCCCGGTCTCAAGTAAAGCAGTATCTCCAGCACGCTCAACAGTTAAGCTGCCGAATTTCACCAGAGACTTACTAAACCAGCTACGGATGCTTTAGGCCCAATAATCGTGATCACCACTTGGGGCGCCGGGATTACCGCGGCGGCTGGCACCGGTCTTGCCCACCCCTTATTCCTGAAGCTTTTTACACTTTAGAAAAGCAATCCTAATGGATTGCACGAGGGATTCCCTTATCACACTTGCGTGCATTGTAAAGGTTTCGTAACTGCTGCACCCCGTAGGGCTGGAACCCTTATCTCAGTGTTCCTCTCAGGGCTAGGACTCTCATCCCCCTTACAGATCTTAGCCTTGGTAGTCCTTTACACTACCAACAAGCTAATCTGCCGCCAACTCATCCTATGGCGCCGAAACTTTCGAAGAAAGCGCTTTCCAGCTTCTATCTTCTATGGGACATTACCATCAGTTTCCCGATGTTATTTCCCACCATAGGGCAGATTATTGACGTGTTACTGAGCCTTTCGCCAAACAGCAGAGCTGTTTAAACTTGCATGTCTTAGCCGAATCCCTCTAGCAGTGATCTCCAGCAGGATCAACTGGAATTCTTGTTTCTTATCCTCCTGGGTCGCTAAAGATCTCGTTATTGTAATAGAATTGACTTCGTTATATTCTCACATTCACTACATCTACTTTATTCATACCGATTAAAGAAACCGGTATACACGTTAATCTCCATTGGAGTATGATACGTAATTTGGCTCTTTTATAAGCCTTTCCGTAAGAAATCTTCATTGCGTGGCTCGAATTTCTTATTTCCTGATGAGCTCTTTCATCTGAATTAACATTGAAAATTATGTTTATAAAACTTGTGGTGCGCTAATTAACACCTCATAGAATCATTACCTATAGGTATAACGGGTCTAAATCATTGGGATACTAAAGCACCTTTACCGTTTCCTTTCCAACTATTGCGACCATAAAAACCTACCTTGCTATACACCTTTGTTTCCTTAAGCGCATCTTCTCTCTGAGTAATTAAATAAATTCTTAGTGTTTCTAGTTCTTTACCAAACTCAGACATTTGTTCTGCACCTAGACCTTTTAGAGGGTTATACGCTCCAGAAATTATATCCTCATCTAAATCATTCAAAGAATCACGCATAGTCAAAAACTTGACATATGCATATCCGTAGGCACCAATATCTTGCTCATCAGGTACATGTGTTACTGTTTGAAAGAATCTTAAACCGTAATTACCTAGTGTATTAAAATATTCTTGCCACGAGACTCCATATTTTTCAATTGATGATATCTCTTCATTTAGAGTATCGATTAATTCGAGTAAATCTTTATTTTTACCTATTCCTAATAAACTACTTGTGAGTTCGGGGTCTTTTCCCTCAAATACATTGCGATAACCTTGTAACTCGTTATGATCTTCCAGCGTATCGTTACCATCGCGAATATTATCTGCTGTAAATAACATTCTCTTTACTACCTTCAACGCCATTGTATCAGTTTTAGCTGTTGGACTACCTTTATGTTCAAGTATAAGGTAAACTGAACAATAATCACTAGTTTCACAACTGGCCTTATATACACACTCCATACTAAATAGTGGTAACTTATTTTAAAAATCTTACGATACTAACAATAGCTAAGTAAATCGAATTTCAAAAAAATAAATGAACTTAAAGAATAAGGTCTATACCCATTTCGCCCATGATTTTCTTTTGTTCTGGGGTCCATATAGCGGGTTTTCCAGCTTCTCGAACACTTCTTTCTAATTGATGTCCTCGAGTTAAGGCATCATAACCACTTATCATAGGTACTGCGTGTGCTGATTCTACAATATCATCAGAAACTACTGGTCTGTAATTATCACCTTGTTCTACTTTACGCATAGTAGTGTTAGATAAAACTGGTTTTGAAGCTTGACCTCTGAATATATTTGGCATATACTCATCTGCAATTTGTATTGCTTTTGATTCTTCTGATTTTTGTGGTACGGGTGTACCTGTTTTTTCAGATTCTAAGTACGGTTTCATTGTTGAATTTGATTGTGTATTAAGTTCCATTTTCACTAGTGAGTAGCCAGATCCGTTTAAAAGCTTTTCGGTCTAATAATTATCTATTTTGGATGTGCATGTCGGTTTTTTGTCTTAATATATCATATAATTGGTTGTCGTCCTTTACACCTAAGAAACCTACAACTTGGACATCATAATCCTCTGCGTGTTTCGGATCAAAATAAATTGCGTGCGGGTCGCCGATTCTTAATCCTGAAAGCGGATCTGGACCAACCGTCATTGACATGTGCGGTTCTCCTGCACAAACCATATCATAATCTAATACAAGCTCCATGCCTCCATCAGCGGTCTTTTCTACAGATATTCCGCTCATGTAATTATGATGTGACTGAATTTTTCCATCTTTAACAGAAAATAACGGCAACCATGCTTCAAAACCGGTACCATCTTTATCTCGCGGTACATAATCTGAATTAAGTATAAACTCTTCACCAAACTGTTTTGAAATTTTAGTAATTTCATCAACTGTATGACCATGGGTTTCATCACCAGTACAATCACCTGGTAAGAACGCAATAACATAAAGAGTTGCTACTTGCACACCCTTATATAAAACAGGAACCATAGTTCTAGCAGAATTTGGTGACTCTGGTGTCATAAACATTGGTCGATAAGAACCTAGAACAACGTCTTCTCCAAGCTGTTTTACAAAAGGTTCTACATGTTCATCAATTGCTTCTGTGAATGTACCTAGAACGCCTTCCAAATCTGTACTATTATTGATTGTTCCTAGCAATTCTGCCATAGAGTAACTACGAAATTATGTTTAAAAACGTCCTAAATACGTGTTAAACTGCCTTTTACGCGCGGATTGGTCTTTTTTTGTATAAATGGCAGTAAGAATACAATTAATGACGTACAAAGTATAACTGCAAAGCCTAAACTAATAATCAAATTTGGGTCTGGGAAGAAATGTGCATAACTAAGAACCAATATTGCTGAGATTATTCCTCTTGGTCCTGCAATTCCAATAACTCTCTGTGCTAATAATGACTCTTTTAATGTTACAATTTTAACAGTAACAAATCGGATTAATATTATTGCTGTAATCAAAATTACTACAAGTAGTGCTGAATTTATGAAAGCATCGAATGTAATCATTATACCTAGAAGAATATATACAAATGTAACTAAAATCATCTGCAAATTCTCACCAAAGAACATAACAAACTTTGGTGGTGCTGGCTTAACATTTCCATATAACAAACCAACAATTAATGCAGCAACAACGCCGCTAGCACCAATTAATTCTGTTGCTGCAAAAACAACTAGAACTGCTCCAACAGTGACTATTGCAGGCATATCCTCAAAATCAAGATGCATAACACCTTTCAACAAAATCCAACCAAGCATTAATCCTACTGCAACGCCAGTTAGTACGTGATAAAAAAGACCACGGCTTAGTGCTTCTACAACATTTGTACTATATGTAATCATTGTGGCTGCAACAATTGCTACAACTGCTGCAAAAACAGAGTTTAGAGTTGCTTCGATATCTAATGAATCTTTAACTTTTTGTTTGAGTTTTAAATTATTCATAAGTGGGGCTATAACTGTTAAATCCGTAGACGCAAGTAATGCTCCGAAAAGAATTGAAAGATATATATCAAATCCTAATAAAAATTTTCCAATTAAAGTCACAACAAATAATGTTGATATAACACCTATTAAAGCCAGTCCGGTGGATTCTAGAATGGCATTTTTTATTTTATGTATTTTAATATCATAACCTGTATCAAACAAAACTAAAACTAAAGCAATAATCGCAAATGAATGCGCAAAACCTTGTATGCTTTGTGGATCAACTAAACCCAATACTGGCCCCACAATTAAACCCAATAGCATAAGAACTAATGCAAGTGGCCAGCCCGTTTTTTTTGAAAAATGTGTAAGAAAAACACCAAGTAGAATGACTGCACCAAGGATTGCAACAATCATATTAGGATCCATTCAATGTAAAGCGTGAGTTGTATAAAAGTGTATTGTCAAGAAAACTATTTTCCGCAAAATGAACCGACAGGCATAAATGTATAATCAAATTCCTCAGTGAGTTTTGCAAACTCGCTACGCCGTATCAAAGAAGTTTCTCGAATCAGTGCTCTTCGTCCATCACTTTCAGTATCAAAATCTGGTTCAAATATCGGCTCCCAAGGATCTACAGTAAATTGCGCATGTACTTGGGTATTATCACCTATGAGACTATGTAATTGGTAATGTGGAACACTAAAACTTTCGCCTTCACCTAAAATAGTATCTGATATGGCTTTATGTTTAAATTCATCGTGTATCAACTCTTTGGGATAAAAATGAATCTCTAAAGTACCTTCTATAACATTCAATAATTCTTCAAAATATTTACCATTAATCATAAGACGATGGTATTGTGGTTTGCTTCTTCCACTTATGTCTAACATAACTGCTGATTTGTAGGGTGTAGTAACTCTTGCTTTTTCATCAACACATCTTACAGCTAAAGGATCTATTGGTTCCATATTATCACGTTAAAATAACATTTAAAAAGGTTATGAAAAGTGCAGGGGACAGGATTTGAACCTGCGTAGACACTAAGTCAATGGGTTTCTTCGGGCGCAAAGTGCTTTTTAGTCACGTAGCTTGCGCATTCGCGTCACTTTCCTTTCGGAAAATGAAGCCACCTAAGCCCATCCCGTTTAGTCTGAGCCTCTGCCGTGCAGAGAAGTCATTTGACCACTCCGGCACCCCTGCATTATGAATACCTTGATTAATTCAGTTAAAAAGATTACTAATCTAGAAAATCTAGCTTCTCTTTCTACGTCTTAGTCGCTTCTTTTCCTTAAGCTTCTTGCGATACCACTTCCATCTTCCTCGGTATCCTGACTTATTCTTCTTTTTCCACTTTCGACTTGAACGCTTCATGATAATAGAACTGAGTTGAGCCGTTTATAAGGTTTTCTTCTTACCATCCATTTTCCAAATAAAGTAAGAATATACTACTAAACCTAAGATTGCAAGAATAATAAGTACTATAGCAAATATCATTATAAACGTGATAAACGCTGCAATGAACATCAAAAGACCAAAAAACATAAACAATTTTCCAGCAATTTGATGTGTTTTTTTCCAGACATGATCATTAGCTAAAGTCCAAGGCGTTCTTATACCTATGAAAAAATTACGTTTAGAATGCGGAAGTATATATCCAAAATATAATAGCAATAGTCCTACAGCGGGTAAAATCATTGTAGACATATTCAGATCATATCCTAAAGTAGCAGTAAGTGTTGCAGCATATATGAAAGTAAAGAACAGAATAATCACTAATTTCAGACTTGGAAATTGTTTGAATTGTGGAATATTATCTTGAAAAACCGCGATACTTGGAATAATAAGAAATAATCCAAAAACTAAGAACATTATTGCTGGCATCAAAAAAATTGCTTCGGGTGCACTCCAATCATCAACTTCACCCGCAGCATTCCAATGTGTTGGAATCTGATCAGAAAGTGTTGGATAAACATATGCCGATATCACAAATAATATAATAATAATTAAAATCGATGCCCAATCAAACTTTGTTAGTTTCATCATCTAAATGGTAATAATTTGTCCGCCCATTTAATGCTTTCTTTTCTATGTTTCCATGCTATATCCATAAAAAGGTGATGTACTACTAGCGCACGATATTCACCATATCTTTTCTTAATCTCCGCCATGCTCTTTTCTGGCTCAATACCGTTTTTACCAAAAAATATTTGTGAATAAATCTTTCCTTCCCATGGTGGAATTACATCAAGTACTTTAGTGTGAAAAACATCATTAATAATATACATAACGCTGGCTGGACCAACACCATAAATTTTCAGAAGTTCTTCCCGAATATAATCAATATCTTTTCCGCGCAGTTTTGCTTCATCAACTACTCCATCTACAAAATCTTTGCTGACCCTCAAAAAAGTTTTAGCTCGGTATCCCACTTTTAGATCTCTTAAATCTTGTTCTGGAACTTTAACCATTTCTTCGGGTTTCCAAAAACAGAAAAACTTCTTTCCATCGAATTCCATTTGCTTACCATATTCATCTAACATTACTTGCGTCATCTGAGCAGTTCTTTTTGCTGTAGTGTTTTGCAAAAAAACTGTTATCATAATATAATCATACATATCTTCACCACAAAAACCATGCATACCTCTGAACTTTTTTATTACGGGTTTCAATAATTTATCTTCTGAAAATTTATTGTAAAAGTCTGTATAATCTAAATCCCATTCATATCGGTAAGTTAATTCGTTAATTAATTTATCATAATCAAAACTTTTTGTTCCAAAGATTGAAATTTTGATTGCGGGTTTGTCGACAGTACCTTGATTATCAAATTTTATCCCAATATTTGAACCGATCCATTTCATTGTAAACCAAAGCTTGCCAGGTTCCCAACCACCTGTTGGTGTTGGGTAATGCGATGGATTCTCAACACTGTAATCAAAATTATACGGTGCTTTAGGGTGAACAATTGTTGTGTGTAATTTCTTACATAACATCTACTTCTTCCATACCTAAAAGATTTAAGGCTTTCTTAAGCGTTTCATAGAACGCTTTTACAAGAACTAATCTTGCTTTTTCTTCTTTTGCTGATGCACCAATAACTCTGTGCTTTGAATAAAATGTTGAAAATTTTTGTGCAAGTTTATATGAATAATTAGCAATTAAATGTGGTGAATATTGTTCTGCTGCTTGTTCAATAACCTCTGGGAATTTCGAAATTTGTTTTATCAAACTTTTTTCTTCTTTTGAATTCAATATATCAAACTCAACATCTGCTGAAACTTTTTTCTTTGATTTCTTCAATATTTTACTAGCTCGTACAAGAGAATATTGTAGGTATGGTCCTGTATCTCCTTCAAATGAAATAGTTTCTTTGGGATTAAATGTAATATCTTTTCTTGCAGAGAACTTGAGAATAAAATATTTAATCGCAGCAAGTCCAATTTTTTCAGCAATATCTTTTTGTTTTTTAACAGCAAGTTTTGGGTTTCGTTTCTTAACTTCCTTCAGAGCAAGAGAGGACATTTTATCCATTAACTCATCTGCATCAACCACTGTTCCTTCTCGAGATTTCATTCGACCTTCAGGTAAGAAAACCATTCCATAACTTAAATGAAAACAACTCTTAGCCCATTTATATCCTAGAACTTTTAGTGCTTGGAATAAAACATTAAAATGATAATTTTGCTCACTTGCAACAACGTACACGGATTTATCAAATTTAAAATCTTCAAATTTTTTCTGTGCTAGGTAAATATCTTGCGTAATATACACAGTTGTTCCATCAGAACGAACCATTACTTTCTGTCCTAAACCATACTTATCTAAATCAAACATAACTGCGCCAGTTTTATCTTCATAAAATAATTTACGCTTTAATCCATCTAAAACAATTTGACGTCCTTTCTCATAGGTCTCGCTTTCATAATATTCTCTATCAAACTTAACACCAAAACGATCATAAGTTTCCTTAAAACCATTGAACGCCCATGTATTCATTTTCTTCCAAAGTGCACGAACTTTCTTATCTTTCAACTCCCATGCTTTTAACATTATACGTGCTTCACGTTCGAGATTACTATCCTCTTTAACTTCTTGTGAATATTTAACATAAAAATCACCAACAAAATGATCAGATTTTTTGTTTGGTTGTTTATTTTTTCCCCACTTTTGATAGGATAGCATTGATTTGCAAATATGAATTCCTCTATCGTTATTCAAATTTATTCGTTTAACTTTAAATCCCAATATTTCAAAAACATTTGAAACAGATGTACCTAATGCCATATTTCTAATATGTCCTAAATGTAACGGCTTATTTGTATTTGGTGATGGGAATTCAATAATTACTGTTTTTTGGTTTGGTTTGTTAATGCCAAAATCTTTTTTTGTTGCTTGTTTCAGAACTTTTTCTGAAAGTGCTGATACATCATAATAAAAATTTAAGTACGGTCCTGCAACTTCAACTTTTTTGAAACCTTTTGGTACAAGTAATTTATCTCTTAACTCCATGGCTATCTGTCCCGGTGATTTTTTGAATTTTTTAGATAATATAAAACAAGGGAACGCTAAGTCTCCTAATGTTGGATCGGGAGGTACCTCTATCAAACTCTCAATTTCTGCCATCGGTAACAGCGTTATTTTCTGCAAAGTTTTTGCTGCTTGAGTTTTTAGGTCCATATTATTATAAAAAAATCAAATTAATAACGATATTGGTTCACTTCTTGCGTATACGCACGACCTGTATTTTGTGTTTGTTTGCTTTTATAATTTGGATTACTACATCATCTAATACAATCTCTTCACCAGATTTTGGTATGTGACCTAATTTATTTAGAATAAACTCATTAATACTACTAAAACTTGTAACTTTGGAATCAGGTAAGCTGATTTTGAGTCTAGAATCAATATTTTTAATGTTGATATCTGCATCAACATCAAACGTTCTCTTATCAATGTGTTTTATTAGATGTCTATTAATGTCGGTCTCATCATAAATCTCACCAACTAATTCTTCCATAATATCTTCTAGAGTTACAATACCTGCGACACCTCCTGCTGCGTCAACTACAATAGCAAGGTGTATGTGTTTTGCCTGCATCTCTTCTAAAAGAATATCAATTCTCTTTTCACCGGTTACAAAATAAGCTGGTTTGATTAAGGTTCTAATATCTAAATTCGGTTTATATCGTTTTAAAAATTCGCTAACCATTAATACACCAATTATATGATCATGATCTTTTTCATAAACCGGTAGTCTTGAATAATGTGTTTCAACAATTGTTTTTTTGATTTTAGTAATTTTATCAGCAATATTTATAGCAAGCATATTGACTCGTGGCGTCATTATTTTATCGGCGGTTGTGCTGTTAAAGGTGATAACTTTGTGGATTAGGTCTTTTTGGGATTCTGCAAGAATACCTTCTTCATGACCAATTTCAGCTATAGCCCTTATTGATTCATGTGTAACCAAAGGATCATCACCGATTTTTCCACCCATCATATGTATTAGTACATTAGTTATTTTAGTTAAAATCCAAATAACTGGTTTCAAGATTCTTGATAAGAAATAAAATAATGGTGCAAACTTTGTTGCGTGTTTTTCCGCATTTTGTGTTGCATATGCTTTTGGTGTAATTTCTCCAAAAATCAGTACTAAAAATGTTAACACTCCAATCACCATACCAACTGAAGATGAACCAAACATCTCTGTTGCAATAAGTGTAGCAAGTACTGATGCTCCAATGTTAACGAGATTATTACCAATTAAAATTGTTATAATTGTATCATTAATATTCTCACGCAATTTTTCTACAATATCGGCGTGCGGTTTATGATCTTTAATCATCTGTCTAATTTTTAATCTACTCAATGCTGTTATGGCGGTTTCATAAGATGAGAAAAAACCGGATAGGCCTAATAACACAATTAGTAAAATTATTTGTAAATTTACAAGAGGAATGCTCTGAAAAAAAGATGTTGGGTCAAGCATATAATTCAATAAATTTGAAATATAAAAAGGTTAGCACCCCCAGAGAGATTTGAACTCCCGTCCTCAGGGCGAAGGCCTGAGATGATTGACCGGACTACACCATAGGGGCATGGTTATACTGCTTATATTGAATTTAAAAGTCTTTCTCAGACCTAATCACACCAATTACAATTAAATGGTACTTCAGCACATAGAGCCTCATCTCGTTCCTGACCTTCCTGAACAAAAAGTCTATCTGGATCCGGAACGGGAAGAACTCTATTCATACGAGAGACGTCTTGCCCATTACCGTATGCGAAAACTCTATCTGCTATACATCTTACATCAAACTCAACTCCATCAATAGGCACTAACGACATACCAAATGTATTCTCAGTAATATTACCCTCGGCCCCAGTTACTAAACCACCATAGACCGCAAGTCCTGAACCGTCCGCACCGATTGTTAAGAAATCATGTAATTCTAGTTCGGCATCTCCCGTTTCACCGAGAAGATTAATATCCTGCTTAATAACAATATTAGAACCACCATACGCAGTATATGCATCATCTGTATTAATCTTTCTTGAATTCATAAAATCAACATCTCTTACATGAGCGCGACCGCCATTCAAAACAAGCAAACCAATAAACTGGTTATCATCAAACTGCGCGTTTTCCATTAGTAACTTGGCGCGGTTTCTCACTTCTACTACTGCTCTACCTGCGAACGCAGTTATCCCTCCGTTCTCAGTGAAATCTGCAATAACTACCTCACTATCAATATCATTACTAGTTACATATATTGTATTTACATATACTTTTGTTCCTCTATCCATCATACGAAGCGCTCCACCCTCATTATTTCTTAAGTGGACGTCTTCAAGAACTGCTTCAGCGCGGTTTGCTATAAGCACAGCGCTACCATGATCAATATCCATAATAGGTATCCATCCAGTATTCGGAAGCCACATATTCTCCTCTTCAATATCAGTATCGAGTACAAACACCGTATTCATTCTCAGAAATCCACCATATTGTCTTACTCCGAAGTTTTTTCCATGTCGAATTGTCATATCTTCTAATATTGTTTCAGAACTGCGATGATTTGCTCTGATTCTGCTACCATCTTTTAGAGTTAGATCTTTCATATCAATCAAATGTCCGCCAAGATTCTCGATTGATGTATTTTTAATTTTAACACGATTCTTAAGAATACCTACTGCCCGAGCGCCATCATCTGTTCCATGAATGGTTGTATCTCTCTGAATTGCTAAATATCCATCTTCATACTCACCGGGATAAAGATCTATTATTAACTCTTCACATTCTTGTTCTTCAGCATAATCAAATGCTTCGGTTATTGTTGTGAACTGTTGATCTGATCCAACTATAACATCACAATCTCCGACTACGGGTGCATTAAATATATTCATGAAATTCATCAAAAATGAGATTATAGCAAATCTAAAACCATTAAAGAAACCGACTGCCGCGTAAGTTATTCTTTCATCTAAAATTGCTGTAGCAAAGGTTCCCATTGGATCATCTGATTCTGTAACTTCATTGAAAGTTGCTTCATCAGAATACATACTTAATGTAGGATTATCAAGTCCGCCATCGCCCGCTTGAGTTATCAGACCATCTTCTGTAACAAAATGGTGTAACAATTCACCATCAATATAAATATTAATTCGTTGGTTTCCAAACGTCTGAGCAGCAATACCTTCTAGCTCTTCACCTTCTAAACTCGCAATATCTAAATCTGCAGCTACAATTGGTAAAAACAGCATAATTAAAGGAATTATGAAAAGCACTTTTTTTATCATTTACTAAATGTATTCTATATAATATAAGAATTACTAAAATGGGCAGGAGGAGATTTGAACTCCCGGCCTCCGGCTTGCTTAAACCAGAGAAACTTCCTAACGGAAGCGGTCATATAAGACCGGCGCTCTAACCAGACTAAGCTACCCGCCCAAAGTTTTTGAGCGCCTGAGAGAAGACTCGAACTTCTGACCTTGCGGTTAACAGCCGCACGCTCCACCAACTAAGCTACTCAGGCATAGAACTAAGGCATTTCTTTATTTTATAAAAGTTCTTATTGAAAGATTTATATAATACAAACTATTATTGGGGGTAATGCTAGACTTTAATAAGATAATGAAGAAGATGAGCTGGCAAGATGTGGGTATTGTAAAATTTATTGTATTTTTCTTTACACTTTTTTTAGTTAACTTCATACCACAATTATTAGAAGTTGATTGGAGAATTTGGGGAATACTTTGGATCATACCATGGTTATATCTTATGCATAAAATCTTCATAAAGAAATAAATACTGTTGGACTCGGGATGAAGAGCCCAAAACAGCATAATCAGGTGACTAAGCGGAGCCTAAACTAACGTTTTTCCAGCTATCCATGCTACGAAGCACTTGGCTGAAAACGTTGCTAACCTCTTTCGGATCTAAGCTATTTGGATCTGAGTCGTATAAGGCTTGCAATTTATTCTGGACTCTTGGGATGCTCATTACACCATAGAAGTCATTTTTATTTACATGTTCTGCGTTATCTCTTAGCTTAACCCAATACCAGATGTCAGCGCTTTTCTTTTGTAGGAAGTTTGGAATTTTCATTTCAATAATCTATATTATCTGATTGTATATAAGGAACATAGAGATTTGTCGAGTGTCTAATAATCCGTAGTATATCGTTTATGAGACAAAAAACAGACTAATCTAGAATTCATCCAGACTTTTATTCTGAATAATCGATTTTTCAATCTTTTGCTTTTGGTTCAAACCAATATATCTTATAATCGTTGAACGTCCCTTAAATCCCGCTCCACTTTGTTCTAAATTTATGAGCTTCCGATTTTCTAATCGCTCGAGTTTTCTTTTGAAAGTTTTTTCAGATTTAATTCCACCAGAGCTTTGATATGCTTGAAATAATGATCCGAAATGCTTTCCAGTATGTTGTTTACAAAGTGAAAGAACATGCTTTTCTTCATCAGTTAAGTCTGCAGAGCTTTTGATATTAAAATCATCTATTCGAGTTATAGCATCGGCAACGTGTTTTTGTAGAACTTTTGGCGAAGATTCACCTTCAGCAATCTCTCCAGCTACTTTCAATAATTTTATTCCTACACGAATGTCTTTGTATTCAGATGCTTTTTCAGTAAGCTGCTCAAATGCTAAATCTTCCCAAGCATTCTCATAGAAGGCGTATTTCATTCTTTCTTTCAAAATATCAAAAACTTCTTTTGATGTGTATGGTTTGAACTCTAGTGATTCTGGGATCAAACGTGATTTTATTCTACTATCTAGTTCGGCACCCCAGTTTTTCTCGTTTGTAATCATAATTAATGTTCTTCGAGGTATTTCTTCAAGAACGAAATATAAAAAATCATAATCATCTGCTTTATCTATCTCATCAAAAATTAGGACTACTCCATCGGCTTTTTGGATTTTATCACGTATTTTATTTATTATTTCGTTGGTTTTTAGGTTCTGGGTGAATGGAAAACCAACTTGCTGTGCAATTTCGCAAAGAACTTTATAAGTTGTATTAAACTTCCAACAATTCAGAAAGACTTGAACGACTTTTTTATCTGATTCAAATTCATCTAAATCTCTAAGTACTCGCTTTGTAGCCGCAGTTTTTCCAATTCCGGGCGAACCACTAATAAGTACGGTCTTACCATTACGATCATGAAAAAGAGGTTTTATTGAGACCGATACTGCTTGTTGTTGTTCTTCTCTATGGGGCAGAAGCTTTGGTACAAAATCGGGATCTAAAGCATCAGGATTAGAAAAAAGAGTCTGATCTGCTTCTAGGAAGTTGAAAGCCATACAAGAAGTTCTTAATAGCTGATTTAAACATTTCTAGAGTGTAATATATCCTAAAATAAAGAGCGTGGTTAGAATTATTGGTTGATGTAATAAATAAATAATCAATGAATTGCGCCCTAAAAAGGAAAATAATCTGATTCTGGGATTACTCGCTAACTCCTTGATTTTGAAAGTTCGACCATAATTTTTGTATAATATATTGCCTAGAAAGATTCCAATAAGCACTGCACCAAACCAGGGAAAAACTGGAAAATAATCAACGGTACTAAATTTTGCGGGTGACAGACCTAACCAAATAAAGAAAGAACTATCAAATACTATTTTTTTAATATAAAATCCAATTAATATAAAAAACACAGCCCAGACAAGATTCGACAATTTGTTTTTGAGAAATGGGATGGATAAAATAATTGATAATCCTATAAAATGAAGTACTCCAAAAATTATGAAATCTTCGCGAATAAAAAACCAGCTAACTACAGTAATTACTAAGCCCCATAAAAATATTGTAAATCCTCTTTTTAGATATTTGAGAAATATCTTCTTTCTGCTCCAAGTTTTTACACGAGAATAACTTAAGGTTAAAGATATACCTACTAAGATAAGAAATAATGTTGCAGTACTTCTTGCCAGAAGCCACCAAAACCCAGAGTTGTAGCTAATGTTAAAAACTTTAAAATAACCTAAAGAAGTGACTGCATTTGAAACAAGCATCATAATTATAGCAATTCCTCTAAGAAAATCGATCTCCCAGAATCGCGTTTTAATTACAGACTGCGTCATTCATAAAAATATGGTAGATTCTTTATGAATATTTCTAGTCAAGAGCGAGGTGTTCATTTAGATGTTGAGCACAAGATTCAACTTGCGTTTTATACAGACCAATACTACCTTCTTTGATACTCTGCTTAATATCCTCAACCATACCCCTATTATTCAATACTACTCTATCAACAAAACGATCAATAATTTGTGTTTCATCTTTAGGCCCAATTGATTCTTCTAATACAGTTCTAACGGCATTTTGAAAAAATAATCTAGAGAAGTTAAGTTCGCCATTACCTCTTAAACTATGCAAATACATCTTTCGAACATCTAAACCGCGTGCAGCGTTTGTGGTTTGTAGTTGACGTTGGAAATTTGTTCTTCTTTCGTCATATAATAAATCTATACGTTGCTTAAATTCTGCTTCTGCTATACCATTTGCACAGATTATTTGGCCTACGGTTTGTGATGCATTTTTTAAATATTGAACAAAGGAATATGGAAAAGTAACTTGATTTAAAGGATGTAATTCGGCTAATGAAAAAATCCCGAAATCAAAGGGTATAAAATCTGATTCGGATTTGGCTGCTTTTAATATCCCTGCCAAATCACTATAAATATCATACCCCGTATCATAACGTAATTTTGGATTTTCTGTTGTAAAAAAAATAACGTCTATGTCTTCAGGTTGTTCAGCACCATAACCTCCAAATAGATATGCTACTTGTAAACCGCGCACCTTCGGTAATAAATCTTGCAACCACTCTAGCTGTGTTTCAACAGAATCTAACATCTCACTAAGAAGTAAAAAAACGTTATAAGTGTTTTCAAAGTTTAGTCATATCATAAATTTCAAACTTGTGGTGTTTTAACAATATCATTGCTCGCCAGTCGGCAATGTATTTATTAAATTTATAACGAATCTCATTTGTAACTTCTGCCAAATCATTGGCATCTTTTGCTAATACTACGCAAGTAAAATCCCAATCACCAAGTATTTGCATCAATTCGACGACGCGGTGGTGTGATTTTAAATATGCTACAAACGAATTAACATCTTTTTCTGAAGCATCTTTTATCTTGATTTTGATATCGGCCATAAGAGGATATCCAATCGCAACAGGATTTACTAAGACTGATTGCATAAAAACATTTACTTTGCGCATCTTTTTTATTCGTTGGTGAACTGCATCAACTGAAAGTCCAATCTTTCTAGAGATTACAGTAAGGCTCTCTCTAGCGTTTTCTTGTAATATCATAATTATCTTCCGATCTTTGTCGTCTAGCTTATATTCCATAACACGTATATTTCATGTATATTTATAAAATTATCGTATATTTTACGTCTTTTCTAAGATAATAATATAAAAGGTCCTTGAAATTATCTGTTATCAAACAGTAATAGACTATAACTATGGCTAAGCAAGAAAATAATAATAAATTACTAACATACGTGGGAATGAATGCATTTCAGGATGAATCTATGAGTTTTTACAATTTACAATTGCTTGTTATACGTGAAAATAATATATTAAAGCAATTAAATGCTCTACGAATCGAAGATAAAAAAAGCAAGGATGCTCATTGGATAGTAAAACCTACACTGGATCTATTACTCAATCGATTTGCTCTAAAAAGACATGTAATTGATGGTAAAATAACTATAGATAATTTAACTGAAATGGGTTTTCCTAAACCTGTTGCTGAAGATGTTTATTCAAGACTTTATCAAGATACAGATATCCGACAACCGTTCCAATATACTGAATAATTTAATCTAACCAGTTCTTTTCTTTTATGACTCTAGGTAAATACGTATCAGCCATGAACTCTATAGATTTACTAACCAACGCATCAGATTCTACTTTGTAACCAAAGTCGCGCATATCCTGCAGTTCTTTCTGCCAGTCTTTACTTTGGAACCATTCATATTTAGAAATTTCTTTGAGTCTTTTAAGATCGTGACCTTCTAATTTAATCCAATTAGATTTTGCAATATCAAACTTCTTAATATCGCCAGTTTTCAGTCCGATAAACTTTGCATCTGGGCAAGCTGCTTTCTCTGAGAAGAAAGCTAAATTAATACTTCCTTGTTTGTAAACTGAATAAATATAATATCCATAAGCATCATTATCGCAGAAAACATAAACGGGTATGTTAAATGCTTTAGCAATTCGGGAAACTAATCTTCGGTCAGAACGTGCTGCTTGACCTTTACCAGTCATTAACAAACAGTTGTTTTTCTTCCAGAACTTTGATTGATTTAACAAATTCCATACAGCGAACTTCTCCACAACCAAAATAAAATCGGCCGTACACTCTTTGAATTTAATAACATGTGGTTCAGTATTTGGAGGAATTGCTGCACCAGCCGAACCCATTTTTGAACAATCAATTAGGTCGTCTGTTTTTAAATCTTCATATTTTAATGGACCGGAAATTACTCCACTAGGTGTTGCTTCAAGCCCTAATGTCTCTCTTAGAGCATTTATTGTGACTTCAACATCTTCGATAACTGGGTCCGATTCGGTTGCTTGGTCATCGAAGGTGTTTTCTTTAGTTCCTTCGATGGAATGTTTTAGAATATAATACAACTGTCTTGTTGAAATTGCAGGTTTATCTTGTTCTAAAAGTTTCTTTATCTGCGCAGCAACAAGTGCTGTCTGCATAAATTTCTTTGATTGACCAACATTAAAGAAAGATCTAGTTTGCTTTTTATCACCTAATTTAATCATACGGTCCTTTTTATCAAAATAAGCATTAGCCAAAGTTCTTAATGGGATGGACATTTTTGGATCTTTTGAATCATCAACATACTTCTGGAAATCAATTCCAATTTCTTTCAATCGTTTTATTATTTCTTTTTTATCTTGTACCATTATTCCTCATCCTCCATTAGTTCCTCTTCTTCTTCTCTTGATTCTTCTAATTCTTTTTCTTCAACTTTTTGCTTTACTTCTTTAGCTTCATCTTTTTCCATCTTTTCTTCTTCTTCCTCCAGCTCTTCTAAATCTGCTCCAGTTGAATACATTGATTCAGCAATAGTATTTAATTTAGCAATTACGCTTTTTGCTTTTTTATCAACTTCTTCGGTTGTTAATTTGTAAGCATCATCTGCATTAAGAGAAACAATAGCTTCTGCAACTTCTTTTGCGTATGCTTTGAAAATTTCTCGCTTTTTTGCTTCAATTTCAGATCTGCGCTTTTTACTAACATATCTTTGTAAACTTCTAGCACATTCCTGAATTGCAAGTCTTACTTCTTTTAATATTTCGGGATAACCTGATACTGCTTCTTTTGATTCAGATGTGAATGGTACCCAAACAGAAGCCATATGAACCATAACAATTGCAGGTCCGGTTGGTAATGATCCAGAACTTTGTGAAAGACCATAAGGTTTCCAATTCATTTTCTTAACGGATTGAGTTATTGCACACGCGCCTTCTTGATATAATAACGGAACTTTATTTGCAAATCGAATGAGTTTGACAGATCCTTCTTGATCTAATTCGCCACCATATGCAATCGCAACTTCGATTTGGAAAGGATTTCCACGATAGACGGTTGGTGGTCTTGAAATAGAATGAACAAAATCAACATCTAACTCGCTACGTAGGGATTTTTCTAATAATTCTCCACCAATTGGAGAAAGACAATCTAAACTTGGGCGAGAAACTTTAGCATTTTGCATACCTAAAATTAAACGCTCAATTTGTTCTGGTTTGATTAATTTTGGTGAAAATTGTGGATTAACTTCACCAATTTTATTATCTTCAGATAATTTTTTGTTATCATCTTCAATTGCGTTATTTGCAATTTTTATTATCTCTGTAGCGGTTCCGCCACCGACTTTATCAAATTCTTTTGTAAAAAATGATTTAACGGTTCTAGCAGAAGTAACTTTTAACATTCTTTTTAGAACTCCGAGTTCAACACCATGTGGGTGTGGTCTGATTGGTCTTGCTTTTTTTGGTAGATTTTCCGTAACTCGTGGGAACTCTAACTTCGCCCCTTTTGGATCAATATAAGTTATTTTAGCATGTGGTGTAACGATTGCGGTTTGTTTTATGTACTCTAATACAGACTGTTTATGTTCAACATATTTTGCAGTCATTTCAACAGCAATTCGAATACCTGATGGTTTTTCGCCCCAATCGAATGTTTCTCCAGAAATTATCTCAGGTTCATTCTTTTTAACATCAATATTCATAATGTACATCTTTGCTTCAGGGTCTTTCTTTGTTTTAGCAATCAAAATTGCGGGCTTACCGGTTGTAAGCTGACTATATAGAATAACTGAAGATATACCAATACCTTGTTGGCCTCGTCCTTGTTTTCCACCCATAGTCTGGAACTTTGAACCATATAGCAACTTACCAAACGCATTCAGTAAATGTTTTTTATCAATTCCGGGTCCATTATCTTCAACAATTAGTTTAAATCGTCCAGGTTTAAGTTCGGAAATCTGTACCATTATTTCAGGTAAAATATTATTTTCTTCGCACGCGTCTAGCGAATTATCTACTGCTTCCTTAACAGATGTTAATAGAGATTTTGCCGGATTGTTAAAACCAAGTAAATGCCTATTCTTTTCAAAAAACTCTGCAACAGATACTTGTTTATGCTCAGAGGTATCGGTTTTCATAGTCTTAGAATCAGCCATTATTCAATACAATGGTAGTCTATATTAAAAAGGTTTTGGAAAATCTTTCAATTTTGAGCATAAATTATACGTTAAATTCAATACATATCAATTACTATATCTCTTACTCTTTATCTTTAAGGAATTTAAATGCACTTCCATATTGAGATCCAGATAAAAGTGCTTCAACGGCTCGTCTTGCATGCTCGACGTCTTCTGCTTTTCCCAAAATAGCCACTGTTTTTCCGAAAACTACAATTTCAGTGTTTGTTTCTTTTTCAATTATGTTTTTTGATTTCCCTTTAGTACCAATTAATCTGCCTAAAATCCTTTGGCGTGCTTTTTTTTCTTTAGCACCAAAATCGGTAATATCTATTATTTCAGCACAGTATTTATCATCAAAAAGCTTACATGCGTTTTTTGGTGCGAATCCCCGTCCAACTAATTCAATTACTTGTTTAGCAAAATATAATTTGTCAACATCATTTCCATTAATGGTTATTTCATTAGAATTAGAATCTACCCAAAGTTTTACGCCACCTTTTTTCTCAATCTCTTTTCTAGACGATCCGCCTTTACCAATCAACGCAGCTACCCGCTCTTGCGGTATTAATATACTTTCTTGCATATTTTAGAATTCCTCTACTTCTTCTATTTCCTTAAAGAAACCTTTTTTCTTTAACCAATTGACTTCAACTGGGCGATATTTGTAAATAATATTTCCCTTTTTGTTGCCTTCTATTTCCCATGGTTCAACAATAACTGTATCATTAGGGCGAACCCATAGTCTTCGTTTCTTAGCACCAGGTACTTTACATAAACGTTCTTTACCATCAAAACAGCGTATTCGAGACTTACCCATACCTAATCTAACATCAACAATGCCAATTGTTTGCGTACCTTTTGGTGTACGTACACGAAGTACTTCACCTTCTACTCCAAAAGTTTTCTTTTTCTGGTAAGAGTGTCTTGCTTGTTTCTTAAATTTCTTTTTACGCTCCATAATATAATTAAAAATAACGGTTTATAAATATTGGTAATACTCTATCTTTTATTTAACCGTATAGTTGACTGGTATTTTGGTTTATTTCGAGTTCTATCCCAACTATATTCTTTACGTGTTTCTTTCATACGCATATTGAATTTTTGTTTTGTTGCTCGCGCAATTTTTAGCCCAATAGATCTGGAGGTAACAAATATATCAATACCTGTACGTAGTTCTTTTATTTCTACAACAAACTTACTATAACGCGCAAAATATTCATACATTTCTTGTATGAATGTTGGAGTATTAGCTCTTGTGCGTAATTGAATTTTACAACGATTGGTTTTACCTGTATTGGCTTTACATGGCGGACAAAGTTGTTTTGCAATTGCTAAATTTATTGGATATTTCTTAGAGAATATACGACCTTTAAGCTCAAAAGTAACTTCCATAAAACTACCAAATTTAACTTTATCTAAATCAACACGTATTACTTTAACTTGGTCTGGGGTTTTTATTGCTTGCTTAACTTGTTCTGCAAGAACTGCAGGATTTAATTTATTATGTGTAACCCAAAATCGCGTTATTAATGATGCACCACATTTTGAGCAGATTCTAAGTTCTTTGCTTTTTGGTATTTTGATTGGGTGTGTATCAAAGTAACAATCCTCACAGAATCCATCCATTAGTTTTGTTTCTTTACCACATTTAGCACAAAATTTTGACTTTAGAGACATAAAATAATTAGATTATAGAGTATATAAAAGTTAGTAAAAATAAATAAATCACCTGATGCTTATTTTATCAGGTTAAAGTATTTTGCAAATAATGTTAGGGCTATAATTAATGAAATTATTGCTACAGATAAACTTCCCATGGCACCACCCGCAATTGCTGCGCCAGTTGGAGTTAACACACCAGTTCTTATAGACATTACAGCAACAATTAAGGTTATAATTGCAGCCACCAACCCAAGATTTATTTGATTCATTTCATACCTCCATATATTACACTACTAAACGCTACTTGTTATATTTATACTTTACTTTAGAACTTTAAACTATTCAATTTTTTTACTCGTTCTTTAACTGCGGGGTGTGTTGAAAATAAATTCATTAATGACTTTGTAGAGAAGGGGTTAACAATAAATAGGTGTGCAGAACTATTGGATCCAAATCGCATTGGATGTGCTTTTGAATGTGTTTCTAATTTCTCCAATGCTGTTGCTAATGATTTTCCGTCACCAATAAACTTTGCACCAGTTTCATCGGCTAAATATTCTCTAGATCTTGATATTGCAAGCTGAATTACCATAGCAATTATTGGTGTAACTATTGCTAAAACAATTAATTCTATAATTCCTCGACCACCTCTGCCACGTCCGAATCCACCAAAAATTGCTGCCCATCGCGCCATAAATGCTATCATAGAAATCGCTCCAGCAATTGTTGCGGCGATTGATCCAATCAAAATATCGCGGTTTTTTACATGTGCCATCTCATGTGCAATAACTCCTTTCAATTCTTTTTCTGTAAGTAAATCAAGTATACCTGTAGTAACTGCCACAACTGCGTGCTTTGGATTTCTACCTGTGGCAAATGCATTTGGATTTTGTGAGGGTACAATATAAATTCGCGGAACTGGTATGTTTGCTTTCTTCGCAACTTCTGCTACCATTTGGTGTAGTCGCGCATATTTACCTACGTCGGCTTCTTTTGCTTTATACATCATTAGAACAATCTTATCAGAAAACCAGTAACTTCCAAAATTTAATAGCATAGCAAAAATAAATGCGAGCACGATTCCGGACTGTCCACCGAAAAACGCTCCAATAAATAAAAGCACTCCAGTTAGACTACTCAATAAAACAACCGTGCGTATTTGTGTACCTATCATAAAACGTGTAAAAATCAAACTTTTTAAGATTAATCCATGCGTTCTTTCCTTAAAAGTTCAGCAATACTTTCCAAATGCTGTATTGTGTTTTTCGAAAAGATTTCAATCATTTCTTTTATTTTAGCATCTTCTACATTACTTAATTGGTCTGCTAAGAAGGTTTTTGCTTCAGCCTCGTTCTTTTCATTAATTTCAAGATAACCAATTATTTCAGGCAACGTAGCACAAAGAAGCGTATTTAGATCCATATCAATCGCGCTAAATTCTTTATCATTAAAATCTGCTTTTAGTGCTTTAATTTTAACAATACATTCATTCTTGTGTTGTCTCTTTTCATCTTTAAGTTGTGCAAGTAACTGTTTCACTTCACCATCACACAGCCGAGAAATTTGTTCAGCATAACGTTTTTCAGCATCAAACTCATGTGATGCTATTTCTATTAATATATCTGTATCTGCCATCAAATACCCATACATACTCAATTAAATAAACTTGTTTTGTTAAGAGAATATTACATTAACTTCATAATTTCATCAAAAGCAACAGGAAGTTCAGTTATTCCTTGGTCGCCATCAAAATGATATAAACCATCTACTGTGATTAACTTTGCTCCAAGTTTAGGTTTAAATATTTTAGAATCACTAAGCGGAACACAAGGATCATTTGTAGAATATAATAAGGTAAACTTGGAATATTGTTTAACTTTCTGCCAGTTTATTGGTGTCTCAATCCAGGGTTTAGCTATCCGCTTTTCATCCGGACCATACCATGAATCATCTTCGATAAGCGTCACCCATGGCGCTACCAAAAGTACTCCTCCCGCCTTAACGCTTGAGTCTAGTGTTTCAAAATATCTCAATATCGTCTGACAACCAATGCTATGTCCTACAAAATAAGTATTTTCATCAACTTTACCTACAACTTCAGCTAATTTAAACACCCAAGCATTAATCTTTGGAGCAACAGAATCGGGCATCTCCGGTACAACTACATCAACTCCTTTCTTAAGTAGTGCTTGTTTCATCCAGGGAAACCAATCAGATTTTGGTGAACCTTCCCAACCATGCACTAAAATAACTCTTTTAACCATTATTAATCTACCAATAAAACGTTAAAAAGATTTAGATAAGCGCCGGTGATCGGATTCGAACCAATATATCCAAAGGAAAGTGGCTTTCGAGGCCACCGCAGTACCAGATTGTGCCACACCGGCATAAAGCAAATCTAAATTTGCTGAATTGAAAATTTATTAATTTTCAATAGTTGAGAATCAAAAATTTATTATAAAAGACTTATTATTATGTAATATGTATGAAATAATTCTTGGTCGGAACGAAACCGACCTAAAAAAACTTGGTAGCGAAGCAACGATTCCTATTGGGAAGCATTATGTTCAGATGGAACGCATGAAAAGTCTGGCAAATGCAGTTTATCTTGATGTTAATCGACCACATGCAATACTTGTCTGTGGAAAGAGAGGTAGTGGCAAATCTTATACTCTAGGAGTTATGGCTGAAGGTTTAGCTAATTTGAAGTCCGAATTGCGAACAAATGTTGCTACGGTCATTTTTGATACGATGGGCATTTATTGGACAATGAAATATCCGAACTATAAAGATGATAAGGTTTTGTCTGAATGGAAGTTGGATCCTAAAGCTTTAGCACCGCGAATTTTTATTCCAAAAGGACTCTATGAAAACTTTGAGGAGAAAGGAATTCCTGTTGATAATAAATTCGCGATTGGGTTTACTAGTATGACTGGAGAAGAATGGTGCGCTTTATTTGATATCGATATTAATAGCAATGAAGGAATTCTTATTGAAAGAATTATATTAAACATAACTCAAAAACAAATAACTTTGGATAAAATTATTGATCTCATAAAAAAGGATGACCGATCAAGTGAACAAGAAAAGAATTTGGTTATTGCACGTTTTGAGTCTGTTGATAAATGGGCAATTTTTTCTGAAAAAGGTACAAATTTTGATACTTTTATCAAAGGCGGTGAGACTGTTATTCTAGATTTAAGCGCATATAATTTAGTTGAAAACGGGCAACGTATCAAAGAATTAGTTATTAGTTTTATTGCAAAGAAAGTTTTGCAACAAAGATTAATTGATAGAAAAGCAGAGGAAGTTAAAGAAATTAAAGGTATGTCGATTGGTAAGGGCATTACGAAAGCACCACTTATTTGGATGTTAATAGACGAAGCACACGAATTTTTGCCTAAAGAGGGTTCAACTTTATGCTCCGATCCATTGATTCAAATACTTCGTGAAGGTCGTCAGCCAGGTATTTCTTTGGTTCTTGCAACGCAGCAGCCTGGAAAGATTCATACTGATGTAATGACGCAAAGTGATATTGTTATATCGCACCGACTTACTTCTAAGATTGATATTAATGCGTTAAATGAAATAATGCAGACATATTTGCCTTTTGAAGTACAGAAATATCTTGATAATCTTCCGCGGGTTAAAGGGGCATCAATTGTGCTTGATGATAATTCTGAAAAGATGTATCCAATTCAAATCCAGCCGCGAATTTCATGGCACGGTGGCGAAGATCCGAGCATAATCCGCAAGAAAATTAACACTTCACTGTTTTCTGATAAATGATTAAGTTTTTAAGTCTTCTATAAAAACAGTTACATGGTTAATGCCTACCTTCATTCGACAGACTTTACTGATAACTTAGATATTAAAGTAATGAGACTTAAAAACTACCAAAATAGCACATTTCATTTTAAGGATGAGTCTGAAAATAGTTTATTATTTTTTTCCAAGGAAAACATTGAAAGTGATTGGAAAAATAATAGTTTAGATATATCAACTCAATCATTAGACTTAACATCAAATATACTTGACGCGATATTACAAAGGGAATATATCAATATTCTTAAATTTGAAGGTTTCGGCGAGATTCAGACATTTGGTAGAAAATGGTTACATAAACATGGTGTTGATAAAAGTTTTAAGGGAGTAATTATTTATACGCATGGTGATTTTGCGAAAAGTTACTATCTTGGCGAGTTACCTTACCAACAGATATCCTTGGGCGCTAATACATTAGTATTACTACCATCAAATACTCCGGTTCGCAGATTAAAAGAACGTGTTGAATTAGATGATGGAGTAATAACGCGCGTTGCAACATTAAGAGTATATCCTTTACCAAAGTATCATTTTGATTAAACAAATCCTTAAATTCTAATAACAAAAATTCTGTAAATGTTACATATGCCATTATCTGAGATTATAACTAAAATTGCTACAGGCGCAAAACGTTCTGAGGATGAAGTTAAAGAACTAATTAAAAGTAAATGCAATTCGCATAACGGATTAGTATCAGAAGAAGGTGCCGCACATATTGTAGCTCATGATCTAAATGTAGAAATTTTCAAAGTACCAACTGAAAATAGTGGTAAAATTGATATTAAAGATGTAGTCGTTGGTATGCGTACTTTTGAAATCGTTGGTAAAGTAACGCAAGTTATGGCAATTAGAACTTTTCAAAAACAAGGCAAGACTAGCCAAGTAGGAAATTTTAATCTAACTGATGAATCTGGAACAACACGAATTGTTCTATGGGATCAGAAAGCAAATGTAATTAAAGAAGATAAATTAAAACAAGGCCAAATTGTAAAAATAAAGAATGGTAATGTTAAATCATCAAATTTCTCACCATCTGGAAAAGAAATTCATCTGACAATTCGTAGTCAAATGATTTTGGATATAAACGAGGAAGTTAATGTTGAGGTACCTAAAACTCCTGAAGGTGGATCTATGGAAACTGTTTCTATAAAATTAAAAGATATTACTGCAAACCAACGAATTAAGGCACAAGGTACAATAGTTAGAGTTTATCCTCCCGCATTCTATGATTCTTGTCCACAGTGTGGAAAAAAAGTAACACCTGTGACTGAAGGCCACAAATGTCAAGAGCATAATATTGTAGAACCAAAACCTGCAATGGTTCTGTCCTTTATTCTAGACGATGGAACTAATGCTGTTAGATTTACGGCTTTCAGAAATGAGGCCGAATCACTTTCAGGAATGTCTGGTTCTGATGCTAAAGCAAAAGCAGAAAATCCTGTTTTGATTCAAGAAGAATTTGATAATTTGCTTCTTGGTTCTGAGATAGAAGTTACAGGTAATGTTCGGGAGAATAAAGCATTTGATAGAATAGAAGTATCAATAAACTCTACAAACGCTGGTCTGAACCCGGTTGAAATCGCAAAGAGCATGATGAAGAAGTAGTGGACACTGGACATGTGTGCGTATTATATTAATAAATAAAATAAGGTTGATAAAATGGCAAAGAAAAAAGTAGTTGAAAAAACTGAAATAGTTGAAGAAAAAGCACCTGTTGAAGAAGAATCATATTCCCAAGATGAACGAATAGATGAAGAAACCAAAAAGTCTGGCAAAGAAATAACTAGTCTTGAAGACTTACCCGGCATTGGACCAGTTACAATTGATAAGTTGAAAGAATCTGGTTTTGAAGATTTAATGAGTGTTGCTGTTGCTGCAGGTGGTGTTTTATCTGACGTTGCGGGAATTACTGAAGCTACTGCAAATAAAGCTATTGCTGCAGCACGAGATGCACTAGATTTAGGTTTTACAACTGCTGAGGAAGTTGATAATCGAAGAAAGAGTGTTACAAAAATAACAACTGGCAGTGTTGAATTTGATAAATTAATTGGTGGTGGAATTGAAAGTCAGGGCATTACTGAATGCTTTGGAGAATTTGGTTCTGGAAAATCACAAATAGCAATGCAACTGGCAGTTAATGTTCAGTTACCTGTAAAAGATGGCGGACTGGATGGTTATTGTGTATTTATTGATACTGAAAATACATTCAGACCTGAAAGAATTAAACAAATCGCTGCTGCGCGAGGTTTAGATCCTGAAGCAGTTATGAAGAAAATCATGGTAGCACGAGCATATACTTCAGATCATCAGATGCTTTTAGCTGAAAAAGTTAAAGATTTAATTAAAGAAAAAAATCTTCCAATAAAATTAATCATTGTAGATTCAATGACCGGTTTATTCCGTTCAGAATATGTTGGTAGAGGTACATTAGCTGGAAGACAACAAAAATTAAATCGTCATATTCATACTTTACAAAAATTAGCTGATGTTCATAATCTAGCGATATATATAACAAACCAAGTTATGTCTCGTCCAGATATTTTCTTCGGAAATCCAACTGCAGCTATTGGTGGTCACGTATTAGCACACGCATCACAATTTAGATTATATTTAAGAAAGGGTAAAGCTGGAAAGCGAATTGCTCGTTTGATCGACTCACCATATCTTCCAGAAGGTGAAGCAGTTTGGAAAGTAACTGAGAAAGGTGTTGAAGACGCGTAATCATTAAATAATCCCTGAATTATTTAGTCTATGGAAGCAGTTTCAATTTTTGTTATTCTTATATGTACTGTAATTGCAACTGTTGTTGATATCAAGATAAAAGAAGTACCTAATTTCATAAGTTATTTTCTGATTATATTTGGACTGGGTACAAATTTGCTGTTCAGTTTATTAACTCAAAGTATTGAGCCGTTTTTTTGGAGCGTCATTGGCGCAGGAGTATTTTATGGCTTTGGAGCAGCACTTTACTACACCGGTGTTTGGGGCGGTGGTGATGCAAAACTTCTAACGGGTTTTGGAGCAGTCTTAGCTAACTTTACAAATATTGTTGCTTGGCCGTTTTTGTTAACAATTATATTCAACACTTTGTTATTTGGCGCAATTTTTGGTGTGATAGGTAGTCTTGGTTTAGCAATGAAACATAAACCTGCATTTGTAGATGAATCACGCGAATTGCTGAAAAAATTTAGATATGCTATTTATATTTTATGGGGTACACTCATAATTGTTGTTTGGTTCATATACTCAAGTTTCGCAGTTACAACTAGCGCATTAATTTGGAGTGTTGCTGTTTTGATGTTCTATTTAATTATTATGTTAAAGGCTGTCGAAAATGTTTGCATGTATCGACATATTAATCCAAGTAAATTAGTTGAAGGTGATTGGTTGGCAGAAGATGTAAAAATAAATAATAAACTTATTTACAAGCCCGCAAAAGAAGGAATTTCTAGAGAAGATATTGCTACATTAATAAAATTTGAGAAACAAAACAAACTAAAAACCGTTAGCGTAAAAGATGGTTTACCCTATGTTCCCGCATTTCTAGCAGCACTGATTGCCAGTTTGCTTGGTTATGACTTGATGTTTTTAATTTTCAGCAGCATCGTTCCGTAACCACTCCGATTCGGTAAATAAACTATATATAATAATAAATTTATATGTAATTAATAGGTGTTATAAAATGTTGGTCGACGTTAATCATTACGTTCTTTTAGGAGTTCTGGGATTTATAGCCTTAATATGGGTTATGTCTAGCATGGGTGTAATTAAATCACGTAACAGCGAGCTATATGTTGCAAAACAAAGACACATCAGTCAAGCAGTAAATAACATTGAAAAGACATACGGTTATTTGGAAGGTTTGCCAACGCATGCGCGAGCAAAAATATTTGAGCATTTAGATAATGGTTTAGTAAATCATGCTTTAGAAACCGCCCGAGCGCATCACGACGTATATCATTTCTTTAAGAACTTTAACTAATTTTTATTTTATTTTTTATTGAAAATTTATTTATTATATAATTAATATTTTCAATTCCGAAAACTAGTTTTCGTTATGCTTTAACTATTCTAACGTGAGCTTTCTTTGATGGTGCACGAAACTCTCTTGGTGCTCGTTTCTTAGTAGTTGTTTTTGTTTTAGTTGCGGGAGCAGTTTTTGATGCAGAACTTTCTTTAACTTTAATTGATTTTGCTGCTGCTGAAAGTGTTTGTTGTATTGCTCCAAACTGTTTCTCCTCGAGCTTTTGCGGTTTCCATTCAAACTTTAGTTTATCTTCAGGGAAACGTGGAATAATATCAATTCTAACATGTGGAACCATTTGTCCTGCTGCAGCACCACTATTTTGTAATATTGTTGTGCCTTGCGCACCTAATGAATCAAAAACAACTGAAGCTAATTGTTTAGCCACTGAAAATAAATATCCTACTTCATTATCGGGCATTTGTGCAAGAATTGAGTAATGCTTCTTTGGAATAACAACAACATGTCCCGTTGTGGCGGGTTGAATATCTAAGAACGCTAAAACTTTTTTATCTTCATAAATAGTAAATGACTGGATTTCTCCAGCGATTATTTTACAAAAAATACATTGCTGTTTCACAAGTTCTTGTATCTCTTCCGGACTCATACTCTCAAGCTTCTTCTTTAATTCTGCAGTTTGCGCCGGAGTCAACTCCGGTTGTTTTGCCATAGTATTCTAGAAAAAGAACTCATTTAAAGCTTTTTAATCTGTGTCTTTCCATCTGCGTCTTGTAATTCATATCCTTTCTTCTGAAGTTGATTTCGTATTTTATCTGATGTTGCCCAATCTTTTTTCTTGCGAGCTACATCTCTTTTCTTAACTATATCTTTAATTTCTTTAGGTATTGTTTGCTTCCGTGGCTTGAAATCAATTCCAAGTATCTTACCAATATTATTTATTGTATTTGCAAGACTTTTATCACCAGTTTTATTCAGTTGATTTGCAATCTTTAGTAAAAGTGCCACAACTTTTGGTGTATTAAAATCATCATTCATTATAGTCTCAAATTCTTTCAAAAACTTTTTATCAGCTGTTCCCGGCTTCTTTGCATTACCAATAGCAGTTCTGATCCTATCGAGGTTTGATTTTGCTTGTTCTAAAGATGCTTCAGAATAATCAATTGGGCTCCGATAATGTGTTGATATAAACATAAATCTTAGCGTATCAACATCCCATTTTTCTAGAGCCTCACGAATTGTTATGAAGTTCTTTAAGGACTTACTCATCTTTTTTCCTTCAACATTTAGGAATCCGGTATGGAACCAATATTTAACTAGTGGTTTTTTTCCAGAGATTGATTCCATTATTGCAATTTCATTATCATGATGTGGGAAAATCAAATCTTTAGCACCGCCATGTACGTCGTATTGTGGCCCAAAATAATGTTCAGTTATTGCTGTATCTTCAATATGCCATCCAGGTCTGCCCTCACCTAATTCTGTTTGCCATTTTGGATCACCTGGTTTTGGGAACTTCCAAATACAGAAATCGCCTTTGTTTTTCTTACTAAGAGAATTATCAATCTTTGTTATAGCATCTTCTGCTTGTAATGCAGTTCTACGAGATAGTTTACCATATTGGTTGAATCGAGAAATATCAAAATAAATACCATCTTCTAATTCATACCCAATACCTTTGTCAACTAATGCGCGCGTTTGTTTGATTATATCTTTAACATAATCTGTGGCTTTTGCATATTTACTAACAGAATTAACCCTCATAGCTTTCATATCTGAATAATATTCTTTTGTGAATTTTTGTGAAAGTTTAATTGGGTCTATTTTTATCTCTCTAGCGCGCCGAATTATCTTATCATCAATATCCGTTATGTTTTGTAGATAGAAAACATCATATTTCAAATAACGTAAGTAATTTACAATAACATCAAAAGCAACATACGTCCTTGCATGACCGATGTGTGAAACATCATATACTGTTGGGCCACAAACAAAGAGATTTACCTTCTTTCCTTTGATTGGTTTAAGTAATTCTTTTTTCTTATTCAATGTGTTGAAAACTCTAACCGCCATTATTTGTTTACTCCGTCCTATTATTTAAAGTTAAAGCGCAGGGAGGGATTCGAACCCTCAATCTTGCGGGCTGCAACCGCACGCCTTTTCCCGCAGGAAAAGATCTCATCTTCAACTGTACCGGATTTGGCCACCTGCGCGAGCATTACATCTAAATTGAATTATTTGTAATGAAAGTTGTGACTATCTAGAATTTTTCTATAAACAGGGATAATCACCGTTTTTGGCCATATCAAAGAGGGAGAATAGAAGTTTATAAGGATTTTGCTGGTGCTTATTTAATCATATCAACGATCTTTTGTAGAGCATCAATCATTATATCAATCTCTTTCTTGGTGTTGTAGAAATAGAAACTTGCTCTGCAACTACCGAGCATTTTTCTTGCATGGAACCATGATTGTAAGCAGTGCTGTCCTGAACGTACCATAACATTTGCAGTCTCATCTAATAACAGCGCAGTATCATGATAATTTATTCCTTCAATAATAAAACTCGTAACTCCTCCTCGAAGTTTTGGGTCTTGAACTCCAATAATCTTTACTTGAGGAATTTTTGTGAGCTTTTCATGAAAATATCTGGTTAATTCATTTTCATATTTTGCAATATTCTTTAAACCAATCTTTGTTAAATACTCACAAGCTACAGCAAAACCAATGGTTCCAGGGTAATTTTGTAAACCTGCTTCAAATCGATTTGGAATTTTTTCTAGAGTATAATCATTATACGTTGTCTTCTCAACAGTATCACCGCCCACAATAAATGGTCTCATCTTCTCCAGTAATTTCATCTTTCCATAAAGAACACCAATACCTGCAGGTCCGCACATTTTATGTGAAGATACAGCTAGAAAATCAACATCTAGCTTCTGAACATTAATCTCGTGATGTGGTGCTGATTGTGCAGCATCTAACAAAACAAGTGCACCGTAGTTATGCGCTCTTCGTATAATTTCTTTTACAGGTAATGTATAACCATCAAGATTTGATGTATGAACTAGTGAAACTAATTTTACTTTTCCACGGTTTTCGCGTAAAGCAATCTCAAAAGCAGTCATATCAAATGTCTCGTCTTTTTTTGCTGGAATGTAAATTCGCTTTACTCCTTTATATTTTTGTAAAAATAACCAAGGAACTATATTAGATGAATGTTCTCTATCTGAATTTATCACAACATCTCCTTCGTTAAGGTTCAACCCATGTGCTACAAGGTTTATTGCTTCTGTACAATTTTTTGTGAATATAATTTCGTCTTTTTGTTTTGCACCAAAGAATTTTTGAACGATTACTCTAGCTTGAGTAATCTCATTAGTAACTCTAGATGCAAGTTTATGTGCGCTTCTACCGTAACACGCAGGATATTCGTTGTAATATTCAAGAATTTTATCAGTAACTTGTTTAGGACGGAAAGTCATACAAGCATTATCAAAGTATATTATTGGTTTTCCTTGCAACTTTTTTTGTAGAACTACAAAGTCTTTTCTATATTTTTCAGGGTTAAACTTTTTGAATAACATTATATCATTCCCTCTTTCTTCAATCGATCTTTAATTATAGTATATATTTTTTTGTGTCCTTTAGCATTTGGATGAAGACCATCTTCGGCCATTAAACCTGAATCAAGTTCATTATATATTGAAATAAAATGAATTTTGTTTTTCTGCGCTTCTTCTTTAAGAATCTTATCATATACTTTTATGTTATTGTTTTTACAGAACTTATCCGTTGACCAAGGTATTGGATTTAGTTTAGATTCATCAATTGGATAAAGTCCTAAAAATATAATGTGTGAAGCATATTTCTGAGCAATCTTAATCATTAATTTTAAGTTCTTTTTGAATTGTATAGGTGGAATTTTCAAGTTATCTTGTGATTTCAGATATTGACAATCATTCATGCCTGCCGAAATAATAACAACAGCGTCTTTCTTATGCTTGCATTTTAAGATATATTGACAACTATTCTCAAAAATATTCAGTACGTCTTCTGAAGATTTGCCAGATACAGATAAATTATAAACTTGATTAAATGCTCTTGGTAACATAAGATCTGTTCTTAATCGATTAACCCATCCACCAAACTCTTTATCATATTCGCCCCATGCAACACTATCTCCAAACACTAAGACTCTCATTTTAACCACTCCTCAACTTTATCTAAAGAAGGTACGTCGCCCGGATGAAGCATTGTTCTAGCTTCATTAATTGTTACCCAAATCGGTTTTCCCTCATGACATACTAAGTTCTTACTTCGAAATTTTGTAATAAACAAGGTACAATCTGCTTCCATAATTGTATTATCAACCTTGCTTTTGTATTGATTATTATATTTATCTAATAATTTAAAATCTTTAAGATTAATATCAAGCTCTTCTTTAATCTCGCGCCAGACTGCAGTTTCGGGAGATTCCTCTTTCTCGATTCCGCCTCCAAACCAACCATAATCAATATGTTCAGAAAAATCTCGTCTATCTTGAATTAGAATATTCTTTTTATCATCATAGAAAACTATACAAGCTACTTTTCGGAATTTTGTTGCTTCCATATTACTTATGTGTCTTTCTGTATTCTTCAATTGCTGCCCTTAAACCTTTTGCTGATAAATCACCACAATGAATTTTAACTGTTGGGAGATCTCCAACACCGTGTATAATATCTTCTTTAGTTAATTTCTCAGCTTCGTCTGGTGTTTTTCCTTCAGCTAGCTCGCAGATAACATCACATGTTGCAACACTAATTGCACATCCTAATGATTCAAACATGCATTTTGCGATTTTACTATCTTCTACTTTAAATGAAATTTCAATCTCATCTCCGCACACCTCACTCTGAACAGTAACATGCGCGTCTGCATCTTTTACAGTTCCTCGATGTGTTGGATTCATAAAACGTTCTTTTACTCTCTCTGAATAAGCCATAATATCACCTATTTAATTTGGTAGAAAACTATATATATAAAGTTAACGATTGTTAATAATATTAGTATGATTAACATACAAATATTTATTAAGTTTAAAACCGAGGTTTACAATGCGATTTCCTTGTGAATTAGTAGTATGGAAAATTCTGCCAGCAGTTAAATCTAGGCTTGCCCGCAAACTAAAAGATAAAGGTATGAAACAAAAAGACATTGCTGAGATGTTAGATATAACTGAAGCAGCGGTATCTCAATATTTATCAGGTAAACGAGCAAAAGATTTCAAAATTCCAGAAAGTTCTGAACCAATGTTAGATGTTGTCAGTGAGGCTATTGGTCAAGGTAAAAATCAAGATGTTTTAATGTATGGTATTTGTCAAATTTGTCGCGATATAAGAACCAAAGGTCATGCATGTGAAGAATGTAAATCAGATTCTAATATTTCAGATAATTGTGCATTATGTATGAAAAATGAAGAAGCTCGTCTAAAAGAAGACGAAAATGATAATAATAATGACGATGAGTATAGCGAAAATCATGATGATGAGTGATGCGTTTTCTGCATTATTGGGCTTTCAGTTACCCTTTTAAACCCCTGTCACTACTATTAAATATTGTGTATATGGCTTATCAAACAATTGCTTATAAAGCTAAAAAAACACAAAAAAACGGTGATACAATGGAAGAAAATCAAATGGCGAACCCTGAAGAGCAGCAAGCTCCAGTTCAAGAAGTGCAAGAAGAAGTAATGGAAGATGATGATAGTTTACCATTCCCTCGAGCAAGAATTGTTCGAATTATGAAAGAGGAAATTGGTAATTCAAAACAGGTCCGTTCTGAAGTAAAAGATGCAATGAATATTTGGCTTGGAAATCTTTTGAAGAGAATATCACGAGAAATGGGAAACACACAATTTGGCTCAGTAGGAATTGCTGATTTCCAAAGAGCAACAAAACCATATGATATGATCACAGATATAGTAAAAGACCAAGAGAGATTGATGCTTAGTGTCCAAAAACTGAATGCAGATTCGGAACACATTGGACGAGAATTGACTCGATTTTTTGAAGTCATACAGGGTAAGCAAGAATAGTTGCTTCCCATTAACTTCAATGTCAGATATCAATAAACTTTCTCTATTTCCTATAGATATTGAATATTCTGAAGAAGGTTCTGATTTTTTAACTAAAATTTACTGCGTAACTGCAGATCGACAGAACATAATTCTTATTGATAAAAAGTTTAAACCTTATTTTTATGTTATTACAAAGCCGGATAACGTTGAATATATTCACAAAAAACTTCGCAGTTTGGAAGTTAAAGATGAAGATAAAATAATTAAGGTTTTGAATGTTAAAAAAGTCAAAAAGATTCTGAAGAAGAACGCAGTAACTATCTTGAAGGTTACTGTAACAAAACCGACAGATGTTGTTGCGCTAAGAAAGGTCATTAATTCTTGGGAAGACTGTGAACCGCGTGAAGCAGATATTCCTTTTGTGCATCGTTATCTTATTGACAATAAAATTACATTACTACATCAACACACTGCATCGGTTAGATATATTAAAAACGTAAATAAAACTGCAATGTTTGAGTTAGAAAATATCTCTTCTGCTTCTACAGAACATTTGCATCCCAAAGTTTTGGCATTAGATATAGAAACTAACAGCAATATACAGCCCGATCTCAAGAATGATGCTATTATATCAATATCATTCTATGGTCCGGGTTTTAGAAAAGTTGTAACTTGGAAAACATATCCGGATGCTCCTGATTATGTTCATTTTGTTAGCGGTGAGATTGATCTTTTAGAAGAAACTAAAAAAGTAATTGAAACATATTCACCACAAGTAATTGTCGGGTACAATTCAAGTGGATTTGATTTCCCAATAATTCTTGAGCGTTTGAATAAATATAAAATCGAAAATAATTTTGGTTGGGATAATTCGAAACTTCTTGTTGAACAAAAAAGAAATGGTGCGGACGCGCGGATGGCCGGTTATTTAATGATTGATTGTTTTCCGTTTATGAAAAACATTCTTTCAGCAGATTTGAAAACCAATCGTTTGAGTTTGGATTCTGTAGCAAATGAGCTACTTGGCTATGGCAAGACTGAAGATTTTGGTAGCAAAATATATCATGTTTGGCAAAATAGCAATGCTGATGAACTAAGAAAATTATCTGAATATAATCTTCGTGATTCTGAAATAACTTACAAATTATTCTACAAAATCTTTGAAACACTTTTAGAATTTACAAAACTTACAGGCATTCACACTCGCAACCTCAGTACAATGTATTATAGTCAGTTAGTTGAGTGGTATTTAATATTTAATTCTATACGTGAAAATAAATTAGTTCCAAACCGACCATCTTACAAACAAATTGCTGAAAGACATAGAGATAGTTATGCTGGTGCTTTTGTTGTACAACCAACTCCCGGGTTATATTCTAATATTGCATTATTTGATTTTAGAAGTCTATACCCATCAATTATTGTTGCTCATAATATTGACCCACAAAATCTTAATTGTAAATGTTGCAAACTGGGTTCACATAAAATACGAATTGATACTATAGATTATCGTTTCTGTAAGAAAACTATTGGTTTTGTTCCACAGTTAATTAAAGATCTAATCGAACGACGTACGCGGGTTAAGGATATAATGAAGCGAACTAATAAAGACAGTGAATCTTATCAGGAACTAAAAGCGCGACAGTTTGCACTTAAGATTATTGCCAACGCTTTCTATGGTTATTTGGGTTTTCCAGCAGGTAGGTGGTACTCAATAGAATGTGCTAGATCAATAACTGGCTGGGGTCGTAAATATATACATGAAGTCATCAAAAAAGCCGAAGTTAATAAGATGAAAGTTATTTATGGTGACACTGATTCGGTGTTTTTGGCATTAAAAGACGAGACGCTCCATGGTGTAAAAAAGTTCTTAGAACAAATTAACAAAAACTTACCAAATCCTATTGAGTTAGAGTATGAAGGTTTTTACCCGACGGGCATATTCTTAGGTAAAAAAGATGAAGCTTCTGGTGCTAAAAAACGCTATGCTCTGCTGTCTGATTCTGGTGAAATGATAATTAAAGGTTTGGAATCGGTTCGCGGCGATTGGAGTAAAATTGCCAGAGAAGCTCAAACCACTGTTCTTGAAGCAGTTCTGAAGAATCGTAATGCCATTGAAGCTGAAAAATATATTGTAAGTTTAATTGGTGATATCAAACAGCGAAAAATTGATTTGAATAAACTGATTATTAGAACGCGTATTACTAAGGCACTTTCAACCTACAAAAACAAGGGGCCACATGTTGTTGCAGCAGAACTTGCAGTTTCTCGCGGTAAAAAGGTCTTACCGGGCATGTTTATTAGTTATATTATTGGGAAAGGGTCTGGTGCGCTTTCTTCTCGTGCTATGCTTTTAGAAGATGCTAATATAGATAGTTATGATGTAAGTTATTATACTGATCAACAAGTTATTCGTGCAGTTTACAAGATTTTTGAATTATTCGATATATCAGAAGAACAGTTAAAAGGCGGACAGACCACTTTAGGTGGTTGGGGATAATGCCAATTGGTCTCGGCGTTACATATGAGTACGACCAATTTGCGGGATTGAAAATCCGAAGTGATTTTCAATAAAAACTTTATATTATATTGAGGCTTTATAGACAATGGATACAGAGAAATTCCGAGAAGCAGGAAAAATCGCAAGAAAGGTCAAAAAATACGGCCATACTCTTGTTGTAGATGGTGCAAAAGCACTAGACATTGCTAACGCAATTGAAGATAAAATATATGAACTCGGTGGTAAACCATCTTTTCCTGTTGATGTTTCTATTAATGACATGTCAGCACATTATAACCCTCACGTTGATGATAAATTAACTCTAAAAACGGGCGACTTAGTTAAGATTGATTTGGGTGTTCATATAGATGGTTATGTCACAGATACTGCTTTCACAGTATCAATTGGTAAAAACGAAGAGAATGAAAAATTAATCAAAGCAGTTGATGAGGCTTTAGCTATTGCGATTTCTATGGCTACGCCAGGTACAAAGATTAAAGACATTGGTGCAGCAGTTGAGAAAAAAATCACAAGTTATGGTTTAGAACCAATTAGAAACTTATTTGGTCATGCGGTTGGTCACTGGCAAGTTCACGGAAAACCGAATATTCCTAGTTTCGACAATGGAAATAGTCAAAAACTAAAAGATGGTGAAATAATAGCAATAGAGCCATTCGCAACAACTGGTAGTGGCTATGTAAAGAATGGAAAGGGTTCCGAAGTTTATTCTCTCGAATCAGACGGAAATCTTCGTCAGTTTCGTGAGGTGCTTATATGGATTAAGTCGGAATTCAGAACTCTGCCGTTCGCAAAACGCCAAGTTGCAAAAAAGTTTGGGAAGATAAAAACCAATATTGTAATTCAACAGTTGTTGGCTCAAAAAATAATTCGGGAATATTCTACCCTACCTGAAGAAAAAGGTGGTAAGGTTTCTCAAGCCGAACATACGATTATAGTCAGCAAGAAACCTGAAATACTAACATAAAAAATCAGCCCATGTAATCTGGGCTTTCGTCACACTTTGTTCCTTTCTTAGCAGATTCAACTGCGTTCTTATATTTGTCAGCTTCAGACTGTCTCAAGCTGGGATGAATCTCTTTTAATGCAGCCTCAAAATGTTCTTTATTCACATAAATTTTATTTAATTCATCAGAAGATAATTTATTGCTTTTATCCTCGTTTTTCTTATCCTTCTCAGCATCAACTTTGTCTTTCTTACTCTCCTCGCTCTTAGCTTGCTCTCTTAGCATTTTATTGATGAGTTCTTCTCTCAAGGCCAGCATTCCTGCTTCTCTACAAACAGCTTCAATATCAGCTCCAGAATAATTAACGGTTTTACTTGCAAGATCATCCATTATTTTATCTAATTTTTTTAGATTATCTTTCAGCGTAGTTAATTGTTTCTGTTCTTTAGCATCAAGATCTTTTTTGGAGTTTAATTTTTTGATTTGATCTTCTAATACGTTCCTCCAAACTCCATCAATAGGCATATATTTTGTGTGAATTTTGAATATTTCTTCTCGACCTTCTTTATCTGGTCCGGGAATCCAAATGTGTCGATCAAATCTTCCTGGTCGCATAAGAGCTGGATCAATTAATTCTGGACGATTACTTGCAGCTAAAACTATAACATCTTTCATATCTTCCATACCGTCCATTTCAGTTAGTATCTGATTTACAACTCTAGCATCCGAGTTTGAGCCTAAATTCATTCCAGATCTTTGTGAAGCAATTGCATCAATCTCATCAAAGAAAATAATCGCTGGAGATACTTGTCTAGCTTTTGCGAAAATCTTTCTAACTGCTTTTTCAGACTCGCCCACCCATTTACTCAGAACTTCTGGTCCTTTGACTGAAATAAAGTTTGCACCAGATTCTGTTGCAACAGCTTTTGCTAATAGTGTTTTTCCAGTTCCAGGTGGTCCGTATAATAGAACTCCTTTCGGTGCTTTGATTCCTAAATGCTTAAACATTTCGGGGTCTTTAAGTGGCCATTCAACAACTTCTTTAAGCTCTTGCTTTGATTTTTTAATGCCGCCAATATCTGTCCATTTAACATTTGGAACATCAATAAGAACTTCTCTCATTGCAGATGGTTGAACCATTTTCATACCTTCTTCAAAATCTTCTGCTTTGACAATTAACTTCTTCAAGACTTCATCAGATAATTTTTCAGTTTCTTTGAAATTATATTCAGGAATAACTCTTCGAATAACATTCATTGCTGCTTCTTTTGCTAATCCTTCTAAATCTGCTCCAACAAAACCATAAGTTCTGTCAGCTAATTTTTCTAAATTAACATCTTTAGTTCGTGGCATGTTTCTGGTGTGAATCTTAAGAATTTCAAGTCGTCCAGCTCTGTTTGGAACGCCAATTTCTATTTCTCGATCAAATCTTCCGCCTCGTCTTAATGCTGGATCAAGTGCATCTGGTCGATTTGTTGCTGCAATAACAATAACTTTGCCTCGACCTTTCATTCCATCCATAGATGCAAGTAATTGTGCAACAACTCTTCGTTCAACTTCACCGTAACTCTCTTCTCGTTTTGGTGCAATTGCATCTAGCTCATCAATAAAAATTATAGATGGTGCGTTCTTTTCAGCATCTTCAAACAATTGTCGAAGTTTCTTTTCAGCTTCTCCAACAAACTTGCTCATAATTTCTGGACCATTTAATGTAACAAAATTCGCCTGAGATTCGTGTGCTACGGCTTTTGCTAATAGTGTTTTTCCAGTTCCAGGTGGTCCGTATAATAGAACTCCTTTCGGTGGACTAACTCCTAATCGTTGGAATATTTCCGGATGTTTAAGTGGAAGCTCAATCATTTCACGAACTTTCTTAATTTCTTCTTCCAATCCACCAATATCTTCGTAAGCAATTTCGGGTACGGACTCTTCTTTTAATTCAACGGGTGTATCTTTCCACTCCACATGTGTATCTTCCGTAACAACACATGGTTCTTTTGGATTTGTGTTAACAACCATTACTTTGAGGCCACTAAATCCTACACCGCCCATCATACCCATACCATCTTCAGACAGTAGGTGATTAAATATATCTTCAAAATCACTTCCAGAGAATGCGGTTCTTCGTCTACGAGTTCCACCAATTGAAACTAAATCTCCTTTTGAGAGCGCTCTTCCAAGTAAACCTCTTTTTAATCCTGAAAAATCGCCTTGTATAATAACTCGGCCTTTGATAGGTGCTAATGTAATGCTCTTTGCTGGTTTTAACTCAAGTTTATGAATCTTAACTCTTTCACCAATCGTTGTTTTAGCATTTCGTCTAGTAAGTGGATCCATTCGGATGATATTAAGACCTAAATCTGCAGGAAATGCTCTTCCAGCAACACCTACTGTTTTTCTCTCGCCTTCAATTTCAACAATGTCTCCTTGGTTTAAACCAACTGCTTTCATAATTTGAGAATCAACTCTAACAATACCTTTGTCAACATCATCTTGCTGTGCTTCAGCAACATTAAGTTCAATGTTCATGCTTTTTGGAGATTTCTTACTACCTATCATTTTATATCAATAACTCATAGATGGTTAACGTTTAATAGGCTAACGCGTGGATGCTATCTTAAACTTTATATATTAATACCGTATTAATATGATATTAACATGGTCAAGGCAATTATTGATATCAACAAAGATACTAACAGAATTTTAAACATAATCAAAGCAGAATATGATCTAAAAACCAAATCTGATGCCATTGAGAAGCTTACAGAATTACATTCTAGCTCAAAAGTATCTGTAGCAACACGACAAAAACCAAGTGACCACATCAAACATTTCAGAAAACTATATGGCTAAAGGTTGTACAATAAAAAACATAACAATTAATGCTGCAATTATTGTTTCTACAAATGATCCTGTTCTAACAAACCACTTAATTCTAAACTTCATTAATGGTGCAAGTGGCGCGATTCCTTTAATTGTCAATGCATCAGATGCTAAATGCGACCCATATCCAATAGCTAGACCAAGCAACGGGGCTTGAATCAAAGGTATATATCTAGCCACAATAAATGCTATAACAGGTATCCATATAGAATGTAAAATACCTCGATGTGATGTAAGACTTGATATAATTTTATGTTTGCGTCCAAGTGTTGATTGGGGGTCGTCGATATCTGGCAGAAGCGCAGATCCAACTAGAAACAATGCGAAAATGAACTTCTCTTGAAATGCTAACACTTGGATAAAATTCAGGTATACCCATCCAAATAGCATTGCAATAAGTAGGTGTGTTCTTGCGTTCATTTAAAGTAAAGAAAAGGATAGTATATAATTATTTTCTCTGTGCTACTGCGCGAGTATTCTTTGCAGTCACTAACATCTCTGGAGCTCGTTCTATAGCAACGTCCTCAGCCCAATCGGAATAGCCCATCTCAGATAAAAACAAAACTAGTCTTTGTGCTGCTTCTTGGTCTTCTTTAGCACGAACTTTTCGCATATATTCTCGTTTTTTAGTCTTCACACTATCTTGTTTATTGTACTTTGACATATATGCTTTTTTAGTTGCGCTAACCATTTTTTACCTCAAAATTTGCCTTTAAAAATATTGTCTAAATACTATAAAGCTATTAAAACTTAAAAAGTTAGCGGATAGAAGACCTAAAATGAATGACTCAAGAATAGATTTCGGCTCTGATGTTATTAATAAATTGCTTAACGGTGGTCTGGAAAGAGGTATTATTACAACCGTGTTTGGCGCTTCTGGTACTGGCAAGTCTAATCTTGCAGTTATTACTGCGCTAAATATGGCGAAAATAGGTAAAGTAATATTTGTTGATACAGAAAGTGGCTTTTCATTAGAACGGGCAAAACAAATTTCACCAGATTATGAAAACTTACTAAAGAATATTCATTTGATTAAACCGTTGGAATTTGAAGATCAACAAAAAGCTATTCGTGACTTGCGTGAGCTTGTTAAGAAAGAAAAAATCAATCTTATTGTAGTAGATTCACTAACAATGCTTTATCGCCTAGAAAGACCGGGCGATCCAAAAGAGATTAACTTGGAGCTTACAAAACAGCTTTCAATTCTTTCCTCAATCGCACGCAGAAATGAAATTCCTATTTTTGTTACAAATCAAGTTTACTCTAGTTTTGATAAACGCGATGAAATTCGTATGGTTGGTGGAGAAATACTGGCTTATTGGAGCAAATGTTTAATTCGTTTAGATAAAATTAATGGCGTACGTCGTGCGCAATTAGCAAAACATCGTTCAATGCCTGAGGGCGGAGATGTTTATTTCGAAATAGTTAATGAAGGCGTAAAAGAAACAGAAAAACCAAAAGAAGAGAGAAAGGGGTTTAGCTTATTTTAACAGGAATTACATTATCACCATCAATCCAGTGTGTAACCTTTCCAGGCATTAATGCGCCAGAAAGATAACACCAATGTGGTTTACCTGGAACATCTTTATCAGCTATTGCACCTTTGTTTCTATCTACTACTATAAACTTGGCTGATCTACCTTCATACAAATCAGATTTATAATGCCAATCACGGGTCATATATTGCATTGGGCTATCGTGTGTTACATGAGTTAAAATATCATTTGTTACACCAAAACTATGTAGTAACTCTGCAGCTTGTGCTTCAAATGGTAGAATTGTAACTCCGGACGGTGGACTGGAACTTTGTTTTTCTGCAAGTGTATGTGGTGCATCATCGCTAGCTACTGCATCAATATCACCTTGAATTAATCTCTGCATTAAATATGTTTGATCAGATTCTTCTCGTATTGGTGGATTCATGCGAATAAGTCTGGCATGTTCTAATTCATAATTCTGACCAAAAACCTCAATTGTTCCACTTGCTAGGTTTTCTCTGTTAAGCAATAAATGGTGATAAACAACTTGTGATCTTAATCTAAGACCTAAAGTTTCAAATTTAGGTTTTGCATCTAAAATCATGCGCAAACCCTTCATTGTTGAGACATGTGCAATTGTTGCGTGGATACCATACTCTTGACAAAGATCAAGAACTGATCCAATAGCTGAAACTTCTGCTTCTCTAGGTCTACGATCTTCATGTAATGGTGCTCGAGTATTTGCTGCTAATATTGATGGATCTTCACAATGGAACATTATATGACAACCACTATACAAATCTAAGGCTCTGCGTAAGTCATTCTCAGATGAGAAACCTTGACCACCAGAACTTTCTGCTACAAATAATTTATAATGATAAAATTCACCAAATGGTTTTGTTCTGGGTGTAACCATTACATGTGTAAATATGTCTGTGTGTTGAACGTATGCGCTTGCTAAATTACGTCGTAACGCCACATCATCCAATGTTAAGGTGGGCGGATTGTTATTAGGCATATCCATTACTGCACCAACTCCGCCTTGAAATGCATTGGCTGCGAAATCAGACCACCTTGCCTTTCTTTTCAGACGTTGCGCGCGAATATGAACATGTTCGTCAGCAATTCGTTCTCGCAAAACTGTGGATGGTCCAAATGTATGTTCTTCTGGCTCTAACGCTCTCGGGGTCAATGCTACAATTTCACCATTGGCAATTTCAATATCTCCGAGAAAATTCTCATTACCTAAATATCTTCCACTAATTATCATATTTTCTTTAACTCCCCTAAATGATTTCTTTTATATGGTGATGATCCAATAGTTGCTGCAGTTGGTAATGGATTTACGCACGTTCTGGTTCCAGTTCCAACATCTTCGCAATGACCACAGTAACCAACACCACATTCTGTTTGACGTTCTAAAAATATATGAACATCATCTAAATTAAATCTTCCTCTTGTTGCTTCAATTGTTTTTCTGATAACTATTTCCGGTCCGCTAACATAAACATGTCCGTTTGGATCAAAAGTTTCATTTTCTAAATAATCTTCAAAACACTCTACAACATTTCCAGGGAATCCTTTTGAACCATCATCTGTTGCAACACGTAATTCACCATGCGATGCTAATGCTTCTTCAAACAAAAGTTGGGATTCGGTTTTTCCGCCCAGGAAAGTTATTGGTTTAAGCAATCTACTTGCTAAGAAATTACCTGGTGCACCACCCGTTCCTCCTAAAACTAAATAAGAATCAAATATTGATACTGTAACCGGTGTACCATATGCTCCACGAATTCCAATTTGATCACCTTCGTCTGCTTCAAATATTGCTGCAGTTAAACATTGTTTACCTGCCCAACGACCGTCTGTTCTAGTTAAACCTGTTTGTCTAACTCCTAAAGCAAGCGGCATATCATTAGCTATTGAAAATGGTTTTTCTCCAACTCCGGGAACATAAGCAAAAACAAATTGACCAGGTTTAGCCATAATTCCTTCATTAAACCAAATCTCACGCAAGTCATCATCAACTTCAACTATATGGTCAATGGTGAATGGTTTTGGAACATTAAAAACATGTGATTTTGTTGGTGGTCTTCGATTAAAATGCGCTTCATAATATTCTCTTAATTGTCTATCATTGATGTCACGTAATCCTGTACCAACTGAATAAATAATTGGGCAACTGCTGACTTTTTCAATTGCTTCTTTATAGTCGCGGGCATCTTGTGTATGTATTATACCACCACCAGCAATAATAGGTATTTCATCTCCATAACTGCGTAATGCTTTAGCAATATCAACACAACATTCAAGACCTCTTTGTTTTACAACCCTACCAGATTGACCACCTTTGCCATTCCATAAAGTTGGACTGCCTGTCCAATCTGCAACTTCTATTGGTGTTACAGTGTTAATTGCTGCAATTGCACTAGCACCTGCTTCAACCGCAGCTATTGCCATTTCACCAATATAATCAACATTTGGTGTTAGCTTGATAACAACTGGTACAGAAGAAGCACCAACTATACCTTCAGTTATAGAGTATACTAACTCAACATCACTTCCAATTATAGATCCATATGGTGGGGAGTGTGGACAACCAAAATTTCCTTCAATAACGTGTGAAAATGGTGCAACTCTACGTACAACTCCTTCAAAACCAGCTCTATCTGCTGCAAAAACAGACGTATTAATTTTAGTGTTGGAACCTTCATCAATCTCTACAAAATATTTGCTCATTTCTTCAGAAAATGCGTCTTTTCCAGGATTTCCTAAACCAACTGCATTTGTCCAACTAAATGGATCATTTTGTTTTATTTGCGCAACAATTGCTTCTAAGTTACCTTCATGCGGTTCAGGTCCAATACTTTTTGTTGTAATCATACCCATAAAATTCATTAATGCGAATTTACGAACAATTGTTGATGTATTCATAACACAGCCAGAACCATTAGTATTACTAGGATTAACCTCTACGTCACCGATTAGGACTGATTTAAACATAATTAAAAATAAAAATAACAAATAAAAACTTTTGTTTACTCTAAATAATACCTTGTTCTAATAGCACTTCTTCAATTGCGTCACGAACTCGATCATTATCAGCATAAAATGCTTGTGCTTTTACTCTTCGATCACTTTGAGCAAACCATTGCGGATTTGCTTGTACAATTTCAATTGCGCATGCGTCTGGATCTTGTTGATATGATCTAACAATTGCTTCTTGTTCTGGTTCAACTAATCCGTGTTCTAAACCATATTCAATTAATTGTGCAGCAGTTCTTAATGCAATTAATTCTACACCCAACTCATTAAACCTTGCTTGATTTTGTGGTGTTGGTTCTTGTCGATCAATATTAACAACACATTGTTCAATTTGTGATCCATATGCTCTAACACCATCAACTAATTTTATTAGAGTCCCGTAAGTTGTATTTAAATCATCTACACCAGTTACACGACCAATATCTTTTGGTATAATCCCAGCAATCTTACCGCTTTTGCTTAAATAAGCAAAACCCAAATCTAATTCTCTTGCTACATTGGCTCCCCAGAAAATACCTGCTTCTGCAGTTGATACTATAAATTCCGGATCTAACTTTTCTACAGTTGTTACAAACTCATCTAAAATTGGGCCAGAAACATCTGGATGATATGACATGGCTCGATGATTTGCATACATAACAGAAATTTTTCCTGAAGTTAATATAATTGGTGCAAACCAAAAACCTTTTGCGGGTCCGCCAGGAGTTTCGGCGCGAGTGTCATATATTGCTTTAACCACTTTATCTTCCTTCATTTTTTTCACCTAAATAGATTTCTAGTAATGTTTGTTACCGATAATTGCGGTAATTATCATTACCTCATCTAAAGGTGATTTTAATTACTATTTTATAAATAATTGTGGTGAAGAACATACCCATTAAGCAGAACTATTTCTTTTTAGCTAATTCCCACATAAAATCAAAAAATAATTTGAAACTGTGTGCAAAGTCTTCGCTACGAATTACAACTGCCATTGGATATTCTGGATGCCATAGTTGTAATGCAACTTTGTTATCCCAAATAACTGCGCTAATATTACTATCATATTCTTTTGGTAAGAAACGCATATCGGTAAATTCACTGCGATCAATTTTCTTTTTCTCTATTTTAGAACTAAAAATAATAAACGTCTTGATACCAAGTTTATCTTTTTGTTTTTCATAATCTTTGAAATAAAAAGGTAATACATTCTGTATCTCATTGGTACTACCAAAAATATATAGATCTTTTTTATCCGTTAGATGCATATCTAAAAGAGTACATAATGCTGCTTTTCCGCGATATACTTCAATATCTTGTTTATCGGGGGATTTGTTATACATCTCAGTAAGATCGGGAAGTGCAGATTTCAGAATTTGTTCCTTTTGTTTAATTAGTCCAAATAAGTGTTTTGGATTTGATGCAGTAAAATATTTTTTACCATCTTCAATAATAAATGTTACAAAACCTTTCTCAACTAATCGTTCTAATGCATCATAAACATTTCTTCGATGTATCTTTGTTTTCTCAGCAATAACACCAACTAGAGATTTACCAAATCGCAAAAGTGCTAAATATACTTTGGCTTCATTCTTAGTTAGTCCTAACTTCTCCAAAAGATGTGTATTCATAATAAAATTAAGAAAAAAAGAGATAAAAGGGTTGTGGTGTGCGTCTACACCACTAATCTGCAATTCTTCTTACGTCATTGAAACGTAATTGGTAAGCTTTAGCTGCTGGTCCAGGTTTATCTGCATACATAATTGCTCTGCCAACATTAAGCATAGATTTATCTCCCCATTGCTGAACAATGGATTTTTCTAATCCGCCCTGTGCACCAATTCCTGGGCAAAGAACCATTCCATCGCCACCGTATTGATGAGCTAATTTAACTTCGTCTAATGTTACGTGGTTTTTCTCACTTGGAGCACCAACAACAATTGCATCACCAAATTGGGCTGCTTGTTGTGCAAAAAATTGGTATCCCGGTAAACTTCCACCAGTAGTACCATTAGCAAATCTGGCATTCTTCATTGTTACAAATTCAGGGTTGCTCATCAGAGCTAGAACAATTAAACCCATACCGTGTTCATGCGCTGCTTTTCCTGCTTCTTCTACATTTCCGGGGAATGGACAATAAGTTATTGCGTCAAACCCTTCTTGGCCCGCCCAATAAAATGTTGAGTCATTTGTATCGCGAATATCTGTCGCCTTATGATCTATAACTGCTACCATACCTGCTGAATGTATTGCTTTGACAATTGTTTGTGTGTCTTCTAGTGGTAATCCGATTAGATATTGTCTATTTGGCTTCATTGCTGCTGCATATGGTGCTACTTCATCAATAAGATTTAATGAAAATTCCACTCTATCCATATCCTCGGGTATTGTATTTTTTGGTCTCTGCCCGTGGACTGCTGGATCATCTCCTACACAAAGGATACTGTCTTTTTCTTCAACAGCGTTTAACCATTTCTCTATAAATTCTGACATTTTTGTACCTCTTACTAAACGCACATTTCGTTAGAATTATATAAACAATTGTGGTGTGCAAGCTCACCACCACAGTTAGCTGACCAATTGAACAAATACTTAAAAGTCATTACTCAATAGACCGACCATGGATATTTCGCAATTAGTAGATGCCGGTCTAACAAAAAACGAAGCTAGCGTATATGTGACACTATTAAAATTAGGTTCAGCATCTGTTGAAGATATAAGTAAAAATTGTAAATTACATCGTAGAAGTATCTATGACACAATTGAGCGTCTAACAATTAAAGGTCTTGTTGGAAAAATAACAAAAAATAATCGAAAATATTTCACTGCAGCGCATCCAAATAATTTGCTTAATGATTTAAAACAAAAACAAACATCAATAACAAAATTATTACCAAAATTAATTCAATTAAGTGATTGCTGCGATGATAAACCAGATGTTTCAGTATATGATGGTGTTGAAGGTATTAAATTAATTTTTGATGATATTTTATCTACTGGAGAACCAAACTCTGCAATTAGTACATTTGTTCCAAAGAAATTTTCATCATTAACTATGAATTGGCATCGGCGTAGAATTAAAGCTAATGTAAAAAATCGTATCTTGTTTAATTATGAAGAAAATGGTCGAGCTAAAGAATTAACTAGTATGGCTAACACTGAAGTTCGTCTTTTACCAAAAGAATATAATCCGCGTACATCAATAAATGTTTATGGCAACAAAGTTGGTATGATAATTTGGTACGACGAAGATAAACCAATTAGTATAATAATAAAAAATGAAATCGCCGCACAAAGTTTCTTGAATTATTTCGAGATGATGTGGAACCAATCTGAAGCGATTTAAGTTATCAATATACTACAGCCGAATTAATTGGGAATGCTGTGCTTTCTTTTATATCATTACTTCCCGTTACAAACTTCATTACTCTTCCAAGCCCCATACCGAATCCTGCGTGCGGCATTCCATGCGCTTTAACAACGTCGGCATACCAATCAAATGCGTCTTCTTTAACACCCTTTTTTCGCAGTTGGTCCATCATTGGAGAAACTTTAAGTCTTTCCATAAGCTGTTTCGAATCCCATATTCGGCATGCTGCTCCAACTGATTCACCTGCACCAGGAAAAACTAAATCTGTACTATTAACAATCTTCGAATCTTTTTTTGTTGGTTGCATATTGAAAAATTTTATGTGCTCAGGATAATGTGTTATGAAAACTGGTCCTAATTTCTGTGCTAGGAATTCTTCATGTTTACTTTTCAGATCATCGCCCCACTTAACACCGAACTCTTTCAAAACTTCTATTGCTTTTGAGTAAGTTATTCTTTCAAATGGTGGTTTAAGGTGTTCTAACATTTTTACATCTGCACCAACAATTGCTAGTTCTTGTCTGCAAGTTTTCAAAACTTGTGTAATCATTGAGATAACTACTCCTTCAATATGTGCTATAAGTTCATCCATTGCTTCATCTCGGGCGGTAGGAAACTCTAATTCAATTAAAGTGAATTCGGTTAGATGCCTGTCATCAGCTTTAGGTTCTGCTCTGAAACTTGGTCCCATACAATAAACTTTACCGAGTGAAGAAATAAAACTCTCTAAGTAAAGTTGGCCAGTCTGACTCAAGAAAACATTTTTTCCGAAGTAATCCAATTGGAACATTGTATCAATATTTTCGCACGCACCGGTTGCCCGGGTTAGATGCGGTGGTACAACATGAGTAAAACCATTTTCTATAAGATATTTAATCGCTCCGTGAATGAGCTCTGATTCAATTTTTACATGTGCCCTTTTTCTAGGGTCTGCTACAAAATCTACAACTTTCATTTTTGCCTCCGGGAGAGGCTAGAACCTCCACATTCGTATATCTTAACTATTAAAACGATTTAGGAAGTCCAATAGAAAATTACTTTAATGTTTGAACTGATATAATATTAGCTGTTTTATATATTTCTAGCAAAAACTAAATATGTTGTATGCCCGAAACTTTTCAGAGTGTTATAAAAAAGTTTCATCAAAAAGCATCTTATCGACGCGACATAAAATTATATAACTATATTTTCCTGGCAAAAACCAAATATGCAGTATGACCTATCGAGTCCATATCTTCTCTAAGACTGTTTGATTTCCAAGACCACTCGCGCTTGATTATTTCAATTGTTTTTTCATACATTAATCCTTCTTTTTGTATAAACTGAACAAAGTCTCTTGCTTGAGCAAGATGTGGAACATACGCAACAACATACCCTCCTGCTTTCAAGACTTTGGGAATGTTTGGAACATCTGTTGGCGTTAATAAATCCAAAGTTAGTAAATCAACTTTTCTTTCTTTGATACCTTTTGTAATATCTCCAACTTTTTGTTTGATATTTTTTATTTCTAAAAACTTGAAATTATCTTTCGCAATTGCTGCAAACTCTTTACGTTTTTCATAAGTTGTTACAGAACCTTCGGGACCAACATAATGCGCTAAAAATGCAGATAACCAACCCGAACCTGTTCCCGCATCAACAACTTTTGCACCGGGCTGCAAGGATGAATATGCAATAATTGCTGTTGCATCTTTTGGTAAAACTACTTGTGGTCCTCTTTTACAGTTCAATAGTTTGTCAACAAAATTTGCTTCTGCTTGAATATACTCTGTACCAAGATGCGACTTAACAATACCATTCTTCTTTTTAATTTTAATAACTCCATGCTGTGTGTGCATCTCTTTCTCATCTTTCTTCAACAAGTACTTCTTACCTTTTGGGCCAATTAATATTTTCATTTTTCAGATATAACTATGAAACTTCTTTGTTTTCCATCAAATTTAGGTGACATTGCGCCAATTAATTCATCAAGTTTTACTTTCCAAAACTTTGGAAAATCTCGATTTGGATCGCCAATTGTAACTTCTTTAGTTTTTGTATTAAAGTCTGCGACTATCGCAACATGTCCTGTTTTTTTGTCTTGGTTTTTGATTCCTGCGCGATGGAATATTACTAATATATCATTTTTAAAATTCTCTGTTAAGAATTTATTCGAATCTGAGATTTTATCTGCTTCAAAAAACTGTCCCTTTAGAGGATATTTGTATTTTTTGAAAAATGCGTTTATGCTTTTTTCGTTAAAGTCTTCAGTTCCATAGCTGCCAAAATGTGTTTTTTTATTAGAGAACTTCTCTTTATAGATTGAATTTAGCGCGGCAGGAACTCTCAAATCAAAGAATTTACCAATTTCTTCTTGTGATAAAAGCGGTAGCTTTCTACGATATAGTACCCATTGCATTGAACACGGTCCACAGCAACATGGCTGTTGAATAAACGGTATATATTCTTTTTTCATTTTCTTGAGATTAATTTTACTATAACAACAAATATAGCAACTATGAATATTGCTAAAAACAAATATCCTTTGATTGTTTCTGGATTCATTTTATTCCTCTAAATCTTTGAATACTGATGTGCAAACACCAGACGACCATGCGAATGGATGCTCGGCCTTGTAAAACCAGCGATTAATTGGTTCACCATCTGATTCATATACTTCGTATATCACTCCATGTTCTTCAATTTTTTCTTTTATTTCCTTAAGCTCCATCTCAGCAACATCTTCGTGATTATTTTCAGCTAGTGCTTGGGCGTAAAAACATGATACCCATAACCAACGAATGTTGGAATGATAATCGGAAATTCCTGCAACAATATTAATTGGTGAAATCCGTTTTAGATTATAACCGGTAGCAGTTTGAACTCCAAATCCCTCGTTTAAATTATTGGTTTCAATATAATTCAAAATTTTTTCAGTTTTATCTTCATCAGCAACATCCCATATAATTGCTAAAACATTTGCATCAGTTGCAAAATATGTATACTTAACATTATCATCTACCCAATCAACATAATATTCTCCTTCCCAAAAATGTTTGTTAATTTGTTCATTAAGTAAGTTTGACCAAAGATGATATGCATTAGATTTATCTGTTTGGTTGGTTAGCTCTGCAATATTAGCTAATGAGTGCATTGCTTTAGCATAACAAACGTTTGTGTATAATACTTCGCCGTTCTTTTTTACAGAATCTGTCCAACCAGCATAGTTACCTTCTTCAACTAGAAGGTTACCATTTTTATCTGTTGCAGCTAACCAAGCAATTGCTTTCTCAAACTTTTCAAAATTCTCTTCCGCAAATTCTATATCGCCAGATTCGAAAATATAATCTTCCGCAGCAATAATTACTAAACAATTTTGATCTCGTGGCTTTGAAAATAATTTATCTTGATCATAACGGGGTCTCGGTTTATCCTGCATATCTATACCAAGAAGTTTTAGAGTTATATCATAACTACCTACTCGCATTGGAAATTGCCCATCATCTTTTTGGTGTTTTAAGAATGTTTGAAGATTATTCTTAGATATATTAAAATCTCCTACAGCATTAGATCCCAATGATGCAAACATAGCATCTCGGGCCCAATAATCTGAAAATTGATTAGCACCCGCATATATTCCGCCCTCATGGTATAACTCTCTAAGATCTTTTACAGCAACATCTTCTGCAGTGTTTTCCGAATACGCAACCGGAATTATAAGCAAGATTAACACTAAAGCGAATATTCGCATATTTAGTCTAGAATCACAAGTTTTAAAATATTGTCTGCATTAATTGGGGATGCTTACAATTCTAAAGAAGCTATATGAAAAGAAGTACAAATATTTGCTAATTATTCCGTTTACGCTATTATTAACGGGAATTATTATACTAGCTTATTGGAATGTAACAACCGGTGAATTTGTTAGTAAGGATATAACACTAAAGGGCGGTCTTATGGTTACAGTTGAGACTGATTCAAAAATTGATGTTCGTCAAGCTGAAGAAATCGTAGAAAGTGAACTGGGTGTTACTGCAATAGTTAAGGAATTATCGAGTTTTGGTGCAGGAAGTAATCTTGGTTATATTTTCGAAGTCGAAAAAGTATCTAATTCAGACACCGTGATAACTGCTATTTCAAAAGCGGTGGGTCATGAATTAGAAGAAGGCACTTACACAATTGAAGAGACTAGCGCAACATTAAGTGAAACGTTTTGGCGAAGTACCATAAAGGCTTTGGCACTAGCATTTATTTTCATGGCATGTGTCGTATTCTTTTACTTTAGAAAAATTGTTCCGAGTCTAGCTATAATTCTATCAGCATTATCTGATTTTACTATCACTTTAGCTGCAATAAATATTTTTGATATCAAACTCTCAATGGCGGGGGTTGCTGCATTACTTATGTTAATTGGTTATTCGGTAGATTCTAATATCTTACTTTCTGTTCGTGTTCTAAAACATCACGAAGGAACGGTATTTGACAGAATCTCAAACGCAGTTGTAACGGGAATAACAATGAGTGGAACAACATTAACTGCATTAATTGTAATATATTTACTAACACCATCGATTATATTAAAACAAATAACTTTGATTTTAGTTATTGGTTTATTTGTCGATTTCATTAACACTTGGATACAAAATGCGGGAATTTTACGTATATGGTTGGAGAAAAAACATGGGCAAGATTAAAGAAATACTAATGAATTGGCGAGTATTGCTTTTGCTAGTTTTTGTCTTATTATCTATTTGGACTATTCAACCAAAGTTGGAATCCGATGGTGTTGTTGTAAGTGGTATTGTACGCAATAGTTCTGCAGAAGTTGCTGGAATGGTTGATGGTGAAACCATATTATATTTTAATAATCAAAAAATTGATACTATAAACGACTATAATGAAGTATTAAATTCCCTTTCTGCGGGAGATATTGCAAAAATATCTACGGAAGAAAATGTATATTCTGTACTTGTTGAAGGGAATGAAAGCATATATCTGGGACTTAATGTTAAACCGGTTCCAACATCAAACCTACAAAAAGGATTAGATTTAGTTGGTGGAGCACGAGTTATTTTAGAACCAGAAGGAGAAATAACTGATCAACAAATGACTGATGCTGTAGAGATTATTTCAAAACGACTCAATATATACGGTATTAGTGATATTGTGATTAAACCTTCTGAAGATTTGGAAGGTAACAAATATATTATAATTGAGCTTGCGGGTGCAACGCGCGACGAAGTTCAGCGACTTGTTGGTCAACAAGGAAAATTCGAAGCAAAGATCGGCAATGAAACTGTCTTTGTTGGTGGGAAAGATATCAAATATTTAGATAATCAACGTGCAGGCCTTGTTCCTTCTTCATGTGGTCAGGTGCAGGATGGTGCATGGTCATGTAGATTCTCATTTAGTGTTGATGTCTCAGTAGAATCTGCTGAAAAACATGCTGCAATAACTAAAGACATGCCAATTATTTACGAAGGTAATGAACCTTATTTGGAACAAAAGTTAGATATGTATTTGGATGATGAATTAGTTAGTAGTTTACTTATTTCAGAAAGTTTGAAGGGTGTTGTTTCGACTAATTTTGCAATCAGTGGTTCGGGGCAGGGTAATACTGAAACTGATGCTAAAAACAATGCATTAGATGAAATGATTAATCTTAGAACAGTATTAAAAACAGGTTCTTTACCAATCAAGTTAAACATTGCAAAGATTGATATTGTATCTCCATCTTTAGGAAATACATTTTTCATGTCTGCATTAATGGCATTAGGTGTTGCTATATTGGCTGTTGGTGCTACAATATTTATACGTTATAGAAAGATTGCGGTTACAATACCAATTATAATTAGTGGTGTTAGTGAAGTAATAATAATTCTTGGATTCGCAGCATTAATTCGTTGGAATTTAGATCTTGCAGCAATTGCAGGTATTTTAGCAGCGATTGGAACGGGTGTTGATCATCAGATAGTTATTGCCGACGAGATTCTCCGCGGTGGAAGCGATAGCAGTACTCGATGGAAAGAAAAGATTGGACGGGCATTTTTCATTATTATGGCCGCATACTTTACAACAATTGTTGCAATGGCTCCACTTATGTTAATGGGTGCTAGTTTGTTGAAAGGATTCGCACTTACAACAATTACTGGGGTAACAATCGGTGTATTTATCACACGACCAGCATTTGCAGAGATGTTAAGAATACTTGTCAAAGATTAATTAAAGAAATTTCTTTGCTTTTTTGATTGTTGATTTTACCCAGGGTGTCAAATCTTTTGGAAGTTTATCAACACTATACCACTTAACAAATTCATGTTCGTGGGAAGATTTCAATTTACCAGAAACATATTTTGTTAGGTATACAATGGAAAGGTTGTGCTTTTTGAGACGGGAATTAAAATAAACACAGTCAAATGGATGTTTGATAATTATTTTCGTGTTGGTTTCTTCCCTTACTTCGCGCATAAGTGCAGGTTTTGGTTCCTCACCTTCGTGAAGTTTTCCGCCCGGTAGATCCCATTCATATGAATATTCGTCTTGATAATCGGTCCTCTTCAATATTAGAACTTTATTTTTATTAAAAACAACGGCTTTTACACAAATACCATATGAACCAAATTTTGGCATATAATCAAAGGTATAGAATATTAATAAACTATTCTCCAAAAGTATTAAATAAATCCGCGTAATCTTATAGGATGGTTCTTGAATCCATAATACCTGTTAAAACTGCAGAAAGAAAACCGATTGAAATGTTGCCATTATCTTTTCTTTATGCTACAATCGCAATTTTTATTGGCTTATGGATATTCCCAAATCATGCCAGCTTAACTGTCGTATTCTTCACAGTTATGGCTCTACTGCCATTAATGGTTCATATGATTCGGTTTGAAGAAGAAACAATTTTCAGTAAACAATTGCAACAGTTTGAACCAAATCACCAGCGCACAATTCCATTTTTTATATTCATGTTCTTAGGTATGGTTTTAGCGTTCTCTGTGTGGTTTGTTATATTTCCTCAGAATATTACAACAAACCTTTTTGCTCTGCAGATTGGTACAATTCAAGCAATAAATACGCAAGTTAATCAGATTGCAGGCAATGCTATAAGTATCTCCTCTTACTTTACTACAGTTTTATTAAATAATCTGAAAGTTTTAGTGTTTTCATTATTTTTTTCATTCATATACGGCGCTGGTGCAATATTTATTTTGACTTGGAATGCATCAGTTGTTGCTGTAGCAATTGGTAATCTAACTCGAAAATTCATAACCGCTTATGCTGGAGCTGCAGGCGTTGCGGGTGTAGCAGCATATTTCCAAGGATATTCTTTAGGGTTATTACGCTATATGATTCATGGTATACCTGAAATTGCAGCATATTTCGTAGGTGGTCTGGCGGGCGGTCTAATATCTGTCGCGGTCATCAAATATGATTTTATGGATAAAAGATTTAATGCAGTGTTAGTTGACGCTGGTAATCTTATTCTTCTAGCAATTGGTTTCCTACTAATCGCCGTTGTTCTGGAAACATTTGTAAGTCCGCTAATTCCAATATAATGGGGGCGGGCTAGAAAACTTTTAATATCTTTCATCTTATTTCTCGAATGAGTATTTTAGATAAGTTGTCTGAAAGTTTAAATGAAGATTCGGATAATAACCAACCCGAACCTGAAAGCGCATCAGACGAAAGCATTGATATTAATTTCTCTGAGCTAGGGCGTAGCTTAAAATCCCTCGGAAGTAATCGCTTCACAGAATATATTTTATTAGTTCCACTACTATTCTCTGCTTGGTGGATTCGTACAAGAAATCTCCCATTATTAGATAACAAGTACTTGTTAGGCTTAGACCCATATTATTATTTACGCATATCAAAAATGATTATAGATAATGGTAGTTTGCCCAATTGGGATTATATGCGATTAGCGCCAGAAGGTTGGGGTCTTTCAGCAGATTTGTTTGTATATATCTTAGTATATTGGTATAAATTCTTGCATTTACTTAGCCCCGCAGTAACTCAAATTCAAGCACATATTTGGTATCCCGCAGCATTCGGAGTCATAGGATTTTTCTTCTTCTATCTAATGACTAAAGAAATATTTGATAAGAAGATTGCATTAATGAGTACAGCAATTTTTGTGGTCATTCCAACATATTTATATCGAACAACTGCTGGTTTTGCGGACCATGAAGCTGCAGCAATGCCTTTTATGTTTGTATCACTATGGCTATTTGTCAAAGCAATTCGTTCAGATAATCTAAAAGATGGTTTAATTTATGCGAGTTTATCGGGTTTGATGGCGGCATCGCTCGGTTTTACGTGGGGTGCGTTCCCAATACTAACTATCCCTATATCTATATTTATGATTTTCAAAGTTGTATCTGAAAAAATAACTTTGAATGAGATCAAATACTTCACTGTTTGGAATATTATATTTGCAGGAATTTTCATATTATTTGGTGGTATTGGAATAATTAGAAACATTTCAATTGCATTAACTCTTGCAGTAACTGCATTATTTTACATAGATCTTTTTGTACAGAAATATCTCAAAGTTGAATATAAATCTTATAAAATAAAAGGGATTATTTCAGTCATAATTTTAGGCGTTTTGGGAATTATATTAAATGCGTTTGCTAGAATTATAGATGTAACACAATTTATTGCGGAAGTATTATCTCCTGCAGAAACAACTGGTCGTGTAGCAAAAACAATTTCTGAGATTATTGGTAGTACACATTTTTGGGGTAATTTTAAATGGCCACTAATTATGGCAGTTATTGGTTTTATTATAATTATTTATTTGATGCAAAAAGAAGGTAATTTCCGTTATGTAACAACCGGAATTAGTGCAATATTACTATCTTATTGGGCATTTGTTAGTATAACAACAAGAACATCATTAATTATATTTATTTTATTTAACATATTCATTATTTCCCTCGCTTATTTCAGACGTATTAAAAGTGATCAGGAAACATTGTTATTACTAGCCATTATGATTGGTTTCAATATTTACTTAGCGAGTACTGCTGCAAGATTTTTATTCACACTTTCACCATTTATTGCATTATTAGCAGGAATAGGAATAATAAAAATCGCAGATATTTTATGGGATAATAAAAACAAAGAGTTGCGTATTTTATCGATTGTTATTGTTTTAATATTTGCATATATGATATTTACAATGGGTTATGGATCTTCACAAGGAGTTGCTTGGTCTGGATCAGGATTAACGGGACAATGGGAAGGTGCTATGACTTGGATTCGCGACAATACTGACGAAAATGATGTCGTGACTCATTGGTGGGATTATGGTTATTGGACGCAGACTGTGGGAGAAAGACCTTCAACACATGATGGTGGAACACACGCAGAAGACTCTTTACAGTTGCTCGGGCGTTATGCTATGACTGGTATTGATGATGATAATGTTTATACTTATCTTAAAACCAAAAATGTCAGCTATTTGCTATATTCTCGAGAAGAAATTGGTAAGTATCATGCTTTTTCATTTATTGGTTCTGAATCAAATGAAAATTTAGATAGAGAATCAACTATTGGCATATTTAGTTTGGCTGCACGTGAAGAAATTCGCGGTGGTGAACGTTTAGCATATCAAGGAACATGGGTGTTAGATAAAGATATTATAATTAATAGACAGGTTCTTCCAGAAGGACAATCTGCTATTGTTGGTCTAACTCTAATTAAAGAAGGTGATACCTATAAGAATCCGCAAGCTTTGATATATTCAGGAGATAAACAATTCTCAGCAGACCTAAGTTGTTTGGAGCTTAATGGTAAACGAATTAAATTTAATACAGACGCTATTTTCCCTGGATGTGTCTCATTCATTCCAGTTGTATCAAGTAATAATCAATTAATTTCAGATGGTGCGCTTTTGTTCACTTCAGATAAAGTACAGGATGGTTTATTTGCGAGACTTTATTTGTTTGATACAAAGGTTGAGGGATTTACTGAAGTTTACAATGATGGTACTCCGCTAGCATTATATCAGGGAAGACTTATCGGTCCAATAAAAATATGGGAAGTTAATGTACCAGAAGGAACTGAAACACGAGAAGAATGGGCAATTTAATTGTAAAATTAATCCGGCGACTCTATAGATTCGCTTTTATTAGATATTTATTATGTGGTTGTGTTGCTACAGCCATTGATTTTTCAATATTATATACTCTAACGGAATTTGGTGGTATTTGGTATATCTACTCTGCAATAATCGCATTTATTATTGCATCAAGTACAAATTTCCAACTAAATCGTAAATTTACATTTAGAAACACAAATAAGAATATAACTCGTCAGTATGCCTTATTTATCAGCTTTGCTGCAATAGGTTTAATGATGAATATTGGTATAATATATTCATTAGTTGAATTATTTGACTTCTGGTACATGCTCGCTAAAGTTGTAGCAACACTAACCGTAGTTACATTCAACTATAGTCTTAATAAAAAAATAACTTTTGCAAATTAATTAAGTTTGAATAAGAATACTTCTTGATTGTTCCATGATGGTTGGAAGTTTGAATTCTCGGCTACTTCAGTTAATAGTGCATTTGCACCATCTGGTCCCAATGGCTGAATACACATAGCGCTAATTATAACATAATCAAAGTCCTTTAATTTCGCAAAGGCATAAATATCATCAGATGATTTCTGTGGTAAAGCTCTACGGAAACGCTCGAGATCAAGGTCCATCGGCGGTGCATAAAGATCTAAACCAATAACTCGCTCTTCATCAAAACATGGGTCAAATACTGCTGTATTCTTAGGTAATTGGTTAGCTACATCAACAAAACCATTGATTTCTTCATATGATACCCAGCTACCGCCTGCAGGCCAGTGTGATGTTTCTACAACATACTTCGGATAGGCTGACGTCATTAAAAGCCCGACTAAAATCACTGCCAATAATATATACTTAATGTCCTTTTTTTCGAGTTTTTTAACATAATTAATTGATTCTGCACACATAAAGGCCACTGGAATCGCAAGGAAGGCCCAGAACCTATGTGGGAATAACTTAAAGGGTAGTGCATTACCCTGGATACCTATCATTCCAATTACAAACCAAATAAGAATTGTAAGTAAGTATGCATTTTTACTGAGTTTTTTATAATTACTAATTAATAATATTAAACCAAAAATAACTAACGCAAATACAACTATACCCCATCCAATTGGTTGGTCCATCTTAGATGCTAATGGCGCAAAGATAAGATCTTGAAGTCCATAAACTACGCCTCCAGAAGTATCTAAGTTGTTTACATTCTGGAATAAACCTGTAAAGAAACCGACACCCTCAAGAGTTAGTTCTGTTCCAAACTTAAGCCATGTAGTGAACCAATATATCATAGAGAGTACTACGCTAGCAACACCAGTGAATATAATTCTACGTGCTTCTACATCAATTTTCCTAGCAACCACAATCTTTGAGATTAAATAAACTACTGCAAATACTGCAAATATTGCTGCTGCAGATGGTTGTGTGAGGAGCATACTGGCAATAATTATTGCACCGATATACATATACCTCTTATTTTCACGAACCGATTCTAAGCAATAAAATGCTGGAAAGAATAATATCAACGCGAGAGTTTGGGCCCAAATAAAGTGGCTCATAAACGAAGGTAATACACATAGAATGAACGTCGCAAATAGGGCCGTATCTTTATTTTTACTAAATCGTTCTGCGAATAAATAAAAGAAAATTAAACCGAGCGAGATTAATAACACATTAAAGAACTTTAGAGTCCAATTTATACTATCATTAAACTGATGGAGAATGCCCATAAACGCGGGAAATGCTGGAGGATATGGTTCCAAATAAGTTCTTTTGAAATGTTCACCACTCTCAAAGTCATGTGAATATGTTTCATGAATAGATACATACTTAGCATTTACGGCATGATCCCAAGAATCATCATCTTCTAAGTAGGGGTACGTAAATGCGCCCTTCATATAAACTGCAAAAAGAATTATAGCCATCAAAATAACTAGTGCAAGATATATGTTGGTTTTATTTATGGTAAAATTTGGTTTCTCAAGTGTGGGTTTAAATTTCCAGTAAGAAATTGCTGCAAAAATTATCGCAATAATCAAAAGAAAATACCAATTTAGTGGTATATGAACTACATTCATAATAATTATCAAAAGAGGTATTGTGGCTAATCCAAACCCAATTCTCAAAAATTGTTTAGTCCAATAATTCTCAGGTAATTTAACAAAATTAGAAATAGAGAAACCTAATAAGAAGGTTAAGACAAAAAAATACAATATCTCAACTAGCATTATATCTATAATACAAACCATTTATTAAGATTTATATTCATTGAGATATTATGGCCATAAAGCCTTGTAACTCTTGTTTTATATCCAATAAAGATTCTATTTTCTTTAATCTTCTCAAAATCAATTTTGGTCGTAAGTAAAATTTCATATGTGCTCTTCGATACATCCTTTGAACATCTTTATTTGATACTGTTGGTAACTTCAAACTAGCATCACTCATATTATAATCATAACCCTCTACATCTAGCCAACCTTTTTCCTCGGCTTCTTTCCACAATGCTGTTCCAGGGTATGCTGTCATTATATTAAATTGCGCAGTATCTGTATCTAACTCTAGCGCGAAGTTTAGTGTTTTTTCCATGCTTTCAATTGTATCGTCAAATGCACCAAAGATATATGATGCACGAGTATCAATACCAACTTTTTTACAAATCTTAACTGCTGCTCGAATCTGATCCAGATTAATCATTTTATTCATTCTATCTAAAATCTTCTGATCTCCCGATTCAACACCAAATAAAACAAGATGACATCCTGCTTTTTTCATTAATCTAAATAATTCTTCATCAACATAATTAACACGTGTGAAACAAGACCAAGTGATCCCCAAATTCTTCTTAATTAATAACTCACAAAACTTCTTTGCATTTGGTTTTATTGCAGTAAATGTATCATCATAAAAATTAATTTCTTTTATTCCGTAATTCTTGTGTAAATATACTATTTCTTCAACAATTCTTTCGGCAGATCTAAATCGGATACACCCTGGGAAAACTCTGTAACAAAAATTACAACGGCCCGGGCATCCGCGCGTTGCAAATATGGACATTCCTGGAAGTTGTTTATAGCCACCAACTGGTGGATGATATTTATCAATTGGCATTAAATGATATGCAGGTATTGGAAGATCATCTAGGTTTTCAATTAGTGGTCTATCTTTGTTATGAACAATTTTGCCCGTTTTTGTTTTGTAAGATATTCCTAAAATATGTTGTGGACTTTTTCCCGCCACAATTTCTTTCATTGTAATTTCACCTTCACCTCGAGCAATAAAATCAATATACTCGCGTTCAATTATTTCATTAAACTGTACGGTTGGATGTACACCACCAAGAACTATTTTTGTCTTAGGATATTTTTTCTTAATTGCTTCAGCAATTTTTAGTGAATTTGATATAAGTGGTGTTGTGGCAGTTAAACCAATATAATCATATTCACTAACGCGACCTTCTTCTATTGCGTTTAAGAAATCATTAATTGCAATCTCTTGTGCAGTCATATCCAAATATTTAACTTTGTGTCCGTCTTTCTCAAGTACTGCAGCAATATAACCTAGACCTAATGATGGATAACATGATGCTACTTTTCTCCATAAATTCTTTTTATTACTTACAACCCAAGACGGGTTAATCAATAATACTTTCATTTTAAAATCGATATTTTAGTAAAGTTAATACTGCCTTGACACCGTCGCTCCATTTGATTTTTGCACCATCGGCTTTCTTTCTGGGATAATAGTGTATTGGAACTTCGTGAATTTTGATTCTTCGTCGAGCAATCTTTGCTGTGATTTCGGGCTCCCACTCAAAACCATTACCTTGAATATTAAGTGATCTCATTAAATCGGTTCTAAATGTTTTGTAACATGTTGGTTCATCAGTTATCCTTAAACGCGGGTAGATAATATTTGTAACAAGTGTTAATCCAACACCACCAATTAAGAAAGACAAACCAGCATATTGTTTGTTACTTTTCATGCGTCTTCTAGAACCATAAACAACTTGTGCGCCTTTGTAAAACGGCTTCAAAACATTATGATAATCTTCCGGTTCATACTCAAGATCAGCATCTTGAATAATTACAATATCGCCTGTTGCTTTTTCCAGACCGCGTTTAACTGCATAACCTTTTCCACGTGGTCTATCATTTAATATTAATTTTATTTTCTTAGCTTTGTGATATTTCTTCATAATGGCGCGAGTTCCATCATTAGAATCATCTACTACAATTATTTCTTTTGGAATTGAAAGTTTAACTGCAAAAACTTTCTGCATTAATTCTTCGACTGTAGATTCCTCATTATATGATGGAATTATTATAGACAATTTCTTTGGTTTATATGCTTTCATTATTTCACCTTTTTATTTAATGCTAGTTTCCTAACAAGTACTTCGACTCTTCGCTTTGTTCTTTTTACTAACAAATAATTATGTAGAGTTATTATTACTAAAAATAATATACCCATAACTGCAAAGAAATCTAATGCTCGAGTAAAGTTAAGTGTACCCAATATTGGATCTAATATTGGTGGATATAAAGTCAGGATAATAAATAACAACCAGAATAATAACCATAAATTAAATTCTCTGCGAGTTATATCATTCTTTTTGTAATTAATAAAAAATGTATATAACATAACTAAAGCAAACGCCAAACCTGCAATCTGAATTCCTATTACCATCTTAACCTTATTCCGACCATTCGAACACCAATTTTCAGGCCGTCAATTATAGTTGTACCTTTATATTTGTCTAAGTACACTGTTCTTATAGGAATTTCCGTGTATTTTAACCTTTTCGCGCCTACATTAGCTATCATTTCATTGTCTGCGTCAAAGCCCGCAGATTGCCAGCGAATTGATTTATAGGCATCAGCAGTAAACGCACGATATCCACATTGACTATCACTCACCTTAACTCCAAAAAGTATGGAGGTTATTATAGATAATCCCCAATTACCTAACTTCAGTACTTGGGGCATCTTCTTAGAACCCGTTCTATAACTAAAAACAATATCATTCTTGTCTAATGCTTTAGCGAATTTTGGTATTTCATCAGAACTATGTTGACCATCTGAATCAATCAAAATTATTTTCTTAGCACCATGTTGAAAAGCATAATCACATCCAGTTTTTAGTGCTGCACCCTTACCTAGATTAATCGCGTGTTGTAAGACTGTTGCGCCGGCTTTTTTAGCGATTGATATGGTTTTATCTGAAGAACCATCATCGACTACAACAATTTTTGCATATTTTTTTGCCTTTCGGATTACTGCGGCGATATATTTTTCTTCATTATACGCAGGAATCACGGCGGTTGGAATCATATGTTACTTAGGAAAAAAACGTTAAAAAGGTTATCAATAGGAAGTATTTTATTGTTTTTTCATAAAATAAGAAAATGTCCTTAACTAAGAAATTGATTAAAAATAGTTCATTAATGACTTTCTCAGAGTTATCTGTACAAATATTAAGTTATTTCATTATTATCGTGTTGGCTCAGCAAACTGGTTCATATGGTTTGGGTCAATATAGTTTCGTTATATCATTTGTAACTTTCATGTTTATCTTCAGCGATATAGGTATGAGTTATTTATTGGTTAGAGATGTTTCTCGAGATAAACGCTTAGCTCAGAAGTATTTCTCTAATATGTTACCGATTAAAAGTTTATTATTAGTGATCGCTATAATTGTTACACTCGTTGTTACATACATTTTTGGTAGAGACCAGACCGTAGTAATATCAATACTATTATTTTCATTAATACTATTTATTGACGGTTTTATTTCGTTGAGTAAATCAATTATGCAGAGCTTTGAAAATTTCGAGGTTTATGTTAAATTCACTTTGCTTGAAAGAATTATAACTTTTTCAATAGGTATTTTTATCTTATATCAAACAGGAAGTTTGATTGGATTTTTTGCAGCAATGTTATTTGCGTATATTATCTCGTTTACTTACATACTTAATGCTACTCGAAAATATGTAAAACTTACTTGGGAAATAAACATCGCATTATGGAAGAAAATTGTTCGTAGATCTATGCCGTTTTGGTTAACGGGATTATTTATGTTTATTTATTTTAGAACAGATACAGTAATGTTGGGTTTATTAACAAGTTACAATGCGGTAGGGTATTATAATGCAGCATATAAATTTATAGATCTATTTGTGTTCTTACCGGGTTTACTCGTTGTTGTACTTTTACCAACAATGTCTAGTATGTTCAAAAAAGATGCTAAGCGTTTAAGAAATATGATTAATGTTGTATTTAGATATGTATTAATGTTGGGCATACCGCTAGCTGCTGGAACATATTTAATTGCTGAAAGACTTATTTTATTTGTTTATGGTGAAAGCTTCTTACCACATAGTGCGCTAGCACTCCAAATTTTAGCTATAGCAGTATTATTTATTTTCATTAATACTTTGTTAGGCAATTTATTGAATGCAATTGGTCAACAAAAGAAATTCTTATTTGCAGCAGTTATCACTGCAACACTAAATGTTATACTTAATTTCATATTAATACTTCAATATGAGTATATTGGTGCAGCAATTGCGACAGTCGCAACACAAGCACTTTGTTTCACAATTTTGCTTTATTTTGTAGGCAAACATTTCATGAAAATTAAACTAATAAAACTCTGGAAAATATTACTTAGTGTGGGTATAATGTCTTTGGCTGTTATGCAACTATTATCATATAGTGTTTTAATAATTGTACCAATTGCAATAGTTGTTTATTTTGGATCAATATTATTATTGGGTTTAGAAGAAGATGATATGCAAATTATAAAACAATTATTTAATTAGTACATATGTATAAAAGATATGTACCAAATGGTATATTTTTTGGTATAAAATTTATTGTTTTTGGATAAATATTAAATGCTTTAATTATTTTTAAGTTACTTTCATAAATTAATTTTTTAATTTCTTTTGGTTTCATAAATGCGTCAGTATTCATGCGCGTTAGTACTCTCAGCGGATTGTAATAATTTGGAACAATAATAATTATACGTGAATTATTTTTTGTAATGCGTTTTATTTCGGAAAGTATTTTTGTTTTGTTTAATGCAAATTCTAAAACTTCTATACATAAAATAACATCAAAACTTTTTGATTTAAACTTTAATTTCTCTGCATCTGCAACATCAAACTTTACATTTTTTATATCATATTTTTTTGTTTTTTGTTTTGCAGCATTAATACGTGCTTTATTAATATCTATACCAACACCATTAGATGATTTGGGTGTTAAAGCTAATAATGCATCACCATCACCACATCCAATATCTATAATTTCTTTGTTTTCAAAATTAATTAATTTTTTAACCTCTTTGTATAGGGGGTAAAACATTATTTTATCTTTTACATCTACTGCATAAAATGTGCGCATTTGTTCTTTTGTTACCATTAGTCAAATCCAACAATCAATGTTGCTAACTTTGTATCTTTACTGATCTTAAATAAATCTCTTAAATATGTATCTAATTCATATGATGGTGAACTAGAAACTACATTTGCTTCCTTAATCTCGGGGAAAGGTAATGCTGGAAGTACGCATATCTTTTTTTTACCAACTGAAACGTGTCTAACAATTGGAAATCCTGCTTCTCTAAAATCAGAATCGTGAACTAACACATAACAATGTTTTCTTGTAAGTGCTTCAAAAACTCCTAAATTAAATTCTTTATCTTGGGTGGTTATTTGCCAGGATTTTGATCTATCTTTTAACTCATATATACCAACAATTCCTTTAACACTCAAAGACAATGTCATCATTATTTAACGATTATTGCGTCAACGGGGCAAGATTCTGCCGCTTTCTTTCCACATTTATCATCTTGCTTCTTTACAACTGATTTCATACCATCCATAACAAAAATACCTGGACAGATTACAGTGCATGCTTGACATCCAATACATTTTTCTTTATCAACTTCAACTGTCATTTTCATTAATTCCTTTTTCTTCTTCCATGTATCTAAATATTTTAAATGCTTCGGCATATTCCGTATTACATTGATATCCTCTAAAATTAGCAACACTTTCAATGCAATTTATTTCAAAATATCTTTTACTTACATCATATACACTACTGTGTGCTTTAATGGCTTCAATTTTTTTAGTTACATCTTTAAACTTAACAAAGAAATTTGGACTGAAATTAATCTGTGATGTTGGTGATTCATAAAAAATTAATTGTTTAACTTTTCTTGCTGCAGTTAATGTTGATAATGATATGGCTCGATGATCTTGGTGCACATCACCATTAAAATGTGTGTAAACGCGCGTTGGTTTAATCTCATTAATAATATCCTCAATCTTAGAAATAACATCGTGATTATACTCTACTTTTCTATCGGGGAACCCTAAGAAAAATACTTTTTTGATACCAAGCACTTCTGCTGCTTTCTTTGCCTCATTTTTTCTAACTTCGGGTTTGCCAATACCTTCGCCATCAGTCACAACAATACCATAAACTTCGTCACCCTCAGATACATGTTTATGAATAGTTCCACCCATACCAACTTCATAATCATCTGGATGTGCTCCAATTACAATTATTTTCATTTATTCACCGTATTTTTTTCAACTGCGTGTTGAATTACTTTCTCAACAATTTTGCTTGGGTACCAAAAAGTTATTCTGTACCGCCACATGAATTCTGAAAGAACTTCAAAGGGTAAAATCTTTAATCGATTTAATCCAGGGAAGTTTCTGCGAACATTGTCCTTTCTAAATTTTATACCGGCTATCCAGTATAACGGTCTTTGAGACATTCCGATTTTACTCCAACCAATCATTGTGCTTGGTGGTTTGTAACCAAGTTTAACTGCCATATCAAACATTGGCGTATTTGGGAATGGTGTATAACCATAAATTGATGTTCGTGCATTTTTATCAATTTTATGAATTTTATCTATAATATTTAGTGTTGCACGTTTCTGTTTCTTTGTTTCATAGGGCATATCAGTAATAAAACTATACATTGTACTTATGCCGGTTCCGCGAAGATTCTTAGCAGCCTTTAGTATAGCATCACTTTTGTGGCCTTTATAAACAATATGTTCTAAAACATAATCATCACCTGATTCACAACCAATTTCTAGAGAAACACAGTTGGCATCAACTAATGTTTTGACCATTTTGGGACTTAGGTAGTCTGTTCGAATATTTGCGTGGAATGTGACTCCTAAATCTTTAAGAATTTCACCAATCTTTTTTATTCTAAGTAAATCTCCACCAAGATTTGGGTCTCCAAAAATAATGTATTTGAATTTTTGATCTTTATGTAATGTTCTAAGTTCGTGTTCTACTTGCTTTAGCGGTTTTGGATTCCATTTATGTTCTAAACAACAAAATGAACAATTATGCGCGCAACCTGTTGATGTAAACCATTGTATTGCGGTGCGATCAAATAGGTATTTAGTATGTTTATTATATGGGAAATATTCTTCACCCATTCTACCTACAAAAACTTCATCAACAAATGGTTCTTTCAAAACTTCATCTTTTCGGAGTGTTGCATGATACCCACCAAGTATGGTTTTTATTTTTGGGTTTATTTTCTTAGCTTTAATCATAATTCTTGCAGATTCACCACACTGAATACCGGTCATGCTACTAATGGCTAGTCTTTTTGCTTTCTTAACTAATTTATACAATTCTTCATCTGTGTCGAAACGACAGTCATGGAATTTTACGTTGTAACCTTTCTGAATATAATAATTACCAGGATAAATAATTGATAGTGGAACTAATTGGTTAGGTGAGTCGATTGTTGGTGTTGGATATACAAATAGATAATCTATTTCATCGCTCTTCTTCTTTGTTGTTTTCTTTGTTGTTACCATGGTATTACCTAAATACAGTGCACTTAATGTAAATATTTATATTGTTTTTGATGATGAAGTATCTGTTCTAGTAGCGAAGTTTATGGCACTCTGGAAGCCAAGAAGCATGTTTTTATCATTATATTTTTCAGTGATTATTCTTCTACTCTCTTCGCCCATTTTCTTGATATCTTTTTTGAACACTTTTTCCATTGCATTTAACAATGAACGCTCATTATTTTCTTTGAATATAAAACCATTAACTCCATCTTTTATCAGATCGTACGCTGCACCAACAGCTGTTGAAGCAAGTGCAGCTTTTCCGCAAGACAGTGCTTCGTTCATAACCATACCCCAAGATTCAGTACAGTCTGCTCTCTGGAAAAAGAATATAGATGGTAAAACAAAAACATCTGAAGCAGATATATGATTTGCTAAATCTTTTCCAGTTTGTTTTCCTACAAAGATTATGTTTTTATTTTGTGCAGCTAAATCTTTAATCTGTTTGAAATAATTGGAATTTTTTTCAGGATATCCTATAATCATCAATTTTATTTTTTTGTGTTTTTGATTTAATTTATTAAATGCATTAATTAATACTACTAACCCTTTCTCTGGGGTCAATCTTCCAACAAATGAAAATGTTAGATGTTTATCTAATCCCAACTCCTTACGAATTTTATTAACTCCTCGGACATCTGTTAATTTTTTAAGATCTGCTGCAGAGTTTGGTGCAGTAAATATTCTTTCTTTCTTTACTCCAATTTGAGTTAATAATTCCGTTGTTTTTGATCCTGCAACAATACATGCATCAGAATTTTTTAAGATCCAACGATTATAATAATAAATTAATTTTGCTAGAGGTGTTGTTGGGTATATCCAATTTTCTTCCCAAGATATCCATTTTTTACCACGTAGTTTCGCGATTAAGAATCCAATGTGTGATGCAAAACTTAGTACATTCTGATTTATTGCAACATCATAATCTTTTGTTAATAGATGTTTTATCAACGAAGGTGCAACTCCCCGACTATATCCCACAAAAGGTATTTCTTTCAAAATAGAATAACGCCAAGACTTCATTTCAGGGTATTCTTTTTCGATCCATGTTTCTGAGTGATAGAATAAGAATTCAGTATTCATTTCTTTGTTAAGTCCGTCATAAAGATGCACACGATAACTTCGGACTGAGGGGTTAAGAAATAATACTTTGGGTGTTTTCTTCGTTTGCTTTGAGAATGATTTCTTTAGCATTTTCACCTAAATTAAATATCATATCGAGTATTGAGAGATTCTCCTCAAACTCAGTAAATTGCTGTTTATACACTGGCGAGTTAAACTTTAATACCTTGTGTTTAAATCCCGTTTTTTCGAATAACTGCTCATCTACATACTCTGCACCAGATCCCGAAAGATATGTATTTGCACCATATTCTTTGCATATATTGATCAAAAGTTCGGTCTTTTGTCCAGAAACTTTCTTACTAGAGGTTAATTCAATGTTTTTATTGATTTGAAGTATATTCATTATTGTTTTAATTATTGCTATATTCAAATCAATTAATTTATTCCATTCTTGATCGAATATTTTTTTGAATGCTGGTCCAAACTTTTCAAAATATGGTGCGTTACGATATGATGTCTCGATTGATTGCCATGTCTTTTGTCTCCACGGAGTTTCATTATTTATCTCAACATCTTTGATTAATTGTTCACGTCGACCATGAGTTATAACCGGTACATTAAGCCAAGACCAACCATCGGGAGTTCTTATGCGATTACGATTTTGCCAATTCTTTTTTTCATATTGAATATTATCTACAATAACAAATTTATCAGACACCATCATTTTGTAAAAGAATCCAGGATAAGGTAAATACTCTGGTTGGTGTCCTGCAATTATCATTTTATTTTTACCTCTTATGCATTATATCTTTTATCATATGCTGTATATCTATGCCAGTTTTATCTTCAATATACATTTCATACCAAATCTCAAACATTATTAATTTCCAAATAAAATATGCGTCTCCGCCGCGACCTGCTACATAATCATCAAATGTTTGTCGAATATATTTCATATTAAATAATCCGGTTTTTTTCAATGACCTATTAAATAAGATCTCTTCAGCTAAACTAGACCAATCGGTTCTAAGTAATTGATCCCAAGGAACATTATATCCAAAACCCATTTTCTTTTTGTAAATAATATCGCGCGGCAATATCCCTTCCATTGCTTTTCGCATGATAAATTTATTTTTTCGTTTATTGATTATAGATGGTATCTTAAGATTCATTGGTAATTTATTTGCAAACTCTACCATATGGTGATCTAAAAGTGGCGCACGTACTTCTAATGAATGGGGCATGCCAGCCATATCTCCTACAAAATTAGCGTAAGAATTCCCCATAAGCAATGTAAAATGTAGTAATTTCTTGGTATAATCAGATGTATTCAAATCTGAACAAACTTGCTCTACTAATGCACCAACATCTATATGTTTTGTTTCTTTTTTCAACATAGAACTATATAATTTCTTAGTAATTTTTTTAGACTCAACACGTATAACTTCACTGATTCTTTGATCAGTTGGTGTATTAATTAAATGTAGGCCACTAATCAAATTTTGGATAACCCGTCGGTTGGCTTTCTGATTAAATTTTATTAAAAATTTCTCAAGCATTCTTATTGGTTTTTTTGGTAATAATTTATCATATTTAAACAGCTTACTCATCAACAATAATTGTGTATTATAACTATCATAACCGGCAAATAATTCATCTCCGCAATCGCCAGATAAAACAACAGTTATATTCTGTTTACTCATTTGTTGCAATAAAACATATGCATAAAAATAAGCCATAAAAGCGACTGGTTCGTCGGTTGATTTAATTAAATTTGGTAGATGTGTTAAATCTAATCCTTTAAACAGAACTTCAGTATGTTTTGTCTTGAATTGATTTGCGACAATTTTTGCTCTTTGGAACTCTGAATCTTTTTTATCATAACCAAACGCGTAGCTCTTTATTTGATTCTTAGAATCCATCATAGCAGTTATAGAACTTGAATCCAATCCTCCAGACAATAAAACACCTAATGGAACATCCGACATTTGACGTAGTTGCACTGCTTCGCGTAATAAATCACGATATTTATTTGTTGCGATTCTTTTTGATGTTTTTATATCTTCTTTCAAATCCATTGTCCAATATTTCTTAATTTTGATTTTGTTGTTTTTAATTAAAATATAGCTGGCGGGTTCCAGTTTTTTAATCCCTTTAAACAAAGTATATGGATATGGAACATATGAAAATGAATATGCTAAGTAATGGTGTAATGCTTCCAAATCAATTTCTTTTTTGTAATCTTTTAAGGTAAGTATGGACTTTGGCTCAGAAGCAAATACAAACTTTCTACCGATTTTTGCATAAATAACTGGCTTTTGTCCAATACGATCTCTAGCAATCATGAGCGTATCATTTGGAATATCATAAATTGCAAATGCAAACATCCCTCTAAGCCGTTTTACAACGTTTTCGCCTTCTTCTTCATACAGATGTATTATAACTTCTGTATCGGTTTTTGTCTTAAACTTATGACCTTTTTTTATTAGGTCTGCACGGAGTTCTTTGAAATTGTAAATCTCACCGTTAAAAGTAATCCAAATTGTTTTAGCTTCATTGCACATTGGATTAGCTCCAGCTTTTGATAAATCAATAATAGCTAATCGGCGGTGACCCAACCCAATGTTTTTGTGTATAAAAGAGCCCTTATCATCTGGACCGCGGTGTCTAAGAACATCGCGCATTCTGACTAGTTCTTTACTATTTACCTTGCTACCATTAAGGTTGTATATTCCACAAATACCGCACATACTTTCACCAAGTTATATAACCCTGAAGTAAATATACTTGCACAAACCAACGGATTATCAATCCAGTTGATATAATCATTAGGATTAAAGGCATATTATTAATTATTAATCCCGCTAACAAGATATAGAATACTCCTGAATTAAAATTTCCATACGTTAGGTAAAATAATTTCTGTTTAATACTACTTTTGAACTTAATATTACCGAGTGGCTTCTTTGATTCAAACAAAATTCTTTGGAAACTGTGTCGTGTGAAATCAGCGAGTAGCCAAAAAGTAGTACATACAAATCCTTGGTACAAATAAATTATATTACCTGACTGTTGGAATAATCCGTAACCTAACATGAAAAGTATTAGTGGAAATGCTATAGCTTCATGTATTAAATCAATATACCAACCACGCATACATCCAACTTTTCTATATCTAGCTAATTGTCCGTCTGTGCAATCTATAGTCATAAATAGGAATATTAATACAAGACCATATAACCAATACAGTGGTAGTGCAAATGCAAAAAAGTATCCTGCAACTATGGCCATTATAATCATTGAGTATGTAAGAAAGTTTGGCGTTATTGGTGTGGGTATACATAACTTTGTAAACACTAGACCAAGTGGTCTATAGATCAGTTTTTTGTCAAATTGTCCTGACTCGAAGCTCCCTTTCGGGTAACATATTTTCTTTAATTCTTCTATACTTACCATTTATTCACCTCATAAATTCGGGTTTTCTTTTTCTCCAGAAAAACAGCGGAAAATGTATATTAATCCAATCAAATCTTTCTTCTCTGCAATTTCTCCATGATATGTGTATGACTTTTTTCATTGGATGAAGCCCGAATCTCTGTAGTTTTTTTCTTCCTTCTTCATCACCTAAAATGTTGTCATGAATATGTGTTATTATCTTATCGCCTCGTTTCTCAAATAATTTCATTAATAATAATGAAAATGGTTTGTAAATGTTCAACGGTCTACCATTAAATGAAGGTATTACTAACCAATGTATTTGAGCATTATCAAATAAAGCTAATATATTTCTAATTCTAATTATACTAATAAAATCTAATATATCACAAAACCAAGACCAAAATATAAATGTAAAACTAGCTCGATGTAATCCTATATCATGTATTAGTATTCTATCTCGTTTCATCTTTTTGTACAAACATATAGTTTTAGGAAAGTTAAGTTTGGTAAGTTATTAAATGATATCTGTTTGCGAGTAAATGGTATTTGAATATACGTTCCATATATTTTATCAACTTTTATTTTGTGTTTGAATAAAAGTGTCTTAAAATCAGATTCTAAGAATGTGTGAACATGTCCTATGCCAGGTTGTTTTGCGTTATCTCCAATCTGATATAATTTGAATAATTCCATGAACATTATTGTGGGATTATATGGGTTAGGTATTGATACAATTAAACGTCCTTTTGGTTTCAGAACTCTATGAATCTCTTTCATTATATTGCCAACGTTCTGTACGTGCTCCAAAAAATCTGCAGCAATTACTGTATCAAAACTATTTGCTTTGAAAGGTAATCTATCTTGTTCTAAATCTGCTACAATAATTTTATCGTAATTTGCAGGTTTTAGTGGTTTTTCAATATCAACACCAATAACATTTGTTAAGAAAGGGTTTGGTTTGTGACTATAACCCACATCTAAAGTCTTACCGCGCGCAAGCTTGGCAATTAAATTAAATTTATTAATCTCACCTTGTTCTTTTTTTTCTTCTTCAGGTATATCTTTCCAAATCTCATTAATTAGTTGGTTGTCGGTTTTCATTTTTTACGTCATTGTTACTCTCTTGTTCAACAATTCGACCATAAATTAACTTTAAATTAACTAAGTCTAATGCGTCATCAATCTCAGACCATGCCAAAGAACCAATATTTGCAGATTGTAAATTAATTTTATTCAGAATTCTATCCATTGCTCGCAAATAAAATGTATCTGTACGTTTATCTTTAATCATTCTATCCATCTCGTCAAAGAATATTTTAGAATCATTTTTCAACAATTTGTAAGCACCAATTGCATTTCCATGTGCTTCAAATAAGTTAATATCTTTACCAATACGAATTATTCTGCCTTTCTCAACAGACACACGCATGGCATCTCTACTAATAAACGGATCTATTGCTGCAACAGAGGTTGTTGCATTAACTACTAAATCCAATATTTTCTGATTTAATAAATCATCCCCATTTATAATTACAGTATCGTGGCCATCTGTCGCTTTTTTTGCTAGCCATAGAGAATAAATATTATTTTTTCCTTCGAAATCATCATTACTTATGAATGTAACATTATATTCAACACATTCTTGTCGCAATACTTTCTCTTTATACCCTGCAACAATAATTATTTCAGAAATATCTTTGTATTTCTTCAAACGATCAAGTAAATGTATAATTAATGATCTTTTACCGACTTTTGCAAGACATTTTGGAACGTCATGTATAATAGGAGATAGTCTTTTTCCCATTCCTGCTGCAAGAATAACTACTTTCATATCACCAAACCTCGAATAGCTTTAATAATTTTTTGGATACCACACCATACATATAATTCTTCAATATTGTCCTATTCTCAGTAACGTGCTTTTTAGCTAACTTTGTTTTACTAAGATACTTCTCAATGTTTTTTGCGAGTTGTTTTGAGTCTGTATAGTTATGGAACAAAGCCGAATTTGGGAACACTGATGTAAATGAACCAATTCTAGATACACATAATGCATTTCCTGCAGCAATTCCTTCGTATGCAATCTGGCACTGCCCTTCTGCTTTAGATGAAAATACCATAATATCACAAATCTGTAATAGTGGTGGAATGTTTGAATGTTTGATATGTCCCAACATAATAATCTTATCAGAGATTCCTAATTCCTTGGCTTGTTCTTTAACTGATTTTAAACCTTGTTCATGTAATAAATCTCTACCAACAATAATTAATTGTATGTTTGGGTATTTTTTTGATAGTATTTTAATCGCGTTTAGTAAAACGTGCGGGTATTTTATCTTCCGCATATTTGAGATTGTAATTAAATTTATGTTGTTTTTATTTAATTTGTATTTTTTGTAGGTCAGATTTTTATTGGTTTTCTTAAAGAATAAATCAACATCAATTACATGTGGAACAATAAATATTCTTGTTGGATTAATACCTAATTCAATTAATTTCTGTTTACCATATGGTGTAGCAACTCTAATTTTTCTAAAGAATTTCAAGAAAAATTTAAGTATATATTTACGATAACCCGCAGGCAATACTTCAGTATGCGACATAAACACAGTTCGTTTTCCACCGAATATTCCTGCAATCAAGCTTTGTGGAACTCTTGAGTTTGAGAAAATAATATTATTTCTGTTTTTAATTAAATACAAAATATATCTTAATCCCGAAATATATTTAACAGAAATATCGTTGTTCAAACCCAGTTGTTTATTTGTATAAATTCCATCAGTACTATGTATAACTACGTCAGTTTTGTAACCTGCATTATTCATAATATTTGGAGAAATTGCGTGATAATTCTGTAAACCCAACCCTTGAACATTCTTTGAGATCTTTGCGACAATCTGTATGAATTTCATAATAACTTACAAACCTCCTCTGCAAGTTTCTTAGCGTTTTTTGGTGGAATTAAAACTAATTTTTTTCCTTTCTTTTTCATTTCAGGAATTCCGCCGACATTTGTTGCAACAACTGGTTTGTTAAATGCATATGCAACCGGAATAATGCCTGATTGTGTTGCATTATAATAGGGTACTACCACAACTGCAGATCTACGGAAGAAATCAGATATTTCTTCTTCTTTTATGAATTTGTTATGAATCTCAAAATGTTTATTTCCTTTTACTTGCGGAGCAAAATCTGTAAAATCGCCACTACCTGCAATAATTATTTTGTAGTTTTTTAATTTCTTAAAATATTTTTCAGAATCAATTAATGTTTGAATTCCTTTGTAATGTTTTATTCGTCCAAAAAATAAAATTGTATTCTTTTCGGTTTTGAGTTTTTTATTACCATATTTTTTGAAGAAATCATAAGATACGTGATCTTGAACAATAATTTTTTCTTCAGGAGTATTAATTGATAGTAAGTATTTTCTAAATTTTTCACTATGAACTATAACTTTCTTTGCAACTTTGCGTAAAAAAATATTGATATTATTTATTACTAAGCTTAGTGGAAATTGCGCTTCTCCGCTATGTAATATCGGGTCATGTTGAACTACCCAAAGTTTCTTTCTGAAAACCCATCCAAACAAAAAGTACCATGGATGATTATCCATAATGTAAACTCTCTCTGGATTTATTTTCTTAATTTGTTTAATAACATCAAATAATTGTTTGAAATTTAACGTCTCAGTTATGGTTTTTTTAATATCTGGAGGTGCAATTAGTTTAATTAATTTAACTTTTTTATCATAAAACTTTGTTTCTGCGTATGAGGGTATAACTGCCCAAACCGAATTCTTAGGTAATAAATCATTAGCAAATTGTGAACTATAATGTAACATCCCACCACGACCATTTAAATTAAACATTACAATTTTCATATTAGTTTATAAATCTCCTGAGCAATTAATCTCATATCAAACTGTGTTAAATCTTCTTTTGTTTTTGGTTTGTTTTTCAGATATTTCTTTAATGACTTATTTAATGTTACAACATCTTGTGGTTGAATCAATATTCCTTGCTTAACAATTTCATTTGTTCCACCAACATCTGTTGCGATTATTGGTACATTCATTGCTGCAGCTTCTAAAACGGATGTTGGTAAACCTTCTGAAAATGAAGGGTTAACAAAAACATCGGATATTGATAGTAGTTGTATAATGTCTTCACGCGATTTTTGTCCAAAGAACTTTGCATCAACTTTCGATTGTTTTACAAAGTGTTCTAACTCTTTTTTGTATGGACCATCACCAATAATAAATAAACGGACTTCTAAATTCTTACAAGCTTTAATTAAATCTTGCACACCTTTAGCATAAATTAATCTGCCAAAAAATATTACAATTTTCTTTTTATTTGGGTTGTATTTCAGTATTAACTTGTTTCTTATTGTTTTTGTTGGTTGTTTAAACATGCTAAAATTTATACCATTATATATCAACTTGGTTTTTTTAGCACCCATTCTTTTAGCAAACATTTCACATGGTTTACTAATACCAATTGTAATGTCTGATGATTTGAAAACAAATCTTCCAAAAGTTTCATCCATTAAACGAGCAGCCAATTCTACGATTTTGTTATCATGTTTTACAAAAACGTTTCCGTGTTCTGTATGAATATATTGTTTATTATAAATTTTTGACAATAGTGCTCCTAAAAATGAAGTTGAAAAGAAACGTGTCTGAGTTATTATAACATCATATTCTTTCATAAGTTTTGACAATGTTTGACGATTCTTTTTTGATGATTTAGGTATTTCATAAACTCCAGGAAGTAAAACTGTACTTTCAAGTCTATGGATATCTATTCCTTTGTAAGTTGATTTGTCTGGAAGTGGTTTATGTTTTAATGCAACAACACCAACTTGTGTTTTTTTAGCAAGAAGTTTAGCTACTTCTAAAACATAATTTTCTAAACCTCCTTTGTATGGATAGAAATGTGTTGCAAAAAACAATATTTTAGGTGTTGACTTTACCATTTTATTTATTTTTTAATATGAAGATTACACTGTTTCCAGTTAATTTTGTTTTAATTGGTAAGTGTATTCCTGTGAAAGGAACATGCATCTCAGTGTAACGAACATCAACTATCTTTAAACCAATTTCATTTGTGTAATATCTAAAATGATTTTCAATTAGAGGGTTTATTTGATCATAATCTTGTGGCTGAGTTGTAAAGTGTATAAGTTCGTTGCTAAAATTAAACAGCATCTTACCAAATACATTATAGATATTTGGGGCAGATACAATCAATAAACCATTTTTACTAAGTCTTTTCTTTAGTTCACGCAATAAGAAATATTGATTTTCAATTTGTTCTATAACTTCTGTACATATAATCAAATCAAATTTGTTGTTTTTGAATGGAAATTCTTTATTTATGTCTGCTTGTACAAAATTAAAATCACGGTACGCACCTTTCTTAGTTATTATATCCGTACCATAACCTTCAACATATCTATCTCTTAATAAATATAATAAATCACCTTTTCCGCAACCAATATCTAGACATTTCTTGAATTTTCTGTCTGCGAGTATTTCATTCACTTCGTTGTATAAGGGTTTATGACTAACTATCATTTTAATTCATCGCTATCACTACTACAAACAAATAATTTAAAAGGATAACTTTTGTTTAGTAAACATGCGAATATTAATCACTGGAGGCAGCGGTTTTATTGGTTCCACAATTTGTCGACATTTATTAGATAAAGGGTACGATGTGCGAATCATTGATAATCTCAGTTCCTCAAATGAATCTAATTTATCTGATATTAAAGAAAAAATAGAGATTATTCGTGGCGATATACGTTATTATAATGAGGTACGTAAGGCTGCACAAGACGTTGATGCGATAATTCATTTAGCAGCGATTGCTGTTGTTCCTGCAAGTATAACTAACCCTCGCGAGACATTTGATGTTAATTTATATGGAACGCTTAATGTTCTAGAAGTTGCTAAAGAGTTAGGTATACAGAAAGTTGTATTCGCATCAAGCGCAGCAGTATATGGCAATATACCAAATGATATTCGTAAAGAAACAGATATTTTAGATCCACAATCACCGTATGCAGTTTCAAAAGCGTCTATGGAGTATTTTATGAAGATGTTTGCTGAACAAGGGTTAGATACATGCTCATTGCGATTGTTCAATGTTTTTGGTGCCAGACAAGATCCTAAATATTACGCAGTTATTCCGAACTTTATTACTAAAATGATGCAAAATGAACCAGTAGCAATTCATGGATCTGGAAAACAGACTCGCGATTTTGTTTATGTTAAAGATGTTGCTAGAGCATTTGAGAAAGCAATTAATACTAAAACAAACGGTGCGGTTATCAATATTGCTTCAGGAAAAAACATTTCAGTAGTTGAGTTGGGCGAAAAAATAATCAATATATCTGGAAGTAAGTCTACGATTAATTTCGAAAAATCACGTGAGGGTGATGTTGATAAATCTTTAGCTGAGATTTCTACAGCTAAAGCTATACTTAACTGGGAACCTAAATATTCTTTTGATGATGGATTAAAAGAAACAATAGAATGGTTCAAAAATAACGCCAATTGTTGAAACAATTTGCGGGATTGAAAATTGTAATTGATTTTCCATAAATGAAGATTAAATAATATCTTCTTCTGAAACTATTACAAAATCACCTACAGACATTACGCTGCTAAATGGAATCATAAATTCACCAGCACTGCTCTTTTCTAAGCTTAGTGTGTCGATAAATTCTGTAGCATTTTGAAGGATTATGTAAATAAGCTCGCCAGTTCGTGTTTCAAAAACAAGGTCGCCGACAATTCCGAATTTCTTACCAGACTTGGATACAATAGTTTTTCCTAAAATATCTCGTGATAATTTTTTATCTTGTGGCATTTCAATAAAACAGTGCGAATAAATATTAAATAATTTTCTATCTCGTGGCGTACAGTTAGAAACTAATCTGAGAGTGTAGTCCTTTGATAATTAAGATTCCAACTAAACCATATTTCAAAAACTCAGGGATACCTGTAAATGCAATAAACCCTGCCGCAAGCAAATCAACTATTCCAAAGATATTCATTTTAGGCCAACATAGACGGTATTCCTTTAATTAATAATACTGCAATGATTAGTATTTTTAGTTTATTTAATATTCCAAAATCTGACAAATAGATTATTGCTGCTGCAAGTAAATCCACTATGCCGTACACTTTAACTATCATTGCTTTCCCACACTTATGTAACAAAAGTTTTAAACCTTATTATTGGGAAATATATATGAGATGTTTCTTATCTATCAACATTTCGCCAGAATCCCTAGGTAATATTAGTAAGTTCATGGAGGAACAACAATCAGATGATTTTTTAGAAGCAAACTTTGTGAAATCAAATCATTTACATTTAACAATGAAGTTTTTGGGGGATATCAATACTCAAAAAACGCAAGAAATTAAACGCATTTTAGAGCAGACCAAATTCAAACCATTTGAAATTTCTCTTAAGGGGCTCGGTGGCTTTCCGAGCAACAATTATGTGAAGGTTCTTTGGATTGATGTAGATAACGGCAATAGTGAACTTGTCAGAATTTGGCGCGATATTGATGATAAACTATCTAAAATCGGTTTTCAAAAAGATAAAGAGCACATACCGCACCTAACAATTGCTCGTGTAAAGTTTGTCCGCGATAAATCTAAACTCTATGACCTCTTTGATAAAAATCAGGACACAACATTTGGAACTTTTTGGTGTGATAAAATAAATTTTATGCAAAGCGAACTGACTCCAAACGGCCCAATTTATTCTGAGATTTAAGCATTACCTTCTTCGTGTGGTTCGAGTATTTCCATAGTTATCCCCGCACCTTTGAATAGCTCATCAGTTAAAACATCGTGATAATTTTTTCGTACTACTACTCTAACTATACCTGCTTGAACTGCTGCTTTTGCGCAATGGAAACAAGGTTTATAATAACCATATAATGTTGCTCCCTTTGTTGTGACTCCGTGTAATGCTGCTTGAATTATGGCATTCAAATCAGAGTGTGCGGTTCTTAGACAGTGCTCGGTTTTATTTCCCTCATAATCTCTCAACTCGCGTAATAAACATCCTACTTTTGAACATTCCGGTAATCCGGATGGTGCGCCGTTATATCCTGCAGAAAGTATTTGTTTATTTCGAACTAATATTGTTCCGAGCCTTCCGCGACAGCAATCTGCACGGAGTCCTACAGTCTCAGCTATTTTTAAGAAATATTCATCCCATGACGGTCTGTTATCAGAATCTAAGAAATTAGTAACCAATTTACCGAGTTTTTCTAAGGTACCATTATTAGTAATCACCATTTGTGTGGATGCAACAACTTCGCCAACACCAGTTGTTAGATCTTTCTCATGAACTTTTCTAAATTCTTCGATAGTTTTTGGTGCTCCTTCCCTATTACGTTTTTTCTCTCGTTCAAATCGATCCGCTTCTGGTGACTCTATTTTAATCATTTTAAACCCGGTAAATTTTAGTTTTAGAAAATCAACTTCTGCTATATTACGAATACTAGAAAATACCACTTGATTAGAATTTACTTTCTTGGATGCAAGGTCTGCTAAAAATGCGCCATGTTCTTCACGCAATTTATTACCTAAATCTTGCAAATCTGCACGCACATTAATATCTACTCCGCGGTTCTTAGCTTCTTCTCTCAACCCCGCCGATAACGAAATATGTTGATAACCACGTTTCTCAAATATTCTTGTCGCTTCATCTTTACCTGATCCCGAAAGACCAGTTATTCCATATACTTTCATATTGATCGTAACTTGTTTTTTATTTTGAATGCTAGCAGACTTGATTTTTTTGAAGCCCGTGGTATCTTTATTCTCAGTCCGCGTTTCTTGCCCCAAGCAAGCGCATCATCATCCCATTCAAGGATTGAATCATGTTTTTCTTGTGAAATGAGGTTCTCTTCTAAAAGAATCTCCGCAATATTTTTCGTTGTTAACAACGAATGTATATGTAATCGGTTCTTTTCGAAAAAGGGTTTTACATCGTGACGTTCAAAGTTGTAAAACACAAATGCATTTTTAACATTAGCGCCGTCCTTTCGGAGTATGTTAGCAAAAACAACGGCTGTGCTTCCCGAACTTATAGAGTCATCAATCAATGCCACATTCTTACCTTTCAAATCTTCGTGACTTATTCCTTCAATATGTTTTTGTAACTTATTATGCCTTTGTGGTCTGACGTAGATAAATGGCAACATTAATTTATCTGCAATATATCGCCCAGTTGATATTCCACCAGTTGCACATCCCGCAATAATATCAAATGGTCCGTGTTTTTTTACAAGTTCTAGTAAAAGTTCGTCCGACATTATTCGCACTTTTGGATTGTAATTTATTTTTTTTGTTGTGTTAAACCGTATTGGCATGTAGAACTTCTTGAAATTTCTCAAAGAAGAATTATCTTTTACAACAACTACTCCATTCTCATGCCAGTACTTAACAAGTTTTTTTAACATATTACATATCAAAGCAGTAATGTATTTTCTGGAACTTATTTCGGAATTCCTTAACTTCTGCTTGAATTTTCTGTGGATCTTCTTTCTTTATTAACAATTTATGTAGCAGATCGGCGATGTATTTCATCTCAGATTCTTTCATTCCAAAGTGTGTCATTTCCTGCGTACCAATTCTAACTCCGCTTGGGTGTCTTGCATTTTCTAAAGTATCCCATGGAAGCAAATTTTTATTCAAAATAATATTTGCAGACTCACATAGCTGTGCGAGTTCTTTAGAGTCGCCAATCTTTGTTACATCAACAGCAATCGTGTGCGACTGCGTAAACCCTTTATGCTCTGCGCAAACATTGAATCCTTTTTCATACATTGCTTGTGCGAGTGTTTGTGCATTTTTTATGGTCTGTTGTGCGTATGGTTTTCCAAACTTTTCCATCTCCAATGCAGTAACACCTAACGCGGGTACTCTATGAAGATGATGGCTACATACTAAACCCGGGAACAATGCTCTCTTAATTTTCTTAAAAATTTTAGGATCATTCGCCATTATTGCTCCTCCTTGCGGACCTGGAAAAGTTTTGTGTGTAGACATAGTTACAGCATCTGCGCCTTTTGCTAATGGATCATAAAACTCTCCTGCTGCAACAAGACCAGCAACATGCGCAATATCATACATTACATATGCGCCAATTTCGTCAGCTATTTTCTTTATTTCATCGGCAGGATTTGGGAACAAGAAAAGGCTACAGCCCAAAATAAACAATTTTGGTTTTACTTGCATTGCCCATTTTCTTGTCTCATCAATATCAATATTAAAATCGCGATCGTTGTAGGGCATAAAAACCGTCTTACATCCGCGGATTCCTGCTGCGCCAAAACCCGTATGTGAAATATGTCCGCCCGAGGCTGTTCCAACACTCATAATCAGATCGCCCGGTTTGCATAAACCACCATAAACTGCAAGATTTGAGACGCTGCCTGAAACGGATCTCAAATCTACATAATTTGCGCGGAAAAGTCTCTTAAATATCTCTGTAGACATAACTTCCAACTTATCAATATTTTTTGTTCCTTGGTAAAATCTCTTGAAAGGATCTCCTTCAGCATATCTGTGTTCGAAATCTGAGTTTGCATAAACGTGATGTGCTAGCGGACTCATTACATTCTCCGAAGCAATTAGGTTGATCGAGTTTTCTCGCCATTTGTTATTTGCTTCTGTAATGGTCTTTATCTCTGATACCAACTCTTCTTGGGAACGCTCTATTTTTGGGTTATATTCCTCTGACATTTTATATACCTAGCATGAAAATTAAAGCCACTTCTCTAGCTCTTGATGTTGATTTAATCTTTTAATTATCGGTGCACACCTTCCACAATTATTTTTCTCTCGGCATCCGCCATAGTGAACTCCTCGCGGAGTCATAAAATCATTAAGTGGCGAGTCAACTGTCTGCATTGCATTAGCAATATCATTCGCCCATTTCTGCATTGTTGGTCTTGCTCGACTACATAATCTCAAACCTAATAGATGAAAAACATTCCAACCGGTGACTGTAATAACATCATGAACACCCATTGCGTGTGGCACAAAACCAATTGCTTCCCAAACAGGTATACCTTCTTCATACATACTCCAAAATAAATTCATTTGGTCCATAATCAACTCATCGTACAGATCTTTCAAACCCATTTGTGCATAAACTGGTGGTGTAAAATATTTAAAATTCCGAGGCATTGCTGCATGTATAAATGGCTCGACAACTCTGAATACAGATCTATTTCTAAAACTATCGTGGTGTGTTGAGATTGGTGAAAATGTAGCAAGTTTGTAAGTTATTGTATTAATTGCGGACATTAAGCCTTCATCTCTTTTCTTTAATGCTGTCTCAACATCTTGGTGTGTTATAATATGTGGATTATCATAAGACAACAGAACTGCTTCTGTTTCCATTTTATTAAGTGGTCTAAGTTTTGGATTACGTAATGTTCTTTCCATAATTGGGTTTTTTGTGGCTAAGAAATCAGTTCCACTTGGATAACAATCAATTAATTCGTAATTTGGTCCATAATCTCTAAATAAATACTTTTGATTTTCTTTTAACACGTTCATTGATGCTTGCGCAATATCTTGTACTATCTTTGGTTTCTTTATTGGACCGTCAGCATATGGCTTTTTCTCAAATAATTTAGTGTTTCTGCTTTCCATACTTGACATATAATAATGAATCCATGCGCGCGCGTTGCCGGAAACAGTATTATTTGTTAATGCATAAAGTGGTAAAACATACATCGCGTCTTGCATAGTCATCTTATTTTTTATGAATGTAAGATAATTTCTCCAAACTTTCTTCTCAACTGCTTGAACTTTTTTGTATAGTGTGGGATTTTGTTTTATAACTTCAGGAATATGAATACCCAATAACGGTCTGGCTCTTGAACTTTGTTGCAAAAGTGAAAAGCCATATGGATAACGTGCATGTTGTAATGTAATCAGGCGCGGTATTTTCTCAAAATTAATTACAAATGTTCCTTGGTCGCCTATTCCGGCGTGTCCAGAACCAATAGCACCTTTCAAAATTCCGCGAACCATTTTTAGGCCTTTTTCTTCGCCACGAGCTTCGATTTGTTTTTTAATTTGTAATCCTGACTCTGGACGCTGGCAACTCCATGCATTGGCTGCACAGATAAGTTGCGCACTACCATCTAATTTGGCTACATTAAAATTTGGTTCTTCTAAATTGTAAGTATCTGGTTTGATACTATCAATTACCTTTTCATTTACACCAAAATCAGCCATAAACTAACAGCATTAATTTTAGTTTAAATATATTTATAACCTCTATGCAATAATTCTTTTATGACTAAGCAAAATCTGCTTAAAATAGCGCTTTGCCTCAGTCTGATTGGTTTATTTATACTGGTAGTAATTTCATATTATTACGAACCCGAAGAAACTAAAATAATTTTAACGCAAGATAAATTTGGTAGTCATGTATTAATTCGTGGAGAAATAACCAAAATAACACATAAAGAGAACATCACAGCATTTAATCTCAAAGATGAAACTGGAAAAATTAAAGTTGTGGCATTTGGTAATGCAAGTAAATTAACTCTCAATTCAATGATTATAGTTTATGGTGAAGTTGATACATATAATAACGAACTAGAGATTATATCTCGTGAAATTAAACGCCAGTAGATCCGAAACCACCTTCGCCTCGCTCAGTCTCATCTAGATTATCAACTTCATGCCATTCTATTTTTTCAACTTTTTTAAGAACGAGTTGACATATTCGGTCGCCTTTCTTTATTTCAAATGGTTCGTCAGAATGATTAATCATTATTGATTTTATTTCGCCGCGAAAATCTGAATCAATTGTTCCGGGAGAATTTGCTAAAGTTATTCCGTTTCTTAATGCTAATCCCGATCGGGGTCTGGCTTGTAATTCATATCCTTCAGGAATTGCTACTTTAACTCCTGATTTAACAGCTATTCTTTCACGAGGTTTTATTACAGTATTTTCACTGGAATGTAAATCCATTCCTGCAGAAAAATCGGTTTGGTACTGTGGTATTTGTATATCTTTATTTTCGCGGAAAATTTTAACTTTCATATAATTCGCGAATAATCCAAGTTTATATTAGTTTGTTTTGTAAAAGATTAAAAACTCTTATTATTAATATTTTAATGGAAAAAATGTGGGAAAATGTAATTAAAATGATTAACTATTCTGAAAAAGGTATAACAAGTAAAGTTATTAAAAAGAATAATGTTGGAGATGTTACTCTTTTTTGTATGTCAAAAGATACTGAGATCTCGGAGCATACATCAACAAAATCGGGATTTGTTTATGTTATTGAAGGTAATGGCATATTTAATTTGGAAGGTGAAGATATTCCAATGAATCCAGGCACATTAATATTTATGGATGCAAATGCTAAACATTCCTTAAGTGCTAAACATAACACATCATTTATTTTAATTTTAAATTAAAAATAATACATATAATAATATGTTAGAAATTATTCTAGCAATTTCATTAGGAATCCTTGCAGGAACCATAACGGGCTTAATGCCCGGTTTACATACAAACACTATTGCGTTTCTAATAATCACTGCTGGCTCCTCTTTGTTATTATCTTATAATCCCCTAACTATCGCAGTTTTTCTTGTATCAATGATAGTTGTCCATTCCTTTGTTGATTTTATTCCATCAATATTTCTGGGTGCTCCGGAAGCAGCAACTGTACTTAGTCTCCTACCGGGCCACGAATTATTATTACAAGGACGCGGATTTCAAGCGTTGCGTCTGACGATTATTGGCGGTATCGGAACATTTATTCTCAGCATATTTTTTATTCCGATTATCTTTATTTTTTTAGAATCTCTGTATAATATATTTAAAACAATAATTGGACCAATATTATTCGCACTTTCCGTTATTTTTATATTACAGGAAAAAGAATTTCAGAAAATTATCTGGGCAATAATCATATTTATTCTTGCGGGAACACTTGGTATGATTGTATTAAATGAAATATCATTAACGGAGCCGCTTTTTCCATTACTTTCGGGTTTATTCGGAGTATCAACATTGTTCTTAAGTATGTTTGGTAATAATACACTAATTAAACAAAATATCGATTCAGATGGTCCACTTATATCTAAAAAATATATTTTAAGTTATTTCAAAGCCGCAATAAGTTCGTTAATTGTTTCTATTATGCCCGCAATTGGGGCCGCTCAAGCAGCAATTATATCACGAGCATTTACAAAATTCAAGGATAAGGAAGAATTCTTGGTTGTTATAGGTGGGATAAATACTGCAGCAACTATTTTTACATTAACTACTTTATTTGTTATAAATAAAGCACGCACCGGTGTATCTGCAGTAATTAAAGATATGATTCAACTTAGTTTACAAGATTATTTAATTCTTATATTAACTTGTTTTGTTGCTTTAGTGTTTGGTGTTAATATCTCGCTTAAACTTGGTAAATTAATCGCTTTAAACATTTCAAAAATTAAGTATAGAAAAATGTCTTTGATTGTAATTATATTTATTGTAATATTAGTTATTTGTTTTTCAGGACTTCTCGGTTTGTTTATTTTAATAGTCGCCACGAGTATCGGTATGCTTGCACCATTAACAAATGTTAGGAGAATTCATTTAATGTCTGTATTAATTATTCCAGTTATATTTTATTTTATCTAATTATTTTATTTTGTTCTTGAGAAATTAAATTTAAGCCTGCTTCTGTTAGGAAAAATTTCTTAGGTTTCTGACCTAGAGTTGAAATAAATCCTTGTGACGTTAATGCTAATAATTTATTTCTGATGGTTTTTTCAGTCTTATTTATGTTAAATGCAAGTTTTAGTTGGTTTGAAGTGACTGCAAATTCGGGTGAATTTGCCTTAGATTTGTCTAATATAAAGAGTATTTGGTATGAATCTAGACCAAAATTAGTGGTTTTTGGTGTTTTTGGTGTTTTTTTAGGTATTTTGATGGTTTCTTCTGTTTCAATAGGTTCCGTATTGGAAGTTGTATTGGAATTTTCCGATTTCTGATTTCCGATAATTTCCAATAGCTTTTCTAATAGAGAAATATATCGCTCGTTCATTCTTTTTAGTTCATTTTCCAGTAGGTTTATTCGCGAATCTTGCGTCGAGTCTATCGAATTTACAATAGGATTTTCAACTTCTTTATTCTTATTTTTGAATTCAGTAAGTTGTTCTTTCAGTTCAGTAATCTCTTTTCTATGATTAACTAGTGCTTGCCGGAACTGATCATCTTTAATCAAAACCATCTAGAATATGGAGAGAAATCCTTTAATAATTTCCGATTTCCGATAGGATTTCCAATAGATTTCCGATAGGATTTATCAAAAGAGGTTACATCGAAGACCCCCTTAATTTCTATTGGAAATTTGTCATTTCCAATGAACCCCCTAATTTCCGATAGAAAGGCCCATTTCAACGCAGTATATCGAAAGCTATTGGAAAAGTATTTCCGATAATTTCCAATAGATTTCCGATAGGATTTCCAATAGAAGCTATAATTCAACTAAGTCAATCGTTTTGCTATTGGAAATTTGTTTTGGTAGATTTCCAATAGGATTCATAATATTTTTAAGTTTTTACTAATATTTATTACATGAACAAAAAAGGTAGTGCATTATTTTTGGGAGTGATTATTGTAATAATTGCTGCAATGTTATTTGGTACTATGGTACCATACCGAGAACCTTGGCAAATAATAATTGGTGGTATTCTTTTTGTAGCTATTGCTTTATACGTATTAGCGCATATGGCTTAAGTATCTAACTTTGTTTGAGAATCCTCTTCTTTCTTTTCAGGTATATAAGTAGTTAATTTATGTCCATAACAAATATCTTTAAATTCACAATAATCACACAACCAACCCTCTTCTCGCTTAGGTTCTGTTCCCGTAGTCAATGCATTTGCCAACATTGTACCGCGTGCTTCTAAGTAATGTGTAATATCTCGCTTAGGAACTTCGAACTGTTTTATTTTATGCAAACTAAAATACATTAGTACAAGTTTCTTTATTTTCTCTTGTTTCTCTGGAGGTAATATTGAATAATATGCTTGTGCTTGTAAAGTGTGATGTTCTTGTGGTTCTTGTGGAATATTCGCAGTTGTTTTAAATTCATACAAAACTCCTTCATGAATTGCATCAACAAATGCTAAAACATCAAAATGTCCAAATTCTTTTGTTAAAAATAATTCAACATCTTCTTCAGGCATATCTTTCTGAACAAACTCATGTATTGCCGTACCTCTGTTAAATATCCACATTTTTTCTAAAGTTCTTGAAACTTCTTCTGTAAGATCATAATAAGTTTTACGTAAACATCCACCAACTAAACGAGTTACACCAAATCTTTGTCTATCTCGTTTCTTTTTCTTTTTCTTTCTTCCATCTAATAATAGTTTTAGAATAAATTTAGGATAACATGGATTCTCGCAATTTAAACATTCATCAATTTCTTTTTCCGATTTATCTGGACACGTAACTTTCATACAAACTCTCCTAAACCAATTTGTTTTGTTTTATCTCTACCAAATATTGACTCAACTCTTAAATTTAACAATTTAATTGATTGCCGAATGAATGGAGAAACGCCCTCATATTCGATTAATTTTAATGTTGGTTCTAGATACTTTTTAATGGTTCCTTCTGCAATTGTGTAAACGATATTTCCTGTGGGACACTTTAAACATTGTCCAGATAACGGTGTTCTGCGATATACTTCATTACATGTTGTACATCTAAAACTTTGTATTGTAAACTTCCTCAAATTACCTTTAATATCTCTAACAAAATGTCCTTCAATTATTAATTGTGCAACTTTATCTAAATCAACTGCGCGAATTTTTGCTGCAAGTTCTAATTGTCCTGCCATCTTTTCTAACATTGTTGGTATTGATTTATATGCAGAATTTCTTACACCAATGTTCATGTTACTAACTGGATGCGTATAACCAATCCCTTCATATTGTTCTTTTGTTCCAACTAATTCTTTAATTTGTGCAACTTTAACATCCCATGGTTTTTTCATTTTAATTGCTGCTTCATATAATTCCAAAGGGTAGCTCCAACCAGTATTTACATCAAAAACTTCATCATCAATTTCTTCTACATTTAATTGTGTTGAAAGAACCAATGGCGCGTCCATTGACCTACTACCTCTTCTATCAGGTAAATATTGTCTTGAAAAATTAAGGAAACCATCCATTAACAAAAATACTGCAGTTTCTTCACCATCTAAATCTCGTCTTTGTGCATCATGCCAATATGGGTGTGCAAAACCACCTTGTGTTTCAGAAAAACCAATAATTCTACCAATAATTCCTGCAGATGTGTGTGGAGATAAACCAATAAGTAAGTGTCCAATTAAATCTTCCCGACGTTTAACATTATAGAATGATTTTTGTTGATATACCGTCTCTAACTCTTCATCAATAAATTCAGCAACACGCATAAACACTTTATCTGCACCCTCGTCAGCAGAATCTGGGCAAGCAGGCAGAACTAAATCTTGTGGAAATATTTCAATTACTTGTTCTTCATTTGTAATTTCTACGCCATTAATATCAGTATTATAACCGAGTTCTTTTGCTTTCTCAATAGATAATCCGATTTCTTTTGGTTTGAAATGAGTCATACCTAATTCAGTCATATCAAAACGAATTGTTCCATCTTTATTGATGTTAAGTTTATGTTTCGCTCGCAAAATTCCTTTTCCTAAATACTCAATAAAATGGTGTTTATTTGAAGTTCCACGCACGCCTTTAATTAATGGTGGTGGTTGTGAACAATTAACTCTCTTTCTTGCAGCAGAAACATATTTCGCCAACGGTAATTTAGTATCCTCAAAAGTAACTGTTTCTCTATGACATTTCTCTAATTTTGTTTTCTTTTTACATACGGGACACATTCTATATTGTTCTGTTTTTGTTTCACATACTTCGCAACGCGAGTAAATTGTTTGTGTATCACAGGTCTCACAATAAAACAATGGAAATTGTGCAGTTACATAGCCTTTCTCAATTGATGTTACAAAATTACGTAATCTTCCGCCCTCTTCTCCGACAGGAAATAACATGTGTGGCGTTCCTTTTAGTTGCCGTAATTTGGCTTTCTCCGGACGACCCATTCTTGCACCAATTGCTGTTCCAGATTTATCGCGTTGTTTAATTGGTGAATTTTGATTTAAACATTCAAGACCATTCTCACCTTCTGCTTTTTGCTTCAAAAAAAAGTCTAAAACTTTGGTATATTTTTCATCAAAAACAACTTTCTTGTCAATAACATTATGTGGGCATCCTAATAATTCTAATGTTCTTTTTGCTTTTTTACCAACTTCATTTTCAAAGGTAAAATCTTTTGCCAAATACCACTCTACTAAATTGTTAAAATCTTCTGAAGATATATCATGCCAATGTAATGTCCAATATGGATGGAATGGAACTTTAAGTCTTACTGATATTTTTAATGCGTCTTCAAATGTGGGTATTGTTTCGAAAATATTTGCTCTTAATTTATCTGCTAGCGCTCCAACAACGTCGTCTAACTTCAATTTATTTTCTTTTTCTGCTTTCTCAACTTCCAATAACCACCATTCTTCACAGTACCCCGCCGGAACAAGAGTTGTACCTTGCTCTGCAAAATCTCCATGTGATATTAATATATCTCCAACAAATAATACTTCTTTGAGTTTCTTTTTGAGTTTCTTTGCTTGTTCTTCATTTTCAACTCTAACTACACTACCATCTTTGAGTTTAATTATTGGTCCTTCAATTGAGTCGCACATTGTTAGCGCCGTGCTTTTTCCTGGTCTCTCAACTCTAAGTTGTGTTCCCGTTGCAAGAAAATCTAAAAGAATATGCCCTGTTAACGGAGATACTGCCCAACTACCATCGCCAGTTAATCTACTACGACCATATCTTAATCTAAACCCACCAGTTTCTAATGGATACCCAAATACCGGTCTACCTGCAACAATTTCAGAAATATAATAATAATTTGGTGTAATTTTTGGTTTTTCATCAGGTGATTTTGTTTTAGCGCCAGATTCTTGGGATCTCAACCGCGTTTTAATTTTAAAATATTCTTCCATCCAATCCCAATCAAGTCCAAAATCTTTACTCCATATTGAAAGTTGTTTCCAAATTTTAGGATATTTAACTACACCATCGGTAAGAACTAACGCCATACCGCCGCGAATTCGATTAGTTTCAACGCGAGGTAAGTTCTTATAATTCGAAGCTTCTAGATCTGCGGTTGGATCACCATTAATTTCAACAGGTATATTTTTTATGATAATATCCATCTCTTCTTTTTCTGGCTTATACTGTTTTCTTTCAACGCGGTCGTAATAATCAATAACCTCTGTATAATATCTATTAATCTCGTCGGGTGTTGGATCATATTTTTCAATACCTTTTTTTATTCTAACATAATCTGCAATAATTAATGTTACAACTTGTTGTGATGCTCCGGCACCTCTTATTGGTCCGGAAAAATAAAGTGAAATATAATTTTTACCATCTTGCCGCGGTCTTAATTTCACATCAGCAACTCCTTCCAATGGCGCAGATACAACACCATTTGTTGTATATGCTAAACCCGTTCTTATACCCACACCAATTGCGTGTTCTTCATTATCCATTTTGAAAAATTGATGATTTGCAACTTCCCAAGCAATTTCTAAACCAACTCGCCAGTCGCCGGGACCATATTTTATTTCTAGCTCAGTAATTCTTTCTGAAACACCAGAGTCAACAATTCTTGGTTCTAAAACTGCAATAATTCCTTCTACTCTCTTTCCAACAGATTTTGCTAACAGAATATCAACTTTATCTTCTGGATCAAAACCCTTTGCTCGTGCTTGATTTGCTAATACATATGCTTCTTTAGTTTTGCTATCTAGATTATCAAAGTACTTACGAATTTTTGGAGAACAAACTATCTCGCCAGGCATTTTAACATCTCCGAATATTGAGTTTTAAAGAGTTGTTTAGTTTAAAATAATCTATTTAAAGTTTGATTATATTTATGAAAATGGTTAAGGCAGTTATCTTTGATATGGATGGAGTTATTATTGATAGTAATCCAGTTCATTTCAAAGCGTGGATAAACGTAATTAAACCGTTTGGAATAAATCTTGTTTTGGATGATTTTAAAGACCTTATTGGCAAGCATAGTACTGTTGTAGCTAAGCATATTAAAGAAAAATATGGATTGAGCCCATCTGTTTTGGACCTTGTTAAAATGAAAAAGGCCAAATATATTGAATTACTTCCTATCGAAGTTGAATTACGTTCTAATTCTGTTGATTTTATAGATGCGGTGCGCCAAAAATATAGCACTGCTGTTGCAACTTCGGAGGATGCAAAAACAACTAAATTGGTTATGAATAAATTTGAATTAAATGATCGTTTTGATACTATTTTTACTTCCGATGATATTAATAAACCTAAACCATACCCTGAGATATATCTGAAAACAGCTAAGGCATTGGGCGTTGAACCAAATGAATGTATTGTTGTGGAAGATACTGTACCTGGTGTTGAATCAGCAAAACGAGCAGGGATGAAATGTATCGCAATAACAGGTTCTTACAATAAAGATAAATTATATGAAGCAGATTTAATTATAGATGCTTTTAGTGAAATCAACGCGGAAACAATAAGTAAACTTTAAATGTTTTTATATTGAAAAGAACTATGAGTAAAAAACTTGGTCGTAAACCAAAAAGTGAAATTCGTGATGAACTTATTGAATTGTTATATTTTATGCGAGAAGCATATGGATATCAATTATATAAGAAATATTGTAAGGTTTATGAAAAGAAAGTTTCAATGCGTTCTATTTATTATCATTTAAACAAAGGTGTAGAACTTGGCGTATTCAATCTTAAGGAAATACGTGAAGTTAAAGGTGAATTTTCATGGGGTACTGGTGTAAAACAAGTTATATTCCAACTTGGAGAAGCTGCAAATCCGCAAGGTAATAAAGAAATTCATGAGAAGCTAAAACTGCTTTGATGACCTGACCCCGCTACTTCTTAAGGAACTCTTTTTTATTTTTTGACTCTTTTTTCAAACTTTAAGTTCAAAGTAGTTAGTTATAGTATAATGGTTTTAGTAAAAATCGTTTGATTTAGGATGAATTATTGTTTGCAATATAGTAATTATATATATATATTGTAATAAAACTAATTATAATAATAGGCACTTCCAGAAGAAACTTAGGGGACAGAGTATATAAGTGACAAATGGTTGTTCTTGACCAGTAATTCTATTTTTCGGGATATAAATGTATTTAAGCAATATTTCTTTTGCAATCTTATGGGCTCTAAAGATTTGTTGGATTTTGCAAAAAAAGATAATTTATCAACAGACTTAGAAGAAGTTGAAATTGAAAAAGACGCGAGCATAGAAGCATTAGAAGAACAACCAATAGAAAAGTCTGTAGAAGAAAATCCTGTTGAAAAATCTAGTGAAGAAAAACTAAGTGATGAAATTGATGATTTATTTATAAGTTTTTTAGATAAAGAATCTATTTTTGCTAATAAAGAGGTTCTTCAAGTTAGATACCTTCCTGAAATAATTTTACATAGAAGTGGTCAAATGAAGCAACTAGCGAGCATTTTAGCACCCGCACTCAGAACTGAAAAACCATCTAATTTATTTATTTATGGTAAAACAGGTACAGGTAAAACACTTTGTATGTTAGATGCGGTCAAAAGATTGAATAAGATATCTGAAAAAAGAAAAATACCCTTGAAAACAATATATGTTAATTGTAAATTGAAGAAAATAGCAGATACTGAGTACAGAATTATTGCTCAACTCGCACGAGAAATTGGTGAGGATGTACCTATGACCGGTTTGCCAACTGATGAAGTTTATAATATTTTTATCAAAAAATTAGAAGATAGAAAACAAACAGTTATTATTATTCTTGATGAAATTGATCAAATAATAAAGAAGACGGGAGATCAGATATTGTATACTTTAACGCGCATGAATTCTGAACTGAAAAATTCACAAGTTGCCTTTGTTGGAATATCAAATGATGTTAGATTCATGGAGGATATAGATCCGAGGGTAAAGTCTAGCTTGGGAGAAGAGGAGCTAATTTTTCCACCATATAATGCATTGGAATTGAAAGATATTTTAGAAAAACGTTCAACCTTAGCATTCAAAGAAGCGATTTTGGAAGATGGTGTCCTTGCAAAATGTGCGGCATATGCTGCGAGGGAACATGGGGATGCTCGACGCGCTTTAGATCTTTTACGTGTTGCTGGAGAAGTTGCAGAAAGAGGAAATTCAGAAAATATTGCACTTAAACATATTGATTTAGCTGAAGAAAAGATCGAGCGCAGTAGAATTATAGAAATAATTGAAACTCAACCAAGACAGAGTCAGATTGTTTTATATTCAATTTTATTTGTTCTTGCTCAAAAAAAGAAAGGAGAAATTGCAGAAACTGGCGAAGTGTTTGAAGAATATAAAGAGATATGCAAACAAACGGGAAATAATATTCTAACACAACGTAGAATATCTGATTTAATATCTGAGTTAGATATGCTGGGGTTGATTAATGCCAAATTAATTTCCAAAGGAAGATATGGGCGTACACGCGAAATATATGTAACAATCCCAAACGATATGTTAGAAAAAATAGATGTCACTTTGAAAGGCCAGATATTCTAGAATTATGATAAAACAAGAAGCAATTAAGGAACTTTTGAAGAAAGGGATTATTCCTACTACTGATAATCTAAATAATTTGAAGAAAGATGCTACAACAAATGTTGAAATTTTGAAGAATTTTAAATATGAACCACACAAGATTAAGGTGCGTGAATTTATGGAAACAAATCGAGCCAAGTACTCTATTATGCGTAATCTTTTGATGAATCGTTCAGAGCTTAATGGTGCAGTTTCAATTTCTAGAATTTCGCAAATGAATGAAAAGAAAGTAACAATCATTGGAATGGTTTTTGAAATTAAAAAACTCCCAACAGGAACGTACCGTTTAGTTGTTGAAGATTTATCTGGTAGAATAACTGCGATTGTTTCAAAAAACGATCCAGAATTAATTAAAAAAATAAGTTTTGTCACACATGACGAGGTTATTGGATTAATTGGTTCTTATGTTAGAGATGTTTTTTTTATAAAAGATATTGTTTGGCCCGGCGTTCCACAGAAGCAAATACCAACATACTCTGATGATATTTATGTGGCTTTTTTAGCAGATATACATTTAGGATCAAATGTTTTTTTGGAAAAAGAATTTGAAAAGGCTATAGACTGGATTGCAGGTAAACATGGAAATGAAAAACAAAAGGAAATTGCCAGTAAAATTAAATATATATTAATTATAGGTGATATTGTTGATGGTGTTGGTGTATATCCACACCAAGATAATGAATTAAATATTAAAGATATTTACGAACAATACGAAGCTTTAGGAAAATATCTTGCTCAAATTCCAAAAGACAAACATATTATTATTTCGGCAGGTACGCACGATGGTGTTCGTATAGAGGACCCCAAACCGAAATTACCTGAAAATTTAGCTAAACCGTTACATGATTTGTCTAATGTAATTTTTGTTACAAATCCCGCATTAATTAATTTGCATCGAACTAAAGATTATCCTGGAATAAGTGTGATGATGTATCATGGTGATAGTTTTGATTATTATGTTAATAATGTTGAAGGTTTGCGTTTGCTTGGTGGTTATGATAAACCAGATGAAATTCATAAATATTTGCTTAAGCGACGCAGTTTGTCGCCAGATTATAAGGGTTTAGAACAGTTACCAATAAAAGAAAATCCGTTGATTTTTCAAACAGTTCCAGATGTTTTAGCAACAGGGCACATTCACAAGCTTGCAATCGGAAATTATCATGGTGTTATAACTATCGCTGCCAGTTGTTTCCAAGCTCGAACGAGTTACCAAGAAAAACTCGGTCACCACCCCGACCCCGGCAAGGTTGTACTATTAAATCTTAAAAATTTAAAAGCGACAGTAATGGATTTTCTAGAAAAATAGTAGCAATTTATATAAAACAGTATATATATTATTCCAATGGGCAAATTAAAGGTGCTGGCTACAGAACTCTCTATTTTTTTAGCTGTACAACTTCTCGGATTATATACAGCAGCACATTTACTTAGCACACAATCAGAGATTTATTTGAATGTTCCTGAACTTTCTATATTAAGTTTTGCAGCATCTTTCATTCTCGCAGTAACAATTATTTTTATGGCAATTAAATTCCTTAAAGGTAAATTTGGATTTAAGTTATTGTTTGTATTTCTAATTGTTGTTGGATCTAAAACAATATTTAGTGCGATGTTTAGTGATTTTGTTTCCACAATTTTAGCACTAGTGGTTGTTGCATTGTGGGTTGGTTTGCCGTATGTATTAATGCATAATCTTGCTATAGTTTTAGCAATCTCTGGAATATCTGCAGAACTTGGTTTTGCGGTATCTTTTACAACAATATTAGTTTTAATGGCGGTTTTATCTATATATGATGTTCTTGCCGTTTATCAAACAAAACATATGATTACCATGTTTAAAGATCTCATGGATCGAGGTGTTGTTTTATCTATTATAATCCCAATTAAGTTTCAAGATTTTCTCAAAAGAACAGATATTGCTCATCCAAAGAAAGGATTTATGTTTTTGGGAACGGGCGATTTAGCATTTCCACTAATTTTTGCAATATCTGCGTTAAAATTTAGTATGCATTCATCATTGTTTATTATTGGTGGAGCAACGGTGGGTGCAGCATTAGTTTTCTATCTACTTGTTAATCAAACACAGAGAAGAGCATTACCTGCATTACCACCAATCGCAATTTGTTCATTTGTAGGTTTTGTACTCAGTTTAATTATTTAATCTTCGTTAGAATCTCTTTTAGAAAAAGGTCTTCCAACCTCAAAACTATTCTTCTTTGTAATCTTCATCAAAGATTTTTCTAATGAGTTCTGCCTTTTTTGGACCGAGTTTTTCTATTTCCTTTAATTCATCAACTGTTGCGTTGGCAACACTTTTTGGGTTTTTGAATTTTTTTAACAAAGAAGTTGCAAGGTTTGCACCAACTAATGGAAGACCTTCCAATAAAAATTGTTGTTGTCTTTCAATAGGCCAAGTTCTTCTTGAACCACGTAAAGAAATTTCTTTTTTCAATTTAACTTGCTCTCTAAATGCAATTCTATAAAGATATTCTGCAGTTTCTTTGGGATTGCTACTAAAAATAAACGGTATACCATAATCTAATGTTAAAGAAATAATTGCACTTCGTATAGCATTCGGGTTAATATTTCGCGATGAAAATAAATCCTTTTGTGAGCCCTCCAAAATAATTATTGGTTTATCAAAATTTCTTTTCATTTCAACTGCTTGTGTAAAAAGTCGTCGATCTAACAAACTTGCTACAAAATCATTAACTTCTTTTTTTTCTGCAACAACATCATCAGAAAGAATAAAATCACCAACTTCTAAATTTTTCATAATAATTTTAGCGCCCAAATCGTGTAATTCTTCTACTAAAAAACCGCGTTCTCGATTATCTATATATATTGTAACTTCTTCAGCGTTATCGTTAGATTCTGCTTTTATTTTAACAAATTCATCTAACTCTTTAGTTGTTTTGAGATTATATGAAACATCTCGGATTGCCTTATCCATATTTTTCTCTTTGTTTTTTGCAACCCAGTAATATATTTCATCACGTGTCCCTTTTGCTAATAATATCAATAAATTTCCAATTGCATGTCTACCCGTTCGTCCTCTTCTTTGAATAGAACGCACTGCGCTTGGAATTGGAGAATAAAAAATAACAAAATCAACTGTGGGAATATCTAATCCTTCTTCTGCTACAGATGTACAAACAAGAATATTTGTTTCACCTAACTTTAATCGTTCCACAGCGTTAATTTGTTCTTTTTGACTCATACCTTTTTCAATTCTACTTGCTTGCCCAATAAACTTTTCAACAGCATGTTTAGATAAAACACCAAGTATTTGTTTTATATTACTTCTATATTCTGTAAAAATTAATATTTTGGCATCTTTTTTGTTACTAACAATTTTATCGCAAACACGTTTCAAATAATCTAATTTGGGATTTTCAATACCTAAATCCAACGCTTCTTGAGCCAATTTATATGCTACACGTATATTGAAATCAGTAACTAAGTTTTTAGTTGCTTTAACATTAGATGTTTTAGATTGTTCCCACAGATTAGCTAGATAACTATTTAGAGAACCAATTGATTCAGATTCTAATAAATTAATGGCATGATCAATTTTAATTATAGCAGCAATTAATGATATGCCGCGCATTATATTAAAATCACCTTCATTAATTCTTGAACGTAGACTGGATTGTAAATATAACAACCGTTTTTTACTGAATTTTGTTGGATCAGTTGTTTGAATAAAACCCATTTGTTTTAATGAGATTAATCTTTCTTTTACTCCTAGAGTTAAGTATTTCTTAATTTTTTTGAATTCATCAGGTAGTTGAATAAATTCATATCGTGTTAAAAGTGGTTTAATAAATGGTGCAACTTCGGGATGGTTTTTATCTCGTTGTTCAATTGTTTCTATATATAAATTCTTACATATATCACTAATTTTATCTTCATCTGTTCCAGGAGATGCAGTTAGTGCTAGTATTTTTCCTTGTTTGTTTTGCTTGCGATAATATTTTGCAATTGAAACATATGCATAACTTCCAACTGCGCGATGCGCTTCATCAAATACAATTAATTTAACATCAGATAAATTAATTCTTCCAGCAATTATATCATGTTTAATTGTTTGAGGTGTTGCAATAATAATTTGAGTGTTTGACCAGATCTTTTTTCGTTGTTCGGTGGGTGTTGTCCCAGTTACAGAAATGATTTGTTTTTTATCATCAAAAAATTCACTAAATGTTTTAGCATGTTGATTTACTAATGGTTTGGTTGGAGCAAGCATAACTATTTTGTCTGTTGGAGATTTTAGTAATAAACCCGCCAACGCAATTGCAATATATGTTTTACCTAAACCGGTTGGTATAACACAAAGAACATTTTTTTCTATGGTTTTAGCTAGAATTGTTTGTTGATATATTCGTAGATCTAGCTTACCTTTTAATAATTCCATATGAAGTTTTATCTAAAGAACCCTATTTATGAATTTATGTATTAGAAAGAATATTAATCGTAAAGCCAACTCTTACGCTTGGCTTCTGGATGTTTCTTATACCATTTTGACGCGTTCTTATTTATACGCGCTTCTTGGTTTGGATTAGAATGTTTTGCGCCCCATTTGTACCAGTGTTCGAATGTCCAGTGCCAAAGTACATATACTACAAAACCGACAATAAAAGCGAATATTGTAGATAATATTGCCATTCTAGTTAAATATAAGAATCCCAATAATGCAACGAAGAAACTAAACATAAAAGCCCAAAGAGATTTAGAACCAAAGAAAATAATTTCTCCTTCCATATATGGTACTTGTCCCGGTTTTTCATAAAATAATCTTCTAAGATATCTACTTAGACCATATGCTATGCTACCAGATTTTCGATCTTTTTCCGCATAAGACATCCAACCCAAAAGAATTGCTATTCCGAATCTGAAGAATGGGAATAAATGCATTCCTGCAATCCAGATATTAATAAACATAAATTTGCTGAAAATATAGCTTCCTGTAGAAAAAGCAATACCTGCCGAAATAATTGCCAAAAGGATATTTATTGCCGGACCTGCAGCACCAACTTTAGCCCGTTCAAAAGGTCCCATATGCGCTCTTCGATGTTTTGGTCTATAAAACAAAGTTGCATTAATTTGAATGGCCCAAACTGCTGCAAAAACAAACCAACCATTGGTTAAGAAACATAAAAATATACTGATTAATAATACTGTACGCCAAGTTACAAATCTAATTTTTGCTGAAAATCTCTTTGCTATGTAGCGATTAAACCACATATGTATACTTAGAGCAATAGCTACCAAAATTGTTGTGAGTATTAAATTCGCTATACCTATACCAAAATCAAAGGTTTTGGAACCCCAATTTCTAAAACTAAAACAAAAACCGAGTACAATAATAACTAAAAACATATCACTTAATTCTTGTTTACTGTAACCGAACCAGGTTTTTTCTTTAGTACGCGCCATTATATTTACTTTAGTAAACACTCATTAAAAAATATTCTTACTAATTAGTTTTTTGATGCCCTTTAGATGTCCAGCACCAACAACTACAACAATATCTTTTTCAGGGTATTTTTTTTGAATTTTGTTAACCGCATTAGCAATATATTTATTTCTATCATCAACCAGAACGCGATAAATATTTGGGAATTTATCCTTTAACTCCGATATTAGTTTATCTATAAGATTATCAGGTGGAACATCATCCAAGTTTATCTTTTTCATCATTTGGCGGTTGGTTTTATCCAGTGGACTAAATATTAAATATAATACTAAACGAAGTTTCTCCCATATTGAAACTTCTTTTGATAATTTATATAGCGTTATGTTAATTGGTTGATCAACCAGCCAGATTTGAGCTTTAACATTTCTTGCAGTCAATATTGCTGCTTTCATATCAGCCCCAGGCACAACACCTACGCGGTCACCCAATTTCTTCTGAATCCATTGACCTACCATAGCAAAAACAAAACCAAAACCACCAAACTTAACAATATCTTTGAAATTAATCTTACGTTCTTTAGTACCCATTAAACTATGAAATCGATTAATATCGAGTTCAACACCAACAATATCTGGTTCTAATTGAGTAATTACTTTTCTTACTTCAGCAACAGACTTTTTTGCAATATGTGATGTACCGACGAGTTTTATAGCCATTTGAGCCGTATTAATAAACCTATAAAACAATATCCTATTGGAGAGAAATGCTTATATTGAATAACTAATTTCTATATTTAAAAGAGGTGATAAAATGCTTCAGATGAAGAATTTAAGTGAAGTTCGAGATTTACAAGTTTATACTGATTCAGGAGATTTTTTCGGTGAGATTGAAGAGGCCATATTAAAGAAAAACCGTGTTGATTCATGGAAAGTACGTGCAGTAAAAGGTTCATTCCTTTCAAAAACAATGCCAAGCGCCAAAGGTGTTATTGTTCCACATCAACTTGTTAAATCAATTGGAAATATAATGATTGTTGCTCGTGCAGCAGCTCCAAGTTACGCTGAAATTGAAGAGTAACTATTCTATAGTTTTTTAAGTTTTTACCTTTAAGTTAGTATCATGAAATTCAAAACAACTAAAGAGATAGTTGTTCCTAAAAAGATTATAAGTCAGATTATTGGGCAAGATCTCGCTGTTGATATAATTAAGAAAGCATCAAAGCAGCGAAGACACGTTTTTTTGATTGGTACTCCCGGTACGGGTAAATCTATGATTGGACAAGCGTTAGCTGAATTAATTCCTGCAGCAAAGCTCAAAGATATATTAATTTTTCAAAATACTCGTGATGAAAATCAACCATTAGTTAAGGAAATTACTTCGGGTAAAGGTATTACAATAGTTGAACGTGCTAAAATGCACGCCGCTTCTTCAATGAAAAATCAACAATTTCTCTTTTTTATTTTCGCAATCTTTGTTCTATTAGTTCCATGGTGGTTGCGTAAAGATTATGGTGATATTATGGCCGCAGCGTCATTAATCGCAGGGATGTTATTTGTCGCAGCACTTGCATTGTCATTTGGTTTAGCTATGCGTAAAACTAAAACTATTGAACCAAAATTATTGGTTGATAATTCATCAAAATCAATCGCCCCATTTGTAGATGCAACTGGAGCAAAATCTGGTGCGCTTTTAGGTGATGTTAGACATGATCCATTTCAATCCGGTGGTTTAGGAACGCCCGCGCATCTGCGAGTAGAAGCCGGTATGATTCATAGAGCAAATGATGGTGTTTTGTTTATAGATGAAGTTGCAACATTAGATTCAAAGACTCAGCAAGAACTTCTGACTGCATTACAAGAAGGCAAATATTCAATAACTGGTCAATCAGAAAAATCTGCCGGAGCAATGGTTAGAACAAAACCGGTTCCATGTAGTTTTGTTTTAGTTGCTGCAGGTAATACTGAAACTGTACGAAATATGCATCCAGCATTACGTTCTAGAATTCGTGGATATGGTTATGAAGTTTATATGAATGATACTATGGACGATACTCCAAAAAATAGAGACCTGATAGTCCGATTTGTCGCACAAGAAGTAACTAAGGATAGTAAAATCCCACATTTTACCAAAGCAGCAGTTGATGAAATAATTAAGGAAGCACATAAACGTGCTGGCCAAAAAAATAAACTCACATTAAAACTTCGAGATCTTGGTGGACTTATTCGAGCAGCAGGAGATTTGGCTATAGAAGATAAAGCAAAATTTGTTAGTCCAAAGCATGTTACTGATGCTAAGAAACTTGCTAGAGGTTTGGAGCAACAGATTTCAGATAAATACATTGAGCGAAAAAGAGATTACGAAGTTATTAGAATTAAAGGAAAAGAAATTGGTAGAGTTAATGGTTTAGCAGTTTTGGGCAGTTCCGAGCATTTTTCAGGAATTGTACAACCAATTGAAGCAGAAGTTACTCTTTCGAGTTCTAAAGAAAGAAAAATGATCCTAGCGACCGGAAAACTTGGTGAAATTGCTAAAGAAGCAATAACAAATGTTTCAGCGATTATAAAAAAGAAGTATGGTAAGGATATTAATAAATATGATACTTATGTTCAATTTTTGCAAACATATGAAGGTTTAGAGGGTGATTCGGCATCTATTGCTGTTGCGATAGCCATAATTTCTGCTTTGAAGAAGAAAGCAATTCGTCAAGATACTGCAATGACTGGTTCACTTTCCGTACGTGGAGAAGTTCTACCTGTTGGCGGTGTTACAGAAAAGGTTGAAGCAGCGATTGCGGCAGGTATCAAAAATGTTTTAGTTCCAGAGTCAAATCTTCGCGATATTGTTCTTGGTGAAAATAATAAAGGTAAAATCAAGATAATACCTGTTAAAAATATTAATGATGTTTTGAAACATGTATTTGTTTAATCGAAACTTTTCCTAAAAGTTTCATCAAAAATCTCTCTTATCGAGAGTAATATTATCTTATTTGTTTAATCAAAACGGTGACCACATTTTTCACATTCTAACTTTTCTTTAGGTTCTACACCACTTTCTGGAGTGAGAAATCTAGAAACATTGAAATCCTTCGGTTCTGCGAGAATAATAATTCGCACATTTTGAGAACCACATTTGGGGCATTTCATTCAATTATAACTACTCAGCAAAAACATATAAGGGTTTGTTTTCAGAATTGACCATAATTATTTTAAGGCTTTCTGATTTTGAGTAGTATGGAAAACATTATTTCTGTGTCTAACCTTAGTAAGCGCTTTCGCTCACATAGACGTAGCGAGAAGCTTAGTGATGCAATTAAATCACTGTTTCATAGAGAATTTGTCGAACATTGGGCATTAAAAGATGTGAATTTTGAAATTAAGAAAGGTGAAATTGTTGGTTTAATCGGACCAAATGGTGCAGGAAAATCTACGGCTATCAAAGCAATGTGTGGAATACTTCATCCCTCTGGTGGAGAAATAAAAGTCATGGATTATATACCGTGGCAAGATCGTACAAAATATGTAAAAAACATTGGAGTGTTATTTGGTCAAAAAACACCACTTTGGTGGGATCTTCCAGCAATAGATAGTTTCTATTTATTCCGAGACTTATACGATGTTGATAAAAAAGTATTTGAGCGGAGAAAAGATCGCATGATTCAATTACTTAATGTAGAAAATATTGTTAATACGCCCGTTAGAGATCTTTCTTTAGGGGAGCGGATGAAATGCGGAGTAATACTCACTTTATTACATAACCCACCAGTTGTGTTTTTAGATGAACCAACAATTGGTATGGATGTTGTTGCAAAAGATGTTTTACATAAATTCGTTAAAGATATGAATAAAAGACACAATTCAACATTTATTATAACAACACACGACATGACAGATATTGAAAAATTATGTAAACGAGTTATAATAATTAATAAGGGTACCATTGTTTATGATGGACCATTGTCTGAAATAAAGAAGAAATATATTAACAAAAAATTAATTGACGTTAAGTTTGATGAAAAGACAGTGGGTGTAAAATTACCAAAATCATGTAAAATTATATCAAAATCTGATTATGAAATTAGATTTGAAGTTCCATTAAATCAACATAGAATAGATACAGTTGTTACAAAGTTATTAGATAATTATGACGTTGCAGATATTAATATATCTGACCCTGAAATCGAATCTATAATTGCTGAAATATATAAAGCAAAATGATATGTTAAATATAAATCTTAAGGGTGGATTGGGTATTGCGCAAGCTCAAATTAAAAGAGAAATTATATACCGTTTTGATTTTTTGATTTGGTCTATAGTTATACCTTCATGGATAGTTATGTCCTATTTTCTATGGCAATCAATTTATTCTTTTTCAGGTCAGGAAGTAATTCGTGGGATGACTTTCCCAATTATTATTTCATATTATATTGCAAGTCTTAGTGTAGGAATCATCGCAGATGCGGGATTTGATGATTGGTTTGCGGACAAAATTAGAAATGGTAAATTAATCAAATTCTTAAATTACCCTATGAATTTAGTACAATTTATGTTCTTTAAATGGGGTACAAAAAGAATAATTAATTTAGTTGTATTTATTCCACCATTATGGATATTGGGATATTTTTTAGTTAAATTTAATCCATTTAATGCAAATATTTTGCTAACTGCTACTACGGTTTTTATGGCGGTAATTCTAAACTTTTCATTTGTTATGTTATTCGCACTTATCGCCTTTTGGTTTAAAGATATCAAAGGAGTAAAACATTTGCGTCAAGGAATTACTTGGTTTTTGGCTGGATCAATTATACCATTAAACTTTTTCCCACAATGGTTTCAAACAATGTCATATTATCTACCATTTCAATATATGCGATATGTTCCTGCAAGAATTATGCTTGGTTCCACGGAATTCGGATATAGTATTGTTTTAAATCAATTTATTTGGGTAGTTATTATGATTATTATTGTTGCGATATCTTGGAGAAAAGCTATGAGACAATTTTCAGGGGTGGGCGTATGAATTTTTTAGAACTCTGGTTACGTAGTTTTAAAATTACACTACACGCCGAAATGGTTTATCGTTGGAATTTTTTATTCAAAATGATAGGTATAATTTTAGTTGATATATTCACGCCAATTATGGTAATAATTATTTATTCATTAACTAATGGGATTCCTGGATGGAGTTTTTATGAATTTATACTTCTAACTGCAATATTTATCACAGTTATGGGTATATGGCACGCCCTTTTTTCGGGAATATCTTGGTTAACAACATTCTTAGTGCAACATGGTGAGTTTGATAATATACTTGTGCGACCATATAATACTTTAGTTTATTTAATGACCCGGGGAGTTGACATTGAAGGTTTTGGCGAAGTGCTTGCAGGTATAATTATAATGTTATTTGCTATTTCTAAACTTTCAACACCAATTGCTTTAATTAATGTTTTTTATATGATGGCGGTAGTTTTGTTAGCATTAATATTTACATTTTCAATGTCAGTAATTGTTGCATCATTGTCGATTAGATTTGTAAAAGCATCCTCACTTTTAGATTTATTTTATCATACATCGGATTTTGGTAAGTATCCAATTGTTATATACGGCGCATCAGGAGTATTCTTTTTTACTTTTATAGTTCCATTTGGTTTAGCTGCGTTTTATCCAGCACAAGCACTTCTAGGAAAACTACCCTTTGATTTGTTCTTAAAATTAGCAGGAGTTACTATAGTGATTTTATTCTTATCACTTAAATTTTGGAATCATTCGCTCAAATTATATTCCAGTGCGGGCGGTTAATGCTTCATCAGAAGTATTGGTTTGTTTATTTTAATATATCTTTTCGAAAGTAAATTTTAAAACAGCGAATTTTATTTAAATAACTATGAGTAGACAAGCTATGGATATAACATTGCCAAAGGAATTAGTTGAGAAAATACAGAAATATGTAGACGAAGGTCGCTTTAAATCTGTAGAAGATTTCTTGGAACAGGCATCAACTCTTTTGTTATATGCAGAAGATAACAAGGATATGTTCGTTCAAGCCTTAGGCAACTGAATTCAAAACCTTTTTAACGCTTTTACTTGAGTTTAGTAATGTTAGATGATGATCTACAGAGATTAGAACGGCGAATAGTTACTGCGACTAATCTTAAATCACTTTTCACCACATTTAATATAAAACGTCAAGGTTTACGAAATATTCAAGAAAGACTGTTTGGAGATGGTCGGATTGATGATGTTCTTTTTTTAAATAGCGATGAACTGTCAGAAATAATTGATTTTGGTGAAAATCTTTTGAATGTAGTTCATAGAGCCCTCGAAGTTTATACTGCGTTCTCATATGTTGAAACTGATGAAGATTTAATAAAAATAGATGAAGAAGTTAAATATATTCATGAACAATGTGATGGCTTTGCAGCCCAATTAAAAAAATATGATAATGATCGGGATAAAAAAACATGGAAAGATTTTGATATAGACTCTGGTGACCGCGATATTGCTACTAAATTCTTTCAAAACGCATGCCACATATTAGCAGAATTATATAATTCCGAGATTTTTGATGGGGCTTATACATTACCTGAGATAAATGCTAAAAAAGATGAATTGCGTTTGTTTATTACACCGACGATGGCTGTAATTGATGAAGGTGAAAGCATGGGCCCCGGTTTAGCTAAAACTGATATAAGTATGGAACCAAAAAAACCACTGGCTAAAATTATAGAAGAGCAAGATTATCACCTGCCGTATCATGGTTAGTTCTTTACTTCGACAATTCTGGTTTTTTCATTAATTGTTATTTTTACATTGGGTAAGAATTGTTGTATAACCCAAGCATTTGTTTTGAAATGATTTGATATTCTAGAGGTTTTGAATTTACCACCCGTAAACGCTAAGTAAGGTAAAATTTGATCAGCCATGCGGTGATCTACTGTTGCACCCGATTCAATTTCAGCTAATAGTTTTTCTCCACCAGATTGTCCAATTTTTTCAGCTATAACTCCGCGTTCACCAATCGTTGCAATACCGAGTTTTCCATGTTTGAGATGTGCATGCGCGTGAATGGTACTTCCGGTGCTTAAAGTTTTGACATAATGTATCTCTTTATCTTCAAAGAAATTATGTAACTTTTTATGCAAGGCACCTTCAAAGCCCATTATTTGACGTTCCGCAACTTTGGCTTTTCTTAACTCTTCTGAGGCTATACTAAAGACATCAATTCGTTTAAGTTGACCTTGTTTAATATGATTAAATGGTTTTTTTTCTTTCCAAGGAGTAATTACCACGCGCGTTTTTCCTGCACCTTTCGGATAAAAACCTCGTTGGTCAATTTGTAAATTTATTTCTAAACCAAGTTGTTTCATGTAGCTACAAAAAACATGTTCAAAATAATCTAAAGTTGGAGACCATTTTACATCAGTTCCACCAATAATTTCAAAAGTTACATGATCATTTGCAAATGCTGCGATTGGAACTAATGGTTGTAAAACAAGTGTTACTGCTCCAGCAGTTCCCACATTAAATTTGAAAACTCCATGTCTGATTTTTCCAGGAGTAAATGTAATTTCAGTTGAACCAATTTTATTACCAATAACTTTACCACCACAAAGTCTATCCATAGCATTAATTGCAGTAACATGTTGCGCCCGAAGTCCGGGATTATTTCGACCAGCACGTATGTTGTAAACTCTTACTGGTTTTTTAGTAATACACGCAAGTGAGACTGCCATCCTTGTGACTTGTCCACCACCCTCACCATATGATCCATCTATTTCTATCATCAGTCTACCAACATATTCTCCTCAACTTTGGAATATAAGTTTAGTGATATTGCAGCAACACCTAAAATAATCATAGCATAACTTAACGACCAATCAGCTAAGTAACCCATTATTGGATTAGCAATAGCAATTCCTAGAGTACTAACCATTGCTATTGTAGATAAAACTGTAGCTCTTTGATTTGATGGAATATATTTGTTAAAATATGTTTGATATAATGGTGCTCTAGCCAATCCAAAACCACCACCGATAATTACCACAAGTAATAATATCGGAACAGATGAAGTTAATCCACCTATAATAAAGAATACTCCACAAATAAGTGCACTATATGTTAGTAAGTTCTTTTTTGATCCAAATAATCTTTCAAATGTTTGTGGTTTTCTTAATATAAATACTTGAATTAATACAAACAATGCTTGTATAGCTCCGAAGTATATAATCTGAACCCCAGCATTTATGAATAACTTCTGCCAGAACCATATCATGAAATATGCAATAATTGCAATACTCAACATATCAAAAGTTAGAATTCTTAATATTTTATGTTCGCGAAAATATTGGATTCCACTTAATAACAGTTTTTTATAATTTTCATGTTGATATTTTATTTTTACTTCTTTAAGTGTTAATGCTACGACACCACCAAAAAACATGAATACTGCAGATAACATTAATGGTGCTCTTAAACCATATTGTGATGCAATAACTGCTCCAATTAATGATGATATTACAATGCCCATAAGACTGTAAGCTTTGTGTCGACCCAACATTTCTTTTGATTCTTTTTCTCGTTTTAGTTTAACTAGTGAATCATAAAGTAAAGCTTCATCGGAACCTGAAATTAATGCGCTACTCAATCCCCAAAATATCTCGGCTATAGCAAATAACCAAAAGTTCGGAGATATAATATAAAATATAACTCCTAAAACCGTGATCATACTTCCTGCACCAATTGAAAACTTTCGACCATATCTATCACCAATCGCACCTGTTGGGATTTCAAATACGAAAATACTTAACATAAAGATAGACTGTAGTAAAAGGATTTGAGTCATATTTAATCCTCCCCAATCTGTAAAGAATGGAATTAATATTGCACCGAAGAAGTGTAAATTTCTGATGAATCTAACTAGATAAAGTTTCCAAATATTTGCTTCGTATTGGCTTTTTAGCGAAGTCATTCCATTGGAAACAGTTAAATAATTTATATGCTTCGTTTTTTTAGTGGTGTCAATGAAACTGAAAGACTTATTTAATACAGCAATAAAAATTGGAATAGATAATGATCCAAGAGATAAAAAAGAACTTAATCTTCAACTTAAGGAGTTGAAAGATGCTTATAATTGTTTACCAAAAGATGAAAAAGAATTATTTGATAAAGAAAGATTAACTAATCCGTACGGCGATTCTCATATCTCTTTTGATTCAAAGCGCACTATCAAAACCGTAGCTGTTGGTATTGATATGGAAACACCAGAAGTTTTACTTGTTAATGAATTAAATCGTAGAGGCAAAAACATTGATGCTATTTGGGGGCACCATCCTGAAGATAAAGGTTTAGCAATGTTGGCACAGGTTATGGCGATTCATAAGTTTTGTAATGCTAAGGCAGGAATCCCAATTTCAATTGCAGAACATGTTCATGAAGCAAGAATCGCAGCAATTAATCGTGCTGTTGCACCTGCGAATCATACACGACCAATTGATGCTACAAAACTTTTGAATATAACTTATTTTAATACACATACTCCTGCAGATAATTGTGTCTGGACATATTTATCAAAGAAAGTAGCAAAAGCAAAACCAAGAAAATTAAAAGATGTTGTAAATTTCTTACTTAAAGAACCAGAGTATAAAGATGCAGTTAATCATGGCGCAGGTCCAGCCATTTTTTATGGTTCAGCAGATAATTTCGCGGGCAGAGTTGTTATTGATATGACTGGTGGAACAGAAGGTGCTGAAGAAATATACAAAGCATATGCACGAGCAGGTGTTGGAACACTAGTAGGTATGCATTACTCTGAGAAACATAAGAAAGCAGCAGAGAAAGCTAAAATAAATTTGGTTGTTGCAGGACATATGGCATCAGATAATATTGGAATGAACATTTTAATTGATAACATTGAGAAAAAACACGGAAAATTAAAAATAGTTGAAATGTCTGGATTTAAACGCTTCAAACGAAAATAATAACCTTTTTAATCTCATTTTTTTACTTTATAATATGCTAGATGAGCTCGTAGAAAAAGTATTGAAAACGATCTTTCTAGTGGAATCTTTCTCAGTTTCTAGTTCATCAATGTAAGCAGAGCGATCTTTATTGCTCTGTATAATAATTTTCTAGATAGACTTGAGAAAAAATTGCTGGGGTGGCACAATCTGGTACTGCGCGGGCCTTGAGGGAATCCCTTTGGAAAAGGTCTTCCGACCCCAAAGACGGATCCAAGATAGCCCGTTTCCTTCGGGATATGCTGGTTCAAATCCGGCCCCCAGCGCTGTGTCGGGGTGGCACAATCTGGTACTGCGTAGCCCTGCTACAACCTTTTCCGCTAACGCGCAAAACGTTGGTGAAAAGAATGCAGAGAGGCTATTTCCTTACGGATATATGGGTTCAAATCCCATCCCCGACGCTCCAGTAAAAACTGGGAAAAGGTTAAATTGAACAAATGTGGTGAAGAATATGCTGAATATAAAATTATTCCGAGAAAATCCTGAATTGATTAAATCTAATCAGAAAAAGAGACATGAAAGTGATAAGATCGTCGATAATATTATCGGTTTTGATAATAAATGGCGTTCAGCGCTCAAGAAAGTTGAGATGCTTAAAGCTAAACGAAACAAAGTTTCGCAAGAAATTAATCAATCCAAAAAATCGGGTAAGAGTGCTGCTTCTAAAATTACTGAAATGAAGCGAGTTGCAGATGATATTCGCAAAATGGATGAAACTGCAAATAACTTGTTAAACCAACGAATTAATCTTCAAATGCGTATTGGAAATATTTTACATGATTCTGTTCCGTATGGTAAAGATGACAACGCTAATGTTGAAATAAAAAAGATTGGTGCAGTTCCAAGATTTAGTTTTACACCAAAAGGGCACGTAGATCTTGTTGGACCACTAGGATATGATTCTGAAAGAGCAACAAAAATCGCTGGAGCGGGTTTTAATTATTTGATTGGTGATATAGCAGTTTTGGATCAAGCAATACAAAGATTTACTATAGATTTTATGATAAAAAAGAAGAAGTATACTTTAATCCATCCACCATTAATGATGAACCGCAAAGCCTACGCAGGTGTAACAGACTTAGGAGATTTTGAGACGGTTATGTATAAAATCGATAATGATGACCTATACTTAATAGCTACTGCGGAGCACCCAATGGCTGCAATGTTTGCTGGTGAGGTGCTAACTAAACAAAGTTTACCAATAAAATTCTGTGGTTTTTCACCATGTTTCAGACGAGAAATTGGTTCACATGGTAAATATTCTAAGGGTCTTTATCGCACACATCAATTCTATAAAATGGAGCAGTTTATTTTCTGCGAGCCAAAAGATTCTTGGAAGTTCCACGAAGAATTACAAAAGAATTCTGAAGAACTTTACAAAGCTCTTGAAATACCGATACGCGTAGTTAATGTATGTACTGGAGATATTGGAACTGTTGCAGCAAAGAAGTATGATATTGAAGGGTGGTATGCTGATGGTAAATATAGAGAACTTGGTTCAAACTCTAATTGTACTGAATATCAAGCAACTCGACTTAATATTAAATATTTAGATGGTAAAGATAAACGATATGTTCATACACTTAACAATACAGCAATCGCAACAAGTAGAACAATGATATGTTTAATTGAAAGCCATCAAAAGAAAGACGGTACAATAAAAATACCAAAAGTTCTTTGGAAATACACCGGGTTTAAAGAAATGACGCCAAAAAAGTAGCTCGAATCTAAAAGATTCGCGGAACAGACTGCGTCAGTAGTTTTTTAAATCCATTTTATTTATTATTTGATAGGATGTTAAATGAAATTGAACAGCCCACTAAAACGGAGGTTTTAGTGTGAAAATATTTGCAGTAGTAGATATTCATGGTAATAGAAAAATAATCAAACAAATTGGCGCAGCTGTAAAAAAGAAGAAACCTGCGTTGATTATTTGTGCTGGAGATCATACCTATTTTGGTGCAGATGAAAAAGAGATATTAGAATCATTGGATTTTGGAATACCTGTTCTACTTTTACCTGGAAATCATGAAGTTCCAGAAGCCACAAAAAAGATTGTTAAGAATATGAAACATATTTTATGGCTTCACCAAGGGGCATACGAACAAGATGGTATACTGTTTTTAGGATATGGTGATGGTGGATTACCTTGTTGCGGAGGTCTTACTGAGTTTGGTAAATGCGAAGAGTTTCTGCGTAAGCAGATAAAAGCGCATAAGGGGAAGGTAGTTTTAATTACACATGAACCACCACTGGATACTGCTGCAGATGAAGTTGAACCAGGTAAACATGTTGGGTCTAAAGATTTACGTGAATTTATTAAAGAATCTCAACCAAGGTTACATATTTGTGGTCATATTCATCCTGGTGCGGGTACAATATCTAAGATTGGTAACACGTCGGTAATACATCCCGGTCCACATGGACGGTTTATTGAGCTATGATGTTAAATGAAATTGAACAGCCCACTAAAACGGAGGTTTTAGTGTGAAAATATTAGCAGCAGGAGATCTGCACGGAGATGTTAATGCAGCAAAAAGGTTAGCAGCGAAGGCTAAGAAAGCTAAAGTTGATTTAGTTGTTATTTCTGGTGATCTTACTTTGAGTGAAATATCGACTAAGGGTTTAATTGGGCCTTTCAAGAAAGCTAAACAAAAAGTTCTAATTCTACCGGGAAATCATGAATCTCCTGCAACAACTGCATCATTAGCTGAAATATATGGTATAACTGATTTACATGGTTATTCTATGAAAGTTGGCGATGTTGGTATATTTGGAGCAGGTGCGGCGAATATTGGTATATTTCAACTTAATGAAAAAGAATTATATGATTTACTCGAAAAAGGTTTCAAGAAAATTAAAAATGCTAAAAAGAAACTTATGATTACACATTGTCATCCAGAATATACTTTAATGGCAAAAATGGGTCACGAAGCTATACCTGGATCTAAAGGAGTTACGCGAGCAATCAATAAGTTCAAACCCGATATTGCAATATGTTCACATGCGCATGAAGCTGAAGGTATTGAGGAAAAAATGGGTGATACTAAACTAATAAATGTCGGTAAAAAAGGTAAAATTATTGAGCTTTAGCTCTATAAATTATCTATTAAACCTGGTGGGGTAAATCTAGCTATTTTTCTACGTATTGGACCCGCAGGTTTTAATAATTCTAAACGTTTCCAATCTTTAGCAGCGATTTTTAGATATTCTGGATTGAGTTCAATATTTTCATTCATAATTTTAATATCATATACATCTTTATCTGCACGCATCTTTGCTAAGTCTGTTGGTTCTGATTGATCAAAACTATCATATAATGCTACTCTGTTCGCATTTAATTCTGAAGCAGATAAATACGCAGGAGTAACTCTAAAATTTTTAATGTTTCTTACTAATCGTTCAATTTTTGTAACAATTATATCTTCGGGTGCAGCTATTCGTGATTTGGTACCGTCGACGTTTAGTAATTTAATATTTTCAAGTTCTCGTTCTAACATGTTTCTTGAGCGATTATAATGTTTTTCTGAATATCTATTACCATGAACTGCTAATCTTTCTCCAGTTTCATTATTAACCACTTGAACTTCAAATGCTCTAGAACCCCGTTTTGCTGTACAGGTGTAACCATCTAATTGCGATTTCATTGGTTCAAATACTGTTTCTAAAAAAATACTATAAGGTATACGTCTAGCTGTTTCAGTATCTAAATCACTTGTTGTTCTAAATATTTCATCTGGACGTTTAGTTTTAACATGTGCCTGTACCGCCATACCACCTACAACAAATAATTCTGCTGGAAGTGCTTTAATGCTATCTAGAACGATTTTGTCGTCGATAGTGTGCGATATAAATGGAATACTCATTTCACTAATAAGTAATCAAATTTCGTTTAAAAGTGTTTCTATTAGTTGATTTAATACACATATTTTTAAATCTTTAATTTTAGGTGAGATGTATGGTACAGCTGATAATTGCTGAAAAACCCAGTGCTGCGGCTAAGATTGCTGCAGCTTTAGGGCCTGCAGATCAAAAGAAACAAGGTACTGTTTCGTGGTATGAGATCCCTAGTAAGAAAATTTACGTAGCTGCCGCAGTAGGACATTTATTTGGTTTAACTACCTCTAAAAGAGGTTACCCTGTTTTTGATGTTGAATGGAAACCAACATATGAAACCTCAAAATCATCAGCATTTACTAAAAAATATGCTACTGTGCTAAAGAAAGTAGCTAAAAAATGTGATGAATTTATTGTAGCAACTGATTTTGATATTGAAGGAGAAGTTATTGGACTTAATATTGTTCGATTTATTTGTGGAAAAGACAATGCTCAGCGTATGAAGTTCTCAACACTAACTCGCGAAGATTTAATTGATGCTTACAAAACACGTCTCAAAACCCTCGACTGGGGACAAGCCAGGGCGGGTGAAGCTAGACATACACTTGATTGGTATTATGGTATTAATTTATCAAAAGCAGCCATGTCTGCTGTTTCTTTAGCTAAGAATCGTTATGTTCCATTATCAATTGGACGTGTTCAAGGACCCGCATTAGCACTTTTGGCTGAACGGGAACGCGAAATTGCTGTTTTCAAACCAGTACCATATTGGCAAATATTTGCTGATATTGATCTCAAAGCAGGGGTTTTTGAAGCAATTCATGCGTCAGATAAGTTCTGGGACGAAGCAAAAGCTAAACAAATCTTTGATAAAGTTAAGAATAAGCCGGCTAAAGTTGCTGAAATCAGGAAATTTCGACAAAATGTTTTAACACCAACCCCGTTTGATCTTACAACACTTCAAATTGAAGCGTATAGATGTTTTAAGATCTCACCAAAAAGAACGTTATCTGCTGCCCAAAATTTATATAGTTCTGCACTTATATCCTATCCACGAACTTCTTCACAGAAACTACCTAAGAAATTGGGTTTCAAAAAAATAATTAATGAATTGGCCAAGAATGCTAAATACTCTGCAATAACTCGTGAAGTTCTTCAAACTTCATTAACGCCAAATGAGGGTAAGAAAGTAGACCCTGCACACCCATCAATATATCCGACAGGCAAATTGGGACTTGCTTTAGATGGCGACGATGCTAAAATTTATGATATTATTGTTAAAAGATTCTTTTCGGTTTTCGGTGAACCTGGAGAACGAGAGAGTACTAAAGTTGGATTTATAATTGAAAATGAGCCATTTATAATGAGCGGGATTACTACCACCAAGATGGGTTGGCAATCGTGGTATTTGCCATATTCTATTAAGAAAGATATTGAACTACCTCTGCTCAATGTTGGAGAAGTTTATGCTGAGGAAACACGTTTCAAAGCAGATGAAACAAAGCCACCAAAGCGATATACTCCGGCGTCTGTGATTAAAGCATTAGAAAAGGAAAATTTGGGAACCAAAGCAACTCGTGCAAATATTATTGAAATTCTCAGAGATCGAGGTTATATTCAAGGGACGCCAATTAATGTTACCAATCTTGGGTTGAAAGTTATTGATACTTTTTCTAAATATGCACCACAGATTCTTTCTAAAGAACTTACTCGTAAATTCGAGGAAGCTATGGATCAAATCCGTGAAAATAAGACTAAACCAGATGCAATATTAGCGGCTGCTCAGAAAGTTATTACAGAGATTTGCATTGAATTTGATAAAAACAAGAAAGAGATTGGAGATATTCTTGGTGACGCATTTACCGAAACACAAACAAAAAAGAATACACTTTGTAAATGTCTTGCTTGTGGAAAAGGTGATATGCGAGTTATTGTTTCTAAAAAAACACGTAAGCGTTTTCTTGCATGTAATGAATATCCAAAATGTAAAACTTGTTGGGGGATGCCACAACGCGGTACATTTGCGATTATTAAAGATAAATGTCAATGTGGTACTCCGTTTACAATGTTTTATACTAAAGGTCGCAAGCCGTGGAAATTATGTTTAAACCCTACTTGCGAATACAAACCAAAAATCGAAGAAAAGACTGCAGATAAAAAAGATTAAAATGGATATAATAAAAATAATCAAAGATTTGAATTTACCTGAAGACCAGTTTGCAGTATTTGGTTCAGGACCTATGCATATTCGTGGAATAAAACAAAGCGCAGATGTTGATATAATTGTTAAGATGCCGTTATGGAATAAATTGCATTCAGAGCATGAGGAATTCAAACCGGGGTGGATTAAGTTTAATGATATGATTGAATTTTTAAATCATTGGACTATGGGCTTTGATGATATTGATATGTTAATTGATACAGCAGATATTTTTTCTGGAGTTCGGTTTGTTAAACTTGAACATGTTCTAGAGTGGAAAAAAAGAATGAATCGTGATAAAGATCATAATGATATAAAACTAATCCAAGATTGGTTTGCAGAAAACTAATTATCTCTATACATAAAAATTTGACCCAAAATAATTGCGGTGGTTATTACACCCAAGCCTTGTCCAATAATCAGAACATTATCTTGTTGCAATATTCCATGTACAACCCATAATGAATACCCAATAAATGCTAGAATATAGAAAATAGTCGAAACACCTTTTGTGGATTTTCGTTTGTAATTCTTCCGCATTTGATCTGGAAAACCTACAAACTTAACTAATAACGCCATCAATACCGTTAGAGTTCCAACGATTCCTGCTAAAGTTAAATCAATCATAAAATAATAATACATACTATTATTTAAAATTTATTTAGATCAGAATCTTTAATTGGTTCTTCACCGGTTACTTGTTTCCAGATATTATCAGCAATCTTTGCAGAATGTAATATCATCGCAACTTTTTGTGGTGTGCTCTTTTTCATATCTTGTGGAGTTTTCCAACCCGCGTTCCATAATAATCTAGCTCGGTATCTACCGATTCCGCGGAGTTTAACAAGTGGAATTAATTCTTCTTTTATTCCATGTTTCACACGCAACCGTGTTTTGTTAATCAAACTTTGTACGTCACTCAAATCTAACAATCGACAAATTTCAGAACATGCATATAATAACCAATCGGCAGTCATAAGTTTAGATCGAACTTCTCCCGGTCGTATAGCGAATTTTTCTAGTAAATATTCTTCACTATGTTCATTTATCCATTCCATAAATAATGCTGCAAGTTTAATTGATTCTAAGAAACGTCTATAATTCCAATCCCATTCTTTAGGTCTGTCTGTGATAATAAAATCTTCAAAATTAACAAGCGTATCATCAATTAGTTCACCATCTGATTTTCTTACAGATAGACGTGGCCACATCTCTCCACTACTTGATATGAGCTGAGCAATTGAAAATTCGTTTTTATTACTCACTTTTTTCAAACCAGTTATCATCATCTGTGCATCTTGTGGATCCAAATAAAGTTCAGATATACGTTTACCAACTTTTGTAGGTTTTAGTTTATCATCTTTAATCAGAATAAATTTGAATTTTGCTAAACGTTCTAATAAATCTTCAATCTTCAATTCAAAACTCCAATCATTACCAAATTGTTGACCATAGAGAGTTTCTTTGAAAAAGTCCATCAATTCCTCTTTGGTTCTAGTAAATCCTGATGAGATTAAACTTAACATATGTGTTCTCAAAAGAGGTTCTACAGATAGTTTTGATTCAATTGCTTCAGGTGCACCTGTGATGTATTTTTCATAAATATATTCTTCGTCTTTCTCAGAACTAACAATAGATATTGCTAAACCTTCTTTAACACCTTTTCCAGGTCTACCGGCTCGACCAGTCATTTGATGATATTCTAGAACTGGAATCCATGATGATCCATGACCATCAAAACGTCTTAATGATTTCATAATAGTTCTATCTGCGGGCATGTTTAAACCCATGGCAAGAGTTGGAGTACAACAAATAATTCGTATATTACCTTCTCTAAAATTATTTTCAACAATAGTTTTTTGTTTGGCTACAAGTCCTGCATGATGGAATGCAATACCTTTGATAAAAACATCGTGAAGTTTTTGACATTGTTGCGTTGGACGGGGTAATGATTTTATTACTTTTTCTGCATCTGCTCGAAGATATTCGTCTAGTTTCTGAAGTGCTGCAATTTTATATGCAGTTGATTCTGCAGCAGCTTTTGTTGGGCAGAAAATAAGTGCCTGCTTATTGGATTTTATAGTATCCAATGCAATTTGTAATGTTGGATCTGAAACTTCTGAAACAACATTGATTTTATCTTTCTTACCATGAAAATTAACAGAATTATCGAAGAAAGTACCTTGAAATAATGTAACTGGTCTCCAATCGTCAACAACTAACTCCGCTTTTAACCATTTAGCAATTTCTGGAGCATTACCTACTGTTGCAGAAAGCGCAATTAATTGCATCTTAGGTACTACTTTTCTTAATAATGTAATTAAAACTTCTAATGTTGGACCACGACTCGTGTCGTTTAATAGATGAACTTCATCAACAACAACTGTTGCAACATCTTTAACCCATGTTGCGCGATGCCGCATTAAAGAATCTAATTTTTCTGCAGTAGCAATAATTAAATCATATTCTCCCAACCAAGATTCAGATGAATCCAAATCCCCGATTGAGATTGCTACACGAATACCTAATGGTTCATATTTTTCTTTAAATTCTTTGTACTTCTCACTTGCGAGACTTTTCAACGGAACAATGTATATTGCTTTTCCCTTTTTTTCTAATATAGAATTAATTGCACCAATTTCAGCAACAAGGGTTTTTCCTGAGGCAGTTGGTGTACAGACAAGCAAGTTTTTGCGTTCCAACAAGCCAGCGTTTATAGCTTTTTCTTGACTAGGTCGAAATTCCTTAAATTCTAATGAAGAGAGAAGCTTGGGATGCACTTTCTCTTTTATGTGAGAAACAAGCATAGTTTAGTTTAGAATTTTAGATTAAAAGCAATTGTTTACAATAGACAATATTACTCAGATTCACAAGTTCCTTGATCAATACAATTATTACAGTCTACATTACACCCATATTGTCCATTACATTCTACACCGTTTTCAACATAACCATCATAGAAATGTGTAGGGAATAATGGAAGACATGGGCTTATTCTTCCAGCATCACATAATTCTAATCCTTCTAAAATACCATTACCACATTCAGCACATAATTCATCAAGAGTACAGCTAGTATCATCACAATCAAGTCCAGTAGATGGATCTAAATCAGGATTTCCAGAATTATCATCACAATCATCATCAACTAGATTATTACAAATCTCAGTGCCATTTAGATGTATATTGATATTTGTTATATTACAGTCTCCAGTTGATGTTGTGTTGTATGGATCAGATATACTACACAAATTCTGGAAGTCTGTAGTATTACCAAATCCATCAGCATCGTCATCATTATAGAATGTTGTTAGTAAACCTTCATCAATGCTATCATCACAATCATCATCAATACTGTTACAAATCTCTGTTGCATTTGGATTAACTCCTATTGCACCATCATCACAATCAGTGCTTTCATTTTCATATCCGCCCGGTTTGGTGGATGAACATTGACTTAGTGGTTCGGTTATATTACCAAATCCGTCACTATCGGTGTCATTGTACCAAGTGTATAGTAGATCTTCATCTATTGAACCGTCACAATCATCATCAATAGTGTTACAAGTTTCAGTTGCTCCAGGATATACACCGCTAGCATCATCATCACAATCCGCAGTTCCACAACCTATTTGCGATACATTCCAAGTATCACCATCATTATCAGTACAACCAGTTAATGTGTTTGTTGTGGTGAAATTACTATAGAAAAATGTGCTACCTGATGAAAATAATATTGTATAATTATATGGACCAGATCCAACACTTGTGCAATTGAATTTTACACCCTGAGATAAATAAATTGTTTCCAAACCAGTACACATGTTAGTACACACACCTGAACCAGAACAAGACGAATAAGATTGTTGACTTCCTAGCGTTCCAATATCAGATAATCCGCCAGTATAGGTGTTATTTTCTTTATGTCCCGAGTTATTATAATAAATCCAGAAAATATCTCCCGGAGTAATACCTGTAAATACCGCAGCACAAGTTGTACCACCAACATGTTCGTATTGTATTGTTTTTTGAATAGATGTTGAATTGTCATAAGCAATTGTTTCGTTAGCACATTCTTCTTCATCAGATACCCAACCAAAATTAGCATAACCCTCACCACTTACTACAGCATATTTTCGATGTAAGAAACCAGTATTTAACCAGGTAGGGTCACAACTTGATGTAGCGCATTGATTGGCTGTATCTATGGCGTTAGCAATATTATGAAAGTCAATATCATCACTTTGCGTAAATAATACTACTGAAGATTCATCTATACTTAAGAAATAACTTGAAATAATTAGGAAAGAAATGGATATTAGAACAATACTTATTATGAAAAACTGACCACGATTGTTCATAGTTTCCTCCATATATGTAATCGAATTGATTCTGGATCGTTATTCTTATCTAATTTTGTGTAAAGTGCACTAGTTACATCATTATTACTACTTATGTTAATCCAGGCACAATGAGTAGTTGCTGTTCCTTTTGTTCCATTATCAACGGGGAAACACGACGTGTCATTATAATAATCCATATCAGTACCAGTAGTTGCTGGGAAACTACTTGCAACATAACTTTGTAACTCACTAAGATTACTTGTGTTTAAGTGGCCTAATGTATTTAGGTTATTCATTACATGCCAACTACTCGATTTCAAGTCCTCCACTTCTTTGTATTGAAATACAGTTTGATTGGATTCTAAATACCCTTGAAAAATAATCATAACTATAACTACAGAGAGTATAATTTCTATCCAATATGCATATCCTTTTTTATTTAATGCCAACTAATCACCTCTAATTTAATCGGTACAAGTTCTTTGACTTCATCTGACCCCGAAGTCCCATTGTAATAATTATGTTCTAACAAGCCAACACGATTAATCTTACAGAAACTCTTGCTACTATCAATATAACCTGTGGAACCAAACTCACTATTTATGATTGTGTGATTTCCTAGATATATTGGAACGGGTGTTCCTACAACCGTTTCTGCGTGCATATCTCTAATAAATACCATCTGCTGCCAACCCGTAGCTAACGCTATTTGTAAACAGTCACTATCGCCATTACTAACATTCCATTTTAAATATAATTCACTATGATTGTAATTTTCATCATCTGGATTGATGTACAAAATTGTGTTGTTTTTATCTTCAGGTTCTACGCCACCAATACCGCCGCCAGTACAATCACTTAAACCGGGAACTGCGCTAGTAAATGGGAAGAATAAGACTAATCTAAATTCAAAAGTAGTGCTGTTGTCTTCTGCACCACCCACACTAAATGCTCCCGCATTAATTTCAATTATATTTGAAGTTTCTCTGGATATAAATGCTGAGGCATTACCAAACGAAACTGTTGACCAATCTACGTCATTAAATTGTGTGTTGTTAAATGCATAGGCTTCATATCTAATATTGTATGGTATTGTTGTAGGGTCATCGCGCGTTACATTATAATAACCGCGTTCCTTTGCAGCCATCCATTTAGTATAATTTATGCGCATGGCTTCAGCATCATCAGTAGTTAATCCAAATTCATATAAAGTTCCATTGGGCCAATCTGTTTCATTTCCTGGAAAGTTAAAGAAAGCATTTGCAATAAGCTCTGCTTGTGAACATGCACGTTGTTCTTGTATGTTACTAATCTCAGAAGGCATAACACGTAATATTGAAGTTAATAAAGTTACTACTACGATTATATAGAATAAAACTACTAACATAAACTCTACTGAAGATTGAGCTTTTCTCATGTTTAATAATCATACTTTAGTCATAACCTTCTACTGTAAATGTCCTCGAGGCTATTTGTTCTTCATTACGATACTTCACAGTAGCCACTACTTTATATGTACCTTCCTGCAGTGGAGCAGTTATCTCCCGGCGATACTCTCCCACATTATCTGCAAATAAAGTATATACTTCTTTATCTGGCGATACGATTGTTATACTTGATCCGGAAGCAGGCGAAGATTCAAAATAGACTTGACCAGTTACACTGACGGTTCCGTTTGGAATAACACTTGTTGGATAAAGGGTCATATCAATAGTTAAGTTTGATGGATATATGAATATAAAGAAGAAAAATACACCAACGGACATCATTATTATTACGTGTTTAAATCCCGCGATTATTTTTTCTTCAGCTATTTGACCTGCGATTAAACCTGCACAGATACTTTCAACTAAAACCATGAGGAAAAATAAATTCTTAAAATATTCTAAAGTAAGTGTCTCGCTAGCAGATTTAACAGCGATACCACTTAAAAGGCCCATTTGTTGTATAAATAATATTGGTGCTAATATTTTGAACAAACCAATTACAACACCGAGGAATATAAAAAATACAATATACATTATTACAATCTGTTGACTTAACAAAGATTTCTTTTGATTCTCCATTTGTTTTAATAATGTAACATCTTCAGCCAGAGAGTTTAACGTAATTTTAATATCTCCTCCGGCGTGGAATGATTCTAGAATTATACCATTAATTTTTCTAATTAAATCACTTTTTTCCAATAATTTTGTGAACTTCTGCCAAGCTTGTGGAAATGGTGTGCTCCAAGATAACCAAATACTGAGTTTTTTTATGTATTTACTTAAGGCACCATACTGCGTATTTGAACAAGTTTTAATTGCTTGAGGTATAGTCATGCCTGCTGATACGCTCTGAGCTAAATCTCTAAGAAATAAAGGATAACCCGTTTCTGCATTTTTTATTTCTCTGAATTCAAAGAAGCTTAAGGATATATACGGCAAAATTACAACCATAATTCCAAGTGAAGATATAGCAATTACTGTTGTGCTTTGAGCACCAAGGAAAAATGCTACTAATGAAAGAACTAATGGGATTGGTAAACTCATTAGAAGTATGAGAAACTTCTTTTCAGCATAACGCTCAACCCAACTTGCTGAACTAATAATTTTTTTAGCTGTAGGTTTAGCTTTTTTTACTACCTTTTTCTGTTTTATTGGTTTTTTTAATCTCCGCTCGACCATGGTGATGACCCCTTAATTACCATAATAAATACGGCAGTTATTACAGGAAGACCTACAAATACTATAAGATACTGCATTGTTTTAATCAATTGTACAGATATGCCTCCCACAGTTACAATTAATGATGATATTACTACAAAGAAAATGATGCCAACAATAACAACCGTGATGTATAGATTCATCATTAAGGATAATAAGCTACTAAATTCTTCCAATTTTCTTTTATAATCATCAATAAATCCTTTGGCTTTTTCTTCTAAGTATGTACTAATTTCCCCACCAACAGTTACTGAATTACGTAAACCTGCAAGTAACTCTGTCCAACTTGGTGATGGTGAACGAGCCATGGCTCTGCTTAAAGCATTTGGCATATCTTCACTTAAACCGTGAATATCACTACTAATTCTTCTTGCTTCACTCGCAATAATTTTGTAATCTTTAAATTTACCTAAAAGTTTAAACATTTCTTGTGGCGGAAACCCCGACCGTACAATTGTTGATAAATAAATTGTTACGAAAGGTAATGAGTTTTCGATTTTAGCTTTGCGATCAGATATAACAAAATTTGGATATAGGTATATAAAAGCGCCAGACACAACCGCAATAACCATTGAGAATATAAAATATATGAAGATGTTAATTAAATAAAATCCAGATAATAATGTACCAAATATAAATATGAAAATAAACGCCATCACAAAAATTAATACGCCCATTAACAGTGCAAGAGCAAGATATCTTGCTCCACTCACTTTCATGCTAGCCATCTTAAGTTTTAGATCTAAAGGTTTTACAAAAGTGTCTAAACTATTTACTAATGGACCAAATGTTCTATCAGCAATATCATAAATATTTTGACTCATAATCTCTGCCCCATCATTCTAGATAATTGAGTAGAATTTACATAATACATGTTAATGATCTTTGCGACCTCATTAAACCGAGTTATACCTTTGTTTTTCATCCATTCTAATACTTTAACTCTTCGCGATAACTCTTCATGCAGTGCGTTCATATCCATTCCAGAGTGTGTGGCAACATCATAAAGCACGTGACTATTATTACTCGTAAACTTATCATTAACTGGATCCCAACTAAACACTTTGTTTGTTTTTAGAGTTCTATTATCTGCATTGTATCCTTCAATCTCAATTACTTCATTTACTCGTCTAATAAACTTGTCATCGCGTTTCATTTTACTTAAGAAAATAACAATATCTAGGTTTTCTAATAATGATGCTGGTAAATCAATTGGTCGTGTAGTTAATCTATCAACAACCGCATCAATGTTATCTGCGTGAATTGTAGCGAGTCCCGCGTGACCGGAGGACATAGCATGGAATAATACATTAGCTTCTTTACCTCGAACCTCTCCAACAATTAAGTAATCTGGACGTTGTCGTAATGCTGCTTTTAACAAAGCATACATGTCAACTTCACCATACCCGGTGGATCCAAAACCTGATCTAGTTACTTGTGGCATCCAATTGGTATGTGGTAATTGTAGTTCTGCTGTATCTTCAATTGAGACAATTTTTAGATTTGGTTCGATGAATAATGATAATGCGTTTAAGATTGTAGTCTTACCTGTAGCAGTTGTTCCGGAGATTAGTATGGATTTTTCTTTTTCAATTGCTAACCAAAGATAGGCAAGTATCATTGTATCAATTGTTTTGAAGTTGATTAAATCTACAGGAGTTAATGGGACTCTGAAAAACTTACGTATTGTGAAATTACTGCCTCGTCTAGCAATATCCGTGCCATATGTTATCTGAACTCTGGATCCATCTGGAAGTGAACCGTCCATTAAAGGTGCTGAAACAGATATTGTTCTGCCACATTTTTGCGCTAATTTCATTGCAAAAGAATCAAGTTCGTCTTTATTATCAAATAAAATGTTTGTAGCCATTTCACCATATGATGGATTTCGATGGAATATATACAGAGGTAATCCGACACCATCGCAAGAGATATCCTCTATATTTGGATCGCGCATAAGTGGTTCAATTTTATTGAGACCAATTGCATCGCGCATTACAAAATATTTTACTTTGATTGCATCAAATGCAGATAGTTTTACACCCAATAGTTCCCAAATTTCGTTTACTTGTTTATCAATGTACCCAAATAGTTTTACGTTTCCAACTAACTCTGTAAAGTCAATTTCTAAACGATCATGAAGTTCACTAACAGTTCTTTTTGCAATTTTTTCTAATCTTTTATCTAACTGCGGTTCTGTAACAAAGTAACCAAGTTGATTGACTTGAGGATTATATTGTACTGTTGCGTGTGCTAAATGTATTGGTGAATTATTAATACGAACAGAATGTAACGGATATTGATCTCTTACTTTTCGTAGATTAATTAATGTATCTTTTTTAGCAGTTACTGCGGTACGAGCTTCTGTGGGTACTTGTAGTCTTTTGATTTCTTCTTTTTGAATATCTTCCGCCACGACATTACCGGTATTAGGTGTTTTGACTTCTTCAACACGTTTTGGTCTAAAACCAGATAACACTTTTTTAATCTTAGATCTACGGAAGTTTTTGAATACCATAGTTTAATTAAATAAATAGATACTTCTTTTTATAATTTGTTTAATATATCTTTAGGGTATCATTTAGAACAGAATAATTTAATGTAACTTTCTGATTGGTTGAGAATGCAGTACCGCTTATGTTTATATCCCACATACTTATGTTATATATGTTTATGATTGAATCCTTTCCCTGCGTTTGGAATATTAAATTATATGAATAATCCGTTGTTCCAAGAGCCACATTGAATTTATCTCGAGTATCGCCCTGTATACTATAAGTATTATCACCAATGCGTGCAGGTATGGATACTTCTTTGATAATATAATCTGCTTCGCTTTTATTATTTAATATTCTTATGTCTAAAGCAGTTTTTTCTATTCGGGTACCAATATTGTAAGTCATCTGTTGTGTAAGTTCAGTATTAGTATTTCTTTCTAAAAGACTATTAAGTGTTATTATGCCACCCATAAAAAGTATGCTTAATAATACAAATAATGCTAAATATGTTACACTATACTGCGCTTTCATTATGACATATCGATTTTAACAACTTTTGTTATTAAATTGGTGCAATCAGGATTTACCCCGCTACCTTCATCTTCAGTTCTATCATACCGTATTATCATATTATGTGTTCCTTCACTCATAGCTATGCTTCCACCAGATTCGAGAAGAATACTATAACATTGATCGGTATCAGGATCATCTAACAAAATATATCTGAGTTTCAAATCTATTTTCCCACTTTCAATTAAACAACCAGGATCATCAATACCTAAGGTTCCCGGATTAAGATGATAAGTCATAGGTCCCGAATAATAAATTGTTCTATTATAACATGGAGAACTTTGGCTACCGTTTCCAATTAAAACAGACTTTCCACTGAATTTTGCTTCAGGTATATTCATATCTGCAGAATAAGTTAGTGTTCTGCTATCTTCTAAAAACATTTTACCTTTCTTTATTTCTAAAGATATACTGCGTTGCCCATGATCATTAGCAACTTCTTTGATGGCTTTATGAACTTCACGCATCCGATTTTCCATTCGTGAAATGTCGCTAAAATCATTATTGCGTTCAATCATACTCTTACCCCAAAAGAATGTTCCACCAACAACTACAATAATTATTAATGTTATTACTAAAAAACCAACAACTGATGCTTGTCCTCTTTTCATTTTTATGCTCCCACAGTATCACAAAAACACTGTGATACATCTGGATCAGGTACATTTACACAGGATCCGACCTCACAACCTGCTTTACCTGTTCCAATAGAACATTCGAATAAGTTTGTAGGTATTCCATCACAAGGCGGAGTATCTACACACATACAACCCCCCACACCATCACTTAAACAACCACGCGGCATAAGTGGATCGTCACCATCGTTACAGTAACCGTTACACATTGGGTATGTAAACGTACAGGGTGTTTCAGTACTTGATGTATCTATCAAATTTTTAGTAAATGTTCCATCAACATGTGCTTCGGTACCAAAGCTTATTTTGAAACGGAATTTGGTGTTTTTACCATAACTCGAAATATCACAACCCGTATTTGTTAATTGATATTCCATATATTTAGTTGCACCCGGGACAATTGTTTCATTGCAACCAAGCAAGCAATCTACATTCTTTGTTGTTTTAGTATAATTTGTTAATGCATCTATATCAGTTTTGGTTACTAAGACGCTTGTCCACGTAACAAAATCATTTGTTCGATAAATTATACCATATTGTGTTCCACTATTATTACCTGTTGATGCATATAGATAATCATTCATTACAGCGAGGTCATAAATGTATTTTTCATTAAAGGTAGTATTTAATGTCCAGGAGCTACCATCAGAACTACTCAAAATTGAGCCACCACTAACATTATATGAACTTGCAAATAATAAATCACGATATGTATCGATTGCTCTGATATCTGCTTCATCAGTATCTGAAACACCAGTCCAAGTATCACCATCTGCTGAGCGATATATGTCACCAGTATCAGTTCCAACATAAATATAACTACCGTACGCGAACATAGAAGTTACACCATCCATTGTTTCATCAATTAAAGACCATGTAACACCATCGGTTGTGTTGAAGATTTTTCCAACACCATCAGTTCCAGCATATAATTGACCATTAAATACTTCTAGACCCTTAATTGCACCATCAGCAGTAACGTTTCGAGTAGACCAACTTGTATAATTTCTACTGCTTATATTACCTTCAGCATCGCCAATATAAAATTCACTAGAAACATTAAAATACTCTATAGTATGTGTGGCTGCACTCAAATCTTTTGATCCATCTCCGATGAAATTAGTTCCATCACAGCTTCGATATGTAATTGGATCAGCAGCTTCGAGATAACCAACATAATATATTTTATCATTAATTACTTTCATATCGTATACTTCAGTTATACCTGCTTGATCTAATACTTCAGTCCAAGTTGTGCCATCTGTTGTGTAATATATACTAACATTTTCTGTTACACTTGCATTACTTGCTGCAGCATATATTCTATATTCGGAACTGATTGTACTACCATCAATAATTCCAGAACAAATAGTTTCATCATTGGAGTCCCACAAGCGTATATATGCTTTAGATTTATCTATTTCAATACTATTAGCACCCGTATTCTGTAAATGGAATACGAGCGTACCTTCTATACAGTATTGATCTTCTGCGAGAGTATTATATGCAGGAGTATCTACAATATCTGTTTCAGCAATCATATTATCCAAGAGTTCTTGATTGTAATATTGGGCAGTTTGTTGCGAACTTGATTGAACATCTGAATACCAAAAATAAAAACCACTACCAATAGCAACAGTTAACATAACCATTAGCAAAATACTGATGATTGGAGTAATCGCTTTTTTATTCATATAATAAACTAAACAAGAACTTACTTAAATAAATTACTTAGTGAATGTTCCGCCAGTTCCAGTTACACCGCTAAAATCAATCATATATGAGAACATAGTTCCGTTGTTATATGTAGAATCCGTTATATCATCACATGGGTCAGTTAATGCTAAAATAACTTCTTGTATTTCACCAATCTCTAAACTTGCATCTGTAGCACATGCTGCACAAGCAGCAGGACCACTGTTCCAATCACTAGAACAGATTATATTGCTATTCGCATCAAATAATAACCAATTTGTTGTTGGTTTATTTGTGCTCGCATCTAACGGTACATTTACGTTTCCATTATTTTTTAAATATATTTTAAGATTAGCAGCACTTAATTGAGTTGCTACAACTTCAACATTGGCAGAAACCTTTTCTCCAAGTTCTTGTTGATAAGATTCAGTACCACCTTGCATCTCTGATTGTATTCTAACAAACCAGAAGAAAGCAGCACCAGCTGCAGCAACAGTCATCATTAATAAGAGAATAACAGCTATGACGGGAGTAATACCTTTTTTGTTCATATTAATTGTTTATTCAAGACTATATTATTAAGTTTACGTTTTGCTTAACTTTCAAACGTACCGGATACAGATGCTTTACCGCTATAGAATATCGTAACTCTCATTAAAGTATCATTTGAATAAGCTGCAATTGTACATGCAGTACTAGTTAAATTTAATTCCATTTTTCGAGTTGCAGATTGAGCAATGTTTGATGCACAACCGGATTGACATCTTACAGATGTACCATCATTATCCCATTTAGTTGAACAAATTGTTTTTTGATCATTATCTTTTAAAATCCACGTGGTTGTTGGATCTTGTGAAGTATTATCAACAGGTATCTCTGTTGTTCCAACGTTTTGAACATAAATAGTTAACATTTCAGTTGTCGTGTTATAGTCTGCATCTTCCCAATTAAGTGTTGATGCAAGTTTCTCAAAAACATTTTCTTGATATTGTTCAGTACCACCTTGCATTTCACCCTGAACTTTTAATAACCAATAGAAAGCACCGCCGGCCGCAGCAACGGTCATCATAAGTAAAAGAATGATAGCTATAATCGGAGTTATACCCTTTTTATTGTCATTATTTAATTTGTTCATTTTGTTCTTCTATACATAATCGGAACATTGCGAGGTATGTTTAATTTGAAATATTCTTTTCTGTTTATTATACCTAATACTTTGTTTAATACTTTTTCAATAGTTTTCTGGTTTGTTTCCAAACCCTTGAATTTGTTGTTGATTTCGTCTAGGTGTTTTGGTTCATCTTCAACATCCTCATTAATCTCTGTTATTAACCTATTGAATTTGTTCAATGAGTTTTTAACTTCCTCAAGTTTATGCATTGTTTGCATAACTTGTCGTTGAGTTTGAACATTTGAATTGAGAATTTTAATCATTACTTCATGCATTTTATCTTCTTTTTGTAATTCTTTACGTAATTGTTTAACTTCTTTCTGTAAGTCGCGTAGCGGTTTTACGGGCATTAATTCATATTCATCACTACTTGTAGACTTCCTTACCATACTGAAGAATATATATACAGTAATAAATAGTTTTTGTAGACCTTGCTTAGGATATGATGTTTGAGCACAGTATATTTTTTAAATACAATTTTAATCAGATAGAATGCAACACGAATTCACTGTTGAACGAACGCCGTCATTGATATTAAATAATCGTAAACATCCAGCGAATATACGATATTCTTTTGTAAAAGAGTACATAAAAGGAAAAGATGTACTTGAAATTGGATGCGGTAATGTTGATATATTTAAACATTTAGATTCAGCTAAAAGCGTGTTTGTTATTGATTATAATCCTCAGATAATTCGTAAATTAAAAAATAAAAATAAATCTTCTAAATTTGATTTCGCAGTTTATTGCTTACCTGAACTGCCTAAAAAGAAATTTGATTGCATAATCTGTTTTGAAGTTATAGAACATATAACAAAATCAGACGCTAAGAAATTACTTAGAAATTTTAAAAAAGTATTGCGAAGGAATGGTCGACTAATTATTAGTACACCCAATAAGAAGATGTATAGTCCATATACTGATTTTCCATTAGATTGTTACCATCTATATGAATATACTTATGAAGAAATCAAAAAAATGTTGGAAAAAGAAGTTAAAATTGTTGATACTAAATATATTTCATTAAGTAAATCTAAAATTAACTTCTCACTAGCACTACTGTGGCTTTTACGAGACATTAAACAGAGAGAGTTATTCCTTTTATCCCCATTTTTAGTTATATCTCAATTCTTAGCTACCCTAATTTCTGTTACTAAGGTAAAAATTATAGATGTTAGGGATGAAACTGCTATTAATTTTATATTTGTATGTAAGCTAAAATAATTACTTTTTCTTGTTGTGATAATTAATAACGAATGCAATACCAATTATTGCACCAAGAGCATTAAAGAATAAATCAATTGAATTGTTGAAATAACCACCAACACCTTCAGCAGCATTAGCAAAAATTACTGCGGTAAACTCAAACATTTCATTAACTGCACCTAATCCTGCAACAATTAATAATATAATTATTCCAAAATATATTGGATTTAATTTCTTTACTTTACTTAAATATGGTTTTAAGAAATTATACGCTATTAACGCCATGACAAATGAACTGAATGTATGTACTATATTATCATATTTTATTGGACCGAACCACATATCATAGAGACGTATTCCAGATAAATGTATATGTACACCCAATATATGAAATAATTATTGCAGCAAGTCCAAATAGGATATGATTTGTTAAGTGCAAAGTTTTGTTGTAATAAGCTAAACCTATAACAAAAATAATCAAAAACAATCCAGTATAAATAAATTCGCTGTTACCTGTATATACTGAGTAAATAATTGCTATAATAATGAAAGCAATTAAGAACCAAATAATATCTTTGAACTCACTTTTAGCATTCATTCTAACTATATTATTAAGTATATATATAAGTTTTCGTAAAACTACATCATTCCTGGAGGCATACCTGGTGGCATTCCGCCAGGCATTTGTGGTTGATTAATCTTACCTGAAGAAAGAACATCATCGATTCTTAAAATTAATATTGCAGCTTCACTCGCAGACTGAATTGCTTGTGTTTTGATCTTAAGTGGTTCAATTACTCCAGCAGTCCACATATCTTGCGCCTTTCCTTGAAATACATTAAGTCCGGCCCATTTTTGACCTTCATCATGTTTTGATTTTAATTCTGTTAACATATCAATTGGATCAAGTCCTGCGTTTTCAGCAAGAGTTCTTGGTATGATTTCCAAAGTATCAGCAAAAGCTTGAACTGCAAGTTGCTCCCTTCCTGAAAGTGATTCAGCATATTCGCGAAGTCTTTTTGCAACTTCAACTTCAACTGCTCCACCACCCGCAACACATCTTTGATTAACTACGGTGGCTGCTAAATCACCAATTGCGTCACGTATTGCTCTTTCAACTTCATCAACAACATGTTCGGTTCCACCACGAGCAATAATTGTAACAGCCTTAGGATTTTTACAATCAGTTACAAAAGTCATAAGTTCATCACCTAGCTTTTTCTCAGCTACTTTTCCAGCTAAACCTAGGTCTTTGGGTGTAATATCCCCAATTTTTGATACTATTCGAGCACCCGTAGCTTTAGACAATTTCTTCATATCACTTTCACGTATGCGTCTAACTGCATAAATTCCTTCTTTATTTAAGAAATGTTGAGCAAGATCATCAATACCTTTTTGACAAAATACAACTGTTGCACCCGTATTTTTAATCGCAGCAACCATATCACGTAATTGTTTTTCTTCTTGTGCAATAAATGCTTGTAACTGATTTGGATCAGTTATTTGTATTTTAGCATCAATTTCTGTTTCTTTTACTTCCAAAGCCGATTCAATAAGTGCGATTTTAGCGTTATTTACAGTTTTGGGCATATCCGGATGTATTCTTTCTTTATCTAGAAGAATACCTGTAATTAATTCAGTAGCGACTTGCCCGCCACCTTCCTTTTTTTCAATTTTGATGTTGTCCATATCAACAACATTGTGACCATTTTCTTGTTCTATGACGTGTAATACTGCTTTAACCGCGATTTCAGAAAGGCGGTCTTTAGCCCATTCAACGTTTTTCCCATTCATAGCAGTTTTAGCTATGTTTTTTAGTGTATTTTTATCATCCATGGATATTGTTTCAGCGATTTCTGCTAATATTTGTTGAGATCTTTCAGCAGCCAATTTATAACCATCAGCAATAAGGGTCGGGTGTATGTTTTTGTCTAATAATGCATCTGCAGAATTTAGTAATTCTCCACCAATAATAACTGCAGTAGTTGTACCATCCCCCACTTCAGATTCCTGCACTCTAGCTATTTCTACTATCATTTTAGCTGCAGGATGTTCTATATTCATCTCATCTAAAATTGTAACTCCGTCATTTGTTATTGTTACTTCGCCGGAGCTACCAACAATCATTTTATCCATACCTTTTGGTCCTAATGTTGTTCTAACAGTATCAGAAACCGCCTTAGCAGCACCAATATTAGCTTTTTGAGCCTCTTTACCTGAGTTTCGAGTACTATTTTCAGGCATTATGAATATAGGTTGAATTGAATTTGTCATACACTTACTAATAACTAAAAACTCTTAAAAACCTTACTAGTTGGCGATTTAGGTTGTAAATTGACCACCAGAAGCAGCAACTCCTGAGAAATCCATCTTAACTGTAAATACTGTATCGTTCCCATATGTTGCAGGATTCATGTAACATGGATTATATGTAACATTACTCATATCTAGGGTTAAGCTCTTAGTTGATTTTATATTTATATTTCCACTACATCCTGTACAATATATTTCATCATCAGTGGTTTGAGTATCATTGTCCGAGTTGCTCGAATTTAATTTTACGTTACAGATAATATTGTTATTATAATCTTTGAGTATAAACGTAATATCGCTAGAGGACGCCGATATTGGCACATTTCCATTATTTCTTGCTACAATCGATAAATTATCTGTTGTGTGACTATAATCTATCTCGGATATATCTATTCTAGCAGCTATTTTCTCACTTAATTGTTCAGAATAAGATTCAGTACCACCCTGCATCTCTGATTGTATTCTAACAAACCAGAAGAAAGCAGCACCAGCACCCGCTACAGTCATCATAAGTAGAAGGATTACTGCAATGATTGGTGTGATACCTTTTTTACTCTTCATTGTGTGATTACCGGCTTAGCGATTTTCTTATGTCTGCAAGGATTATTGCAATTACTATTAGTACAATACTGCTAAATCCTACAAAAAAGGTAGTTAGAGAGGTCCAACTAATTAAATTTGGTGTGTTTAATGTTGCGGCTTGATTTAATAGTAGGAATGAACTTAATGTCCAAATAACTAACACTCCTGCTAAAACCAACTCAATTAAGTCGGGATTGTTTACCTTTGTCTGGGCTAACGTAAAATTGTTTTTTTTCATTTTTAACTTGTAAATTGACCTCCAGATGCAGCTACACCTGCAAAGTCCATTTTGATTGTGAATACAGTATCATTTCCATAGGTTGCTGGGTTAATATAACAAGGACCACCCGTATCATTTACTGCCAATTTTAATTCTTGTGCACTCTTAATATCTAATGTTCCTGAACAACCAGACATACAAAATACATCACCTGCGTCCTCGGCGTCGGAACCATTGAGTTTGGAATTACATATAATATTATTATTATAATCTTTGAGTATAAACGTGGTTTCGGAATCAGTTAATGAAACTGGAACATTTCCATTGTTTCGAACAATGATTGTTAGATTTGCATCACCACCACCTTGAATATAATCAATCTCCGAAATATCAACACGTGCAGCTATTTTCTCACTTAATTGTTCAGAATAAGATTCAGTACCACCCTGCATCTCTGATTGTATTCTAACAAACCAGAAGAAAGCAGCGCCTGCGCCGGCAACGGTCATCATAAGAAGTAGGATTACTGCGATGATGGGTGTAATACCCTTTTTGCTTTTCATATGTTTTAGTATACATATTCTATATTTAATATTTTAGTCCCCTTGTTTAGTAATAACAATTGTTTTCTAGAGTAAACAAAAATTAGACAGAGAATTTTTATATAATTGATTATATAGTTTTTAATATGTCAGTAAAACACGATCTATTCAAGTTTGCACGTATTAATTTTAAAAATGGAGTATTTGATGTTAAAGAAATTTATAAGCATGCTCGCGAATGGTTGTATTATGGGAAAACGTATAGCGTTAAAGAAGCAAAATATAAAGAAAAAATAACTTCTGCTGGACGAGAAATCAAGATAGCTTGGATTGCAAAAAGAGATATTGATGAATATACTCGATTTCAAATCGAAGTTTATTGGCAAATGTTTGCGATTAAAAATGTAAAAGTAGAGCATGAAGGAGCAGGTATTAAATTACAATCTGGAGAGATGGATGTATTTGTTAGTGCATATCTTATTTTTGATTATAATGATCGTTGGGAACAGAGCGTTTTTCTGAAATTCTTAAAAACATTTTATGAAAAATATTTATATTCAGGAACAAAAGAAAAATTAAAGCAACAACTGTGGAGAGAATCTTGGGACTTTTACAATGAGATGAAGGCGTATATTAACTTATATCATACAGGTAATTATGTAGGTTAAAACTACTTTTATAGTAAAAATAAATTACAGAGAAAGTTTTATATTAATCAGAATATATATTTTCATATGTCAGTAAAGTATGATTTGTTCAAATTTGCACGCATTAATTTTAAGGGCGGAGTTTTTGATGTTAAAGAAACATATAAACACGCTTTTCAATGGCTCAAATGGAAAAATTATGACACTGTTGAGCAAAAGTATAAAGAAAAGATACTTTCTGCTGGACGAGAAATCAAAATTGATTGGAATAGTGATCGAGATATTGATGAATATACTCGATTCCGTATTGAGATTAAATGGCAGATGTTCGGTATTAATGATGTAAAAGTCAAGCATGAAGGTAAGGGTATTAAATTACAATCTGGAGAGATAGATATATTTGTTAGTGCATATCTTATCCTTGATTATAATGATCAATGGGAACAGAGCGTTCTCCTTAAATTCATGAAGTCGTTCTACGAAAAATATTTGTATGCAGGTACAATGGAGCGTTTAAAGCAACAACTTTGGCGAGAAGCTTGGGACTTTTACAACGAAATGAAAGCATATCTAAACTTGTATCAGTATGGCAGCTACGTTGATTAAACCTATTTACTCTAGTAAACATATCATACTAGTTTTAGTTCTTTTTATATTATCTATAAATATAGCTACAGCAGAACTTTCAATTATACTTCCAGAGAATTGTTATGCTGAAGCTGAATGCCAATTTGATTTTACTTCAGATGGTAGTTGGGCAGAAGGTAGTTGGGATTTTGGTGATGATACTGTTTTAATTGGAGCAACTCCGACGCATATTTATTCTGAAACAAATGAATATACTATTTCTTTAATTGTGACAGATGGCGAAACTAGTGAAACTGCTACCGATACTTTAACAGTTACTGAAGGAATTGAGGTAGCACAAATGTGTAGTGATGGCGAAGAATGTATTCTAGGTCTTCCGGAAGAACAACCTTCTTGCGGTATTTGGTGGACAGTTGTTGACTATGCGTGTACAACAAATGTTAGTTGTTCAGATGTTACTGCCGATGTACCTACAAAAGCGTACTATGATTCTGAAGAAGAATGTTGGGCCAATGTAGAAGAGCGCGAACGAGAACTGGCGGATGATCGTAATATGACGCCAGAAGATGTTAATGATACACCAATATTAACAGAGCCCGTAGCAGTTATTTCAACATTAAAGTATGATGTTTACCCAGCAAATTATGAAATCCAATTCAATGCATCAGAATCTTACTCAGATAATGGTGAGATATTTGAATATGAATGGTTATTTAATAATGTTGCAAAATTAGGTAAACAGCCAACATATACTTTTTCAGAACCAGGAACATATAATATTAGTTTAACTGTAACTGATAATATAAACCTTAAACACGAAACAAATTTTGAAATAAGTATTGATGAGGGCCATCCGAAAGCAATTATTACAGATCCTCAAAATTCAGAAGTAGTTGTTCCAGCAGAGATTGTCTTTAAACAAGATTCTTTTGATCTTGATGGTTCTATTGTTAAATATGAATGGAATTTTGGTATAACTAAAAATCCTTGGGGTGATTTGGGTCGTTCAGGTACTGATCTTGCTTGTTATTCAAATAAGCAGAGTAGTGTTTATTGTGTGGGAGATGATAATATTAAGAAAGAAACTACAAGTTATGTTAAAGGATCCCCCTGTACTTGTTTAGCTTATTCTGAAAATATTTATGCAGATAGTATTGCTAATATGACTGAACCAACAACACAAATTTATGAGTATAAATCTGTAAAAGATTGTCAAGGTTTTAATTCATCAGATAGTGTATGTCACATCTCACTAACTGTTTATGATGATAAGGGTAATACTGATACTGCTACAACACAGATTACACTAAAGAGTCAAGAAGATTTAGTAGTTTGCTCAAATTTTGATGCACACAGTCATGTATGCGAATTTGGTGAAAGTGATAAAGTTGTTACGATTGGTTCTAAGAGTTGTTGTTGTGATACACCCTATAATCTCACGCGCAGTACTTTGATAAAACAAACTACGGGTAATCAGCAATACTTCTGTTCAATAAAAACAACGCGTTACACTGCAAATACCAATACAAATACATCAGGTTCAACAACTTCTAAATCTAACTTATTCAATAACATGAAAGGGACATCAACACAAACTACAGATTATACTTATGATAAAGATAATGATAATAAGTATTCTTATGATGATTATACTCGAGATAAAGGTGTGCCAAAAAGTCAATTAAGTGATATGGCCGGTAAGTCACCTACAAATTCTAATGAAGATAATTCTAAGAAAACAAACTATTCAGCACTAGTTCTTGTTCTTCTTCTGTTTGTGGGTGGATTTTTAGCATACAAGTTTGGATTAGTATCAAAGATTCGAGATAAGATTAGTGGTGAAGATGAATTTAGTGATTTGAATATGGATCTTAATAAACCACTTAATCAAGCAACACAGCTAATACAACAACCACAAATACAACAAAAACGAGTAGTACCACCAAGTGTAATTAATTATGTAAAACAATCGCGCTCAGCAGGAATTCAAAATCAACAAATAAAGAAAAAGTTAATACAACAAGGTTGGAGATCTGACGAAATCCAACAATTTTTTTCAAACTGATAATATATAGTATATATTATGTAATATTGGTAAACCTTTTATATTTCTAGCGATTCTGAATTTCAGAATCTCAGAGATTCAGAATGTAGGAATTTCAGAATCTCAGAATTTCAGAATATCCGAATTTCAGAATATCGGAATTTCAGAAATTCAGAATCTCAGAATTTCAGAATGGCAAACAACTCAAGAATACTAAAATGCGACTCTAAAGGTCAAGTAGTTATTCCTAAAGAGATTCGTGATGCACTTAATATTACTGTCGGAACAGGCTTCTTTGTTTATCAACTCTCAAATAATGAGATATTACTTAAGAGAATAGATGAGCCTACGCTAGATAAAAACTCAATCAGAAATAAGATACGGAGGAAAGTATGAACTGGACAAAGCTACTAATTGTGTTAGTATTAATATCCTTAGTCGCACCAATCGCTCAAGCTACATTCCAATACGATACGGAGTTTGATGATGACGCAACTCTTATTTCTGCGCCTCTAACTTATTATGGTGGCGCAACACCCGGAGTTGCCAATATTGCTGCGTGTCAGAGATTTAATATTGACGAACCTACCAATACATTGAAAATTAAAGCACCTCTGAAAGTGCAAAATAGTGGTGCTATAAGTCAAATTTCTCAGATATTATTTGAATTGAGAGAAACGCGCAACCCTTATGCTGTTAAACATAGTTGCTCAGTTACATCTCAAAAAGGTCAGTTATCTCCGAATGATTACAATGATTTGGAATGTGATATAACAAGTGAAAATACGATTAATGTAGCTGATGTTTATGTTTGTATTCGTGTTGATTATTCACAACCAAATTTAGCAAATTCTTATTTGGGAACTAAATCTGATAATAGTGATAGTGATAGTTCTAAAATATTAGCATTTACGGGAAATAGTTGGAATTTTCCTAATTCTGATTATGATCCAAATGATTTAGCAATATCTGTTGAGATCAATGATGATTATGCTAGAGATAATAGTGATTATGATTTTGATGGTATTATTAATAGTAGAGATAACTGTTGGTATATACCTAATCCTGTTCCAGAAGGTGAAGAAAAACAAGCCGATCTAGATAACAATTGCGAGTCAGTTCAATCCACATCAAATTGGGCAGATAATAAATGGATTGATGATCCTGAATGTGGTGATGCTTGTGATGGTGTAAATATATATAACTTCATGGAGTGTCCAATAGGGTTTATTAAAATAGCAGGGTCAGAATCCGATAGTAACTCACATATTGATTTAACTGATGATGAGAATTATCAATTTGATATTTGTGCTCGTGATCCATATGGAGATTTGATTCTAGATGGTACCGATGGTGCTTTCATTATGTCTGTATCGGGTAATACAAATGCACATGTAAGTAAGAATGAAGGAGAATATGGAACTAATAATATCTATTTAGATTATGATAATGGTCGTAGAAGTCCAATATGTGCTTGGAAAGAGTCAACTAGTATTTGTGCAGATGAAGGATTCCCTGACGTTATTTTCTCAATTTCAGGTGATACAAATGCACACGCAGGTGATGTTGAAGCATATTCTGATAATGTTTATTGTTGTAGGTTTAATGGTGGACCAATTATTGAGCTAGAAAATAGAGAGACATCTGTTAATACTGGCGATACTGTTACTTTCAATCCAATAGTTACCGATCCTGATACTGATGATTTAACATTTAAATGGACGAAATCAGTAAATGGTGGCACACCAATTAGTGAAGGTTTAACTGAAAGTATTTCTATAACTCCCGATAAAGTTGGTGAATATGAATTAATTTTCTATGCATCAGATTGTGCAGAGAGTATTCTTGTTGAGAATTGTGCTAGTGCAACTTCTGTTAAAGTTCATATTTATGTCGGTAATCCGGCACCATTAATTGAACTTGATCCAATTGAGCAAAACATTAATCGTGGTGAAGATGTTACATTTATACCAACAGTTAGTGATGAGAATAATGAATTTTTGAATTATAAATGGGAAATGATCTCTCCAGATGAAACAAAACAAATAGTAGGTACTACAAAAGATCTTACTTTAACTTCAGATAAACTTGTAAATATTGGTACATATCTACTAAAGTTCTATGTGTCTGATTGTGAAGATGGTGGTTTTGAATGTGATGGAACAACGACTATAGATGCGTCAGTTATTGTTGAGAATATTGATCCAATCATTAGTGAAGTTAAGATTATTCCAGAAAGTCCAACAGCAAGTAGCACAATTGAATGTGTTGCAACTGTTTCAGATGCAGATAATATATGTACTGATACAGGAGATTGTGTAGGTATAACTCATTGCGGATACTTAGAACCAATTTTACTTTCTGATTCTACAAATCCTAATAACGTAAGATTAAATGAATGTGTATCATTGGGTTGTGACAATATTATTGCAAATGGTCCAACTACCTTTACTTGTTATGATGAAGAGGGCGTAGTTGAACCATACTTACCCTGTGCTCCATTTAATCCAGATCAATGTAGTAAATTAAATCTTTGTAATTGGGAAGCAAGTCAAAATTGTGTTAATGTTGATATATTAACTTACAAATTTACCTGGTATAATATGTTAGATGAAAGTAATCCTATTCAAACAAGTGGAGAATCTGTCCAACCTAAAAACGAATTCGAAGGAGTTATACCAAATGGGGCCAACTTAAAGTGTGTAGTTGAAGTAAATGATGGTAATTTAGAAACACCAATTACTGGTGAAGCAACAGTTTCTATTTCAAATCGAGAACCAACTTTAGTTTTGAAGCAAAAGTATATTGAATTATTTCGAGATGATGTACTTGAATTAGATGCATCACAATCCACTGATGATGATGCAGACAGTCTGACGTTTGTTTGGACACAGCCAGACGGACCAGACTTAGAAATTAATGGTGCTAATAACGCAATAGCTACTGCAACGATACCGCGCGGAGATATTTTTGTAGATGATTATAAATTTACCATTACCTTAAGTGATGGTTTTGTTGAAAAGACTGGAGACGTTATTGTAAAGGTATTAAATCACGCACCAGAGATTGATACTTTCACAACTTCAGAAAACCCGCAAGTTAATGAAGATCTGCTGTGCGAAGTTTTGGCTGTTGATAAAGATAGAATTGAACGAGATACTGATTGTATCGGTAATTCTCGAACAGAATGTGGTATTTATTCAAGTTTATCAGATTGTGAAAAAACTTGGACTGGATGTGAATGGATAACAACTGGTGAAGATCATTGTGCGGGCACACGTAACCAATGTATTAATCATGTGAAAGAACCTGCTTGTACAAGTGATGGATGTAGTTGGAATACAGTTCATTGGGATGTAACATTTGAAGATTTAACTTACACTTTTAATTGGTATAAGAATGCTGAAACAGTACCAACTAAAACAGAAGAATTTACAGTTATTGGTGGCGATGGCGCTAATGCTAAGAGTATATTGGCTGCTACAGAGGTTTCACCCGATGATAAATGGGTATGTGATGTATCTGTTACAGACGGTCTTGCTACAATCACAGATTCTAAAGAAATATTATTAACTAATACTAATCCAACTGCAGGTTTTACATCACCAGATTATTGTGTTGTGGGTGAGAAATGTAAGTTTACTTCAACATCAACTGATTTAGAAACACCTGAGTCATTAACATTATCATGGGATTTTGATGGTGCTCTTCCAGCGGATTCAAATGAAGTAGAACCAGCATATATATTTACAACTCCCGGAATTATAGAAGTTAAGTTAATCGCAACTGATCCAGGTGCCTATTCAGATGAATACGTTGCTGAAGTGATTGTATATGCACGTCCAGTCGCTAATTTCATAGAGCCAGAATATTGTGTAGTTGATGAATCATGTGAATTCAAATCAACATCTACTGATGCAGATACAGAACTTGGATTATTAACTTATTCTTGGAGTTTTGGCGATACTGATGCTGAAACAACACACACCTTTACCGAAGCAACTGAGGAAGTTACAATTACACTAACTGTAACAGATGAACAACAACTTTCAGCAACACACGAATATAACTTAAGTGTTTATACAAGACCGCAAGCATTGTTCACTGAACCTGAATTATGTATTGTGGGTACGCCTTGCGAGTTTAAATCTACTTCATCGGACCCTGATGGAGATACATTAACATATAATTGGGATCTTGGTAATGGTGCAACTAGCACAAATGCAGATAATTTAGTTACTTATGTTACACCTGGGGAATATACTGTTAGTTTAACTGTAACAGATGAGAATGGTTTAACTAAATCAGATACATACACCTTTAATGCATATATTTTAGGAGATATAACTGGTGGCGAAGATGGTATACCAGATAATTGTGTTGACTTTGATGACTTTTCATTATTACTATTTAATTATAATATTGCTGAAGCAGAACTTTGTACTAAGAGCTACTTTGAAGGTAATTTAGACTTTATGAGCACAGACAGTGGTTGTGTTGACTTTGATGACTTTTCATTATTAATTAACAAATATGGGGAGGGCTGTTCGTAGATAAGTAATCTATAAATATAATAAGGAACATGAAAAATATGCGATTAGAAAAAGCATTACTGGCATTCTTCTTAATCATCGGTTTATCAAGTGTAGCCCTCGCAGTAAGCGATGCAACATTTTCATTTGAAGATAAAACTTCATTAGCATTAACTCCTGGAGACGAATTTGAGTTAACAGTTCAAGTAGCTTCCAGTGCTGATGCGCAATCCGCTAAATTTGATTTAGAATTTGATAAAACGAAATTACAAGTTGTAGAATATACTTCATTGATCACAGCTACACCTGGAACTAAGTATGATAATACTGCTGGTACGTTCAACTACGAGGGTGGTCACTTTAGTGCTTTTAAAACTAAGGATATAGTTACAATCAAATTCAAATTAAGCCCAATAGCCGAAATTGATAAAGCAACACTAATTACTTTCAAAAGTACGCTTCTTAAGTTGGGTGGGACGGTAATATCAAGTGAAGGTCAAGATCTTACAATCTCGGTTGTTCGTGGTGATGTTTCACCAACTATTACTAAATTGGATTTAGTAAATAGTGATAATAAGGTAGAACTTATTGCAGGAGATCAAATATTCTGTTATGCAACGGTTACAGATGATAGCAAATCTGCTGCTAAAGTTAATTTCAACTGGTACACAAATGATGGAACTGTGCCTGTAAAATCACAATCTGTAACTGTTTCGGGAGATGGTGTATATTCAGATCAATTAACTGGTGTAACAATATCAAATGGTTTGAAAATTAAATGTTCTGCCGAAGCAGAAGATGGTACTGGAAAACAGACCCCGGTAACAAAAACATTAACGGTTGATGATACACTACCAATTCTTAATTCAATTTCATATTCTCCGATACCTGCTTACAAAGGTACATTAATTACAGTTACTGCGTCTGCATCTGATGCGGATTGTGCTGATAAGAGCTGTATAACTCCAACGTGGAATTTTGTTGATGGTCCTGTTGCAATTTCATTAAATAACGCACTTCAAACATCATTTACACCACAAACTGCAGGCAATTACACATATAATTTGAGTCTAGGTTATGATTTAGATTTACCTGATCCACGAGAGGTAGTTACAATTGAAGTATTTAATCGAGCACCTGTAGCAAATATTGCTAGTGCAAATGGTGTGGAAGTTGATACGTTCCCAGGTCTGGCATTAACTGCTACTATTTCTGATCCAGATATGGATCAATTAGCATATGTATGGAACTTTGGTGAGAAAGATAGTCCATGGGGTAAGATACAATATATTGATGCTGGCGGAAGTATAATAAAACAAATGATTTCTCAAGATAATACTGTCGCATATACTCGTGCTTGTGTATCTGAACAAGATATAACATCCTATTGTACTGTTGATGAAGATATACAAAAAATCAGCGAGGGTATTTACAAAGATGAAGAACATTGTGCATGTTTATCTAAATTGGATACTGTTTATTCTGACCCAGATTTTAATATATATTCGCTTAATAATCAACTTGGTGGCGGTTCCACAAGTATAAATAAAGTGTATAGTAAAGTATCAAATTGTAATGATTTAATATGTGATGCAACTGGTTGCGAATATGATGTAACAGATAATATATGTACTATAAAGTTACTGGTTTCAGATGGTGAGGGAGTTACAATTGCTTCTAAGAGTATAACTGTTATTGATACCAGCAGAGCACCAATTGGTGATATACAATTATCTGGTCATGATTCCTTTAAACAACCTTCCGAATATATTCTTCAAATCACTGAATTGGGATCTAAAACAATAAATTTAGATGCTGCAGCATCGCAATACTTTGATCCAGATTATGGTTATAAAAGAGATCTTACAAGTTCCAAATTAGAATATGTATGGGATACCGGTAAAGTTGATGAGCCATGGGGAGAAGTTACTATTAACCCTTCATTAGATATGGTCTATTGTGAACCAACTATGGGAGATGCTACTTGTTATGGTGAGTATGGTAACAATAATTTCCAAAATGTTATGATTACAGATTCAAAGAATGTTGATGATCCAGCGGATGGCGACATTTGTTATTGTAAAGAAAGCACCAATAGTCTTTATATTGGTAAGATTATGGACGGTCAGAAAGTAACTCAATCATATAAAAAAGATTCTTGCGGTGCAGAATATTGTGAAGTTAAACTAACTGTTACAGATAAAATTTCTAGTAAAACTGTTGATGAATTTATATATCTTAAAATCGAAACACCATCCGATGGTGCTCCGTACTTTATTGATGTGGTTAATCCTGTGGAAGTTGATTTAGATCCATTAGGTACAGGTGAATTCACAGTTAAATTTGGTGATGATAACACAAATGCTGCTAAGTTAATTTACAATTTCATTGAAGAAAATGCTGAAATAACTATTGATAATGAGCTGTTAAATCCCGGCGAATTAAAAGTAACAGTTACTGCACCTGAAGAGGTGGGTACGTACACATTCCAGATTAAGATTACGGATCCAACAACCGGTGCTGGTAGTGATAATTTATTTGTTAATGTTAATGTTGGTGAAGTATCACAAAAGCCAGAAGTTAGTATTGCTACTCCTGTCGATGGAACAGCGATAAGTATTGGCGAGAAATTTGTTTTAACTGCTACAAATATTAAAACGAATATCAAAATTGATAGTTATGATTGGCATACTGGAAAAACAGCAACTGCTTGGGGAACAACAAAGTTTGTTGGTACAGATATACTTTGTGTAGCTAGTGATGAAAAAGCTCAATGTTTGAGGGATTCACCATTAGCTCAATATAATGATATTTCAATATCTTCTATTGATGAACCATGTACTTGTGATATCAAATATGTAGATAAACAATGGAATATTTACCCAGATGCAGTTTTAAGTAAGACAGTACCTTCAGCAGTTGTTCAATATGATTCAATTGATGATTGTGAAAATGGAGAATGTGAAATAACGTTGAGAGCACGAACTAAAGAAGGTAAAATATCTGATCCAGTAACTGTTTCAGTTCGACTTCAGACAGCAGCAGGTGATTTTAATGGTGATGGTGCTTCTGATGATAAAGATTCAGAATTACTATTAGATTATATATTGGGTGCAAAAGACGAAGGTGACTTCGTAAATATAGATAATACAGATGTAGATATGTCTGGTTCAATTACAATTAATGATTATATACTTCATTGGGATGAATATGGTAAATAAAAGAATATTAGCGGCATTGTTAGTAATTTTCTTTATTCCTATAGTTACTGCTGCACCACAACTTACAGTCTCTGCACCAACCACAGTAGATAATCCATTTGAAGTTACAATTGGGCTTAATGAGAGTATAGAAGATTTTAGAGCCTTAGAATTTGTTTTAGATTATAATTCTAAAGATTTGAGTATAGTGGATGTTTACAAAGTTTCAGATTCATCTGCAATACAAGTTTCATATAATGATAATAATGTGGCGTTAGTTGCTACAAAATCTACCAATTTATCAAGTGATATTGTTAAAATACAATTTGAAGTATTAGCAGATCCTGGTGAAAAAGTATATGTTAGTACTGAAGACGATGGAACATATGCCATCGAAGGTGGTGTTGATGCTTACTTGTTGCGAGGAGCAATTGTTGAAGAAATAACTCTAAGTTCTTGTGTTTCATATTCAAATACGCATTCTGATGCTGATGGAAATGCAGAACTTCCAGGAACGGGATGTTATTGTAATGCTAATCATTTACCAACAGTTGATACGGTTGGATCAGAATGGACTTGTGAACCTTCTTCAACTAATATTTATGGAACAAACTCACAAGATTGTTCACTTGGTGGAACTGAAATATATAGTACAGGTTATTGTTGTCAATCAGGATTTTACCTTAACCCTGTATTAACTGCAGCAAATTTTGCTGAAATGTTTGGTCAGGGTGTAGACGTTTGTGTTGTTAAACCAAATTCCGTTCCTGTAGCAAATATTTATTCTCCAGATGATGATGAGAATTATGATGTAGGCAAAAGATTAAGATTCAGTGCAAAAGGCAGTTATGATCCAAATGAGGGAGTCGGTAATTGTACAGATTGTAAATATGAATGGGACTTTGGTGATAAATCTAAATCCTGGGGTGAATTAAAATTAGATCGTGATGAAGAAATAATCTGTAAAGCAACATCTAGTAGTAAGAATTGTGCAGAGGATGAGGCCGAAATAATTGGCGATATTGATGAAGATACATTAGATAATCCTTGTGTATGTACTGAATATGAGAGTGAAATATATCCATTAAAATCCGGTAAATTAGTTTATCATACATATAATAGTCAATATGCGTGTACTGAATATGATGAAGATGATACAGATCTTTGTGAAATAAATTTATATGTGACTGATGGTGAGAACGGTACTTCAAGCACGCGTATAGAAATTGAATTAGATTCAAGTAGTTCGGGCGGTTCAGGAGGTTCGGGCGGTTCAGGATCGGATGATGTTATTGTACCTTTCTGTGGTGATGGTGTTGTAGAGGGTGCTGAAGCGTGCGATGGTATAAGCGCAGTTTATTGTACTTCCGGCGGATGTAATAATGATTGTACTTGTTATGAACCAGAAGACATACAAGTTATTCAAACCGATCCACCAGCAGCAGTATGTGGTGATAGAAGATGTGCATCACCTGAAACTGCTACCTCATGTATACTTGATTGCCACTGTGGTGATAGTATATGTCAAGCAGAATATGGTGAGAACGCAAATAATTGTGCAGATTGTAGTGACGAATCTGGAGGTTCATTCTGGATTATACTCTTGATAGCATTAATTGTTATTGGTGGTCTGTTGTTTGCAATAAAACAGGGATATATTGATTTAGATAAATTTATGCCTCAAATGGCGACACATACTAGTACAAAATCCAGTTCAGATTTTAATTTAAACAATATGGCATTCCAACATAATGTACATCAACCGCACACAGGTGGTGGTGCAAATATTAATAATTACATAAAAGCCACTCGCGCCAAAGGATATTCATATTCACAAATTAGGGAGACCTTACAACGCAAGGGTTGGTCCGAAGATAAAATAAATGCAGCATTCAGTAAAGGCGGATTTTAATTAGCTCAGTATTATGCTTATGAGGAATAAGAATAAAATAAATGTAGCGATAGCAATTTTGCTATTGTTAGTAGTAGTCCCTAGCGTAGCTAATTCCGAACCTGGTGTTGGAGATGATACTACAGATGTACAAGGATATGGTTGTGTTGGTACTTATTCCTGCTCAGCTTTTGAAGGTTTAGCTGCAGCAGACCCCGAACATGAACTTGATTGGTACTGTGCTCCAGATAGTGGATGTATTTATGAATATAACCCCCTCGAAGATAGATATATCTGTTCTGGTGGAGAACTAACTTGCGAATTCTTCCCAGATGAACAATTTTGTAGTTATTTTTATGAAGCCGGATGTAGTTGGATAGATCCACCTCAACCCGCAGGTAGTTGCGTAGATATTGAGGCAGGTAATTGCCCATATGGTGGAACGCGGGGAATAATAACTGATCCTATTACTTATGATGAGATGAATTATTGTATATATGAGCTTCCAATACCTTCAGCACAGCAGAAGTTAGATAAACTTGAAAATGAAGTTGCACCAGATTGTTCTGATCAAATATATATTGTTAAATTACCCAATAATTTAGCCGATCTTCATGCTACAACTGATAAAAGTGAAGCAGATACATCACAGATGTTGTATGATACAATCGGGTCCCAGGATATTTATTGTGAATACGGATATCATATACCTAATGGAGCTATAATACAAGATATGATTGATGGTAAAAGTTATTTATATGAACTTTCTTCGTGTATAAGGAACGATCCAGTCTGCGGTAATGGTGAAGTTGAGGAAGGTGAAGTATGTGATGATCAGAATTTAATAGATTATGATTCTTGTTCAAATTCATGTAAAATCCAAACTCTAGAAGAGCAATGTACTCATGACGAAATTAATGGTTTTTGGGGATATGAAACTATTGAAGGAGAATGTTGGAAATCTGAACAAGCGTTTTATGATGCACAATTTGGTCTTAATGAAGAAGGTTATTATGAACAATATATGGTGTTATCTAGCGGTGGCGGCGCTGAATGTTTAGATATATTAAATGGCTTCTGGATTGATTCTAGTGCAAATGTTAGAGAGAATTGTAGAGGTTGTTGGGACTCTGAAGATTCAATTCCAGATTCATGTTATTTGAATAATGATCTGCTTCCAGATGATACTTATGATATGACTATAACTTGTGATGAACCGGATCCTGCAGATGGTTCCGGTTATAATTATAGATGTAAAGCAACAAGCGGAACAATTAACCAGAAAATTGATGGTAATATTAACGTTGATTTGACTTATTCTGCTATATGGAGTAGTAATGATATTACAATAATGAATTACTGTAATCATAAATCTGGCAGTTTAAATCTGGCTATTCAATATACAGATAATTCGTGGGATAGTTCTAACCCCGTTATTAAAGAAACTGATGGAACCTACACCTTTTCTAAAACACCAACAAGTGCGGTGGATCATGTTGAAGTAAGTATTTCTGCTTGGTGTGGTCATAATGTTAATCATGATGATATTGATACAGCTGATGAGTTTACTTTAGATCGAGCAACAATTAAATATGTGGTTGATGTTCCGTCAGAATGTGGCAATGGCGTGATTGAAGAAGGTGAAGTATGTGATGATGGTAATACTGTGGATAAAGACGGATGTTTTAATTGTGTAATTGAAACAGGTCAATATACAAATATAAAAGATAAACCTAAATGTCTAGAAGTGAATGGTTTTTGGGTTGTTCTAAATTCTGAAGATATTATAGAAGAATGTAGAGGATGCTGGGATGATGAAGATTCTATTCCGGATTCATGTTATTTTGGCGACACTCCACCAGCAGTCTGTGGCAATGGTGAAATTGAAGAAAGTGAAGACTGCGATGATGGTAATACTTATGATGTAGATGGATGTTCATCTACTTGCACGATAGAAGACGGTGCTGTTTGTAATACTGATCCTAACCGGTGTGTTATAGATATGGATGATCCAAGTTGCCGCGATACTGATGAAGGTATAGATCAATATTATGTAAAAGGAACAACTGTTGCGTTGAGAACTGGTGATATAGTTGGACCACAAATAGATCATTGTAATAATTTAGGTAGTTTAGAAGAATCTTTCTGTAATGGAATTTCAGTTTCATCTGGACCATATACTTGTCCAAATGGTTGCGATGATGGTAGATGTATTGGTGATAATCCATGTAATGCTGGTGAGCAATATGTTGATGGTGAATGTCGTGTGAAAATATGGGGTAATGCAAATAAAGTTGATATATCACCATATATTTCTTCAGAACCAACACTCACAAGTCATAATGCAATAGGAACTTGTATATGTAGTGATGATGACCGATGCGATGTTAATCAGGAAATCTCTCGTAGACAATTTGATAATGGTTGTTGTAAAGCAGAAGGCGGTGTATGGGCTTATATTTATGGTGAAACAGGTTGTTGGAAAGTCTTAACAGAAGCCGATTATAATGAAGTAGCTTGTGGCAATGGTGAGTTGGAAGGATTAGAAGAGTGTGATGATAATAATTTGATTGATGGTGATGGTTGTGATTCTGAGTGTAAGATAGAACTAGAACCAAAGCTTGTATGTACTCTTCCAGGTATGAGATGTGACGTTCCAATTGGTAATTATTTCTATAATTATTTCCAAGCTAACCCCGACAACAAACCAGAATGTGAAATGGATAGTATTCCTCCAGAATTTTATGGTCTTTATTGTGAAGCAGTTAATGAATATGAAACACAAATTATCATCAAACCAGATGACCAAACCTGTCCATTTAATGCCCCACCAATTAAGGGTATTAATGATGAATATTATTGTTCTTATATATCTTGTAGTGACGGATCTTCACAATATGATATGGATATTATTGAAGTAATTGATAATGACTTTGATGATGGAGATCCAACTAGCGGTGTTATTAGAATACATACTTATGAATATAGTACCTATAAAGAAGTATATCCTTCAAGAAAATATCCATTAAGTAGCTGTTTTTGTGAGTATGGTTATGATAATATACTAGCAGATACTTGTGCACCACCACCAGTAGCAGAAAAATGTAATACTAATGTTGATGAAGATGGTGATGGTGATATTGGTTGCGCAGATTCTGAATGTTTTTCTTCTTGTCCAAGAGCATACTTACAAATAGACATTACTGATAGTGAAGGAAATGCAGTAATAGACACAACATATGTTAGAGAAGAGGAGGAGGAAATAATATTTAAAACAAATAATCTTGAAGATCTGTTTACTGTTACTCTTGATAGTAGATATACTTCTAATGCGCATACTCATTTGTTACACGCACATAGAGAGCCTTCACCACCATTTTTTAACCCTACAAGATTAGATTTGGATGAAGCAGGTAGTAGGCCAATTCAACTTGATTTTAAGATGCATCGTATAGCACATGTATTTGTAGGTGCTGTTAATGACCAAGGCACATCTGATCCTGATGATGATGTTCATGATATAGCTGGAGCAATAATTTCTATCGAGTTTGAGGGTGCTTGTGGTGATGATTATCTTTGTGATCATCCAGATGGTTGTATAACTGGTCCAAAAGGTGGTCCAGAACAATGTGATGATGGTAATAGAGCAAGTGGTGATGGCTGTTCATCTATTTGCGAAGCAGAACAAATAATTGTGTGTGGCAATGGTGTTAAAGAAGGTCATGAAGAATGCGACGATGGTAATGTGGAATCAAGTGACTGTTGTAGTTCTGGATGTCAAGAAGAACCATATACTGATATTAATATGAATGGAGCATGTGATGCTGGTGAAACAGAGGATATAATAGATGATCCAGTATGTGGTAATGGTGTTAAAGAAGGTACTGAAGCGTGCGATGATGGTAATACTATTGATGATGATAGTTGTTCTAATGCGTGTGTAATTAATGAAGTAGAGTATTCTATTGATACTAATCAGGATGGTTGTGTAGACGAGTCGGAAATTGCGCAAGCTATTGATAATTTCTTTGGAAATGTATTAGATGAACAACAAATTGCGTCAGCAATTGATATGTTCTTTAATATGGGGTGTGAGTAATGAAACTAAAAATTAAATTACTAATTGTGTTGGGGATTATGTTTATGCTAGTTCCAAATGCATTTGCTGGAACAGTAACTAGAAGTTTTGATTCTAATACTGTAGTTGCTGGCGAAGAAGTAGAGGTTACATTAACAGTAAATCTAGAAGATACAGATGATAAACTTATATTAACTGAAAATATACCAACAAATTTTGAATTAGTTGATGCTGGTATGTTAATGACTAATACTCCTGGTAAATTAAAAGATGCAGCATATAACACAAATAGAATTCCATCGAATTATGTTTATACTCTTAAAGTTCCTGACACACCCGGAACATATACTTTTACTGGAGTATATATTTTAGTTGGTACATCAACAACCGAGATTGAGGGTACGCCTTTAACGGTTACATCTCCGCCGTTATGTGACGAAACACTTCTTGATTCAGATGTAGATAATTGTGGAACATGTGGTAACTCGTGTATAGCTTTACCTTCCCAACGAGCTATTTGTTCTGCAGGAGTTTGCGGGGTAGAGTGTGTTAGCGGATTAGTTGACTGTAATTCTGATGAAGGTGATGGTTGTGAGTGTAACACTGGAGCAGGATATACTTGTGAATCTGGTGTTTGTACAGCACCAAGTAGTTGTGCTGACAGTGATGGTGATGGTTATGGTAATCCAGCACATACTGATTGTCCAAATACTGGTACAGATTGTAATGATAATGACGCAACTAGCACACCATTAACTGTTGAATGGTGCAGTTACCCACAAAGAGTCGGTGATAAGAAATGTTCTGATGATAATAGTGGATATAAGACATGTACTGTTACAGGTGGTTGTCAAATATGGGCTAAAACTGACTGCGATGCAGGTAATATTTGTGAGAATAGCGAATGTGTCGAGCAATGTTTAGCTACAGAAACATCTTGTACTGATGGTATAGATAATGATTGTCAAGGCGGTACTGATTGTGCTGATACTCAATGTGCTTCTCATACGAACTGTCAACCGGGTTGCCAATCTAATAATGATTGTTCAGGGGTTACTCCAATATGTAATGCTGGAACAGAAGAATGTGAGGCTTGTGAAGCCGATACAACAACACATTGGTGTTTAAGAAGTGGACAATTAGTTGAGAAAGAAAATATTATTCTTGATGATGAATTTAATCCTTTAGATACTAATTGTGATACGCGTATAACTATCTCTGATATAGCTCTAGCTTTTAATATATTCAAGTCTGGTGGCGATAGAGGTGCGTTTTATAGTGGTGGAAGAACAGACCCATGCGAATAAAATATGTAATATTAGTCATTTTATGTATATTCTTAATTAATCATGTGAATGCTGCAGGAGAGACGCTATATTTGGAGTCATCAGAATCTGCAGTTGATGTTAATGATCCAATCACATTTACTTTGTCTATGAATAAAGTTGATTATTTTAGCGGTGCTGAAATTACGGTGAATCCTACAAATTTAGATTTTGATTCATGTACTTTAGGTGATTCTGTTTCAGGTTATACGTTAGATTGTTCGGATTTCGAGAATGATAATACAATTTATTTATACGGCGTAGAAAAAGATCTTACTGGAAGTAAAAATTCTATTGTTCAAATCCTTTTTAATTCGGGAGATGCTGGAGAAGCGACTATGTCGGTTGATTCTGCTACAGTTACAATTGATTATTCTGATGTTACACCAACTGTTAGCCCAAATTCTGTTTCAGTTACTATTGCATCACCACCTGATTTGGTTGTAAATGATGTTGCAGTAAGTAAATCAAATATTAAAGAAAAAGAAGACCCTAAACCAGCAATCACCGCTGATATTCAAAATATTGGTGGTTCAGATATAACAAGTGGTTTTGATGTAAGTATTATAAAGAAAGTTTCAGCCGGCGCTTTCCTTAATGGTGAATATGACGAAGCAATTGGTACAAAACGAATAGTTGGTTTGGGAGCTGGTGATGATGAAACTACTGAAGCGCTTTCTTGGGACGTTGTGGCTGATGGTGATGATACAGCTACTCGAGATGTAACTATATGTACTTATGTTGATTCTGAGGGCGAAATAAGTGAGAGTAATGAAGATACAAGTATAATTAAAATAACAATTGGTGGTAGTGAAACTGGAGATAATGTACTTTGTAGAGATATAACTGTAACTGATGGTGATGATGATGGTGATGGTTATTTTGATGATGATTGCGATGATAACGACCCCGAAGAAAGGCCCGATGTAACTTGGTATCAAGATGCAGATGGAGATGGTTATTATGATAAAAGTCAGTTATGCGAGCACGGAGCAGGTTCTGGTTGGGGTACTTCTACAAGAGATGGTGGTGATGATTGTAATGATAATAATGCTGATATGAATCCGGCTGCAGAAGATATATGTGATGGTATAGATAATGATTGTAAAATAAATACCCTAGATGGTGCAGACCAAGTAAGTGAGTTAAACACTAAGCAAGAAGCTGCTTGTTTTGGGTTACAAAAATCTTGTCTTAATGGCGCAATGCAGGATGATTATTCACAGGTTAATACTTATGAAGCTATTGAGACATCTTGTGATAGTATAGATAACGACTGCGATGGAAATATTGATTTAGGTTTAGTTAATACATATTATGATGATACAGATAATGATAGTTATGGTGATAGTGCTAAAACCAAATCCTTCTGTTCTAAAGACCTGGCTACTGCAGAGGGTTATGTATCAAATAGTTTAGATTGTGATATAAATAACATAACTTGTAATATTGATTGTACTAGCCAAGTGTATGAAGATTTTGATACAGATGGTTATGGTAATTCTGCAGTATCACATCGTCTCTGTGATACTCCTGGAGGATATATTGTTGATAATACTGATTGTGATGATAATAATGCTCTGATAAATCCAGGAAAACAAGAGATATGTGATCCAATTGACCATGATTGCGATGGAGATATTCATAATGGTTTATCTTGTTCATGTAATGCTGGTGAGACTCAAACTGCATTCTGTGGTAAGGGTATTTGTTTGAATACTACCCAACAGACTTGTTCTGGTGGTGTATGGGGACCAGTTTGTTCTGAGAAACAAATATCTCAAGAGGAGATGTGTAATAGTTTTGATGATGATTGCGATGGTTTAGTTGATGAAGATTCTACTAATAATGCTATGACGGTTAAGTGTTATAGTGCTATAGATCCAACAACCGAAGGTAAAGGTATTTGCCATGCGGGTCTTAAAACTTGTTCTAGTGGACAATTAGGTGAATGTATTGGTGAAATAACTCCAACAATCGAAGATTGTGATGGTATTGATAATGATTGTAATGGTTTAGTTGATGATATTAGTTCTAGACCAACGTGTACTTCAAAGGGTTATAGTGGTTTCCAAGTTTGTTCTAGTGGACAATGGGGCTCATGTGATATATCCACAAGTTGCCAAGTATCTGCAGAAGTGTGTGATGGTATAGATAATGACTGCGATGGTGAAGTAGATGAAGATTTCAAACTAGCTAGCATTGATGATGCTTTGGGTGAAGTATGTTCTGTTGGTTTAGGTAGCTGTCAGTCTGAGGGTGTATTTATTTGTAAAGATGATTGGACTGGAACAGAATGTGATGCAACACCAATAGCGTCAGGTGATACAGAAGTTTGTGCAAATCTTATAGATAACGATTGTGATGGTTTAATTGCATGTGATGATTCTGATTGCGATGGAGAGTCAAATATTCAAGGTAATTTATGTTATTATCCAGCAAATCCTGGAAATGGACCAGTTGGATTAACAGTTACAGATAATAAACCATATTTCAGCGAGTATGTTGGTTATGTTACAGGTTATGTAAAGAATTCATTTAATCCAATAAGTGAGTGGATAAGCTCAGAAACTGCTGCACGACAGTGGACTGTAGATAATACTGATGATGGTTCATTAGACCCAGCAGATGTTAAGTTTAATGATTATGGCAAGTACTGTAAGTACTTCGGTCTTGATAATGAAGATACGGGTTGGGTTATATGTAGTTTAGTTCGAGAAACCGGTCGCTGTGTTGGTTCGGATTTGTGTTCAGGTTTAAGATATGGTGAATGTATCGCTTTGAAGACTAGTGGTTGTTTCTGGTCTGAGGGATATATTGCCGAAGTATGTAATAATGGTTATGATGATGATAATGATGGTGCAGCAGATTGTGATGATTCAGATTGCAATGCTTTCCACACATGTGCTTCATGTAGTTTAAACCAAGATACCAATATTATAACCACCCAAGTAACTTGTAGCTATGCTGGAAAGAAGTATACCGATTATTGCGCATCAGCAGACCAACTTGTTCAATATAATTGTGGTATTTCTGGTTGCGAATCAACCCTAAGTACTTGTGATGAAGGATATACTTGTGATGATGGTGCTTGTATATTAGGTATCAATGCCAATGGTATGTCTATTGTTGTTACAGATAAAGCTACAAATACTCGATTAAATGGTGTACAAACGACCGCTACCGATGGTGTTTCTGAACCACCAATTGAATATGATGTAGATCAGGGTAAGGCTTATAGATTTGATGTATATGTAAATCAGGCAACTAGCTTACCAGAGCATATCTTGGTATTACAAATACTTAATGATAATAGAGAGACGGTAGCATTTACTTATATTAAGAAAAAAGCAATATCTGCTGGTGATACTTCAGTATTGGGTGTTACTTATAGTATACCAGAAGAATCTTATGGTAAATGGACTTTGAAGGCATTTGTTTGGAATAATTGGGTTTCAGCAGCTGATTGGGAGCCATTATTTAATACTGAACAAATAACTATTGATCTTGGTGAATCTCCAGAATGTCTTGATAGTGATGGTACAGATGCGTATGATGTAAAAGGATATGTATCATATCAAGGTGAAATAAATTGGGATAAATGTACGAGACCAAGTATAAACAATGCGGAAACCACTACAGAGGATTATGTTTCTGAGAATTATTGTGATGAAGATGGTGTATCTCGTAGTAAGCAAGTATTCTGTGAGAATGGATGTTTTGATGGAGCGTGTATAATAAATGAAAATTAATAGAAATATAGTGTTATTATTAGTATTATTTGCAGTCTTACCCCTAGTCTCAGCTACTACTTTAGAGGTAAATTCCTATTATGATCCCGGTAGTTTAGTCGAAATTTCAGGATCTTGCGCCAGATCTGGCGCAGATGTGGGAATACAAATTACTAATTCCTATGAGACTGTTTTTGTAGATCAGGTTGAATCAACACCACAGTTTAGTGCTTTATATAAACTTCCAACATCCGCATCAGGTACGTATAACGTTTATGCTGGGTGCTCTGATGAAGATACTGTAACTAAGACGTTTACAGTTGGTAGCGAACCAGATACACCTACGCCATCTACTACAGAGCGTAAAGATTCGGATTCGGATGATATTAAGGATTTTAGAGATAATTGTCCAAATACTTATAATCCAGATCAAAATGACTCTGATGACGATGGTATTGGTGATGTTTGTGATGAAACTCCATGGGTTGTTACAGTAATTACTCCCGAACCCGAGGTAAAGAAGTATACCCCACCACCCGCACCTAAACCAACAATTAAGAATAAAATAGACGCAAACGTTGGACCAGTCTGCGGTGATGGTGTTTGTGCGTTAACAGAGAATGTGGAAGAATGCCCACAAGATTGTAAAACTGAAGACGAAGCTAGATTCTCATTTATATGGATAATTCTCTTAGTGGCTATAGGTGGTGCGGTTGTATGGGGCGAAACTACGGGACGCCTTAATGATGTTATACACAACGTATTTGATAAAACCGATAAACTGCGTAACATTAATATGCATTCTACAGCCGTTAGAGAAACAAACATAACTTTGATTAATTATATAAAAGCGCAACGCGGCAAGGGATTCGATATACCAAAAATTAAAAATGCGCTTGTAAACGCAGGATGGGCTTCAGAAGATGTTGATGCTGCTTTACGGTCAAATAATAACTGACCGTAATCCTTTTAAACAAATATTGGTCTATTTAATATAACAAGAAATCACGCATTAATGCTTATCACGAATTACGAGCGCATATGGCGCATTTACCGCTTTTTGGCGGCATCGTTGAGAAGGAATTAAGCTTATAGCTTAATAAAAATCTAAGATTTTCTTGTTATAACTAAAAACCTAAATTTCAGAAACGAAATCACTTCAAAATTCAAGTTCAAGACGTATATTACGTCAAACTCGGAAATCGCTGTATTTAACAGCAGATCTTGTATAAAGATAATATAGAATTCTGAAATAGCTAGGTTTTACAAATAAAATACAAGGTAAATAAAATGGGAAAAATAAGTCCAGTATCAATAAAATATAGTATAGTTGCAAAAATAACGCTTTCAAGTTTAGCAGATAGACCCGATGTTATCGGTGCTATCTTTGGTCAAACAGAGGGGTTACTTGGTTCAGAACTTGAACTAAGAGAATTGCAAAAAACAGGTAAAATAGGCCGTATAGAAGTTAACTTAAAGAATAGACAAGGAAAATCTGAAGGAGAAATTATTGTCCCTTCTAGTATGAATAAGTCCGAAACAGCTATTATAGCTGCTGCTATTGAAACAATCGATAGAGTCGGACCATGTAATGCTAGAATTAGAGTAGATAGAATTGAAGATATTAGAGTTTCTAAACGCGAATTTATACTAACTCGTGCTGAAGAGCTATTGAAAGAATTAGTTAATACATTACCAGATTCAACAGAATTTACAAATAAAGTTACTCAGACTGTACGTACTCTTGAAATACAAGAATATGGTGCTGATAAACTTCCAGCAGGACCAATGATTGACGGTTCTGATGAAATAATTGTTGTTGAAGGTAGAGCAGACGTAGTTACATTGTTAAAATATGGAATTAGAAATGTTGTTGCTTTAAATGGTGAAAAGGATGGAAATACTTTAATTAATCTAATAAGACAAAAATCCGTTACATTATTTGTTGACGGTGATCGTGGCGGAGATTTGATTATAAAGAAATTATCAGGTTTAGCTGATATAGATTCTGTTGCGAAAGCACCTGACGGAAAAGAAGTAGAGGAATTAACTCTTAAGGAAATTCAAAAAGCACTACGCGGTAAGGTGGAATCGGAACAATCAGCTCACGAATTTGATAATAAAAAATCAACCGATAATGATAAACCAAGATCCGCACCAAGACGAGATACTCGTAGAACAAATACAACCACATCAAGTAGATATAGTTCTAGACAAGAAAGAGCACCACGTAGAACCTCAGATACAAGAACCTCTGACACATTTGTTTCAAAACATGGCAAAGTGTTGAAAGATTTATCTGATGATTTAATCGGTACCCGCGGAGCATATGTATTGGATGATGGTTTGAATATACTTGGAAAAGTTCCAGTTAAGGAGTTGGATGACACTCTTAATGATATGAGTGAACCGGCTTTTGCGCTTATTTTAGATGGAAACATTGATTCAAAATTAGCAAAAACCATTGATACGCGTAGAATAAAGTATGTTATATCCAAGGATGATAAAAACGAGCGCACTCGTGCTCAAATTGTTTTAAAGAAAGACCTTTAGGGTCTTTATTTTTTAATTTTTATTATATAATTTGAAGGTATTTCGAAGCCTTTTTCGGTACCTTCGGTTGATATTTTATAGTTTTTGAAGCCGACTTTATCAAGCAGACTTATAATCTCTGCTTTATCTAAAATATAATAATCTCGCGCTATATCTCCCCAATATTTTACTACATGACCTGTAGGACGAATATTCCAAGTACTAACTAACGCAGTTCCGCCTTTACGTAATAATCTATTTATTTCCTTTAAGCATGCGAGTTTATCTTTTTCAGTAGGTAGACAATGAAGCGTAGAAATCGCAGCGATATACTTAAACTTACGTTTAATTGGTATTTTAGTACAATCAGAGTTTATTTTAATCACTTCATCTGGAGCTAATTTTAACATTTCTTTTGAGAAATCAACAGCATAGAGTTTACACCCCTTTTTCATAACTCTTCGCGTATTTGGGCAATGTCCTGAACCAATATCTAAAAGATCATCGTCGACGTTGTCTAAGAACTCTTTAAGAAACGGCCAGGATTTTCTTCGATATGCACCATATTCTTTAGCAATACGATCCCACGCCTTCATAATCTTTGTTTTTAACATATTTTTATGTCTAAATTCGGATCTTTTTTTACTTCTTTTAAGAAATCATCTACAGTTCTGACTTTTCGAGGTAAATCGATATATATCTTTCCTTTACTTGTTTTTACATCGTATTTTTTCCATTGCTTTCTAAATGCTGTGATATGTTCTGGTAAATTTGTAGGAGGTCCCCAATGCCGGAATTCAGTAGATAGTATTTTCGGGTCTACATAAAACCATATTAATGCGTCATTATTTTTATCCCAGAACCAATTATTTCGTACAATTTTAAAGTCGAAAGAAAGTAAGAGTCTTTCAATATATTCGATTTGTTTAACTATTTGGCAACCCGCAATGTCTATTGTTGTATCTTTGTTTGGTGCAATACAGAAGATTAGTTGCCGGTTTTTAGTTTTCTTTGATTTTAATTGTTCTAACGTAATTTTCTTTTCTTTAAAGAAGTTAGAACTTGGTTTACTGATAAATCGTCTAGCTTCCCGTTTTAATAATGCGAAGTTTTCCTTAGATAAGACTGCTGCAGCGTTTCTTTCAGGTTGTATTGGATCTACAACAATGAGTTTACTGACTAATTTAGAGTCATTCATTAATAGCATAAGCTGTTTTTCATCTATATATCGTCCTTCAGGGTCAACTATAACTCGATTGTCCCATTTACTAATAGCTTTGATAAATTTTTGAAAACCACCATAATGAACTGTAAGAATTTCAATGACATGCCCAGATAAACCGCGTATAAATGACTCTGCACCATACACACCAATACCTCTACAGAACTTTTTAGCTAAGCGTGTATCTGTTTCTAAATTATGTGTTTTTGTTTTTTTAGCTAACCATTTAAAATGTAAAGGGGACACATCCGTAATATTAAGCATCATTTTCGGATTTGATATATTTATAACAGGAATAATTTCAATCTCAAATCCATTGTAGAATATCTGAAAATAATCTCTGGATCCATGTAAACGTTTTATGTTTTTGAAGCACTTATTTAGCAGTTTTTCAGCTATATCTGATAGTTGTTCGTTTTTACTTTTGTATTTGATATAATCAAATCTCAAGAAACAATCAATATCATGAATGCCAGGTAACCACGTACCTTTAGCAACAGAACCACCAATAACTAAGTTAGCACCTATTCTCACGCCGTGTTCGTTTACTATTTGTAATATTTCTTGAGCAGTAGAATTAACGTTCCGTTGTTCTTTTATGGACGGCGTAACTTGTTTCCGTATTTCATTTAGATTTTTCATATTACTGATGGAATTTATCTTGGAATTTCAGTATCTTTGGAGCATATTTTTCTAATAACTCTCTTTCTCTAAGTTTTTCTAGCTCATTAAATTGTTTTATTCGGAGTATATCAATTATTTCGCGTTTGTTGAAATGGCGAATTATATCGGATATTTTCTCTCCAGCAAGTAGCTGTGGTAATAATATGTAATCTGCGCCCTTCTCATATAACTTAAGTGCGTCCGTGATATCATCTGCTACGCTAAAGAATAGAGCACGATAGTTTTCTTTTTTCATATATTTTATAATAAAATCATTGATATCTGTCTCAGGTATGGTGGATATGACCGCATAGGCTTCTTTTAGATTTAATCTATCTAATATTTCAATATCTTCAGCATCACCACAGATGCAATTAATACCACGTTCAATAAGTGTATGTATAACTTCAGGGTTATAATCAACAATAATAATTTTATGTTTTAATTCAATTAAGGTATCTACTATCTTACGCCCTGTGCGATCAACACCTAATACGATTATATGATCCTTTAATTCTTTTGGTGCATTATCCAATTCAAATGATTTATTTTTATTAAAGAAAAGAAGATTTTTAGCTACTATATGATATAGCTTACTGCTATATTTCATATAATAAGTTGATATAAGCATGGTTGCTGCAGTTAATATAATAACTACTGAAAGTATATTATTCGATATGTGGCCTAACAATACACCTTGCATAGCAAGTATTATAGAAAATTCACTTGTTTGAGCTAATCCAAATCCCGATAAGAATGCAGTTCTTTGAGTGTATTTGAATATACTTACTATGAGTGATATGATTATTGGTTTTAATATAAGTACTATAATTAAGAAGGTTGCTAAAGGTACTACAAGGTTAACGTCTATGGTTGGAATTATCTGAATTCCGATTGTAACGAAGAAAATAGTTACAAAGAAGTCTCTTAATGGTTTAATTCTCCCAATAATTTCAAAATTATAAGGGAAGCTAGCTAGAGAAAGACCTGCTATAAACGCGCCAATAACTATTGAGAACCCAATAAAACCAGCAAGTGCTGCAAATATAAAACACCAAGATAAGGAAAAAAGCAATAGCAACTCACCAGACTCTGCGATTTTCTTAAAGAAGAGCGGCAAAAAGTATTTTGCTAAAACCATTGCAAGAGCTAAAAGACCTAGACCGTATAGCAATGTTGAAGCGATTCCCAAGGCAGAGAACTCAGCATTTAGCAATATTGATATTGCAACAATTACAATTATGTCTTGTACTAATAGAATACCCAACATGATACGACCATGTAATGTATCCAGTTCGCGTTTATCTGATAAGAGTTTAATTACAACTAACGTACTACTAAATGCTAGAACTAATCCAATATACATACCTTCAATATATTTAAATCCAAAAAAGAGTGAAATAGCAATACCTATTGCAGTAATTATTAATACTTCAATTAAACCAATCGCTGCAGCCTTTGTACCAACTTTTTTGAGTCTTTCAATACTTAACTCAAGACCAACAACAAAAAGCAGTAGAGCAATACCGATTTCACCAATATTTTGTACTAGATTAGTATCGGTGATTAATTTTAATCCAAATGGTCCGATAGCCAATCCGCTTATTATATATGCTAGGATTGGTGGTTGTTTTAGATACTTAGCAATAATCGCTAGAACTGTTGCACCGATTATGATTATTGATAAATCTAGCAATAATATTTGCTCCATGCTATAATTGTATGTTTTTGTATATATACTTTCTTGTTCGGTTTAGCAAACTATTCATTAAAAAAGAGTAGCATGATGTCCTTAAATGAAGGAAAAGATATTTGCATTGATCCAACAATTCGGACCAATGCTACCTGTAGAGATAGCTAGTAAAACTAATCTAGATAGTTTTATGGCTAATGCATATGTTTCCGAGCTTATCGCAGATGGTAAGGTTAGAGCTAGTAAAGATAAGATTGCGCAATCACATCTTTATTATATCAAAGGTCAAGAACCGCGTGTTCAGAACCGCCTTATTGAAATCAATAATCAGAGTAAGAAGACGGCCAGTACTTATGCACCATCCCACGTTAATGTTACACCTGAAGTTATAGCTAAACGAGACGCATTTGCGCAAAGATTGAAAGAAATAGAGCACGCTGAGATGCAACGTCAAGCACAACAACCGAGACCTGCGCCGCCTTCTCCACAAAAACCCAAAGAACAACATTACCCCCCATCAACACCCTTACGCATGAGTAAACCACAATTTAGATCCCCTGAACCAAAACCAAGTTTTGAGATGAGACCAAGCCCATCTTTTGAAATGAAGAATATTGTAGATGAGCCTAAGAAAGAAGATTTTATTGGTAAAGGTATGGATTGGATTCGTTTAGAAGGGTTAGATATTATAGAAGAACTGAGTTCTAAGCGCAATGAAGTGGAATTGTTAATTAAAGCACGTACACATTTTGGTATGGCTAATTTTTATGTTAAAATAAAACAGAAAAAGAGCATCACTGAAGCAGATCTTATAGCAGTATATGCTGCTGCTATGGAGCAGAGATGTCACGGTGTTCTACTTACTAATGGACAGCTAGCTAAGTCTGCTGAAGCGTTCCTTGAAGAGAAGAAAGGAATTATCAAGGTCAAACAAATATAGCGTTACATTTAAATTGTATAGTTGATTATACATTTGATGAAGTTTGACTTACATGTAACAAAATCTACTATAACGTTTTTCGTATCAGTATTTATTATAATCTCTGCAGCCACTTATTTGCCGATTTCTAAGCCAGATTTTGATATAGGACCATTATTCTCATCAGTATCATTGTTATTCGGTATATTATCGGGATTTGCTATTTCGATATTATGGGGTAGACAGGAAAGAGTAAGAGACTCTTTGAATGATGAGACCGGAATATTATATAGTATATACTACCGCGCAGCATCAATTGGAACGGATTTTCAGAAGAGATTAGCAGATTTTATTGATGCTTATCTAATACCGCAACTTGATTATGAATTATCGGAATATGAGACTTCTAGAAAGAGTTTTGTTGATCTTTATAATTTTGTACTTAATTATGATTTTAAACCGAAAGATAATGATAGTAAGAAGCGTATGCTTGAGTTACTGGAAAGAAATTTACATAATAGAGTGATTACGAGTTTTCATGCTAAAGCTAAATTGGTTCCATATTTGAGTTATTCTATATACATATTGGGAGTAATATTGCTTGGTTTGATATTCTCTATGCGTGAAGTGTCATATGTATCAACAGTTATTACTATATTACTATCATCGACTGTTGTATTGGTATTACTTTTGATTAATGACCTTAATGAGATGCGTCTGTGGTTGAATGTATTCTTAGAAACGGGCATAAACCAAGTTTTTGATGTTATTGGTAAAAAACGCTATTATGATTGGTGGTTGATGAATTTGCATTATCAAAAACCAAGACCTGGTGAGACTTATAGAGTGCGTAGAAAAGGTAAGATTGTAGAAGAAACAGCACCAGTAGAGTAAATTCTAATATAGTTAATCTTATAAATTAGAGTTCTGAGTTCTAATTATAGCGGAGTGGGGCAGTCTGGAGTGCCCGCCGGAAAAAGTAAGTGTTAGTAAATATTTACTTTTGGCGAAGCTCATATCGTCAATTCATTGAATTGACACGGGAGACCCGGAGGCCAGTAGTTCAAATCTACTCTCCGCTATCGTTTTTCTTTCATAAAAATTAATTCGTTCAAATTTACTATCCATTAGCGCCCTTCTTGCTTTGAATATATGTTTAACATTACTAAATCCAATTTTATTTAACCATAAATTTAGCTGTAATTTTCCATTCATTTGTACGCGAATTTTACCGTTTCCAATTTGATATGCACCAAATTTTAGGTCGTTATCTTTTAGCATCTGAATTATTTGTTTTTGCATAGGTGATGGACATACTTTGATTTCCAGTCGTGGATATAGTGTACCGTGGTTATTCGCTAAAACTACAGAACCATCCGTATCGAACAAACCACGTAATACAGCAGTACTATTTGGCTTTTTTAGAAATTGTTTTGGTATAATAGCACGATTCCATTTTGGAGCCAGCATTAATCCAATATCTAGTAAAAAATCAAGAATTGCTTTCCTAAAAATAAATATGTTTGTATTTTGTTCAGTTTTTCTAGTTTTAATAATTGGTTCTATATTAAAGAGTTCTAAAATTAAAGCTCTTACAAAATTAATATACTTTACATCTCCCGAGTGAAATGATATTTTGATTCTATGTTGGGTACTACGCCCACTTTTATATATTGATACTGAACCATCACCGAGTATAATACCTACAAATTCAGCTAATTTTTCATCATCTTGCTCTGGAAATTTCATAGAATTTATTTTATTTATATTATAAAGTTCTTATACACAAGTGTCTAGTGTCTACTAATAATTCTCAAATCCATCCCCCGCTACTTCTAGCGTTTTTACAAATAATCACTATACTTAGTCGTAGCTATTTCTATTGGTTTTGGTTAGATTCCCCTTGTTAATAACAATATGCTCATATAGTTATTATCATAAGTAACTCGATTTATTTTCGGCACGCGAAACTCTAAGGTTAGAAACTTTTCAGGTACATTGAAATTAACACAGAATATATTAACATTATATATTTATAAGCACATGTTATGTCTATTATAGTCATAACATCATATGTTAACGGTATTAATAGTGTTAAGTTAGTATCATTATAATGATACCTTATGTCTATTATAGTCATAAGGTCTAACTAAAAGCATAACATTTATATATCCTACGCTATACGATAACTATATCGCATTCTTCTGAGTGCATTGTTAGTTTAGTGAGTTAGTGGGTAACCTCCAGAATGGTGAGAAAGAGAATAGTTAGAAGTAAGCAGAGTAGTACGAAGAAAAGATCTTTTCCTAAGATTAGAAAAGCACTGCTCGTTGGCTTATCTGGTGGTCAAAAAAACCTACACGAATTATCCAAATCATCTAAAGTAAATTGGCGTACTACGCGCAATCATCTCATATATCTCGCAGGCATGGGCTATGCTCGGGAAGTTTTCAATAGCCCGCAAGTAAGAATTTTTGAAATTACTGATACAGGTTTGGAGGCCTTAGCTAAAAATGCAATATGATAAAGAAACGCTAGTATGGGCTTTAATCATTGTATTATTTGCAATGATGTCTTTCTTAGAAATTTCAGATGTAGATCAGATAACTGGTTTTTCATTATCTGATATTGAATCTGAATGGGAAAATTCAGTAGCAGTTGTTGCTACACCAACTGTTGAAATCATAACTCATACTCTATCTTTTGGAGAATATAAATCGGCTGTTTGTTCTGATGGCATACGCGTTTTAACTGACGCAAGTGAAGATGTATCTTTCACAACGCAAAATGATGTGATTGAGAATGATACTTGTATTTCTACAACTGTAGTATTTGAAAACGCTATCTATGAGGTACCCACTAACAATACCGAAGATGATGGAAGCACTGAAGAACAACCTGAAGAAGTTGAAGAGCCATCAGAACAAACCGAACAGCCAGAGGAAGAAGAGCCAGTAGAAGAAGATGAACCAATAGAAGAACCAACTGAGGAACCAGAAGAAACTACTGAAGAAACAGAAGAAGAATCTGAGGAAAGCACAGAATCAGAAGAATCTAGCGAGCCAGAATCTGAGCCCGAAGCAGATAGTAGTGAAAGCGAACCAACTGAGAGTGATTCTAATGAGGCGCAATTTGCAGTAACTGGAGAAGCAACATTTAGCATACCTGAGAACGAAGTTACAATAACCTACTACATTTACTATGGAAAGATTGTCGCCGAAGAGGAACCAGAAGCGCCTGTTGAAGAACCTGAGGTTAATGAGACTGCAAATGAGACTGAAGAACCGGCTCCCGAAGTTGTAATTCCGCCTGTAAATATAACTCTACCAGAGGTTAATGATACAAATGTGACCACACCAATTGTAACTCCTCCGGTTGTTGGCGAGAGAGTTACTTCAGTACAGAATGTAACCATTGGTGGACGCGTATTTGAAGTTCAAGCTAAGATAAATGAGCCAGTTCAATGGCAGAAAGTTGTTGATGTTCCTGTTGAATCAAATAGAGTTGAGATTGAGGTTCCAGAAGAAGCTACCGATATTAAAATCAAAAAGATAAAAGAAACTGGTGAAGAAGAGTTAATTCCAGATGAGAACATAGAAGGTATTGCACAAGAAGAGCTGTCATTTGAGACTGTTTCAGCTGATCCTGAAGGTGTTGCAATAACTGGTGCTGCTGTAAATCCAAACCTTAGAGATTTAATATTAGATTTCTTTGCTAGCTTTGGTAGAATAACTGGGTTTGTAGTTGCTCCGCAAGAAGCTAATAAAACTATCACAATCACTGAAAATATTACTGCTTCTGAGGATTTGGTTGTTGAGTATGAAACGCCAGGTCCACAGGTATTAGAAGAGGAAATAACTGCAGCACGAAAGCAAGTTACAGTTTATTCAGATATTCATTATGAAGATATTTTAGCATATACGGATATACCTGAAGGAACCATACAAAATGTTGATTTATATCACATTGTCGATGGCGTTTATACTGAAGTAACTGAATTTGCTTATGTTGATACTAATTCTAACAACAAACCAGATCAACTATGGTGGATCGTTCCACACTTGTCAAATCAGACATATGAGCTTAACCTTACGATCTTGAATCCAGCTGAAGCAGTACAGGTTGGTGATGATTGGGTTGTTTATTTCAACACAACTGGAATAGCAAAGCTGAATATAACAAAAGATGCTGCTGCAGATCAAGTTCTTGAGTTTAATGGTATTTATTGTGGTATTGTTGAAGTTCAACCAATTATTGATGGTCCAAGCGTGATTGTTTATGAATGGAACTGTGATAATCAAACTTCAAATATAAATCACACAAAAGTTGAAGAAGCCAGTTATTTCTCACAGAAATTTGAGTTTGGTGAGGGTAATTGGACTATAACTGAATATGCTGAAGATCCATGTTACGAAGTAATTGATGGAGATGCTGAGTGTTCAATCCCATGTCCGGGTGCTTGGACAGATACTACTAATTGTTATACTGATCTTACTTGTGGAACTCCGTGTGGTGGAAGTCCAACATATATCGGCGGTACATGTTATTTAGTTCCAACTCCTGTTGATACGTGGTGCCCTCCAGCAGAATCTTGTCCAGCATATCCTACAGCATACCACGATGGAATAAAATGTCAAGTATCTATAGATTGTACCGATGCTTTTCCATGTGCGGATTTTGATACAGGAATTTATTGTGAAGGTAAATACACTGGCGGATCTGGAACATTTACAATTAATGGTGGAAATTCTCCAGTTTACTGTAATGATACGGTTAATCCAACTATAGATGCTATTATTATTGAAACAGGTGGAATCTTAATCATTAACGAATCGTATACAATAACTGGCGCGCTTACTGTTGAAGGCGGTGGTAATGTAAGTGTTTCAGGTGGTGAGGCAGTTACTGTCGGCGGTCCCGGAATTTTTATTGATGATGTATATGTTACTGGTGAAGGCACAATGTTAGTTATGCAAGATGTAACTGATCAGACGGGTGGTAACATAACTATTGAAAACGGTGGAAAACTAAGTTTAAAGACATTTAATAAAACGCAGTATGGAGATATTTTTGTTAATAGATCTATTTTCGAGGCTTCGGGGGGTGTGAATCTTACGGGTTCTTCATCAGCCGTTGATATATATGATTCTACTTTGAGTGTAACGGGTGATCTTCACACAGGTGATGCACCATTAAATGTTGATCCATCAAATGTTACTGTAGGATATTTGATTGTAAATGGACTGACAACTTTTAATAACACATTTGTTACGGTTACTAATCTTATGCACATTGAAGCGGGTGGAACTGTGAATTTGTGGGATAGTTCTGTGCTTAATATAACTGGTACAGCAGGATATAGTAATGTTACTAATAAGGCACTTTTGAATGCATCCATAGATGCAGGAGATATTCAGTTTGACTATTTCGCAGTTAATGCTGGTGGAGCGTTCCATACAACACCAAACACAACAATTAGTAGGAATGACTGGAACTTGGGTGGTACTTTTATACATAATGAAGGATTATTTTTATTTGATAGTGCTAACAGTAATCATGATTATTATGGTACTAATCAAACTGCGGAACAGAATGGATTTTATGACCTTCAAGTTGATAAAGAGAGTTCTGCAGTAGTAAGATTCTATGAAAATGTGACTGTAGATCATACTATGAATTTAACTGCTGGACGGTGGAGGCCACAAAATAATGTAGATAATATGTATTGGATTATTGGTACAGATAATTCAACCGGGTATTTGGATTCATATAGTGCCGACAACTTTGATTTTTATATGTATGGAGCAAATCATTGGGTTCTTGCTGCTAAAAACGAATCATATCCTTTGCAAGTTCTTACTGAATTTGATTGGGACATGTGGATTTATTGCACCGGCGCATGTGAGATGCAGTTTAAATGGCTTGATTTTCAGACGGATGTACTAACACAGGGTGTTGGTGCTAACATAACTCTGACAGGAGATTCTAAATTCAAAGGTTTCACTTTAGTTGAGAATGATACACTTACCTTGCATGGTCAACGAGCAGAGTTTGATGGAATTTTCGATATAAACACTGGAGCAAATCTTACTGTTGGTGATAATGGATTAATTGTAGCAGACATGTATACTGCTCAATATCAGGATATATATGACGAAGAGAATGCAAATCTAATCATTTCAAACCAAAGTACTGGAAACGAATTCTATAAGTCTTATTTTGATAATATAATGATTAACCCTGGAACAGGTAATGATGTAAATCAATCAGGAAATATTCTCAGTAAGACACAAACTAATCTACTTTTAGGTAGTGGAACATTCTATACTACGGGTGCCGATAATCATCGGCTTGAGTTTAAGAACTTTACAATTGCAAACGGCAGTACATTAGGTTATGATGACGGTCTATATATCGAAACTCCAGGTGATTGGATACAATCTGGCGGTTTGTTTGGCACAAATGCATATGCAGGTAATAATGAGAGTTATGTTAATGTATCTAGTGATCTAGGTAACCCTTCAGCTATGACTATAATGATGTGGTTTAAGACCGAAAATATTGATAGTGGTGCTAATACAAATTATTTGGCTGATGCTCGTATTGGTGGTAGTTTTTACTTTATACAAGATTATGATAGTGCTAGTTTCCCATGTGATGAATTTTATGGAAACATTTGTTATGATAATCGTGTAGCAATAAATGCGTCATATTTAAGAAATAATACTTGGCACCACGTAGCTGTTACAGACGAGGCGAGCGGCTCCAAGATTTATTTAGATGGAAAATTTATATCAAATGGTACTGGTGAAGATCCCGATTTAGGTTACCCGGTTATTGGTACAAGATATACTAATAGTTCTGCCAGCCTTTTTAATGGTATTATTGATGAGGTTAAGATATACAATGTTATACTTAATGAAACTCAAATCCGCTCTGAAATGTTCTCACCAAATAACATAAGCGGAATTGTTGCTTATTACAAATTCGATGAAGGTGCAGGAACAACCGTTACAGATTGGTCTAGTAATGGTTATGATGGAATACTAACTGATGACCTTTGGACTGATTGTGGAATATTCACTTATGGTACTAATTCTACAGTTAATATGACTGATGATAGTTATATTTATTACAAAGGTGGAGGTAGTTGTAATGGTTACTTTAATAATTTGGCCATCGGTAGCGGAAATACAGTTACTTTCCAAGCACTGAAAGGTAGTTGGAATGGATTTTATATATATGGTAATCTAAGTGTAACTGATAGTAGTGTACTTTCTGATGGTGCTCAATCACATAGTTTGTATTTAATGGGTGCAGACGCACCAACTGTTGACGCCACCACCGACTTGAGCACATATGCTAGTACTGTTTATGATGGTACTGCGAATGTAACTGGAACTGAATATGGAATTATTACAATTAGAAGTGATACACATCCAACTTTCTTACTCGGTGATATGCATTTAGATAGTTACATGGTTGTTGGTAAAGGTGCATATGATGCAGAATTTGTAACTAATGGTTATGATATGAATCTTTCACGTATGTGGAATTTTAAGACCTGGAACATAACTGCCGGTTCTGTGATTAATTTCTCAAACCCATATGGATTTAGTGATATGACTGGTACTGATCGAGCTTCTAATGGTACACTTAATTCTATTGGCGAAGAAGGTAACCTTGTTGTCATTGATAGTTCATCTACACACTGGGATATTAATATATCTGAAATTGTACAAAACAACACATTGAACTTTAATTATACGCAAATTATAAGTGCTAACAACACCGGTTCTGGAGATGTTGCTTATGTAACAGCTGGTAATGATGGTGGTGGAAATGTTGGTTTATGGACCTTTGTTGCTGGCGGACCAGGATGTAACGAAGAGCTCGGTGAAGATACAACCTTAGTTGCTGATGTAACTGGCTGTACAGAAGGATATATTTTCAACATAACTGCGGATGATGTTACTCTTGATTGTGATGGTTATACTATAGAAGGTAGCGGAGATGTTGGTGTGTATATAGCTCCAGGTATTGATGGTACTTTAATTAAGGATTGTAATATTACATTGACTAGTACAGGAAAACGCGCGATTCTTATAAATACATCAAAGCATACAGTTTTGGCTAATAACACAATTCATGCATCAAGCGAAGTAGTAGATAATTTAAATTCTAATTATACTTTGATTCAGACTAATAATATTACTGCTGATATTGATAAAGCATTATATGCTCACAGAAACTTAGGCGATTCAACCGCAGGGATATATAATAACGCAACAGGCAATATAATTAATGGTACGGGTCTATTAATTAGTAATCAAGCAGTTTATCTAGCATCTATGGCAGATAGATCATGGAATTTATATGATAATATAATCGAAGCAGAGAATTGGACTGTATATATGTCGGATGGTGATGAGATATATATTGATAACAATAATATAACTGCTAGATATCGAATAGCAGTTATGGCTGCATCATCATCAACTTCAAAACACACAATAACAAATAATCTAATTACCTCTACGAATGAATATGGTATTTATTTAGCAGGATCAGCACATGTTGAAGGTAATTTAATTAATGTTACAAATTCTGGTGCAGATCGCGGTATTTTATTAACAGGTGCTACTGATTATAGTAATATAACTAATAACTTAATTGATGTTTATGATCAGCGAGGTATTGAACTCACGAGTGGTGCTGATTATATTACTATAACTGGAAATAATATTACTGTAGATGATTATGGAATTGATGGAAATCTAGTTGATCATATTACTATAACAAATAACATCATAAATGCATCAAGAGGAACCGGTGATTATGGAATTTATCTTGATGGTTCAGGTATTCATGGGAATTTAATTGATTCGAATACAGTACAAGTTATAGATGACTATGGTATTTATGTATATAGTTCAAGTAGTTATGCTAATGCTGTAGTAAATAATAGTGTTTATGGTTCAGGTACTGGTGCTTATTATACAGTTTATATGCGAAGCGGTAGCGCCGCATTAGTAGAGGATAATAATATTACTAATAATGGTCAATATGCTCTTTATCTTAATGGTTTAGATAGCTCAAATATAACGGGAAATACTCTTTCAACTGATTCTTATGCAATATATGTTTTAGCTGGCTCTAGTAACAATGTTTTCTTGAATAATAATATGACTGCTACAAATACAAATGGTGGACTTTTCTGGGATGTTACTACTTCAGATACAAATACCCTTGTGTATAACAATACTGCTGGAGAGATTAAATGGGTATCTTATGGTAGTGGTTTACGTATGAATGTATCTGATACAAATAACACTGTATTTGGTTTAGGTAATGATATGACCATTACTACAAATTATACTGAAATAAATTCATCATTATGGGATGGTTTGGATTTGATTGATGCAAACTTAACGTTCTATGGTGTTACGGGAATAGCTACACCTGCCGGAGCTTGGAAAGATGGGGATGAATGTAGCTCCGGATGTAGTAACTTTGGTAGCTCTGGATCAGATTATCATTTTAATGTTAGTAGTTTTAGTTACTTTAGTATAGGTACGGTTTCATGTTCAACTGGAACAGAATGTGGTGGTACTTGTATAGAAGGAACTTGTGTATCTTGTGCTCTAGCATATGATGGATTCCAATGTTCTGATGATGGTAATGCATACGATGGTTCAAGTGGTGGAGTTTGTGCTAGAAATTATGCTGGAAGCTGGAGTTGTGATAAAGCCGAAGTAACGCAGTATACCGTAGATGGTTCAAACTATACAGATTGTTTCGAGACGGTTAATACAGCACCTAGCGTAGTTAGTGCTTGTGATGCTGATGTTGGTCCAGGATTCACTCAAGACGGTATTTGTACATATAGTACTGGTGGAGCAGCTGCTGGTACTGTAAATTGTGATTCGTCAGAGGCTTGTTGGGATGATAATTATTATAGAAGTGATTGTGATTATTGTTCTGTAGCTTCTACAGATGTTGATAGTTGTGATAATATTATAGTTGGTGGATATGGTGCTATAGGTTATTGTACAACTGGTGGAACTTGTTCAACTGGAGCAGTTTATTCTAATAGTGGAACCTTAACCGACGGTTGTTCTGCTGGTGGCGGACACCTTTGTGATTATGATGCAACTGGCGCTGAAAGTGGAGATTGGGCTGACGATGCTGAAGGTGTGTGTGTATCTGATTCTACTTGTGATTTAACTGAAGTTGCATATAGTGGCTCAACTTATTATTCAAGTTGTGCTGAAGGAACGCCTTCTACGGGAGATACTTGTGATCAAGATGTAACTGGTTCTGGATATTCTGCAGATGGAACATGTACCGAGAATAACAATAATGGTGCATCTTCACTTTGTTGTGATGGTTCTGGTGATGATACAGTTGGTACATCTACATCAGATACTGCACCACATGATTACTGTCCATCTGAAGATGGAAGCACAAGCGGGCTAACAGATGCACTTACTTGTGATACAGATGCTTCTAATGGTATTGGCTCTGCAGGAAGTGCTGATGCTGGAATTTGGATTGACGTAAATGATGCATGTTGTACAAATAATTATGCTTTAGGTACAGGCCCAACAGATACAACTCCATATAACACATGTACTGCCACATGTGATACTGATGGAAAGACCTGTATTGATAATGCTAATTTCGATGATTGGAATGGTATTGGAGCAGGTGACTATGGAGTTTGTACTGGAACAAGCGCATGTACTGAAGGTGAGGTAAGTTACGATGCCGGATCTGATTATATTGCAAATTGTAATATTGATAATTATGATTGTGATAGTAATATTGGTGATGATGGTTATGTTACTGAGGGTGAATGTTGTGATGATGCTTGTGCTGTTGATGGTTCTGTAGCAAATGGTGGTGCGTGTTGTGGTGCAGATGTACTTTGTTCTGATTCAACACCAAGTAGCTGTAGAGCTGCAGATAGTACTTGCGGATATAATGATGGACAGAGTTGTTCAACGGGTGATCAATGTGATTCTGATTATTGTGTGTATGGAACATGTAGATCAAGCTGTACAAGTTATGATGGTTTCGGATGTTCTACTACGGGCGTTGCTTGGAGTAACACTGCTGCTGGAACATGTTTAAATGATGGAAGTTGTGATTATAGTGATCCAGTAAGAATGAATTGTGGTGCTACAGGTACATCTGCTTGTGAAGTTGGAACAGACGCAACTTATGATGCTTGTACAACCACCTCTGGAGATGCATGTGATGGTGATGCGGGTAGTGGTAATTTTACTCAAAGTGGACTTTGTGCAGATAATAGTGGAGCAGTTTGTTGGGAAGATGGATTTGTTGTTTTTGAAGGTACTGAATATGAATCATCTAATGCTTTAGGTACATCAATTGAGGGTGATACTTGTGATGAGACATATAATGACGGTGACTTCAGTGCTGGAACAAAGAGATATGATCCTGACGATGTTGTTTGTGATAATTGTGATGCAGGTAACGATTTAGGTGAGGATGGAAACTGTGAATTAGCTTGTGGCGCAGCATCAAACTGTGATGAGCAAGCACAAGGTTATGATTTTATATCTGATGAGCAATGCCGATGGTGTGAGACTGCGTGTACGCAAGGTGAGGATAATACTATTGGTTCTGAAACATGTACGTCATGTTCATCTGGTTTCCAAATGGCAGATACTGCAGACCTTTGTTACTATTCTGTAGCTTGTAACAATGGTTGGAGTGGTACGTCTCAATTCTGTGAAGATAATGGAACTGTAATAAATGCTTCAGGATCAACTGCTCGCTGTTATTATAATGAAGGTTGTACTGGTTCTGGTTCAAATACAGGATGTTCAGCAGGAGAGCTTGTAACAGATATCCTTACTTGTGATACATATACTGATTGGACTGATGGAGCAGGTAATTGTTTACAAGATGCAAATGATGCATGTTATTATAGCGCTTCAGACCTTTGTGGTGTAGATACTGATGGATGGGATTACTCTAACACAACTTGTTATGATAATGGTACTGTTACAAACGGAACAGCAGCAACTGCTCGTTGTTATTATAGTGAAGGATGTACGGATTCTGGTCCAAATGCTGGTTGTTCAGCAGGTCAATTAGTAACAGATGCAATCACTTGTGATTCATACTCTGATTGGGATGATGGAGCAGGTAGCTGTTTTAGAGATACGAGCGATGCATGTTATTATTCAGCCAGTGATTTATGTGGTGTTGATAACGACGGCTGGGATTATACTACAACGTTTTGTGAAGATGAGGGAGTTGTTGCTAATGCTTCAGGATCAACTGCTCGCTGTTATTATAATGAACTTTGTAGTTCATCAGGAGTTAGTTCTGGTTGTTCTGCTGGTTCATTAGTAACAGATGTTCTTGTATGTGATTCATATGCTAATTGGAATGATAGTGGCGGATACTGTTTCCACGCCGCAAATGACGCATGTTACTGGAGTGGTAGTGATTTATGTGGTGCAGACAATGATGGATGGGATTACACAAATACAACTTGTAGAAGTGAAGGAGCTGTTGTAAATGGAACAACATCTGGAGCGCGTTGTTATTATGATGAGGGATGTGATTATACTGGAGCAAATAGCGGCTGTGAAGCGGGGCAATTAGTCACAGCAGCAATAACTTGTGATTCCTATGCTGACTGGACTGATGGTGCTGGTAACTGTTATAGAGATGCATCAGATGCTTGTTATTATTCTGCTTCAGATCTTTGTGGTGCAGACAATGATGGATGGGATTACTATACTGAGAATTGTTATACTGGTGGAAGTGTTCAGAACACGTCTGGATCAACAGCACGTTGTTATTATAGTGATGGATGTACTGATTCTGGTGCGAATGCAGGATGTGCTGATGGTCAATTAGTAACTGCGGCAGTTACTTGTGATTCTTATGCAAGTTGGGGCGATGGCGCAGGATTCTGTTATAGTGCAAGTACAGATATTTGTAATTATGCAGTATCAGATCTTTGTGGTGATGATGCTGATGGTTGGGATCATACTGCTTATGATTGTGACGCAAACGATGATACAACATCTGGAGACAATTCTTTGAAAGAATCTGAGGTATCTGCAGCATGTACTTCTTCATGTTCTGGAGCAAGTTGTTGTGATGTTCAGCAGATGAATTGTAGTGCAAGTTATGAGTGTGATTTATTCCACTCAAATATTACAAACGAAGATGAGACACCAAATGATATGTGTTACTACACCAATGCTGGATCTTGGATATATAATTCGTCAGCGATTCCAACAGAGACTGCTTGTTCTGATGGTTATGATAATGATTGTGATGGCGATATTGATAGTTCTGATAGTGATTGTAATAGTGCACCCGTAAATGTTACTGCGCGAATGGAACCAACAACAGCATATACTAATGATACTTTGAAGGGTTATTGTCTTTCAAATGATAGTGATGCAGATAATGTAGTTTATCATTATCAATGGTTCAACAATTCTGTGCAGTATAGTTCTGGTACTGAAGGACCATATGCACATATAACAGAGCATAACATAAATAATCTTACGGGTTCGTTACAAGTAAAAGATGAGAATTGGACTTTTTCATGTATCGCTGATGATCTATCATCAAATGCTACTGATTGGAGTAACATTTCTGTTGTGATATCTAATTACTTACCATCTGCGTTTACTTCAGTTGTTTTAGCATCAACAGATCCTACTGTAAATAATACTTATCAAAACTTATCTGTAACATTTACAGATGGAACTGATATTGATAGTGATCAAATCTACAATATAACAGATTGGAGAGTAAATAGTACCTCTATTGCTGTCTTAAATATGCCATTTAATTCAAACCGAACCGGCGGATCTGGTGCAATTGTTAGAGATTATTCAACTAATGCTAATAACGCAACCATTGAGGGCGATACACGATGGATTCCAGTAGGTAAATATGGTGGTGCTTACGTTTTTGATGGTACGGGCGATTATATTAATTTAGGACCAACTAACTCAGTTATTGGTGATAATAATCAATACCTAACAATCTCTCTGTGGATAAATAATACAGATACTACGCGAGAGTACCCTATGAGTTTAAAGCGTCAAGCAGGTGCAAATAGTACATTATTTAGTATTGTTTCAAATACAGCATCAGGAAGTGCTAACCCTGGTTACTTAGGTATGCTTACTCGAAATTATGCAAATGACGCACATGTGTATTTAACTTATGATGGAGGTTATAATGATGGAGAATGGCACCACTTAGTTGCGGTTGTAGATGGATTAAATAGATATTTGTATATTGATAATGTTTTGCGTGGAAGCGATTCTGTAGGAATGCAGAATGTAACAGGTAATACTGACGAAGCAACGGTGGGTGGATTTGCTGCTTCAGACCCAAGTATCGATTTTACTGGATATGTAGATGAATTACAGATTTTCAACCGTTCACTAACATCGGATCAGATTGATCAGATATATACTGAGGGTTTTGCTAATCATTCTTTCCAAACAATGCGAAATAATGAAACGATAATTAATGATGTTTGGAGCGTTGTTGTTACACCAAATGATTTAGATGATGATGGAACAAGTACAACTTCAAATGATTTGAGTATAGTTAATGCTATTCCAACAATATCCTGGGTTAATGTAACACCAGATAGTCCAACAACTAGTAATGATCTTACATGTGAAGTATCTGGTTGGTCAGATGCAGATGGTGAATCAGAATTATATCACTTTGTTTGGTATAATGACAGTGTTGAGTTTATGCGATCCACACAAGCTGGAACTACACACCAAATAAATAAAGAAAATTTAACTAAAGGGGAAACATGGAATTGTACAGTATATCCTGATGATGGTTATGAAAATGGAACTGAGATGGGCGATAGTGAAGCAATAGATCAAGGATGTTTAATCACCGCACCTACGACTCTAACGGCTAATTTAAGCTGTAGTCAGCTAGATATTGCTGCAGGAATTACATTTGATACAGATACATTTAGTGTAAATTCAACAGGAGACACTATAATTAATGGAACCTTTAATGCATCGGGTAGTGAAGAACAAGTCTTTAGACGAATGACAATTAACTCTGGCGGGTATTATGATGCTGCTTCAGTTGTATCAACATTTAATCACGCCGGCGGAGAGACCTATTCTATTGATTGTGATGGTTATTTTATAGCAAATAATGCTTGGGTTAACATTACGTCAGCTACAGACTCAAAACTTGAACTTGAATGTACTGGAAATATTTACAATTTGCAGACTAATGTCGGTAGTCGATGGCTTAGATCTGATGCAGATATGCAAATTGACAATGATTGGATATTTAATGGTGCATCTCAAACATGGAGCAATGCAAATGATCCAATCACTGTACTTGGTGATATGACTATTGTAGAAGGTCAGTTCCAAAGAAGTACAGCTAATTCTGTAATTAATGTTAGTGGAACAATGACTATTGAATCAGGTGGTTCAGTAATTGGTTATTCCTCTGCTTGGAATATGAGCGCGTTAGTAGTTGAGTCAGGTGGAGTTTACAATGCATCAACAGGATTGACTTCAGTTGCAACTAATGCAAATATTAGTGGAACATTTGATGCTAGAGGTGGTAACTTAAGTATTGGACCGGGATATGCGGATAAATATGCATTATTTGTTTCAGGTGGAACATTTATTGGTGGTTCTGGTGATCATGTATTAGGTTCATTTAAAGTTCAGGATAGTGGAACAGCAACATTTACTAGTGGAACAGTAGTAATTGATTCAAGATATTCTTCAGGAGCACCAATTGCTTGGGGATTCGATACAAGCTCTACTTGGAATGATGGTGATGGAACAATTGAGTTTGTGGGATCTTTAGATCAATTAATACACTCACAATCTGGAGCAACAGATCATACTTTCTATGATTTTGTTATTGACAAGTCGGCAGGAGATTTCAGATTCTATCCAAATCAAGGATTTGAGTTAACTGTTGATAATAATTTCACACTTCGAAATGGAAACTTCTGGATCAATGATACAAATGGTAATGATTATAGTATGATTGTTGATGGAGAAGCATTCTTGTATAGTAATTTAATTGGAGCAAGTGGCTGGCTTGATTTCAATGGAAACACCACAGTTTATTCTGGTGGAAACTTGAGCGCTCCAGATGCTAGCGGTAACATGAGCATATTCCAGCATACATATACTGAATCAAGTTACTTTGATCTTTATGGAGTATTTGATCACAATCAAGGAACGGTTACTATGAATGTTTCAGGTGGTGATTGGGGATACTTGAATAATCAGGGTGGTAGTGTTGACATGGTTTTCTATAACTTATATAGAACTGGTGGAAACTTTGGTTTCAGTGATGAGTTTACTGTGGAGAATATTTTTGATGCACTTGCTAGATTACAGGGCGGTTCCAATACAATAACAATGGGAACAGCTTCTAATTCTGGACAGTTTACCGGTACTAATACTCTTTGGATATCTGGAGATACCAAACTTTATGCTGCTAATGAGAATTACCCAATAGATTTCGGAGGAGAACCACGAATGGATTATTATGATGGTGATTTCTATATGAAGTGGGTCAATGTAACATTTGATTGGACCACAGATAACAGTACGCAAAGTGCTGATAATGATAAGATTGCTTTAGAAGGTAATTGTTGGTTTGATGCATTTACTTTGCGTTTTAATGATACTTTTGATACAAATGGTCAGACAGCTACATTTGATGGTGCTGTAACCACTTATGGAAACATCAATGGAACTGGAATTATAAATATCTCAACTGGAACATCCAATATTTACAACAACGCAAGTATGACTGATCTGAACCTGGGTTCTGGAGCTACCTTTACAGTTAATGGAAATGCTGCTTTAACTTTTGAAGATACAACTAATGCTGGAGTATTTGGAACTGGAACATTTAATGTAATTGGTACAAGTGGTAATGAGGCTACCGTAACATCTGCAGGAACAACACCATGGGAGATTAATTCATCTGCAATCACAGAAGACTTTGCTTTTGCAAATGTAAGTTATGGTAACAACACTGGTACTCTAGCAATCGTGGTGGCTAATGGAACAGATTCTGGTAATAATGTACCGGCAGGAATGTGGATATTTGCTGGAACTGGAACTAATTGTACATTCTCAGATACAACTACTCTAACTGCAAATCTGGCGTGTGATGATCTTCAAGTCAACCCATCAGTGACTCTTGATACGGATAGCTATGCAATAACTGTAAATGGAGACGCAATAGTTAATGGAACATTAAATGCTTCTAGTGGTAGTGATCAGATATTTGGGTCATTAGTAATAAACTCTGGCGCATATTACGAAGCATCAGCTAGTATGAATAATGTTACGGGTAATTTACAAGTAGAAGGAACATTTGAGGGTAATAGTGGTGATATTTCTGCTGATATGGTTTATGGTAGCGGAGTATGGAACCAAGTTGTGGGTAGTGTATCTACATATACAAATGATTTCAGACCAGGAACTATTGCTGTAACGGGTGGTGCAACCTTTACTGTAGGAGATCAGATGGGTGGAACTTGGACAATAACTGATGGTCAATCTCCAGCAATATCTATGCGACGAACACATTCATCTTTGACAATTTCAGATCCTGGAAGCTCAGAAATTACAATTAATGCTGGAGAAGCATATAGTTTGTACGGTGATTTGTTCTACGATCTAATTTTGAACAATGCATATACTGCAACTGTAGCTGAAGCAGGTATTGTAGAAGAAGATTTAATTATTAATTCTAATGCAGTTCTTACAGATGAAACTAACAATTTGGGTTTCAATGCAACTAAGAATGTTACTATTTCAGGAACCTTTACTTTAGGTGGCCCAGATTATTCATTTGGTGCGCTTGTGATTAATTCTGGTGGAGTATTTAATGCAACAACAGGTGTAACAACAATAACTGACGAGAATGTTGCAAGTGGTGGATCTGCTATATATAATGATGGAACATTAACACCAAATGGTGGAACAATTGTAATAACCACTTCTTCATCAACATATTGTCTTAGTGGATCAAATAATCCATCAACCTTTTACAATCTTGTTGTGAATGCTGGAGCCACATGTATATTCTCAGATGGACCAGACGGATTTACAGTTACAAATGAGTTCAATGTAACTAGTGGAACTGTACAGGTGTCTGAAGATGAAACATTTAATTGGTATTGGAATAATGTAAATGTAGATACTTCATTTGATCCTTGTTCTGGTATAGTTGGATTAGGTTCAGTAAATATTACTGGAAATGTTGTTGTCGGAAGTAATACACTAAATGCTTCAGATTGTGGTAATATCTATGCTGATTCTTTAACAGTTAATTCTGGTGCATGGTATCATGCTCCAAGCAGCGGTACAACCACAGTTGTAGCCAATACAACAGTTGGTGGAACTTTCTTAGCAGATGCTGGAACTTTAAGTTTAGGTAGTGGATATACAGACTATTACGGTTTGAGACTTTTGAATGGATGTGAGTTTGATGGTGGTAGCGGTACACATACTATTGGAAGTGTTGGTGCTGAAAGTGGAGCTTTAGATTATACTCTTACTTCTGGAACAACAACCATTGATTCAGTTAATGGTTATGCATTCCTTATATATGGCGGAAATACCTTTGATGATGCTAATGGTGAACTTATTATAACTAGTCCTGCCGCAGCATCAATGCATACTAGTACACATGATTTGTATGATCTTACTTTGAATCATGCAGATTTAAATCTAAAAATTGGATATAATCTTACGTTAGATAATGATTTAACTATCACTGCAGGTATATTAAACACTTCAACTGCTAATTATAATATAACTACTTACGGAGATACATATATTACGGGAACTTTACTTGCTCAGGATTCTTATATTTTCGTAGATTCACTTACAATCAACTCTGGTGGAACATACAACGCAACAACAGGCGTAACTGAAATTATGGGAGAAGATCCTTCAGGATATGCAATACAACACAATGGAACATTCAATGCAAACGGCGGTTTGGTTAATATAACAACTGGAGCAACTACTTATATGGATATAACTGGAACTGGAAACCTTTACGATCTTGAGATTGCTAATAGCGATACTGCTTATGATGTTGATAATACTTTTGCATTTACTTTGGATAATGATTTGATTATTAGTAGCGGAACATTTGATCACGGTGCTGTAAATGTTACAGTTCTGGGTGATTTCTTGAAGACCGGTGGAAGATTAAAGATGGATAACAGCGGAGATGATTTAGATATATCTGGAAACTTAACTTCTATTGGTGGAGATTTTGTTGATGGTACTTCTTCTGAAATATATGTAGATGGTAATGTAACAGACATTGGAACAACACTGATTATGGATTCTGCTCGTTTGCGTTTGACTGGAAGTGAGAACACTACAATAAGTGGAGCTTCTGCTGACTTTGGTGATTATTTATATATTGATAAAGGCACAGGTACCGAAGTTAAAGCTGAAAGTAACATTGACTTTGGACATCTAATTCATCAAGAAGGAGTTTTTGATATCAACGGACAGTATGTTGATGCTAATGGTGTTTATTATGCATATTCTGGTGCTATTTTAAGAATGTCTTCAGGTACACTTGAAGTAAGTGTCCCTGGGTATGGTGGCGGAACATATAGTCCATGGTATGTGGCTAGTGGTTGGGCTGAAGAAATATCTGGTGGAACAATTATTCTATATGGTGGTATTCATGGTACTTATGGAACTGCTCGTTTCCAGAGTGGATCTGACTTCACACCAACGGGCGGATTATTTAAATTTGTAGGAACTAGTGCAAATGCAGAGCTACAGATCTATGAAGCAACCAATTTCAACTTCTATAATTTGGAGGTTGATAAGTCAGGTTATCTTCTTGATATAATGCAGAATGATATGCCCGTTACTGGAAACATGACAATAACTGCTGGTTCAGTTAATACTGGTGGAAAAGATATATCTGTTGAAGCATTGGATGTTTCAAGTACATTAAATATTACTGCACCAACAACAATAACTTTCGCAGATAATGTTAATTCAGGATTTAGAGATAGTTCTGGAACCTTGAATGCAGTTGGTTCGTCTGGAAATGAAATTGTTCTTACATCTGCAGGAACAACACCTTGGTGGATTAATGCATCTACTGTTACAGAAGACTTTGCATATGCAAACGTCAGCTATGGAAACAACACGGGAACAGATATCATCTACGTATACAATGGATCTGATGATGGTAATAATGTGCCTTTAGGAATGTGGGTATTTAATAATCCTGTAGCACCAGATAATTGTGCATTTGCTGTAACTACAACTTTAACTGCCGATTTGTATTGTGCAAATCTTCAAGTTAATCCATCAGTAACTGTTGATGCAGATACTTACATGATCAATGCAACAGGAACTGTAACAGTCAACGGAACCTTAGATGGTGGCAGTGCAACTCAAGATTATGGTGTAGTTACGATTCAATCTACTGGTGGAATAAATGCAACAACTGGAACAATAATTATTTCAGGAGACTTTGATAATAATGGAATCTTTACACATAATAATGGAATGATTCTAAAAGATAGTTCATCAAATAATTATTTCTATGGTGGTAGTGATTCTTTCTATGATATAAAATCGATTGGATCAGGTAATTGGTATTTTGATGAAGCTTTAACAATATTAAATTCACTAAACCAAACTAGCGGCCAAATTAGACTTATGTCAACAACGACCTTAGGTAGTGCTTCTCAATCTGCATTTTTAGATAGTGATGGTAATTTAACTACACAGAATAGTCTAACTTTACAGGCAGCGGATTCTAGCTACCCTGCAATTGTAATTGGTAATGATTGGATTAACTTACAATTAGATGTTGATGGAAAGATTAATACATTCAAATGGTTTGATTTCCGAGTTGATATTAAAACTGATGGAAATGATGAAAATATTAAGTTAACGGGAGATTCGGAATTTGATATAGTAAATATAAGTTCTGGAGATTCTTTTGATACAAATACCAAATCAGCCAATATCACTGGAGCAACAACAATCGCTGGAACTTATGATGGAGATACTGCAGACCAAACTCACGGAACATTGACTATAGCTAGTGGCGGAGTTTACACAGCAAGTTCAGCAACAACAACATTAAATGGTGCAGCAGTAAGAAGCGGAACATTCACACACAGCAATGGAACTATGATTAAGAATTATGCTGGCGGAGAATGGACGGGATTTACGAGTAGTAATGCATTATATAATTTCCAGCTAAGCGGGTCTTATACTGCTGATGGGAATTCAATAACTGTTCTTAATAAAATGAATGGTTCGGAAACCTTTAATTTGTATACTGGTGGAACTTTAACTTTGGGTAACAGTTCACAGTCAGGAACTGTCAGTATGACTGCAAATGGTGATTTCCCACTTAATCTAAAATATTCTAATACACTTCAAGGCGCTGATGCAAGCTACCCAGCAATTATTGAAACAGTAAGCACTAGTACCTTATCAGGTAATACGGGAATATTAACTTTGAAGTGGGTTGATTTCCAAGAAATATATACTACGGGTGGTTACGGTAATGGAACCGTTCGGATAACGGGTGATTCTAAATTTAGAAACTTTAATGTTAGTCCTACAGATGTACTAAATGTGTCCGATTTGGTTACAGTAAATGTTGATGCTTTGAATGTTACTGGAACTCTACAAGTTGGTGGTGCAATAGTAACTAATAATACTGGGGCTCAATGGACTACATATCTTGATGATGCTTCTTCATATGCCTTTGAAGGAACTAACATTAGTTATGGTAACAACACTGGTTCTGAAATAATATATGTATATCGTGGAAATGATTTAGGCAACAACGTACCAGACGGATATTGGGTCTTCTCAACACCAGCAGATCCAACCAACTGTACATTTGCAATCAATACAACCCTTACAGGAAACCTAACTTGCCAGAACGTAGATGTTCTAGCAGACATAGCTGTAGTAACCAGCACTTACAGCATCAACGCAACTGGCGATGCAGAAGTAAATGGAACTCTTAACGCATCAGCAGGTGGAGATCAATGGTTTGGAAGTATGACTATTACGTCAGGTGGAACGTATGAAGCAGCTAATTCAGGATTGACAACAGTAAATGGTCTAACCGCAGTTAGCGGAATATTTACTGCAGGAAGTGGAAATTTAAGTCTCGGAAGTGGAGTAAATGGTGCTGCTGCGTCATTAGTTATTTCAGCAGGAGGAACATTTAATGGTGGTAGTGGAAATCACACAATCGGATCTGTAACCGCTAATGAAGCAGAATCTGCTATTTTAATTCTAACGTCTGGAACAACTACATTTGATAGTGCAAAATCAAATGATATCGTACTGGCATTTCCAAATGACACAACAAATTTTGATGATAGCAATGGATCAGTTATTTTTACAAGAGCTGGAGACCAAATTTTATATGAAGATACTAATATAGCTCAGACGTTATATGATGTAACTCTTAACAAAGCCTCAGGTACTGTTCAATACTGGAATGGTTTTGGCTTTGATATAATTGTTGATAATGATCTAACCATAACTTCAGGAACGCTGAATACTTCAGAAGTAGATGGAACAAGTTTCAATTTAACAGTTACAGGAGATGTAGATATAACTGGAACTCTGGATGGAAACGCAGGCGTTATGACATTCGGCTCACTAACAATCAATTCAGGCGGAACATATTCAGCAACAAGCGGAACAACAACAATCACTAGTGAAACCGCCGGTGGATATGCAGTAGATATAGATGGAACATACACCCACAATAATGGTTTAATTGCTCTTACGCTTGCAACATCAAATACAAATTTTGATTTTATAGCAAGTAGTGGTGGTGTGTATGATGTTTACTTTAATTCTGCAACAGCAAGAAGAGCACAATACTGGGACGGTAATACTCTAATATTAGGAAATCTAACAATAGATAATGCTGCTCCTCGTGCATTGAGTGATACTGATACTCTTACGGTTACAGGCCCTGTGATTATTAACAACAATGGATTATTGGGTGATGGTACTGAAACTGGGGCATTCTCATTTGGTTCACTAACAATCAACTCAGGCGGAACCTACTCAGCTACAAGTGGAACAACAACAATCAGTGGAAACTTTGACAACGATGGAACCTTTACACATAATGATGGAACGGTAACTTTTGATGGAGCAGCTCAACGAAAGGTAAATAATGCCGGTGCTACTGAGCCAGTTTTCTATAATCTTAGATCAGAAACAAGCAATTATCTAGACTTCTTTAATAATGCTACAATTGTAAACACATTTACAATTCCAAGTGGTAAAAATGCTAGAATATATAGTGATGGTGTAATATTAACTTTAGGAAATGATACACAAGCAGGAACGATAAGTACAGGTAGCGGTTCTGTACTATATGTATATGCTGACGGCGCTGGAGGAGATGGGTATATTTATGGAGCAAATCAATTATATCCGGGAGTAATATCTGGAAGCACAGATGTCTGGTGGAGCGGATATGCAAATACAATCCATCTAAAGTGGATGGATTATAAAAGGACGGCTACTACTTCAACCGGAGGATCTGCTAACGTAAATATACAACTTGATGGAGACTGTGAATTCGACGCATTCACAGTTAGCTCAGGAGATACTTTAGATCTGAATGGTCAGAGAGCTGAATTTAGCGGAACTTTGACAAACGCAGGGACTTTAGCATATGGAACAAACGGATTAGTTTTAGCTGGTGACTTTAATCTTGATGGGACCGTTACTGGAACGCCATTAGCAAATATTCTTACAAGTTCTGCAAGTAGTCTTGATATTAATGCAGTAGGTCTAACGTCGGGAGTAAGAATGATAAATATAGGGGATGGAAATCTTGTGGATGGAACTGTTTTTGGAACTATTGCAACAGATATGCAATTATTTGCATCTGGAACATTTAACGCTACTAGCTCATCAACAGCAGATACTAGGAATTTGACTATAGCAACAGGTGCAACATATATCGGTGGAACTGGAACAACAAACGTCTCAGAGAATTGGAAATCTTCAGGTGGATTAATTGGAAAGTCGGCTTTGGATCTGGATGGTTCTGGCAGCGAATCTATTGGAGGTTTCGGAACTTTGATGACTTCAGGTTCATATACTGTTGAAGCTTGGGCAAAACAATCTGCTATTATCAACTCAGCAGTTGCATCTCAAGGAGTATCTGATGAAAAGACATGGTTCTTAGGTACGGGATCTACGGGTGTTTTTAAAGCTAGAATAAGGGACGATGATAATACAATTTCTGAAGTAACATCTAGTACAATCTCTTCAGTTGATAAATGGTATCATGTAGTGTGGATGTATGATTCTACCGCAACAGAATTAAGTTTATGGGTAGATGGTAAAAAGGAAAATGTTACTACAGTTCCTAATCTTAGTGGATTTAAAACAAATGATGATGGTAATTTTCATATTGGAACGCTTAATGAATCGGTTAGTAATATTTATTATTTCAATGGCTCAATTGGAAGAGTCTCCATCTACAACGCCTCCCTCTCAGAAACCCAAATAAGAGCAATGATGTTTGAACCATGTTCAGCTATGCCAAACCAATCTGTCTTAGTCAGCTGCTACCAATTTGATGAAGGAACTGGAACCAGCGTAGCAGACTCAATCGGCTCTAACACAGGGACAGCTTCAGCATCAACAGTCTGGGCAGGCGGAGGAACCTTCACATATGGAACATCTACTGTAAACATGACTGGAACCGGTAGCATAATACATAAAAGCGGATTTGATTTCAATAATCTAACTATTGCAGCAGCAGGCCAGACAACAACATTATCTGCATTTGCAAATTATGATGATTTAGATATTTATGGAGCATTAACTTTAGGAACAGGAGATTTAGTTGACTCACCATATGTAGCTGAGATAAATATACTCGGACCGTATTCACCAGTGACTGATGGGGAAGATTTTGCAGGTATTTATTATACTGATTATGAAGGTGCATCAAATATAACTGGTACTAATTATTTCAGAGTAAGAATATACAATGATACTCCACAGTATATGTTAGGCAATGTACAAACTGCATCGGGACATATTATGCAAATTAATAGTGGTGCAACTATGGTTTCGAACAGTTATAATTTGAGTGCGAAGTATGTAGATGTAAATGGTGCTTTCAATTTAACAGCCGATTCAGTATTAACTTTCAATGATTTATCTGAAGCAGGTTTCTCAACTAGTTCTGGAACAATTAATATTGTTGGTAACTCATCAGATTATGCAACAGTAACTTCTGCTGGAACAACTAATTGGGATATTAACTCATCAGCTGTTACTGAAACATTCCAGTATGCAAATGTATCTTATGGTAACAACACTGGAACAGACATAATCTATGTATATGATGGTGAAGATGGTGGTAATAATATTCCAGAAGGAATGTGGATATTCTCTGGCGGACCATCTGTAAGTAACTGTACATTCGCAGTTAATACAACTCTTACAGCCAACCTAACTTGTAACAACATACAAATTAACCCAAGTGTTTGGGTAGATACAAGTACTTATGCATTTAACTCAACTGGAACAGCTTGGATAAATGGTACTTTGAATGCATCTTCGGGAGCAGACCAATTATTTGGACCAGTGACAATTTACTCAACAGGTTATTATGAAGCAACTTCTGCAAACACAACAATACAGGGATTAACATCATTCTCAGGTGATTTCATATCTCAGACTGATTCCGAGGTAGATATTAATAGCAACTTTACAGTAAACACTGGCGGAGCGTTCTATGCACCAGGACCAACTGGAAGCTTACATATTTATGAAGACTGGACCATGAATGGAGCATTTACTCACAACAACGGAACAGTATACTTTGATACTGTTAGTGGATCTTATCAATCATATTGGGATGATACAACTTTCTATAATATAGCATTTGAGGGTGCATATCCATTCCATATGCAGGAAGATATGACTGTGGAAGGTAATTTCACATTAAATGGTTCACACTATCTTGAGATTATGGATAGTAGAGTACTTACTTTGGGAACTTCAATTCATTCCGGATATCTGATTAATAATTATGGTGTTAGAGTTAATAGCCCACCAGAAAATCCCGCAAAAATTATAGCGGCAGATTCAGATTATCCAGCAATAATTACTGGATCGGACTTTGATTGGGATTATGATGCTCCGGGCGGAATGAACTTTTCGTATGTCAATTACACAATTGCTTCAGCATCTACGGGCGGTTCTGCTGCAACAATATTCTTAGGCGGCCCAGCAGACTTCCAATCACTAACTTTGACTAGTGGAAGCTTATTGGACTTGAACGGAAATAATGCAACATTTGATAATGACCTAACAATTAACTCTGGCGCAAACTTGACTGATACAAATGGTTACATGTACATTAATGATACATTCAAGATTGATAGCGGTGCTGATATCACACTTACATCTGATCTTGATTTGCTAACATTAGAAGTAGACGGTAATCTTAACATGACTGCTGGTGCAACCATGGAGTTTGTATCAATGAATATATCGTATACAGAAGGTGGATTCCAAGACTCCAGTGGAACGCTATATACACTCGGAACGGAAGATAATGAAGTTGTGATTAATTCATCTGCAGGTGTAGGTAAGAATGGTGGATGGTATCCGGATTGGGAATCAGATTCTCCACAGATGCATCTTAACCATACAAACATATCTCATATGGAGTATGGATATCTTCGTACCGCAAGTAGTGAAGAATGGTATAATGTTTACGCATATAATACAGGTAATTTACTAACAACTGGCTCTAATATAATAATGGATAATGTAACTTTCGATGATCCATGGATATATGATTGGTATGCTGCATCTGGTGCAGAAGCGGGATCAACATTTAATAGAATTAGATTAATTAATGCGGGTTCTAATGGTGATTTACATACATATTATAACAACAGAATTGAAATAACTAATAGCACCTTTGATATAGCAAACAGCTATGATGCTAATGCTGTTCCAACCGCGCAAGTCATATCAAAGGATCACGCCGAAATTCCTGGTGCTTATGGTATTTTAGCATTTGAATCATTTAGTAAAAGTACGATAAGTTCTACAATTGACTTTGGTACGGGAGATAATGTAACCTTGTACAATGGAACATTTACAATCAACGAAGCTGCAGCATTATGGAACTTCAACTTTAGTTACCCATCAACAATTCTGAACATAACATCCGGAAGTGTTGTAACCTTTGATGATTCTACAGGGGCCGGATTCTTTGACCCTGGAACATTGAATGCAATCGGTTCATCTGGAAATGAGATTGTTATAACCTCTGCAGGAACAACACCTTGGGAAATTAATTCATCAGATATAACTGAAGACTTTGCATACGCAAATGTTTCATACGGTAACAACACCGGATCAGATATAATATACGTTTACAATGGAACAGATGATGGTAATAATGTCCCAGAAGGAATGTGGGTATTCAGCAACCCAGCTGGACCAAGTAACTGTACATTTGCTGCAAATACTACTCTAACTGCAGATCTAGTTTGTAATGATATAAGTGTTCTAACAGACGTATTTGTAGTTACATCAACTTATTCTATCAACGCAACTGGCTGGACAGAGATTAATGGAACCTTGAATGCATCGCAGGGAGGCGATCAGTGGTTCAATACAATGACTATTAACTCTGGTGGAATATACGAAGCTACAGGTGAGCTAACTGATGTAAATTCAATAATATTGGGCGGAACTTTGGATATTACCTCTGGAAATCTAGATGTTGAGACGCGGATAGGATATGATGGTTCAGGAATATTTAATGCAGGTACAGGTACGATTAGTATCGGCGATGATTATACTGGTTCAAATTATGCTTTAGATATGGATTCGGCTTCTGTATTCCAAGGAGAGTCCTCAACTTTAACAATCGGTACTATGTATACATGGGGTACTTTTAATGCAAGCTCTACTACAACAAATATTACTTCATCAAGAGCAGCAGATGTAACTATAGCAAAAGTTGGAGGATCTTGGTATCACAATAATGGAGAAGTAATCTTTTCAGAGACTGGAGCAAATCAAGAAATATATGGCGATCCGGGACCTGACTTTTATGATCTAACCATTGATGGAGCTACAGTCAGACCTAATTACTTAGACCCAGATAACATAGATGTAGCTAACAACCTAACTATTAACTCCGGAACATTAGATACATTTGATGATGACGATACTTATAAAACTTTAACTGTAACTAAAGATGTAACTATAAATGGCGGAACTCTTTTAGGACAAACTCAAAATCATTCTTTTGGTTCTCTAACAATAAATTCCGGCGGAACCTACGATGCTACAAGCGGAACTACAACAATCACAAATGAAACCCTTGAGGGATATGCATTTAATGGATATGGGAATGGTGGATGGGGAACTCTTATACATAATAATGGAACTATGAGAATAGAAACTCCTTCATATACTCAAGTAAAATGGTATCCTTTGACTGAAAAATTATATAATCTTGAATTAGATTCTAGTAATACAGTATATTTAAATTATGGTAATACTGATATTGAAAATAATGTAAACGTTATATCTGGAACTTTTCTAGTAGTATATACTTTAGATGTAAATGGAGATATAATTATTTCATCAGGAGCAACCTTGGATGGTGATAATAATGCTAATTGGTTAAATGTAGTTGGGGATGTTGTAGTAAATGGAACGTTAAAGAGTAATAATGGGGAAGATAATTCTTTTGGCTCTCTTACAATAAACTCGGGCGGAACATATGACGCAACTAGTGGAACAACAACTGTAACATATAACATAACATCAAATGGTGATATAACCTTTAACGACGGAATTTTAGATGCAGAATACTTAGTGATTAGTAATTCAGAGACTGCTGATTCTAATATAACCGTTAATGCTAATATGACTGTTAGTGTAGGTACAACATTTGATCTAGCTAGTTATAACATCACTGTCACAGATACTGCGCAGGTGCTATCCAACGCACTTCTAGACGCAGGAGATAGTGGAGAAGTTATTCTGGGCTCATTGAGTATGGTTGGCGGGCACTACAACGCAACTCCTGCACTCACAAATATTACTTACTATTACATCTACGGTTATGGAAACCCTGACATGTGTTCAATAGAATATGAAGGAAATTTCACACACAATGACGGAACTATACAACTTGCGAATCCTAAATATCTAAGTTATTGTACTAATTCAGGTAGTACTATAACTTTCTATAATTTAGTTATGGGTCCGGGCGTAACAGGTTATGGACCTTCTGGTGCTGGAAGAACACCAACAATTGAGAATGAGTGGAATATAACTTCACAGGTGTCTGGAAGAAATGGAGTTACTTATTTAGGAACAAACACATCATCAGCAACGGTTAATGTACTGCATAATAGATGGTACCCATCTAGCGATGGGCATAGTAATTATTCTGCAGTAAATGAATCTTATCCTACACTGATTACTGGTGATTATCCAATGTACTTGAGAAGAGACACAGAGACAATTAACATAAAATGGTTGAACTTTACACATGGTTTAGATACAATTCAAGATCAATCTAGTGTGTATATAGAAATGCAAGGAGACAATTGGTTTACTAATGTTTCTTTACCTATGGCGGGTAACACCTTTGACTTGAATGGATATCATGCTACATTTGATGGACGGTTGTATGATATTGTTGGAACAGTTTATGGTAAAGAAGGTAATATGACTTTCCTTCAAGATACAACAACTGTTGATTATACTCTGAATTTAACTCGAATAGATATTTCATCAGGAGCAACACTTACTATTAACGAGACGTCTGATCTAATCTTTGCAAATGTAACTGGAGCAGGAATATTTGGAGCAGGATCATTTAATGCAATAGGAAGTTCAGGTAATGAAGCATTAATTCAATCAGCAGATACAATACCATGGGAAATCAACTCATCCACAATTACAGAAGACTTTGCATACGCAAATGTTTCATACGGTAACAACACCGGAGCAGACATCATCTATGTCTACAATGGTTCTGATGATGGTAACAATGTTCCAGATGGAATGTGGGTCTTTAGTAACCCAGCAGCACCCGGTAATTGTACATTTGCTGCTAACACAACTTTGACAGCTGATTTAATTTGTAATGATATAGATGTTTTATCTACTGTTTTCGTAGTTACTGATACATACAGCATCAACGCAACGGGAGATGCAGAAGTTAATGGTACTTTGAATGCATCTGCTGGTGGAGACCAATGGTTCGGAAATATGATTATACAAAGTACTGGAACATATGATGCAACAAATCAAGCAACAACAATAACAAGTATGGATGCAGATAATATAGTTCTAAGAACATATAGTAATAATTTAATAATACCTAATAGCGGAACATTTGTATTCTCAAGTTCATTAGGTGGTGCACATAGACTTTATTTGGGTGACCAAACATTCCATAATATCAATACAACGGGTTCAGCGAGCTACTATCAGTATCCTTCAGATAATACTGATTTAATTGTAAATAATGATTTATACATTAACGCAGGAAGTTGGTATACCTATAATGGAGAACTAGATGTAACCGGTACTGTAGATATTACTGGATCATTAATGGGCGAATACAATAAAGATCTTTCATTTGGCGTATTAACAATTAACTCTGGCGGAACTTATGATGAAACTTCAGGAACAACAACAATTACAAATGAAAGTACAGCAGGAGATTGTATAGCTATTAGGGCAGGTAGTTATTATACTCGTAATAATGGTTTAGTAAATATAACTTATAGTGGAACTTGCGATTTAGAAATTGCAAATAATCAAGACCATCTTTATAGTTTACAAATTAATTCGGGTACTAAATTATGGACCGGTGATTCTAATAGTTGGTTAATATTATATGGAGATTTAGATATTGCGGGAGGAACGTTTTACAGTGGTACCTCAAGTGCTAGAATAGATGTACGCGGAACAACCACAATGGACGGGTCAAGTTTTGGTAGAACTGGGCGGGATGGATCGGGACTATTTATATTTGAAGATTTAGTAATAAATAGTGGAACTTTCTATCCATCAACTGACACTACAATTAATAGTGATTTAAATGTAACTGGAAAGATTCTAATGGATACAACTGGAACTTTTGATGTTGTGGGCGATACATTGATTTTATCTGGCGGGAATTACTCTGCATCAGATAGATCTACGGCAGATAGTCATGGCTCATTAACAATAAATAATGGTGGAACCTACGCAGCAACTTCCGGCACAACAACAATTACTAATGAAGTTACTATTGATGCAAATGGATTTGCTATGCAAAATCTTGGAAGTTTCATACACAATAATGGACTTACTAACATAACTTTCACTGGAAGTACAACAGTTCTTAACAATTCAGATGGATTTTATGATCTAGATATAAACACAGCTGCGAATGGAGCATATTATCCAACAAATACAACAATAGCTAATGATTTAACAGTAGTTTCTGGAACTTTTGCTGCTAGCGGTCTTGGAGAATTACCAAAGAATTATACTTTAACAGTAACTGGAGATGTTTCAGTTACAGGAACATTATGTAGAACCGATACAGCTTTTGATAATACATTTGGCTCATTAACAATAAACTCTGGTGGAACATACTCAGCTACTAGCGGAACAACAACGATAACAGCAGGTAGTACAAATCCTTATGCAATAGATTGTGATGGAACAGTCAATGCTAACAGTGGAACTTTGTTAATAGATAGTACGGCTTCTGCTTTCAGTGATTTATATTGTTCCAGTGGTAATTGGTATAATGTTAATGTAACTACGGGAGACGACCATAGATTAGAAGAGAGTGCCAATCTAGTTATAGATAATGATTTTGTAGTTGATTTGGATTATGATTATAGAGACGTACATACTGAATATAATAATGAGTGTTTTACAGTTACTGGGGACGTTATTGTTAATAAAGGAGATTTATTAGAAGGAAGTACTACTGGGGATTGTACGTTTGGAAGTTTAACTATAAATACAGATGGAATGTATGATGCAACATCTGGAATGAGTGCAGTCTCAGGAGATTTCAATTCATCAGCAGGTACATTCACACACAATAATGGTTTTGTAAATCTAACTGGAACGGGTTCATTTACAACAGGAGCATATCAGGATTTCTATAACTTAACTTTAGCAAATGCTGGACAGACAACAACAGTATCAACAGGAATTGATACATTCGGTTTATTTACAGTTGGATCTGGATCAGTATCTGGAACAGTGGCTATGATACAACAGAAGGGAACAACAACACCCGTTGTTGATTCATCAAGTAACTTAACGTGGGTAAGTACATTCAGATATGAAGGAAATAGTGGAGTTACTGGAACTAGATATGCAGCACTTCAGCCACGTTCAGGCGGAAATATTTTGGCTGCTACAGGAAATATTATTGTTGATACAGGAATAGATTTAAATGTAGCTACAACTGGTCTGAATTCATCAACATATAATATTACAACGCCATATATAAATGGATTAGGACACTTCTATCTAATCCCTGCTTCAGAACTTAATTTCACATCAACTACTGGTTTCTCAAGTACAGGTAATGTAACTATTGTAGGATCATCTGGTAATGAAGTAGTAATTACTGGAACAGATTATTGGAAGATTAATTCCTCAGCTGTTGTAGAAGACTTTGCATACGCAAATGTTTCATACGGTAACAACACCGGAGCAGATATAATCTATGTATACAATGGAACAGATCTAGGCAATAATGTTCCAGATGGAATGTGGATATTCTCTGGCGGAGGAGATGTAAGTAACTGTACATTTGCGGTTAATACAACTCTTACATCTGACTTACTATGTGAAGATGTTAATGTAAATCCAGATGTTACTGTATCTACTTCCACTTACTCAATTAATGCAACTCAAGATGTAATGGTTAATGGAACATTAGACGCATCATCTGCTACAGGTAACCAATACTTTGGATCTCTATGGATGCCAAATGCTGGAACATATATTGCAACTTCAGAAACAACAAGAATTGAGAATGAAACAGCAAGTGGATATTGTGTAGCTGTAGAAGCAGGTGGTACATACACACACAGTACAGGAACATTGCAATTTAATGCACCAACTAGTTGTCTCTTCTATCAGAGAGATGATGATACATTCTACAACGTAAGTCTTACGGGATATGGCGTCAGCTGGTATTATGAATTAGATATTGAAGGAGATCTAACTGTAACTGGTGCTAATACTTTGTTATATTCAGCTAATAATGATAAGAATTTGACAATAACTGGAGATGTAGTTTTGAATAGTGGCGGTATTGGTCAGAATGATGAAACAGGTAATTGGTCATTTGGCTCACTTACAACCAATGGCGGAACATTCAATGCTCCAAGCGGAGTAACAACAATTACTAGCACAAGAGCTGCAGACTCTTACGCAATCTATTCAGCAGGTTCATTTGTACCAAATGGTGGAAAATTCAATGTAACTCTAGGTGGTACCAAATGGATAGGACCATATGGTGGATCATCTGACTTTAATGATTTAGAACTATCTAGTGGAACAACGTACTTCTGGCAATCTGGTGGTGACTTTGATGTAGATGGTACTCTAACTCTAAGTAATAGCGCCAATCTTGCTCACGCAAGCAGTTCCGGTAGTATTAATTTAGATGGAGATGTACTTATTGATTCAGGTAATCTAAACTCTGCAGTTAGAACCGGTGATAACTCATTTGGTTCACTAACAATCAACTCTGGCGGAACATATACTGGACCTCCAAATGCAACCACAACAATAACTGCTGAAGCAGGTAGTGGATATGGATGGGATAATGATGGAACCTTAACACACAATGATGGAACTGTTAATTTCACATATGGTACAGGAACACTTCTAGATGCAGTTGGAACCAGTGGTAATTTCTATAATGTCATATTCTCAGGAACAAGCACAACATTAATGACAGACATGGATGTAGATAGTAATCTTACAGAAAATAGTATTGGCGCACTTATTACTAACGCTAATAACAAATACATAAACGTAACTGGAAATGTAATAATTGGTGGCCAGATTGGTGATGCAACCGAAACAGCAGATTGGTCATTTGGCTCACTTACGATCAACTCTGGCGGAGTCTATGCAGCCACACAAGGAACAACAACAATTACTGGAAATATGTTAGATTATGGAACATTCACACATAACGGCGGTACAATTATATTTGATACAACAACAGTTGGAGATTCTACACCAACAACTTCAAATACACAATATTATGATGTAAATATAACTGGTGGTGGTCAGACTAGTTGGAGAACGAATAGAAACAGTGCTAATGATACCGTTGTAAATAGTTTAGTTGTTGATTCAGGTTCAACTTTATTACTTTATGGTTCTAATGGTGGGACACCAATGTATTTGAAGTTTGGAAATACAAGCCAAGCAGCTTCAATCACAAATAATGGAGCTATACTATTAGATACAACTAACTCAATAATAGCTCTTTATGGTGTTGATATTTCATATCCAGTAGTATTTACTGGAACAGATATTGAATGGAGTGATAATAATTTGGATGGAGGAAGTATTAATCTTAAGTATATTGATTATCAGACAGATATAACTACTTCTAATGGTGGTTCTGCTGATGCAACAATTAAAGTAGATGGAAATTCCCAATTCCGGAATTTTACTATTATAGCAAGTGATACTTTGAACATTTCAGATGATGTAGTATTGTACTTAGATGTTTTAGATCTTTCAGGAACATTACAAGCTGGAGCAAGTAACTTGACTAACAACACAAACGCACAATGGCTAGCTCTATTTGATTCTGCAGAAGCATATGGATGGACATCAACTAATATTAGCTATGGTAACAACACCGGATCAACTGTAATTGATGCTCTCACTGCCGTAGATGGTGGCAACAACGTACCTGCGGAATTATGGAAGTTTACTGAAGGTACCGCCACACAAGATAATCCTGATGATAATTGGACAGTTGGTACAGATGCAGTATTTGAATGTACTGCAACAAATGATGCAGCTAACTTAGTGAATGTAAGTGTATGGCACAACAACACAGGAACATTCTTGCCAAACCAAACAATAGCAGTCTCTGGAACAACAACCACATCAACAGTATTCAATGTTAGCGGACTTGATACAAATACATTTGATTGGTTCTGTGAAGGTTGTGATGGTGTTGGATGTTTTGGCTCAGTTTCAAACTACACAGCAACTGCTGATTTAACATTCTCAACAATAGATTATGTTGCTCCAACATTCACCAATGCTACTCGAATAGCTACTTGGGATCTAGCTTATGTAAATGTTTCAAGTAGTGATAGTGATAATCAGAGTACATTCGTAGATTGGAATAGCTCTCTAGTCGGCTGGTGGAACTTCGATGCAGTTTCAGGAACAACGATTTATGATAATAGTAGCTGGAGTAATTATGGAACAATAAATGGCGGGTATGTAACTCAAGGTAAATTTGGTAAAGGTATTGAGTTAGATGGTACTAATGATTATATTAATGCTTCAGATAGTAGCAGTTTAGATATTACTGGAGATTTGACAATGGAAGCATGGATCTATCCACGTTCTTTCCCAAGTGAGACTGAAATAATTCAAAAAGGTACATCCAACGATTGTCAGAATTATGGTTTAGCAATAAGATTGGGTAAATTAGCCGTTCTTAGTAATGCTGCTTGTAGTTGGGCATATGATGGTGATAATTCAGAAGTTAATCTTAATGTATGGCAGCACGTAGCTGCAGTATATGATGGTACAAATGTAACTTTCTATATAAATGGAACTCAAACAGATAGTATTGCTTGGCCTGGTCCTGGATCAACTAATTCGGGTGCTTTAGCTATTGGTGGTTATAGTGGACAACCTACTTCTGATTGGTTTAATGGATCAATTGATGAAGTAAGAATATATAGTAGAGCGTTAACCTCTGCAGAAATAAGTGCATCTTACAATGCTAATACTTACAAATATACTGAAATATTTGGTAACTTAACTGAAGGAGCAGAGTATAACTACACAGCATACTCAACAGATCTTGGTGGTAATACTAACGTAACAGAGCAAAGAAGAATTAATGTTAACAACATACCAACTGCATTCACAAGTGTTGCACTGGCTTCAACCTCTGGAAATAACCTAACTGGTGATAATCTAACAGTTAGCTGGACAGATGGAACAGATGGCGATTCAGATCAAATCTACAACATAACTGACTGGAGAGTTGGCGGAACATCTATGGCTGTCCTGAACATGCCATTTGATACCAACAGAACTGGTGAGAATGAATCTCTAATCCGCGACTATTCAACTTATGAAAATAATGGAACTTTAGGTGGCGGAACATCCTCAGCCATGCCTGAATGGACCACCTCTGGACAGATTGGCGGAGCATATGTATTTGACGGTACTGATGATTATATTAGTGTGAATGATGATGATTCATTTGACTTTGAAAATGAGAGTTTTAGTCTTGAAACTTGGTTTAAGACAACAGATACAGGGTATAGTAGAATAATTTCACATGGTCATTCTGGTTATTCAAATGGTTATTTATTACAAATTTATACTGGTGAAGGAACAGTTGATTCTGGAATTGGAGCCGGAGGCGTCGCAGGCAATGCAATTTTCTTTAAGACTAGTTCATCATTTAATGATGGCGCTTGGCATCATGCAATATCAACCTTTGATAGAACAAACGGAATAGCAAGTATATATGTTGATGGTGTTGCTCAATCATTAGTTAAAGTGGGATCTACCTGTGGAACTGTTTCAGGTACAGAACTAAATATTTCTTCATGTAGTAGTCTAAATGCATCATCTATTGCTAACTTAACAATTGGAGCAAGAGATCAATACAGTGGTGGTGGTGAAGCATTTGATGGTGCTATAGAGGGCGTACGTGTATGGAACAGATCACTATCATCCGATCAGATTAATCAGTCATATGAAGAGGGATTGGCTGGACATGCACTTACAACCATAATAAGTAATGAAACAGCTAAGAATGAAGCATGGACTGTGGCTGTAACACCAAATGATCTGTATGAAGACGGAACAACAACTGTATCAGGTAGTTTAACAATAGCTAGCTCGCCGCCAACATCTCCAACATCACTTGTTCCAGCCAGTGGAACATATGGAGGATTTGATGATTATATCCCATTGAATTGTACTGGTTCAACTGATGCAGATGCAGACACTATCTATTATACAATTGATTCTAACCGAACAGGTAGTTGGGTACAGGTTATCGAAAATGATGCTGATGGTTACTATGAATGGAACATCTCAACCTACGATTCTGCAGCAGGTGTTGACTTTAGATGTTTCGCAACAGACTTAGGAGATAATTCTAGTGTATACTATCCAAATGCAAGCATTGATATTGATAATTTCAGTCCAATCTGGACTAGCCCACTGAAGAACGAATCAACGGTTTACAATGGTTGGTATGTTGACTTTAACACAACTTGGAATGAGTCACAGATAGCGGACAGTGGCTTGACAGGTTACATATTCTCAACAAATGATACAGGTACTTGGACCAACTCAACATATTACCAAATTACTGGAGATAATAATATATCTAATTATACGCAATTAATACAGACATCTGCCAATGAAACAGCAGGATGGTTCTTCTGGGCTAATGATACCAAAGGTAATCTAAATCAGACAGATGAGCAGACCTATAGTGTTGGATTGAAGTCCATATCTATAGCTATATCTGATAATCTAAGTGCAGGTGTTGGTTGGATAATTGAAGAGTTACCTGCAACTCGAGCAAATGCTACTTGGAACAATGCTACGGGTGCTTCACCATATTATGTAGCTGTTACATCTGTTGGAACTAATGTAGACTTGTTCATGACAGCAGATGGTAATCTAACAACTGGAGAAGTTGAGCTTAATCTAAGCAATGAAGAGTATCGTTACAACATAACTAATGAAAACGTATCTAGTGGCGATTACGCTGCTATGGATATTACAAATAACTCAATAGGAGCTAACTTACTCAATGGTTCTTATTCTTACATCAAATTCTTCTTGAGCGTTCCAGGAAGTCAAACTGTTGGAGTATATACTAACAACGTAAGTGTCTATGCGGAGGAGGCAGCATAATGGCTAAGCAAGTAAAACCACATAAAAGAACATATAGGATAATCAGACACGATCTTCTAACTAGCTTAGCTTCAGGCCAGAAGAATATAAACCAACTAGCCAACACATCAGGCATTAATTGGAAGACAACACAGAATCATTTGATTTACTTATGTGGATTTAGATTTGCTAGAGTTGTTGTAAATTTGCCACAAGTCAAGATCTATGAAATCACTGAAAGAGGAATGGAGGAATTAGCCAAATGATATGTAGATTTGGGGTGAAGACCTTCAAAAGGGATTCAATGGAGGAATTAGCTAAGCATGGTTAAGAGAGCATTTCCTAAGATTCGAAAAGCACTATTGAAATCATTAGCTAGCGGTTCTAAGAATATTAATGAATTGTCAAAAGCTGCAGGAGTGAACTGGCGTACGACTCGAAATCATCTTATATATTTAACGGGTATGGGGTATGTTAAACCTGTATTTAATAGTCCGCAAGTACGTATTGTTGAGATAACGGAACGCGCAATGGAGGCACTTGCTCGAAATGAAATATAGATTTGGGGTGAAGACCTTTCTAAAGGGATTCAATGGAGGCACTTGCTCGAAATGAAATATAAATATATAAATAACTTAAGTGTATTGAGTTTTATGCGCAAGTTGATATTCATACTTTTGCTGATATTAGTAATTGCAACCCCGGTTACTGCACTAAAGGGTGTTGGTATTGTATATGGTACGGTTGTAACAACAGTTAATGAGAATGAACGTTCATGTTTTGATTATGGTGTATATAACCCCTGGGATGAAGATGTTCAGGTAGAGTTGACTGTGGGTGGAGACTTGGCTCAGCTTAATACTGTTAGTGAAAATGTTGACCTGCCTGCAGGAACAATGCACGATCAAGCAGAGCAAGTTGAGCTTTGTTTTAATATTCCTAAAGTCTATTCTGGAAGTTGCGATGTTGAGCAAAAGAAATTCATTGGAAAAATTATTGTTACAGAATATTTCCCAGCAGGTGTTGACGGAACCGGATCATCAACATCTGTATCTGCAGCAGCACCACTGGAATTGCGCGTACGATGTGTTGAAAAGGAAGCAGCATATCAATTTGATTCTCAGATATTTATAATTGGTGCAATAATTGTTATACTAATCGCCGGTCTGTATATGGGTATGCAATTCTTCAAATCCCATAAAATAGTCAAAAAGAAGTGATTTTCTTCAATTTTTAGCTTTTACCCCCCCAAAATAGTGAAAAAATAGCCTAAAAACGCCCATTTTTAGCCATTTTTAGTAAGTTTTTTATATATCTGTTAATGTAGTTAACATATACATAGAATATAACAAACTAAACTTGTTAATGTAGTTAACAAGTATTTGGGGCAAAAACGTGAGTAAGCAGCCGAAGAAGTTAGTAGGCACTAATCTAGGTAGATATATACTAGTTAGCTATAGCCCCCAACTAACCAGTTCTGAACTTGTAAAGTTCCATTATGCTCTTCATGGCCGAGGAAAACAAGCAGGCCTACTTGAAAAGACTCATAGTACAAAGATTGCGAATTCTGTTATTCTTGCCCCAAAAGCTCATGCAAAGGAAGTTGCCCATTTCCTTGCTATTTGGAAATGCCTTACTAAAACAAAAGAGATTATTCTTAACCCAACAAGGGAAAAAGATCTCCGCAAGACAGCGAAAAACCTTGTTTCCAAGCGTAGAGATGTTTCAGATGTTATTCTGATAGATGCTAGTCAGATATCTAAAACAGCCAAGTCGTCACCCGTTGTTTGTCTTTTAACTCACTCAAAGACCCCTCAACGATTAGTTCAATCATTTCAAGAAGAGATTGGAATCCCAGTTATTTATGTTCAAGCAGATCAATTATTCACTCCTAAATATTCTACACTCGTAGATGCCCTTAAACAAGGTACGAGCCTTATACAGTTTTCTTTAGAAAAGAAACCCGGTAAAGAAACAAAACTTGCCCCAAAGACTTTGTTTGTTTATTCTACAAAGCACCTGAAAGGCTCGGATAAAGTCCGCTTCCACTATGCACTTCGTGGTAGGGGACAGCAAAAGGGAATACTAGAATTTACTCGTAGCGAGTTCTTCGATAAATCCGTAATCATTGCATCTAGCAAGAGCGCTCGAGCTATGCGTGAATTCCTGACTCAATGGAAGTGCCAGTTTGAAGAAATGGAGGTAGCTGAAAGTGCGTAAGAAGTTTGGCTTCGTCACAGCGAGAAAGCTCTCTTATCTAGAGACATCTCTGCAGAGACACTTAGCCAAACGGGAAGAAGTAGTAAGGAGCTTAAACGAGCTAAACGCAGCATTAACTGCTGGTTTGATTGATCAAGAGCATTACTTGGAGCACAGATACGCCCTGTTTGATGGTCAGAGCGAGGACCAATGGGAAGCAGAGCACAGTGCTAGAGTAAAGCAACTTGAAGAAACAATCGGCGGTTTGAAGCACGAACATGCACGTACAGACTTCAAAGATAGTGCTAAGAAGGCGTTAACGTTCGTTGTAGTAGCATTAATGATAGTGGCAGCACTCGCAGGTATACCAATACAACCACAAATTACTGGATTAGCTTCAGATAGTGGTGGATTCCAGTCTGAAGCAAACATTACAGCATACTTTGCTGTAGCAATGTCTGGTAATATGTCTGATGGTATATCTTATGGTACAATCAGTGCTGATACGAACAGTAATAATGCTACGGACAACTACAATGATGGTAGTAGTGGCTCCACGATGTACATGGCAGTATCTTCAGATTCCAATGTGCCAGTAGACTTATGTGTAAAGGCAGACGGTAACCTGACTAGCACCGACTCTGAAGTAGACCTAAATCTAGCTAATATGGTTTGGGACAGCGATACATCAACAGATGCTGATACACCATCACTAGCGAGCGCTGTAGCAATGACAAACTCTTACGCAAACACAGAAACAAATGTAGCTGGCGGAAGTAATGCATACCACAGATTCTGGTTAACTGTACCAATTGGACAACCAGGTGGAACATATAACAATACAGTATCATTTGGATCAGTTCAAACGGGCCAAAGTTGTTAATTTCTAATCACCGACTTAGAAATGTTTTTATATGACTAGTTGATTATATATATTAATGGCAATAGACATTAAGGATAGAAAGACCCACTTAATTATCCTCGGAATTATAATTATTATTGCAGTTTACTTTTTATATTCTCCACTGGGATCAGTACCAAATAGCGAACCACAAGAATCTGAAGATGAGGCTCGTGTTAACTTTGAAATAATACCTCAAAATAATGTTGATCCTTCAGATACAGATAATATAGAGGAAAATAATGATGAGACGAGCTAGAAAATCAAAAACAGGATTAAGTATAAGAAATTTTAATGTTTCTAATGAATTACTAGCAGTTTTACTTGTTGTAGCAATTGGTTTATCAGTAATAAACTTATATGCACCATTGGATGTTAGCGGTTTCGCAACTTCTGAGGAAAACGCAACAGCAGCAGTCGAGATTTTAGCAGTTACTGCAATTAACTGGACAGAGAACTCCATTGATTGGGGTGCGGGAGCTGTAGCTACGGGAATGCAGAATGCAACACTAAATAGTTCCGGTGCTTTAGGTAATGTTACTGAAGGTAACTGGTCTAATAACAATGGTAGTCTATTCCTTGAGAACATTGGCGGAGACGATGTTACTTTGACATTACAAGCTGATCAAGGCGCAGATGCACTAATCGGTGGAACTTCACCAACATTTATGTGGCAAGCAGCAGATTCTGAATCAACGTCATGTATTGAAATTAATTGGTCAGACTTTACCGAAGTATCTAATAGTACTGCAGACTTATTCTGTAACCCATTAAATTCGTCAGATAGCCAAGATATGGTTACATTGGACTTTTACATAAGAATTCCTTCTGATGCAACACAAACTGGAGCAAGAACTGCCGTAATAACTGCAATAGGAACCTCTGTTTAAACGAACAGTGGTTTTATTTTGTTTACATTTCTATTTTTATATTTAGGGTAAATTATAAATAGTTCTTTTATGTATTCTATTATGCGATCAAAACTAATTATCTTGTTACTATTCGCTTTCTTATTATCTTTACAATCTGCTGAAGCAATTGGTCTTGCACACGGCCCATTAAGACACGACTTTGAACCCGGTAAAGAGATTGAAGTTTCATTTAGAGTTGTAGCTTATGATAATCCAAATAATGTTAATATTCAATTAGGTGGGGATTTATTAGAATATGGTAAAATGACTAACATAGACGATTCTTTGAGTTTTACAGTGACTCTCACTCTACCTGATGAGCATTTAGAACCAGGAGAACACATGTTGACGGTTATGGCTCACGAATCTTCTGATGCTGTGGGTTCCATTGGTGTTGATACAAAAGTAGTTAATCCCATACGTATTTTTGTTCCATATGAGGGAAAATATCTGCGAGTAGAGTCTTTTGGAGCAAGAGATGTTGCTGTCGGTGAATATGGTCATTTTAATATTAAAGTTAAGAGTTTAGGTGAAAGTAGAATAAATTCAGTTCAAGCTCAAATTGATATATATGATAATTCAACAGATGAATTAGTTAAAACCATACACACAAATACAATTTCACTAGTCTCTGGCGGTAGTGGGGAATTAATTGCTAATTGGAATGATTTACCAGATAAAAGTGGTATATACCGCGCAGAAGCTACAATTAATTTTGATGATAAATCAATGAAACGAGAGCAGAACTTCCATATTGGAGAGTTGCTTGTAGAAATATCTGGTTTTTCAGAACAGTTAGAACAATTAAAAGCAGCACCATTTGATGTAACTGTAGAAAGTAAATGGAATTCTGATCTTAAATCAGTATATGCGAGTATAATTATTGACGGTACTGAATTTAAATCATACCCTACAGATTTGCCACCATGGCAGTCACATAATGTTACCGCGTATATCGATGCATCTGAGCTAGAAATCGGTGAAAGTTACCCAGTTAATATAACTATTCATTATGCTGACAAAACAAGTAATGTAGAAGGTAATGTTGAAGTAATTCCTCCAGAAGATAGTGTTGATTTTAGACTTAATTCAACCAATGTAACGTATTTATTTATTGCTATAGCTCTTATAGTCGCGATTTATACATTACACAAACTAAACATTAATATAAGCATAAAAAAGAAGAAGTAAATGGGTTACAAGATTCCGTTTAGTGTGTTTATTATTACTTTTATTGTAGTTATGTTACTCGGTTTATATATGCCGACACTTGTTTCTGATTACAGTTGGCAAGAAACCCAAGCATTACAACCTTCGGATGGCGGTGCATCTGAGGGTCAACTTAGTTTTGAAATTATACCTAATCAAAATCAAGCAGAAAATATAGATATTATTGAGGAAAATGGTACAAGTTAGTTTAAAGAAAGCAATTTTTTTGTTAGTAATAACATACATAGTTTGCTTTAGCATAAGCACAATTTACACAAATGCAAGGACTACTTATATTGTGTATGATTCTAGTCTGATTGTAGGTGACCACGTGGGTTTTGATCTTAATAGTAGTGCATTAACGTTTGGTATGATTGGGCTATCTGGAACAGCAGAACGCGGAGTTATAATTAATAACAATAATAGTTTTAGTCAAAGAGTTAAGATATATACTCGAGGGAATATTTCACAGTTTTTGCTTGTTAGTCAAAATAATCTTATTGTACCACCAAATACTGAAAAACAAGTTGATTTTATTGCAAGTATACCTGCAGATATAGAATTTGGTCAATATAGTGGACAAGTTAGAGTTAAGATAAATTGAAACCATTTAGTAATGAGTTCTGTTCTCGCTACACGAAAAGTATAAATGTATCCAATACTTAGACACTATATGAAGCAAGTATCAAAGACGATGCTAGCCATATTGCTAGTTGTATATATCGTATTCCTATCTGGAAAGCTCTATAGTGATATGGATGAGCATTTCCCTACTGGACGTGTTTATATCTATCAACCAGAAGATAATGCTACAATTAATCTTTACATTAATGCGGCCCCGATTCAAACTAATACTATACCAAACATTGAATGGTACAAGGGATTTGATTATGTTGGCATGGATTTAGATAATTATTTTAATGATACGCCGGGTGAAACTCTTAGTTATACTGTTACAGAAACCCCCTACATTACAACAACTATTGATTCAAACAACGTTGTTACCTTCTCACCAACTTATGATACTTGGACAGGTATGGAAACTACAAATGTAACTGCTACAGATAATTATGGTTATGGAACAACGAGTAATAATTTTAATATGACTGTTATTAATTATGCTGGAGGAGACTCACCAACCAGCGGGGGTGGCGGTTCAGGATTTTCCGGTGCAAAAGAAATAACATTTTGTGAAGATGTATGGTCTTGTGGTGATTGGGGTAAATGTGTAATACAACCAGGATCATATACCGGTATTCAAACAAGAGCTTGTGAGGAACTAACTACGTGTGGTACAACAACAAACAAACCATCTGAAACCCAAACTTGTTCAATACCCGTAGTTGCTTTACCACAAGTTCCAGCGTTTATTGAAGAAGCACTTGTACCAATTGTTAAAGAAGTGTCACATAGACCTGTGCTTGGAATTGTGTTTGTATTAGGAATTGTATTTGGAGTAGAGGCTCTTATCTTCGCTTATCAACACAAGAAAAAAGAAACACGTATAAAATACGATATTAAAAATGACAAATAGAAAGAATCAAGCTTTCATTAAAGAAATTATGCCTACATTGATATTTACGACTTTAATATTGCTTATTGTTGTATTTGCTAGTTTCTTTTATTATGTGTGTAGTTTACCTGCGGGATGTCAATACAATTGGCATTTTTTGGCATTTTTTGGCATTAGTTTTGCTTTATTTGTTATTATGTTACGAGTGGAAAAACAGAGAGTTAAAGCATTTTTGCGTATTATTTTCTTACCAGAATATAGAAAGAGCTCAAGAATTGATTTACCGTTGGATGAACAATTAGTTGAGTTACATTACTTAAATCATAATTTCAATAGTTTGGAAATTAAAGAAGTTATAGATAAATTCTGTCTTACTTTCAAAGAGATGGTTGGCACGATTGTAGGGTATTCAGCCAATGCTTCTTATGAGGATCTTATACTTCATGTGGATTATGCTAATATAAATCCTAAGTTAAAGAAAGATCTAACAAAAATATTGAAGTTTCTTAGAGTTTTACGTTATAAAGATGCAGACGTTAGTAAATCTGAAATAAAATCTTTTATTAAATATGCGGCAGATTTGGGAGAAAAATTTAATCGACGAATACCGGATAGACCCAAAACATCAAAGAACTTTATTGATAATACTTTATCGAAACACTCAAATGCTATTGGCATTTTGTTTATTTTCATTGTTTTATTTAGTGGAATGTATTTAACTGGTAGTAATATTTCGGGATTTTCGTTTACAACTACTGAAGGAACTGGTGGAAGCGTTACTATACATACAATCATTGATCAGACAGTTGTTGAAGGTCATACTAATTCTATACTTGTTACAGCAAATGACTCAGATTCAGAAGAGTTGATATTTGATATTGGTGAGAATGATCCATCATGGGTAACTATTACTACAACTAGTAATACTACAACTGGTGGCGCAAATGCAATTGCTAATTTAAGTTTCTTGCCACCATCAACGGGAGCAGTGGCAAATAATTATGAAGTTACTGTAACTGCTAGATCACAAGATAATGATGCGGCAGCCGAGGCAATATACATTAATGTAACTGACAATACTGCTCCAACACAGGACACCCCTGTTCCAAATATGACTTGGCCAGAAGCAGTTGTGAATGATACATTTGATTTAGATGATTATTTTAGTGATACTGACGGGGATCATAATTCACCACACCAATTAAATTATACTTATTCAGGAAATACCAATATAACAATCGCTATAGTCGCTGGTGCAGTAACACTGACCCCCGATACTGATTGGTATGGTGCTGAAACTATAACTTTTACAGCTAGCGACGGTATTGATACAACAGACTCAAATCCAGTTATAATGAATGTTACAAATGTATATGATGCTTTAACTTTAGTTAATGCTTCTATTGTACCATTCTCAGCTAATAATGTCTCTAATTTAACCTGTCTTTGGTATGTTACTGATCCTGATTTGGAAGCTAATATAACTGTTGATAATTATTGGTATGAGTGGAATGGAAGCGATTTCGTAGATGTAATAACTGAATCAAATATTGCTTGTTCGGTTAATGCTGAATGTACTGGTTCAATACAGATAAATGATACTGCTACATTAATTGATGAAATATGGAATTGTACTGTAAATGCTTCAGACCAAACTACAGTCGTTACTGATTCAGCTACAATAACAATTGCTTCATCACCACCAGATGTAATTAATCTTTCAGTTAATTCTGATCCATATAATCGAACAATTGTGACTAATGATGCAGATTTTAATATAAGTTGGTCTGACTTGGACAGCGGAAGTGTTGCAGTATATGTTTGTAATTCTAGTACAGTTAATGTAACTACAGGGTGTGATGATACACAAATCTGTTATGTAAATTATACTACTACAACTGATGTTAATTGTAGTTACACTACAAATACTTCAGATAACGCAACAATAAGTGTATGGGTTTTTGCTTGTGATGATTACGTATGTTCGGCAGGTAATGAGTCTACATTTTATACCAATCGACCACCGGTTATGAATTATACAACTTTTAATCTTAGTACAAATGAAGTAGTTGGTGTTTGTACGGGTAATTATAGTGATGCTTCATTTACAAATGAGAAAACTATTCTGAAATTTAATATAAGTGATTATTATGATTGGAATATGGTCAATACAACCAATGCTAGCCTCATGATTGATGTTCAGACCGTTGGCGCTAATTGGAGTAATTCTTTAACTATTGCACAAGTTATAAACCAAACATGGTTAGAATCCACATTTTCAGAAGATTTGGGAGTTTTAGTTGAAAATAATACTGCTAATTTTACTACGGTTAATGACACGGGCCAGTATGATTTATTAATATCTGATTTAGTACAGTCAACATATAAAAACAATCATACAAATCTTAGTTTAATATTATATCATCCAAGTACCAGTGGTATGATTAATGAAAGTCGTAATTCAACTGGTTTCTTAGGCGCAGGTGATAATGATACTAGTAGTGATTATGGTAATATTCTCTTTTCTAATGAGACTTACTTATCCGCTAATGTTACTCGATTAATATCGGATTATACTTGGAATATGAATACAATACTTGTAGGACCCGATTTAGATGATTACTTTATTGATCCAGATGGATATACTATGACTTATACGTTCGGTAATAGTACAGATTCAAGTTTATCTATATCTATTAATAATGATACTAATGTTGTTACATTTACCCCTACAAGTAATTGGTATGGTTCTACAAGCGCAATATTTATTGCAACAGATGGTGCTGGTGAAGAAATGACTAGTAATACTCTTGCATTGACTGTAGAATATGTTGATAGCACCACTGAAACTCCAACAAGTAGCAGTAGCAGTAGCAGTTCAGATATTGAAAGCGTATCACTAAAAGTTCGGGCCAGTGATATGGATTTAGATCCAACAGATAGCCAAAAACAAACAATCATAATTGAAAATGATGGAGATGTAGATATATCTAGTATTGCAGTAGATATTAATGCACCGGATATTGATGGTCTTACAGTTGTTTTAGTATCGTCTTCTATAACGTCATTAAAAACAGCAACTAATGCAACAGTTACATTAACTGCTGAGAGTGAATCTGTAGCATCTGGAGAATATAATATATCAATAATAGCCAGTTCTGATAGCCCCAAACCTGTTTCAGATACAGAGAACTTTATGATTGAGATAGTTCAGTATAATGCTACGATATTAACTAAAATTAATTTTGTTGAAGACTTGTTTAGAACAAATCAAGAATGTTTAGAGTTAATGGAGCACTTAACTACGGCTAAAGCACTATATAATCAAGGTCAATTAGCTAAAGCAAACCAATTCTTAGATGAATATATAGCTGAGTGTCATGATCGTATTGCGAGTGATAAATTCTCACCAAAACTAACTAATCCGGAAACCTATGTAAGTCTCTTTGCAAATAATCGGATTTTATTGATAATTGGATTAGCAATAATAAGTGCACTATATATTGTATCACTTCGAATGAATAAAAGTTAAGTCAAAAGATATATATCTAAATATTGTACTTAGCTAATAATTTTCTCAATGCCGCGAAAATTATATATAATCGAAACTATATGTTAAATATGCTAGATTGGTTAGCTGACTTGATATTTGTTAATATGGATATACTCTTAATTATAGCAATTTTTGCAGTTATTTTTTGGGTTTATTTGTATATATCACATTATAGTGACTGGTTCCAGAACATATTTAAGAAAAAATCGAGCTGTAAATTTGATGCTAGTTTAGTTGATTATTACAAGGCGCGAGTCGATTATTTACTTAAGAATTTCTCAAAGGTTGATAGTAAAGAACTTCTTGTTGAAATGGATATGATTGTTAGATATTATTTATCCACCCTTCGCGGTATATCAATCTCACCAGGCGATACTGCTGAGGATATAGCTTCAAGAGTTAAGAAAGACCAAAAGACTGCAGTTTTGATAGAGTTGCTTCGACGGTTTGAAGTTATGAAGCATAAATCTAATGTTTCTTCAGAACAGAGACTTGAAAGTTATTTGAAATTTATGAATGCATTATTTAATCATAAAAGTGCTACTTTAGATTTAACTGATAAAACTGAAGATAAGAAAGAAGAAACTAAGGAATAGTTTTTAGTGTTGTACCCATTATAACCCATTCTATAAAGAACAAAGTTAAAATTGCTAGAAGCAAATAACGTGTTAAATCAATAGCATATTTACCAATTGTTGTTTGCTGTTCTTTCTTGAATACAGCACTTAGACCTGCAGCACTTTTAACTTGATGATATTCGCCACCAGTTTCATTAGCAATCCTCTTTAAAGTTTCATCATCTAAGGATGATCCCAAACGTTCTTCAGGGATTAGAGGATCTTTTACAACACCAATACCAATTGTGTTAACTTGCAAAAAATTAGCCTGCGCATATTCTATAGCAAAATCAACATCTACACCAACATTACTTTGACCATCAGTTATTAAATACATAATTTTGGCATTCTTGCTCTCATAAAGAAGATTAGTAGCAGTTACAATAGATTCACCAATACTTGTACCGGGTACATCACTAATATTCAGATTCTCAACTATGTTTCTTACTTCACCCAATTTATAAGTTGGTGCAGAGTGCACAAAAGTACTTCCTGCAAAAGTTATTGGTGCAACGCGAGATTTTGCTCCATCTTCATTTAATATATCTAAGAAAAACATCTCAGCGTCTTTAGCAGCATCAAACCGCGTAGGTAATACATCTTCACTTAACATGGAACTTGATGCGTCAAGTGCTAGAACATAATCTGCGTTGTTGATTTCAGTTTCATAAGTATAAGAAGTACCAGCCATAGCAAATGAAAATAGTATTATTATGGTTATACGAAATATTAACCAAACCACATTTTTTGGGTGACCGAGTTTTTCATTCACTCGCCGCATAGCCTCAAAATTTGAGAATAATATGGCGCGTTTTTTTGATCGATGTAAACTAACTGCGTGAGAGAATATTACAATTGGTACTAATAACATGAATATTAGAAACTCTGGACGTTCAAACATTAACATTTTTTTCGTATATTAACCTCCTAAAGTTTTGTAGTAAATCTACATTCGTATATAACTTCTTAATATCAGCATTCGAATTCATAAAGTCTTTGGTAACCTTTATTTCTTGTTGCGACGCTGTACTTTCATACTCTGCAGCGATTCTATGTGTATCTATTAATATTGTTTCATTTGTTTCTGGATGTTTAAACCAAACATGACCACCTTTTGGAACTTTTTTATCTAATATGTCTCGAATCATAACACCTTTGACGCGACATTGTAATGCTAAAAGTTCTATTGTCTTTTTGTTACTCTCATTGAAATTAATAAAATCAGATAGAAATATAACAACACTCTCGCGCTTGACCATTGAATGAATTATTGGAATTGTTTTGTTTATGTCACTTTTGTGACCAAAAACTGTTGGTTTTAATAGAGTATGCTTTATTTTATCAAATTGTATCATACCTGAACCCGGTTTTACTGCCCCCCGAATTATATCATCATATAATACCGCACCAACATTTAAACCCATCATAAGAGCTAAGTAACTAAGACCTAAAGCAATTTCTAAAGCATATTCTACTTTAAGCTTATTGATTGAGCCATATAACATATTTGCACCACAATCAACGACAATAATAATTTCTGCTTCTCTTTCAATTAATGTTTCTTTGACAATAAGTTCCCCCCTTCTTATTGATGCTTTCCAATCAATTGTTTTTGGAGTATCTTGTGGTGTATATTCTCTATAATCAAAAAATTCTATTGTTTCAGATCCTAAGAATTTACTTTCATATTGATGAAGAAAACTTACCATACCCCTTTTTGTAAGTTCTAAACTAGCTATACTTTTAATAATGTTATCAGTATTAATTTTTAGCGATCGCATATTTAAGGTAATGGTACTTTATCAAGTATCTCTTTGATAATCTGATCGGGTGTGATTTTATTTGCTATACCTTCATAATTTATTTTGATTCTATGTCTAAGTACATCATAAGCTATATCCTTGATGTGTTGTGGCAAAACAAAAGAATGGTTGTGGAAAACAGCATTTGCTTTACCTCCGATATATAAACCAATAGAACCTCTTGGACTAGAACCATATTCTATATATTTACCTGACGGTAAGTTATATTTATCAGGATATCTAGTAGCATCAATAACCTTTACTATATATTTTTTAATTGCTGTACTCACTTCTACTTCCTTAACTACTTCTTGTATTTTTAGTAAGGTTTTAATATCTAAAATAGGTTTAATATTAAAATCATAAAAGTCTTGCGTAGTTGTGTTTCTGTCTAAGACTATCTCTTCAGATTGTATATCTGGGTAAGTTATGTCGGATTTAAACAAGAATCTATCTTTTTGTGCTGCAGGTAACTCATAAGTACCAGATTCTTCAATTGGGTTCTGTGTAGCAAATACTATGAAGGGACGTTCTAACGGGTAGGTCTTTTTACCAATCGTTACTTGTTTCTCCTGCATTGCTTCTAAAAGCGCAGACTGAACCTTTGGTGATGCTCGATTAATCTCATCAGCTAATACAAAGTTTGTGAATACAGGACCTTTAATTATTTCAGACCCTTCTTTAGTTTTTTTCTGACCAGCCATTGCAGCAAAGGCAGTTGCTAATGTAGTCATACCCGTGATATCTGTAGGCATAATATCCGGTGTAAATTGAATTCGATTAAATTTACAAGCATTAAGTTCAGCTAAGGTTTTTACTAACAGTGTTTTAGCTAAACCCGGTTTTCCTTCTAATAATGTGTGACCATCACAAACCATTGATAAAATAACAATTTTCAGAGCATGTTCTTGCCCCACGACAACCTTCCCAAGTTCTGTGAAGATTTGCTGTAGTAATTTACTTGTTTCTTGAATTTGCTTATTGGTGTGACTAATAACCATACTTAGATATGCTTAAGATTGTATATATAACTTTCGAGTATGTTTTGATAATTCTTTTAAACCCTCTACTTGTTGCCTAATATGGTTACAATATGCGGAATTGATGAAGCTGGAAGAGGACCAGTACTTGGACCAATGGTACTTGCGGGCGTAGTAATATCTGAAGATAGACTTCCGGAATTAGTGAAACTTGGTGTTAAAGATTCAAAACTTATTGCTCCAAAAAAACGCGAAGAATTATACAAAAAAATAATAGACCTTGTGGATAATTACACAATTATCGAAGTTTCACCAAATCAAATTGACCAAAAAAACGAAAGCGGTACAAATCTTAATCAATTAGAAGCTATCAAAATTGCACAAATTCTTAATAAATTAAAGCCAGATAAGGCTATTTTGGATTCTCCGGAACCTACTGCAGCAAAGTTTGGAGTAATGGTAAACAAACTACTCAATGGACAAGATATAGAGATTATTTCGGAACATAAAGCGGATATGAATTATCCTGTTTGTTCTGCAGCGTCAATTTTAGCTAAAGTGGCGCGTGATAGGTCTATCAAAAAAATAGAACAAGAAATTGGATATAAAATCGGCTCAGGTTATCCTGCAGACCCAAATACAAAACATTTTTTACAAAACCATTACTCAGATGATAAGCATATACAGTATATACGAACTTGTTGGTCCACATATCAGAAATTAAATGGAACAAAATTACAAAGTAACCTTAAGAATTGGTAATTATTTTTTATTAAGTAAATATTGTGCTAGTGATGCAAAAAAGAAAGCACCCACAAATATACCCATATAAACACCGGCATTATAACTCCATGTATACGTTAAAACGCCTAGGGCCATAAGAACATTTTCTCCAATTATATCAAACATTGCAAACAGAGCAGCAAGTCGTAGGATGTAAGATTCTTTATTAAATTTATTGTAAAGATGTAAACCTAGAGCAAATGTTAAAAACATAAAATCTCGAGCAAAGAATAAATAACCAATTCCGAATAATATTAGATACCATTCGAATCTACCGTTTTCATTCATAACCCATTGCTTAAAGTTTTGATGCTGATATAATATTGCGATTAATAACGCACCCAAACCATAGGCTAAAATTGTTAGATAAGGCACACCAGATACACCGCTAATATTAGACCAATGCCAACTGTTTTTACTAATACCAATTATTTCAATAACTAATCCGAATAAACCGCCAAAAATTCCCAATATAATCAGAGTTCGTTTATTTTTTTGTTTTATAATAAGCGCAAGAGTAATTAATAATATTACGAGCATTGCGATGCTATAGAAATCTAGCATAAGATAATACAAATTCATTATTTAAAACCATAACGCTTATAATATCTTTTTCTTAGTCATACTATGTTAGGTGAGTATCCCGACGTACTGTAATAGGATTTCTGATCTAGCAAGAAGTTTTTTATGTGTTGACATATTAGGTGATTTATATGGGAATTAGCTTGAATAAAAGAATAAGTACAGAAAAAGTCCAAAATCAAAAAGTGGGTACAGAAGTGATTTTAGCGGGCTGGGTTCAGGATATAAGAGTATTAGGAAAACTGGCCTTTGCCAAACTTAGAGATCGCGATAGTGATATTCAACTTGTATTTTTTCCAGATAAGTTCAAGAAATTTAATGATTTAAAGAAAATAACTCGTGAGTCAGTAGTTGCAGTTAGAGGTAAAATACAGGAATCTAAGTTGAAAGCGGGTGGAAATGAAGTAATTGCTACAGAATTGGATGTACTTTCTTTAGCACATACGCCCCTCCCAATAGAATTCTTGGGAAAAGGAATTGAAACTGAGCTTAGCAAAAGATTAGATTCACGATTTTTAGATTTGAGAAACCCAAAAATTGCAGCAATATTCCGAATTAGAGAAAAGGCAGTAGTTGCAATTCGTGAATTTTTCGATCAAGAAGGTTTTATTGAGGTACATACACCAAAAATATCTGGCGCCGGTGCTGAAGGTGGATCAACTTTATTTGGATTTAATTATTTTGGCAAAACTGCTTATCTAAATCAGAGCCAACAATTATACAAACAGCTTATGATGGCTTGTGGATTTGAAAAAATATTTGAAATAGGATCAAGTTTCAGAGCTGAAAAAAGCCATACAATGCGACATCTTACAGAGTTTACACAACTAGATTGTGAAATGTCTTTCATTGATTCTGAAGAGGATGTTTTAGATGTTCAAGAACGACTGTTGAAATATATTTTAGATTATATTGGTAAAAATTGTAAGAAAGAATTAGCGTTAATTGATAAAGAATTAATTAAACTTAAATTACCATTACCAAGAGTTAGTCATGAAGAAGCAATTAAATTAATACAAAAATCTGGAATAAATTTAAAACAAGGTGAAGATATTGGAACTACTGAAGAAAAAGCATTGGGTGAACAGGTTCTTAAGAAATATAACAGTCATGCATTCTTTATAACAAAATTCCCTTGGAAATTAGATGTTTGTAAATTCTATTGGATGCGCGATGGTAAATATGGTCGTGGTGCAGATTTTGAATTTATGGGTCAGGAATTAACATCTGGTGGACAGCGAGAACACCGTTACGATATTCTTGTAAAACAAATAATTGAGAAAGGATTAAAGCCGAAATCTTTCAAATCATATTTAGAACCGTTTAAATATGGTATGCCACCACACGGCGGCTTTGGTTGGGGTATAGATAGACTACTTAGTTATATGCTTGATATCGAGAACATAAGAGAAGTTGTCTTGTTCCCACGCGATCCAGAGAGGATACACCCATAATAGTTATATACAACCCGCGTTTTGTATTGATATGGTTCAGACTTATGTAAATAGCTTGCATATGCGCGGGTTTAAGTCATTTAATAATAAAGTATCTCTTGAGTTAGGACCGGGTCTGAATTGTGTTGTTGGTCCAAATGGCAGTGGTAAATCAAACATATTAGATTCTATTTGTTTTGTTCTAGGTCGAATGTCAACAAAATCTATTCGTGCAGAGAATGTTCAAGATCTTATACACAAAAAGAAAGATAAACATGTTGGATCTGCAGATGTAGTTTTCCGTTTAGATAATACTGCTAAAGTCTTCCCTATAGATTCAAAGTTTATAGAAATCGTTCGTCGCATAACTGGTGAAGGTCAAACAAAATATTATATTAATGGTAAAAGAGCTAGTAGACGACAAGTCATTGAACTACTATCTATAGCTAAAATTTCGCCCGAAGGTCACAATATTATACTTCAAGGAGATATTGATAAATTTATTTCAATGTCGCCAAATGAAAAGCGCCAGATTATCGAAGAAATCGCGGGGATATCTATTTATGAAATGAAGAAGCAAGATGCTCTACGCGAATTGGGTAAGGTTGAAGAAAAATTAAAAGAAGCGAGTATAGTTCTTACTGAAAAAGAATCATATTTGAACGGTTTAGAAGCTGAAAAGAAACAAGCTGAAAAGTATAGATCATTTAACAATGAATTAGAAAGTGCTAAAGCAACCGAATTAAAATTGCGCACAGATGCAATAAATAAAAAACGCGCGGAAATTGATAATAAGTTTGATAAATTGCAGAATATCAAAAAGAAATTTCAGAAAGATGTTGATGAAGCAGATAAAAAAATTGATTTCTTGCGCGATAAAATACATGATATTGAAGAAAAGATTGAGCGCAAAGGTGGTGAAGATCAGTTAGATTTGGAACACAACATATCCGATCTTAAGATTGCAATTGAAAGTTCTAATAATTTAATTCTGAGTTCTAAAAATGAAATTCGGCGCATTAATCAACGAAAGAACCAATTAGATCAAAATTTGAAAGATATCAATCAGAAGATTGCGGAAAAACAAAAAGATTTAGCAGTGTATAACAAAGAAAAACAGCAGCTTTTGAGTAAAGAACAAAGTTTAACGCGGGGAGCAGTTAGTTCTGCACGCAGTTTAGATGAATTAGATATACTACTTGAAAAGAAGAACGATGATATTGATAATCTTAAATTCATTCGTGAAGAAATAACAAAAAAGATACACTCTATTGATGCTGATGCAAAATTGTTTGATTATAAATTACAAGAAATTAATCAGAAACTTACAACTATTCATGATAAACAAGATCAGATAAAAGCAATTAGTAAAGGTAAAGATATTTACAAAAAGTTAGTACAAGAAGTCAGTAAAATATCGAATGAAGATTCACAATTTGCAATTAGAATTGCAGACTTGCGGAGTAAAGTTAATATCAAAGAAGAAGTAATTGCAAAACTACGTATTGATACTAAAGAAACACAAGATTTGTTGATGCGTGACCGTGCTATATCACAAATAATTAGTTCCAAAAAATCTATTGGCGGAATTATTGGAACCGTCGCACAATTAGGTAATTCGAAAAGAGAATTTCAACAAGCCTTAGGTGTTGCAGCGGGTGGTCGTATGAAGAACCTTGTAGTGGAAAATGAGAATGTTGCTATAAAGTGTTTAGATGTTCTTAAGCGAACCAAATCCGGCGTTGCAACAATGTTGCCATTGACAAAATTAAATATTCGAGATAATTCATCTTTAGCAAGACAATTTGCTAATCAATCAGGAGTTTATGGTTTAGCATCTGATTTAATTGCGTGTGATGTAAAATATAAGGGTGTGTTCAAACATGTTTTTAGAGATACAATAATTGTGGAAGATACGGGTGTTGCTAAATCTATGGGTATTGGTCAATATAATATGGTTACCTTAGATGGTGATGTATTCTCATCGGGTGGAGCAATCACGGGTGGTTTCAGAAGAAAATCAGGTATAAAATTTTCTGAGCGAGATATTATGGCCAGATTAGATAAAGAAACTGGTGAGCTTTCTGCATTAAGAAAAGAATTACACCGATCAGAAAAAGAACGCACAGAATTACAAGAAAAGTTATTACAGATAAGAAGAGAGAAAGCAGAACTTGAAGGTCGTATAGAATCAGTTGATGATAAAGAATTAGATTATACTTCTATTGTAAAAGAACAGAAAGATATTTTGTCAAAGCGTAAACAAATTGAAGATGAGAAAAATAAGCTTGCACAAGATGATAACAAAACACAGCAAAAGATTGAGAAACTTACAATTGAGAAAAATGCACTTTCATCTAAGATTAAAGATTTACGCTTTGGAAAGAGTAGTGCAGAATTAAAACAAATCGAATCCAAACATCGAGATGTTGATTCAAAGATTGCTACAGTTCAAGCAGTTTTAGATAACTCATTACTTCCAGAAAAAGAAAATATAAACAAACTTTTGATACACCTTGCTAAAGAGCAACAAGAGTTTGATAATCAAATTAATGCTGAAGAGCGTAATACTACGGCGAATAAAAAACAGTTAGAATCCAAACAAAAAGAAGAGAAAGAATTCTATGGATCATTAAAGATTTTGTTTAATGGGAAGAAAAAGTATGCAGATTTAATGGAGAACGAAGAAGATACGTTACGTAAATTGAATGAGAATTTGATGGGCGATAATGAAGAACGTAATGCATTATCTATTGCAAAAGCTAAAATCGAAGCAGAATTAACCGCAATAACTGAAGAGTTTGAGCCATATAAAAATGCAAAGACTTTACAGTATCTTAAGAATCCATCACAATCAAAACAGCGACAAAACGAACTTAAAATTAAAATTGAGAATTTAGGTAGTGTAAATATGCGTGCTTTAGAAATATATGAGTCAGTTAAGAAAGAGCACGATAATCTAACTTGGCGAGTTGAGAAACTTGGAAAAGAGCGGGGATCAGTTATGAGTATTATGGATCAAATAGAATATCGAAAGAAAGAATCCTTTATGACTACATTTAATGGTGTAAATCAGCACTTCCAGAATTTGTTTGAGAAAGTATCTGATAAAATGCGTGCCAGATTATTATTAGAAAATGAACAAAGCCCATTTGAAGGTGGTATTGTTATAAGAGTTAATGATCAAAATGAAAAAGGTATGTATCTTGGTTCGCTTTCAGGTGGTGAAAAGACACTTGTGGCATTGGCATTTATATTCGCAGTACAAGAGCACAATCCTGCACCGTTCTACTTGTTAGATGAGATTGATGCAGCGTTAGATAAAGTTAATTCCCAAAAAGTTGCAGATTTACTAAAGGAATATAGTAAGAAAGCACAAGTCATTATTATTTCACACAACGATTCTATAATATCTGCAGCAGACAACTTGTATGGTATTTGGATGAATAAACAGGGGGAGAGCTTCATAAATAGCTTGAAGATATGAAACCACATAACAAAATATACAACATGATTTTTGAAGAAGATGACCTTAAATGGCAGACGATTATTTATGAAATGATTCGTACGGGCAAAGTTGACCCATGGGATATTGATATATCAATGTTTTCGCGTGAGTATCTAAAAATGATGGAGCAATTAAAAGAATTAAACTTTCGTATCTCTGGTAAAGTTGTTCTTTCAGCAGCAATTTTGTTACGTATGAAAACTAATCGATTGGGTTTGCAAGAATTCCTTGGTATGATTGCAGAGCCGGAAGAAGAAGTTGATATTGAACCGGGTTTAGATGATTTTGATAATGAACCAACTGCAATGGAGCAACAAATTGAAGGTTTAGCTAATCATATCAAACATAATACTAAGAAGAGAATAATTTTAGATCCACGTCTGGATCGAAAGAAAGAACGTAAGGTAACAGTTTTTGAACTGATGGGCGCTCTTAAGAAAGCAATGGAAGTCGATGATCGCCGAAAGGATAGACATGCTAAAATAGATAATACTAATCAACCGTCTAAGGATTTCAAAGTCAAGAAGTTTGATATTTTAGGAAAGATGAAGAAAGTATATAATCGTCTTATTTTTTTTGTGAAAAAACGCGGAAGCAATACGGTAGAGTTTTCACAAATTGTTCCAAGCAATACAAAGAAAGATATTATATGGACGTTTGTACCATTATTACATCTAGCTAATGAAGGTAAAGTAACTCTTATGCAAGATAAACCATTTGGTAAGATACATGTTGAACTAAAAGATCAAGGAGGTAGGGCTAAATGACAAAAGAACTAAAGTCAAAAATAGAAGCAGTACTTTTCTGCATGCCCGAGGGAGTAGATACTAAGAAGCTTGCTAAGTTATGTGGCATGGGCTCGACCGGACATGTTAAAGGTGTACTTAAGGAGATGCAAGAATATTATGATAAAGAACACCGCGGTGTTTCTCTGGTTTACAAAGATGAACTTTGGCGTTTTGCAGTTAAGGATGCACATACTTCTTTAGTTAAGGAAGCCGCGAAACCAGAGATCGAGAAAGCAGTTCTTGAGACTCTGGCATTTATTGCTTATAAGAAAAACGCGCGTCAGAGTGATGTTGTTAAGACTAGATCTAACAAAGCATATGATCATATTAAACAATTAGAATCTGAAGGGTTTATTGAAGCTAAGAAGAAAGGTAAGACTCGCATGTTATCACCAACCAAAAAATTCTATGATTACTTTAGTTTAAAAGAAGGCGAAGACCTTAATCCGGATCATGTGGCGGAATAGGTGATACATATTTTCTGGTGATATAATTGCTTATAAATCTTCATATAGTAAATGATATTAATTTATGTTTTTTAGTATAATATGGCAAAAGTGCTCACTAGTTTGGAATTATCAGTAATCGTACAGGAAGTTCGACAGCTAGCGGGTACTAAAGTGAGTAAAATACATCAACCCGACTCACGAACCCTGTTGATTAAATTCTTCAAAACGGGCGGTATAAAATATAATCTCAAAATAAACTCAGGTATTGGTATGTATTTAACTTCCTATGAGACTGAAAATCCATTGACTCCGAACGGTTTTTGTTTATTTCTAAGAAAATACCTAAATAACGCTAAGTTACTGGATATTAAACAAAATAATCTGGAGCGTATAATTGAGTTCCATTTCGATACTAAAGACGGGCTTAGAATATTGATTTGTGAATTATTTAGTAAAGGAAATTTCATATTAACTGACGCAACTTACAAAATCATAAATTGTGCTTCAATTCAGAAATGGAAAGACCGAACAGTTAAACGTGGCGAAGTATATCAATATCCGCCGACATCGTTCAATTTATTTTCATTGACAAAAACTGTTTTGCAGCAATATCTCGCTAAGTATCCACAGCATGAGATTGTAAGGCTTATCGCAACATTGGGTTTGGGAGGAATTTATGCTGAAGAAGTTTGTATTCTAGCTAAAATTAAGAAAAATAACATTGTTCAAATGCTAAAACCTGCAGAATTGGATAAAGTTTATGTTGCAATATCAAAACTTATTGATAATTTTAAATCTCGTCCACATCCACAAGTGATATATGAAGAGGATAAACCGGTTGATGCAACACCATTCAAATTGAGCTTTTTTAATGATAAAGAAAGTAAGGATGCTGAAAGTTTTAATCAAGCAGTTGATATTTTGTATACTACAGCTAAAGTTAAACAAAAGAGTAGTAAGAATTTAGAGATATATGAGCGAGAAAAACACAGACTTGAGAATATATACAACGCTCAAAAGCAGAGTTGTGATGATTATGAACAAGATTATCGCCAGAACCAGAAACTTGCTGAATTAATATATAACAGCTACCAGACCATAAGTCAGATATTTTCAAAGATTAAACAAGCAGTAGATGCGGGACATGATTGGTATGAAGTTTACCAAGTTTTACAAAGAGAAAAAGATCAAGGTATATATGAAGCAAATCTTGTTAAGGAAATAAAGCCTGAGACTCGTCAAATAATTATCGCATTAGACCAAGATATTGCCTTAGATTTAACAAAATCTTTAGAGCAAAATGCTAGTGATTTTTATGATCAGGCAAAGCGTGCTAAATCTAAATTAGAAAGTGCACAGCAAATTATTTATAAAACTCAACAAGAACTCAATAAATTAGAACGTACTAATGCTACTGAACAGCAAGTAGTGGATGATACTGCGCCAAAACTAGTTGAGAAAAAGAAGCAAGAGTGGTTTGAGAAGTTCCGTTGGTTTAAAACGAGTTCGGGTTTGTTAGCTGTGGGTGGAAGAGATGCCACCTCTAATGATATTATTGTTAAGAAACATACTGAAGTTAATGATTTTGTGTTCCATACAGAGATTTCAGGTTCACCGTTTTTTATTCTGAAAGATGGAAAAACTAAAGCAACAGAACAAGATTTAGAAGAAGTGGCTAAGGCCACAGCAGCATATTCTAGTGCTTGGAAGCTGGGTGCTGGTGCAACGGATGTATATTATGTTAAGCCCGAGCAAGTGACTAAAGATGCACAATCTGGTGAATACCTAAGTAAAGGTGCATTTATGATTAGAGGTAAGAAGAATTACTTCCGAAATGTTGAGCTTGCAGCTGCAGTTGGTATTGATAAAGAAGGCCGAGCTATGGGTGGTCCGCGGACTGCGGTAATAAAGCATTGCGGTCAATATGTAACTATAAAACAGGGGTCTTTGAAGAAGTCAGATATAGCAAAACAAATATCACATAAGTTAAGTTATGCTGATGTGGATGGAGTGATGAGAACTTTACCTAATGGCGAAATGCAAATAATTACGGTTTAACGTCTGCGTTTTCGTTTAGTTTTACGTTTTATTGGTCTTTTCTTTTTGGTTGTGATTGGTTTAATCCAATAGAATATAACTAATAATGCAATTAGAGAAGATATGAATAAAATAATGCCGTTTAATTGGGAATAAACTATTCTAGGAGCATATAAGCAATCATCCGGACAGATATATTCTTCTGATCCAATACATACACCATCACCACAACCCGTTAAACAATCTACCGCACAGTTACCAATACTTTCATCATTTTCACAAATATTGTTACCACAAAAACTTGATGAAGAGTACATCATACCAGTTATACTTTGATCAGGATTTATAGAAAAAGCAGTTAGTATTAGAATAACTATTAATAGAAAACCTATTTGTAAATTATTTAATTCTCGCATTACTTCTTCCTTGGTTTAATACGTTTCTTGGGAACAATTGGTTTTATCTGATCAATGGTTGTGAATGCTTGTTCAATGAGACCACTTTCCCAACCAACCTTTAGTAAGCTGTTTTTTATTTTTTGTTTAGATTCGTTTGCATCTAATCGGCTTTTTATATATAATCTAATTCGTTCGACATCTGAATGAGGATTATATGCATGTTTAAAATTCCTTATGCGTCGAGTAGCAAAATTAAATTTACCAGATTTTCCATAGAATAATAATATTAATCCACATACTACCAGTATACCTAATAAAAAACCAGTAGTTGTTGATACTTCAACACCACCGATATCTGTTGCATGTCCCGTAATACCGCTAGATGAAATTAAAGGTACGCCAATACTCAATAATACTAGCGTTACTAATAATGGTCCATAGTGATTACTTTCTATCATTTTAACGAGCCTTTAAGCGAACAGTCCTAAAACAAGTAATATGATCGCAATTAACCAAAACAGCTCTCTCTCTTCTTTATTTAAATTTCCTGTTGGCATTTAATATCTAAGTGTAGAACATATATATAATTTTTGTATGAACAAAAATTCAGTTATAAATAAATTTTAGATAATAGTGCACGGGCCAGGGTTCGAACCTGGGTAGGCACTAAGCCACTGGATTACTAAGAATCACCAACCTCAATGTTCTTTTGGGTTGGAAGACCTTTCTTACAAGAAAGGGATTCCCTTGAGTCCAGCCCGTTTGACCACTCCGGCACCCGTGCGAAATATGACTAACTAGCTTGAAAATAATTTAAAAAACTATTGAAAATACAATTATTCTACTTTTTGCAAGTCAGCGCGAAGTTTTGTTAAATTTCGTTTTAATTCATCTAGAGCAGCATCTTTTTTTCCAACAGCACGTACATTTGGTCTTTTAGCAACAGATGTTGTAGTTTTACGTGGTCGTCCTCTACCGCGTTTCGATGGTGCGGCCTTTACAATTTCAGGCATTCTTTGAGGTCTTCCTGCAGATACTTTTCTTGAATGTGGTCGTGGTGCTGGTTGTATTGGTTCTAATTCATCACCACATAAGAAATTATTTAGTGCATGAACTTCAGGTACTAACATATTAGATGTATCGCTAGCTCTTTTCAATACATTACTTTTCTCAATCATCAGTTCTTTGATAACATTAGTCTGGTTCAATGCATCTAAAAGTTCATAGTTTAATGACTTTAATTGTTCTTGTATATCATGCATACCATCAAGTTGAATAAACTCTCTTAGTTTTGGCATGTAAAACAAATCAATTAAGCTTTAAATAATTTATTACAAACAACAATTGTTTGTAATCCCGCAAAGTATAAATTTGTCATATTAATCTTTATATTATATGCGTCTGTGGTCTAATGGTATGATACAAGCTTCCCACAGTTTTCTTTCCAAGAAACCGGGTAAAGAAACGTTCGCTTGTTGCGAACTCGGCTTCGCCGAATGGAAAAAGCTTGTGACAGGGGTTCGATTCCCCTCAGTCGCACTAAAATGACAATAAAAGAAGATTTTGAAAAATTAGCAGATCCTGAAAGAGCAAAGCACTCACAACGTTATTTTAAAACTGGCAAAGGCGAATATGGTGAAGGTGATGTCTTTCTAGGAATGACTATGCCTCAGCAACGCACACTTGCTAAGAAATATGTAGGCCTTTCGTTAGATCAGATTCAAGAGTTATTAGATAGTAAGATACATGAATACCGGATGGTTGCATTAGTTATTCTTACTCTTCAATATAAGAAGGAACCGAAAGAAATCTTTGATTTTTATCTAAAAAACACGCAACGTATCAATAATTGGGATTTAGTAGATGTATCTTCATATAAGATTGTTGGCGATTATTTATTAGACAAAGACCGAATGATCCTTTATGATTTAGCTAAGTCAAGCGATCTTTGGGCGAAGCGTATATCGATTATATCAACATTTAGATTTATTCAAGAGAATCAGTTTGAAGATTCAATAAAAATAGCAGAAATACTTCTACATGATAATCACGATCTCATACACAAAGCAGTTGGTTGGATGTTGCGCGAAGTGGGTAAGAAAGATAAAGCCGTTTTAGAGCAGTTTTTGAGTAAATACTCAAAAGAGATGCCTCGGACAATGTTAAGATACTCAATTGAACGATTTAGTCCTGAAGAACGGGCTCACTATATGAAAAAGTAACGCAAATTGAGTATTAATTTGCGAAACAGATTGCATCAGTAAGCTTTTTAAGTTGGTTTTAAGCATATTTGTTACGGACCCATGGTCTAGTGGTATGACGTCGCCTTGACGTGGCGGAGGTCCCCAGTTCGATCCTGGGTGGGTCCACTAAAATCCCTTTCTTCAAAAGAAAGGTCTTTTAACCCCAAAGAACAGTTGAAAGAAAACTACTTTTAGGTTGAAATTAAAAAATTCTAAAAAATAAAAAAGAAATTATTCTTCATCTACACCAGGTAATTTATGATTTACTTCTTCAATTTTGACTTTTGCTTCACTCAATAGCTTATTCCAGCTTTCAATTATATCATTCTCTTTGGTTCTAATATCTTTTATTTTGCTAATTGAGGTTTGTAAATCATTGATCCGATCTTCCATGTTATGTACAGTCTTAACTATATCTTTGTATTTATTTAATTGCACAAAGACTTTGGCTTTCCTTCTTGATGCGCCTTCTGGAATTGGTGCCATATTAATGCCTTTTGGAGATAAATCATCAACTCGTATTCTTTTTGGAGGAAGCGTTGGTTCTAAATCTGGTAATGATTCATTAATATCAAAATCATCGTCTGGCAAGTCATCAACCTTTTTAGGTAGATGGGGCAATTCAGGCATTTTTGGTATTGGTAAAGGAATCTTATGTTCTTGTTGTGGTGGCGCCATCATCTTTGGTAATGGTGGAAGATCTCTTGCCCCTCCAGGAGGTAGTTTAGGCATTGGTGGTAATGGAGGTAAGTCCATAGTATTACGGCCTACGCCTGGTGGCGGAAGAGGAGGAAGTGATGGATCATCCGGCATGTATGGTAGATTATGCATATCGTCATCCTTTTTCTTGAATCTATCTAACAAACCCATTTTTTCACCTAATTAAAAATAACGAATACACCTTTTAATAATTTCTTCACCCCACCCTAGTTAGAACACTTTTTATGTTTTTGTTACTTAGTATAACTAATATGAAAGAAGCGTTGTTCTGGAGACCCTTTCACGATAATACTGTTCAATGTAGACTATGCCCACGTATTTGTGCTATAAAAATAAATGAATTCGGTAAGTGTGGTGCTCGACAAAATTGTGATGGTAAATTGATTTCTAGAGTTTATGGTAAGCCTGTAGCAATTCATGTAGATCCAATAGAAAAAAAGCCATTATATCATTTCTTACCTGGTTCAAAAATACTATCTTTAGGTACCGTTGGATGTAATTTACACTGTCTTCATTGTCAAAATGCAGATATATCTCAAACACGTAGTGATGAAGTTCAAGGTAAAATACTCGACCCCGAAGAAGTAATTCAAATGGCTAAGAAAAACAACTGTGATTCAATTGCTTATACTTACAACGAACCAACTATATTTTATGAATATATGTTAGATATTGCAAAACTTGCGTACAAATCTGGTTTACATAATGTTATGGTATCTAATGGTTATATTAATCCCGAGCCATTATCAAAGCTTTTACCGCATATGGATGCTGTAAATATTGATCTTAAATCAATTCAAGATAAGTTTTACAAAGATATTTGTGATGTAAGTATTGCACCAGTTTTAGCAACATTAAGAGCGATTTACAAAAAGAAAGTACATTTGGAAGTCACAAATTTGATTATACCAACACTGAATGATAAACCCGAAGATATCAAAAAATTATGTGAATGGGTAAAAACCAATTTAGGAGTTGAAGTTCCATTACATTTTTCTGCATTTCATCCAACGTATAAAATGTTGGATAAACCCCAAACTGGATTAAGAACTCTGCGTGACGCATATGATATTGCGCATAAAATTGGTTTAAAACATATTTATTTAGGTAATGTTTTGGATCCCGCACATAATACTACGCGTTGTTCTAAGTGTGATGAATTAGTCATTCGTCGCAGCGGTTATGAGATTATTGAGAATAAACTTAAAGGAGTTGCTTGCAAATGTGGAAAAAGATTGTATGGGTTTTATTGATATTAATTATGCCCCAGATTAGTGCTCTACAAATAACTGAAATAATGTATAATCCTTCTGGCGGCGATGAAGGTTATGAATGGGTGGAAGTATATAATAACGGCGAATCAACTGACTTTTGTGAGTATAAATTTTACGAGGCCGAGACAAACCACAAACTCAATGCAGGTTCATGTAATTTTGATGCAGGCGAATATGTAATTATTGCAGATGTTTTGGATAATTTGAATTTTGATGCTAATATTTTTGATTCATCGTGGCAATCACTCTCAAATACGGGAGAGACTCTATGTATTCGCGATTCTGAAAAGAATGATATTGATTGTGTGACTTACTCTTCAGAGTTGGGTGCAAAAGGGGATGATATGTCATTACAAAGAGTTAATGATATTTGGTGTTCGGGAACACCTACACCCGGGAATACTAATTCTTGTTCGAATACACCGTCAATTATCGAAGAAGAGACTGTAGATGAGAATATACAAGAACCAAAACAAGAAATTGTGATAGAAGAGAAACCAATTGTTGAGAAAAGTATTGTAGTTATTCCAGATAAACACGACGAACTGATTAAAGAGTTAGAAGATCAAATTGATAACTTAGAATTAGAAGTTATTGAATTACGGGCTACTCCGCCCGTATCTGGTGAAGTAGTATGGACAGCAAGAGAATCTAAAAGTGCTGAGGTTTCAACCATAATGTTGCTTGGAGTGTCGATACTCTTAAATGTTTTACTAATTATATACACGTGGAAAAAATGAAATTAATGAAAGAATCAGAAGTCCAGCCGTTAATAAAAGAAGGATGGATTAGAGTTAAAGGTGTATTTGAAATAGCAGGTTTTCCTGAAGAACATATTAATAAAACTATCAAACTACTTGCAGAGAAACTCCAAAAAGAAAAAATAAAAGTTATTGAACAGAAAATTCACGCAGCCAAAACAGTTAGTGACAAAATGTTTGCATCATTTATTGAGATGGAATTTTTAGTAACTTCTTTGAGTCAGATTCTTGGTATAATTTATGATTATCTCCCATCATCAATAGAAATCATTGAACCACATGATCCAATATCAGATGATCCATTAGCAATGACTGAATTAATGAACGATTTGATTGCAAGATTGCATAAATATAGTCAAACCATCCAAGGTCTGAGTGCTCAGAACAATATACTAAAACAACAATTAAAACAAAAAAAGTAATGATGGATTAACTTGGTAAAATCATTACTCTTATTCTGTTTTCTAAAGGAGTTGATAATATCTTACATAAATCTCCTGCAGTGACATTTGAAAATTCTAAACAACTTACTGTAACGTTAGTGCCACGTTCATTAATTGTACAATATTCTGGTACATTAACTTCAACAGAATCCACTCCCTTTGAGCGTCCGACAACTTCACCTGCATAGAATCCAAGACCCATTGTTATTATTATACTCGCCGCGAATATTACGAGCAGCTTATACATTGTAATCTCATACTTCAATTCGTTATTCTTCTTCTCCTTCGTTTTCGCCATTTTCTTCCTCCTTAATTTCTTTCTTTTTAGATTTAATTACTACAGTACTTTGTAAGAACTGCATAACATGAAATGGATTTAATCTATAACGTGTTTCTTTACCATCACCTTCTTTATGAATTAGACCACGTTCTTCAAGATCTTTAACTTTTTTTGATGTAAAAGACTTGTCAGTATCTAAAACTTTAGCAAGATCTTTATTGCGATCTTTACCCATAGATATTGCTGTAATAATTTTTAGATCTTTGACAAATTTGTCAGATCTAACTTCGTCTTTATCCATGTTTAGAAGCTTACGTATATCTATTTAAACTTTCGTAAACTCGAGTATTATATTTGTAACTTCTTAGTGAAAAAACAGTATACCGTGGCCAGATGACCATAATACTTTTAAACATCCAACCGAATTTTTATTCAATGATGTATCGATGACGGTGAACCTACGGTTTACAGGATGATACTCTATAAAAAAGGTGAAAAAATTATGCAAGAAAAATTTGTTTTAAAAGCAAGAAATGCCGTAAAAAGAGCAGTAGCGATTTCTACTAGTGCATTAATGCTTGGGATGACAATGACAGCAGCCGCCGCTTACGACTTAGGCGATTATCCAGCACCATTCGTTGAGGATGGTCAGTGGAGTAGTCTTATTGTAGTAGGTACTGGTGGAACAAACGCCGCAGGTTTGGCAGCAGACCTTGCCGGAGCAGTTGACATTGCAGCAAGATTGGCTCAAGAATCTGTAAGTACAGCCGGTGGAGCAGTAACAATTGAGGGCGCAAAGACCAAAGATTTAGCAATTGGTGTAACCCTTGTTGATTCAAGTACAGGTTTTGCAACAGCTTTAGATGATGATGACATAGCAGGATTAAGTGATTCCAGTTTATCTTTAGATAATGGATCCGTATCCGATACATATGATTACCATGAAGAAATTAGAATGGACCAGGGATTAGCAACAAACATTTCTTTAGAGACCGGTCTTACATATACAAATAAAGATCAGGACTTTTTAGAGACAGTATTTTTAGCAGTTCCAAGACAGGGAGTCGAATATCGATTCGCATTTGATGAAGACTTAGTAGCAGGAAATTTAATTTCCGATTCTTCAACTACATATCCAATCGAAATATCATTCCTTGGACAGAACTTAAAGCTTACTGGCGCAGGTTCAGATGGTGACGATATTACAGCCGAAATTGGAACAGAATATTTCCTTAATATTGGAGATACTGTAACTGTTGACGACCACATAGTTGAATTAACTCGTGTAGGTAGTTCCTCAGCAATCGTTGATTGTGATGGTACAACATACACCATATCTGCAACATCAAAGACAACATGTACTGGTGTTAAAGTTAAAGTTAATGACTTCTTTGATACAACAGATCCAACACAGGGAGCAGCAAACTTATTGATTGGTGCAGACACAACAAAGAGTTACGATAATGGAGACGCATTTATCGGTGAAAACAAAGACGATCCTGATTGGGTTTGGAGATTATCTGGATTAAACGAAACAGGTAAAGCAAGCATTATATTAGGTGTAACCTATGATAATGTAATTGATGACCCAACAGATAATGCCCCAATAGTTGGTGACGCAGGAATCTGTTTACCAAACGACTATGGTTGTGTAGCATTAGATAGTTATACAAAGACCGATTACAAGAAATATACTATTGAAGTAACAACTGGTGAACAACTTTACCACGCATATGGTGACACAACTGCAGGAATTAGTTCTGCTAAATGTATTCACTTACACGGTGATGGTGGAGATAAGAACGCATTCTTAGTTGGTACAACATATACAGATGACTTATGTCTATACAATGACGGTCCAAGTGTTGATATATATACAAAAGACCACGACCACGCAAATAAGTATGTTAATGCTTCAACCGCAATTGGTGCACTTGCAGCAGATGCTACAGATGTACAGACAAACGATACAGTATCTATTAGATATAAAGATTCAACAATAACTATAGATTCTATTGTTATGAATGCATCAACAAATGTCGATAATATGACTTTGATATTTGATGAGCAGGCAGACGACCTTGGTACAGGACAGAACTTAAATGTATTCTTCGACATAAATGCAGCAGCATTTGAATATTTAGGTAGTTCTGACGGTGATACTGTTACCGCAAGAGACGTACATTATAACAATACAGATATTTCTGGTTGGAAAGAGAACACACGAACACAAAAGGGAATTATTATTTATGACCCAGACTCCTCAAGTTCATCTGACAAGCTAGAATTAGATGTACCATCTGACATAAACGACTTTAAGGTAAACATCGTTGTATCGGGTCCAAGCACAACTACAACAACAACCGTTGGTAGTAATGTAAACGTAAATTCAATCGCAGGTGTCAATTTAGTTGCTCTAGATACAGAAGTAACTGACAAGACAAGCAAAGCATTGATCTTAGTTGGTGGTCCAGCAGTTAACGCATTATCTGCAGAAGCACTTGGCGTACCATACCCAAGTTACGGAGCAGATTCAACCATTCCAACAGAAAAGGGATTGATTAAGATTGTCGAAGACGCTTTCGGTGGAACAAACGTAGCATTAGTAGTCGCTGGATGGGAAGCAGCCAATACTCGAGACGCAGCAAACGTATTGAAGGACTTCACAACCTACGCAGCTGATTTAGCCGGTATGACAGAGGTCGCCGTAACAGGTACAACTGTTACAGCAGTTCCAACTGTAGCCGCTGAACCAGAAGCACCAGCAGACGACGCCGCAGCTGACGACGGTACAGAATAAGGGGCCTAGCCCTTTTTTTCTTTATTTTTTTTCTTAACTTTTTAGCATTTTAGCACAATAATATTTATAAGTCGTAGTAGCAAAGCAGTTAAATGAAAAAACTAAATCAGACAAAACTATTCAGTTTGTTTATAGTTATGGTTATGGTCGGTTCTATCTTTTTGTATGCATTTGCGGGACAAGAAAATGATGAAGAAGAAGATCTGCCAGAAAATGCAATAACTGTTGGCGAATATACGTTTTATGAAACTCGTGAAGGTCATTATGGAATATTTTTAGAAACCAACACTGGAGTGGATATACCGGTTTTATTTAGGCTTGATCCAAGAGCTGCAGGGGATATACACTTAGATAATCAAAGTGTTGATATAATTAAGGCATCCCAGAAATTATATTTTACATATGATCCAAATCAAGAGAATATGATGCGTATGGCACCAAAACTTAAAGTTGCGATGGCACAATTAAGTAGAATGGTACCTTTGGTTGCTCCAAATGTTATACCTGTTGCTGCGCAAACTGCAGATATACCAAACAGTACTGATGATGACTTTATACCAATAAAAAACTGTGTTGATACAACAACTACAACAACTGTAGTCCTTTTTGAGATTGCTGATAAAAATCAGATTGTATTTGAGGATAATTGCGTTAAATTACAAGCTATAAATGAGGACGCTTTAATCAATGTGTCAGATAAATTGGGTATGAATTTGGTTAATATTAATGTGTAGTTGATAAATATGTTAATTAGTCATGCAATTGCTTATGCTGCTTCGTATTTGAGTCTATTTGTAATGCTGTTGTTTATGTTATCTTTCTTTGAAAGACCCATACGACCTAAAGACCCAAAGATCTGGCCTAAAGCCACAGTTGTAATACCTGCATACAACGAAGAAAAGACGTTAGCAAAAACTATTGAATCTGTTCTTAATTTAGATTACCCGCGTAATAAATTAGAAATAATTGTAGTTGATGATGGTAGTACAGACAGCACACTGAAAATTGCTAAAAGATATATTTCTAAAGGAGTGAAAGTTATTCACAAGAAAAACGGTGGTAAGGGTTCTGCTTTGAATTTAGCGATTAAACGTTCAACTGGCGAATTTATTGGTGGTTTAGACGCAGATTCTTTTGTTCATCCCAAAGCGTTGAAATATATTATAGCACACTTTGATGATTCTAAAATAATGGCAGTAACTCCCGCCCTTAAAATATACAAACCGAAAACATTTTGGCAATTCTTGCAACATGCTGAGTATCTGTTTGGAGTATTTAATCGAAAAGCATTTGCTGTTTTAGATGCAATACATGTTACACCCGGACCATTTACAATATATCGGCGTTGGTTCTTTGATAAGTATGGTGGTTATGATGAAAATAATATTACCGAAGATATTGAGATTGCATTAAGAATACAACGTAATAATTATCGTATTGAGAACGCAGTTAATGCTAATGTTTATACTGTATCACCGAGAACATTTGGGGAGTTATTTAAACAACGAATTCGATGGTATTTAGGATTTATTGAGAACTGTGTAACTTATCGTGATTTATTTAGCCTTAAATATGGTTTAATGGGCATATTCATACTACCAATGTCCTTTATTTCCGTAGGTATTATGATATTCTTTTCTTTCTACCAACTTTGGTCACAATATCGAGGTCTTAGCTGGATTGGGAGTCTTCCATTGGTTAATTATCATGCTTCGCAATTTATTAGGATTCCAACAGAGAGTTTTCCAGTAGTTCAAGCATCGTTCTACTATTTATTAGGAGTATTTTTATTGTTATCTGGTTTGATGCTATTCTGGGCAAATAAATATTCTGAAGATACACATAAATTAAATATATTAAGTTACGTTGTGTATTTCTTTATATATTTCTTGATGTTTTCATTATGGTGGCTTGGAGCATTTGCTTACAAATTATTTGGTAGAAATTTGCATTTTGGTGGAGTTAAGTGGAATAATTCCATAATCACTAAACTGTTTAATAATTTACCAAAAAGAATTTAAAAGCAAGATAGCAACAGCTTTATGCGAAGTAGATTGAGCATGACGAAATTATTGGCTGTTTTTGCTACTACTACTTTGATTTTTATTGTTGGAATTTTTGCAGGACAATATATTGCTTCGATGCAAATTTCTGATCTACAAGAAGTTCAAAGAGAGCTCCAGTTACAATCAAACGGTATTGATATTAAATATTCTTTGCTGTCTGAAAACCCATGTTTTGCTTTAAGTTCAGAGAATGTTAATGAAGAACTGTATTTTATTAGTGATATGCTTATAGATATGGAGCGAGCATATGGAAAAAATGATTTCGAGGTCTTAAAGCTCGTTGAAGAGTATTCTTTGCTCGAGATCCGCCACTATATGATTCAGCAGAGAGCAAAAGAGACTTGTGAAAGTGATAAGAATCTTATACTTTATTTTTATTCCAACGAGGGATGTGATGAATGCGTTCAACAAGGTTACGTTCTTACTTTCTTACGTCAAAAATACTTAGACTCAATGAATGTTTATTCCTTTAATGTTAATATAAACAATCCCGCAATTAATACATTCAAGGAAATAAATGCGGTTCAATCACCTACATCTATACCAATTGTTGTAATTAATGGCGAAACGTATTATGGTTTACACGATGCAGATGAAATCGAAGCCAAATTAAATAAATAATTGTCGTATTAATTCTGTTGCGTAAGATCCTTTTTGTAATTCAAAACTGAGATCAATAACATCTTTCTTAACCTTCTTTTTCATATTTGTGGGTTTTACAATTGTATCTCTCTCAGTACCAAACATTTCTAATTCAGGCATACGTGGAATCTTAATAGGGTCTATTGCTAGCTTTTTTGGTAATTCTTTGAGTTTTAATACTTCATTATTCCATATTCTAGATTGATACGCGCTTATGAATAAACGTCTAGTGGGTTTTGGTATAGATCTTAATGCTCCACCAAAGTCAGTAGGTACACGTATTAACCAATTTAGAACCGCTTTTTCAAGACCTAAAAAGTCAGGACATTTGTTGATTATTTTCTTCCAATCACCCCAATTTTTAATAGCGAATTTACCAAATTCTTGAGCGCGTTCATTGTTTCCATGCTCAGTTATGAAACGTTTTGTAGCTTCTTCAAGATTACCGTTTATAATCGCGTTACCTATTTTAGCATTATCTCCTGCACCAAATCGTTGTTCTCCAAACAAGTTCAAAAAACCATTTTTCTTCAAGATTTTAAAATTCTTTTCGAATTTTTCAAGTTCATAAGGTTCAACCTCACGTATAATGATTTTAAATTTATTTCCTTCAAGATTTCCGAGGTTTATGCGTTCATCGCCTTTACCTAAGACCGTTAGTTCCATGTCTTTAATATAAATATTATCAATTTGCTCGGGTTCAATTTCCCATGCTGAGCAAACTTGTGTTGTTATAGCGAATTTATCTTTATTTCCTGCAAACCCAATCCTTTTTTTAGAAACTCGTAATCTTCTAGCGATTTGTTGCATAGCGCGTTGAGTAGTCCAATTATTTTTCTTTAATTGAAAATAAGTATACTCACCTTTCTTTTTAGGTTTAATAGTAGATATTTCATCAACAATAAAATCTTCAGGACTTTGTTTTATTTTCATTAGTTTGCAAATAAATTAATTCCTTGTATGAGACCCATTCCAATAGCTAGCGTGGTTATACCTGCAATAAGTACTCCTAAGGCGATTACTAAGAATGCTTTTTTCTTATTCATATTGAGTAATACTGCAACAAGTGCGCCAGTCCAAGAACCAGTGAATGGAGCAGGTATTGCTACAAAAAGCAAGAGGGCAAGTTCTTCCCATCGTTCAAACTTTTTTCGATCTTTTTCGATCTTTGCGTAAACCCTTTTTCCGAAAAGTTTTTTGGCTAAATTTAGGAAACCACCCTTTTTTAGAACCCAAAAAATGATTGGTACAGTTAATATGTTGGCCCCAACGCCAATTAAGAAAACCAGAGGTATATTTAGACCCATACCTAGCCCGTATAATATTGCTCCACGAGTCTCAGAAATAGGTAATAACCCCAGAATAAGTACAATAAGGTATTCCTTAAGCATTAGCTAGATAACGTAATGCTTTTAAATGCCTTTTTGTTCGGATTAGTGAAATGGCAACTGAAAGAAGATGCACATCCTGTAATGCAAATCTAGTAAATGATCTAGAATCTACTAGCTTTAAATGCCCTGCGTGTAGCACGGAAGAGGTCTTCCGATGCGGAAAATGCCGAAAGTTAGGCACATTATATACATGTAAATGTGGTTTTCAAGGCCCGTGATTTTGAGGTTAATATGGCACAAATTATTGTAATATTGGAGGAATTTGCTGATTTCCAGCAAAACTGAAAATGGCAAAAGTTATTGTTAAAGTTAAGATAATGCCAACATCACCCGATGTTGATTTATCAACAATTGAAGCAGATATAAAAGCAGTATTGGACAAGGATGAAAGTCAATTTCATGTAGCAACCAAAATTCCAATCGCTTTCGGACTTAGCTCTTTAGAGGTAGTATTCCTTAGAGAAGAGAGCAAAGGTAATACGGACGATATAGAAGAAGCTTTCAGTAAGTTGAAAGGTGTTGAGTCTGTAGACGTTATAGATGTTCGAAGAGAATTCGGTTAAACGCAGTATAGCGTTTCTATTTTTTATAAATAGTTAGCTTTTTAAAGCAGTTTTACTGAGTAGTAATACTGATGTAACATGGAAGTAGCAGTACTAAAAAAAATGAATGAGGGCGTTTTTCGTCCAAAGAAGTTAGAAACTAGCTCAGAGATCAAAAGTGTTAACTTTAAAGATATAATTCTATGTTCAAAATCATGCGACGGAACTTATCATCGAGTAAATTCTGATGTCGCAGAGATTCTTTCTGAAAATAAAACCAGCTTATCAAACGGTGGTTTTCAGAAAGTTATTAATCAATTTTTTGATGAAGATACACATGGTCAACGATTTATCGTTTACCCAAATAAAGATAAAGCATTTCTTATAGGTAACCTGTTTTTTGGACTGAAAAAACTATCAAAATTACAGTGATTTTCAAGAAACAAATAATTTTAAATCAAGTCTTTTTATTAGTATTATGGGTGTTCCATTCAAAGATATCGTTGTGCGAAAACCAATCTCTTTAGATGATCTTAAGGGAAAAACCGTTGCAATTGATACGTATAATATGCTTTATCAATTTCTTTCAGCTATTCGGCAGTATGATGGTACGCCTTTGAAGGATAGTAAGGGTAATATTACATCACATTTGAATGGGCTATTTTATAGAACGTTGAGACTTTTACAAGCTGGTGTCCGTCCGTGTTTTGTTTTTGATGGTGATGCTCCCGAATTAAAGTCTGAAACTCAAGAAGCAAGAATTAAGGTAAAAGTTGCTGCTCGAGAGAAATATGAAGATGCGTTAGCTTCGGGGGATCACGAAACTGCTAAAAAATACGCACAACAAACCTCGCATCTTACATCAGATATGGTTAAAGAGGCTAAAGAGCTGATTAGTGCTATGGGTCTGCCCTGGGTACAAGCTTTAGGTGATGCTGAAGCACAAGCAGCACATATGGCTAGCAAAGGTAGAGTCTGGGCAGTTATATCCCAAGATTATGATTCTTTGTTATTTGGGGCACCGAGAGTTATCCGCAATCTTACAGTTTCTCCACGTAAAAAAGGCAGTAAAATCGTTTCACCCGAATTAATTGATCTAGCAACAATGTTAAACCAACTGAAGATAGATCTGCCAAAGTTAGTTAATGCTGCGATTCTTATTGGTACAGATTATAATGAAGGTATTAAGGGCATTGGACCAAAAACAGCGCTTAAAATAGTTCAAGAAGGACGTTTTTCTGAATATGATAATAAGGTAACTCGGCGCCAAGCAGTACAGAATATTTTCCTTAAACCACCAATAACTAATAATTATACTTTAGAATGGAAGCCAATGGACCTTGCGAAATTACGAGAAATTCTATGTGTTCGGCATGATTTTAGTGAAAAGCGCTTCAATACTGCTTTAGGTCTTAATAAAACACAAACAAACAAAGATCAAGCAAGTCTTGGAGATTTCTAATCTTCTTGGTTCTGAAATTTATCCATATTTTTGACAATTACAAATAAGAACGCTAGAATTATTATACCACATAAACCATAGAAATAAATTGCATCCATGTTATAGATATACCAACCGATTATTGCAAAGCCGATAATTGATACTAATTTATAGATAAGTACCGATCGTTCACCGCCTTCCTTTTCGAGTTCTTTTACAACAGCATTACCTTCAGCATTGATACCTGATTTGCGTATATTAAGTTGTGTTGATATCTCGTCGAAGTAAGATAAGATTGCGATTAAGGCTATGAGCAGAATGAATATCCAAAGCATATGTGAACTAGCAAACATGTAATATAAGGTTTGCGCGTGCGATATCTTTTTATGTTCTGACTTTCTTATAATAAATGCCTAAAGAATATTCTGTAGAGGAGCTTAGAAATCTTCAATATAAATTTGAAGAATTGGAGGCTTTTTTTGAAGAAGAATATCGCTGTTTAGATCCGGAATACAAAAAAGTTGCAGAAAAAGCATATAATTCAACATCATCAGTAATAGCTGATATAGCGGATACTGTGGCGTTGTCTGAGCTGACCGGTTATGAATTAGATATTGGAAGTCAAATGATATTTTATGAAGATAAATTAAAGTATTTACATTTAATTAAAACGAATTGGCAGGTTATTTTAGAGGAGTTAGGTGCTATAGAAGTTATGGTGGTTCTTCCACTAATACCTGTGAAGGGGTTACCTACAAAGCCAATATCTAACGTGCCATTAGAAGCAGTTATTAAAACCGAACCTCGAGCACCAGAAATAACTACTTAGAAAAACAGTAACTTAATTGCAGAGGCTATAACAACTAATGCGAATACAAATTTGACGAATTTATTACCTTTCTTAATTGCAGTATGTGATCCAATCCATCCACCAATGAACATACCAATTATTAACATAATTGCAATTGGAACATCAATAAGACCATTAAAGAAAAGAATTGGCATAGTTATAAGTAATCCAATAAACCAAGGTATATTATCTGTTCCATGCGCTTTTAGGAATGTAGTTTTCAAGCCATGCACAATTAATAACATTGAGAAAATACCGCCAGCCACACCAAAAAAGCCATCATAAACACCAACACCAAAGTATGCTGCGTATGTAAGCCAGGCTCGACCCTTACTAAGTATATGTTCTTTCAAACCAAATTTCGGGTTAATAAATATACTTCCTAATGCAATAATCAGTAAAATACCAACAATTTTAGAGAGTAGTTCAGCATTAATATCAATTAGTATCTTTGTGCCCACAAGCGCTCCAGCCACACCAAAAATCGTTAGAGGTATAACATGTTTATACATTATATTTTTTGATTTATGCAATTTATATGTTGAAGAAACACCATAACCAAAACAACCAAAACGGTTAGTAGCTATGGCCATATTTGCAGGAAGGCCTGCAAAAATCATAGCAGGAACGGAAATTAACCCTCCACCACCACCCGCGACTCCACCGACGAAACCAGCAGCAATACCTATACAAATAAATAATAATCCTGATATTAAATCTATCATAGTATTTTATCAACAATCTTTTCAGCTTGTTTCCTCTTGTTTTGATGTTCTGTAAGGAAAGTTGTCATGCGTTCGCAAGCGAAGTTTTTACAATCACCACACATAAGATCACCATCTACACAGTTTTTGTGTCTTTGTGCGAGTTCTTTATCATCATCAATTAATCCGAAGTTATACATTTCATAAACTTTACAAATATCGGGTTGTCCACCAAGTTGTCTTTGTTCTTCAAGAGTTTCTCGGCCACCAGTAAACGCCTTTTTCCGAATTTTATTACAAGCAATTTCGGGTTTTTCGTTTAAGTATATAATTCCTTCGGGTTCTCGTTTGGACATTTTAGGGTTTCCCGTTAATGATCCTAAGAATTTTCTATATGTAGCAGCAGGAGGTATGAACTTATGTTTTTTAGCAATATCACGAGTTAGTCTCATATGCGGATCTTGGTCAAACCCTACTGGAACAACGGTTCTAATTTTGCCGCCCTCTAGTTGTGGTTTTAGAATATCTCCGACTTGTACAAGGGCAGCATTATACAAGCGCAATTCTCGCGGACCATAAATTGCTTTCATCATGTTATTAGTAACATTATTTGAGAAAATCTGCGCAGCACGTAAAACTGTTTTGTCTTCACTCTGTCTGTAAAATATTGTTTTTTTGGGATCTAAACCTAATGCAATGCAATCCAGTATGTTATCTCGCGCAATCTTTTTTGCTTCGTCTAGTGGAAGTTCGTTATCTGCTAAGCTTTCAATATCAGCGATTCCGAAGAAAACTTTTCCACCATGTTTCTGTAAATATACTAATTCATCAACAACAAACTTTGAACCTAGATGAAAAAAATTTGATGGTTTAATCCCAGTCATTACAGCAAATTTAATTTTTTTCTTAATTGCATCTAGAATCATATCAAAATCTCTATGTCCAAAAACAATCCCGCGTCGATGCATTGGTAGCGGATCTGGAACTTCTTTTTCTAAACTTGAAAATGAAGATACTCCAAAATCTCTAAGAAGTTTATCGTAATCTTTGATTTCAGATTGACCAAAGGGATCAACCTTGTTTTCTTTACTCATATTCTTCATTACCTTGCATTTTTATTAGCTTTTCTAATTAATGTTCTTTAAAAGCTTCACCAATTTTTTGACCGATTTCTCTATAATCTGTAAATGTGGTAATAATTGGATGGAATTTATTAAAATCTGGCAGATTTCCTTTAATAAATTCCATATCAATCTTAAACGAAATAATTTCGCCGATGAAGAAACAATGGCTTCCGAGCACAAATTCCTTAACTTTTTTACATTTGAGATTTATAGAACATTCTTGGATGAATAAACCCTCCATCCTAAAGTTACATTCTTTTACCTTATCAACATCTCTTCCAGAGAATGATCCACAATAATCCACTTTTGATAGCAAATCTTTAGTAGGGATATTTACAGCAAACTCTTTAGTGTCCCGCAAAATCGAAAAGCTGTGCTTCTTAACACCAACAGCTATACCAATCATTGGAGGTTTTTCATTAACTCCATTTAGATATGTTACAGTAAGTACATTCACCTTTCCGTTTTTATCTTTACATGTTACTAAACTAACTGGCAATGGAAATACCTTCATCGTAGCCAATTCAATTGGTAATTCTATTTTCATGTTTATTTACTCTCTAACGAACACCCTCCAAAATCTTCAAGCTCGCAACCACCACATGAGTTAGGTAATAGCGCGTTCATATCTTCTATTGTATGTTGTGGGCAGTATGGCGAACCAGCACTAAAACAGTTAGTTCTTTCATAAGCTTCGCCTCTACAACCGCCTGAGCAATCGGGCAAATCCTCACAAGATTTACAATATCCTTCAATTCTCTCAACCACATCTTGGAAGAATTTTCTCTTAGAAGATTGTAGAATATCGCGTAATTGATCACCTTTGAAAATATTCCCTAAAGGCACTTGTTGACCAACACACGGAACAATTGTTCCATCGATTAAACAATGAACACCGGTTTCAGGCATGTGACACGTTTTTCCATATGCTTGTGGACTTAGATTTTCTACATTAATACCAAATTCTTCTTTATCGATTTTTTGCAGAGTTTGATAAACTTCGCGTAATTCTGTGGGAGATATATCCAACACATTACCTCGTTCGAATCTAGTGCCAGACTTTGTACATTCAATAACCTGCTCAAATCCATTCTGCTTTGCATATCGAAATACTTCATACAATTGTTCACTCTCTACAATCGGTTTTGTTATACAGCATTGGACAGCTACTTTGTCTGGTGAAAAGTACTCTTCAATATTCTCGAATGCTTTGTTTATTGTTGGTAGGGTATTTGGTACACCCATCACTACATCCTGTATTCTTGATTCTTCTTCACCATTCCCGATTACATGTCTCTGAACAGCAACCATCGCACCAGTTTCTGCAACTTTTCTAGCAAAGTCTTCATTTGCTAATCTAATTCCATTTGTAACTAAAATCAATGGATTAAAATCAAATCTCGCAGCATAAGTTAGAATATCTAAAATTTGTGGATGAACGGTTGGTTCTCCACCCAAGATATAGAATTCTCTAAATCCATTATCTTTTGCTTCTGTAACTGCTGTTTTAAATTCTTCAGCATACATATCTACATTTTCAGTAAATACTCTATTTCGCGGGTCCTCTACATAAAAACAAGTCGGACAATTCATATTACATTTATTAGTTAGATCTATTCCAAACCCAACATTATTCTTTCCTGTATCAATATTTTCTTCAAATTCTCTAAATGGCATTATTCATCACCTAGTAAATAATTAACTAGAACTAATCCTAATTCAGTAAGTTCAACAGTGCCATTGTAATCGACTAGACCTGCCTTTCGAAGCCTAGCTAACACTGCTTTGATTGTGCTTGTAGCAATATTATGTTCTTGAGAAATCTGCTTAACAACTTGATATTGAGTTAAACCGTTTTTGTCTTTAAGAGCTAGAAGAACTTGCTTAGTACGTTTTGAGATAAATACATTTAGACATGTTCCTAAGTGACCTTTGCCACCGACATTCGCCAGTCAAGTCAGACTTAACTGACGCCTCATTTATTGTTTTCATTTTGTATTTTACCTCTATTATTAGTTAATTTTCCTCTTTAAAAGCAATAGGACAAGAATATTGTCTGTATAAAATCAGTTTTCTTTTGCAACTTACTTTTCTTTTTTGAAAAGAAAAGCAGAGTGGGGTCTGAGGGATTTGAACCCCCATCAGCCGGGTTCTCACGCGAAGAGTGTTTTTCTCTTTCGCGAACGTTTCTCTTTTTTTAAAAGAGAAAGGCTCTTGGAGCCGGCTACACTGCCGGGTTATGCTAAGACCCCTAATTTGGCTATCGCTTCCAGGGATACTCACTTCCGTAGGAATGTGAGCCAACGAAAAGCTTACGCTTTTCAATGTGATCACCTAAAACGATAGATTTGGCTAGAAAGATGTTCTCAGTTTGTCCAGGGACACTCACCTTGTCTTGCCATACAAAAAGTATTTATTAGCACACTTTTAAAGTTTTTGATGAAGCGGTTCACCAAAATTCTATTATTGATGGGCATTGAAATATTAATAATGATGGCTTTTGTGAGTTTTTCACACATTTCAAGACTTATTTCAACTATAGTATTTCCACCGATTTTTGCAGTTACGCTTTATTTTTTTATTATAATTACTTTTGATTTTGAACGAAAAGGCATTAAAAAAATGGATTTTATTTATGCACTGCTGCTTGCTAGTATTGCTCTGATATCTGCGGGAGTGGGGTTCCATTATGCTGCGAATGATATTAATGATATATTTTTACCTGAACAAGATTTAGATTTACAAATTAATCAACCTATTTTGGATCGCTTAAACTTTCTAGATGAGATATTTTCGCATATGATTATGTTTATAGGAATGTTGGGTATTACTCTTTCAATGGGTTCATGGTGGTATTTGAGAAGACGTCATATTTATAAAAATAAAGTAGAAGCAGTGACTGAAGAATTAGTATTGGATTATTTTATAATCATATTCAGTAGTGTGTTAGTTGGTGCTGTGGCTTCTTTAGCATCCATGGAAGGTAATTTGCTTATATATGGTGTTATAGTATTATCGATTTTATCGATTTTTATATTTTTTAAGGTTAAGAAAGCAAAAAGAATAACTTTTCAAGATAAGGATATGTTATTGTTTTTTATAACCTTTATAGCAACATATTTTGCAGTTGCTGTAGCATATTATGTGCTTAGATTGGGTTTGTTTATATAATTCGTTTTGAATGTTGCGGAAATCTTTTTAATGGGTGTTAGTAGTTCAAGAAATGCTGACATATATGTCTTACCTTGCATTTGGATCGTTATTGCTAGCAGTTATTGCTTTAGTTTTTATTAGAAAGAAGATCGGTCGAAATGCATTTATTAAAGCAATATTTGCAGGACTATTTAGTGCTGCGTTTTATACAATTGTAGAATACCTTGGAACAAGTACCGCAAACTGGACATATTATAAATCAATATATTTGACAATTGGTTTAATGCCAATTGAGTTTACTATAACTTTTTTTGCAGCAGGAGTTGTAGCATACACTTTCCATTTGTGGGAGCATAATGATAAATTTAATCTTCTAAATATAAATTATTGGCTTTATTTAATGGCTATATTTACTACATATATATACTTACGCGGAATTGCTATACAAGATCCTTCTATGAATTTACTGATTGTATTAATACCTCTAGGTTTATGGGGTATTATAAATATAAAACGCCAAAATTTAGAGAGCGTATTTATAATCGCCAGTTTTGCTGCGATTGCAGATATAATATTAGAATTCATATTTATGTTATATGGTGAGTATACATATTTAGCAGGATTTACTTGGAATATACCTATGGATTATTTCATATCTACTTTTTTCCTTTTCGGAGTTATGGAGAAATTAGATCTATTAGATAAGGTTCTAGATAGTCGAATATTACATTTATTATTAAAGAAAACTATATACAAACGAAGAGAAAAAGTAAAAGAGTTCTTTGAGCGTCTTAAGTAGATAAAACAATATCATAAGAGTAACGATTTATTTTTGGTGAATAATATCCGCTACGTATACCTTTTATAGATTTGATTTTGTAACCCAATTTTTCAACTAACTGTTTGATTTCATTTGCACGTTGATCTACTTTATCTTCGTGTTCAAATTGGTATAGATGAATTGTTGCACCCTTTTTAGCTACAGATAAAGCTTCTTTCAAGAAATCATGTGCTCCGGAAGGTAAAACCATTATAATTCTATCAAATTTTGTTTTTAATTTTGGAACTTCGACATGTACGTCTCCGCCAATCAACGTAATTCGTTTATCTAAGTTATTTAAATTTAAATTTTCTTTGAAGTATCTAATTGCAGCGGGGTTCCATTCTATTGCGGTGATATTGATATCTGAGCGATGTTTTGCAAAGACAATAGGATATGGTCCAACACCAGCAAATAATACTAAAATGTTTTCTTTCTTCTTAATTAATTTAAGTATTCGTAAACGTTCAGAACTCATGCGTGGAGAAAAATATGCTTTATTTAAATCAGTTTTAAGCTTTACATTGGATTCTTTATGAATTGTTTCAGTTCGATTCTCACCAACCAAAACTTTAACCTTACGAATACGATATTTTCCCGAAGTTTTATTATTCTTTTTTGCGACAATGTTTATATTTTTCTTAATTCGTTTTAGTGTCCAAGCAATACTTTTTTCTAGAGGTACTAACTCATCCGGTACCTCAAAAATAGCTATATCACCAATTGATTCAAACCCACGATTCATATGTTCAGCTTTATCTGCAGGGATAATCGCTTTCAGTGCTTCCTTTAAATTCATAACACCTTTCCATTTAACTTTAGGTATATTTCTCTCTTCAATGCTACCATTGAATTTAGTGATTAGTTTACTTTTATTGAAACCCTCGTTTAATACAAGAAAAGAATATTTTCCAGATTTACCAATGACATAAATAGTATTAAGCAATTTATTTTTAACTAAGAATTTCTTTGCTTCTTGCGTTTTTTCTTTCTTAATTTTTAGACACAAAACCATATATCAGGTATGTGCTTAATAATATAAAAGTATTGAAAGTCAGAATTATGCTATTCCTTTATTTTTTCCTTTATACAGAAAACTCCAGAAACCTTTAGGTTTTTCTTGAACAGCTAAGTTTGCAGCAGCAGGGTTTTTTGCGTTCATTTTATCGATTTTTGCTTGATAATAATCATGTTTTTCAAAACCCCATTCTTTTTTTTCATCACTATGAAGCATCCTTTCTATTTTTTTCTCCTGCGATCTAATATTATTTCTAGCTCTTACTATCTGACTTTCAAGATTAGCTAAATATTTTTCTTTAATTTGAGGAGCCATATCACGTCGTTGTTTAACTTGGATTATATCTTGTTCTAGTGTAATTATCCTCTTTTTCAATCTTATAGCTTCGTTCCATACGTTTGCACCACCTTGTATAGACATCATTTCACGTCTTGTTGCTTTAATGTTCTCATCATCAGTGTAAGCCATAAAATTATAAATTGTTCAAGATATTAAAAATTTTGCATATACCAAAATATTTATAGAATAGAGTATACAATTAAAATATGCTTTACTTAATTGGCCTCGGACTTGGTTTCAAGGATTTACCAGTGAGATCTTTGGAGAATATTAAAAAATGTTCTGAAGTATATTTAGAAAATTATACATGCATACCTGGTTTCGATCTCAAACCATTTGAGAAACTTATTGGTAAGAAAGTACAGTTACTCAATCGAACCCAGGTTGAAGTTGATAAACCGTTTTTCCAAAAAGCAAAATCTAAAAAAATTGCTTTGCTCGTAAATGGTGATGTTTTATCTGCGACAACACACACTGAAATAATACAACAAGCAAAAAAACAAAAGATACCCCTCGAGATAATTCATGGACCATCAGTTCTAACTGCCGTTTCAGATACGGGACTCTCGCTTTACAAGTTTGGTAAAACCGCATCTATACCTTTTTGGCAAGATAATTTTAAACCAGAAAGTTTTTTTGATCTCCTAGAACAAAATCAAAAGATTGGTGCTCACACTTTATTTCTTCTAGATCTTAATCCACCAAAGTTTATGAAGATTCAAGAAGCAATTGATCTTCTTCTTAAAGTTGCTAAGAAGCGAAAATCAAGACTATTCACGCAAAAAACATTTTGTATTGCATGCTCACAACTGGGCACTCCTAAACAAATTATAAGAAGAGGCTCTGCCAAGGAATTAATAAACAAACGATTTGGAACACCTGCATGTTTAATTGTACCAGGAAAAATCGCAGAATATGAGGAGGAAATATAATGTGGCCGTTTAGTTATAATGACGAAGGTAAGCAAATAAAATGGTTAGAAAAAGCTTACAACAAAACACGAAGCCTCCCACAGACATTTATTGGTAATCTTCCTACAAGAATTCACAGAACTGCAGATGCTCTTCGTAATTACAAACGGATTAAATCTGCATTTAAGACTGCTGCAAAAGATATGAAGCGTCAAAGGAAGCGAGTTAAATTACAAGCAGATAAACAAAGTCACTTAAAAGAAAAAACTGCCAAGATTCTTAGATTTTCAGAAGAGAGTAAAAAAGAGAAATTTGCACATATTTTTAATTTTAGACGTGAGAAAGAAATTCTTAATGATGAATGGGGTTTGATGAAAGATGAAGCAAAAGAAATTCATAATGATATTACGATTTTACAAAAAGAGTTTAGATATGCGGAAAAACATTTGGATAAGTCCTATAAGCTTCTTCAAGAAGAGATGAAATATATGGATAAGCGAATTCTTCAATTCTTGGAGCACAAAGCAAATAGTAATATAATTGCATCTACGCAGGCGGGAAGTCATACTGATAAAGAACATATGAAGAAAGTACAAACAGCGCGGGCTAAATTCAAAGCAGCAAAGAAGCCAAAAGATTTCTTACAATTTATGAATGATAAAGAAAAAATTGAAGTTCAAAAAATATTTAATACTTATGAGGAAGTTAAAAGAAGATTAAATATTGTCCGAAAACATATTTAATTTCTGATTTTCGTTATTGAAAAATATATTTACGTTTATTAATTTTCAATTCCGCAATTGTTATCAATTGCGTTATTTCTAATGCATAGCAAGAAATATATATAAATAACTGGTACAATATATATCATAATGAATAGGAATTGGAAGTATCTAACGTTAGTATTAGTCAGTCTATACTTAGTGAGTGGGTTTGCTGCTGTTACGTATGCTGATACTTTTGAGGATGTTTTTGGTAGCGGTCGGTCAGAAGAAAAAAAGATGTGGGACTTTAGCGAAACTAATGATATTGGCGGTTATCTTGATGTAGTCTCATATTCGTTAGGTATAAAAACTATTGATTTCATGATGGCCTTTGGTGTTGTTTTTTCAGCTCTTTGGATGGGTTTAAGCATGATTGGTGGTATGGGTGGAGGCTTTAGTTCTAATGATGCAACTAAGAGTGCACAGATGGCATTTGCCGCATTTGCCGCAATTGGAACAGCTTTCTATGTTAATATGAATGACATTCCGTTTACATCCATTATTGCACCATATTCTCTTTTCTTGACGGTGATAGTTCTCGCGCTTATTATGGGTAATATGATTATCAAGCTCAAAAATGGTGAGTCTGATATGGGTATAATACTTGTAGCAGTTGGAATGTCTGCGCTAATTGGCGGAATTGGTATGAATAAATTCCTTGCAGATGCAGGTTTAGGTGGTGTTGGCGCATTCATAGCAATTATTGGTGTTATTATGTTACTTATTGGTGCTATAATAGCTATTAAGGATAAATACAAGACAAACGAGATAAAGAAAGGGAAAGCAGCGGATAAGGCTCTAGAAGATGCTAAAGTAATCAAGGATGATGAACTTAAGGACGAAGGTTTAATTCAACCAGAAGCAGGTCAAGCAAGCGAATTACAGCAAGCAATTACTCAGAATAATTACCAAGTAGCTTCGGGCATGGCTAGAGCAATATATAGAGAAAATCAAGATTCTATGTCTATTTTGGAAAACCAATTGAAGCGAGTTATGAATTTAATTAATGCTGAAAAATATTTGAAAATAACAGAACAAAAAGAAGCTAGAAGAGAGGCTAAAGAAGGAGATGTTGCTGAAGAACGAGAAGATATTCTATTAAGCCGCGAAGAAGAGCAAGAATATGAACAAGCAATTCAATTAAGAAGATTAATTGAAGCACAGCTGAAGTATAGTAAAGATATTAATAATATATTTAGACATAAGCGTTTATTTGGACACATTTATGGTTTACAGAAATCTCTAATTTATTTAGAAGAACAATACAAAAAAATTGGTTTAGGTGGACGACGCGGTAAGATGATTATTAATCCAGCAAAATATCCAAAATATCTCAATGCACGTGCAAGAGCACTTGTGTTTGTACAAGATATTGAAAGACTAGTTGCTGAATTGTTTAAATTAGATAGTCAGAAAAAAACACTTACTGTAGCTTTATTTGGAGAGATTCAGCGTACTGATCAAGAAACCAAGAAAGACGTTAAGAAAAAAGTAGGTGAGAACAAAAAGAAAAAGAAAGTTAAGAAAGAAGAAAAGACAATTATTGCTGAATTTTATGAACTTCATGAATTAATTGCGCATGATAAACAAGGAAAAGATGTTGTTAATCAAGTAATAATTAAAAATGAAAAGAATGAAGATGTGAAGCTCGAACAAATGATGCATTGGATCCGAGAACATGAAAATGATACAAGACCTGAATTTCAAATACAGATGGCTCGATATATTGTTAAATATGCAAGACAGTTTATAACCTTCGAAGAACAATTAAATAAGGAGACTGCATGGAATGCGCAATGGCATACTAAAGCAATTGTTGTAGCTCGAAGAATTGTAAGACAAGCAAATAAGGTTATAGGTGAAGAACAACAAGTTGAAAAACTTGAGAAAGCCGTTGTTTAATAAATTTCTAAAAAATTAAAAAAGAAATTGAAGATTAACTTCAATTCTATAATTGTGTTACAGGTGTTCCTACTGGTTCTGGAGGTGGTAATGGTCCTAATGACCCTGGTTGGTTATCAGTCATCCAAGTATTTAATTCTGCATCAATAACCGGATCACCAGATATAGCTGATGGCGTTTGTGGTTGAGCTGGATCATCTATATACATTGCCGGAAATGCTTCACCGGATTGTGGATCCCCTAGAATTTCATCTGTTTCGCTCATACTATTTGGTACGAATGATGGAACTTGTGGTGCGAAAGTAGGATCACCTTGACCGTTATATACACTTTGCGGTTGTATATATCCTTGATTTTCAGGTCCTTGTGGTGTCTGTTGCAAATAAGCAGCAGCTGCATCAACTTCATTACCTGGTTGTGCATTAACTACACCTTGAATTGGATCTGGTGTAAATGTTGGAACTTGTGGTTGAGCATATGGTCCTGTAGGTGGATTCAAATCCCATGTAACATCATCATCGTTGTATTGGTCAGCTGGATCAGGTACGATATTTGCTTGAGTTGGTTGCTGATATGGACCTGGTGTAAATGTCGGAACATCTACATCCTCTTCAATATCATCGTTATTATCCCAATCAACATTATAATCAACATTAGCATCTTCAACATCATTCTGGTTATTCATATTATCTGGTTGTCCTTGCTGATATTGGTTTACTAATGCATTTCGTTGTGCAACAATTTCATCAAGACCAACAATATCGGTTCTTAATACACCACCATTTTCAGTGTTTGCTAAAGCAGTTGGATTTATTACAATTGCTCTTGCAGCAGTATATATGCCTAATTTCGGAATATTTATCTCATAGAATGCTATTTGGCTGTGTATATTATCATCAAATAAACCATATCTAACTTTACTTGCGTCAGAATATCCATTATCTAATGATGTTCTAAATTCAATAACCTCATTGCTTTTCATTAATCCTTTCTTAATTAAATTATCATTTTCTTTCTTGTTTACAGGTCTATCTGCTATTCGTGGATCCATAATTGGGACAACAGTAAGCATTTCAATAGTCTTATAATTTGGATCTGCACGTTTAGTATCTTCAGTATTATCTGGGGTGTAATCATCCAAGAAGTCTAAATAACGCTGAGCTCTTCGTCCAGCTTTACCTGTATATGCTTTCATTACAGGCTGCTCACTAGCAATAGCAGTATTTCTAAGTTGGTCATTAATAGTGCCAAGTTCTAGTGCTTTACGAATCTTTCGACTTATTCGTCTACGTTCGCGTGGTAATTCGGTATTAGCGAAATCTCCATCTACTGTCTGCGGAAGTTGAACCGCATCAGAATTTTTATCATTAAATTGTATTTTTGTAAAATTAGCAGGAGTTACTCTAAATCCTTGTTCTTGTGGAGCATCTGCCCGTGGTAATCCTAGCTGATCATTTATTTGATTAGCAAGATATAAAGATACAGTACCGTCATAAAGTACACCATTTGGTATACCTGAATAGGCTTTATCTTGTAAGTACCATTCTAATGATACATTACCGTTTTCAACATTTAAAGCGTCCATGAATGCCCATCCTTGTGGGGTGGGTTCAACATTCTTTTTTCTAAAGGGGTTTAATCTCATTGTCATCACTTAGATGTAATATATTCATTTATCAGTGATAAAAATCATTTAAAAGGTTTTCGATTTGGCACTCAGAAACATTTATATTAAACTGCAGTATATAACTAATTGAAAATGGCAGAAGAAAGTGTAGGTCTTTTTACGGGTATTAATCCCCTTCAGGATACAGTTACATTATTGAAAGATTTTGGTTTTTTCCAAGTCGTATTACCATTATTACTTGTGTTTGCAGTATTATATGGTATATTATCCGTAACTAAAATATTTGGTGATGATGATAAAGCTATATCTATAAACGCAATTGTTGCTTTTTCAGCTGCATTCTTTGTAATATCCTCAACAGAGGTTGTTGCTATGATGAACCTGTTCTTACCACAAGCATCATTCTTGTTGGTTATATCGGTTTTCTTACTTATGTTATTTAGTATGTTCTTAGGTGATCCAAAAGAAATGCTCGGCAAGAGTAAATGGTGGTCTAAGATTGCTTTAGTTATAATCTTCCTTGTATTCTTGGGCGTAATTGACGCAACAGTTGAAACTATAGATATTCCCGTAATACATCAATTGAATGATTTCTTCATATCAGATGGTGGTAGTGGATCTGGTGGATCTGGTGGATCTGGCGGAGGATCTGGTGGTGCATGGTATGATAATCCCGGAACAGTACAATTGGTTAATACATTAATATCGATTTTACTTGTACTCGCGTTCCCGATAATAGTTATATGGCTCATGATTAGGGCTAGTAAGTAATAAAATGGCATCTTTAGTTAGCGGAATAACTTTCCTTGAAAATTTTGGTTTTTACGCAGTTCTATTTCCATTGATTTTAATTACTGCTATCGTGTATGGTATTCTTTCACAAATTAAACCGTTTGGTGATGATGCACACGTAAATATTATTGTGTCTTTGGTTATTGCTTTTATGTTCATATCTGTTGCACCAGTAGTTAGTTTTATTAAATTATTAGTACCCTTTGCGACAATTTTCCTTATAGTTATAATGTTCGTGCTTATTATGTTCCAATTCTTAGGTGTAAAAAGTGATGTTATGCAGGAAGCTTTCGCACACCCCGCAGTTTATGGATTGATAATTGTAGTTATGTTAATTGCTATATTCTTCTTTATTAGTGAATCTGTACCGGAATTAACTATTGGAACTAATCAGGGCAGCAGTTCGGGTGGTTCAGCAGTTATTGACGATGAAGTTATAATCAATGATGATGGTTCGACTACTGTTATAATTAGTGGTGATGAGGATCTGTCCAAAAGGCAGGGGACTTTGCGGAATACTGTATTCCACCCGACAATTCTCGCATTATTAGTGCTGGTTCTAGTGTTTGGATCAGCAGTATATATGATAGCAGTTGTTGGTCGAGATTAAATTAATAAAAAATCATTTATTTTTTAGATATTCTTGATGTAATTGTACTTAATTTCTTTACATTCTCAGTGAATGTTGGTAGAACTTTATCGAATACTTTACTCATGGCTTTTAGTTCGACATTAACATCTCCGAGACTTTTATTATAATCATTAACTTTAGATAAGATTGCTTTTTGAGTATCACTTACTTTACTGTCAATTTTATCTACAGATAATTTTAATGTTTTGATCTGATTATCCATATCTTTTTTCCATGTAGTGAGTTCATTGACAGCAGTGCTAATTTTGTCCCATTTTTTGTTGATTATATCTTCAGCAATTTTCTCAATATCTTCAGTTACTAATTCCATATGATCCCCTTCAGGAGCAGATGTATTAGATCCACTCATATCTGGTTCAGGAGCAGGTGGCATATTATCCATTGGAGGTGGTCCCATCTGTGCAGGTGGTGGGGGAGGAACACTCATTGGAGGTGGTGCCATATTTGGATTAGGAAGTGCTGGTGGTGGACCCATAGGATTATTTAATGGGGGCAATTGTTGTGGACCATTTATACCCATATTTTGATCAGGAAGTGCTGGTGGTGGACCTATAGGATTATTTAATTGTGGTTGACCACCCATAGTCATATTTGGATCAGGATATGCTTGTGGTGATCCGAATGCCGGTGGTGGTGCCATAGGATCATTCATTGGACCCATTTGAGAAAGTTGAGCACCAGTTAAAGAAGCCGGGCTTTGATTTATAGGTGGAGCCGGATAAGGATTTTGCATATCAATATCTGGGGGCGGGTTTGCTAGAAGATCATCATCCTTCTTACCTTTGAGAAAATCCATAATTGCCATTCTATTTACTCTAATATATATATTAATATATATAATTTTCTGATTAAACGTTCTTTAATTTAGCTAATTTTTTATCAATGAATGATTCAACTTCATCTTTAGTAAGAAAATTCATCGGATTCCATATGTTAATGTATCTTTCGAGAACCTTAACTTGCTCTTTGTTCGCGAACTGATCGAACTTGCTCGCGATTTGATCTATTGCATCTTTGATTTCGCGAATTTGATTATGAAAGTCATGCATTTCTTCAGAAAAATTATTTAGCTCTTCAGTTGTTTTTTTATCTCTTTGAGTTATATTGCTTTCAATTAAACTGGTATGCTCACGAATGCCACTAATTTGTTCTTCAATTAGACGCATACGTCTATTTAACTCTGAAATTTGATTAATCATTAAATCTGATTGAGCATTTGGATCATTTTTTGGTTTTGTTATTTGTAGCCCCATTTTAACTCCTTTTTTAAGAAAGTTTATATTATTCTATTTGTTCTATATATTTAAATGTATATGTTCCTAGATATAGGTCTATACTCTATGAGAAATGGTTAAGCTAGATGAACCGAAAAAGTATAAAATTATCGAAGAAGCCGGTGAGAAAATACTTAAGATTGATTATACTAAAAATGTGATTACACCGAGTATTGAGACAAATGCGTTTACTATGTCTCAAACTATTAATTATATTCTCGATGCGGGAGCTGTTACCCGAATAATCTTTTCCCAACGCGAAGAGTTTGTTTATGATGAGTCTGAAACTAAATTATTGGTTGAGCTTGCTGATTTGATTAAAGATCTTATATATCGAAAGAAAATACTTGATGAAAAGAATATTGGTTCGTTAGCTAGTTGTCCAAAATGTTATCCATCTCGATATAATCTATTACATATACTTGTTATGTCTGAGATTAAAGAAGATCCAATTGCAGCATATCTTCATTTGATTGATGTTATAAAACAAGAACAAATTAAAGCCAATTCACAACAAACTGCTAAATGTAGTAGTTGTGGTAATACTAACGAGACATATTTATCTGTTCTTAATTATATTTACTCAAAACTTGCTAATACTCAATTAATAAAAATTGCTCAACCATATTTAGCAAAATATAATCCTGAAACGCGTGAAGCATATAAACAGATATTCAAACCAATAATTAAACCTAGTTTCTTATACACAAAGATTGTTACCGCATTGCCACCGGGCGCAAGAGTTGTGGATTCATACAAATTAGATGATACAGATATTCTGGTTCTTAATATTGATGAAGAGATTAGACCAATTTATCATATGACTCCACCAGAATACAAACTCATCGAGGATAAGTATGCTATTCTAGGACATGCGAGGGAAGTTATAACTGAACACAAACCAAAAAAGTCAGAGTTTATTGATCCTCAAAGAACTCGTGAGATTTTCTTTAATGTTGAGCGCGACTTGTTACTAGATTTGTTTAAATCAAAAGGTGTAAATATACCTTATGATGAAGTTGAAAGATTAACCGATGTTTTAATCAGATATACAATTGGTTTCGGAGTAATTGAATTATTGCTTAAAGATCCAAAGATACAAGATATATCAATTAATTCACCAGCATCACTAAACCCTCTTACTGTTATACATGCAGATTATGGTGAATGCTTAACTAATATTACTGTGACTCCGCGAGATGTTGCTAGCTGGGCTACTAAACTTAGATTAATGTCTGGAAGACCTTTGGATGAAGCTAATCCTGTTCTTGATACAGAATTACTTCTTCCAGGTTCAAGATCCAGAGTTGCAGCAATTCAAGAGCCACTGAGTCCGAGCGGAATTGCGTTTTCATTCAGAAGACATAGAGCAAAACCTTGGACAACGCCTTTGTTTATTAAGAATAATATGATGACACCATTGGCAGCAGGACTTCTAAGTTTTATTGTTGATGGTGGTAGAACACTTATAATTGCTGGAACACGATCTGCTGGAAAAACATCTGTGCTTGGAAGTTTGCTTGTTGAGATTATGCGTTCTAGTAGAGTAATAACTGTAGAAGATACATTAGAGCTTCCAGTTTATGAGCTGAAGAAACTTGGTTATGATATACAATCTTTGAAGACGCAGTCAGTTATTTCTTCAGCAGAGAATGAGATATCAATGTCTGATGGAATCCGAACCAGTCTTAGAATGGGTGATTCATGTTTGATTGTTGGAGAAGTTAGAAGTACAGAAGCTATTGCACTTTATGAAGCTATGAGAGTTGGAGCATTAGCAAACGTTGTGGCAGGTACAATTCACGGTGATTCACCATATGGTGTATTTGATAGAGTTGTTAATGATTTGAAAGTTCCAAAGACTAGTTTCAAAGCAACAGACATAATTGTTGTTTGTAATCCAGTTAAATCGGTGTCAGGTCTGGAAAGTCATAGACGTATAATGAGCATTACTGAGGTGCGTAAAGATTGGTCAGACGACCCTCTGAAAGAAAAAGCGTTTGTTGATTTGATGACATATAACACAAAGACAGATCAGTTAGAACCCACTGATGCATTGATTCAAGGAGAGAGTGAAATTATCAAATCAATTGGTTCACGGATTAGAGAATGGGCAGGAGATTTTGATGCAATCTGGCAAAATATTAATCTTCGAGCAAAAATAAAGCAGACGCTTGTTGAGACTGCAGAAACTGAAAAGAATCCAAATATTTTGGAAGCAGATTTTGTGATTAAAGCAAACGACGAATTTCACAAAATAACTGAAGCAGTTCGTAAGAGGGGCGGAGTCTCGGATCCAGTAAAAATTTATGATCGCTGGAAAAAATGGTTAAATAAGGAGTTAAAAACATTATAGAATGGTGGATGAAAAAAACTTTGAAGCAGAATTAGAAAAAGAATTACATCCAGAGGAAGCACAAGATTCAGTAGAATCGATGAATTTTTCTGGAGAATATACCACTTTCAAGAAAGAGCAGCTGAGTACAAATCACAATCTATATGAGAAACTGTGTAACTTTTCTGAAAAGATATTCACTATGAAGCTTGCACAAAAAGATATGGATAGCATTAATTCATATCTAATACTTGCACATATTAATGCAACAGCGGGCGGTGCGGCATCATTGGCGGTTCTGTTAGGTTTGTTAACGATCATTTTGGGTTTATTCGCGACATTCTTCCTTGGAAGTCTGATGCTGTTTATATTATCGGCGGTAGCAGGTATTGGTGTAATGTATTATTTTTGGCAGATGCCGAAATTAATCTTCAAAACTTGGCGAGCAAAAGCATCTGACCAATTAGTTCTTGCTATAATGTATCTAAATATTTATGTTGAACATACATCAAATCTTGAACAAGCAGTTTACTTTACAGCCAAGCACATATCTGCACCACTCTCTCTGGATTTCATGAAGATATTATGGGATGTTGAAGTTAAGAAATTCCCATCAATTACTGAAGCACTTGCGTTATACGCAGAAACTTGGGCAGAGGAAAATGGTGAGTTTGTTGAAGCACTACATTTAATTGAGTCATCTTTCTACGAAACTGAGAATGCTAAACGTATAAAAATACTTGAGAAATCTGTTGAAGTTATTTTGCAAGGTACAGAAGAACACATGATGCATTATACACATAACTTACAGAGTCCAGTTCAGGCAGTTCACATGCTTGGAATTGTTCTACCTGTAATGGGTATGGTTATGCTTCCAATGGTCAGTGCGTTTATGGGTGCATCAGTTACATGGCAACAATTATTCTTAATGTATAATATTATTTTACCAGTTTTAGTTTATTATATATCTAAGAATATACTCTTGCTCCGTCCAGCTGGAACTAATCAAACGGATTTGTATATTAATCTTCAAAAAACGCAAGATAAAGCTACATATATTGGCAAACATAGGATACCTGTCTCACCAGCATTCTTTGCAGCAGGAGTGTTTTCATTAATTGCTGCAGCACCGTTATTTTGGTTCTCTCGCGTTTTCATATTAACTGGTAGAGATTATACTGACGCCATGTTTTCATCATCATCATTGTATATGAGTCTGATACTGATTACAGCTATAGCAATATCTTTCGGAGCATATTATTATCTTGGAATTTCATCATTACTTAAAGCCAAACGAGAGATTGCTGAAATGGAAAAAGAGTTCGCTAGTGCAATATTCCAACTAGGAAATCGAATTAGTGAAAATATCCCTACAGAGATTGCATTTGCTAAGATTGTTGAAGTTATGCCTGAATCAAAAATATCTAATTTGTTTAGACAGATTGATATGAATATACGTCAAAGAGGTATGAGTTTAGAACAAGCAATATTTGATGAGAAAGCCGGTGCAGCAATGAACTATCCTTCGTCTTTGATACAAAGCGTTATGCATATTATTGTAGAGGGTTCAAAGAAGAGTCCACTTGTTGTTGCAAACTCTCTAACAAAGATTTCACAATATATTATGTCTGTGCACAAAGTTGAAGAGCGTTTGAAAGATTTGTTAGCAGATACAGTAGCTAGTATGAGCATGCAAGTTAAGATGTTTATACCTTTAATCACAGGAATTGTTGTAGGTTTATCTGTGCTAACAACCAATATATTGCGTAGATTAACATTACAATTTGAAACTGTTAATGCGGGAGATCTTGCTTCAGCAGGAGTTGGTGGAGGTTTAATAACTTCCATATTCCAGACCGAGTACATGATTCCACCACCAATATTCCAATTTATTGTTGGTTTATACCTAGTTCAAGTCACATTTGTATTATCTTACTTGCTTGGTGGAATAATTAACGGTAGTGATAGCATAGAAAATAACTATGCTTTATCAAAAAATTTAATTACAAGTGTTATAACATACTTAATAGTTGCAATATTTTGCGTACTGATTTTCGGCTCACTTACTGGGTCGATTGTAGGAGCGATATAAAATGAATTTAAGTTTAAATACGATTATAGGGTTGGCAGCATTAGTTATGACTGCAATATTTATTTACAGCATGTATGGAAGATTATGGGGATGAAAAAAGGAATGGCTATGTTAGTAAGTATCGTAGGAGTTATATTACTATTAGTTTTTGCAGTTATCTTTTTCATGAATTTAAACACATTAAATACTTGGTGGGGTAATGAATGTGGAGGTACTATTCAAGCGCCATTTGTTAATGTAAGTGGAACAAAGTATTATTTATCGGGTGTATGTACAGTTAATGCTGAAGCAGGTAAGACTAAATGTGAAGAATCCTATACTGATGTTTTTGAAAATGATGAGAAATTTTGTATGTGGATAGAGACCACAGTAGAATATCCTGATCCAATCCGTAATCAGAATGTTACCAGCGGTTGTGTTGTTAATAATCGTGTGAATTGCGAAGATTTAACAGAGAAATCATCACCTTCATGCCAAACTGTTGCGGGTTGTAGGGTTATAGATAAAGTTCGTAAGAATTTAAATTGGTTAGCATGAAACAAATCAAAGATTCGTTGCCTACTAAACGCAAATGTGCGTTTAGTATGATGAATAAAAAAGGAAGTTGGAAGTATGTTATAGGAATCTTTCTAGCTATTGCTTCAATTTTGATAGTCTTTGTAGTTGTGATGAGTTATGATTCACCATTAACTTTGAATATAAAAGCAGTTGCTTGCCATGGAAATGCGGGAGTTCGTTCTATGGTTCCTTTTAAGAATTGGATTTCGCCTTTAATGTTCTGTAAGACTTATGAAACGCCAGTTAAAATTGATGCAACTAAATTTTCAAATTGCCCGACGGTGGATTTTACGCATATGAATAGTTATAATCGTGAAGAGTATTACAGACAATGTGCTCGAATGCAAATAAATGAACTGGCAGATATTTGTTGGCGTATGGGTGGAAAAGGTCATTATTCTCTTACACCTATTCACAAAAGTATACAATGGGGTGCGGAAAAATTTGTTGTTGATACTGCAAATGATCCTTTAATGATTGTAGCGTTTGGTGCCGGCGGTTTTCTAGGTGGAGGGTATGGTGCTGGAGCAGCAGCACTATCATTAAATTATATTCGCGATGAAAGTGGCAATTCTGATTGGGGTAAACAAGATTTCTTTGAAGCACCAAAAACTAGTGGTGTTTTAAGATGTTTTAGATATCAAGTTGTCAAACCAAGGAATTTGGATTTCACAGACACATCTTTTGGTTTTACTAATTATCGTTATAATGATACGTTAGGGGTTAATTCCTCTGAAGCCGGTAGAATGATGGCTGCAATAAGACCTGATCCGGATAATGATAACCGAACAGAGTTAAACCTTAAATATTCCGCATCACTTAATTATGATTATAAAGCAGGAGATATTTGTTATATATCAATGTATGTTGATGGTAAAACAATGTCTCGAGATTGCGATAAATGGACACGAGGTTTAGATAGATATGATATACTTAACTAAAAAAGGACAAGGGTCAATGCGACGCTTATTAACTATTGGAATTATACTAATTATAACCATGATTGTTGTTTTAGTGATTTATAACAACATTAGAACGGGAAGTACAGATGCTTCAGCAACTATAATTGACAAAATTACGGGGTGGGGTTAATGATAATACCAAAAGAAGTTCTTATGTGGGTTTTGGCAATCTTGACGATAATAATTATTGCAGTAGTTCTTGTACAAGGTGGACTTGTTGATGCGGGTGATAAAGTAACGGCACTCTTCAGTCAATTCACACCTTAGTAATAAATAACTTTTATATAAACCGAGCTATAATAGATAATCGAAGTAAAATGGACAAGAAAGCTCAAGGTATAAGTATAAACTTTATAGTGATTGCAGCAATTGCAGCACTTGTTCTTGTAATTGTTATAGCATTTACAACAGGCGGACTGGGAACATCTTTAAAACAAATTTTCCGTTCTGGACAGAGCGATACGCAGGCTATTATAACAACATGTGATACACATTGTAATCAGGCAAAACTGATTAGTTCACCAAATCAATGGACGAATACAGATTATTGTAAAAAAACTTTTGATGTAGATTTTGACGGCGATGGTGATATTAATGTAGAAGCAGATAGCAATGAGAAAGCATTACATTGTTGGAGTCCGGGATTGGATGTAAGGTGTTCACAAACATTGAATGGATATACATTAGATGTTGATGTTGAAGGTAACACCTGTCGAAAGATAGATCCAGTATAGGTAATCTATCAGAATGCGATCAAAACAAGCGCAAGGTATTAGTATAAACACGGTTGTAATAGTCATAATTGCCTTGCTTGTTCTTGCGCTTATTCTTGCTTTTGCAACTGGTTCTTTTTCAAGATTATCTGGTAAGCTTAAAGATAGTGAAGGTGCTACTGGTCAGACTGAGATTGTCGCAATGGAAGCACAATGTTCGCAATCATGTTTGCGAGCAAAATCTATTGGTATAGCTACACAATGGACTGAAACAGACTATTGCACACGAAACTTTACGATTGATGATGAAGAGACGCACTGTTGGCAAGCGCCAATTAGTAAATGGTGCGAAGTAACTACACGAAATGGTGCGGGTGATGAAGTAACTTGCGACCCTGGCGCAGCAGACGCCGAAATCTGTTCTCAATGCTCATGATGAAACAAATCAAAGATTTGCTACCTCTTAACCGCAAACGTTCGGTTAAGATAAAATCAAAAAAAGGAGTTCAGATGACTATGCAGATGATTGTAGTTATAATTATTCTTCTAATCTTATTGGCTTTTCTGATTATATTTTTCACAGGACAGGGCGACAAACTAACAACGATTTGGAATTCTATGGTAAGTGATAGTATAACACAGACAAAGCAATCTGTTGGTCCGTAAAATGCTACACTTAATTCAGTCTAAGAAAGCGCAAATAAAGTTTATTGTTATTATTGTTATTATAATTGTAGCGTTACTTCTAGCTCTTGTTATGTCTGGCAAATTACCTGAACTTAGTGATGAGTCTGATGTTGAGATTGATACAAACACCACGAGCGAAAGTGGTGGTTTGAATGTAACTAGATTATCTTCTGAATCTCAAGGACGGTACGAGAAATTAACTTTAATTATTGGTGGGGGTGATTATATTAAAAGTGATTTCAATCCTCTGAATTTTTTTGTATATGAGGACGGAAATAGCTACCCTCGAACTATTGCTGCTGCAAAGACGGGAGATGTTTATGATAAAGTAAATGTTGTTGTGCTTTTAGAAGAGCAAGCGATAAAATCAAGATCACAAAATATAACTTATTTATTATCTGAGATGAAGTATTTCCTTGAACATATGCAAAAGGAGCAGAATATAAGAGTTATTGCATTTAGTAATGAAACTCGCGAGTTGGTTAATACTTATGATGCTGATGATTTAGATATGGCTTTAGGTTATGTAGATAATTATCAACGCTATACCTATGATGCGATGTTAGAGAGTTTAGCACCCGTGGCATTTGATGAAGATAGTTATAATATTATGATATTAGTTACTTCCTCAGGGGATAATGTTTTAGATACAAACCAACATTCAACAGAAGTTACTATATCGGACATTGATTATGCAAAAACATTGGTTCAAGATATGTTAAATGTAACAAATACTTCATTACATATACTTCCTGTAGATGGTTCATGTCAGATTGAAAGTACATTTCAGGATTATGCTAATTATGTAGATTGTGGTTGGAGTAATAATGGTGTTGAAAGACAAGCCAATAATTTCAGATTTGCTATGCTTAGAGCTAATATGGTGGAGCTCGTTTATCAGAAAGGAGTTATTGATGGGTTGCATAATGTGACTGTAGAAGTTCACAAAGATGAAATGAAAGGAAAAGATACTTGGGAGATTAATTATGGATAAACGCGGAATGCATTTTATTTTTATTATATTAGTAATGATTCCGCTTTTGATAATTTTTGTTTTAATATTTGCAAGTATTACAGGGGGATTTTTCTCTTCGGGACCAGAACATGTTTCATTAGGATGGATGGAAGATGCAATTAATGATTTTTGTATTAATTCAGATGATGGTGATGCAACAGAACATGGGCCACAATTTGTTCCATATTATCCAACAGGTCGTAAGAATAAAGTATTCTACTACAAGTTTTTTACAACAGAAAATGATGAGAAATATATACAGATTAAATACTCTCGAGATAGATGGAACCCGTTGGATAATGAACGAGAAGAGTTGACTAAAGTTCATTTAGAGTTATGTAATGAAGTTATTATCATAGATGAATTCGGTAATGATGAATTTCAATTTAGAGAGTCTAACTTAATTAGAGAATCAATGACTTTACAATTAGAAAATCGCGGAGGTAATATTATTGTACAATGGTATTGGGAATAAATAATAAAAAAGGTACAAACCCAATGATTGCTTTAATAATGGTATTGGTCCTTTGTGTTTTTGGTATTATTGTAATAGGTAACACTTTTGGATTAGCTTTCTTTGGTAGTCCTGCTCATGAAGCAACAGAGCGCATATATGAAGAGATTGAGGATGTATGTAAAGCACATTTTATGGATGGTGATGAAAAAGAATTTAGTGTTAAAGTTCCATATAAAACCGGTGATAATACAAAGGCTAAATATTATTATCTTTCAATATCAAATATTGAGGGTCAAGCTAAGGAGCTTAGGCTTAACTCGCGTAATTTTATACCCGATATGATTCGTAATTGTGATGGCGCCACCACGATTTCTGGCGGAGAATGTTTAGATGTAAGACCACGATTTGCAGAATGGGCTAAAGATAATCCTAACCAAAATAAACTTGCAGCAATGAAATTCAAGAACTGCGCAGATTGGACAATTTGTGTTAAGTCTAGTTCATTTAATAAGACTGCATTATCAAGCCGTTGTGGTGAATTTAGCTTTGAGCCAAACAAAGATAAAGAAGCACTTTACTTTACTCTTAAGAAAGATACCACACATCGTAAGATCTATATAGATTATAGTCGGGATGAGGCTCTTTATTGAAAATCCTTTCTTCGGATTTTCAATCCCGCAAATTGGTATTTGTACCTATGCATCAAGAAAACAACACACACTTTAGTATGTGTTGTTACCAATTGGCGTTACTGAAAAGTATAAATACTATTGTTCGTTGTGATATATATGTCTAGATTAACAAAACGGGGGTTGGCGAATGTTGGACTTGTTCTTGTAATTTTACTTGGCGGAATGGTTGCTGTTTATGGAACTATGAATTTCGCTAGCGATTATTTGACAGAAAAAGCCAAAGGAGAATCCTCATTCACAGCCACAGAATTGGTTTTGTTAATGGATTCAATTCACGCTGCTCCTGAAGGAACAACTTTCATTTATAATGTTCCAACAAATGATAATGATTATCCCGTAATTGGTTCTTTAGAAATTGATACAGATAACAAGAAACTATGTGTACATAAGCATACTGAATGGGAAATACATTCGACGATATTAAGTTCCGCTCTCAAAGAAGCAGGCCAAGTAGCTACATTATTCGCAGTTAGTGCGGCAAGAGATGGTGTTGAAGCATATTCACTAACTAAATCTATAGCAAATACACAACATTTTAAAAATACATACTTAACAGAGGCTTTAGCTCAAAGAATGTCTACCGGTGGTGGCCAACAATTTGCTTCTACACTAGCAACGAACAAGATGGCGCAGAATTTAGTTCTTAGTAAAGGACATGGTGCTAACCCTCTGCTTGCGACAAAGACTAGTTCAGGATATTATGGCCGTTTTTCGGATAATTTTTGGAATCTTAGAGGGACTGATGCGGGTGCCGGGCAATTAAAAAAGTTATATTCACCTAAAAGTATTCAGAACCCCACAGTTTTTAATGCTAATCTAGATAAGATGGGTATTACAAATAAAAATCTAAGAAAAGATTTCTGGACACAAAAAGATTTTATGCAATCTGATATTGGTCAAGAAGCATTGTATAGTTCTAGTGCAGATGATTATGCTAAAATGGCAGGTAGTTCACATAATCCATTAGGTATGAAAGGCGCAGGTCAATTTAAGAAAACAGGACAGCTTGCAAGTCAAAGCGATGATTTTGTCCCTATGGCAAAAACTCTTCAAGCCCCAAAAACCGGTAGAGCCAGAATTCCTGGAACTTCAGCAAGTAAAGCAGCTAAAGTTGCAACTAAAAATCAACAAGCATTATTAGCAATAGGACCAAAACAGCAACCTACAGGTGTAATCTCTGGAAAACTTAGTAGAATTAGTGCCAAGGTTTCTGAAAAGTTACCTACAAAAATGAAGAATTTTATAGCTCAGCGTCAAGCATATAAAGCTGCTCAGGCACAATCAAGTCGATTGACGCGAGGATTAAATGTGGCAGGCAAATTGATTATTGTTTTGATGCTTTTAGAATCTTTTGAAACTGATGCTTTTAATTATTTATTGACAATTGTTATTGCTGAACAATTGGTAAAATATGGTGTTATATATGTAGTTGCTACACAAGTCGCTGCTCATGAGACAGCAGATCAAGCTGAGCAAGGTGTTATTGCAACAATACTTGGTGCACCCCCTGCTTTGGTTACTCGTGCAGCTAGGGCGGTAGGATTAGCATTTATGGCGGGATCGACGACATTACATCTTGATGGAATGGTTTATGGAATGGCTAAAGGATCTAGAAATGCGCGTGGTAAAATACAAGAAGAAGTCACATGTTTATACTATTCAGGTAATTCACAAGAGGTTTTAGGTTACCCTCACAATTGCCAACCGATTGTTAGGTTTGGGGCGCCCGAAGTACAAGGTGAAGTACGTGACGAGGTATTAGATGAAGGTCGTCTTAATTTTTGGCGAGAGCAATCTGATCGTGCGTATGGTGCAGTGGATAAATTAATAGAGTCATTTAATGATATAATAAGCGGAAATATATGGGATGGTGTAATAAATTTTGGGCGAGCATTAAAGAATACTGCAAGCCTTATTATGAATTTTATTAGGGAATTAGCACATATACTTGGAGATATTACAGGTATTAGTGACCAATTAAGTGTTCTTGCTGATAAATTCACACCACATGCAACATGTACTGACGATTATGAAGTGCATAGTACTCTTTTCATCACACAAGCAGCAACTGCTGCACCTGCTGCAGTGCTAAACACAGTTTCAGCAGGATTAGGTGCAGGTGGAACCGTCTTAGGTTTAGCAGCAGGTGTAGAATCAGACCCCGTGGTTAGAACGGGTTTAAGTGGTGGATCTGCTCTTGCTAGCGGTAGTAGTCCAGGATATTCGGATTTAGCAGATATTGTTGGGAGTGGTATTGAATCAAGTGGTGCTCAAGGTGCTGCGGAAAATTTCGATGCTTGGATTGATCCATATTCTGTACGAGGTACAGGATGTAATTTAGATATTGGTCAAGATTGTCCTAATTTTTATGTTTCTTACAGACCGGGTTGGGGTGCGAAGTTTATATCTGCATCACCCTTTACAATAATTACTACAGGTACGTTTATAACTATAGCCACAGCATGGCCTAAACCATCTCTTTCGTTAATAGTGTTTATTGGTTCTTATGTAAGTGCAGGCATTATAGCGTACCAATTTCCCGCACAAACGATGGCTAGTATAGTTACAGCCGATGTATTTCCAAAAGAAATCAAGTATCAAGAAGTAAATGGTATTCGGTATAATGATAATGATGGTTATTATTATATGGAACTCCCTTCAGCAATACAGTTCTCAAAAGTTTATTTCCCTGAAGAAAATACCTCTGAAAAACGAAGTAGAGTTGTTATAACTAAAGGTTAGTCAATATAAAAATATTTAAATAATTTTCTATCATATATTGTAATATATGGGATTCCTAAAAAAGAAATGGGAAGAATTAAATCAAGAATGGAAACAAGAATTACTACCGACGCTTACTCCCGAACAGCGCGATTTTAAATTAATTAATGAATTTATTATTGAAGATAATGTATTTGCTAATATGGGTGCTTGTTTCGGCGGATCACTCGCCGAATTTGGGATTATACCTGAAGGTCAAGAATGGTGGGGGGATACGCGAGGTTTACTTGATGAACAAGGAGATTTTATAGTCCCACCCGAACTTACGTATCAAAATCAAAAATTTTGTAGAATTCAATCAAATAACACCGATTTAAGTGATGTTGAATTTATTAAGAAATTAGGTCTGGTAGGTAAAATAAATGATCATATTGCTGTTTTAGAACAAGAAAGTACGCCGGAATATTTAGGCATATTGCCCGCGAATATTATGACTCAAACCGGATATTCTACTGTTGCCACGGAATTGCCTGAGATTATGACTAACAATAAATTTATGCGCATAAAAAATTTTAGTTTATATAAAATATATATGACAGATAAAAGATTAATTTTATCTAGTTTATATGAATCAGAACTTCCGGTGGATTTCGATAGAGCCATATTCTTAAGACCTACATTAGTTGTGGATGAGAATCGGCGCCTGTTTAGACAAAAACCTAATTTACAAACTATTACTGATGATCTAAAACCAATTAATGCTCCAAATATACCTAACGGTTTCCAATTTTTCTATATGCGACCACAAACTTCTCAAAGAGCCATGGGTTATTATCACTTTGTGGCTTTACCTAAATATGCGCGTGTAACACATGAAGTATTGAGACGATTACCGCATGCTCAACAAGCAACTTTGGCTGAAGAAGCAGGTTATATGGATGTGTTATATAACAGACCGGTTAGAGCAGATCCTATTGAAGTAGCACAACCAATTCCTTCTGCAAGCTTCAGGTAGTAACATATAAATAACACTATTGATTTTTATTGAATGGCCGATCCACCAACGCATTCTTGGGGTATTTTATACACTCTCGGTATTTGTATTTTAATTATTGCAGTTATGTTTGTTGCTTCATCTTATCTCGAAGATACAACTATTCGTAGTTCATATTTTACATATAATTTAGAATATAGTGTTCGTTCAGCACAATTATTAAATTCACCAACATGTTTTGCTTATGAACAACAATATACGACAGTAGATGGTATTACCCGATATAAAGTTTTACCTGGAATTATTGATTTTGATAAGTTTACTAATGGAATCAGTTCAACTTGTATGGAAGGAAGTTTGGCTGCGGCCAATTTAACTTTATTTGATGTAGATGGTATGCCCTTGCCTGATACATACGTTGCAGGAGCAACACCAGATAATAATTGGAAATCATATAAACACAAATACTTTGTAATTGTGCGCGATGGTACTGATGAATATAATGGTTTAATGGAGTTTCAATTAAAAAATGATGAATAAAAGAGGAATCGGAGCATTACTTATAGAACTAATTATTGCAGTAGTTATTTTCTTTTTAATATTGATGATACCTTCTTTAATTGTTCAAGCAGGGTATGGTCCACAACCACAAGCGCATGCTATGATAAAAACTGTTGGAGATACTGAGCTTTGTAATAATAATTTGTTAAATATAATTCGCGGTCAAAGTACCCAAGTTGATGGAACAATTGGTGACGCAATTATATTAGATTATCTTGCCGGAAAAGATGATTATTCAAAAAACCAAATTAATATATTATTAACAAATATGTTTGAATCGAGACCTTGGTCTTTTTCAATAAATGCTATTGGCGAAGAGAGATATAATTTATCAAATGGAGATATGGAAAATCAATTAAGTTGTATTACATATTTACCGATTCCCGCGCCACACGCGAATAATTGTGAATTCAGTGAAGCCATTACTTTAGATGCAGATGATCGTAATAATGACTCATATGAATTTATTACGCCTGATGAAATATTTACAGTAGAACTTGTTAACACCGAATGTATAGATGATTCGGCGGGAACTTGTCAGTTTGGTGTGGTCTTAAATCCACCAGATATAATCGAACAAAAGTATGGTTTGTATGAGCAGATTACAAGTATGGTAGCAGAAAGCGCCGATAGTGATACTTTAATGTTACCTCTTGCATTAGGAGATAATAATGTTAGTTATACATTAAGAATAATGGAACAATATGCAGATACCGATTATGCTTATGATATAAATGCTGCCACATTAGCGATAACGCGCGATAATGATGTTAGAAATTGCGGTATATTATTGAATCTTACAATCAATCAATATTTAGAATGAAAATACAATCTAAGAAAGCACACGGAGTAGCGTTAATGGTAGTTGCAGTTATGGGTATTTTATTCTTTTTTATATTTCAATCACATTATACTGAAGCAGAATTCGAGTTATGGATTGGAGAATCACAAAATTCTTTGATTGGAGCGTATTATTATCCAGACCTTGCAAATAATTATGTTGCTTCTTCTGTAAAATACTCCGCTTATGAGTTGTTATATGATTCGGGTGTTGATGATAGTACTTGTAATGCTAATTTAATGTATACGACACTTTCAAGCAATTTTGTTAATGAATCTAATATTGATGATTATTTATCTAAATATATACTACATATAGAAGGTATTGAGATTAGTATACCTCAATATAAGTATGAATTCAAACAACAGACGGATGATGTTATGATTATTAATTATGGTTATATTGGACAATGTTCAGATAAAACTCCAGCACCTACGCGCGATTGTATTAATTCTTTTATCAAGAGCGAATGTGATAAATCTGGAACTTGTTATGTTGATGGTACTTGTGATAGTGTGCCGGGATGTGCATGGGAAGGTGACGAAACTGATGGTTTTTGTAAGGATGTAACTTCTTATCCAGTTTATGATGGTGTTGTAACGACCTGTTTAAGTTTTAATGAAACTGAATGTATTTCTGCCGTAGATAATAAGGGCGGTTCTGCTTGTCAATTTGAAGAGCAATTCTATGATAATATTAGAGCGTTCTCGCCACAATTATTCGAGTATCAATTTAGCGTGTACTCTGATGCTTATTTCGAGCAAATCATAAATTGTGAGAGCTACAAAGAATATTATGCAGTGAGAAAGACCGTTACATATACACCACTGAGCACAACCACGGGGACTGGTTCGGGAAGTAGTCCTGGAACAACAACTGGCGGTTCAGGAACAACTGGGACAGGTAGTGTGACAAATAATCCTCCAGAGTGTAAATTTATGCCATATTCTACTGGTGAGAATCATATTTCATCGTATCATGGTGCGGGATTATATGATATAGCATTCCAAATTGAATATAGTGATTTAGATGGTGACGCTGCAACATCTATTGAATTAAAATTAGATAATATTAATTATGCTTGGATTGATCAACAAACTGATACTTATCATTTTGAAATTAAGGATTTTGATATTAGTACTGCTTCAAATACAGAATATTCTGTAGTTTGCTCAGATGGTACAGACTCCATTGAAGTAGATGGAGGTGATTCAATAATATGAACAAAAAAGGAGCCATGGGACCAATATTAACTTGGCTAATTAGATTAGTTATGATTGCAGTAGCATTATTGATATTTTGGATGTTGATTACTGGGCGTACAGAGAATGCTTTAGATTTTCTTTGGGCAGAAGCAGATCACGGGCTTTTTTGTGAACCTGGTACTGATTTATGTAAAGACTCACCAGATATAAAAGTGGGATTTAATATTAATGATGATGATGAATTAATTGTTGATGCTTCTGAAACAAAACCATGTGAAGCAGAATTAGCAACATTTACTTGGGAAATATTTGATAAAAATTATACTGAAGGAGATGATATTTGTGAAAATGATGATTGTTCACAGATATTGTGTTGCGAGAGTGATACAAGAAATTTCTATACTGAGGATATTAAATTGTTTGCTTATGGTAATTGTAGCTTACTAACTTCTGTAGAAAATATTAATGTTATGGAGGATAGTGGACTTTGAAAGGTCAAGAACTTCCTGTAAGAATGTTACTTATTGCGTTTGTAGTTGTAATAATTGCAATCATAATTTTAATTGCATTTGCTCAAAAAGGATCATTTCAATTTGCAAGTGCTTGGGCAGATAATGTCTTTAAACCTGCGGGTATAAAATGAGAAATAAATCTGGATTTGCAATAACGAGTAAATTTGGTATGATAATTATTATGATTGTTTCATTTGCGTTAGTATTAATTTTCTTTGGAGATAGTATTTCATCAGTTATTGGTGGAATCAACGCACAAGTTGGTGGTAAGATTGGTGTGTTTGTTAAGCAACCCGGGTTAGATTTTAGTTCGGAACAAGAAGCAAAGGCAGAAGCTGGACCAGAACAATACGCATGTATTGATGAAAATATATTGTTTGATGGTTCAAAATCCACATCTGCTGAAGATGATCCTATTGCGTATTATTATTGGAATTATGATGTTGAGAGCGATCCAGATGACGATAATTTAGAAGAAGGTGAGTTTGCTGGAACAGCATATCGTGATATATTCAGTTCTAAAGATTATGAAGTTAAGCTTTACATTGTTACTGGCGCAGGTAGAACTTCAGAGGATACAACAATAGTTCATGTTATTGATAAATGTGTTAATGTTGAACTTTGGGATGAATATATAACAAACGATGCAATTGAGAAAATAAGTATTGCTAAAGAAGTGGCTATCAAAAAAGCTGATTTGATTATTCAAGCAGCACCCGATGTAAGCAATAATTATCCAACATATTTGAAGATCGATATACATAATGATGATAATCCGGAGTGGGCCAAATATAATATTGAGGAAGAAGAAGAAATAATTGTTGATTTGAAACAAATTATACAAGACGCACTTGATGCTAGTTCAGGAGATTTTGTTGAATTAGAAGTTAGTTTTGAGACCAATGGTGAGTTCTTAGTAGAGAAATTAGCAATACCTTATGAAATAACTGCTATAGTTATTTAAAACGCGTCGGCAGTTCAGGAGCGTTTTAAATTCCGTAATTATTATTGAATAATTACGTTATATAATTGATTGAGTTATTACATAGAAAATTACACCAAGTAGTGATCCAAAAGTTAAACCATGAATAAAATCTGCATGTTTTTTATTAATGTGACAGTGCCAAATTCCGCGAGTCTCAATTTCTTCAATATATTTGTAGTCTGCAAGTAGCCACTTGTGAATTTTTTTCCACTTTTTATGTAGTTTAGATTTATTCATATTAATTATATGCTGTGTAATATAAATATATTACGTAAATTTATATAATATTAGATGTAGGTAGTATATGATTGATTATACAGCTTTCAAAAAGCCATTTCAGGATATTAAAACATTGATTATATTGATTATAATACAGTTCATACCAATACTCGGTTGGATGAATAAAGGTTATTTCTTAGAATGTGGTTATCTAGCAATATACCGTCGAAATGAGTTACCAAATTTTAAGGAAGCAAGCCACTATTTAGAACGCGGATTTACTAGTTTTGTTATACAAGGAATATATTTACTACCTGTTGTTTTTGTTCTTTGGAAACTTTTAGCATACTTCTTTGAACTTCTTGGTTCATTTAATGAATCTATTGCAACAAGTGTAGGTCTAGCGTCAATTGATATTTTGTATAATAGTTTAATGCGATATAGTATTCTTGGTGGAGTATTTCTGTTCTTAGGATTATATGTTGGACCAGTTGCTGTTCTGAATTATAGATTATATGGTAAGTTCTCAGCAGCATTTAGCCCAACATTGCTTAATTTTATACTAAAACCTAAATATTTGTTGTACTGGTTTATGGGTACAGTTTATTTATTTGGTTTATTAGGAATTGCATATTGGTTTATGAGTATCACTTATTGGTTATCTTACTTATTGATACCAATAGCATTAGTGATTGGTAGAATGACATTATACTATTTCGTGGGTAATGCTTATTCTGAAATCTATGAACAAACAAATATGAAAAAGAAGAATCAGAAAAATAATTATTTGTATAATTAAAAATTAGGCGTATTCACGCCAAGTATGTTTACAACTAGTGCAGCGATAAAATTGCGTTTCTGGCTCATCAGTGGCTCGTGTTTGTAAGCTCCAGTTATATGCTTCCCCATGCTTACATTTAGGACAATCTTCGTTAACTTTGCATAGAGTATCTTCTTTTTTAACATCAACTTTCTTTGCTACATGCTTTTCGTGCTTTTCTTTGAGCACTAGCTCTGCTTTGGATCGCATAGTGTAACCGCAAGAACATCCAAGCGTCTTCTTTTCATCAGAGGGGACTAATAAACTCCCACATTTTGGACAAAAACTAATCATTTTTACCTCTTGCAAAGCACTTGCTCCCGTCTTATAAATTTTTCGTTATAACAAGCCAAATAATTGTAAGACAAACCTTTTTCCCAAAGGTTTGGATCCAAAAACATCGCTAAAGTGATTGCTTCGCAATTACAAAAGACCGAATAGCTGTAAGAAACCAACTTTAATCCAACCAAGATAAGGTAGTAGGAGGATTGCTTTTCCGTGTATTCTTTCTGAAGGAATTGTTTTTTCAAAACCAATTTGACCAGGGTTTGCATCACCTTTAGTTGAAATATACTCTTCAGAGGTTCCCACAATACGATGAATTATCGGATCGCTGCGTTGCGGTACAGAATATACAATAATATCTCCAGCACTTAATTCTGAAATCGGCTGCCCTTGAATCACAAGAACATCACCTTTATTGAAGCCATTTTTTAGATAGTATTCTTCAAAATCGCTTTGAGTTATATTATATTGTTCATATTGATCTTTGTTTGCTTCCCACCAATCTTGGAATTCCATATCATGATGGTCCATTGATCCAGATACTACTGCTACAACTGGAAAAGCAGTTCCAAATATCATACCAAGACCGGGAAATAATATGAATTTTCCAATTAAGAGTATAAGTACAGCATCTGCTGCAAATGATGCCCAGCTATCATCATAAACTAGAAATCGCCATATTCTTTTTATGATTTTGTATATCTGGGTCTTATCCATTTTATCGCCTGCGTTGAAAATATAAAAAACTACTCTTTGAATATCTGTCCTTGGAAGGATAGTACTTTTGTTTTAGGATTTAGCCACGCATCTTTGTCTAAACCTGCTTTTTGACAAGTATTTTCTAAGAATTGTTCGGCATTCCATTTCCATTCTAGTGCTACTTGAGGTAATAGTATTCCTGATTGATCACCATTATCTATAAGCAGACCATCTCGACCAACCTTTATTTTCTTTACTAGTGCTCTTTGGTCTTTAACTTTGATTTCTTTTGGTTCTGTAAGTACTGTAATTTCAATTTTAATTTTCTTTAATTCATCTTCACTAAGTTTTGGAAATCTTGGATCTGAAAATGCTGCGGATCTGGCAGAGCGTATTAATGCAACACCCAATGGTAGAATTGGTTCAGGCATACCTATACACCCACGCAATTGGCCTTTTTTTGTTAAGGTTACAAAAACACCACGGTTATCTGATAATAATGTTTGTAGCTCTGCAGGGATTTCTAAATCGCTTTCTGAAAAAGCAGAAGATATGGCTTGTTTTGCCAATTTTACTAGAATCTTACCGTTTGCGGCAGAAATTTTCATTATTTGAGTTTCTTAATTTCCGTATCAAAATCCTTCATATCTTTGTTTAATTTTGTTAAAGCATCATTCCAAACTTTTTTTGCTTCCTTTCCTTTAGTTTTTAGAGTGAATTGAAGGACACCTGTTTCAGGGTGTGTAACTCTGAAACCAGCTAAATTTGTGGCTTTATCTTCCCAAAGTTTGTCTTTTACAAGAGTCATAAATCCTTGATCAAGGTCTTTAAATTCGATCTTTAAACTATCTTTTTTGTTTTCTGTAATTACTGGTTTCATAAAGTAAAATTAAAAAAAGAGTTTAAAAGGGTTGTGTTAACCCTTATAAGCTTCAGCAATCCATGTGTATGTTGTTATCATTGCTATAAATGAAGCAATTCCTGTACCAACATATGGAATAATACCCAATATTGCGCCAAGTATAAATGAGTATACAATTGTGATTATCCAAGTTAATAGATATGTTGGACTAATTTTGCTAAAAACTTCACTGAATTTAAATCCAGCACCAAAACTATCGTATTTAACATAATTTATAACTGCTAATGGTGTTAGGAAGCTGCTAACTAATAATAGTATTATGCCTAACAATACTAGTGGTGCATTGTTTGTTAGTAAAGTTGTAATAATAACTATTGGATCACTTATTTCCATAAATGTTTCAATCATATTAAACATTAATACGCCTAAAATAATCAACGCAGGTAATGCATATACAAAACCAATTACTCCGGCAGCTAAACCGCGAATAAATAATCTCCAGAAATTCTTCCATTCTGGTAGAGCATAGCTTTTTTTCTTTTTTAACACTGTACTAACACATTCTAGTGCGTAACCCATTGCAATCAAGTTTACAATTGGTATGATCGATAAAATTATACCAATTAATAGTTTACCAAGGTCCTGAAAAGGTCTTTTCAGTCCAACGCTGTAGTTTAACATTTTTATTCTATAGAATATATATCGGGGAATTAATAACAGTTTCTCAGATTATTGTTCATATTGCAAATAACTAATATATTGATGTTATTTGCAATCCGCGAAGCTTTACTTCGCTCTATTGCAAACAATTCAAAAACCTTTTAAACGAAAATTTTCACCGATAAGTAACATGGCATTTAAACATACACTTAGAGCTACACTTGCTGCCGGAAGCGCAGGATTAGTTCTTGGAGCAGAGACAAAAAGATTAGGTAGAGGCGAAATATACGTTTTACCTGCTATTTTTGGTTACGGTGTAGGTTTGATACTTGGTTAAATAATATAGGAATTTGATAGTAATATGATAGATGGATCACTGACCAGTTTAATAAAAGACGCCGCAATAGTAGTTGGTGCGTATGCAGGGTTTAGTATTCTCGGATTTCTCGCAGAGCTTAACTCAGAGCATATCGAATCACAAGAACAGCTAGAAAGGATTGTTAAAGAAGAAGCTCCGCTTCTTGATTTGGACACCTTACATCTTGTTCCAACTTTTTACAGAAAAGAAGATAAAGAGTATAATAAGATAACAGGTACTTGTTCATTTGTCGCCGGCCTCGATTTAGTAAATAAAGAATGTTTTGCTGCAGATAAGATTAATAATACTACAATAATTCCTGTAAAATACTTGGATATGAAAGAAGGACATATGGCTACAAGACGCGTAGTTAGACATGAGTTATATCATCTTAAAAAGAAGCATTCACCAAGCCCAAAAAATAGTATAGTTAAATTTCTGAAGAATCTTTACCGCGAGCCCGCAGCTACATTATACGCAGTTACAGGGATAGAGAGTTTCTAAAGAATTTCATCGGCGTTGAGAAAGGGTCTAGGCCAAGAATCTTCTACTAATCGAGGACATGCAGTATTTATCCACACATCTATGTCTGGAAAATCCATTATTGCTTGAGAAGATATCATATCTGTGATGAATACATAAGAATTTTTGAACTTTTTAGAAAGCCTTTCAGCGAGTTTTGGTTTGTACTGACCTGGCTTTGTAGATAATATAATTCCAATCTTTTTAGCATCTTGTAATTTTGATACTCGGGCAGCTTGTCGGGCCAGCCATTTTCTTCGTACAGTATCTTCAATTCTTTCCAGTTTCTTACTATATGGATTGATTTTAATAACCGGTTTATTGCTTTCTAAGGAAATAGCGATTGGATGGAATTCACCCGTTCCAATATATACAAAAGCATCAACGTTCATTGATTTTGCAGCACTAGCATCGCAACCAAGTAGCTGACCACCATATGTAGCGCAAGGGCCTTGTCGATTAGCAGTTTTAATTGAGGATTTAATAAGTACTGAAATTCCTTGTTTTTCTAAGAACTCTTTGACTTTAGCTAGCTCTTTTATGTGTTGAACTGTTGTGAATAGCCCTATTTTCTTGAATTTTGAGATTTCTTTGATATTGTTAGCTACGGCTGGAAAAATTGGTTCGTTTGAGTGCGCTTCAATAAACATAGTCTTCATAATATAGATGAATATTATTAATTTATAAGTCTTGTTTTAAAGACTTATTAGCAAAGCGTACTTTGATTTATAAGTCTAACTAGCAAATAAAAATATAAAAAAAGAAAAGATAGATCTTCTGTTTATTTTATTTTTGAGAAGATCTGAATTGCCATAGTAATGGCACCGATTAGCACTAAAATAAATGCAATGACTACGAAGATTAATTCAATCCATGTGACTGCCCATCCAACGCCAGGTACTCCAGCCGCTGTTGTAACAACAGAACCCAGAAGTAAAAAGACTGCACCTGAAGCGATGTAACTCAGTTCCTTTTTAATTAAGTCTACATAACCACTATATTTTAGAAATGCTAATCCCAAAAGAAGTCCTATACCGACTCCTAAACTTCCTTCAAAACCTAACATTGTTTTAGTCACCTTATTAAAGTTGAAAATATATATATCCTATACTATATAAAATTGATTTATTACTTCTCGGCAACAAGTATTTATTTTAGGGGAGCATGTCCGAAGTTTACAATTAAATTGAATTTAAGATTTTTTAGATGTAATGGCATATCGCAAGCTCCAAAGTTTGATCCTAACCAAATATGAATTTCAGCGTTTGTTTTCTTCTTTAATTCATCTGCTATTTTTGTTGCTTGAGGTTTCAACCCGTTAGGTAACTGTAAACAAACCTTTTTTGTTTTACTTTTTTTTATTTCTTTTATGATTCGTTCAATTTCTAGGTCAAATTCCATAAATATTATAATAATCTAATGTTTAAAAACTATATGAAATCTGTAGATTCAAAAATAGAAGTAACAAAAGAGCGACTCGACAAGTATATTAAACTTACAGAAACCGCTCTTAAAAAAGCCAAAATTAAGAAAACAGTTTCAGATCATGACAAAAAACGTTTTGCGGCGTTTAAGGATTTCTGCGAGAGATATCTCTCAGATGCTAAACATTTCATGAAACAAGGAGATTATGTAACCGCATTTGCTGCTTTGAATTATGCGCATGCTTGGATGGATGCTGCAGCTATTGCTGGTTGGATAACTGTGAAAGATAAGAATAAAAATAAGTTTATTGCAATGGATTAGTAACGTTTTTATGTCTTTTTTTATATATAATATATGCCTGAATTTGAGAATAAGATTGCGGTTGTATTGAATAAGAAAATTGAAGTAGGTCGTGCTATGAATGCATTAGCTCATACTATGTTAGGATTTGGAGCAAATGTTGCAGATAAAGAAAAATTGCGTCTAATCAAATATACTGATTCTGAAGGTAATGTTCATGCAAATATTTCAGAGATGCCCAATGTAATTCTACGTGGAAAATCTGGTCAAATACAAAATCTTAGAAAACAAGCGATTGAAAGTAAAGTTCAGTTTGTGGATTTTATAGATACAATGAGTATGGGTACCTATGAAGAAGAATTAGCTATAACTAAAGAACGTAAGGACGAAGATATGGATTATTGGGCGATAGTGTTGTTTGGACCATTTGATGTTATTACAGATTTAACAAAGAAGTTTTCAGTGTATAAATAGATTAATCTTCATTGATTTTTTTTCTTAGTGCACGTATTTGCCATTCCAATTCAGATAATTTCTGTGCGCGGCGAGCATCTTCTTCTGTTGTGTTTTCACCAGATGCTCTTTTTTGTGCTTCATGTGAGACCAACTCAGTGATATACCTTTCAAGTCTCATGAAGTGTTGATATAGTTCATCGAATCCACCACTTACTGAAGAAGTGTTTGATAATTCATTAGATTGCGTTTCAGACTCAGAATATTGTTGTTGTGGATTGTTAGAGTAACTGGAATAATTTTCAACTGGTGCAACTTGTTCAATTATAGATGTGATAGAACCATCTGAATTAAATTCAACCTTTTGATTATCGCGAACAGCGCGAGTTATATTCGTAGCACCAACAATACAAGGAATATCAAATTCTTTACACATGAACGCAGCGTTTGATGTTAGCCCCAAAGTACTTGTTACAAATCCGCCCGACTTGATTAGGGCCGGTAACATGTTGTTATTTAGCTCATCTGCTAGAATAATATTATCTGAAACATCAGTATTTTGTATATCTTGGATTATGCGACCTGAAGCAGATTTCGCTACAAGCGGAATTCCTTGGGAGATAACATTACTTTCAGTTGACGGTTTGGTTGTTAGAGGTTTATTTAGTATACGTGTTATTGGTTGTGTCTGGACGATTTGTACACCCTTCCTACCAATTGTCCATTCAATATGTTGCGGAAAATTCATTATTTGCTCAATCTTTTTAGCAATATCACATAAAGCCATTAATTCTGCTTTAGATAATACTGCCGCATGTCGCATGTTTTCTGGTACTGGTTCCGCGATTAACTCTCCAAATTGCGCATTTTTTGTTATATATGTTTCTTGATCGTATAAATGTTCTTCAGTAAGACTATTTGTTGATTTGTTAAATATAAATATACTTGGTTTGTTTAGATAACCGTTATTTATGCCCCACATTGATTGTACATATATCTCATCTTTGCTATTTTTAATTGGATTTATTGAAAACATATCGCCACTTTTGTTGGAGCTGGACATTTTTTGTATAATTATAGATACATTGAGATTGGCTAAAGTTATATTATGTTTATTATAATATAAAATGGCTCGCGGTGAGAATACATTAATCAATACACTCTTAATTGCATCCATTAATGATTCAATACCGTATGCATTTAATGATGGTTTGAAAAGACTGGGAAACGCTTTGTCTGTTGATATGCGTACTGCAACAAATGGTAAATCTCGTGTAGGACTTATAAGATTCAATGTTTTTTCAGGTATGCCTTTGTATCTTTCTGCTTCTTCTAACTCGCGGTAATTCTTTAATAAAAGAGTCTTTAATTCTTCAGTGAATGTGAATTTTTTAATTATATTTTTGATTTGATTCGAGGCATTTATTGCATTATTAAAATCAGTGGATTTAGTAAATAAATCATCAATTATATCATGATAATCACTGATTATACTGTTAAAGAATTTCTGAGATATAACAAATCCATTTGGCACAGGTAATTTCTGATTGTATAATTCACTAAGGTATGCTGCTTTCTCACCGACACTATTTGTATCAGATTTAGAAATATTTTTGAACCATACAATGTTTTTGTTGTTCATAGATTAATATAGGATATAGTATATTAAAAAGATTGTATAGTTTTAAGAAAACAATTAAGCAATTACTGCTTCTATGCTACATGGTATTGGAAATTTACTCGATGCTTTTCTTAGAGCTTCTCGTGCAGTTTTTTCACCGTTTTCCGGAACACGAGCTGTTATTAACAGTTTACCTTTCTTAATATGTGCTGAAGTTCCAACAGGTTTTCCGAATGAGTGTTTCATACCAGTCTGGAATCGATCTGCCCCAGCACCAGTAGCTAATGCGTTTTCTCGTAGAATATTATGTGGAAATGTGTGCAGATGTAATGAATAACCTTTCTTTCCAAAGTTACTTGCTAAAACTCTATTTGCAACCATTCGACCAGATTCTATTGCATTGTGACGTAAGTTACATGGTTTTTTAGCAAATAATTTTACTGTAACTGGAAAAGTCTGATTAAGTGCGCCCATATCATATAATGTAACTTTTCGCATAGGCACTCCCTTGATATATGATTTAGATTTATATTTAGATGTACGTGTGAATGCTCTTTTGATTGTTCGATATGCTGCAGCTCTTCGTAGCTTTGCCATAGATAAGGTCTGAAAATGCCATATTTAAAGCTTACGGAAACAAGCCGAGACCAGATTAAGTAAATGTTTTATAGAAGAAACATATAAAATCTATATGATTAAGGAAAATCGTGAAGGTGTAAGTTATTCTCTTCTGCTTTTTGGATTAGCAGCAGTAGCGTGGAGTTTAAGCACATTATTAGCTATTGATACAACAACCGCGATGTGGTTTGCGATTATTATAACGCTTTTAGCTTCTATGACATCAGTATTAGGTTTAGTTCACTTCTGGCGACATGGACCACATAAGCACTTTAAGTAATTGCTTTCTAGAGCCTATAAATTCTTATAATTGATTTTAATAGCATATATTATGCCAGAAGAAGGTAAAGAGCGACAGTTTCAAAAGCGTAAGCCTGCAGTGTTTACAACAGTTAAGAATCTTAGTAGAGATATGTCTCGAGTGTATTTAGTAGGTATGATTGTTAGCAGAAATACTGAGATATTCTCATTTATGTTGGATGATGGTACAGGCTCTGTTAATGTTATTATGAATGATGTTGATCGATTTAATGATTTAAAAGACAATCAAACGATTAGAGTATTTGGAAAGATCTGGGGCGAAGGCGATGATATGGAGATACAAGGAGATCTAATTCAAGATTTTTCTAAGATTGATATGCCTTTATTCAAACAAGTGTTCTCCGATGAGTAGGAAATAAGTTATTTATACTAAAAAAGAATACTATAGCTGTGATAAAATGAATAAAAAAGGAATGATGCTTAGTATGTATGCAGGACCATTCATATTTGGTTTAATCGTTGGCGTAATTGTCGGCATTGTGTTGTTAGCATATTTAGCAAACCACGGAATGATGGATCCATCAATGATACCCGTTTAATGATGCATTACATAAAGCCCGTTGCAGCAGATGTCGAAGAAATTTCTTCTATTTTTAGAGAATCATTCAATAACCGGTGGTTATCAAAAAAGTTTTCTCAACATTTAATTAGTTTATATCTAAAACATCCCAATCTTGCGATTGTTGCTAAAGATGAAGATAAGATTGTAGGGTTTATTTATGCAATTGATAATATATCTAGACTATTCAAACAGACAAAATTAGTTGATAAAATTGCTCCGTGGCGTTTAGGTTATTTTATACCATCCAAGCTTAAATATGCAAATGAACCCTTTGTTTTAATTTATTTTGTAGATAAAGATTATCGTGGCCAAGGTATTGCATCAAACTTGTTACAAAAAGTTTTAGATCAAATGAAATCTAAACAGAAACAAGTTTTTATGCAAATACATTTGAATAATAAATCTTCAATCCGCGTTGCACAAAAACACGGAGCCCAAAAAATTGAACACGGCGGATATATTAAAAAATACGGTATCTACCGGATTGATTTATAAATTATCCACTACACCCGCTAAATAGTTATAAATAGATATACGGTAATCTTTCATTGCATGTTTGCAGGTGAAATAATGTTTAATCTTAAACTAGATGAATCGCGTATATTCAGTAACACTATCGCAATCATATCTGATTTTATAACTGAAGCAACTTTCTCAATTAACAAAGAAGGTGTTAAACTGACCGCTATGGATCCAGCAAATATTTCTATGGTTATATTAAATATATTACCATCTGCATTTACAAGTTACCAAGTTTCACAACCTTCAGAAATAACAATAAATCTGGATGGTTTGAAAAATGCACTTCGAAGAGTTAAACCAACTGAGCCAATCTCTTTGACAAGCGAGCAAAACAAATTGATTATTACAGTCTTTAGTAAATCTATTAAGAAGTTCCAGATACCTTTACTTGAAAGAGAAGGTAAGGAAAAACAAGCACCAAATTTAGAGTTTAATGCTAGCGTTGAAATTGATGCTAAAGAATTCAGAGATTTTGTTGACGATGCAAGCGTTGTTGGCGATGCTTTAAATTTTAATGCAGATATGGATAAATTGACTTTAGCTGCAGGTGAATCTGGATCAAAGGTTAATATTGAATTATCTAAAGGAAGTGATGCTTTGATAAAATTAGAAGTAAAAGAAGCAGTACACGCAATATATTCTGTTGAATACTTAAAGAAAATTGCTCGAGCAGTGTCTCTTTCTGATACAACACAGTTCCAGTTTGGTACGGACTACCCACTTAAGATTGATTTCAAAAGTCTGAACAAACTTCAAATGAGTTTTATTCTTGCACCAAGAATCGAGAATAAGTAGAATATCGAATTTCTTATATATTCTTCGGTTCATGTATTAAATGGGTCGAGATAGTGATTTAAGTTTAGCAGATGCATTAGCTAAGTATAAGAAAGAAAATTTATACATTCGTAGCTGGGCAGAGTACAGTGTGGAATTAGAAGCTTTAACTAAGAAAGTTACGGAATATATTAAGAAAAATAATATTATAGTTGATGCCGTAGTTCCTATTGAACGTGGAGGAAATTGTGCTGGAACCTATCTTGCATATAAGCTAAGTATTTTACAAATATTGCCTGTACAATACAAATATTTTTTTGTGGGTAAGATCTGTGAGTTAAAGAAAATGCTTGGCGTTCCAAAGGACGCATTCACTAAAGATGAAGCACCAGTATTCTTGCTTGTTGAAGGGAATCACTGTATGGGTTTTATGGCAGATACTGTTGCAAAAGATCTTAAAAAGCAGTTTCCTAAATGTAGAATTATATATGCAGCGAGCAATATGGATTATAATCATCAAGATGCGGTTAAGGATGCAGAAGTGTCTTTTTATGGCGAGCTACAAAATGATTGTATGGAATTAAGTGACGAAGAATGTAGAGAACACGGAATTGATCCTGAAAAGAGTCTACTTTTCCCCTGGGAAGGTATTGAAGAAGAATGGACAACAATACAATTGAAGCAGTTTAAATTTAACCGTGTTGAAAAACTGCGCAAAAAAGCAAAATTGTGTGAAAGTATAAAACTAGATGAAATATGATTTTTTGTATTAACTAACTAGTGCTCACTGCATTTTAAAAACCGCATCACCGAATAGGAGGGTTTATATATGAGTACGTATACCTGTTTTTAGGTGGTATCATGGCAAGACGAACAACTAGAAGTGCAAGAGGAGCAACAAGATACTTTGTTCTACAACAAAACGGAAGAGATACAAACCACGTATTTACAGGTAGACAACCAAGACAGGCAGCATTAAAAGCTGCAACCCGTGGATTCACAAACATAACTCTTCGAGAAAGAGGTAGAAAGAGACTACACATATTTACAGGTACTCGAAAGAGAGTCTCAGCACCAGCAAATGCTCCGGCTTGGATGAGAGGAAAACAAATCTGGAAGGGTAACGTAAGAAAGAAAGGAATTAAACATATTTAATTTCTTATCTGACTTCGGAGGTTATCCATTCTTTTTATTTTTTTATATTCTTTATATGCGTTATATTTTTAATACTCGAGTTTTTGTTATTTAATGAAGAGTATTATTTTGAAAGCTGGCGGATCTTATTTTCTAGATGGTGATGTTATGCGTCAGGATGTACTCTCGCTTTTTGTAGATTTAATTGACCGTATTGATAATTTGAAATTAGCAGTTATAGTTGGTGGTGGAAAGCGCGCCAGAAATTATCAAGTTAAAGCTCGAACACAGAAACTGACTGAGTTTGATTGTGATTTACTAGGTATTAATGCCTCACAAGATAATGCTAGTCAGATTGCTAAAGCATTAGGTAAACGCGCAGTTCAGAAAGTGCCAAAAACCTTAGTTGAAGCTAGATGTCTTTGGCAAGATAAAATTCTCGTTATGGGTGGAACCGAGCCAGGACATACTACTGATGCTGTTGCTGCACTTCTAGCAGAGGCAACCAGCTCTGATTTGATTATATCAACAAATGTAGATGGTGTTTATACTACCGATCCAAAATATCACAAAGATGCGGAAAAGATTGAGAAAATGAAATTTCAGGATTTCTTAGAATTAGTTATGAAGCAGGATAAATTGAGACCGGGTGAGAATTACATTGTAGATTCGCTTGCAGCAAAGATAATTCTACGCTCAAAAATAAAAACACAAATTATTGATGGTCGAGCTATCAACAACGTCGAAGATGCTATGAATCAAAAGCACGTTGGTACTATAATCTATTAGTTTTATGTTTCTCAAACAAATTATGTATTAATAATGCGCGTTTCAGTTTTGTTTTGGCATCTTCTTTTGCTTTAGGGTCATTAGGATTATCGATTTTGTTGAAGTAATTGTCTCCAGCAACCGTTCCCTTGCGCGGCCAGTATTTAGTAAAATTTAAGACTTCTGGTTTGAGCCAATCTAACAAATCGACTGTTTTCTTAAAATCTGATTCAGTTTCTCCGGGAAATCCGACAATTATATCTGTTGCAATTGATAATTTTGGAATTTCTCTTCTGAATGTTGTAACAATTTCTTTGAATTCTTTGACGTTGTACTGCCGATTCATTGACGTCAAAACTTTATCAGATCCTGCTTGAATTGGAACATGTAAAAACTTCAATATTTTCGGATGTTTGTAAACTTCAACAATTTTTGGTAAGAGTTGGTAAACATGATTTGGATTAGCCATGCCCATACGAACCTTGAACTTACCATCTAGTGCAAGTATTTTTTCTAACAATTCGACAATATCTGTTTTAATGTCAAATCCATAACATCCACAGTCTTGTGATGTTAAATAAATCTTATCACAACCTTCACTGATTGCTTTTTTAGCTTCTTTTATAATCTTATCTGATGAGTAGGATACTAGTTGTCCGCGCGCTAGTTTTCCCGCGCAATATGTACAATTTCCAAGACAACCCTTTGATATAACAATCTTTGCAGTCTTGTCATCGTCGCGAACATGCGGAAGATTTAGTTTTTCTTCAGCTTTTTTGTTTAATAGAACAACGCGTTCACCTGCTAAAGTTCTTTCAACTACGTCAACAGCCTGCTTAAAGTTAAAATTGCCTAAAAGTGAAAAATTAGTAAGGCGAGGATCTTCAGGAAAACTAAGTGGAAAACAACCCCCAATAATAATTTTTTTAGTTTTAGATATATCTTGAATTTTTCTAAATAATCTTGCTTCAGTCGGTGTTTTTAGGCTACACGTATTGAATATTATAAGATCTGAATCCTCTAAGGTAGTTAGCGTATATCCTGCTTCAGTTAGTAAACCTTTCAATACTTCTGAATCTGCTTGATTTGCTGTACAACCAAAAGTGCGAATATATATCCTAGCCATATAATACGCAGAGAGCGTCTTTAAAAAATTAATTAATCTTATCGATCTAGTGGTGTGCCACCGTAAATATGTTTTATTACACCATGTTCGATTTGGTTTTCTGTAGGCCACTGACCAGTACCTTGACCTGTTTCGATATGACTAATGTTACCATTACGAATATATACAATTTTATATGGTCCTGGTACGGATTTTTGATGTAGATCTACATCTATACCTACGTCGCTATGACTATCTGTTGCGATAAAAGCAATAGGATCATCCATCTTACCATTTAATCCACTGCAATCGTTACATGCTGCATGACAAGATGGCGCGTTATGACCAACAATCATAACACCATTACCACGAGTTTTGCTTAATGCTTCTTCTAACTCTTCTTGATTGTGTACTAAAGGTAAGCTTGTAGTTAATACCATTAAAGTAATGACGAGAAACACATTTAACTCTTTCGTACAATAGTATTACATGCAAATCTTATTGTTACATACAAATTCAATTGAAGTAATTCCAAAGAAGCCTGCATTTAAATCAGCGCCTGATGCCGAAAAAGATAAACCAATCAATATGGAGAATTGCGTAACCATTCTTGCAGCATCCGAGAAAGTTGATGAAGGTAGAGAAGAAGAAGTTGCACAAAAAGTTGTTGAAGAATGTAAAAAGTATTCAGAGCAAGTTCATGTGCAAAAGTTTATGCTTTATCCTTATGTTCATTTGACATCAGATCCTTCCGGAGTAAGTTGTGCAAAAGAAGTTCTAGATTTGATTCGTAGAGGTTTATACAAAGATTTTGAAGTCAAAAGCGCACCATTTGGTTGGTACAAAGAATTTAAGATTCATGTTAAAGGCCATCCACTAGCCGAATTGAGTAGAAAACTATGATAGAGTTAGAAAGAACTTATCTAGCAAAATATTTACCTGATGATTTAGAGAAATCTGAAAAGAAAGAAATTATTGATATTTACATTCCAGAAAATTCTGTGCATCCATGTGTAAGAATTCGTAAAAATGGCGACAAGTATGAAATTACGAAAAAAACACCTCTGAAAGATGATCCTTCTGAGATGAGAGAACAAACAATTAAACTAACTGAAAAAGAGTTTGAGATTTTTTCTAAGCTCCCTGGTAGAAGAGTTTCAAAAATTAGATATTTATATCCCTACAAAGATCGTATTGCAGAATTTGATGTATTTCAAGAAGCGCTCAAAGGTTTAGTTGTAATTGATTTTGAATTCAAGAAAAAAGAAACGAAAGATTCTTTTGAGATGCCCGAATTTTGTTTAGCAGATGTAACTGGCGAGCTATTTATCGCAGGTGGAATGATTTGCGGTAAGAGCTACGAAGATATAAAATCAGAGTTAGATAAGTTTGATTATAAAATACTTTAACCACAATCCTTATAACATATTTTTTCTGAGTATATTATGGCTAAATATGGTGATCACGCTAAATTGCTATCGCAATTTGCTGGCTCACGCCGCTACGCGGGTGAGTATCCCACATTCGAGTAATTCTTTCCTAGCCAAACATTTTTTAAGTTTAAGTTTTAGAGGTAGTTATTATGGATAAGATGGATAATATTGAAGTCGGTAAGAAATTTGGATTGTACTTCGTTGACGAGAAGGTAGGCAAAGGTTTACCTATGTTGTTACCAAAGGGCGCAACAATACGACGAATTCTCGAGCGATTCATTATAGATGAAGAGTTAAGACGCGGATATCAACATGTTATTACTCCTGATTTTGCTAAGATTGATTTATACAAAACTTCTGGCCACTGGCCGCTTTACAAAGAAAGTATGTATCCACCATTTTTAGTTGATGATAAAGAATATTTGCTTAAGCCAATGACTTGTCCACATCATATCACAATCTATAAACATGAGCCGCACAGCTATCACGCTTTACCAATTAGATATGCGGAATTAGCTCATCAATATCGACGTGAACAATCTGGTGAACTTCATGGATTAATTAGAGTTAGAATGTTTACTTTAGCAGATGCACATATATTCTGTACTCCAGATCAAATGCAATCAGAATTCAAAAAAGTTGTAGATTTAATTCAGTATGTATTGAAATCATTAGGTATTAAGAATTATTGGTATCGAATATCCTTACGCGATAAAACTAAAACTAAGTATATCGGTAGCGACGAATTATGGGATAAAGCAGAGAATGCAATTAGAAAAGCCATGAAAGACTTAAAGCTGAAATATGTTGAAGCGGAGGGCGAAGCTGCTTTCTATGGACCAAAATTAGATATTCAAGTCAAGAATACATATGGCAAAGAAGATACTTTGCTTACAAATCAAATTGATTTTCAATTACCTGATAAATTCAACTTAAGTTATGTTGGAAAAGATGGTAAAAAGAAAGTTCCGGTTATGATACACCGAGCATCTCTTGGTTGTATTGAAAGAACAATGGCATTTCTTTTTGAACAATATCAAGGAGAATTCCCTATCTGGCTTTCACCAATCCAAGTTAGACTTGTAAATATGAATGATGATTTAATACCATACTCTGACGATATTGTAGAAAAACTACGAGATGCAGGTTTTAGAGTTGATACAGATTATCGTTCAGAATCTGTAGGCAAAAAAGTCAGAGAAGCCGAAGTTCAAAAGATACCTTATATTATAGTAATTGGTCCTAAGGAAAAAGATGCTGGAACTCTTGCAGTTAGATCTCGCGGAGAGAAACCAAAGTTCGGCGTAAAGTTTGACGACCTGGTAAAAGAAATAAAAACTTTAGAAGAGAATAAAAAATGAATACTAAGGCAATCTTTTACATAATTATTGCATCTTTTTGTTACGCAAGTTTTCCACCAATTAATAAATATCTTCTAAATCGTGGCGTAACACCTATTGAATTAATTTTAGCACTTAATGTATTAATGTTTCCTGTAGCATTTTCATATGTGATTAGTAAAAAAGAACAAGTGAAGAAAATAACTAAACTTAATTGGAAGTATATATTCTCTTTAGGTTTATTAGCCACAGCACTTGGTAGAGCCTTATCAATTTGGGGACAGCAGTATACCCTTGCTATGAATAATGCAGTTCTAATGAAACTTACAGTTGTAATTGTACCACTAATTGCTTACTTTATGCTTAAAGAACGACTACCTAGACAAAAATACATTGCAATGGTTGTTGCATTTTTTGGAGCATTTTTGTTAATCACTGGCGGATCTTTATTAATTCCTTATCCTGGAGATATTGTGTTTTTAATTGTAGCAATTATGATTAGTTTTACAAATGTATTCGCAAAAATAGTTTCCAAAGATGTTGATTCTACATTACTTTCAATGCTTAGATTAAGTATTGGTAGTGGTTTGTTATTCCTTTTCATATTCGCAGATGGTTTTAAATTTATTTCAGTACTTATTTCGTATTGGCCAATTATTATTTTTGAATCAATATTAGGTATATCAATGATTATTGCATTGTATGCAGGAATTAAGTTATCTACAGCATCAGAAGCAACAGCACTTTTCTTACTTAGTGCACCAATATCTTTTGTACTATCTTATTTTATTCTCGGTGAAACAATGTCTACAGTTTCATTTTTTGGAGCAATAATGCTCTTAATTTCATGTTATTTTATTGCTAAAAAAACAAAAATACTTTCTGGAGAAACAGTAGAATGAAATGTCCAGTATGTAGGTCAGAAAATATTGTATTAGATTCTGCAGGCCATACAGGTAAATATCGTTGTAAGGATTGTGATTATATCGGTGTTCTTGTTATAGAAGAAGATTAAACAACACGAACAATTTTTTCATCGTCTGCGTATTTCCAATGTATTTCACCAAAGTTACAACCTTGACAAGTTGCATCCATTGGATACCATTTATTATTGATCCAAGCTTCTACATACACATGTTCGGGAACAAAAACAAATCGTGAATCAATACCTACAGATTCTAAAAGAGTTACTAAAAGAACCGATGCATCATCGCAATCACCACCACCATTTACTAGACTTTCTTTAGCGGTTTTTATGTATTCGAAACTGGTTGGATCAGATACATACTCTAAGTTCTCACTAACAAAGCCAAACATCGCTCTTGCTTGACACTTCTTTTGATTTGAATCACAAGCAATTGTTGCAATGCGATCAGCAACACCTTTAATCTCTCTATCAATAACAACATAATCAACAATATCATTAGATTCAACTTCTGTAAAGTTTGTAATTGAAGAAACCTCGGCGATAGTTGGAATGCGTTCTGGTGGGGGATCAACTTGAATTTGATAGTATGGAATAAACCACATAACTAACATAAGAATCAGAAATACACCAATAATCCATTTGAATGGAGAAGGTTTCTTCATTTCATCAAATTCTTCTTCAAAATGTTCTATAAAATCTGGATGATCGTTCATTGAATATTAATTACTTTATTCTTATTAGTCTTTCCTTTTATGATATCTACACGCCAACCTTTTTCTTTTCTCAAAAATTTGATTAGTTCTTGATTAGCTTTACCATCATAGGCTGGAGCTGCAATAGCAATTTTTAGAAATTCATCTGATTCTGCAAGAATCTCATTTTGTATAGCATTTGCTTTTACTTGTATCCGTTTTTCCATATTTCTTCAAAGTATTCTTCGTATTCTTGTGCAACTTCTGGTGAGCCTATCAAAACATTTGCTTCATGATTTTTTTCAACAGAATAATAGCGCCAGTTTGTTGAACCTACAATAACTTTCTTACCATCAAGTATTATTAACTTTGTGTGTGTGGTTTGATTCTTACCATCGTACTTGATTGGTACACCTCGCTCTCGCAGATAAGTTAAACCTGCTTCATGATCTTTCGGGAATTCATCTAGAATTATTTTAACATCAACACCTGCATCATGTTTATCTGCAAGTATGGTAAGAAATGAGTTAACAAAAGAAATACGATACTTGAGATAATATGTTAGCGAAAACATTGAAACATGAATTGATTCATCTGCATTTTGTAGTTCACGTATAACTGCCGGACCATAATCTCGATCATTTATTACAGCAATACTTGCTACGCAGTCATCTGTAAGAACAAAAATTAATGAAGTAATTAAAATCGCTAATATGCTGAATAACAAAATAAGTGCTAGCGCTTTACTGTTTCGCATTCTCTGAAGAGTATCCAAATCTATTTATCTTTTTGCACTCTTGACAATAATATTCAACGCACTTTGTTTTTGAATTAGTTCTAACTTTACAATTTTTTCCAGGAAGTAAATAAGCATAACAATGATGACAGAATTCTCGTCGATGTTTTTCCGAAACACGAACATTGTAACGCATTCCAATTTTTCTTGCTAAGAAGACGTACCTATTAGCACGCTTCAAGTTTTTTGAAGCTCGCGCTTTGGCTTCATCGAATAATATATCCATACGTTCTTTTGCTATTTTTGTCCAAGAGTTTGGCTTGTGTTTACGAGATCTTACTTTCATATTAACCACCAATACGTTTGAATAAGAACATTATAATTATACCTATTATGAAAAATGTAAATGATAACATTATTTTCTTTGTTTCGTTTTCTTTATGTAACTCAGGTATTAGATCAGAAGCAGCTATGTAAATGAACCCGCCAGCTGCAAAAGGTAATAATGCTATTTCTAAACCACTCGATCGAACAAAAAAGAATCCGACAAGACCACCAATTACTGCAGTCAGTTGTGATAAAAAATTATAGAATAGGGCTTTAGTTTTACTAAATCCGCCATGTATTAATACTCCAAAATCACCGAGTTCTTGAGGTAACTCATGCGCAATTATGACTAATGTTGTTATTATACCAAAAGGAATACTAACAAGAAAACTTGCAGCAATAATCAAACCATCAATAAAATTGTGAAGGCCATCACCTACAAGTATCATATGACTGAAAGTATGTACTTTGCAAAGGCCATTGTGACAATGGTGCCAATGCAATAGTTTCTCCATCAAAAAGAAAATTATGAAACCAAGAAGCAAATAATTTATTGCAGTCTCAACGCCAAGACCCTCAATTGCTTCAGGTAGCAGATGCAATAAACCGCCCCCGAGTAAGGTACCGGTGGAAAGTGCAACAAATACAAATATTATTTTTTGTAGGGTCTTAGGTTTTAGCATTAAAGCAAATGCTCCTGCAAATGCAACAAGACCATTAAGTAGCGTAAATCCTAAAATCCAGAGTAATATATTCTCCATAGTAAATATTAAGTTAGGAATATATAAATGTTGAGAATGAAATGTCAGCAGCTTTCCAAGCTTCCCACATAAATGCAGTACCACAAAGGAACGTATACGGGCTTAGCTTCTGTGTTCGGAATGGGAACAGGCGTACCCCCGCAGCTATGACCGCTAACAAATAAGACCAGGTTTTTGGCTTTATAAAGATTACTTTTATCTAAAATTTATTTATTGAAAATCGCTCGGGATTTTCAATCCCGCAATTGCAAAGCAATGGCGTTATAGTTGAGCTCAGCTCAGCTAATATAATTTCTTGCAGGTAAATTATATATATGATAGAGTAAATAAATATGTGAAAATGGAAATATCATTATCAATCAAGCCAAAAAACCCAATTATTATCGAAGGTTTTCCGGGCCTAGGATTTGTTGGGACAATCGCAACAGAATATATGATCGAAAAGCTTAATGCCAAATCAATCGGTTATATATGGTCTGATAAAATGCCGCCAATTGCGACAATACATCACAATCAACTACGAAAATTATTAGAAATTTTTTATGTAAAATCTAAGAATTTAGTTCTTATGCACGCTCTTTCAGGTATTAAAGATCTTGAATGGGACATTGCTACAGCAGTTATTGATGTAGCAAAACAACTCAAAGCAAAGGAGATTATTAGTTTAGAAGGAGTTGGTTCACCATTTGGATCACCGCAATCTAGAACTTTTTATTATACAAATAATGCAAATTCTGAAAAGAAATTGGCTAAACTGACCGGCCCCGAAAAATTAACTGAAGGTATGATTGTAGGAGTTTCTGGAGCAATAATGATGAAAGTACCACAGAGTATCCCTGCTTCGTTTATATTTGCTGAGACACATACAAATTTACCTGACAGCAAAGCTGCAGCACAATTGGTTACAGTTTTGGATAAATATGTGGGCTTGAAAGTTGATCCAAAACCATTACTTGCTGAAGCAAAGAACGTCGAGGCTAAATTGAAAGAACTTATGCAAAAAACAAAAGACGTTCAGCAAATAAAAGATAAAAAGGATATTAGTTATTTAGGCTAATCCTTTCATATATTCTTCAGCAGCAGCATTATCGAAACATAGAATTACTTTGTTTACTGAGGATTCTTCTAACATTTTGATTGCATCTATAGTTATTTTGAAAGACTGCGCAGGCGTGATGCCATATTCTTTTCGTACACACATTAAAGGTACCGCTACGCTTTTGTAATTATTTTCTTTGATAATCTTAAATGCATTTTTTAATGACTCTCGAATTGTATCAACTGTGGCCTTTTTGCGTTCGGATCCATGATCTTTTATTTCATAAGACATTCCAATCGCATGAATTATACTTTTTTTACCGAGTTTGTAAGTGTCTAATATCGCCGTACCTTGTTCGAATACTTGGTGATTATTAAGTAAAAGTTTAATACAAGATAATTGACAATTTGATGGTTGCCAACCATATTTTTTATATGCGCGTATATACCAACGACTAACTTTTTCAGGCAGTTTGTCTAATATACGTTTATACTCTAGTGATTTTATTAGGTTTAAGTTACCCGATTTCTTTCTAAGTTCTCCTGCGCCACTAGTACCTAATAAAAGAAAACCGTTCGCAGAATTTATTATTACATCAACGTTTTTGTCTGCAGTGTATCCTTTTTCATATACTATTTTCATATTAAGCCCCTGGCAAGACTCGAACTTGCTACCTGCACCTCTCTCTTGCGAAAAGTAGTTTTCTTTTCGTCAACGTTTTCTTTTTCTAAAAGAAAAGGCTGTTACGAGGGTGCCGCTCTACCAGCTGAGCTACAGAGGCGTATCTAATCTCTTGACTAGATAAATTAATATAAATCTCCCCTTTTAAATAATATTGATATAGCAAAATAGACTTTGCTATCTCTTAACCTGAAGGTCAAGATGAGCGATAATATCTTTAGTAGAGATTGGAAACCTAGAACAGATAATGGTCCTAAGCATATGGGTTTGATAGCTAAAGCACGTCGTGAAGTTGATTTAGCAGACCATTTAGTTTATGTAACTTTACCATTAGTTGAGGATATTAAATTTATTTTAGCTATTGTTGATCATATCTATAATGCTTCCGCCTTAGCTATTGAAGGATCGTTGGAACAAAAGAAATACTACAAAAAATTGGAAGCTTTTCCAAGATCCTATGGTGCAATGACAGAGTTATGGGCCAATCATATTATGAAAGACAAGTTTGAGAGAAAGCACCTTGATTTTCTAAAAAGATTGCGTGAAGTGAAGAATTCTATAACAACCAGTAGCATGCGTTTCAAGCGACAGGACAAGTATATTTTGACAAATGATGTTTATGATCTTAAAGTTCTTGATTTGGATACAGTAAAGAAATACTTAAGTATTGCAAAAGACTTTGTAAATATATCTGAAGAACTGATTTCGGAGGAGGACAAGAGACAATCTGTCGTAAAATAAAATGGGTTTAATACACGAAGCTGAGAAGAAATTAGCATTTGCTGATTTCCTTGTTGGTAGAGCGGATATGGATAATTATGCAAAAGCGGCGTTTGGTCACGTATTTGCATCAGCCAATATATTAATACAATCTTTGACCGGGCTTAATGATTTGGATTCAAATAGCCCACAACTTGTTAAGCAGAATCTTGTAAAGTTTAACGATCCTGAAGCAACAGACTTTGCGAAGTTTTATGTTGAGCTACTTAAAGCAACAAGTAAACAGAATGTTACTGTTGGTGAAGTTGAAATATCAGTCAGAAGAGTTAGACAATTCTTAGAATGGGTACAAGATCAAAAAGTACAATGAAATATTGCTTAGTTTATGTTCCGTGTTCTGATAAAGCAGAGGCTAGAAAAATTGGTAAAGCACTTCTGACCAAGAAGCTTGTAGCATGTTGTAAATTAATTCCAATTGAATCTATGTACTGGTGGAAAGGAAAAATTGAAACTAATGAAAGTGAAATTGTTCTGATGTTAGAAACTCGAGCTGATAAGTTTGATGATATTGAAAAAGCAGTAATTGAATTACATAGTTATGAAACTCCACTTGTGTTCTCAACATCAATCGATAGAATAAACAAAGGTGCGGCGTACTGGATAGATACTGAAGTAGAATAATCTACAAACCTTTATAATTTCTGAACTTTACTTTTTGTATGGTTAACCCGACAAAACGGATAAAGCGCAAATCAAGAGAAGATCTTCTAAAAACTAATACTAAAATGACTGGTATAAATAAGCTAGTTCCTGATACTTCTGCCATAATAAATAAAGTTATTTCAAAGAATTTTAATAAAAAACAACTGAAATTCAAGGAATTATTATTACACAACTCAATGCTTTCAGAATTGGAGCATCAAGCAAATTCTGGTCGCGAAATTGGTTTTATGGGTTTAGATGAGATTAAGAATTTAAGAGCATTATCTCAAAAAAATAAATTCAAAATTACCTTTGCAGGCGATACACCAACTATTGAAGAAATCAAATTCGCGAAAAAAGGCGGTATTGATTCAAAAATAAGAAAACTTGCTGAAGATATGAAAGCAACACTCATTACTTCAGATATGGTTCAAGCAGAAGTTGGTAAAGCAACGGGCATGCCCGTTATTCATATTCCGTCAGGTATTGTAGAATCTGATTTGATATTCCCAAAATTCTTTAAAGACGATTTTATGTCCGTTCATCTTAAACAAGGAGTTCCACCAAGAGCTAAGCGAGGAAAGCCCGGTAAGTGGGATTTTATTGAGATTGATGATAAACCTCTGAAAGAAAATGAGATGGAAACAATTGCTGATGAAATTATTGAAGCAGCAAGAAGTTTACAAAAGAGTTTCTTAGAAATTGAGAGAAAAGGAAGCATAATTGCACAAATTAAAAATTATCGAATTGTAATAACTCGTCCACCGCTTTCAAGTTCTTGGGAAATTACTATTGTTAGACCAATTAAAAAATTGGAACTTAAAGATTACAAACTTAGTAAAAAAATGAAAGACAGGCTACTAGATCGTGCCGAAGGTATTGTAATTGCGGGTGCACCAGGACACGGAAAATCTACATTTGTACAAGCATTAGCAACAGTTTACTCTGAGAAAAACAAAGTTGTAAAATCGTTAGAGGCGCCAAGAGATTTACAATTACCTATCGCAGTAACACAATTATCTACATCTAAAGCTAGTCACCAAGAGCTGAAAGATATTATGCTTTTAACAAGACCAGATTATACGATTTATGATGAGGTGAGAGATGCGCCAGATTTCAAGCTTTTTGCTGATTTGAGATTATCAGGTGTTGGTATGGTTGGAGTTATACACGCAGCAAATCCTATTGATGCAATACAGCGATTTATTGGGAAAGTCGAACTTGGTATGATTCCACATATTATTGATACTGTTGTTTTCATTAAAGATGGTAAAATTGAGAAAACATTTGGACTTAAGATGAATGTTAAAACTCCAAGCGGAATGAATGATAATGATCTTGCGAGACCAGTTGTAGATATATTTGATTTTGAAGAAGGTACGTTAGAATATGAGATTTATACTTTTGGGGACGCGACAGTTGTTATTCCTGTTAGGAAAGATGGTGTTGAAGTTGTCAACAAGGGTCCAATTCGATATAAATTAAAGGACACGCGTAAGTACTATGAGTTTAGATTCTTTAGCAACACTCGTCGAGTTGATTTAATAGTTGGTGATGATATATTAGCAACCTTGCCAATTGGTAGATCTCGAGAGATACGCATATACAAGAAGTCTAAGATTGGTAACATTCTTTTAGAAGCAATGGCTCAGCGCATAGAAGTCCGTTTTGAGAGCTAAAGTGCAAGTCTTATAAACGCTATTGAATGCAGATTATATATGGGCTTGTAGCTCAGCTGGATAGAGCGCTTCCCTCCTAGCAACCCTTTCTTTTTCTAAAAGAAAACGTTGGCGAAAAGAAAAATATCTTTCGCAAAAAAAGGAGATAGGAAGATGTCGGGGGTTCAAATCCTCCCAAGCCCGTTTATTTAATTAGTTTTAAGAAATATCTTTCGAGTTCTTTAGTGGTTTTGTCCCAACTATAGCAACACTCAATTGTTTTTGCAGCGTTTTGTTTAATGTTATTTCTGAATCTAATATCTACAAAAAATTTGTTGATTGCTAGTGCAACTAATTCTGGTTTGAGATCATCTTTATTCAAAAGGATACCATTTCGATTATTCTTTAAGTAACTAGGTATTGCTCCAACATTTGTTGCAATACAGGGTAAACCACAAGACATTGCTTCCATTAAACTCAACGCAGACGTTTCTGTTTGTGAGGGCAATACATAAACATCCATTGCTTGTAAGTAATCTTGTGGATTATTAACAAAACCTTTGGATATTACTCCAGATTTGTCTAAACATCGCTTTTCAATACCATCGCCGAGAATAAGTAGTCTAGCTTGAGGAACACGTTTTTTAAATATTTCGAAGCTTTTGACTAGTAACTCAATATTTTTTTCTTTACTTAAGCGACCATGAAATCCAATAACGAAATTGTTAGTTAGTCCTAATTCTCTTCTTACATATACCCGTTTTATGCGATCAAAATAGAACTTTTTTTGATCTACACCCAATGGTAAAACACCAATTGGAATCTTTATTTTTAGAGATTTTAATAGAGTTCGCATACCTTTATTTGCGACAATCAATAAATTACATTTTTTATATTGTCTAATAACTAGTGGTTTTAATGTTCCAGCATATTTATCAGGGAACTTTGTTGCATATGCAAATAACTCCCAGTCTATAGAATGTACAAATTCAATGATTGGTTTCTTGAGTTTCTTTGCATGTTTTAATGCAGCAAGACCTAAAAACGCGATTGAATTTATAAATATAATATCGTTTTCTTCGACAGCTTGATGAATAACTTTTGAATTTGGATGTGCTAGCGGATAATTACTAATTTGAAAACGTCTGATGGGTACAAAAGCAACATTTAGATTCATTGTTCGAGCAGCAGTTTCAGCACCTTCAAGTCTCGGTGCTAGAAAGTTTACTTCAAATTTATCTGATAATCTGGACGAAGTTTCTAACATAAATCTGACTACACCATCTTTTTTTGGTGCGAATGTATCTGCTACATATAGTATTTTTATTTTATCAGTTTTCATGAGATTCTTTATGGAATACTTCAGCATATTTATGTCCAGAATGCGCTCCTTCGATTTTATTATTAATTATTGCTAAAATACTATAATACCACATATATTTTTTTTGTGAATGAAATTCTTTCATGGCTTTTCGTTTTAGATTCATAGTTTTACTTATATCAATATAAAGTCGTGGTGAATCTCGGTGTTTTATTTTTAGAGGATTACCAATTTTAAAAGCATAAACTTTCGCATGTAATTTGTTTGATTTAACAACTTTCTGAACCAATTGCGCAACAGATCTATGTGCTGGATGCGGATCATCTGAGCAATGTGTGAATATTTCTTTTGGTTTCAGTTTAACAATTATATTTTCAACTTTTTTGAAAGTTGTATCTTTCTTTAGATCTGGGCCAAAAGGATTGTCAGGTAAGCCTAAAAATAATACTTGAGATATACCTAAAACTTTTCCGGCGTTTATAGATTCTTTTCTTCGTTCAGTTATGTATTTTTTAGAATCATTTAGCGGGTCACCATCAGAAAAGATTAGAGATACCACTTCCTTACCCTGTTTAGCATACTGTGCTATTGTCCCACCGCAACCCAGAACTTCATCATCCGGGTGTGCTGCAACTACTAATATCATTTTATTTTAAACACCTTGAATATATATAGATTTTTAACGAAATTTTTATATCCAATACCGTTCATATATAATTAATGAAAAAATTAAATACCTTGTTATTGGGTGTTCTGGTGATTATTGTAATAATTATTACAGTAATATGGTTATTACCAGAGAAAGAAGTTACGGGTGCAGCAATTAGTACTGAAACACCGAATGTAGCGTTATCATGTAGTAATTTAGATAATGATGAGTTTTACCGAGCATGTCAGCAGTGGAATGCAGTTGATTATGGTACTCATAGGCCCCCTAAATTAGACACTTTTTCAGATAAAACTGCTAAAATAATATGTGATAAACTCGAAAAAGCTGCGTGTTGAGTTTCCATTACTTTTTTAAACCGCTGACTGTCTCCTATAGTCATATATGCGCCTGTGGTCTAATGGCTATGATTCTAGCCTTCCAAGCTAGCGGTCGGGGTTCGATTCCCCGTGGGCGCAGTTAATTACTTATTACGCGCATAAAATTCTCTACAGACTTTTTAGTGAAATCTTTTTGAGGATATCCTTTGTATTTCTGAGCTTTTTTTACATCTTTAACTAAATCAAACTTCTTTTGTGAATTAGAATGATACCAACCCTTTTCTTTTAAATATTCACCTAAATATTCTTGTTCGGTCTGTTGTGGTGTTGGGACAAAAAATGCTTTAGCTCCAAGTTCAGCAACATCACAAACAGTAGAATAACCAGATCGTGCAATTATTAATTTAGCGCGATTCATTATATCTTCGCGATCTTCAGAACTCATATAATTATACATTTTAACATTGGATTTACATTTGTTGCCAGCATCTTCGGGTTTACCTAGTGTTACAACAATATTTCCTTTTAGTTGCTCGATTTGTGCCAATAACTTTTTCTGAAATACACTTCTTTGAGGTTCTGGACCGGAAATAGAAATAAGATAATCAATATCTTTCTTTGTTTTTTTACTTCTAAATGAAGATGTCGGACCCATATATTCAATATCTTTTTTTCTAAATATGTTTAAATCATGTGCTAATCTGCCTGCTAAACCATTTTCTTCAAAATCAAATAAACATAATTTTTTGAAAGCAAGAGAGTTAGTATAATTAAATAATTCCGTAGCAGGTTCCATCGATGTAAATGGTTTAGGTACAATCATTCTTGCTTGATGCATTAGTAAATATGATGGAACTCTTAAACTATTGAAACCATATGCATGATCACCTACAATTAATTTATATTTATTTTTGCGTGTAAGATTTGATACCTTAAGACGTTCCCGAGCAATTGCTGCCATGATTAAAGGTATGTAAGCACTGAATTTCATTAAGAAATAATCTGTTTCAGTGTAAGGATTTGGAAACTCTGGAAAGTTTATATATTGTACCTCATCTTTGAGTTCATTTTTTAAAAGACTTAACGCGCGACCAGAAGTTGCAACAGTTAATTCGTTACCTTCAGAGATAAGTTTTCGTATAATTGGTAAAGAACGAGTTGCATGTCCGATTCCCCATGAACATAATCCGTATAATACTTTCACGCTAAAACCGCCATTTTAAACATCATAACAGTTCCTGTACTGTTTTTCTAATAGATTCAGTTGAGCTATATTTATATTCCCAACCCAGAGACATGATTTTTTTTACATCCAGTAAAAATTTTGGTATATCTCCAACCCAACCACGGGATCCGCCAGTGTAACTAAATGTTGGTTTGAGTTTCATTTCTTCAGCAACAACTTTGCCAATATCAGTTACGGTTGTTTGTTGTTCTGATCCGACGTTGTAAACATCAAAATCAGATTCCTGTTTATTTGTGGCCAATATAATTGCATTGACACAATCTGATACATGTAAATATGATTTGCACTGTTTTCCATCACCAAGAATTTCTAAATTGTCCGGAGTTGCTCGAAGTTTGTTGATGAAATCTAAAATAACACCATGTGTTGCTCGAGATCCAATGATATTGGCGAATCTGAAAACTGTTCCTTTAAATCCAAATGATCCACAATAACTTGATACCATTGCTTCACACGCTAGTTTACTGCCACCATATAGCGATATGGGTTTTAGTATTCCATAATCTTCCGGTGTTGGAATTGTTTCAGTTTCACCATAAACTGTTGATGAGGATGTGAATACAATGCGTTTGACATTATTTTTCCGCATTACTTCAAGCACATTAAATGTTGCAGTTATATTATTATCAAAATCTGCATGAGTATTATCTACACCAGTTTTTACTTCAACATTTGCAGCTAAATGAAAAACTGCATCTACTGGCATACATTTTTGTATGTCTTCTGGATTTAATAAATTACCTTCAATATATTTTACTTTATCGTTCTTGAATTCAGAATTAATGTTTTTATCTAAAACAGTAATTTCATGTTCTTTTACTAATTGATCCACAAGATGACTACCAATAAATCCGCAACCACCGGTTACTAAAATTCTCATATTTCCATATAAGTAAGTAATCTTTTATACTTTTCCATATTCTTGTTTTATGCGAATAGGAGTATTATTCTCGGGCGGAAAAGATAGTGCAATGGCACTATATTGGGCGCAGCAAAATGAAGAAGCAACGTGTTTAATTACAATTGATTCTGAAAATAAAGATAGTTATATGTTTCATACAGATAAAGTTGAGAAAATACCTGCATTGGCTAAGAAGATTGGAATACCGTTGATTTTTAAGAAAACAAAAGGTGAGAAAGAAAAAGAATTAGATGATTTAAGAGATGCTATTGCTGAAGCTAAAAATAAATATAAAATCGTAGGCGTTGCGTCTGGTGCTTTAGCGTCTAATTATCAGAAAAGTCGAGTGGATAAAATATGTAAGGATCTTGGACTAAAATCTTTTGCTCCCCTTTGGCAACTTGATCCTGAAAAGTACTTACGTGATATAATTGATTTGGGATTTAAAATCGAAATTGTTCGCGTTGCTTCAGAAGGTTTGGATGAAAAATGGGTAGGTAAATATATTGATGAGAAATTTTTTAGTAAAATTTTAGAGTTAAATAAGCGTTACGGCGTTCATATTGCTGGTGAAGGTGGAGAATACGAGACTTTTGTGGTTTCAGGTCCTATTCTCTCTAGCAAATAATTCTTTTTATACTGATTTTTGTGATTATTATTAAGTAAAAATGCTATCAGATGATGTTATTAAGTCAGCAATACCTTCCGCTTTCAAAGAGATTGATCTTTCAGCACTAGGAAGCCATTATTCTGGCAAAGTTAGAGAGATTTATGATTTAGGTGATAAATTAGCACTAGTTGCAACAGATAGAGTATCTGCTTTTGATGTTATTCTGCCACGAGCAATTCCATTCAAAGGGCGAACATTAAGTGAGACTGCGCGATTTTGGTTTGATAAGACCAAACATATTATTCCAAATCAAGTTATTAGTTATCCGCACCCAAATGTTGCAATTGTTAAAAAAGCTAAAGTTTGGCCAATTGAAGTTGTTGTTAGAAGTTATGTAACTGGCCACCTATGGCGAGAATATTCTAAAGGTAAAAGAGAGTTGTGTGATATTAAATTACCTGATGGTCTGAAAGAGAACCAAAAATTGCCTGAGCCAATTATTACACCTACAACAAAATCAGAGCACGATGAAGATATTTCTAGAGCCGAAATAATTAAACAAGGCATAGTTCCAGAAGATGTTTGGAAAAAAATCGAAGAGACAGCAACGAAATTATTTGCTTTAGGTCAAGAATATGCTGCAAAACAAGATTTAATTTTAGTTGATACAAAATACGAATTTGCAGATTATAATGGTGAGTTAATTCTTATTGATGAAATTCATACAAGCGATTCTTCTAGATATTGGGTTGCGTCTGAATATGAAGCATTATTCCAAAAAGGTGAGAAGCAAAGAGGTTTGGATAAAGAGTATTTAAGACAGTGGTTACGAGAACAAGGTTTTACTGGACGTCATGATGATGCAGCAATAGATGGTGTGGCAAAAAAAGATACTATTAATATTCCTGATGAAGTGATAGTAACTGCAGCAAAGAGATATATAGAGGCTTTTGAGCGTGTTACAGGCCAAGAATTTAAAGTAACTAAAATCAATAAACCGCTTCCCGATAAAATAAGAGATGATTTAGTAAAGGAGGGATTACTATGCTGGTACCAATAATTTTAGGATCTAAATCTGATTTAGAATTTGCTAATAAAATCGCAGCTAAGCTAAAGGAGTTTGGCGTTTATTATGTTATTAGAATTGCTTCAGCGCACAAAGCACCAGAATTGCTATTAGGATTACTGAAAAAATACGATGCGCAAGAAGATCTTGTATATATTACAGTTGCTGGAAGATCCAATGCACTTTCGGGATTTGTTTCAGCAAATTCTGTTAAACCAGTTATTGCTTGTCCACCACTGGATAAACAATCATATCCTGTGGATATTCATTCATCTTTGAGAATGCCAAGTAACGCGCCGTGTATGACAGTTATAGATCCAAAGAATGCGGCATTGGCAGCAATCAAGATTCTTGCGAATAACAATGAAGAGCTACTGAAAAAAGTTTCTGATAACATAACTCAAGTAAAAACAGGGATTGAAGCTGACGATAAAGATTTACAATGAAGCAAATAAATTTGCTAATTGTAATCAGAGATTAAAATGAATAAAAAAGAACTACCGGGTTGGGGTGATGCAGAGGATGCGCTAGAACTATTCAATAATATTTCTCCATTTGATTATCGTTATTATGCTCGTAATTCTAAAGTAAGAAACAATATACAACCATACTTATCGGAAGAAGCGTATGTTAAATATCTAGCACGCGTTGAAGCAGCACTTGCACAAGCACTATCTGAAATGGGTGTTTGTTCTAAAGATGTTGCTAAAGAGATTACAGAAGCTAGTCAGAAGGTAACTGCTAATGAAGTCTATAAAGAGGAAGATCAGATTTATCACGATATTCGCGGGTTAGCAAATAGTATACGGAAAAGAGTTTCTGATAAAGCAAAACCCTTTGTTCATTTTTCTGCAACATCATTTGATATTCGTAGCAATGCTCGAATCTTACAGTTTAGAGATTTTTGTCACAATGTTTTAATCCCATCATTAATTGAGTTAGAAAAAACTTGGATTGAACTTGCTGAAAGAGAAAAAGAAACATTACAAGTTGGACGAACACATGGACAACATGCGGAACCAATTACATTTGGTTTTGCAATATCAGAATATGTTGATAGACTTGGTGGCCGAATACAAGAATTACAAAGAGCTACAAAAAACCTTAAAGGTAAGTTTTCTGGAGCAGTAGGTGCGTATAATTCAAGTTCATTGTTCTTTCAAGACCCACTAGAATTCGAGAAGACAGTTTTAGAAAAATTAGATTTAAAACCCGTTTTGCATTCAACACAAATTATACCACCAGAACCGGCGTTAGATATAATGCATGCGGTTGTATCTTGTTTTGGTGTTGTTGCAAATTATGCAGATGATATGCGTAACTTACAAAGAACAGAACTTGGTGAAATTGGTGAACATTTTTCTTCTGCACAAGTTGGTTCATCAACAATGCCACAGAAGAAGAATCCAGTCCATATGGAGAATGTAAAAAGTATATGGAAAGTTATTATGCCTAAGATGGTTACAATGTATATTGATCAGATTTCAGATCATCAAAGAGATTTAACAAATTCTGCATCCTTGAGATTCGCTCCAGAAATTTTAGCTGGATTATATATATCCGTTCTGCGCACAGATAAAGTTGCTAAGAGTATGAATGTTGATACTGAAGCAACTCAACGTAATTTTAATCTTCATAAAGATCTTTTGGCTGCAGAACCATTGTATTTATTACTGGCCGCATATGGTCACCCTGATGCACATGAAGCAGTTAAACAACTTGCTCTTAGAGCAAGATCTGAGAAAAAACCACTACAGTCGCTAGCATTCGCGGATAAGAGTTTACTCCAATATATAAATCAATTTAAGGAATTACAGAAGGAACTTGTCTTACATCCAGAGAATTATACAGGTATTGCAACAAAGAAAACAGAGCAAGTGTGTAAGTATTGGAGGAGTGAACTAAAAATACAATGATAACTCGCGATGAAATGCAACAAATTGTTGGAAGTTACAATAAAGATAATATACATATCGTGATTTTAGGTTCACATTCAGCAAAAGAAATGGGTGTTGCGGCTAAGCGCGCCGGTTTCAAAACAATTCTTTTCTGTCAAGAAGATAGAGATGAACTTTATACACAACATAACAAACATCTTTTTGATCATATTCTTATTCGTCCAAAATTTTCTCAGATGGCTGATTTAGATGTTCAAGGTTTTTTACGTGAACATAATGGTATTGTTATGCCACACCGTTCTTTTGCAGTTTATTTAACTTATGATGTTATTGAGAATGATTTCAGAGTTCCAATATATGGAAGCCGTTATATGTTGCGTGCAGAGGAACGTACCACAGAAAAATCGCAATATTATCTAATGGCACAAGCAGGTATGCGACTGCCAAAACAAGTTAAGAGACCCGAAGATATATCTTTCCCAGTTATTGTAAAAATACAACAAAAAGACAACAAATTGGAACGTGCTTTCTTTTATGCTACAACAATGAATAACTTCTGGGAAACTGCAAACAAAATGATTGAAGCAGGTGAAATATCTAGAGAAGATTTAGATAATGCAGTTATTGAAGAGTTTGTTATTGGCCCAAGATTTAATGCTAACTTCCAAATCTATGCACTTAGAGATATTTTTGGTGAATTAGATTTACTCGGTTTTGGCGATCGCAGACAAGTAAATATTGGTGGTATACTTAATCTAACTGCTGAAGATCAGCTTAAACTTCCTGAAATGTCAATTCGGAATGAAGAGATTGGGCATATGGGTGTAACTATGCGCGAATCAAAGCAGATGTTGACTTATGATCAAGCAAGATTATTTGTTAAAGAAGCCGCAAAAACGTTTGCACCCGGAATTATTGGTCCACTTGGATTACAGGGGGCAGTACAATATAAATCTGGAACAAAGAAATTAGAGTTTGTAATTTTTGATTTAAGTTTGCGTAACTCCGGTGACCCACATATTGCATCGACTTCACCAGATATGGAAAATCTGAATCTTAAATATCAACCAATTCTTAAAACTCTGAGAACCGTTGAGTGTAACAATCCTCGAACAATTGGCGGACCTCTCGATTTAGCAATGATGGAGATCGAAGTTGCAATTAGAGATGATAGATTAAAGGAGATTATTACATGATATCCCGATCAGAAATTAGTCAAATGATTGGTAATTACGATCCTAAAAATATTACAATTGCTACAGTCTGTTCACATTCTGCGCTACAAACTTTTTATGGTGCAAAACAAGAAGGTTTCAAAACATTAGGAATTTGTGTTGGTTCTGTTCCAAAATATTATGATGCTTTTCCACGCGGACGCCCAGATGAATTCTTAGTTGTAAATAATTATCAAGAGATTATTGAAAAGACCCAAGAATTAGCTAAGAAGAATGTTATACTTATTCCGAACGGATCATTTGTTGAGTATATGGGTGGTATAAATTTTAGAGACAAACTTTGTTTACCTACTTTTGGAAATCGCAGAGTTCTTGAGTGGGAATCTGATCGAAATAAACAAAGAGAATGGTTAGAGGGTGCCGGTGTTCGGATGCCTGCATTGGTAAAAAGACCTGAAGATATCCGAGGACCAGTTATTGTAAAATATTTTGGTGCTAAGGGTGGTCGAGGTTTCTTTGTTGCAAAAGATAAAGAAGATTTTAACATGAGTATTGGAGCAAATCCTAATTATACTATGCAAGAATATATTGTAGGTACACGATATTATCCACAATTTTTTGCATCACCATTCAAAAGAAAAGATTCAATGCAGATTGATTCTGGTTCACTTCAATTAATGAGTATTGACCGACGAGATGAAACAAATATTGATGAAATGTATAAGATGGGAGATATTGAAACAATGCGAAAGCATGGAATCATTCCAAGTTTTGTTGTTACTGGAAATGTCCCTGTCGTTTTACGTGAGTCGCTATTACCTGAAGTGTTTGATTTTGCTGAGAAAACTACAAAGAAAGCACAGGACTTATTTGGCGGCATGATTGGACCATTTTGCCTTGAAGGTGTTTTCACAGATCAGTTGAAATTTTATGTTTTTGAAATCTCTGCCCGTATTGTTGCGGGTACAAATCCTTTTATTCAAGGTTCACCATATTCTGCATTAACCTTTGAACAGCAAATGTCAACCGGCAGACGTATTGCTGAAGAAATCAAATATGCTCTTTCAATCAATAAGTTAGGAGAGGTAGTTAGTTAACATGGCAATGGATATTGTAAAAAAAGCTTATCAAGATTTTCCTATTCGTAGAATTGTAGCGAGTGTAACAGACAAACCCGGTTTAGCTGAATTTATCAGAGAAATTCCTACCGTTGAAACTATTGTTTCGAGTGGAGGAACTGAGAAGTATCTTAGAGAGAATTTGAGTGATACTAATATTGAAATTATTGGAGTAGAAGCGTTTACTGGCGTTCCAGAAGGACTTGGTGGTAGAGTTAAAACACTTCATCCAAAAGTTCATGCAGCAATTCTTGCAGACCGATTAAATCCAGCACATCAAGATTACTTACATGAGATTGGTGTTCCTTGGCAATTTGATATGGCAATCGTAGGACTTTATCAATTTGAAAAAGCCGTTGCTCAAGGTCTCCCTTACAATGAAACAACAGAACAAATAGATATTGGTGGACCAACAATTCTGGAAGGAGCAGCAAAGAATGCACCTAATATAATTCCATTACATTTCCCATTCCATGTAGATACTGCACAGAGCCAATTGACTAATCAAGGTACAATTCCATTACATGGACGACTTTTGTTAGCTGGATGGACTATGAAGGATGTTGCGAAATATCGTGCTGCAAATGATGCATATATGAATGGAGTACCAATGGCTGAAAAAATTGCTAGTTACGACGTAATTCCTTTTCCAAAAAATAGGTGATTTAATTGGTAAAAGGAGATATATTAACGTTAAAATACAAGAGTCTTGGACCGCTCAAGGGCGGAGATAATCACCATCAGACTGGTGAGCAATGGGAAATTCTTGAGAAGAATGGTGAACCCGTTGAGAGTACGTCTGCTTTACATGCTATAGATAAAGGCTTGGGAAAAAGAATTGCTGGACTTGTTAATCGTATGGATAATGGTATTGCCTTACGAACAAATACTCGTTTACATGAATTATATAATACAGATCCATTGAATCCCACATACACTGCAACCGGATCAAAGCACGGTAGACTTGTTAATCTGGGTATGGGTGACTCGCAGCTTGAAGCAGTTATCCGAATGCTTGCTGGAGATGCAAATTCTATTTTTGGTGGTTTTATTGGATTTAATCATCCACTTGACGTTGAAACCGCAGAGTACATTAATAGAATGTTTCTTGAAGGAATAATTTGTCCTACAGGAATACCTGATGACGCTGTAGAAATTTTAACTAATACGGATACTTTGGTTAGTCCATGGAATATTCCCGCACATGCAAGACGTTTGATATATGAAATACCGAGATTTACTACAGCACAACTTAATGCTCTGGGTTTTGATATGTATCAAACAGGTACTGATTTAGTAACACAACAGCCCGATGGACGATATGATGTTTTTCAAGGAACACTTGTTGTAGGTAACGAGCATAGAATAAATCCTGAATTAATGAGATCAATGCAACTTGGATGGGATGCTATCACTTTGATAAATTCAAATACTATGTTGATGGCTTTAGAGAAATCATTGTTAGCAATTGGAAATAGTCAAGGTAATCGTTATGCTGTTTCTAGAAATATGCGTCAAAATCTGGAAGAAACTCCATACTTTAATTTAGGAAATGCTGAAGGTATGGAAAGAGCATTATATGATGTTCCATTTGAACCAGAAGATTTTGAGGGAGTGATTAGTGTTAAGGATTTAGATGCATCTGCAGTAATATCTGATGCATTTATGCCAAAACCTGACGCACTAATTGAAGCTACTGGTATTGATAGAGTTCACCCCGATTTTGCGGGCGGTCGTGTTGTTGGATATGAGGGCGAAAATATTATTTTGAAACGAGTTAATTATCGCCCAGATAATGAACTATATCGACAGCGAGCAGTTCCGAGAATGGTTGTACAACCTGGCGGATGTATGGGCGATCCCGCAGCTACTTATCTGTCGGAAAAGTATGGAATACCTATGTGGTTTAATATGCCTAAGGAGAATTGGAATCCCGTAACTCATAAAGGTAAGGCCGGACACAGAGGATTTTCACATAAATGGGGTAACTAACATAATATTCGAACATATTAAAAAGAGTAAGGAGCGAAAAATAAAATGGAATCATACAAGATTAAAGACATCAACCTTGCAAATGCAGGGAGACTAAAAATAGATTGGGCTGAATCAAGAATGCCCGTACTAATGGAACTGCGGAAAAAATATTCTAAAGAACAACCGTTAAAAGGACAGCACATAACTGGATGTTTACATGTTACAAAAGAAACAGCAGTTCTTATTGAAACTCTTGTTGATTTAGGTGCAGAAGTTTCATGGTCTGGTTGTAATCCACTTTCAACAAATGATGAAGTCGCAGCTGCAATTGCAAAAAAAGGTGTAGCGATTTTTGCATGGTATGGTATGAACAAAGAAGAGTTTTATTGGTGTATTGAACAAACACTGAAATTCAAACCAACATTAACTTTAGATGATGGTGCTGATTTAATATTTACAGTTCATAATCGATTCCAAGAATTAGCTAAAACTATTTTAGGCGGTACAGAAGAAACAACAACCGGCGTTCATAGATTAAGAGCAATGGGTGATGATGGTAAATTACTTTACCCAGTTATTGCTGTAAATGACGCTGAGACAAAATGGGATTTTGATAATGTTTATGGTACTGGCCAGAGTTCAATTGATGGTATTCTACGAGCAACATCTGTTTTAATTGCAGGAAAAGATTTTGTTGTTGCGGGTTATGGCCACTGTGGAAAAGGTTGTGCTATGCGAGCGCGCGGTTTAGGTGCAAATGTTATTGTTACTGAAGTTGATCCAATACAAGCGCTTAAGGCAAGACTTGAGGGTTTTAGTGTTATGCAGATGGACGAAGCTGCCAAGGTTGGAGATATATTCATCACAACAACCGGAATGAAAGATATTATTGTTGGAAAGCACTTTGAGAAAATGAAAGATGGCGCAATTGTATGTAATACTGGACATTATGATTGTGAACTAAAAATCGGCGATTTAGAAAAACTAGCTAAATCAAAGAGACAGATACGTGCTAATAATGAAGAGTATGTTCTTCCAGATGGACGCAGAATATATGTTTTAGCTCAAGGTAGATTGGTTAATTTAGCTGCGGCTGAAGGGCACCCATCTGAAGTTATGGATATGAGTTTTGCAAACCAAACACTTGCTATGATTCGTTTAGTTGAAGAAAGCAAAGGTATGAAGAATATTGTTTATGATGTTCCACGCGAGCAAGATGAATATTTAGCAGCATTAAAGCTTAAGACTATGGGTTTCAAAATAGATAAACTTACTCCAGAACAAGAGAAATACAAAACTGAGTATGCTGAAGGAACATAAACTTTAATCTGATGTAGCACAAGCACCTTCTAAGCTACTATGATCTGGACAAGACTTATTGAGTTTAAGACCAATCGCTTGTATGGTGTGACTTAATACTATTTTTGTGTCTTCGATACTATCTGCTACAGATGCATGAACTCCAGCCATAGAAACTTCTTCTGTTTCTTCTCGCCATACATCATAATCACTTACTACGGACATTGATGCATAACACATACCTAATTCTTTAGCTAGCATGTTTTCAGGATAAGTAGTCATACCAATTATATCCATACCCCACCCACGAAATACTTCGGATTCTGCTTTTGATGAAAATCTTGGTCCATTGATTACTATAAGTTTACCACCATCATGATATTTTATCGCTAAATTCTTAGCAGACTCACCAATTGTTTCACGTGTTTCTGCACAGAACGGGTCTGCGGCACTAACATGATACACTCTTTCAGAATTCTCGTCAGGAATTTTACTTTTTTGGAAGTAAGTACTTGCTCTTCCCTGTGTGCGATCAAAAAATTGATCAGGTAGTACAATATCTCCTGGTTTAATATCTTCTCTTAAAGACCCAACGGCGGATACGCCGAGAACCACTTGAATACCTAACATTCGGAATGCCCACATATTCGCGCGATTATTTACATCATGCGGAGTAATTGTATGTTTTTTACCATGTCTTGCGATAAATGCAACTCGTTTATCACCAAGCACACCAATCGTTATTGGACTTGATGTTTCCCCATAGGGCGTTTTTATGTTGTAATCTTTAGCATTAGTTAATAATGTTGTATCATATACACCGGATCCGCCAATAATACCAATATCAGCATGGTATTCATCCAAGCCAGCATGGTGTGGTGGTAAGTATTTTTCAGGTAATAGTTCGATGTTTCCAGTTACTAATTTATCAATAGGGCTCATTGTCATTTTTTTGATCTCCAATATTTCAGTGTTTCTTGTAGCGGTTTCTCACCACAAGATTTTCCTGATTGAGTATAAAACAATTTGTTTTCTTTGATTAAACGTTCACGGGTTTCAACCCATTGTTTTGACCATTCTTTCAAAGTTTCACCTCTTTCTTTGATACATTTATTTGCTCGAGATATTGATGCGGGACCAATTTTTTCAATTGTATCTGCATCAATCAAAACCTTTGCTTCAGTTGTTCCAGGTTCACCGCCTTCATAACGGCAATTGTGCATAACAATGGCGTGAATGATTGGTTTCTGTTCATTTTTAGAGTAGCCTGCTTCTGTCAGATACTTTGGCGCTTTTTCTGCACTAATCCTGCTGTGTTGTTTTCCTTTTCCACCCATATACAAACCAATATCATGTAAAAGTGCTGCAGGTCCAAGAACTTTCAGATTTGCATCCTCTTTAATTCCTAGGAAAAAGCAGCGATTCATAACTTTGATTGCGTGTGGATAGCCATGTGAGCCAGCATCTGTAATTCGTTTGAGAATGTCAATAACTTTTGGAATCCGTTCGTCAACAGATGCAGGATTAAGTATTGGATGGACATAATCAAATAACTGCTTTGAAACAATTTTTATGTAACTTGCTGGTTTGTCAGATGCAATTATTATTTCAGGGTTGTCTGGTTCTTCATAAGGTACGTCAACACCAATTACTTCACCAAGACCTACAATTGTCTTACCTGTTTTCAATCTTTCTTGAGCTTTTTTGTACATATCCTGAACAATGAGATTATTTTTTCTTTCTGTTTCACGTTTAATTGCAAGGTCTAAAGGACAAGTAACATAAACTTCTACAAAATTTGGAATCAATTCGCGAGCTAAGTCACGCCATTCTTTGCGATGACCAACGGCATCAAGTAAAACATGGCTGCGTTTTGATAATCGCTTAGCAAGTCCAACAGCATATCTGTAGAACATATCTCTTTCTTCTTCGTCGTACTTGCGTTTCATTTTTAGTTCTTTGACTAATTTATCCATGCGCAAATATTCGATGTCAACACCTTCTTTGTGGAGCATTTTTACTGCATTTTTTGCATGTGTACTCTTACCCGATCCAGGTAAACCCGTTACCCATAGAACATAATTGTCTGATGTTTCAGTAGGTTCTTCAAAATATTTTGAAACATTCTTGTAATCAAATTTTGAATCATTGAGCAAGTTCTTGCAGAATGTAACTAACAATTTCTTTCTTTCGTCAATTTTATTAATTGAGTCATCTGAGAATTTTTGTTTCTTCATCCACTCTGATGAGTAGAATAATGGATGCATTGCAACAATTAAAATAAAGGATATGAAATGTGGTGCAACTTCAAACATTTCATAATCGCCAGTTTTTTCTAAATAGCGTTCCATGAATACTTCAAACATTTCTTTGAATGGATCGCGAATATCTCCGTACGTTAAGATTGAATAATATAGAATATTAATACCAATATCAAAAACATCGTGACAAACATCACCATATCTAGTTCTTGCTCTATCGGTTACTTCAAAATCTGAATCTGTGAATATAATATTAGCTGGGTAGAAATCACCATGCACAGTCTTTAATCGATGGTGTTTATTTTTTATTTTGTACCACCATTCGATTTGTTTTTGAACTATTTCAATAAAATCTTGCTTGCTAGCAAATGGAACTTCTTCTGGAAATGTATCTAAAACACCCATTGTAAGTTCTCCAGCACCAACGAAATCTCGAACAAATTTTTTGTACCGTTCAGGAATTGCTTGCTCCTGCGGCTTAATTGCATGAAAATCTGCCAGATAATCTGCTAATTTAATCAATGCTTCGCGACCTTTTTCATCAAGTTTACCGGTATCACGTGCTTCTTGGAGATACTCCCAATATTCTCGACCTTGAAACTCTTCAACAATCATGAAAAAGTCTTTTGGTTGTTTGAGATCAACTAGAGAACCATCTTCTTGTACTGAGCCTGCAGCCATAAGTTTGTTTCCTTTGGGCAGTTCTGGGTAATTTATAATCGAATCAACAACAAATTTTGCGCGATCAGAGGGATATTCATGGCCGAATCCGCCTTCCATAATGGTTTTGAGAACATATCGTTCTTCATTATCCCCATCAGTTTTTGTTCTGATAAGAAAGCCAGTTCCGTGCATACCTTTACCTAACTCTTTAATTTCAATAACTTCCGAACCAGGCTTAAGAACTTTTGAGATAAATTTGCTTAATTCATCTTTTGAGATCATTGATTTACATGAAGTGATAAATTTAAAAGAACTTCTCTATTTGACTATCGTCGTTTGAATATTCGTTTTCTCCAGTGTTTCTTAAATATCTCTAGACTTAGAGTAGATAACATAAACGCTAATGCGGGGATTATTGCATTAAGCAAGGGATCCGGAATTTTAGCAGACCATAGAAATGCTGCGATTATAATATAGGTTAGAACACCAATAAGTAGCTTACGTGTTAAGCTTTCTTCCCAAGCTTTATCTGTTTCAACGCGTCGATTTCGCGATTTTATTCGTTTCATCTCTCGTTCTAAAGTACTTAATCTGGTCATAGTGTTTTTAGTTCCCCAGTTATTTGATCAATCTTACCCTCTGTATCGGGTCCGATTGCTAAGGCTGTAACTGTGCCAGGTTTTAGTTCAGTCATACCTGCATCAGCTATAACTGCAGTTACTAATCCAAAATCATCTGCATTTTGTTTGTATTTGTAGATATCTTTTTGACCTGCGACTTTGAGAATAACTTTTTTCATACCTGAAAGGCGCCATTTAGTGAATATGAACGGATGTTTTTTCTTTGTTTTTAGACTTGCTTCAACAGCCGCGTGACTTGCTTGTGCAGCAGTTTTGCCTTTGCTCATTTTCAAGTCGGTCCGAATGAGGATTACTTGTTTATGACCTATCATTTGTAATCTATCACCTCTCGTTTAATTTCTTTTCCATCTTTATACCAAGTTATATCACGTTTTGTTTCTGATAAAGGCACACCCATTCTATAGTACGGCCCTTTATTAAGTGTCCGATTTCGTATTAAAGATTCTGAAGGGAAATATCGTGGTTTTCCAATGAGATCAAATATTTCTTCATATGGTTGGTATCCAATCACTTCAATATTCCATTCAAGATCATTTAGATCACGTATTACTGCTAATACCATAATAACCATTATACTAAGTAATGTGGTGAATAGGTAGGATATTGCAGTTGTTTCTTTTATGTAAAATATATTAATAATTAATAGTGAACCAAGTAACATTATAACAACCCACTCATACGGTTTTAATCGACTATTACCTAAAGCAGTTATCTCTTTTCGAGTGGTGCTCAAATCTTCAAAAATATTTAATATTTGGCCGAAGGCTTGTTTTGTGCGATCAGTAGTTGGTTTAAGATCGTCTTTTATTGAATCAAATATTTTGAAGAAATCTTCATTGATGTGTTCTTCATATTCCCAGAGTTCGTAATTAAATGCTTTGATTAAATAATAATCCATAATATCAGACAACTTTTTTGTATATTCTTCGCCAAAATATTTAGATAATTGATATAAATTTTCTAACTGACTACATTCACTAGCAATTAATTCACGCATTCGATTTAATCTAGCCCAAAGGTTATTCAGAGTAAACCCAACAAGAATTCCAAAAATGATTGAGATTGCAGAGAGTAGTAACGATATTTCAGAAAGTTTACCTATCGGCGGTAAAAAATACGTTGCTAAAATAAATATAATGGTAGATATAATAGTAATATGATTTATTGATAAACGAAATCCACTTGCATACATATTCTCTGCCATGTATACTCTAAACCGTTAAACTTTATAATGATTATTGGATAAAGTAGTAATGAAATTCGGAATTAATACTATGGTTGCGTACGATGCCATAAAAAGTAGTGTTGGATTCAATACATCAATAACTCACCGAGAACTTCTAGCTTTGTTAATTGATAATGCGGTAGATAGTCCTGTTAAAACTTTAAATGAAATTGAGACCAAGGGCTGTATAGCCAAGTCTTATCTTTTAAGTGATCATTCAGAAGTTTATACTTTAATTAAACCAACAATTCGGGGAGAAACTCCAATTTTAGATTTAACTAGAATTAGTCAATATGGTCCGGGTCCAGGATATAGACCAAGACCGGGTAAAGAAATAATACCAAAAAACGCGTTGTGGAGCATACCCAAAGGTATTGACATAGTAGATTAATTATTCATACCTCAAAGCGTCGACTGGCTTCATTCAGTTTTTTCCGCTTCGCGCAAAAACCTGGTAAAAAATGTTGCTTATTGCAATTATTCATACCTCAAAGCGTCGACTGGCTTCATTTTAGCAGCTTTTAATGCAGGCATTGCACCAGATACTGCTCCAACTATAAATGCAAAACTAATTGCTCCAAGAATTAATTCAGGTGTTGCTAAGACTTTTAATGGTAGAAATCCTGACCCGCTAGCAGCCACCTCAACACCTTTACCCATTACTATCCCTAATGCTGTTCCAGCAATTCCACCAACTATACCTAATATTCCTGCTTCCATCAAGAATATAGTTAATATGGCGTTGTTTGTAGCGCCAATTGCTTTCATAATTCCAATTTCTTTGGTTCTTTCAAGAACAGAAGTGTACATTGTGTTCATGATACCTATTGCACCAACAACTAATGAAATACTAGCAATACCTACAAGAACAAGTTGAATTATACCCAAAACAGAATTAATTTGTTCCAGAATCTCTGCTGGAGTCATAGCATTAAAATCCTCAGCATTACGGTACCGTTCCAATTTCCGTTGAATCTTATCTGCAACAACTTCAGGATCATTACCCGCTTTGACTTTAACCATTATCATGTTGTAATTTTCTTGTTCTAAAATTTCTTGAGCAACGTCTACACCCATATAAATCGCAGTATCATCTTGACTGTTTCCTACCTCTCTAGCAATACCTACTATCTTGAATTTTTCATCATTAACATAAAGTGTGTTTTTGAGACGTAATTCATCATCAAACATGTCTGTTGCTGCTAGATATCCAATACCTACTTCTTTCTTACCTTCTTCAGGAAATCTGCCTTCTAAAATATCCCAACCAATATCATCCCAAACTTGGTTAGATTCTTTATCTAATGGAACGCCCATTAAGTAAGAATAACTATCTTGATTATGAAAAGTAAATTTTACAGTACCATACATCATTGGAAGAACATTATCCACTTCAGGAATACGTTCAATTACTCTAACATCTCCATCATCGAAAGGTGCTTCAGCAGTTGATCCCGGTCCAGCAAAGGATCTAGGAGTAATTGTAATAGTGTCTGTGCCCATTTGTTCAAACTGTTCTTCAATTGATGCTTGCATACCTTCAGATACAGAAATCAAAGCAACAATTGAGGCCACACCTATAACAATACCAATTGCTGTTAACCAGGAACGCATCTTTCGATGGGTTAAATTCTTAACAGCAATCTTAAAGTAATCAGATAACATGGCATTCTCTTAGTGATGCTTTTTCTTCTTTCGCCAGAACCAGTAACCAGCACCAACAATGATTAGTATAATTATACCATAGGTTCCATATCCACCACCATCTTGCATGAAACCAAATCGTTTCATATCTTCTGGAGAATAAACTGTGATATCTACTTGTGCTCGGTCATCGTAATCTTTATTGTTAGAATCAGTATATTCAACTCTTACAGGTAATGTAACTGGCATAGTTGCTGATGTAGCAATATTTTCATTCATAAATATATCAAAATCAACAGTATCAAAATCATCAGATTCTAGTTCACCGACATATACTTCAACCGGTGAAAGAATATCATACTCTTCAGCAGGTAAAAGTGTTAAAGTCAAAAATTTAATATCCAGCTTTCCGCGGTTTACAATATTAATTGTTACTTCGCCCTTTTTTCCACTATTAAATACATCACTGGCTTCTAAACCAACACGTATTCGCGGAGAACCGCCAGTTTTTACGCTAATCCTAATAGGTATACTCTTTAAGTATTTGGAGCATTTTTCATCAGAACATTGTTTTAATTCGGTTTCATAAGTGCCCTCAAGTGTATCTTCATTAACAATCATTTTGAATTCAAGTAAACGTTCATCAAAAGCAGCAATCTTACCTGCATCTTTTATACCAAAATCACCGCGGTCCAGTCTAAATGGATGTTCTGGAATCATTCTAAAATAAGCATGATCTAGATCCTCTTCGCCCCAGTTCTGAACGGAAAACCATACAGTTACATATTGTCCCGGTTCTGCGGGGTATGGATCATATTTAGTTTGTAATGTTCTAATGTTAGCAACATCTGGTGCATCATAATCGTAAGTAGTAGTTACTGTTGGATTTGCTATACCTACAAAATTAGTATCTTCTGCTAGTACTAATGGCATTAAAGGTATGAATAATATTAACAAAAGACTAAGATATTTTCTTGACATTTCCTATTTTCCCATCCTCTAAATAAAATACTTTCTCTAAATGAGGCAATTTAGTGAATCTTGCATCATGAGTTACGATGATTAAGGTTTTACCCTTTTTTATATGAAGGTCCACCAGTAAGTCCATTATTTGTTTACCTGTTTTTGAATCCAGATTTCCGGTCGGTTCATCAGCTAGAATAATATCTGGATCATTTGAAAGTGCACGAGCAATCGCAACTCTTTGTTGTTCCCCACCAGATAATTCTGTTGGTCGATGATACATTCTTTCGCCGAGTCCAACTAACGTAAGCAATTTTTTAGCTTTATCAATTTTTTGATCGACATATTCTGCTTTGAATATCATTGGCAAAGTTATATTTTCAATAGCGTTTAAGGTATTAATAAGATTGAATTTCTGAAAGACAAATCCAATTTTCTTTCCGCGAATTTGAGCTAAATGGCTTTCAGTCATCTGCGCAATGTTTTTCCCTTCTAAATAAACTGCACCTTTTGTAGGTATATCTAAACAACCAACAATATTCATCGCAGTAGATTTACCTGAGCCAGAGGGTCCCATAATAACTGCAAATTCTCCCGGTTTGATATCTAACGTAAGGCCACGTAGAGCTTTAACTTCAACGTCACCCATTTTATATATTTTTAGAACTTCACGAACATCAATGATTGGTTTTTTAGATGATATTTTCGCCATGAGATAATAACTCTCTAATCTTTAAAAAGTTTAAATAATTCAAAAACACAATCCTTTTAAATACCCATTACTACCCATAAGTGAAGTTAAGAGGTAAAAATGGAACAGTGCGAAAAACTCAAAGTTGTTGGTATCCACTATGGTATCGAAGATATTACTGGATGGAGTACAAAGGAAACAACTAGACGTGCATCTATTTGGTGGGTAAGATCTACACCGCATTCACTTATAACTGATCTTGAAGGCGGAGCAAGAGAATTACCTCAAAAGATTAATCTTAAACTATTAGAACAAGAAGATACATTTGTTAGTTCAGATCCTTCTGGATTTGATTGAACTGCATTTTTCTTTCTTTAAAGTCTTTTGATGCTATAAGTACGACTCGACTTCGAACTTGTTCATCAATTATTTTCCAACCAAGAGCGTTAGCTATTTTTTGAGAGAAATCTTGAATCTCGCTATGGAGCGGCATAGCTTCTTTTGGTAGGCGTTTTCGGGAATATCCTACGTGCATATAACTTTTTATTTCAACCATTAATGGTTGTTTATTATTTCCTTGTGCGATTTTTAATAGTCGTGCAAAGCCCGCTATGCTTGTATCATTATATTTATTGATTACAGTAATCCGAATAACTTTTCTACATTTTAATTTTGGAAGAAGTTTTAGTGTTTTATTAAGTCTGGTCCAACCATCTTTGTTTATAGGTACATTGATTTTCTTGAATTCTTTAGGGGTTGTTGCATCGAGAGAAATGTATAACTGCGTAGGTAGATTGTTTTCATTAGATAATTTTTCTAAGATTTCTGGATGTTGGCCATTGGTAACTAAGAAAGAAGTCTTTCCTTGTTTATGTAATTCAGCGATTAGCTCACTTAATTTAGGATAAAGTGTTGGTTCACCAGTTAAAGATATAGCAAAATGCATAGGTTCTTGTGCTTCTTCGAATTTTTTGGTATTAGTTTTTTCATTACCACCAAAGCCAGATAGTTTTCTTATTTGGGATTTTACACAACCTTTGATGATTTTACTTGCAGAATCAACATTGGAGTCCATATCTGTCCCAACATTGCACTCTTGTGGCCGCCAGCAAAAAATACATTTTTGATCACAAAATCCCGCAGAAGGGCTCATCTGGCAACACATATGGCTTCTAATACCATAAAATTTCTCTTTGTAACAAGTGCCTTCATCACGTAAAGATTTCTTGCACCATGAGCAAATTTCTAGCGCAGTATGGTTACCTACAATTTCATAATGCATATGTTCTAACTTCTTCTTTAATTCGGGAGTTAATTTGGACATATTTAGTTAAAATGCGAAACTTTATAAGAATTTTAGCTAATCAAAAGCTTTAAAACACAAAAATTCGGATTCATTTATTATGAGTAAGATCATGGTACGTAAATTAACTTTAGAAGATATGTCGGAGATAATGCGTGTAGAGAAAGAAACTTGGCCCGCAGATATGCGCGCTAGTGAAGACAATTTTAAGAGTAGACTTGAAATTTTTCCTGATGGTGTTCTTGGCGTGTTTATTGAAGGAGTTCTTGTAGGAGTTACAACTTCACAAATTGTGGATTACGTAGATATCAATGCTAATTCTTGGGATACTGTTACTGATGATGGTTCTATTAAGAATACACATAATTCTAACGGTAATATGCTGTATGTAGTTTCCGTAGGCGTATCTGGAGAGCATCAGGGCGAAGGTGCAGGTAGTTTTTTAATTAAACGCCAACAAAAACTTGCAAAAGATCTTGATTTAGATGGTGTTGTTTTGGGTGCAAGAGTTCCAGAATATGCTCAACATGACTCGGAAGCAATAAATTATTTTGTTACATCAAGAAGAAAAGATGGACAAGCAAGAGATAAAGAGATTAGATTTTATGAGCGAGCAGGTTTTAGAATTGTTGGAGTAATGCCTAATTTCTCACCAGACGATAAAGAAAGTGCAGGATATGGTGTTATAATGCGTTGGGATAATTCTGATAAATTAGCAGTTGATTGAGAAAGCACCACCAGTGCGACAAACAATTCTTTCATTACTAATATCGTATGAGTCTACGCTGGAATCATCTATTTTTTCCTTACAACAGATTGTTCGTGCGGCGTTCACGACAACTTCATCATTACCGATTTCAATAGTATCAAGTTCGGCTTGACATTCAGTAAGTTCTTCAATCTGAGTATTTAATTCTTCGAAATCTTTGTTTTCACAATTAATTAATGCTACTTGTTTTTCAGTTAAATTATTTTGACAGAGCATAAAATCTGCAGCCATTTTTTCCACATTACCTGCTAATCTGCTATTATACTCATCACAAGTTTCTAAGCTCGTACTTTTAACTAGTAATTCTTCTCGCATGTCATTTATCTTGCTACCATAATCTGCGAAGCCATAATCAGAGGCCTCAACATTAGAATATACAATATAACCTTGAATTGCTGGTCGAGCAATAAAGAATCCTACTAAAATAACTAACACTAAAATGCCAACAACTTTGAGTAAATTGTCTTGACCCAAGTCCCGAATAAGAGGGTTATCCTTTAATCCTTGCAGAAATCCTTTTTTCTCCATAAAGTCCTAATACATAACTAATTATTAAGTTTTTCTTGAATGTTGAATACTTTAACAAAATTCTGCCAGATTTGTATGCGAACTTGTGCATCACTCATTTCCTTTAATTCAGCTAGGCGTGAGATAGCATACTTAACATTCTGTGGGCGATTCTCACCCTCAATTGGAGATAACCATGGCGAGTCTGTTTCAGTAATTAACCGATCAATAGGCACTCTTCGTGCAGTATTTTTGAATCCTTTACGTGTCCAGAAATTAGCAGGTATTGTGCAATAATAACCACGTTTAATTGCTTCTTCAGTTTGGAGTGCATTACCTTCAAAACAATGCATTACAACGGGAACCTTGGCTGCTTTCAAAAGGTCCATTGATTCATTAATAGCCTTTCTTGAATGCACAATTAATGGTTTTTTAATCTTATTTGCTAGTTGAATTAGTTTTTTGAATTCATTTATCTCCTTTTTTTGATCTTTTGAGTCTTTTATATGATAGAAATCAATACCTACTTCACCAACCGCAATGATTTTCTTTTTGTTTTTTTCAATAAATTTTAATGTAGCAGCATTTTCTTTAGCAGAGTTTTCAATAGCGTGACTGGGGTATAAACCCATTGCAGCACGTACATTTGGAAACATTTCAGCATAAGCTAAAACTTTTTTATTACTCTGTAAATTTGTACCATTTGTAACAATAAGAATGTCGCCCGCTACTACCTTTTCAGCAGGTTCTTTACACATATCAATATGGCAATGAGCATCTATTAGCATATACTTTATACCTTCTCTAATACTAAAATTTTTCGAGTTAGACTACCATGGACATACCAATCGAATTCGCCACATTTTTTCCATTGTTTACTGTTTATTGGTAATTTGAGGTAGTCTGGGCGAATCATAACAAGTCTGCAACTCAGTTTTAGTACTTTATTAGCACTATCCAAGAACTTGGGATATAACTCGTTTAGTTTCTTTCCAGCCAGTGTTGAGCTCTTTCCATACGGCGGATCACAAGCAATGGCTTCAATTGAATTTGGTTTGAAATGTTTTTCTAATTCAGTGGCATCTAATTGATGTAAATCACACTTAATCTTGAAATGCTCAGTATTTAATTTTGAATACCAAACCATTTTTCGTTCAATATCTGAACCAATTGGTTTTAATCCTAGAACGCCGGCCTCAATTAATACAGAACCAGTACCACAAAAAGGATCTAATAACTTTCGTTTAGCAGCTGTTAAATTAATTAAAACACGAGCCAGTTTTGGTTTGAGCATGGCTGGATGGAATTTAATTTTCTTTTTAGGTTGTCTCTCAACAAAGCGTTTATCGGTTTTTGAGTCCCACAGCTTATAATCTTTAACATAACACTTCTGAAGCATTGCAGAATTATGACATATTTCTATAATCTGTTTTTCTGATAAGTCTAGATCAATCGAAACAATCTCATTTCGGCGAGTGACTTTCCGATTTAGCAGGATTTCTAGCTCAAATTTAGCTAGTTTGTAGTTCTCGCCAGATAGTACGAATGTATATCTCATTAAATAAATAATAAAGAATCAGTTAAAAACTTATTTTCTTTTGTTTTGGATTAAATGCTCGATTTTTGAGTCCATCTTTTCGATTTTTCGGTCGATTAAGACGATATATCGAAGACTCCAAACAATTCCAAGTAACAATCCGAGGATTGCAGCATATATTATTATCTCTTCGCCAATCATTTTAATAAATAATTTCGATAGAGATATTTATAGTTTACTAAATTAAACAGATAAAAAATAAGAATTAATCGGTAAAGATTTCAGATTTTGGTTCTTCTTTACCTTCACTAGAGTCACGATAGACACTAGCAAAACTAGGTGTTGCTATTAACCAATTCTCACCAACGCCGGCGATATCGCCTTCATTTGCGTCAAGTGTTTTCTTGATTTTATCAACTGCACGTTTAAGAGTTATTCTATCCTTTTCCTTAAGTGGCCCTATGTTGATTAATGCAATTGTATAACCTTCGCGAAGTGCATCTAAAACTGGTTTCACGTCTTCAAAATTTTCTAATGTGAATGGTCTTATGTTAATTTTTGATTTTGAGCCTTTTATGTCTGCTTCTAATTCAACATAATCATCATCCATATCTACGTTTCCGCTATCTCCACCTCGACCGAATGCCGAACCAAATTTTTCAAATATTCCCATTTTATTCTCCTTAATATGAATAGCTAATTTTTTCAGCTATGCTTTATAATAATTAATATACCTAAGAAAACAGTTGAATATAAAAGTTGCTAATAAATCACTTATCTTCAAGCAAACCTTCGAGTGCAGAGGATAGCTCCCAGATTTGAGTGCGTGCAAAAGAACTAATATTTGGGTCAAGTGATATCTTTTCAATCATTTGTATTGCAGAATCAACTTTAACACCAATTTCTTTATCTTCATCATTTAATAATTGTTTAATATCTTCTAGAACTGAACGCACATTTTTAGGCATTGATCTTTCTTCACAGAGTTCGTTCACAATGTCACGTACTTCATCTATTTTTGTCATTTTAGTATCTTAGTCAGTTCTTTCTGAAGACTTTCAGCTTTTTTCTGAATAGAGGTCTCTTGTTTTTCAATATTTTTAATCTGAATATTAAGTTCGTTTTTCTTGCTCTGTAGCTCTTTTTTTATTTCAGCTACAGGTCTTTCAACCATAATTCCACCAACGAGGACATATACTGGCTTTTTTGTTTTAGAAACTTCAGTTAGTGCACTATCAATTTCGATCTGTTGGATCTGAAATTGTTGTTTCTGACCAGCAAATATTTGTAATCTTTGCTGATACATTTGAATTTGAGTAAGCTTTTCTTGTGTATCTTTTGATATTTTTTCAGATGTCATTTTTTAATCTCCAATTTTGATTTACTATAGCAAGCAAACTGGTTATGGAATTCATAACTGCTCTAAAAGCAGATAAGTCGTTCGCCTCCACAGTGATTATGAGTTTTTTATCAGTCTTTTTGAGACTGTATTTGGCTCGTTCGCTTTTGAACTCTTGTTCCGGTTCCAAAGCAACAAAACAAGCGTCTAATAGTTCTTTACCGCCTGTAACATTAACTTCTGCAGTAATCATTTTATCTAGCCTTAACCTTTTTGATAACGGTTGGCCGTGATTTAGTAATTATTCGTGATCCACAATAAGGACATATAACTCGTCTTTCAATCAATTTTGATTCTATTTCTCTTTTACAATTAAAACATTTGTATACCATTATTCTTCATTAAATTCAACAGTCACGCTTGGTTCATATGCTTTTCCAGCGAATTTTGATTTACATTTAGAGCAGTACCAAATACCTAATGATACTCGCTTTACGCCCGGTTTTTGACAGTAAGGACACTTATGTTTACTGCGCATGACTCTTTCGATCTCAAGAACTTTCTTTTTAATCTTGCGACCATATCTTGCGCCAAATCGACCCGCTGAACCAAGTTTTTTTAGTGCCATATTTACTTTACCTTTCTAGAATTCATTTATAAAGTTTCCGAGTAGTGGGTTTGCATAATTTATTTAAACCCCTAGTTAGCTTAAAAGTTAAGAATGCCGGGGTGGCACAATCTGGTACTGCGCAAGCCTGGAACAGCCTTTTCTTTTGAAAAAGAAAACGTTGGCGAAAAGAAAACTACTTTTCGTTTGACAGATAGCTTGTTTCCTTTTGGATATATGAGTTCAAATCTCATTCCCGGCGCTATTCTTATATACTGTAATATATTAGTTATTATATGAAATTCAATAGCCTGATACCAGAATTAACTATATCAGATTTAGCTAGAAGTATCAATTTTTATGTAAAAATTCTTGGATTTAAGAAGGAATATGAACGAAAAGAATCAAACTTTGTGTTTTTGTCTTTTCAAGGTTCACAAATTATGCTAGAAGAGGTTAACGATAATTGGGGTGTAGGCAAACTCGAAAAACCTTTTGGAAGAGGAATTAATTTTCAAATGGATGTGAAAGATATTAGACCACTAATTGCAGTTTTGAAGAAGAATAAATACAAACTGTTCCGTCAACCGCAGGATAATTGGTATCGAAAAGGCACACAGTTACTTGGAAATCGTGAATTTTTAGTTCAAGATCCAGATGGATATTTATTAAGATTCTCACAAGATATTGGAAGTAAGATAGAATAAATCATCGAACAATAACCCTTATAAGTTTTAGGTGTTCGTATATTAATGAATTTAAAGAGCGATTTTTCTAAATTTGTTAAAGGAATAAAACCTTCTGATGAGTTAGCAGTTTTGTATGATACTGATGCAGATGGTATTTGTGCAGCAGTTATTTTTACAAAAGCTATGGAAAAAATGGGCCACCAAGTCGAGCGATTTATTCCATCAAGTCACGCTAATTTTAATGTTGAAAGAATACGTGCACTTAAAGAAGAAAATGTTAATAAAGTCATAATTTTGGATTTTGCTGCAGATCAGTATTCTGATTTCTTTACAGAATTGCTGAAGGATTTTGAAGCAGTTTTGTTAGTTGATCATCACAAAATATACAAAGATTATAATTCTAAGAACTGTGTTTTTATTAAAGCACAGTTTATTCGTAAAGATTTGGATGGTTCGAATTATTGTACTGCTAAGCTAGTTTTTGATCTATTTTCATATGTTTTAGATATATCTTTTTTAGATTGGTTAGCAGCAATTGCGTTAATTTCAGATATGTCTGGAACTCCTTGGCAGAATTTTCTGAAGAAAGTATATACTAAACATAATCTTAGTAAACGGAAATGTATTGATTTAGGTAATATAATTAATGCTGGTAAGCAAGTAGATCCACCGCAGGTTGAACGTGCTTTGGAAGTTACATTAGAAGCAAAAAAACCTGAAGATATAACTAATTCTAAGTTCAGTAAAGTTGCGCGAGATTTAAATAACGAAATAGAATTCTGGATTAATAAATTTGAAGAAAAGGCAGAGAAAAAAGATGATATTTGGTTATACGAGATAGATCCATCAGCAAGAATTGGATCAGTTGTGTCAACAGTTCTCGCTTTGAAATATCCAAATGATTCTATAATTGTTATTCGGCGCCATAATAATTGGGTTTCAATAAATGCACGTAATCATAATTCTAAACGACCAGTTAACGAATTCTTAGAAAAGGCTACAAAAGGTTTCAAAGGAGCTAATGCTGGTGGTCATATACCTGCTGCAGGTGCGAGTATTCGTGAAAAAGACCTCAAAGAGTTCAAGAAAAGAATTTGGGAATTAGCTTAATTCACTTTGATTGGTACTAAGTGCTGCTTTTATGAGTCCATCAAATAGTGGTGCAGGTTTCATTGGTTGACTTTTGAATTCAGGATGTGCTTGTGTTCCAATAAAGAACTTGCATGCGGGGTTCTCACCAAATTCCATAATTTTAGCATTCGGATTCCATCCAGAAAATACGAAACCATTTTTCTCCAAAATCTCAATATATTTTGGATTTATTTCATAGCGATGTCGATGCCTTTCAGATATTTCTGTTTGTTTATTATATAAATTCCATACTTGAGTATCTGTTTTTAGAACTGCGGGCCACCCACCTAAACGCATTGTTCCACCATAACCCTTTTCTGCCAAAATTTTCTTTTGTTCCTCAATTATAGCAACTACTGGGTGTTCAGTTTCTTTGAACTCTTCAGAGTTAGCGTTTTTTAATCCGCAGACATTTCGAGCAAATTCAATAACGCCAATCTGTAAACCCAAACATAATCCAAGATACGGAATATTATTTTCTCTGCAATATTTTGCAGTCATAATTTTACCTTCAATACCAGACTTACCAAAACCACCTGGAACAATTATACAATCAATTGATTTTAATTCATCAATGCTTTCGGGTTCTTCTTCATATTTCTTAGAATCAATCCAGATAATCTCTGGTACACAATGATTATTCCAAGCAGCGTGTTTTATTGATTCTATAACTGAAATATAAGAATCAGCTAAACTGAAATCACCAATATCAAAATATTTGCCTACAATACCAACACGTATCTTGGTTTTTGTATCATCAACTTCATCAATAAATTTTCTCCAATCATTAATACCCTTACAATTTTTTTGATGTGGTACCTTAAAATGCTCTAAAACCGTTTGACATACACCTTGATCATCTAGAATTAATGGAATTTTGTATATATTATTAACATCTGGATTAGCGATAACTGCTTCTGTATGCATACCACAAGATTTAGCAATTTTTTCTTTTCGTATATCATCAACACTAATTTCAGAGCGACAGACTATTATATCGGGCAATATATTATGTTGACCAAGTGCATTGATTGCGTGTTGCATTGGTTTTGTTTTCATTTCACCTAGATGTTTTGGAATGGGTAAATATCCTACAAGAACATATAGAACAGGGTGCGTGATTTTCATTTGTCTCGCCGCTTCTAAGAATAAAACATTTTCATAATCACCAACTTGTCCACCGACCTCAATTAAAACAAAATCAGTTTTATCTTCTGTAGCAACAGTTTCAATCATATCTTTTATTTCGTTTGTGACATGAGGTATTGGGCTTATTGTTTTTCCTAAAAATTTACCTTCACGTTCTTTGCTTAATATCGACCAATATACCTTGCCGTTTGTTATATTATGATTTTTATGAAGTTCAATGCCCAGAAATCGTTCATAATTACCCAAATCTTGATCAATTTCACCACCATCTTCTGTAACCCATACTTCCCCATGTTCTGTAGGACGCATAGTCCCGGCATCTTGGTTTAAATAGGGGTCAATCTTTATAGCGGTGACACTATAACCTTGGTATTGGAGAAGTTTGCCTAAGGAAGCTGTTGTAATGCCCTTTCCAAGACCAGAAATAACACCACCTATTACAAATATGAATTTAGTAGGCATCTAAGTAATTCTTGAATAGGGTTAAAAGCATTCGTTTGGAAAGTAATATAAATGGAATTTTCCTTTGGATAACATACAACAAATCAAAGATTTGCTGTCTCTTAATAGGGAATCAAGATGGTATATGAACACTTTGAACACAGAGCAGATATAGGAATTCGCGGTATTGGTAAGACTCTTTCAGAGGCTTTCGAAGAAGCAGCTAAAGCAATGTTTGAAGTTATGACCAATGTTAAAAAAATCAAACCCGTACAGAAAATTGAGTTTGAGATTGAAGCAGAGAATGAAGTAGAATTACTTATAGAATTTCTGAATCGTGTACTTGGTGAAGCAGATGCTGAGAGCATGTTTTTATCAAAATTTAAGGTTGCAATATTAAATGATGGTACTTTACTTTTAGCAGGAACTGCATGGGGATCAAAAATTACACCAAAAACCGAAGTACGAACCGAGGTAAAAGCAGCGACATTATCTCAAGCCAAAGTTGAGAAAAAAGGCAAGAATTTTGTTGCTCAATGTATTGTTGACGTTTAAACGATACATTTTTAATGCCACTTTTTAGTTAATACTATGAATAATTTCGTGCTATTCTGCGGAGCAAGTTACGTAGGAAAAACAGCAATTACAGACGAACTTCTAGCGCAAGCCGCTCCCATAACGCTTATCTCAAATGATAAGCTGCGTGACGAAATGTTTTCAGATATAGATTTATTTGAGGAACTTGCTAAGGAAACGAACTTGTATGATCGATTAAAAGAAGTTATTATACTATCACATAGGATTGATGCTAAAGATTTTAGTTCATTATTCGCAGCAGCAATACCGGATATATTAGTAAGACAGGATATTAAGTACCAACTACTTACTGCACAAACAATACCTCTGATCATTAATGCTGAACAAACGCCGCTTGTAGAAGGTAATTATGTTAATGCTATTGCTCGAAAAATTGCTGCAGATAGTTATCGTAAAGACTTTGCTAGACATGGTTTTGATTTTGATAGAGTAGAAAAGCAAATGATTTATGTTGATGTACCTATCGAAATTGCATTAGATCGGTTTGATAACGGTACGCGTGAGAAAATTTTGTCTAGAGAAATGATTGAAAAATTACACGCACAATGGAAACAACCGCCATCCATTTTAGAGTGGGCAAATACAAGCGTGTATTACATAGATGGTTCCCAAGATCCAAGGATATCTGCAGAACAGGTAATGGATATCCTAAACGAAAACAATTAAAAGATGATTTTGTTCTTAATTATATGCCAAATTCTATGAAAATAAATGAATTTGAATTAACTGAAGTGAAGAAGAATGAGTGGGAACTAAAGAAACAGAAAGGAATGAATGTTCCGGGTAAGATTTATGGTACTAAAGAGATTATTCAACATTTAATTGATGATGTTAAAGCAGGTAAAACCTGGTCAGCACTTCCACAGATTCGGAATGTTGCTATGCTTCCAGGTATTCAGAAAGCTTCAATTGCACAGCCAGATGTTCATCCAGGATATGGTTTTTGTATTGGAGGAGTTGGAGCATTTGATGCTGAAACTGGAGTAATTGTATTAGCGGGAGTAGGATATGATATTAATTGTGGAGTTCGAACACATCTAACTCCACTTAAGAAAAAAGATGTAATTAATAAACAAAAAGAGCTTTTGGACGCTTTGTATGATATGGTTCCCGCAGGTTTAGGGAGCAAAGGTAAGCTTCATTTATCTGCAGAAGAGATTGATGAAGTTCTTGTTAAAGGTGCAGCATTTGCAGTTGAGCGCGGTTATGGATTAAAAGAAGATTTAGAATATATTGAAAATAATGGTAAAATAACTGGAGCGAATCCAAAATTTGTTTCTGATTTAGCAAAAAAAAGACAATTTAAGCAAGTTGGAACTCTGGGATCAGGAAACCATTACCTTGAGGTTCAATATGTTGATGAAATTTATGATAAAGAAGCAGCTAAAGCATATGGTTTGGAAAAAGACCAAATTGTTTTCTCATTGCATTGCGGTTCTCGAGCACTTGGACACCAAGTTACGGCAGATTATACAAAATTATTAGCTGAAGCAGCTAGAAAATATAAGATTAATTTACCGGATAAAGAGCTTGTTTGTGCACCATTCAGAAGTAAAGAAGGACAACAATATTTCTCTGCGATTAATTGCGGAGCAAATTGTGCATATGCTAATAGACAAACAATCGGCCACTTAGCTAGACAGGCTTTCAAGAAAGTTTTTGATTTAAAGGATAACGATATGCCATTATTATATGATATCAGCCACAACAATGCTAAATTAGAAACACATGAGGTTAATGGTAAAAAGAAAGAACTAATAATTCATAGAAAAGGGGCTACCAGAGCATTTGGTCCTGGAAGAACCGAAGTTCCAAAGAAGTATCGCAAGATTGGTCAGCCAGTTCTTATTGGTGGAACTATGGGAACTTGTTCATATATTCTTCATGGTACTCAGGAGAGTATGGATAAAGCATTTGGTTCAGCCGCACACGGTGCCGGCAGAGTTATGAGCAGACATCAAGCAAATCGCCAATGGAAAGGACAGACACTTCAGCAATCTTTAGAACGTCAAGGTATTCTTGTAAAGGGACATGATTGGAGAGGTCTTGCCGAAGAAGCACCCGGAGCTTACAAAGACGTAAATGTTGTTATAGAAGTTTCACATAAAACGGGCTTAGCAAAGAAAGTAGCTAAAGTAAAACCGCTAGTTTGCGTCAAAGGTTAGATTTTTAACGCTTTACTTAGAATTCATTATATATGGTAGAATTGGATGAAACGTGGTGGGCGCAAGAATTACATGAACAGAGAGTTTTTGCGCGTTCTCAGAATTGTTTAGATGATTCACAGTTTGTAAATCCATTTATCAAGGTCAATGTATTCACCAGAAAAACTTGTGGTAAGAAGAAGGCAAATAGGGCTTGCAGAGATATGGGTGGAAAAACAGACCCGGTACATAAATATTATAATTGGCCAGAATATAATGTACCCGTACCATCTATTGTAGCATATAACTGTCTTAGTTTGTGCCAATACTATGAAACAGTTGAGCAAGAAGTAGATATGCGAACGAATAGAATTGTTAGTGAGAAAGTTCTAGAAGATTAAGCACAATCCTTTTAAACGTAACAGATAATTCATAAATACCCCTTTCAGAGAATTCTGTCGCTATAGTGTAGATTATTTTCGATACGTGCTATCCAAATTTGGTAGCACAAACCTTAAAAAGAGGTTATATCACGTTCACATAAGAGAAAAACAAAATGGGCCATATTAAAAGAAAAAGACCAAGAAGAGGAAGTTTACAGTTCTGGCATAGAAAGAGAGCTAAACGAATCTACCCTAGAATTAGAAATTATGCTCAATCTAATGACCTTAAGTTACTCGGTTTTTCAGGATATAAAGCAGGTATGACACAAACGTTTTACGTGGACGCTCGACCTACATCACCAACAAAGGGTGAGACAATTTGCACTCCTGCGACAATTATTGAATGTCCACCAATTAAAATTATTGGCTTACGCCTTTACAAAACTTCTTTTTCTGTTTCTGTTGCTTTCTGCGACGTTTTCTCAGACGCTTTTGATATCGAACTTGGTAAGAAAATAACTCTTCCAAAAAAGAAAACTGAACAACAAAAAATCAAAGAAGCTGAAGAAAAATTAGAACAAGCTACAGATGTTCGCGTTGTTGTTGCAACACAACCAAAGCTTGTTGGTTTCAACCGAAAGAAGCCAGAAATTTATGAACTCGCTGTCGGTGGCGATGATGTTAAAGCAAAGTTCGATTATGTTAAATCACTTTTGGGAAAAGAAGTGAACGTTTCTGATATTCTAACCGCAGGTCATTATTATGATACTCATGCAGTTACAACTGGTAAAGGTTATCAGGGAGTTATTAAGAGATTTGGAGTCCGAAGAAAGTTCCACAAATCTGAAAAAGGTGTACGAAGAGTTGGAACTCTTGGAGCATTTACTGGAGCACAGACATGGACCGTTCCGCACCCAGGACAGATGGGATTCCATACAAGAACACAATATAATAATAAAGTTATTTTAATATCAAATCCAAAAGATAATGAAATTAACCCAAACGGCGGAATAACTCATTATGGATTAGTTAAGAATGATTATATTTTAATTGCAGGTTCTGTTCCAGGACCAAAAAAGAGACTTATTAGATTTACACCACCTATTAGACCACCGTGTAAAGTAAATACTCAAGCACCAGAAATTCAAGAAATAAGTTTACGGAGTCAACAAGCATGAAAGCAGTAATATATTCAATAAATGGTGAGAGAACAAACCAGATGGAATTACCTATACAGTTTTCAGAACCAGTTAGATTTGATCTAATTAAACGAGCAATTTTATCTATTCATAGTAAGAGACGACAACCATATGGTGCTGATCCGCTTGCAGGAACAAGACAAGGATCAGCAACATCAAAGCGAAGACGAAAGTATCGAACAACATACGGTGCTGGAATTTCCAGAATTAAAAGAAAGTTTTCATTCCATCGTGGAAGACAATTTGGTTGGATTGGTGCATTTGTATCCAATGCAGTTAGTGGTCGAAAAGCATTCCCCCCAGTAGCTGAGAAAATTTTAGTTGAAAGAATAAACAAAAAAGAAAATCGAAAAGCAATTCGTTCAGCAATGGCTGCAAATACTGGAACCATAAAAATTATTGATGATAAATTTATGAATCTAAAAAAGACAGCAGAAGTTCAGAAATCATTCGAGAAACTTGGATTAAAAGAAGAGATTCAGAAATCAAAGCATAGAACAATACGTGCTGGAAAAGGCTCAATGAGAGGTCGAAAGTATAAAACTAGACAGAATGCATTGATTGTTATTGCAAAAGAAACTCAGGTAATTAAAGCAGTAAATAATATACCGGGAGTCAGTATTGTTAATATTAAAAACTTAAATGCAGAAATTCTTTGCCCAGGAAACTGCCCACGAAGATCAAGTTTGTGGACAAAGGAAGCAATTGAGATATTAAATAAAGAGAGGTTATATATGTAATGGCAATTGCAAATGACCCAAAAAAGATTTTGGATGGACCAATCTCAACTGAAAGAGCAGTTAGGGAGATGGAAGCAAACAATACTATTATATTCAAAGTTGCAAAAAAAGCAACTAAGAAGCAAATAAAATGGGCCGTTGAGAAAGAATTTTCAATTAAAGTTATGGATGTAAGAACTTCTATAACTCTAAAAGGTACAAAGAAAGCTTTTATTAAACTCTCACCAGACACCAATGCAGCTGACGTAACAAGTAAATTAGGATTAGTATAAAAGATGAAAAAACACGGAGGAAACCAATAAGATTTGCGAAGCAGTTCGCGTTTAGCGAACGTTTTTTCGCTAACCTTTTTGGAAAAAGGCTATGGCACAAAGAATTATTATTCAGAAAAGAGGAAAAGGCGGTCCTAGTTATGCATCTCCAAGTCATCGTTTCTTAGGTAAATTAGCTTACCCATCAATTAAAGAGAACATTACTGGAGAGGTTATTGATTTACAGCATTCTGTAGGTCATTCAGCACCATTAATGATTGTAGAATTTGATGATGGTCAAGTAAATTTATTACCTGCACCAATCGGTATTCGTGTTGGACAAAGAATCTCCGCAGGAGCAGGTGAAGTAAAAACGGGTAATATACTTCGATTAAAAGACATCCCTGCAGGAACATTTGTATGTAATATTGAGAATAACCCGCAAGATCGAGGTAAACTTTTAAGAGCCTCAGGTAGTGGTGCTCAAGTTGTTACACACGATACCAAGAAAGTCATACTTAAGATGCCTTCAAAAAAGAAGAGCATATTTAATCCAAATTGTTTTGCAACTGTTGGTATTGTTGCAGGAGCAGGAAAAAAGACAAAACCAATGGTTAAGGCCGGAAAGGCATATCATGCTAGAAAAGCAAAAAATCAATTATTCCCAAGAGTTAGTGGAGTTGCAATGAATGTTTGTAATCACCCACATGGTGGAACCCATCGTAGTAATTTGGGTCGTCCAACTGCTATAAAGAGGGGAACACCATCTGGACGAAAAGCAGGTTTAATCGCTGCAAGTCGTACAGGAAGAAAGAAGAGATAGAGTGTAATATTCAATGGCTAAAGAAATAAAATATCGTGGAAAAACCGTGCAAGAACTGGGAGATATGGGCTACGCCGAGTTAGCGAACCTTTTGTCAGCTAGAGCACGAAGAAACCTAAAGAGAGGATTCAGCGAAGAACAGAAGAAATTGTTGAAGAAGATACAAGCAGCTAAAGATGGTACACGAAAGAAGCCAGTAAAAACACAGTGCAGAGATATGATAATATTACCTGAAATGGTTGGAGCAGATGTTCATATTTATAATGGTAAACAATACAAACAAGTTCAATTCACTGAGGAAATGATTGGTCATTACCTTGGAGAATTTTCAGCAACACGACAAGATGTAACTCACAAGGCACCGGGAGTCGGTGCAACTAAGGGTACAAAACACGCTAGTATGAAATAAAATGGTAAATGGATATAGCCTAAAAACATATGATAAGAAGACAATGGTTAGAGCTATAGGTAAGCATTTACCAATATCACTTAAGACCTCTGTTGAAGTTCTTAAGTATATTAAGGGAAAGAATGTTGTGAAAGCAAAGACCTTGCTTGAAGAAGTTGTTGCTGCTAAGCGCGCAGTACCATTCAATGTATACAAAAAAGATATACCTCACAGAAAAGGTAAAGGCCTATCTGTTGGTAGATTTCCAAAGAAAACCAGTGAAAACATAATTCACTTATTAAATTTGCTTCAAGCAAATGCAAAAGATAAGGGACTTGATGAGAAGTCATTAATAATAATACATGCTGCGGCACAAAACGGACCAAACTTAATGCATTATGGTCGATTAAGACGAAGAATGCGAAAGATCACACATATTGAGTTAGCTGCAGAAGAAATTAAAGCAAAGAAAAAGAGCCAAGAGGTAGATAAAAAATGATAGAACGAGAATTTATCAAAAACAAGATTAGAAACCTGCGAATTAGAGCTAAAATAACAAAGGATGTTAGCAAGGGTGCAGGTATTGGTAATATTGTTGTTGAAAAAACCCCACTTGGTGAAAAAATAATCATTGATACAACTAGACCCGGATTAGTTATTGGTCGTGGTGGAGAGACAATTAAAGGTTTAACTAACGATCTAAAATCTAAATTTGGTTTAGAAAACCCACAAATTGAGGTTAGAGAGATAACACAACCATTCCTTAATGCTCAAACTGTAGCTACAAGAATCGCTGATGAATTAGAACGATTTGGTCCATCAAGATTCAAATCAATTGGTTATAGAACTTTAGCAAATATAATTCGAGCAGGAGCCATGGGTGCTGAAATTAAGATTGGTGGACGAGGAGTTCCAGCCCAGAGAGCCAGAACATGGCGATTTTATGGTGGATATTTGAAGAAGTGTGGAGATATTGCAGTAAGTTTAATTGATTCTGCAATTGAGCGTGCTGATCTTAAATCCGGTTCAGTAGGTATTCAAGTTAAAATCATGCTTCCAGATACACCTCTTCCAGACAATATCACAGTTAGACCACCAATAACGATTGAAGAAATTAAAGAAGAAGCTCCAGCAAAAGAAGAAACAGCAGCAGAAAAACCCGCTAAAGAGCTAGTTAAGGAAAAATCAGAAGTTAAAACACCTGTTGCAAAAAAAGTAGCCAAACCAGCACCAAAGAAAGTTCCAGCTAAAAAGCCAGCTGTAAAGAAAGCAACACCAAAGAAAGTTCCAGCTAAAAAGCCAATTGCAAAAAAAGTAGCTGCTAAGAAGCCAGTTGCAAAGAAAACGGAGGCTAAGAAATAATGGTAATATTACGATCAAAAGATATTCGTGGAATGAGCGCAACAGATTTAAACAAGAAAAAAGATGAGATTAGACAAGAATTTATGAAATTAAGAGCTCAACGAAGTGCAGGTTCAGCACCAGAGAATCCTGGAAGAATTCGCGCACTGCGAAGAACAATCGCACGAATAATTACAATTCAAGGACAAAAAATGGAGGTATTACCGAAAAAACAATGAGTGGAGATATTTGTTCAGTCTGCGGCCTTACAAGCGATCTTTGCATGTGTTCAACTATTGCAAAAGAAAAGCAGGTCGTAACTATTCACACTGTAAAACGCCGATACGGAAAAATCATGACACTTGTCGATGGAATTGACAAGAAAATGGTTGATATTAAAACCGTATCAAAGCAATTGAAATCAAAACTTGCTTGCGGTGGAACAGTGAAAGATGGTACGATCGAATTGCAAGGAGATCACCGAAGCACTGCTAAAAAAGTGTTAGTTGGTTTGGGCTTCGCGGAGGACAGCATCGAAGTGGTTTAATGTTCATGCGAACTTCAAGGAATATCAATCAACATGAGCTTATTGGTTTGCAAGCGCAAATTATAAGTTCACGAAATCCTGCAAACAAGCAGATTTCAGGAAAGATCGTTGATGAAACGCAACATACGTTGCTTATTGAACATGACGGAAAAGAAAAACGCGTGTTCAAGAAATGCATCGAACTTGAAATTGGACTTGGTTCAGAAAAAGTTAGATTGAATGGACTTGATATTGAAGGACGCCCATGGGATCGGATAAAAAAATAAGATGGTAACGAAAACAACATCAAAAAAAGTAGTAAAAGCACCTACTGTAAAGACGGCTGCTAAACCTGCTAAAGTAACATCAAAAGTAACTAACGTAGATTGTACGGATCAACATTGTCATGTTCATGGACGTGTAAAGATGCGTGGACGTGTTTTTGAAGGTAAGGTACTAAATTCCAAAATGATACGTACTGTAACTGTTGGATGGCCTAGAAAATTATATTTATCAAAGTACGAGCGATTTGAAAAGCGACGCTCAAAAGTTAAAGCACACAACCCACCATGTATTAATGCTAAAGTCGGTGATACTGTTGTAATAGCAGAATGTCGCCCATTATCAAAAACAAAGAACTTCGTTGTATTGGAGGTATTAAATGAAAGCAATTAAGACAAGTCCAAGTAGAGGATTACCTCAAGAGACTAGAATTAACATCGTAGATAATTCTGGTGCTCGTATTGCGAAAATAATTACAGTTAAAGGATATAAAACTCGAACAAATAAGAAGCAAACAGCATGTGTTGCAGATTTATGTACTTGTAATGTTATTGCAGGTAAACCTGATATGCGACATAAAGTTGTTCCAGTAGTTATTGTTAGACAAAAAATCGGATACAAGCGTGCGGATGGAACAACTGTTAAGTTCGAAGATAACGCCGGTATAATACTGCGTGATGTTAAATTAGGAATGCCTAAAGGTACAGTTATCAAGGGCCCAATTGCTAAGGAGGTAGCTCTGCGCTGGTCACAAGTTGCAAAGATCGCGAGCACGGTATTATGAAAGCAAGATGGTTCGCCGGATGGTTAAGTAGCAAACAACCTAGAAAGCAACGAAAGTATGTATTTAATGCTCCACTTCATAAGCGACATGCGCTGGTTTCAGCACATTTGAATAAAGAACTTATGAAGAAACACGGACGAAGAAGTTTCCCAATAAGAAAGGGAGATCGAGTAAAAATTGTTCGTGGTCAATATCGTGGCACAATTGGTGAAGTTGAAAGAGTAGATCTAAAAAAGTACAGAATCAACATCAAAGGTGCAGAACACAAAAAGACTGAAGGACGAACATCATATTATCCAATTCACCCATCGAATGTTATTATACTTACATTAAAACTAGATGATAAGAAACGAAAACAGGCACTTGAACGAAAGGAAGTTAAGAAGAAGGAAGTTAAGAAATGAAAACAAAATCAAATTTTTCAGAGATAGAAAGAATACTTAGTCATACACATCGAAGCGCTAATGTTGCTAAAATAGGTATAACTAAAAATAAGCTTATCTCTGCGTATAGATTACCTGATTTTTCAGAAATGGATGCAAGAGATTCTGATAATCTATCTAGAAGAATATTAAATTTAAAATTAGGTTTTGAACCAAGATTTGTTATACAGGTTGATGAAGGATTAATATTATTTGATGAAAATCAAGAAATTAAGGGATATACTTACGACTTCGGCGCAGATGAATTATTTAATGAATTTAGTGTAGAAGGTGAGGATAGTCCATCACATACCGTAGATCATATTATTGAAATGCAAAAAATGATGAACCAACATTTTAGGAGACAAGATGAGTAAGAAACAACATTTATCAAGATTAGCAGCACCAAGAACCTGGCCAATACCTAGAAAAGGAATTAAATGGGTTTCAAAGCCATTACCTGGTACAAATAGTATGGCCTATTCATTACCAATAAACGTAGTACTTAGAGATATATTGGGAATTGTAAAAACTACTCGAGAAGTTAAGAGATTTTTACATACGCGCGATATACTTGTTAATAATAAAGCAATTAGTGAAGAACGATTTGCTGTTGGTTTATTGGATGTTATATCTATACCTAAGCTTAAGAAACATTATAGAATTATTTTTACCAAGCAAGGAAAGCTTAATGTTATTACTATTCCTGAATCTGAAGCAAGTACATTTTTACTAAAAATTACTGATAAAAAACAACTAGCTAAAGATAAAATACAAATTAATCTTAGTAATGGATGGAATATTTTAGTTAAGAAAGATACCTACAAGACAAACGATGTTATTGTATTAGATACAAAAACTCGAAAAATCCGAGAACATTTACAATTTGCTATTAATAATATAGTTTATTTTACACGTGGAAAACACATTAGTAAGGTAGCCAAATTGCTTGAAGTTAAAGAAACTGGAAAGTTAAGAAAGCAAAAAGTAGCAGTTGTTGAAAACGGTAAAGAAAAGTGGGAAAGTTCAATTGATAATCTTATACTCGTTGGTAAAACAAAACCAATGATAAAACTGACAAATGAAAACTGACAATTTAATGCGACAAATCAGAGTTGAGAAATTAACCCTAAACATTGGTACAAAGGGCGATCCAGAGCATCTAAAGAAAGGTGTCTCTCTATTAACTGCAATATCTCATCGAAAGGTTGTTGAAACAAAAGCAAAAAAGAGACTTGCTGCATGGAAATTGAGACCCGGATTACCTATTGGTGCAAAGGTAACTTTGAGAGGAGAATATGCTGAAAAGATATTCAAGAATTTGTTAGTTGCAATTGAAAAGAAAATATCAAAGAAAAGTTTCAATCCAGGAAACTTTAGCTTTGGAGTTAAGGAGTATATTGATATTCCTGAAGTTAAATATGATCCAAAAATTGGTATAATCGGTTTAGAAGCTTCAGTTACATTAGAAAGACCAGGATTTAGAATTAAGAAACGAAGATTAAGCAATAAACGATTACCCCTAAAACATCAGATAACAACCGAAGATACGATTAAATTCGTACAAGAAGCATTTGGAGTTGAAGTAATATGAAATTAATTGGTATACGTAAAGTTATATGTGGAAAGACCAAGAGAAAGCGTTTCCTTAGAAATAACTCTCCAAAGAAACGAAAATTTGGACAATCGCTTACAAGATGTATATCTTGTGGTGGAACTCGTGGACATATTTCAAAATATGGATTGAATTTATGTAGACGATGTTTTAGAGATGAAGCTAAAAAATTAGGCTTTAAAAAATTACGATAATGGTGATAAAAAATGTTGAACGATACACTCGCTAACGCGCTGTCAATAATGAAGAACGCAGAGAAAGTAGGTAAGGCTACAGTTACAATTAGTCCTACTTCTAAAATTATCACTCAAATTTTGAATATATTGAAAGCTGAAAACTATATTACAGATTTTAAAGAACAAAAAGACAAGTGTGGAGGCACAATTGTAGTAACCTTAGCTCGACAAATAAATGGTGTTGGTGCAATTAAACCACGATTTTCAGTATCTGTTGAAGAATTTGAGAAATTTGAGAAAAGATACTTACCTGCAAAGGATTTTGGTAGAATTATATTATCTACACCAAAAGGTATAATCACGCATCTTAAAGCAAAAGAATTACGAACCGGAGGAGTGCTATTAGCATATGTATACTAATGAAAGTAACTGTTGAAATTATTGAAGGTGTTAATGTTACCGTAGAAGGTAATGTAGTAAAAGTAAGTAATGGTGCAATAAACTTATCTAGAGAATTCCCACACAGAGCACTTTCTATTAAGGTTAATAATTCAGCAGTTGATATTGAAAATTTATTACCAAATGCAAAATCTAGAGCGTTAGTAGGTACTTTCCGTTCACATATTACTAACATGATAAAAGGTACACAAGAACCATTTGTTTACAAGTTGAAAGTATGTTCACTTCATTTTCCAATGTCGGTTAAGATATCTGGTAATGAAATTACAGTTCAAAACTTCCTTGGTGGAAAACAGGCAAAGAAAGCTAAATTTCCTTCAACTGTAAAAGTTTCAATCGAGGGTGAATTAATAACCGTTCAATGTCCCGATAAAGAATTGGCAGGCATGGTATCATCAAAGATTGAACAATTAACACGTGTCAGAAATAAAGATCGAAGAGTATTCCAGGATGGAATATATATGACTGAAAAAGCAGGTAAGAAAATAGAATGATAATTGAGAAATTACTAAAACATAAGGCAGTAGCTAAGAAAAAGAAACCACATTTTGTTAGACAGGAGTTCCATAAACGGAATAAATTGGGAGATACTTGGCGAAAACCAAGAGGTATACATTCTAAGCTTAGATTAAAACGCCGAGGTAAACCGCAGATGGTTTCAATTGGTTATAAGATGCCAGATGCAGTTCGTGGTTTGACAAAGACAGGATTAACTCTTGTTTTAGTATCATCTATTAAAGAGCTGAAAGCATTAGGTAAAGATTGTGTTCCTGTAATGCGAAAAGTAAGTAAGAAACAAAGACTTGCACTGATGATCGAAGCACAAAAATTAGGTATTACATTTAATAATTTCAAGGACATTACACACAAAGTTGAAGCAATAAATAAACAGCTTACAGTTAAGAAAGAAGCAAGAAAGGTTAAGGAAGAAAGAAAGAAGTTGCAAGCTGAAGAAGAAAAGAAGAAAGCAAAGATGTCTGAAAAACAAGCAAAGAAAGGTAAAGATCAACCTGAGCCAAAATTAACTAAAGAACAGAAAGAAAAAATCGAGCAGGCTTTGGCTGATGCAAAGGACCAAGTTGGTGGTATGACTAAGAATATAGCTAAAGATCTCAAAGCAGCAACTAAAGTTAAACCGGAACAAACACCCGTTAAAGAACCTGTAAAAGACGTTCCTATTCAAGAAAAATTAGAAACTAAAGAAGAACCAGTTAAGAAAGCGGAACCAAAATCAGAGCCAAAGAAACCAGCTACAAAAAAAGCACCGGCTGTAAAGAAAGCACCAGTAAAGAAAACGGAGGCTAATAAATGAAATTAAACTTACAAAAAAGATTAGCAGCAAAACTTGCTAAAGTCGGTAAGCAGCGAATTGTTATACATCCAGATGCTGCTGAGGATGTTAAGGCAGCCATAACTACTGCAGATGTTGGTGGATTAATTTCTGAAGGTAAGATAGAGGTTATTAACAAACGCGGAGTTTCAAGACATCGTGCGAGAAAACTTAATATTCAACGTCAGAAAGGACGAAGAAAGGGACAAGGAACCCGGAAAGGTAAAAAATACGCAAGATTGCCTAGAAAGACTGTATGGATGCATAAGATCCGATTACAGCGAGCTACAATAAAAAAACTTAAGGCAGATGGCAAAATAGAAGACACAAAAATATATCGAAGATTATACTTATTAGCAAAAGGTGGTTTCTTCAGAAGTAAGAAACATTTGTTACTTTATGCAACACAGAATAAGATGATTAAGGGGGATAAATAAAATGGCTAGTGGACCAAGATATACAGTTAGATTCAGAAGACATAGAACTGGTAAAACAGACTATCATAAGCGATTAGCTATGCTTAAATCTGGTACAGTCAGATTAGTTATCCGAAAGACCAACCGATACATAACAGTCCAACTTATCAAATATAATCAAAAAGGAGACCAAATTTTAGGCTCCGCAACATCTAAGCAATTAATAAAACTTGGATGGAAACATAGTACAAGTAATATTACAGCAGCGTATTTAACTGGTTTAGCTGTCGCAAAGGTTTCAGAGAAAGCAAAAGTTAAGGATGTAATTATTGATCTTGGACGAAACACCTCCACAAAAGGATCAGTATTATATGCCGCTCTGAAGGGCGCAGCTGATGGTGGAATTAATATTTCATTTGATGAAAAAATTTTACCAACTGAAGATCGTATTTTAGGTAAACATACAAAAACGAAAGATTTACAAAAGGATTTAGAGGCTATAAAGAAGAAGCTAGGAGTAAACAATGGTTGAAAGACGAGGAAGAAGAAATGATCGAAGGCCACGGGCACCACGTAAAACGCCACAAGAAGAGCGATTCGAAAGATTAGAAAAGTGGCACCCAAAGACCGAATTAGGTCGAAAGGTCAAAGCTGAAGAAATAACCGATATAGCACAGGTTATTGAAAAAGGTCAAAGGATATTAGAACCAGAAATAGTTGATAAATTACTTCCAAATCTTGAGAACGAATTCATATTCATTGGTCAAGCAAAAGGTAAATTCGGCGGAGGTAAGCGAAGAATTTTCCGTCAGACTCAGAAGAAGACCAAAGAAGGTAATAAACCAATATTTACAGTCATGGCTGTTGTCGGAAATCGAGACGGTTATGTTGGTGTAGGTATTGGTCGAGCAAAAGAAACAATGCCTGCAAGAGAAAAAGCAGTTGTTGCTGCTAAGATGAATTTAATACAAATTACACGTGGTTGTGGATCATGGCAATGTACTTGTGGAGAACCGCATTCTATGCCATTTAAGACAATAGGTAGAGAATCTAGTGTAGAGATAAAATTCATGCCAGCGCCAAAGGGTACCGGTTTAGTTATTGATGATGAAATCAAGAAGATTTTTAGACTTGCGGGAATAAAAGATGTCTGGTGTAAGACTCGAGGTCAAAGTCGTCAAAAACTTAACTTTATCTCGGCTTGTATGAAGGCATTAAAACAAGGAACACGACAAAAAGTTGTTAATTGTAATATTAAATATGGTGCAATAAGATAATGGTAGAAGAAAAAACTCAACAAAAAAGGATAGTAGAAAATCAATCAAAGATACTCGCAGTTGTTAGAGTGCGAGGTAATATTGGTGTTACTGCTAAAATATCAGATACTTTGAAACTAATTAGATTACATAAGAAACACCGATGTGTTATTGTTCCAGCAAATAAAAATTATATCGGTATGGTCAATAAAATTAAGGATTATAGTACTTATGGCGAACTTGACGAGCAGACTTTTGTAGAGCTTCTTGAAAACCGTGGAAAGACTGCGGGTGATAAACAACTAACAAATGATTTTCTCAAAAACTCAAAACTAGATATTAAAACATTTGCAAAGAAATATTTTGCAGGTGAAATCAGATTCAAAGATGTTGCTGGTCTAAAACCATTCTTCAAATTACACCCACCTAAGGGCGGATTTGAGCGAGCAGGCATCAAGAAACCATATTCAATGCACGGAGCACTTGGTTACCGTGGCACAGAGATTAATAAATTAATCAGGAAGATGATATAATGGTAACTCGAAAACCTAAAAAGTCAGTCAGACAGCGCGGAAACCGAACACATGGTTGGGGCGCTGGAAAGAAGCATCGAGGTAAAGGTCACATTGGTGGTCACGGTGCATCTAACAAAGGTAAGCGAGGAGCATCTAGAAAGACTAAATACTTAGCAAAAGGAATAAACCCGCTGGGTAAAAGTGGAATGCATACAATCCGTAATCGTAAGGCTGATAAGACAATTAATATTGCAAAAATCTCTGAAAAATTAGATACTTGGGTAAAACAAGGAAAGGTAACAAAAGAAAAAGATATGTATGTTGTAGATTTAGCTAAATTAGGATATACTAAATTATTGGGTACTGGAAAAGTCTCCGCGAAATTAAGCATTAATGTTGCGAAAATCTCTGAGAGTGCACGTAGCAAACTCGGAATAAAAGCAGAGTAATTATGTTCAATGGTTAACTGGAAATATCTGGCTTCACTTTTGCCAGAAGTTGCTAAGCCTTTAAAGAAAAAGCTTGGATTTAATGAGAAAATTAAATGGACAGGAATCTCTCTTCTATTATATTTTATTTTGCTTCATATTCCATTATATGGATTAGGGCAGAATTCTTTAGAGCAATTTGAATCATTATCGATTATTCTTGGAGCGAGTTTTGGTTCCCTTATTTCCTTAGGTATAGGACCAATCGTAACAGCATCCATTGTTTTGCAGTTGCTTGCAGGTTCAGGTCTAATTAATATTGACCTTACAAAGCAAGAAGGTAGAGCACAATTTCAGGCAATGCAGAAGATTGTTACAATCATATTCATTGTTCTAGAATCAATAATTTATGTTTTCATGGGTGGACTTGCACCAGATCCAGCGTTATTTGGAACCGCAGCATTCTTACCGTTGCAGTTAGCGTTAGTGCTACAGTTGTTTATTGGTGGTTATCTAATCGTGCTTATGGATGAAGTAATCCAGAAATGGGGTTTTGGTTCAGGTATAAGTCTTTTCATTGCAGCAGGAGTATCACGTCAGATATTTATTACTGCATTTAGTCCATTATCTTCACCAACCAATCCAGGAGTTCCAGTAGGACGTATTCCGTTCTTACTACAGGCGCTTCAGACAGGAGATACTATCGGTGCACTCATTGCAGTTGTGGCGGTAATTGCTACGATTGTAGTTTTCTTAATGGCAGTTTATGGTCAAGCAATGAAAGTAGAAATACCATTATCCTTCGGACGAGTTCGGGGATTTGGAATGCGTTGGCCACTTAAATTCATATATACATCTAATATTCCAGTTATTCTTATTGCAGCACTCCTCGCAAATATCCAATTATGGGCGAGATTGCTACAGAATTGGGGCTACCCTCTTTTAGGAACTTTTTCAGGTAATGTACCAGCATCAGGTCTTGTAAAATGGGTTAATTCACCAAATATAATTAATTCCTTAGTTATTGGTACAGCCACTGGTGAGATTATATTTCAGTCAATAGTTTACATGTCTATTATGATTATTGGGTCTGTATTCTTTTCAGTAATGTGGGTAAAAACATCCAACATGGGTGCAGATGCTCAAGCAAGACAGATTTTGTCTAGCGGTTTACAGATACCAGGATTTAGACGAGACCCAAGAGTTTTAGAATCAATACTAAATCGATATATTCCAGCACTTACAATCATGGGTGGAGCAACAGTAGGATTCTTAGCTGCTTTTGCAGATCTTGCGGGAGCACTGAGTCGAGGAACCGGTATTTTACTTACAGTTATGATTGTGTATAAATTATATGAAGAAATCGCAAAACAACATACCTATGATATGCACCCAGCGTTACGAAAATTTATAAGCCCGGAGAGTAATGATTGAGTATGGTAGATCAAAAAAAATTATCAATGAATGTTCATGACGGAACTGATTTTTTCGCTCACGAAACAAGCGTTAATTTTAGTCCAACACAGTTTGTATTAGATTTTAAGAGTATAACTCCGCGTGTTGATCCTCGTAGTGGTCCAAATCCAGTTGTTGTTTTGAGACACAACACAGTTTTAATTGACCCATTACACGCAAAAAAATTAGCTGAGCTTTTAGATACTATGGTCCAGAAATATGAAAAAGAATTTGATAAAATTCAAGTACCAAAGGCGTTGGCTAAACACGAGAAAAAGTTAAAAAGAAAAGCTACAAGTAAAAAACCAATAGTAGAGACACCAACTTATTTTGGTTAATAATTAAACAATGGTAGATAAAGACAAAAAAACAGAAGATATTGAAGAAACAACTGAGCAAAACTCAGCTGAACCTGAAGAAGAACAAGAAAAAGAGACTGTAGAAGAGGAAGTCAAAGAAAAAAAGCCAAAGAAAAAGAATTTTCTTCAAACAAAACGTGGCGGTCAAATTGCTTCAATTATAGCAGGTATAGTTGTCTTAGCAATAATTGTTTTTGTTGAAGGTCCTGCAGAGCCAATCACATTTGGTTTTACACCACTTAAGTTCTTAGGTATACTATCAATTGTTTTATCCATGTTTGTAACTCTGGTTTACAAATTTATGACCGATCAGGTTCTAATGCGTGAGCTAAAAGGCCAGCTTAAGATACACCAAAAACAGATGCGCGATTGTAGAGATAATCCTACTAAAATGAGCGAGATTTCAAAGAAATCTATGTCTGTGAATATGAAGTATATGAGTCAGAGCATGAAACCAATGTTAATCACATTATTGCCTTTCTTATTAATATTCCATTGGCTTAGAGGCATGTTTGATGGTATAATTGTTTTACCATTATCATTCTGGCCAGGTCATCTTGGATGGATTGGAGTATATATTATATTCTCAATGGTTTTCACAACAGTATTCAGAAAACTGCTTAATGTAGTCTAATCATAACTTTTTTAAACTCATTTTTTTACTTTAATAATCAACCCTCTTGGAGGAAATAAAATGAAACCAAAAATACAAAGACGGACACCTGGCAACAGGACCGTGACTCACACAAAACCTAAAAAAACAGGTAAACACGAGTGTGCAGTTTGTCATGGAGTTCTTCACGGTACACCCCGTGGAAATGTTGTTCAGATAAGAAGAATGAAGAAGTCAGAACGCAGACCTAGTCGACCTTTCGGCGGTCAGCTATGCACAAAATGCACTAGAAATGTTATGAGTTTAAGAGCTCAACTAATTGGTGAGTTAATTAAACCAGCAGATGTTCCAATATCTCTACGGAGGTATGTATAATGAAACCTGATACTATGTATATTAATGCAGTATACCTTGATTCTCTTAGAACAACAGCAATAAAAGCACAGAGAACAGATTTATTAACCCTATTACCGGAATTAACCGAAGATAATCCGCTAGTACCTGGTGCAGAACCAACAATACCAATCCGATCGGGAGTACATCAAGCGATGCTGAGAATTGAGAATATTGAGGGAGTTAGAAAATGACAGCAATTGAATTAGGAAGATTATGTGTAAAAATCGCAGGACGCGATTCTGGAAAAGAATGCCTTATAGTTGAAGTTATTGATCCGAATTTTGTTATGATTGATGGTAATACAAGACGAAGAAAGTGTAATGTTAGACATCTCGAGATATTACCAAAGACTGCAAAAATCAAAAAAGGTGCAAGTCATGACGAAGTTGCTAAGGCGCTAGAAACTCTTGGATTCAAAGTTGAAGAACAAAAAGTTAAATCTAAGAAATCTAGTAAGAAAGAAACTAATCCTGAATCAAAGAGCCTAAAAGAAAAGATTGCATCAAAAGTTAAGAAAGCTAAGCCTGCAAAGAAAGAAAAAATAGATAAAAAGAAAAAATAGGTTTATTTAGGAATAATTTGGTAAGTTCGATTCTTCATATTTAGTACACTTTTATTTATTTTGGCCGCAGATGTACTGGATAATTCTGCTTTCTTTAATAAACCTTCAATGGATCTTATTTGAGATTTACCAAAAGCATGTGTTGACCGAATTTTATTCAAGAATCTTCTAGCTTGTTTTATTTGGGTTAGAATTGCTAAATCTTCGGCTTCAAGTTCGGTAACTAATCGCTGTTTTTCAGTAACATATGTTTGTAATCTACCACCAATCTCTTGGTCATTACCTTTAACGTTTTTTAGAAGATTATCAATCTCTTTTACCTTTAATTCTTGTGCTTCTACTCGTTTAATTTCAGCTTCGATTCCAGTTAGAAATCGCATTAGAGTTTCGTATTCTTTACCTTCTTCAGCAACCTCTGTTGTAGCGTGTTTTATTATGCTTCGCATAGCTAATAATTCTCTATCTTCCCATTTTGCATTAACGAATGCTTTGTTATCTGCTATTGAACTGTCTGGCATTTTATCCTCAACTAGGATATTTGTTTGTTATATAAAATAGTTTTGTAGAATTTTTTATTATTTGAATATATCTGGATTGTTTGATATGTTATATCCGCCACCTGCTGAGCGATATCTTCTTCTTGGATGATTAAATTCTCCTTGAGGACCTGGTCCGGGTGTATCTGCATCATAACGATAAAATTGTCTACCTGTAGTGTCTCCAGGAACAGGTATTTCACCAGGCATACTTTTTCTTGAAACAAATAACTCGGGGCGTGTTAGTGTTGCATTAACTAAATTACGCGCGTGTCTAGCCGCAAGTTTAACATGATCAATATTTGTAGGATCGTTTGCAGTTATATATATAGTAAAAATTGCCCCTCTTCGCGCAACTCTACCACCGAATTTAATTAATGATTTAGACTTAAGTCCTTTTGCACGTAGCATTGGAACTAAATGCAGCCCGATTCTATATGCATCTGCTTGATCAGCAGCATATACATGTATTTTCCAACTAGAATAATACTTGACACCTATATGCTCATTATAGTAATAAAAACCACCTAAATTACCGGAACTTGATTTAATTAGTTTTAACCACTCTTCGTTGAGGTTAGCTGGCGGTGTATAAGCTACCGGCGCCGGAGTAGTTACGGGCGGAGTAGTTACTGGTGGCGTAGTTACGTCTTTAATCACTTTCTTTAATGCACGATTAGAGGTCTTTTTGACTGTTTTTTTGCTAGGAGCATTAGTTACAACTTTGTATTCAGTGTTTCTAAATGTTTCAATTTCCTTAATTGTTTTTGTAACCAAAACATATGCGTCGTCTATCTTTTTTATTTCACTTGTAAGAGTAGTTTTGTATTTTACTCCGTATGCAAGAGCTACTTTCTTTAAATCAACAAGTTTTACATCATAGTCTTTGAGTAAAGTCTCAACCGCAGCAAGTTCGGTTTGTATTTTTATATAATGTGCATGAATTTCCGGAGATGGTTGAGGATCGCTGAGTGATTTTCGTGTTTTGTTTGTAGTTTCAACAGCAGTAATTATGAGTTTTAGTAAATCTTCTATTTGTAAATCAATGGCTTCTTTGTCATTTACAGCGTCAGGACTTGAACCACCCGATCCGCCGCTTCCGCCCGAACCGCCACTACCTCCTGAGCCACCAGATCCGCTTCCTCCCGAGCCCGGTGTACTTGGTGTTGAAGGTGTAGATGGTGTGCTAGGTGTTGAGGGTGTACTTGGGGTGCTTGGTGTTGAAGTATACGCACTGCGAATACCTAAAATCGCGCCAAGTAAAAGCATCCCAAAGCCAATAACTATCATGAAGCTGCCCCAACCAGCGAAATTTAATCCAGATGCGTTATTTAGGAGTACGCGCATCCCAAAACCAGCAATTATCGCACCCAAACCTACTGAGGCTAATACAATACCAAGCGTGGCTGAACCACTCTTCATTTTGAAAATCAGATTACCCATAATCATTGCTAAGAGTATAATTACCACAAACAATGAATACGGAGCAATAAAATTAACAAATGGAATTTCATTCATATAAACATAAAATGCTGTAGCTAAAGCAGCAAATGCCGCAAATGCTGAGAGACCGGCTTTAGCACCAGCATTACCACCATATAAACCGCCTGCCAAAGAGCTGGCACCGACCCACAGTGCTGCAAAAACAATACCAAACGCTACAATGAAATCGATTGTTTGTATTCCAATAAAATCAATAATCATATCTACGTTGTCCCCGATAGCCATTATTTCGGTTTCAGCAGTATCAGTTGTTGCAAAACCTGTTATTTGGAGTTTTAAGAATGGTGTAAAAGCCATAATTGCAAGAATTACCAGAATACCGGTCTGACTTTTCGAGAGCATAAATAGATTATAACTAGTTCTATAAATAATTAATTGCTAGAATTAGCGTCGAAGTATTTTACTAAGTAAGGTTAACCCTACGATGCTTGCTAGTACTGTTCCAATAACTGGAGCTATTGTGGAGAAAGTTTCAGCAACTTGTGGTAAATATGTAGTTACTGCACCTTCAATGAAGCCAGTTCCTTCTAGAGGTATTGGTCCTACATCATAACCCAAATCAACACTTCCTAACGCAGCAGTACAATATCCGGCTGTTTCTTTATTTGAAAGTGTGGCGCCGGCTTCTGGATGAGATACATAATTTTGTTCTTGTGTCCAATCATAGCGTCTATTTTGCATGTTATTACTCTCAAGTTTGGTTTAAAAGCATTATGATATAGACAAAACCTTCTTAATCTTATACACCGCTTTAGGATATGGGTAAATTACCTTTTGAGAAACGCAAGCATGGCGTGCTGATTAAAGACAAATCTATCAAAATAAAGAAATTTAAACAGCATACGGCCGATGAATTGCTTAATTGTGGTATAGTGAATTTAGATAAACCTGCTCCGATGATCTGTCGAGCAGCTACACGTAAAGTAAGACATATACTCGAAGTATGGAAAGCCGGCCACGCCGGTACTTTGGACCCGGCAGTAACTGGTGTTCTTCCGATTTATTTAGCTAAAGCACGAAAGCTTTCTGCGATTATAACAACCGCAGGTAAGGAATATCACTGTTGGATGCGCATACATGATAAGGTTTCTGAGAAGGCAATAAAGGATGTTTTGAAAAAATTTACAGGTAAGATTAAGCAACTACCACCGAAAATCTCGGCAGTTAAGCGTGTTGAAAGAATTCGCGAGATTTATTACATCAAACTACTTAAAATTGAAAGAAATACTGCTGAATTCATAGTAGGATGCCAAGCAGGTACATATATTCGCAAGCTTTGTCATGATATGGGTGTATCTCTCGGAACAGGTGCTCATATGGCGAAGTTAATACGTACCAAGGCAGGTCCATATGATCTTAAAAATTCTGTAGCTATGGAAACTGTTTCAAATAATTATAAAGAATATCTAAAAACAAAGAATGAGAAGCTTATTTATGATATACTACAACCCTTGGAAAGTTCTATAGGTCATATACCTAAAGTCTGGATGGATGATATGGTTTTACCACACCTTAAACATGGATCCCCAATTTTTGCTCCCGGAATAATACAACTTGATGATGATATTGCGGTTGGCGACCTTGTTGCATGTATGACCACAGAAAATCGATTAGCATCAATTGGTTATGCTGAAATGACTTCAAAACAGATAATGAAAGCAGAGAAAGGTTTAGCTATAAAGACGAGTACAGTAATCCTTTAAAGCTCGTAATTTTATCTAACTCGATGGTATTGGCGTTCATTCATTTCATAACTCCGGTTTTTCTATTGAAGTTATTTGATAGGATTAAGAAGATTAGTCCGCAATTACTGTTTTTTGCTGCAATCGGCGGTATTGCTCCAGATTTAGATTATTTTTATATTTGGGCAGTGAATCTGATTAATGGCGCAACAATATTGTATGCACATCGTACGATTTTTCATAATATTTTCTTTGTAGCAATGCTTTTGGTATTGATTTTAGTATTATATTCACAGGATAATTGCTATACTAAGTATGTTATGGCTTTTGCATTTGGAGTATCAATACACATTGTGCTTGATATGATAGATACAACGTTACCATTATTCTACCCAATTTTTGAAACACGAGTTGGTTTGGAGTTATTTAATGTTAAAAATCGATTGGTTAAATTAGTGATGCTTGATACAGTGATATTCACTATATGGGTAGTGTATGTGTCGATTTCAGGTAAACTGAAACAAATTCTATAGATAAAACTTTTAAACTCCCAATAAGGCTGAGAATTATGCTGGGGTGGCACAATCTGGTACTGCGCGGGCCTTGAGCAACCTTTTCTTTCAAAAAGAAAACTTTGGCGAAAAGAAACTCGTCAACAATGGTTGAAGAAAGCCCGTTTCCCTTGGGATATGCTGGTTCGAATCCGGCTCCCAGCGCTAATAGTAACCTTTAAAAACATAACATTAAAGCAATATTTAGCCTAACAACAAAGACCCAAAACCTTGGGGGGGAGTTCAGTTAAGAAGGCTTTTCTCAACAAAGATCCTCTGAGCAAAACGAAATTAATATGGAAGAAAAAACCAAACAACCTGAACCAAGCGAAATAAAAAATTCGCATGAAAAATCTGAAAAGAGTTCAGCTCCGAAACAAGAATTTAAAGCAATTTTACGTATTGCAGATAAGGAAGTAAAGGGAGAAGTTCAAATATATAATGCATTGGCTCGTGTTAAGGGCGCAAGTTTCATGTTTGCTAATGCTATTTGTCACGTTCTTAAATTAGATAGATCTAAACCAGCAGGAGAATTCACAACAGAAGAAATCAACAAGATTGAAGAAGCTATGCGAAATCCTACTAAATATAATTTACCTAAGTGGTTATTAAACCGAAATAAAGATCCTGAAAATGGTGACGATCAGCATTTATTATCAGCAGATTTAGATTTAAAACGAAGATTCGATATACGAAGATTAAGAAAAATAAAATGTTATAGAGGTATGAGACACTCTCGCGGTGATAAAAAATTAAAAGTTAGAGTCCGAGGCCAGAGAACTAGAAGTACGGGCCGAAGAGGAAAGACCGTAGGTGTTGTAAGAAAGAAGAAGTAAAATGGGTCATCCAAAAAAACCAAAGAAGCAATATAGTAAACCAGGACATCCTTGGGAAGCTGAGAGAATTAAGGAAGAAGCATCTCTTAGACGAGAGTATGGAATGACCAACAAAAAAGAAATCTGGAGAGCAACATCAAAACTTAGAAATTGGCAAAAACAAGCTAGACAGATTGTTAGTTTACAAGAAGATCAGCGTAAAGATGCGGAAAATGCACTGGTTAATAAATTAAATAATTTAGGTATTTTACCAAAAGACACGCACATTGATGATATTTTAGCATTAACTATTCGTGATGTATTAGAGCGAAGATTACAAACTTGCTTATACAAACTCGGTGTAGTTAATTCAATTAAACAAGCGAGACAATTTATATTACACAACAAGGTTATGGTTAATGATAAAATCATTAACGCACCAAATTATCTTGTTACAAGTTCAGATAAAATTGCTTTAATAACTGGTTTTAAACCAATAATCAAGAAAACATTGATATTGAAGAAAAAAGAAGAAAAACCAGCAGTATCTGACGAAGCCAAGACTGACGCAGAAGTTGTAGAAAAAATTGCTACTGAAGCAACTAAGGAGGCGAGCGCATAATGGCAAAAGAACACGTAGGTATTGCGAATATTTATGCATCTTATAATAATACTGTTATTCATGTTACTGATTTAACTGGTGCTGAGACAATTGCTATTTCATCTGGTGGTCAGATGGTTAGAGCAGATAGATTAGAGTCCAGTCCAACTGCAGCAATGATGGCTGCAAAGAAAGTGGCATTAACCGCAAGAGATAAAGGTGTCACACAAGTATATGTTAAAGTGCGAGCAAAGGGCGGACATAATGGTGCAAAATATCCGGGACCCGGAGCTCAACCAGCAATTCGCGCTCTTACACGATCCGGTATTAGAATATTAGGAATTGAAGACGTAACTCCAATTCCACACGGCGGATGTAGAAAGAAGGGCGGACGGAGAGGTAGAAGAACATAAAATGAAAGTTGAATTAATTAAATCTAAAGATAATGTAAAGCGAATAGCTATTTCAGGAGTAAAACCTTCATTTGCAAACACGCTAAGACGTGCATGTAGTTTTGAAGTTCCAGTACTTGCTATCGAGGATGTTTATTTTACAAAAAATTCTTCAGCATTATATGATGAAATTGTTTCACATAGACTTGCTTTAGTCGCTTTAAAGACTGACTTAAAATCTTACGAAGTAATTGATAAATGTTCATGTAAAGCAAAAGGTTGCGCAAAATGTCAAGTTGTTTTAAAATTAAGCGTAACTGGGCCAGCAATGGTTCGTGCTAAAGATCTTAAAAGCCAAGATCCAGCAATTAAACCGTTATACCCAAATACACCTATTGTTGAATTAATTGATGGTCAAGAAATAGAGTTTGAGGCGGTTGCAGTTTTAGGTAAAGGTAAAACTCATGCAAAATGGAGTTCATGTTTATCATATTATCATAAGTACCCAACATCGAAAATAAAGGGCGACGTGGCTAAAGCACTTAAAGATGTACCACAAGGCTTGTTCGATAAGAAAGGTAATATTATAGATTTAAGTAAATATGATTTATGCAAATACTACGCTGAGAAATCTAATGGTGCAATAACCATAAACACAACTGATGATAAATTTGTATTTACTATTGAACCTTGGGGACAATTAGATTCAAAACAAATACTTGTCGAAGCAAGTAATATTATAAAACAAAAGTTGAAGGACGTTAAAATATGAGAAAAACAAAATCACCAAACTTACACTTACGAAAAATGATTGCTAGTTTAAAGAAGCTTTCAAATGAGAGTAATGTTAAGATTTGGGATGCAATTGCAGAAAATTTAAGCAAACCAACTAGAATTAGACGTCAGATTAATTTAACTAAATTAGAATCTTATGCAAAAGATGGTGATACCATTATTGTTCCTGGAAAAGTTTTAGGAACGGGAACATTAAGTAAGAAAGTAACTGTTTCAGCATGGCGATTTTCAGATTCAGCATTCACAAAAATCAATAAGATTGGAAAAGCAATCTCTATTGACGAATTAATGGCTAAAAACCCAAAGGGAAGTAAAGTGAGGATATTTGGATGAAAAAGCAGATTATTCGAGCAACATTAGCTGCTATGCTTTCACCAAATCCAATACGTTTACAATTCCTTGTAAACATGTTTACAGTATTTAGACGAAGAAAATGAAAAGAACAATTAATGCAGATGGTTTGATTTTAGGAAGACTCGCAACGAGAGTTGCAAAACTAGCTTTGTCCGGCGATATCATTAATATAATAAATTGTGAAAAAGCAGTTATTTCGGGTAACCGGAAAGATATTCGTGCAAGAATTGACCATTTACGTGATATGGGTACACCCTTTAAAGGACCGTTTTATCCAAGCAAAGCAGAGCGAATTGTTAAACGAGCAATTCGAGGTATGTTACCATACAAACAGGAAAGAGGTAGAATGGCTTTGAAACGAGTTAAATGTTATGATAATCAACCAGTAGAGTTAAAAACAGCTGATGTTGAGACATTTCCAGATGCGTCAATGGAAAAAATCAAATCAACAAAAACATTTCAAATAAAGAGGTTCTCAAAATAATGGCACAAAAGAAAGTAGCGAAACCAAAAACCCATGTTGTACAAATGGCGGGTAAAAGAAAGAAAGCGATTGCTAGAGCTACTGTTAAAAAAGGAACAGGAATTGTTAAAATTAATAATATATTACTTGATTTATATACACCAGAAGTTGGAAGATTGCGTATACAAGAAGCAATTTTACTTGCTGATGATGTTGTTCAGAATCTAAACATAACTATCAATGTATATGGCGGTGGATGGAGTGGCCAAGCTGAGGCAGTACGATTGGCAACAGCAAAGGCTTTAGTTGAATTCACCAAATCTGAAGACCTAAGAAAAAGGTATTTAGAGTATGATCGTCATTTACTTGTTGCAGATACAAGATATAAGGAGACTAAGAAGCCACTTACACACAGTAGCGCAAGATCAAAGCGGCAGAAATCCTACAGATAAGAGGTTAAAAAATGATAATTCCAATACGATGTTTTTCATGCGGAAAACCTGTAGCACATCTATGGGACGAATACGTAAAGCGAGTTAAAGCTGGCGAAGATAAAAAGAAAGTTATGGATGATTTAGGATTAAATCGGTTTTGTTGCAGAGCATTATTCTTAGGTCACGTTGATTTAATGCACACAATCGCACAATTCAAGCGAGCATAGTTGCCATTTTTCTTTTAAAAAAGAAAACTAGGCTTCCAAAAGAAAACTATTTTTTGCGACTGTATTTTATTTCGGAGCAAAAGCTGTGATCAAACTTCAGCCGAAGTTTGGCTCAGTTCAAGCGAGCATAGTTGCCATTTTTTTATTTTACAATAGAGTAGGCACAAACATTTATTAACTTCAGTATATATATCTACCATGCAATTAAGTTTCGGCATTTTGTCTATAATCGCGTTTTATGTTATTCTTGCATTATTAGTATACAAACATCGTAAGAATATTGAATTTCATAAGATTTTTTTGCTGTTTAAGACAAAACGTGGTATCGAACTTATGACTAGTTTAAGTAAAAGTCGATTCTGGAAATATTATGGATATGCTGCTATACCCGTTGGTTTTGCAGGTATGATATTTATTTTATACTTCTTAGTTACTAAGTTAATTAAATTTTTAATGCACCCACAAACTGCAGAAAAAACTCTACAAATAATATTGCCTTGGGATTCCGCAGCATCATCTGGACCATTTTTATTTGTACCTTTTTGGACTTTTTTAACGGCTATAGCAATATTGGTTATCGTTCACGAAGGATCACACGGAGTTGTTGCATTAGCACATAAATTAAAATTAAAATCAACAGGTTTAGGTATGTTTTTATTTATACCATTGGCGTTTGTAGAACCCGATGAAAAGCAGTTAGAAAAAGCATCAACTAGATCCCAACTTTCAGTATTTGCTGCAGGACCCTTTGCGAATTTCTGTACGGCAGCCATATTTTTAGCAATTTTTACGTTTATGATTACGCCCGCATCTAATGCAGTATTTATTAATGAGGGTATACATGTTGTTGGATTAGAACCAGACCAACCTGCAATTTTGTCGGGATTAGAGGTTGGTGATATAATATTAAGTGTTAATGGTCAAGAAACACATAACATGGATGAGTTTGTTAATGTTATGACTGCGATATCGCCCGAAGAAGAAATAACGATTCTAACTAATACTAAAGAGGTAACGCTCACTACTGGTGCGAATAAGCAAGATTCATCTCGCGCACATATTGGTGTGAGTATATTACAAAATCAGGAACCTAAAGAAAGTTATGGTTCAATTATACCAAAAATATTATTATCTTTACAAAATCTATTCTATTGGGTCATTTTATTTAATATTGGTATCGGATTATTCAATCTTTTACCTTTGGGACCAGTTGATGGTGGCCGCATGCTTAAATCGTTGCTATTACGTTTAATAAAAGATGAAAAGGTTGCTAATAAGTTATGGGTTGTGATATCAACTTTCACACTTCTTGTTTTAATTGCTAGTTTTATTGGCTCTGCGTTAGCATAATTCAAAAGCTTTATTAGTCATTAGTGAATATTATACTATATGAGTATAAGGCCAGTTATCGAAATTTTGAGAGAAATCGGTATAAAATTAAACCGAGAAACACAAAAAGTAGTTAGAATTCTCGAGAAAATCGATTTTATTAATGAGAATGATCTTGCAGATAAACTGGGTATTAAGATAAACGACGTACGTAAATCACTTTATACACTTAGTGGACATGGTTTAGCTAGTTATGTTAAAATAAAGGATGAAGAAAAAAAATGGTGGTATGTATATAATTGGCGATTGGAAATGTCTCGTGTGCATTATAAGTATATGACTTTTCTGAGAACACAGTTACATAATAAGGAAAAATTGCTTGGTGAAGAGCAAGAATATGCATTCCAATGTAATAAATGTAATAGAAAATTCCGTTATCATGAGGGTTTAGAGTATAACTTTGCCTGTAATAAATGCGAAGGTATATTGAAAGAAGTACGTAATGTTGGTTTGATAAAGCAACTTTCTAAAGATATTAGTATATTATTGGAACGGATACACTATGAAGAAGAAATAATTCGTAAAAAGCGCGAGGAAGAGGTAGCAGAAGAAGCTAGAATAATGGCCGAAGAGGTAAGAAAAGCAGCCGAAGCTAAAGCATTAGAGAAAGCTAAAAAAGCGGAATTAAGAAAACAGAAATTAGCCGCTAAGAGGGCTGAAGCAAAAAAGATTGCAGATAAAAAGAAGAAAGCTGAGGCAAAAAATAAGCCCGCTAAGAAGAAACCTCTTAAGAAAAAAGCTTCGGTTAAAAAGAAGGTACTCAAAAAGAAAAAATCAATACCAAAGAAGAAAGTACCAGCACCAAAGAAGAAAATTGCAAAGAATCCTGCTAAGAAACGCCGCTAAACTTTTAAACTCTAATTCTAATATTTCTGTAGATGATAGCCCCATGGTGTAGTGGTCAATCATCCGGGGCTTTGGACCCCGGGACAGCGGTTCGAATCCGCTTGGGGCTACTTATTGTCTTCTTTACAGGACAAATCCTTTTATAATAAATTTAAGATAACCCGTATGCCTCGCTTAGAAGTAACCTTTAAGCCAGAGTTTAAAGATGCTAGAGGTGAGTCTGTAAAAAATCAGATTCAGACTTCCTTAGGTATTAAAGTGGATTCAGTTCATACGATTGATACTTATCAACTCGATGTGAATATGTCTCCAGAGCAACTGAAAAAAATAAATGAACTTATTTTCTTAGATCCAATTACACAGGTTTCTTCATATAAACCGTTAGCTAAAGAGTTTGATTATATTGTGTTAGTTGGTTTTCTACCCGGAGTTAAGGATAATGTTGGTCGAACGTCGCAAGAAGCGATTGAGGATTTGCTTAAGATTAAATTCAAAGAAAATGAATCAGTGTATACGTCTGTTCAATATTTAATTAAAGGTAAAATAACTGCTGAAGATTGTGAGCGTATTGCTAAAGAATTATTGGCTAACGATATGATTCAACGTTGGCAAATTTTTTCAAAAGATGGTTGGAATTTAGATATAGGCATTGGTGAGATTATACCAAAAGTTTCATTACAGCATAAACCGCAAGTTAAGGAACTCGCTTTAGATGTTTCTGATAATGATTTGATGAAACTAAGCAGAGAACGATGCCTTGCTTTAAATTTGGAAGAAATGAAGACAATACAGAGTTATTACAAGAATTCCAAAATAATCGAAGACCGTAAAAAAGTTGGATTAAGTGAAAAAGCTACAGATATTGAGATTGAAGTGGTTGCCCAGACGCAGAGCGATCATTGTAAGCATAAATCCTTTGCAGGATTATTTGATTATACTGATTTTTCTACAGGTAAAAAAGAGCGAGTTGATAATTTGTTTAAATCATTTATTAAACGATCTACTGAAGAAATCTCTGCAGAAAAGGACTGGGTTATATCAACTCTGTGGGATAATGCGGGAGTTATGGATTTTGATGGTAAAAACGCAATATCAATCAAAAGCGAGACACATAATTCGCCATCTAATATGGAAGCATATGGTGGTGCCATAACTGGAATTGTTGGTGTTTATCGAGATCCAATGGGTACAAGCAAAGGCTCAAAGATTATTGCTGGAACATATGGATTCTGTGTAGGTTCACAGTTTTATGATGGTGAATTAAAACCGCGATTGCATCCAAGAAGATTGTTGGAAGGAGTCAGATTGGGTGTTGAACATGGTGGAAATAAAAGCGGAATACCTACACCATTTGGTAGCGTTCTTTTTGATGATAGTTATTTAGGTAAGTGTTTAGTTTATGTCGGAGCATTTGGTATAATGCCTCGAGAAATTAATGGTAAACCAACTCATAAAAAGACAACAAAACCGGGACAATTGATTATTATGTGCGGTGGCAGAATCGGTAAAGATGGTATACATGGTGTAACTGCTTCTTCTGAAGAATATCATGAAGGCATTCCCACCGGCCATGTACAAATTGGTGATCCTTATACACAAAAAAAGATGCATGATTTCTTAATCGAAGTTCGTGATTCAGATATAATAGAATTTATCCAAGATTGTGGCGGTGGTGGTGTGAGTTCTGCAATTGGTGAAACTGCGAGTTATAGTAACGGTTGTATTGTTCATCTGGATAAAATGCCTCTTAAGTACGACGGTTTAGATCCTTGGGAAATATTTATATCAGAATCTCAAGAACGGATGGTTATTGCGATTGAGCCAGAGAATAAAGAGATATTTTTCGATTTAGCTAAAAAGCACGATGTTGAAGCTACTGTCGTTGGTGAATATAATGATTTAGGATATTTGAATTTAACTTTTGGTGGAAAGACTGTTGCGTATGTAACAATGGATTTCTTACATGCGGGATTCCCACAATGGGCGTTTGATGCAGAATGGACTTCACCAGAGATGCGCGGGCTTTTTGAACCAGTGTTGGATGAGCCAAAAGATCATAATCAACTTTTGAGAGATATTTTAGCAAGACCAAATATTGTAACTCGTGAAGAGCTTATACGTCAGTATGATCATGAAGTTCAAGGAACGAGTGTAATAAAACCGCTATGTGGTAGAAATGCTGATGTTATGAATAACGCCTGTGTTTTGAGACCAATTTTGGATTCAAATAAAGGTATTTCGATTTCTGCGACAATTCCTTCCAAATATAGTCGTATTGATACTTATTACATGACTACATATGCTATTAATGAAGCAATTCAAAGGATAGTTGCTGTTGGTGGAAGTCTAAAACAAATAGCGTTAATTGATAATTTTTGTTGGCCATGTATTATTTATGATCCTAAAACTAATCCTGATGCAAAATATAAAGCAGCGCAATTAGTTAGATCAACACAAGCTTTGTATAAATATACTAAAGCATTTGGAACTCCTTGTTTATCTGGAAAAGATAGCATGTATGTAGATGGTAATTTATTGAGTAAATATGGACAGACTCAGAAAGTTTCAGCAATACCTACCTTACAGATGACTGCAGTAGGTAAGGTTGAAGATGTTCTTAAGTGCCAAACTTTGGATTTCAAAAGCCCAGGCGATTCTATATATGTTGTAGGTGAAACTCGTGATGAATTGGGTGCATCAGAGTATTACGAAATGAGAGGGTATTTGGGTTTGAATGTACCAAAAATCAACTCTGCAGAATCAATTAAAATATTTAATACAATGTCAAAAGCAATTGAAAACGGAGTAGTATCTTCAGTTAGTGGAATATATCGCGGCGGATTTGGCGTTGCACTTTCTCAAAGCGCATTTGCTGGAGAACTTGGTGTAGAAGTTGATTTATCAAAAGTTAAAACTGATCTGTGCAGAAATGATAAGATTATTTATTCTGAAACTGGAAGCAGGTTTATTGTTTCAGTATCACCAAAAAACAAAGCAAAGTTTGAGCAGATTTTAGAAGGTATACCTTTTTCAGAAGTTGGAAAAGTTTGTTCACATCAGAATTTAATAATTAGAGGGGTTCGTGGTCAAGAGATTGTTAATGCAAACGTTTTAGATTTAAAGAAATCTTGGCAAACACCATACAAATGAAAACTGTAGAAGAATGGCAAAATGATGTAGATCAGTGGATTAATACATATGGTCAACCTTGGCCTAAGTGGAATTACTTTGCAAGATTAGTAGAAGAAGTAGGTGAAGTAGGTAAAGTTTTGTCGATTCAAGAAGGTCATCGTGAGAAAAGATACGAACTTGAAAAATTAGAAACTGAAATGGGTGATGTTTTATTTGTATTGTTAGCTTTAGCTAATCACTTAAAGATCGATATGAATGATGCTATAAAACAGGCAATGGATAAGTATACAGAGAGAGTTAAAAAATGAAACCAAAAGTATTAGTGTTAGGCGGATATGGATTGAATTGCGATTATGAAACTTACCATTCGTTTAAGCTAGCTGGTGGAGACCCTGAATATGTTCATATTAATGAGTTGATTTTTGGAAAGAAGAAATTATCAGATTACCACATTCTTGCAGTTATTGGTGGATTCTCTTATGGTGATGATATTGGCGCAGGAAAAGTTCTTGCAAATAAATTGCGATATAATCTTTGGGATGATCTAAAGCAGTTTATTGATGATGGTAAGTTGATTATTGGTATATGTAATGGTTTCCAAGCAATTGTTAAATCAAATATTCTACCTGCGTTGAATGGTTATGATAAACAAACTGTAACACTAACTTTCAATGATTCTGGAAAGTTCGAGGATCGCTGGATTAACTTGAAAGCAAACCCTAACACAAATTGTATCTGGACAAAAGGTATTGAGGTTATCCCATTACCTGTACGGCACGGTGAAGGAAAATTTGTTTCAGATAAAGAAACAATCGCTCAGCTAGAGAAAAATAATCAAGTTGTTTTCAAATATTGCACAAAAAATGGTCAGATTGCAAATGGTAAATATCCCGATAATCCAAATGGTGCAATTAATGATATTGCAGGGATATGCGATCCTAGTGGAAAAGTATTTGGAATTATGCCACATCCTGAAGCGTTTAACCATATCACAAACCACCCAAACTGGACAGCATTGAATGATAAATCAAATCAGGAAGGAATGGGCGTTCAAATGTTTAGAAATGCAGTTGAATACGCAAAAGAAAACTTGCTCTAATATTCTACACTTGTATCTGAGAATTTTGATTCCACAAAAACTTTACCAGTTCCTTCAACAACTTCACCAATAACTTCTGCTTTGAATTCTTTGTTTATAATATCCAAAATTTCTGTTGCAGACTCTTTTTTTACAATTATTGTAAATCCAATTCCACAGTTGAAGTTTTTGTACATATCTGAATCTGTCCAACCAGATTTTTCTTTAATTATTTTGAAAACTTTATGAAGTTCTAAACCATGCGATCGATTTACTTTAATATCAACATTTTTAGGCATTATGTCTAGTAGTTTTGTAAACGAACCACCAGTCATATGCATCATACCCGTAATGTTCTTCCTGTTGTTTTCAAAAACTTCTTTCATAACATTGACATATATATGAGTTGGTCGAGTTAATTCTTCACCAACAGTAATTCCATCATACATTTCATCAGATAATTTTAGATTTAATTCTTCTAAGAATAAAGTTCGTAAGAAAGTATATCCATTTGAGTGAATTCCATTGCTTTCAATACCTAATACAACATCACCGGCGTGAATATCTGGAAGTATTATATCATCCTTATTGACAAACCCCATCATAGTCATTCCAATTTCCATACCAGTCATAGTACTTAGAATTGCAGTCTCGCCACCAGATATTACAACGTTATATTTTTGGCAGAGTTCTGAAAGTGCTTCAACAATCTCGATAATTGCTTCGTGATCATCATTTTCAAGTATTATGTGATCTTGTAATCTATATGGTTCGACGCCCATAAGAATTAAATCGTTAGCATTCATAGCAAATGCATCTTGTACTGCGTTTTTGAATGTCTTCATATTATAATGGATTAACGCTTTTGTACCAACACCATCTGTATGATCAATCTTAGCCATATTTTCAGGTAGTGTTTCAACAAAAAACGCGTATGGACCTTTCTTCTCAACCTTTATCTCGGGTCGCACGTTCCAAGTGCTTTGAATCGCTTCAATAACTCTATCCTTAAACGGTTTAGAAGAATCATATGTAATCTCAACCATGTTACCTCTCTAGGTAGTCATTATAAAAGAATTTATGTTCTCAGACGAACGAATATATAAAAATAAAGTCCTACTGACGTTTGATGACAAGAATTAGAGCTCTTGCTAGTGATATAGAAGGTCCAATTACAGTTAATGATAAGGGTGTAGAATTCTCTCAACAAGAGTTACCCAATGGATGGGAATTATATGTACAATTGAGTCAATGGATTATGTCATTTGTTTCAACACAGGAAGTATATGTAAGAGATGATGACCAAACATCTATAGAATTTAATGCGGGAGACACGGTTAAATGGATTTTACCTTTTCTTAGAGCTTACGGTTCAGACGATGAAAGCTTAGAAAAATTTTGTAAAACAGATATTAATTTGATACCGGGCGCGTCAAAAACCTACGAACATATTAATAGTTTTATGCCAACACATCTTGTAACCACGAGCTACAAACCGCATGCAGTGGCAGTTTCAGATCAATTATTTTTATGGAATAGGAAACATTTTGCATCAGAGGTTACTTTGGATGGGGGAATAATGCCTATGAGGGAGGCCGATCAAATCAATGAGATTGCTCAAGAAATACTTAAATTACCTACATTGGAATTTGATTATAATATAACACATTTTGCAGATTATGATGAAACTACCTGCGATACCTTAGAAGCAATGGATGTGATATTAAATGAAAAATTATACAGTATTGAGTCTGCGAGATATTTACTAACTGATGCAAAAATTTGTGGTGGAGGTGGTGCTGGTAAAGCGGCCGCATTAGATGAGATAAAAAATATTCATAGTAATTTATATTATCATGATATGATGTTTGTTGGAGATAGTATAACAGATATGGGTGCAATGCAGTATTTGAACCAGGAAGGAGGAGTTACAGTTTCATTTAATGGTAGCCGCTTCGCAGTTTTTAATGCTCAGATTGGTGTAATTTCCCCACATGTAGCAGTTACTGGAGTTTTGGCTGAGGCATTTAGTAATCTGGGTAAAGGAGAATTGATGCAGTTAGTTAATCAATGGCCTATATGGCGCGAGAATAATGAAGTTTTAACTCAAGCACATAAAAAAGGATATATTGGTACAGAAACTGCCAGACTCGCTCAACCATTTTTTGATGAAAATGTTCCAATTGTAGTTAAACTTACAGAAGAGAATCGGTCAGCTTATCTTGAAAGTAGTTTAGAAATGCGTGCAGAAGTAAGAAAAGATATGGCCGAGTTAAGTTAGAGATGCTTCAACCTTTTCTGTTATATCGTAGCCAGTTTTTAAAATATTATCCTGATCATCAAAAATATATTTTTTCATAGTGCCACGTTCTGCGATATATATCTCATCGCGTCCAAATGCATTAAGAGTTTCAGTAACTAATACTCCTTCGCGTTTAACTCCTTCTCTACGAATTTTTTTGAATAATCCTTCATTTTCACCATGTTGACTTTTTAATAAATCAACTGCTTTTCGGCGATCTAAGCCGTGAGTGGTTTCTAATCTTGATATTTTTTCTTCAAAACGTTCCCAAAGAGTAACATAACCGTCGCCCTGTATAGCGAATTCGCAATATGTAACTGCTGGACCACGATCTCGATCAGGAGTTACTAAGTGCATCATTGCACCAGTTTTTTCAGATTGATTATACATTAATTCCCAAATAACATCTTGCCATGTACCTTTTGGTCCATCAGGTAATGCTGGATGAAGATTAATTGCGTCATAATGTTGACAACGTTCTTTACCCCAATATACCATATCGCCTACAAGTACTGCAATATATGGATTTATTTCACTCAACTCTGTGTTACATATAACCCATTTATCATAATCACTTCTCCATTCAGCTAAATTTGGAGAATCTACTCCGGGTCCAAGTCCTAATTCCTTTTTTTCTTGGATCCCAGCCTTTCGTAATTCTGGCTCAAATTCACGGTAAGGTAGTTGAAAAACAGGTATACCTTCTAACGAGTCAGAATATTGGTTTGCACTCTCTAAAAATTTTTGACCCCAAGTACTATTCTGATTACCATTAAATACAATTGCTTCAACATTAATTGATGGATCGGTTTTTTCAACAATATTTTCTAAGAGACCAACTGCTGCTTCATCCCTTCCCGTTGAAAAAACTGCTAGATTGATTTTCATTTTAGATAGTATATTTAGATAATAATTCTTTTAGTTTTTCTTCTGTAGGATAGTTTTCATGTCCATGACCTTGAACACATTGATTTGCGATTAAGTTTCCAATTAGTCCACATTCTTTTATGGACTTATTATTAATTAAACCATAAATAAATCCTGCTGTAAAACAATCGCCTGCGCCCGTTGTGTCTATTGGTTTTTCTGAAACTACAACTTTTTCACGTAATGGTTCAAATTCTTCAGTTTTGGTTAGTATGTAATAACCCTGTCCCCACGTTATGATTACGGTTTCTGGACCAAGATCTAATAATTTTTTAGCGCCTTCTTTGTAATCCAAATTTACAAGAGCCTTTAACTCTTTTTTATTCATAATTATTAGATTGGATCGTTTTATTATTGGTAAAATTCGGTCGTAACCTTTTTGCACCCCAATGGTTCCTGGTGCAAAGCTAATTTTTCCTTTAAATTTGTCTAAGTTTTCATAAAAACTGTTACTGTCGATTAACATACTTAGATGTAACCACTCTGAATCTAGTTCTGCAAGGTTGATTTTTGTTAGATAACTTGAATCATTAACGCCCGGATCAATAAGAATAACTCTGTCGACATTAGGCATATTAATACATAAAGCAAATCCCGAGTTGCCTTCTTCTTTAAGCATCATGGAAGTATCAATTTTTTCTCTTTCAAACTCACCAAGAAGAAAATTGCTAATTATATCAGTTCCAACTTTTCCGATGTATGCGGTTTTTAGACCAAGCCGAGCCATAGCAACAGTGCTATTTGCTGCAGAACCGCCACCACTTTCACGTCTGCTTGTTATTCTGATTTCGTGATCTGGTCGAACTGCTTCAGGTAAATTTATTATAGTATCAAAATTTAAAGCTCCAAAGCCAACTACATCGAATTTAGACATACTAACTAATGATAGTTACACTTTTAAGGTTTTATTTTGTCGAAAAATCCATTATTGAAAATCAAGATTTTCAATTCTGCAATTGTTCTTAATAATTAGCATTAGTTACAACATCATACAAAAATATATATAACCAGTATCGGCGAATTAAGTATGATAAAGATACTACGCAGACTTGATAATAGTTTGTCGCTAATTAATATTCTTATTCTTGGTAATTATCCTAGAGGTTATGCGTTTGCTAAAGCTGCTAAAGATAGTACTGAAAAATATGGTAATCAGATAATTGGTAAAATCCATGGCGTCGGTTCAAATGATGGTTTGAAAGAAATGGGTTTAATTCTTTCAGATTTGAATATTAATAATAACGAAGAAGTTCTGCAGTACTGTAAAGATAATAATATTACTTTTGTTATATCTGATTCTGAGGAGCAGATTAGTAATGGATTAGTTACTTTCTTACACGAACACGGTATTTACATGGTTGGCCCAACAGCAGAAACTGCTTGGGTTGAGGATGATAAAGTTCGTTCTCGTGTTGAGATGGATAGTGCAGGAGTTCCTTGCCCAGAGTTTGCGATTGTTGAATCTAAAACTCAAGCAATTGAGATTGGTAAAGAATATATCTCTAAGTATGGCGGTTTATTTTTCAAGAAACCGATGCTTCATGGAGGAAAAGGTGCAAACTTTATTGGTAGCGAGGAGAAATTAATCGCACACGCAACTGAATGGAAAGAAGAGTATCAAAGTAAGAATTACAAACTTCAAGCATTAATTGAAGAACCAATGATTGGTTTTGAGTTTTCATCATATTTTATATGTGGTGTTGATAAGGCAGGTAATGCAGTTTATGCTTATGATGGTGCCGCCGAAGATTACAAATATACTGGTGTGCGTATCAAAGATAGTTCATTTTTTGTTGGTCAAAAAGGAGAGGTTACGGGCGGGATGGCATCTGTTGCACCATCTTTTATACAAACAGAAAAGTTGTTAGGTAAAGTAAAGAACCGCTGTGTTGATCGATTCCTTAAATATATGCATGCACAAGGTACACCCTTCCACGGTTATTTATACGTTGGTGGTATGGCGGTATTTAACAAAGAAAATAAAGAATGGGATTTTCAAATTGTTGAATTTAATATGCGTGACGGAGATCCGGAAGCAGTTGCGAGAAACGCATTGCGAGAAACAGATATTATCCCATATTTATTGGCGTCAACAAGACATCCAGAGTATGCTGGATTTTTAGCCGAGCTTCCTGAGATAAAATTCTCCAATAAAGTTGCACTGAATATTGTGTTTGCTTCTGAAGGTTATCCGGGCAAATATAAGAAAGATGTTCCGGTTAAGGTTTCAGAAGAATTACGCACTCGCGAAGATATAATTGTTTATTATGGTCCCATTAAAGATGGTAAAACTGCTGGGAGTCGTTGCTTAGAAATAGTGATACTTGCAGATAATTTAGAGTTGGCTCGAGCAAAAATTCCTGAGGTAATTGCTGGTGTTGATTGGCCCGGAGTTCAGGTTAATGTGACTGCTGGCGATCGAGTAGAAACTTTAGAAAAATTAAATAAGATGGGGGCGCTTGATTAAAATGGAAAGAAAAATGATTGTTGTTTCAGATATTGAAGGTCCATTGGTAAATCCTAAATTTGATTTAGCTTGGGAGTTAATGGACAAACTAAAAGATGAAGGTAAAATAGATCAAAATTTATATGATTTAGTTAAGCGGTTTGATGATTATGATGATGCTCGTTGGCTTGCTGAGCGAAATACAATGGGTTGGTCGACGGGAACTACTCCAGTAATATCTATGCTAATTGCAGCTTATTCTGGTATGTCTGATGAAGATATTGTGAGTTTTGTTCAAGATCGAATATTAATTAATGAAGGTATATATGATATGATGGCGTTCTTGAAAGAACAAGACGTTGATACTTATTTAGTTAGTAGTTCTGCTCCGCAACAAGCGCTTATTGCTGCTAAAGAATTAAGTGTTCCATTCTCACGCGTATTTTGTGCAGGTAACCAATTACAACCAAGCCAAGCTGCACTTTTAGATTGTAAGGATTTGGAAGCAAGTATTGATATGCGTTCAGTTATTAACTACCTCTCACAACATAAAGAAACATTAGAATCTTTTGTTATAAAGTACCTAAATACTTGCAAGCGATGGGTTGATTCTAAGGAAAATGATGAAGAGTATAATTTAGGGTCAATTGAGAATTATCTTAACACAATGTTTGATGAGATCCAAGATGCAGGTTTAAGAGATACATTAACATATTTACTTCGTGATCAAAACGGAATGCGTGGTGGTTATAAAAAAGCAGAGATTATCACCCAATTAAAACAAGATAACTCTAATGCAATAATTGTATATATAGGGGATAGTGTTGTAGATACTGACGCATTACGAGTAGCAGATTTTGCTATAACAACTAACTGTACAAGTAAGTTAGCTTTAGCGGTTAGCGATATAAATCTTGCTACACAAGATATGAAATATTTAGATTGTGTTATAGCAGATCTTCATGCAGGTAAAGTTACTAATGATGTTAGTAAATATATTGCTGAGAACTTAGCTACAAAATTTGATCCCGCGCATATGACTATATCGGGTAGCGTACGTATACTTGACCAAATGCCAAAAGTTATTGAAGAAAATCATGTGGCAAAAACCCGACTTCAACAAACTTATGATGTAGAGATGCTTTCACGTCGCTAAAGATATTTCCACATAAAAGGACCTTTTAATGTGTAGCCAAGTTTGCGGTAATATTCTCTGACACCAATGCCGGAGATTACAATCATCTCTTTCTTTTTGTTTTCCTTTGCAATTTCTTCAGCTTTAGCCATTAGTTTCTTTCCCCAACCGCGGTGCTGTACTGCAACACCCTTTGCTTTGTCGCCAACAGCAAGTTCAATACCATAGACATGCAGTTCCCGAATCATTGCTTCTTTTCGTTTACAAATTCGTAATCGACAGAAACCAATAAGAATATCTTGCTCAACATCTTCTGCAGAAATGAAGTATTCATCACCACCAGATGCTGTGTATTTCTCAACAACCAAATCAACTTTCTTTGGTGTTATGTTTCTAAGTCGTTTTGCGTGTCCCGCTTCTCTAAACCGAATTTCTTTGCTTGTTTTTAGTTCGCGTAAAACCATTTGACGGATATTTGATTTCTTTGGACCTGCTTCAATGTACGGAGCAGGAATATCTCGTTGTACGCGCATTATTCGGACCCATTTTGGACAGACTTTGTAAATTTCTGTAAGAAGTTTAATCATATATTGCTCATCAATTGGTTTGTATTCACCGTTCTTCCACATATCATAGAGCTTTGTGCCTTTGATTATTAATGTAGGATATATTTTTAGCATATCTGGTTTAAATCTATCATCTTCGAAAAGCGACTTAAACATTTTAGTATCGGATTTAAGTGTGGATCCGGGAAGCCCGGGCATAATATGATAAAGTATTTTGAAACAATCATCTTTCAATTCTTTTGTTGCGTCAGCCACTTGTTTGATTGTGTTTCCACGGCAAACACCTTTCAGTATTTTATCATCAGTTGATTGAACACCCAGTTCAATTCGAGTTGCTCCAAGTTCAAGGAATTTTTTTGGGAATATCCAATCTGGCCGAGTTTCAATTGTTAGACCAATAATTCGATGTTTTGTTAATTCATTGATTTTTTGAGCGTCTAAAAGCGTTTTACTACGTTTGTTGTTGAAACCTTCAAAAGCACTTTTGATGAAATCTGTTTGTTCTTTCCAAGGAAGTGATGGGAAGGTTCCACCCATAATTATTAATTCATTCTTACTTGTATCGTGACCTATTGAGTTGAGTTGCCATAATCGATTTTGTACCTGTCTATATGGATCGAAGTCATTTAACTGCGCACGCATTGCGGCTGGCTCGAATCCAGTATAGCTTTTTGGGGCATTATCCCCTTGCGGACAGTAAATACATTTGCCAGGACATGGCTTTGGCGAAGTCATTATAGCAATGATTGAAACTCCCGATATTGTTCGGGTTGGCTTAGTCTTCAAGAATTTGATTAGTTTTTCACGCTGTGTTGGTGTTGCACCGCTAAGAATTTCAGAGTTGAGAGGTAATTTTGTGTTATTTCTATAAGCATACCCTTTCTTTAGCTCATTGATTTCCACATATGTAAGTTTCTTTTCAAGCAACTTCTTGATTAGCGTTTTCATGCATACCTCTTTAAATATTTTTTAGTCATTAATACGCATGTTCCAGTGTAATTTTCAATGTTTTCCTTGATGTGCTTTGTTATTTCATCAAGATTAATAAAAAAATAACTATCTACTTCTGCAGGATCAAGCGTAAATGGACCAGGATAAATAGTACGATATACCATCATAAATTCATAATCGGCATCCTTTCCTTTAATCATTTTAAATAATTCTTCTAATTTTATTTCATTAGGCAATTTTTTACCATGAAACATCTCTTCTTGTAATTCTCTTTTAGCTGCTTCTAGATATGTTTCTCCGGCGCCCACGTGTCCGCCCATATATGCTAGTTGATTTGGATTCTTCTCTTTTGTACTGCTTCGTTTTTGTATTAGAATTTCTTTGAATGTATTATCTTTGAATATTAGAACCATTGCACCTCTATGCAGTATTTTGTTTTTGTGACATACGTTCTTAGATTCTTGTCCAATTACTTTATCGTTCTTATCTACAATATCGACTATCTCATCTGGCATATTATTGCTTAGAGGATATAGTTAAAAAACTATTTATACAACTCGATATATCTTACATATGGCTGAAAAGAAAGAGCGGTTTTGGGACAGCAATCAGTGGGTTTTTACGATAATTATTGGTGGTTTGATCTTATGCGGACTTGCTTATTTTATTATTGGTAATGTTACTACATTAGGTATTATAGAACCGCAAGTTTATATTATTCCAGTCAAAGGGCCAATCATGCTTTATGGTGCTGGTGGTCTTTTTGATTCCGAAGTTGCTGCAGCAACAGATATTGTTGCAGAGATTGAAGCAGCAGATCGTAATCCAAATATCAAAGCTATCATACTTGAGATTAATACGGGTGGCGGAACAGTAGTTGCTTCTAAAGAGATTGCTGCTGCAGTTGAGAATGCAGATAAGCCAGTAGTTGCATGGATGCGTGAAAAAGCAGCATCTGGTGGATATTGGGTAGCAGCATCATGCGATACAATTGTTGCAGATCCGGCCACTATGACCGGTTCAATAGGAGTTATTGGATCATACTTAGAATTTTCAGGATTATTTGAAGAATATGGTATTAAGTATGAGCGATTAGTTTCTGCACAGTACAAAGATTCAGGATCACCCTTCAAAGAGTTAACGCTCAGTGAGCGCGCGCTTTTAATGAAGAAAATTGATATGATTAATGAGATGTTTATTGCGCATGTTTCACGAACTCGACATATGGAAACATCACAAGTTCGAGCCATTGCAACAGGTGAGGTCTTTTTGGGCGTTGAAGCAAAAGAATTAGGATTAGTAGATGTTTTAGGTAGTAAGGCCGAAGCAATTGCTGCTGCTGAAGAACTTGCTGAGATTGATGATGCTGAAGTTATACAGTATGAGAAAAGTGCAGGTTTAATTGAGCGATTATTAAAGACTATGAGTTTTCAATCATATATGATTGGTCGCGGAATGGGTGACTCGATGATTGATTCTGAACAAGAAGGATTTCAAATAAAAAGTTAATAAAGAGCTTTTACACCCAACGGTGCAAAAGTTCACAAAAAATATTAATCTATAAGTTCTTTTACGTCTTCAGGTAAAGGAATAGTGCTTATTTCTTCGTCAGTTTTGTTCTCAACACTTGATTGTTGTAGTTCTGTGCTTGCAGTAGCCCATAATCTTTGGAACATAGTACTCAGTGCTAATGCAAAATATGGTGTAGTTACCCATAATCCGATATCATATGTTGGGTGTACATCAGTATCATCTAAAAGCATGAACATGAATTGTCTATCATCTACTATACAGAAACGTGCTGTAACATTTTGTATGCTTTTAACTTCAGCAATGTCTCTTAATTTATCAACAATCTCTTGTGTTTTTGGTGTTATTGGAGCTGCAATCTTTATAACAACACCTCTAGCCTTTGCTTTTTCAAGTAATGGTTTTATGACTCTTACTTTTCTAAGGAAACCCTCTTCACTAGTCATAATACTTATGGTTTTCTCAGCTTCTTTACAAAGCATTGCTAAATGATCATATAAATTATGTCTTCCTTTCAATGCACCAGTAAAATCAGTTGGTTGCATTGGTTCGATACCTTGTTTAAATAACAAGTCCAGTTCTTTCAGAATATCAGATCCTTGCAGTTTTTCTAATCTTTCAGTTCTTTCTTTAGCAATTATTTGAACTCTATTCTGAACTCGAGCTAATACCTCTCCAGGAGATATAGCCATATATTTAATTGGTTTTTCAGGTTTTACAATAACGAAGCCTTTTCTTTCAAGACTCTCTAAAACATCATATGTACGTGATCGTGGAACATCCGCGATATCGCTAAGCTCACCGGCAGTTGATACGCCACGTGAAAGCAAAGCAGTCCATAATTTAACCTCATATAAATTTAGGTTAAATGCCCTTCTCAATTTGCTTAGGAATTCTTCATTAACTATCATATTAGTTTCCTCTTTTTCCGGATAGCAGCAAGTTGCTCCTATTCGGTGTTAGTTGTATGTCACACTTACTACTTAACAATGTAGTATCTGTGAACTATTTAACGATTTGTTTTGCTTTCCCAACAATTGCTTGTTTCAGTTGGAAACGCGGGCAAACCAATTATATATAACTTAATTCACCAATGTTACTAGTCAGAAAGAACATTTAAAAGGGTTTCTGTTTTTGTCTCTATCAAGTAGTTAGGCTTTCGTTTAGTACATTTATTTTAATAACAATATTGGTTTCTTCTTTAACTTTAGAGACTATTTCTTTAGTGTTTAGTTCTTCATTGCTTACGACAAAGAACTCTTTGGAGTTTTTGTTGTTTTGGAAGATCTTTTTTTCTGGAATCTCGCGTTTTAATATATCTATTGGGCCTATCGTTTTGTTTAAAATTATGGCGCGTAATTCTTTGAATATTGGTGCATTTTTTTTTACATTATAGAAGTTGAATTTACCTTGAGTTTTTTTTTCTATAATACCCAATTCTAAAAAATGTTGTACTATTCTGAAGGTTGTAGCTAGGCTCACACCGGTTTCTTTAGCTAGTTCACGTATATATATCACGTTATCCTTTTGTAGGATTTTCTCAAGTATTTTAACGGTTTTATCATCGAAAACTTGTGATAGAACATCTATTTGGTTGGTCATAATTTCTGATAAACGATTAAAACTTATAAAGGTTTCCGAATAAAGAACATAGTTCTAATAATCGAACACTCTTTATGAAACGGTGTTTCATATGCTAAAACCATCAAAAGTTTTAATTAAAAATTATAATTATTTTTGGCCTCGCTGGTTGCGGAAAAGATCTTTAACTCGTTTGATATCATCTGCTTCTTCGGGTCTTCTATCATTTCTTAGTCTTGTAAGTCTTGGAAATCTTAAAGCATAACCTGAACCGTAAGTTGGTGATTTTTGTATTTCTTCATAGGCTACTTCAATAACTATTTCGGGCTTTACTGTTACTGTTTTTCCAGATTCTTTTATGATTAGTGGTTTCAATAATGTAGTAAACTCTTGAAAGCTTGTACCCATCTCGGCCTTTTCTTTTATACCTGTTCCAAGCTTACCCATTTCTAAAAATTCATTTTTATCTCTATCAACACATGCTAGAACATAAGAACTTAACCAACCACCGCGTTTCCCGGTGCCCCATTCCGCACCTACAATAACTAGATCCAGCGAATCCATAATCGGTTTTACTTTTACACCATAACCAACTCTGGAGCCGGGCTTATACTCAGCATCAAGGTTCTTTACCATTATACCCTCATTCCCCATTCTTAATGATTCTTTATAGAATTCTTCTGCTTCTTTTGGATCGGTTGTGAGCATTTGTTTTGCTATATTAAGTTTATTTTTTATTGGTTTGATAGTTTTTTTGATCAAACCATATCTTTCACCATATGGCTTATGTATAACGTTCTTACCATTTAAATATATAATATCAAATACGTTTATGATAACGGGTATTTTTTTAATCATTTCAATTATCCCGTATTTACGTTTGATTCTCTGAGAAATATTTTGGAAAGGCAACCACTTACCGGTTTTTATATCTAAACCAATGATTTCAGAATCCATTATAAAACTTGTAGCATCAATTCGTTTTTTTATAATATCAACCACATCTGGGAATTGATTAGTTACATCTTCTTGACGTCGAGTAAATAACCACACTTGTGAACCTTTCTTATGTATCTGTAACCGGAATCCATCGTATTTATATTCGAATGCCGCCGGTTTACCAACGCGTTCAAATGCTTCAGGTATATCATGAACTTTTTGATATAACATAACTTTCAGAGGATGCCCAACAACAATTTTTGATTTCTTAAGTGCTTCAGAACCACCGGTTTTAGCTAATTGTGCAACTTCACCAAAATCAGTAGTTAGATTATAGGATCTTTGAACTGCTTCTTTATCTACTGAAAATGCTTGGGAAATTGCATCTCGTAAAACGCCTTCCCCAACACCAATTCTTAGATCCCCTAACGCTGTTCGAATAATATATTTAGCAGATAAATCTTGAGCAGAAGTTAATAATTCTTTAATGAGGCTAACTTTCTTATCAACAGTTCCAGCGCCCTCTAATCCTGCTAGTTTCTGTAGATTTGTAAGAACGTTGTTTGTTGTAAGTGTTTTAGAGAATAGAGTTGCTTGTTTTTTATTACTAATTAATTCTTCAGCAGTCTCACCCAAATCACCTTTCTGTTTCCAAGAAAGATTTACTTTAGCTATCGGTACACCACTTGCTGATGCAATTGCCTTTATTGTTAATTGAGCCCCAATACCTATTTCATTACTATCATATTCAGGGAAAGCGCGCCCCTGTATAAGCAAAATTACCTCTTCTAATTCATCTGATTTAACATTTTTGAGAAAATCCGCTAGAATCTTAGTTTTATCTAACGTTTTGGAGGTTGATTCCAATTGATGATATATTTGTGATAATACTGAATATTTCATACGATAATTATTTATTTCAGTACTTATTAATCTTGTTATGCAAATACTCGACATGATTAAAACAAGAAGATCTGTTCGTAGATACAAGCAAAGAAAAGTTCCATTAGAATCAATTTATTATATTTTAGAGGCTGCTCGATGGGCCCCATCCACTGCTAACATACAAAATTGGCGATTTATTGTTATAGAAGACCCAGATACACGCAATAGTTTATCTAAAGCAACACTTGGTCAAGATTGGGTTGCGGATGCACCAGTTCTATTGATAGTATGTTCATTAGATAAAAGTATAAAACGAAAATTCCCAAAATATGCTGAAAAATATTCTATTCAAAATACTTCTGCAGCAGTTGAAAATATATTGCTTGCAGCAATGGGTGTCGGTTTATCTTCTTGTTGGATAACTGCCTTTTCAGAAAACCGTGTACGTAGAGTATGTCAGATACCAGATGATGTAGGGATACACGCAATTGTTACTCTCGGTTATGCTAATGAGCGACCAGTACCTGTAGCACGTCATGATTTATGGGATATAGTTCATTTTGAGGGTTGGAACACCCGGACAATGGATAAAATAGAATATCTTAAGGGTGAAGATTCAAAACAATTATTTGAGCGTAAGTTTGTGAAAGATGCTCAGAGTAAAATAAATCGCATTAAGTCTAAAATTAAAAAACCAATTACTCGAAAGAGAAAGACTTCTAAAAAATAATTTTGAGGTAAAAGGAAGTATGCCATAAGGCATACTCTCCAAACGGAAAAACTTCTTCGGAGGTGCTTAATGGATTATAAAGTTACGTGCCATTTGGTATTTCTAATAAAAAATAAAAAATGGGTTAGCCACATCATCTTATGACATCAATCCCTAATTCATTATTCATTTCAATTGCGTGAGAACTTGGTTTCTTAAAGTCCATCTTACCAAGTACAAATGGTGATTGTACTCCGGTTATAATGGTCATTACACGAATTTTTCCTTTCATATCGTCTTCAATTCGTGCGCCCCACATGACGTTTGCGTCTGCGTCTAAACTATTTGTTACAAGTGCACCGATTCTTTCAGCTTCATCTAGTAACATATCTGGTCCACCAGTAATGTGTATTAGTGATCCGGTTGCACCATCATAGTTTACATCTAATAATGGATTTGAAAGCGCTCTCTTGACTGCTTCATCTACTCTTTTATCAGAATCTGATTCACCAATTCCAATAACAGATACCCCACCATTAGACATTATGTTTCTAACATCTGCAAAGTCCATGTTGATTAAACTTGGAACTGCTATAATTTCTACGATTCCTTTAATCATGGTTGAAATAAGCTCATTTGCAACAGCGAATGCTTGTTGAATTGGCAAATTACCTGCAATTGTTGCTAATCTGTTATTGTCTATTACAATAACTGTGTCACAACACTGTCTTAGCTGTTTAAGACCCCATTCAGCCTTATCTATTCGGGCCTTTTCTATTGTAAATGGCATTGTTACAACACCAATAACTATTGCGCCCATTTCTCTAGCTGCTTGTGCGACAACTGGTGCAGAACCTGTTCCAGTTCCTCCACCCATTCCAGCAGCAATAAATATCATATCTGCTCCGCGGATACTCTCTTTTATTTCGTGGATTTGTTCTCGTGCTGATTCCATTCCCTTTTCAGGAATACCACCGGTACCTAATCCGCGAGTTAGATCTCTTCCAATTAGAATCTTTTTATCAGATTCTCTGAAATCTAAATGTTGTTTATCGGTATTACATGAGATAATCTCAGCTCCGGAAACTCCTTTTTTATATAACCAATCAACCATGTTGTTTCCAGCTCCGCCAGCACCGATAACTTTTATAGTGGCCTGACCTACCATGCCGTCATAATTTGTTTTCTGATTCTCAGAATTTTTTAATGCGTTTTGTACTACGAACTCCATTTTACACCTCTCCGATTGACTTGGCGTTAATGACCATAATCTTTTTCAACTGAACGCCTAAGTCGTAAGGAATATACTGTTTAGAATTCGGAACAGTGTTTAAAATAGTTTTATTTACTTAAGAAAACAAACGTTTATTTCGTATGGAAATTATGATTCATAATCCATGACAAATTCGTATACACACGTACATGGTGCGTGATGACACACATGACAATTATCATAATACAATTTTGTGAGTTCATCTGCCACATCTATATGTAGTGAGTTTAATATACCCATCATACAGGAGAAAACATCCGCCATTTCTAAAATAACTTGATTCAAATCTTCTTCTTTATGTGTTCCACGAAATTTCATTATTGCTTCAGACAATTCACCAATTTCTTCAGCTAAATGAATGCCACCCTCTTCTAACGTTCTACCATATATCGGATATATATGTTCAAACATTTGTTGATATTCTTTTAGTGTTGTGGGTTTCTTAGAATCGTCTACAACAAGCTTACGTCGAGTTTGTACTTTTTCACTTGTACATTTACAAGGACATGATGCACAATATGAACAAAGATATGGAAAACGATTCCAAACAATATTCTCTGAATTAATCTCCAAAAGATTGAACATTGAGTTAAAGAAACTTAATGAGATCAGTAAATTCTTTTTGATTTTTGCAAAGTTTTTCTTTCTTATACCCTTTAATGCACGCATACCAAATCTTTCAACATTGCTGTGTATTGATTCTAAATCAAAATCACGTCGATTCGGAGAACCATAAACTTCATTACAAAAATCTTGAAAACCTTTGATTGTGATGTCGGATTTAACTGAAGCCATTATAATATTTTCATCGTAAGAGTGTATTTAATGTTTTGTTCGCTTCTAAAGATATATCTAAAATTTTAAATAGTTCACACTACTTATCAGAGTATGAGAGAGTTTCATGTTGGTGATAATGCAACAATTACTGGTAAACAGTTCAAATATACTGGGACAGTAATGCCTTCTTCAGATAATAATATACTTGTGTTGAAATTGGATAATGGATATAATGTGGGTATTATGAAAGACCAGATCGACCGTACAACTTTAGTACATCCCACAAAAGTTACTCGTGCGCCCATCGCTAAAATCAAATCAAAGATAGGATTACCCAATGTTACTATAATATCAACCGGTGGAACAATTACATCAAAAGTTGATTATAAAACTGGCGCAGTTCACCCATTAACAAAACCTGAAGAATTAATAAATAATATACCTGAACTTTCAAAACTGGCTAATCTGAAAATGTTGGCGCCATTCTCTAAATTATCTGAAGATATGATGCCAGAAGATTGGCAAAAAATTGCGGAAATAGCAGCAATTGAGATGAATAAAGGCGCCGAAGGTGTTGTTGTAACACACGGTACAGATACATTGCATTTTACTGCAGCAGCTCTTAGTTTTATGATTAAAGATTTATCAAAACCAATCGCCGTCGTTGGTGGTCAGCGTAGTTCTGATCGTGGAAGCTTTGACGGTGCACAAAACTTAATTTGTGCTGTCCGATATTGCTTATCGAATATTGCTGAAGTTTCAGTTGTAATGCATGCAAATTCAGATGATGATTATTGTTATGCGATGCGCGGAACAAAAGTCAGAAAGCTGCACAGTTCACGTCGAGATGCATTTAGACCAATTAATTGTTTACCTTTAGCAACCATTGATCCAAAAAAAGGAGTTAATGTAATTTCAAAAGATTTCAACAAACGGACAAATAAGAAAGTTAAATTAGATAATAGATGTGAACCAAAAGTGGCTTTGATAAAATACTCACCCGGACTTGATCCAAATATTTTAGATTATTATATTAGTAAAGATTACAAGGGAGTTGTTATTGAGGGAACGGGTTTTGGTCATGTGGCTACAACTAATTGGATTGAGCAAGTAAATCGTGCTTCTGAACACATGATTGTTTGTATGACTACTCAGACAATATATGGAACTACTAATAATCACATATATTCGGCAGGAGTTAATTTGTATAAAGCAGGAGTAGTTTATTGTAAGGATACTCTGCCAGAAACTGCATACGTAAAGCTTATGATATTACTCGGTCAGAACAAGAATATAGAAGGTGTTAGGCGAATGATGGCGCAAAATCTTGTTGGTGAAATAAACGAGCGCATTGAAAAAAAGAGTTTTTTATTCTAAATTCCGTATTCGAAAGCCTTAAAAGGCATTAAAGTCATACATTATTAGATATATCATGGCAAAACGAGTTGATTATCCCAATATTTAGAAGCTCAAGTCTAGCCATATTTTTCTCAGATAATAATCTGTAAGTGATAGCTTTAGCTATTCACCACTTTTCTTTCCAACACAAACTTATTATTCAAGCAATGTCTGGGTAGTCTAATAGGTAAGATACTGGACTGTTAATCCAGTGTTGGTGGTTCGAGTCCACCCTCAGACGCTTATGAAAATTGATAAAGATCTGGTAAAAAAAGTAGCTAAAATAGCTAGGCTAAATCTTACAGAGCCAGAAATCAAGAAATTTGAGAGTGATTTTAAGGATGTTTTAGCAGAGTTCTCAAAGTTGAATAAAATTAATACAGATAACATAAAGCCAACTTTTTCAGCATTAGAACTAGCTAATGTTTCTCGAAAAGATGAAGTGAAAAAGTGCCTCACTAATGCAGAAGCACTATCTAATACTAAAAATAAGGAGCAGGGATTCTTTAAAGGTCCGAAGACGCTATGAAATATAATTACTTAATTACTGCGGTTAGGCCTAAGAAAAAGGGTATACCGTTGGTTGTTAAGGATAATATTTGTACTAAAGGTATACAGACAACTGCAGGTTCCAAGATTCTTGAAGGTTATATTCCTACTTATGATGCAACTGCGATTAAGAATGCTAAAAAAGCAGGATGTGTAGTTGTTGGAAAAGCAACAATGGATGAGTTTGGATTTGGAACGTTCTCAACAAATTGTGCGTATGGTGTTCCTAAAAATCCTTATGATCCAACAAGAAGTTGTGGTGGTTCTAGTGGTGGAGTTGCGGGTTATGTAGCGTCATCAAAAAGAAGAGTGTTAGGATTAGGTCAATCAACTGGTGGTTCAATAGCCTGCCCAGCAAGTTTTTGTGGCGTGGTGGGATTAACTCCAACGTATGGTGTTGTTTCGAGACACGGGTTAATTGATTATGCAAGTTCATTAGATAGAATTGGACCAATTACAAAGACGGTTAAAGATGCTGCTTGGCTTCTAACAAAAATATCGCAAGATAGTCTAGATGATAAAGATGATAAAGATTCGACATATTTTAGACGAGGAAACATTGATTTTACAAAATTCTGTGGAAAATCTATAAAGGGTATGAGAATAGGAGTACCTAAAGAATATATGGAAAAATCTGATAAGAAAGTTCGAGATAAAATTACGGAAGCATTGAATAAACTTGAGAAACTCGGAGCAAAAGTACAAATGATTTCTTTGAAGTATACTGATGTGGCACTGGCGGCTTATTATATTATTGCGTTGTCTGAAGCATCAACAAATTTAGCTAAGTTCTGTGGAATGCGATATGGATTACAAGAGCCAATAAAAGGTGATTTTAATGAATATTTCGCGAAAATCCGATCAGCAGGTTTTGGTCGAGAAGCTAAACGACGCATCCTTTTAGGAACGTTTGTTCGGATGGTAGGTTTCCAAGATAAATATTATCTCAAAGCATCAAAAATTGCTACGTTGGTTATGCAAGATTTCCAAAAAGCTTTCAAAAAAGTTGATGTTATTGCAGCCCCAACAATGCCAATTATTGCACCAAAATTATCTGAGGTTGCTAAAATGCGGCCAGTTGACCGCTATAAAATGGATGTTTTAACAGTTCCAGTAAGTTTGGTAAGTTTACCCCATCTTACAGTACCTACTGGTTTTGTGGATAAGATGCCAGTTGGTCTTCATTTGATTTCAAACGTTATTCGAGAAGAAGATATAATTAAGGTAGGTGATGCATTTGAGCAAAGCTAAAATAGGGTTAGAAATTCATATTCAGCTTAATACAAAGCGAAAGCTATTCTGTTTTTGCTCGACTAGATCTGTGAGACCTAACACACAAGTTTGTGAAACTTGTTTAGGTATGCCTGGTGCAAAACCAATGCTTAACTATGAAGCTTTTTGGTCAACGGTTAAATTAGCATTTGCGCTAAATTGTGCCATACCAAATAGTACTCGATTTGATCGAAAGGTTTACTTTTATCCAGACTTACCAAAGAATTATCAGATTACGCAGTATAATTATCCAATAGCTAGTAAAGGTTATTTGCAAATACCGAACAAGAGAATTGGAATAACGCGACTCCAACTGGAAGAAGATCCCGGAGCAATAACTTATCCACCAAGTTTAGACTACTCACTTATTGATTATAATCGTTCAGGTATACCTCTTTGCGAGGTTGTTACTGATCCAGATTTTACATCTGCTAAAGAAGTAAAACAGTTCTTGAAGTTACTTATCTCTTTAGTTAAGCATCTGGGAATATATACCTCAGATAAGAGTTTTAGAGTTGATACAAACGTGAGTATTGATGGCGGTCAGCGTGTTGAAATTAAGAATATTGGTAGCATAAAAGACGTTGCTTCAGCTATAAAATGTGAAATATTTCGCCAGAATTTTATCAAAAGTGAAGGTAAACAAATAACACAAGAAACAAGACGGTTTACTGGTTCTTCTACTGAAGCTATGCGTACAAAAGAAACAGAAGAAGATTATGGTTATATCATTGACCCAGATTTGCCACCGATGATATTTATTCAAAGAGATCTTGATGTTATAAAAAAACAGATGCCCGAGTTACCTGTTCAGCGAGCTAAGAGATTCTTTACCCAATACAAAATAAATAAACATCAGGCGTATGCAATTGTTTCTGAAAAAGAGTTAGCAGATTTCTATGAAAAGATTGCGAAATATGTTGACCCAAAACTTACTGCTAATTGGATATCCACACAACTTCTGAAAGTTCTGAATTACAATAACTTATTCTTTAGCGAAACAAAACTTGAACCACAACAGTTTGCAACTTTCTTAAGGATGCTTCAGTCTGGCGAAATTAGCGACCGAGCAGCAGACCTTCTACTCAGGGAACTTGTTTTAAAACCGCAAAACCCTAAGCTACTTGCTAAACGATTGAATCTATTAAGCATGACTGACGAAGAAGTTCTTAAACTCACAAAGAGCATAATTCTAAAACAAAAACCAATTGTACAACAGTACAAGAAAGGTAACCAGAAAATCTTGATGTTCCTGATTGGACAAGTGATTAAAGAAAGTAAAGGCCGCGCTGATGCAAAGAAAGTCAAAGACTTGATTCTGAAGCATATCTAAACATTTTTAACTTTTAGCTTACTTGTAAATTATGGTAAGTTTTGAAGATGTAAAAGTTCTTGTTGAAGGTAAACATGATTGGGTTACTAAAGGAAAATCAATGCACATATATTCAACAATGATATTAATAAAATCAGATAAGAATATTATTGTCGATGGTGGTTCCTTTGGTTTTGAGAAAAAGATTATTGCAGGTCTTAAGCAAGAAGGGTTAACGCCAAATGATATTGATATTGTAATTCTAACTCATACACATATAGATCACACTTCTAATATTGGTTTATTTAAGAACGCAAAGGTTTACTTGAAATTTTTGAATACTCACTCGGGAATGCATCAAATTTTGAAAGAGAATATGCTTTACCGAGATGAACTTTTTGATGGAACTGAATTAGCAAAAGATGTAAGTATTATAGAAACACCCGGACATTCTCCAGACCATCTATCTATCTTAATAAAAACCAATAAAGGAAAAGTTGTTGTTTGCGGGGATGCAATCTCAAGTGAACATGCAATTGATAATGAGCCAAATCCTAAACTTCTTTGGGGTTTTGATGAATATTATAAAAGCAGAAAGAAAATTCTTGATATAGCTGATTGGCTAATATTTGGACACGGCGGACTACATAAACTAAAATGACACTTTTAAACGAAACTAAGAAATATGTAGCATCGATATTTGAACCAGGGCAGATACCTCATTTTGAAAGAACATTATATTGGGTTAAACAACTAAGACCTGGCGTTGATGAAGCTATTCAGATAGCTGCTTATGCACATGATGTTGGTCGCGCATCGCAAGGATTCAAGGATTTTCAGCAACAGATGATTATAGCAGAAAAGACTGATGAGATTGCTAAAAAAGCAGATATATATCACCAAGAAGAAGGTGAAAGAATGATTCAAGCTTTCTTGAGCAAACATACTAAAGATCAGAAGTTTATTGATAAAGTTGGGTTTTTGGTTAGAAATCATGAAGATGGTGGTACAACTGATTCTGATTTAGTTAAGGATGCGGACAGTTTATCTTATTTTGATACCAACGTTCATAAGCATCTTAAGATGTATCCGAAAAATCTAGCAACTAAGAAGTTTAATTATATGTATAATCGAATAAGCTCAAAGAAAGCAAAAAGTCTTGCTAAACCAATTTATGAAAATGCAATTAAGCAATTACAAAAGCTTTAATTACTTTTTTAGGTTAGAATAATATGGATTATGCTAAACTTGGATTTATGTGCGGGTTAGAAATACATCAGCAGCTGAATACGAAAAAGCTATTCTGTGAGTGCGATTCAATTCTGCGAAAAGATAAACCTGATTTTAAACTCCACCGCAACTTGCGAGCAATGGCTGGCGAGACGGGGAAGATTGATGCTGCGGCGGCGCATGCTCAGGCTAAAGGTTTGAGTTACATTTATGAGGGTTATGATTCAACAAATTGTTTGGTTGAGCTCGATGAGGAGCCACCACATTCGATAAATCGAGAAGCTTTTGATATAGCACTAACCATGTCTGTTTTACTGCATTGTGATATTCCTCATGCGGTTCAAGTTATGCGAAAAACCGTTGTTGACGGTTCTAATACTTCTGCTTTTCAGCGAACTGCATTGGTAGGTTTGAATGGTTATTTGGAAACTAGTGCGGGTAAAGTTTCAATAACAAATGTTTGCGTTGAAGAAGACGCAGCTAGACGGACCGCCGAAGATAAATCAACAGTCACATTCAGACTTGATAGACTCGGAATACCTTTAATTGAGATTGGAACTGGTCCAGATATCAAATCAGCAGATCAAGCTAAAGAAGTTGCACTTCAAATTGGAATGCTTCTGCGTGCTACGGGGAAAGCAATGCGCGGAATTGGAACAATTCGGCAAGATGTTAATGTTTCGATTAAAGGCCACCCAAGAGTAGAGCTTAAGGGTTTTCAAGAACTTCGCCAGATGCCTGAGACAATTCGTTGCGAAGTACTGCGCCAACAAGAGGAGCTAAAGAAGAATAAGACCGAGAATATAAAACCGCATGTTCGTAATGTTAAGCCAGATTTCTCAAGTAAATTCTTACGTCCAATGCCGGGCGCTGCTCGAATGTACCCTGAAACGGATTTACCTTCATTTTATGTTACTAAAGAACATTTATCGGAGATTAAGCGAAATCTCCCAGAGCTTCCAGAGAAGAAATTGAAGAGGTTGGTAAAAGAAGGTTTGAATGAAGATTTGGCTAGCCAACTGGTTTTTGATGATAAATATGCGAAACTTCATGGCAGATTCCCAAATCTTGATGCAAAATTGATTGCAACAACTCTGCTCTCAATACAAAAAGAAGCTCGAAAAAAGGTTGGACAAGAGCGCGGATTTTTTGAATTAAAACATTTTGAGCAGATTTTTAAACTTCTTGATCAAGGAAAAATTGCAAAAGAAGCAATTATTGATATTATGATAGCGGTTGCAAAAGGCGAGGAAGTTTCTGGTGCAGCAAAGAATTTTGAGTTATTGTCTGATGTGAAATTGGAAAAAGAGATTGAAAAACTGAAAGAAAAGTTTTCTAATGTTCCAGAAGGAAAATTAAAAGGTATAATCATTGGTCGGCTACGCGGACGTGCAGATATCCAAAAAGTTCTAAAATTACTGAATTAGTAAGGTTTTTAAGCAAAGTAAAAGATTTTTTTTATGTCTAGGCTAAAGATGATGTCACCACCGGCTAAACCTCCAATAGTTAAACAGAACGCGCCAATAATTCAAAGTACAGTAACTCAAAACCTTTCTTATGAGCCAATGCTTCAAGGAACGATATATACTCGAGCTAAAGGTTCTGCTGCAAAAGGTGATAAGCATAGTTTGATTACACAGATACGAAATGAACAAAACTATGCTATTTTAGAAAAAATCTCATTTGAAGAATTACAAGCAGAACATAGATTATCTTTAATATCCTATGCATCTGCGTTAGAAGATGGTAAAGATCCACGCACACCCGATCTTGCTTTTTATTATACAATAGTTGCTTTGTTTCACAACGAAAGAAAATATCTTAAACTTGCTGAGGATTGGGCAGCTGAAGCTGAAAAGATTCGTAGCCAAGAATACCCAAAAACTATTGAGAAATGGCTTCTTGCAGATGCTCGGCAAATTTTGCAGAGTAGTTTAGAGGATTTAACTAAGGAGCTAGGTATAGATGTAGATGCTCTTGAAGCAGGTCTAAAAGCAAAAGGTAAATACTTCGCAGTTTATGATATCGAGAAAGATGGTTGGTTCGTTCAACAGTAATCTCCGTAAAGCTTTTAAAAACGATATTAGATTTCTAATATCTTAAGAGAATAAAATGAAACAAATCTTTGATTTGTTAATTTCAATCATTAAACAAAAGGAGAACAATTAAAATGGCAATCGATAAACATACCGAAAAAATCTTGAAGGCGATGAATTATCCCGATAAAATTAGAAATATTGGTATAGTCGCACATATTGATCATGGTAAATCTACTTTTTCAGACAATATAATTGCTGGAGCAGGAATGCTTTCAAAGGAACTCGCTGGAGATGCACGAGTTACTGATGATATGGAAGAAGAACAAGAAAGAGGAATTACAATCCAGACAGCAGCAATTTCTATGGTTCATACTTATCAAGGTGATGAAATTTTAGTTAATCTTTTGGATACACCCGGGCACGTTGACTTTGGTGGAGACGTTACTCGTGCTATGCGAGCAGTTGATGGCGCATTTGTTATCGCTTGCGCTGTTGAGGGAGTTATGCCTCAAACTGAAACTGTTCTGAAGCAAGCACTAAAAGATCGCGTTAAGCCCGTTCTTTTCATAAATAAAGTTGATAGATTGATTAGAGAAGTTAAGTTAACTCCTGAAGCAATGCAAGAAAAATTCGTTTCAATTATTACTGAAGTTAATCGATTAATCAAAGACCTTGCTCCAAAAGAATATAAGGAAAAATGGCAAGTTAATGTTCAAGAGGGTTCAGTTGCATTTGGTTCAGCATACCACAATTGGGCTCTTAGTGTCCCACTTATGCAGGCAAAAGGACTGAGTTTTAAGACCATTATTGATGCATATAATACTGGAAATGATGAAGACTGGAAGGCACTTGCGGATAAAGCACCATTACATGAAGTTGCTTTAGATATGGTTGCAAAACACTGCCCAAGCCCATTAGAATCTCAGAAATATCGAATTCCACACTTGTGGAAAGGAGATATTGATTCCAAAATCGGACAACAGATGATTAATTGTGATTCAAGTGGTCAATTGATTTTTATAGTTACAAAGATGAAGGTTGATCCACAAGCTGGAGAAGTTGCTTTTGGTAGAGTCTTTTCAGGTAAACTTGAGAAAGGTAAAGAAGTTTATTTGAATGGAAACAAAACACACGGTAGAATCCAGCAAACCATGCTTTTCAAGGGCGGTGGAACAAATAGAATTGTTGTTCCAGAGATTCCTGCAGGTAATGTTGCAGCAGTCGTAGGTTTAAGAGCAGCAAGTTCTGGTGAGACCGTTTCAGAAGAGCCAATTGATACTTTCGAAGGTATTAAACATATTTTTGACCCAGTTGTTACAAAAGCTATTGAAGCAAAGAACCCTAAAGATCTTTCAAAGCTTATTGAAGCACTTAGACAGCTGGCTAAGGAAGACCCAACAATTGCTATTACAATTAACGAAGAAACTGGAGAGAATTTGTTAGCAGGTCTTGGAGAACTTCATTTAGAGATCAAAGAACATATTTTACAGAGAGATAAAGGACTGGATATTGTTGTCTCACCGCCTATTGTTGTATATAGAGAGACAGTTGAAAAGCCAAGCCCACAGATGATGGGTAAATCTCCAAACAAGCACAATAAGCTGTTTGTTATTGTAGAACCATTAGAAGATGAATTGTTCAAAGCAATTCAAGAAGGCAATATACCTGAAGGTAAAATCAAGAAGATTAAGGATGAAACATTGACAGCACTTACTGAGCATGGTGTTTCACGTGATATCGCAAAACGAATGTGGGATATCTATAAAGGAAATGTCTTGGTTGATGAGACCCGAGGTATAGTTCATATTGGAGAAATCCAAGAACTTATTGTACAATCTTTTGAGGACGCAATTAATGCTGGTCCATTATCTAGAGAACCTGTTGCAAAGCTGAAGGTTAGATTAGTTGATGCAAAACTACATGAGGATTCTATCCACCGAGGACCAGGACAGATAATTCCATGTATGCGAAATGCTATATTCAACGGCATGTTAGCTGCAGGTGATCGATTGTTAGAACCAAAACAAACAATTAGAATCGATGCACCAGTTGATTACCTTGGCGCAATATCAAAGCTAGTTAATGGTAGACGAGGACAGTTACTAGAAACCGAACAACAAGGTAATAGTTTAGTTGTTACTGCAAAGCTACCTGTAGCTGAGATGTTTGGATTTACTTCAAGTTTAAGAAGTGCGACAGCTGGTCGTGGAGTATGGTTCTTAGTAGACCAAGTCTTTGAGAAGCTCCCACGAGAAATTCAAGACCAGACTGTATTGCGAATCAGAAAACGAAGAGGATTGAAGGAAGAAATACCTAGACCATCTGAAGAGGAGTAATCCTTTTCTTATGTTCGACCAAAATATTTTTAAACCTTCTGACTTATATCCTTTTTAACTAATAGTATTAAATGAGGAATAAAAATGGCAGATAAAAAACCACACCTGAATCTTGTATTCATCGGTCACGTAGACCATGGTAAATCTACAACTGTAGGTCGATTACTTTTCGCGACTGGTGCAATAGATGAACAGACAATGAAGAAGCTTAAAGAGAAAGCGCAGGAACTTGGAAAAGCAGGTTTCGAATTCGCTTTCGTAATGGACCAGGTAAAAGAAGAGCGAGAAAGAGGAGTTACAATAGATTTAGCATATAAAAGATTTGAAACAAAGAAATATTACTTTACAATTATTGACGCTCCAGGACACAAGGACTTTATTAAAAATATGATTACTGGTACATCTCAAGCTGATGCAGCTGTTTTAGTAGTTGCTGCAAACGACAGTGTAATGGAACAAACAAAAGAGCATGCTTTCTTGGCAAAGACACTTGGTGTCGGTCAAATAATTATTGCAGTTAATAAGATGGATATGGTTAATTATGATCAGGCTAAGTTCGATAAAGTTAAGGACGACGTATCAAAGTTACTTAGCGGAATTGGCTATAAGGTCGACGCAATACCATTTATACCAATATCAGCGTTACAAGGAGATAATATGATTGAGAGATCTGATAAGATTGGTTGGTATAAAGGTAAGTGCTTACTAGAGACACTTGATGATTTAAAACCAGTTGAAGCACCAACAGGACTTCCATTAAGAATGCCAGTACAGGATGTATATACAATTACAGGTATTGGAACCGTTCCAGTTGGACGAATTGAAACCGGAGTTATGAAAGTTGGATCTAAACTTGTTGCAATGCCATCGGGTAAAGCAGGAGATTTAAAATCCATTGAGATGCATCACGAACAGATGCCAACAGCAGGTCCAGGAGACAATGTTGGAATTAGCATTCGAGGTATTGGTAAAGATGATTTAAAACGTGGAGACGTACTTGCAGAAGTAAGTAATCCAGCAACTGTAGCAAAAGAGTTCAAAGCAAGAATTATTGTTCTGAACCACCCAACAGTTTTTACAGTTGGTTATACACCAGTGTTCCACATAAATACATCACAGGTCTCATGTAAAGTTAACAAGATTTTGAAGAAAATTAATCCAAAGACTGGAGAGACAGTTGAGGAGAACCCAGACTTTTTGAAGAATGGGGAAGCAGCAGAAATCTTAGTACAACCAACAAGACCAATATGTATTGAGCAACAAAAAGATATACCACAGTTGTCAAAGTTCGCTATCCGAGATATGGGTAGAACTGTAGCAGCTGGAATGTGTGTAGAAATAACTCAGAAGGCATAAGCCTTCACTCTTTTCTTTTTTTATAATTCTTTATTTTAGCTTTTTTTTCTAAACTTTTTTATATAACAAGTAGATATACTGTTCTAACATGGGAGAAATGTGTAACTGTCCAAGTTGGGTTATCGGTGTTTTTGGAATACTTTTTCTAATAATTGGTTACCTACTTTATTCAGCATACTTTACACTCGATCAAGGTATTGGAATAATGATTATGCTGTTTGGACTAATGAAATTATCGCGCTTTTATGCGCCAAGGAAATAAGCACGTAATGTGCTTTAATTTTTCTTTTTTATAATTATTCTTCTTTAATTATTTCAGCACCACTGTTTCTGACTTTAGAATAGAATACAAATCCGCCACCATTTTCTTGTAAATATTTATCCATCTTATTTTTTAGTTCCTGAGCAGAAATTTCACCTTGAACTAAAGCATAATTTGCAGGTCCAAATGAACTTACGCCTACACCAAAAGCGCCATTTTCCTTTGCTAAATCCATGCATTTATGTGATATAATAGGGTATTTTCGGCCCAATTGTAGATTAGTTAGTGCTTTACCAAAGGTTTCTATATCTTTTTCTAGCAAAGAGGGTAATAAACTCATTAAAATGGTCCGAGATATATGACAAGCCTCATTTGAAGGTACAGGAAATAACTTTGAGAATTCTTTTTTCTCCATTTCCGAATTTAATCCTTCACCATTTGGTACGCTGACTACGAAAAACCAATCTTCAGGGAATTTATACTTCATTAATAATGGTGGTGGTGAAACTGCAATTGAATAGCGCGAGGGTAATATCTCGTTTTTTTGTTTACCTTCGCCATAGGTATGACCGCCCTCTAATATGAACCCGCCATGCTCAAAAGCATTAACTCCAATACCGGAGGTGCCTCCACGTCCAACCATTTCAGCCAACTCATGCGTTGATTTATTGAGACTGTAAAGAATATCCATTGCTTTAGCAACAGCTAATTCTCTTTGTGTTGTGGACCCTAAGCCACAGTGCCGAGGTATTATGGTATTTATGTTTATGTGCGTATTATTAATTAGATTGCGAGGTAATCTGGTTCGCAATTCATCATAATTGATTTTTATATCTGGATCTTTTAATTCAGCAGTCACTTCGGTGTTTGGTTTATCTAAAGTAACTCCCACACCACCATCAATACGACCGAATGAGCCATTCATATCAATAAGCGAGAAGTGAAGCCTTGACGGTGCATTAATTGTAACTTTCATAACTCTCTATGGTGAATAAACGTTATAAACTTTTCAAATCTTCTTCAAAAACTTTATATTTCAAATCAAGATTTGCTGATAAGTTTCCGCACATTCGTTCAAAAACTTTATAAACCAATAAACTCGCTTAAACCTATGCCAAAAGCACGTATAAAGCTATATTCAACTGATTTAGAGAAACTGAATAGTGTTATTTCTCAGATTGTTGATATTGTGAAAAAAGTAGGAGTAAATTTCGCAGGACCAATTAGCCTTCCAACAAAGACTTTGAAAATACCTGTTCGTAAGAGTCCAGATGGAGAAGGTACAGAAACTTGGGAACGATGGGAAATGCGAATTCATAAAAGAATGCTTGATCTTGCAGCTGATGAGCGAGCTTTACACTTAGTTCTGAGAGTTCCAATACCACAAGACGTAAACATAGAAATACAGGTTATTGAATAAGAATTATAAAATTTTATAAATCTAATTTATCGAGACTAGTTACTATTGGTCCACCATCGGTTCGTTTTATAACTAATAGTTTATGAGGATTACTTGGGTCTTTAGCAATACCAAATGTCTTACCCATTGCTCGTAATCTAGCATCTAAACAACCAACTATTGCTGCTTGACCCTTTAACATTGTATCTTGAGAGTTAACATAGGAATTAACATCAGCAGTAGTAATAGTTATTTCTTGACCATTACATAGGGATTGTGGCCACATAGATTCATCAGGTTCTTCTCCAAAACATTCATCTCCAACCTTAACTACTTGATTACCACCCTGGTGTACGGGTTGTGCTGCATAGATATTATTATAACAAGAATCTTCACAAAATGCTTTAGGTATTAAATCAGAATCGAACATAGCACGTCTTAAATTATAGCCAGTTAGTTCAAGTATCATTAATATTATATCTAAAAAGTTTTAAAAGCATTACTCCGCGTCAGAATACAATTGAACTAACTG